>Ga0308157_10000084_pt1 | contig 403587 bp, 298 predicted proteins | sample PhyBR1_FD_201035 | JGI IMG/M metagenome (GOLD analysis project Ga0308157, IMG submission 201035) | Phyllosphere microbial communities from UC Gill Tract Community Farm, Albany, California, United States - DLSLB.R1 | ecosystem: Host-associated > Plants > Phyllosphere > Unclassified | place...
TAAGGTGACTTTGAAATTTGAAGACTTTACCAAGACTGACCTTGTAACTTTGGTACGTGAAGGCAATGTGTGGAAAATATCCAAATCGATCAATTCGTATAAATAGTATCTTATCACTGGTGGTTTGTCAGTCATAAAAAGACAAACCACTAGTGAATCATATGTTTATTTAAGGCCACGTCGTGAGATGTGGCTTTTTGATCGTTATTTACGGACACTTACTCTTTTTGTATTTACAATCTGATCATTTGTGTTTTTAAATTCAAGTATATAGTTCCCAGGCCTTAAATATAGAAATTCCTTTGTGGTTTTGATGAAAAGCTGGTCTGCTGGTATTCGATGTCCTTGTTTTTCGTCTGCATAATAAGCTTGAACAAAAAGTCCTTTTTGCCCGTACGTATCTAACGGTACAGCCTTTTTAGTGCTATTCATTGATAAGTACTTGGGACGATTATTGGGGTTTAAATAGCGGGGGTAGAAAAGTGAAATATCTACGAAGTCATCATGCCAGACGGTATGATCATTTAAAGCGATGACGGGGACATTGAACGAAACAAACTTGTTTACGGTTAGGAATTCGTCCGTTTCAAACTGGGTATGATATCGTTCAATATGTCGAGTTTGTGATATTGTTAAGGGATCAATATTGGTCATTTCTTTAAAGAACTGAGCCATTTTTTTCCAACTGGTTCGCGTATTTTCATGGACATGGTCATATCCTGCGTAGACAAGCAATTTCGCTTGAGGGTCAGTTTCTAGCAATTTCGCTAGGTTGACTGCTTGTAATGAGTCGCGCATACGATTACTATTTGTATTTCTGGCCTCATATTTTATCAATACAAAATTCTGTCGCAACGCTTCCCTGATCATTTCTGCGAAAAGAGGTTCGTGGCTATAATACCCTGTTGTATCTGTGACGATTCGTGTTGTGTTAATGTTTTGATCTGCAAGATCTTCAATAGCTAAATACTTAAAACCTAATTCACGAAACCCATTTAATAATTGGGATACAAATGCGCGGTGATAGGGAATGTTATGCGCTTCATTGATCATTACTACTTTTTGATTTTTGGCTCTTTTCAGGATGAATTTTTTGGCATCGACAAAGTTATGCTGTTTATAAAATGTACTGTCATATTTTATTTCATCGTTTTTAAGCGTGTGAACATATTGCTGATCCCAGTAAAATCTTGAACTATCATAATTGCCAATAAAAGAATGATAAGTCGATTGGAATTGATAAAAAAGGGATTTCGTTCTTGCATCCATACTATCCACTGGTAGTTTGTTGAATTCCTGAATGGCTATTTGATAGTTTTCTGGATATTTTTTAATTATTTGATCATTTAGCTCAAATAATTTTTGTATAGTAATTTGCCCTGCGACCAAGTGGCTAATTACAATAAAGAATAGCGTAAAACAGATCTTCATAACTAGTTTTTTAGTTTTATAACTAATGTATTAGTTTTGTGCCTGATTCCAAAATTAAATTGTTAGAAATTTGGAAAATATATAGATAAAGCATGTCCTAATCCCTTTGATTTTTATATTTTTCAGGATTCAATTGAGGAATCTAACAAATGTAAATTTATCAATCACGATGAAAAAATCGCTCGTAGGTTCGGTATAAAACTTCCTGGCTGATATTTCGCAAAAATTATTAAGTTATATAAGACTATCAGTTAGTTTAGTCTCGTGAAATTTGTATGTTTGATAATGAGGAAATTTTATGTCGTTTTATTGGTGTATTTGATGTCAATGTCATTTCGCACGTCTGCTCAAGAAAATGAAATACTAAGTTTGGCTGCATCTTTTATCGATACAGTCAAATCTAATTCCTATTCAGGCTCATCCGTAAATTGGGATTCAATAACTCCTGTTTTTATGGAGAAGAGCAGACAAGTTGAAACAGTAAAAGATCTGCTTCCCTTGTTCAAGAGTGTTTTAGAACTTCTTCATGACAAACATTCTTTGGTCCAATATCATGAGATTGATACAAATATGAAGGAAAGTTTTATGGCTCAAATACAGAATATGGCTCGGATGACTGACTCTAAAGCAGGTCTACCTCCTAAAAACTTTGGGTCATATATGATTGATAAGAAATATGCCTATATAAATATTCCTCCAGTGCAGTTTGAGCAGGCTAAATATATAGACACCATTGGAAAGCAGTTGGAATTTTTGGATCAAAATAATCCTAAAGCCTGGATTATCGATATAACAGAAAATAGCGGTGGCGCCAATTATCCCATGATATGGCATTTTGCTTCATTAATTGATGTTGATTACACTTATTCCGAAGTCGGTAAGGATGGGCAAGAGCAAAAGGTTTCTGTTATATTACGGCCTAGAGGAGCAGAGGCTAAACAAGTTTATGATATTCTTGGTTTAGACCCCTTAAAATCCCCACCTGTTAAATTGAAAAACAATAATATTCCTATCATAATTTTAACTAGTTACTATACCGCAAGTGCTGCTGAGGCTTTTTTACTACATTTTAAAGGGCAGAAAAATGTCACTATAGTTGGCCAAAAGACAGCTGGACGTACCTCTTCCAATCAATATTATGAAATTGGGAATAATTTATCTATCGAGCTGACTGTGAGTCTTTTAAAAGAAAGAAATGGGAAAATATACAAGGTCAACGAAGGAGTTGCGCCGGACGTTATTATTCCTTACGATCTCTCCAACATCAAAACTACTAATCAGCTTTTAAAATCTATAAACAAAGAAAAACAGGTTTATTTGAAAAAGGCTGTCGAAGTGATCGAAAATAGACATAAACTTTAGAGCCTTTTACTTTTCTTATGTATCAGGCTTTCACACAGTCAATAGGAAGTCTTTAAATTCCGCAGTTCATGATTACATTTATATGTTAGTGATACAAATTCGGAGAATTTATGCCCATTTTAATATACCGATCTTTATTCATTTCAAAATGCATAGTAGTCATTAGATTCAGGTAATCTTTGAGCGACGATAGTCCATATTTGCTCCTTATTGCATCGATATTTACCGAATCTACTAGTCCATTTTTGGGAAAAGCTCTCCCTGTTGTTTCAAATTCATATTCCACTTGCGTCCCAAACTTCTGCTTTTTATTTGAATTGATTTGAACTCGGTCATACAAATAAGCGAAGTCCTGTGAAAGAGCATTCTCTTTCCTTACTTCCTTGTCCATGTCTTTTAAAATACGTTTTTGAAAGCTGGGGAATTCATCGCAATGCTGAACCAAAAGCCAAAAATGTTTTGACCCTTCTTTACCTACTTTATCAAAACCCAAGAAACCATATTTTTTATAATATATTTCCAACTTTTGTTTATGTGATGTAAATACACTGTCTTTAAAAGCTTTCCATTTATCAGTATTATAAGACTTATATTTTCCTTGTCGCGGGTTAGCGGCGATCTGATCCGTTTCCACCATATTTAAAAGTTCGCTCTTAATCGATTGTCTATTGCTTTCAGACAAATACATTTTACTTGAACAGGAAAATAAGATAATAACATAGCAAGAAAGCGATAAAATTTTTAAAAACATCTTACTGAATCTTAATACATTAAATGTACTTAATACAAAATTGAACTTAATCATAAATTGATGGATTTAAAATAAATAGAATAGTGCTATCGAAATTGCTATCGATGCAATTATAGGTATGATGTAAGATTTAGCTCTATATTGGAGATCTCTAGGAAAAAGCTGTTGTCGAATAAAAAATAAACCTGTAGCTCCAATACCTGAAAAAATAAAGTTAACATAAAAGATGTCCTGATTTATGTCTGGATAATTTTGCCGAATATAATTTATGAGCACTACTTGAATACCTGCATAGATAATACTATAAAAAGCTGTTATGATAGCGCCTTTTATATTTTTTATTTTTATAAAGTTCAGTATCTGAAGCATTCCGCCAAACAGGACTCCGAATACAACGGACAGGATCCAAATAAGTGTATTTGTATATAATTCTATTGCATTTACATCCTCAGTAAGCCCCTTGTCCCACCCTTCGTCCACGATCTTTTCATCTTCTCTTTTTTTAGCAATCAAAGCTTCGATTTGTTCCGTCTCTGAAACGGTGAAAGCCCGCCCACGTTCTTGCAAAATCTTGTAAGCATATTGTACTGCATCGGCTACTGACCGACTGTTTGATTCTATATATTTTTTGAGTTCTCTATCTGATAGTTTCCTAATTATATTTTTGTTAACCATACTATCTTTTAAGAATTTATAAATGATCATTGATCAATAAAGGTCATTATTTAATATGAAATTTTAAATAAAAATCTCTTGTTATTTTTCACCTTATTATTCCCGCCATTCACCGAGTTTTCCGGTCCGTTGGTCTAAAGCCCATAGGCTAGGGGCCTATTGTGTTGTAGTTTTGAATCAACAAATAAGAACAGATAAATAAACTAACACAAAAAAATAAAGACATTATGAAAACGCTAGTAAAAACATTCGCAGCAGCAGCCTTAATCGCCGTATCAACCTTTACTATGGCAGCAGAAGGACCCGGTTCAAAATCAGCAAAAGCAAACGTTAACCTTTCCACAGCAGACTTTGCTTTAGCGCGTTATGTTGCGGTTACTACCGAAGGTGAATCAGCAGGAGTGGAGCAACTATTTGCCGAAGATTTCAGCCAAAAGATCCAATCTTCCAATGCACAGTCTCATAACCGTGGTGCAGTTATTAAATCCCTGAAAAAACAAAAAGGAGAGAAACTAAACTGTACGGTAACTAGTGACATTATCGAGGAGTCAGCGGATTATATGGTGGCTAAGGTGACTTTGAAATTTGAAGACTTTACCAAGACTGACCTTGTAACTTTGGTACGTGAAGGCAATGTGTGGAAAATATCCAAATCGATCAATTCGTATAAATAGTATCTTATCACTGGTGGTTTGCCAGTCATAAAAAGACAAACCACTAGTGAATCATATGTTTATTTAAGGCCACGTCGTGAGATGTGGCTTTTTATATTTAGTCCCGACCTTCGATATATAGGCAAACATCAGTCTTCTGACATAAAATTGACTGTCAGGAGAGAAGAAGATTTCTTAAAAGCTAAGCCAATTGAATTGAGCCCTGGCTACAGATGAGTGAATAAATCTTTGAGACATCACACTCATATAATAGAAGTGGAAATATGTTTAATGATGTAATTAATCTGCTGTTGGTTGATCCATTCCGATTTTGGGAAACCAAAGTTTATTTAGTTTGGACTTTTTAACATACAAAAATCCCCTGTTTGTACAAAAATGAACCATTTCTGAACAAATCAATACCATAAGCCTAACGAAGGATATCTACTTTTGCTTACCGCCCAGATAAATTAACAGTGATTGAAACAAAATGTTAATGTATTAACATGAAGAAGAAAGCTGATAGTACGGGCACTAAATAACCAACTAATGTATGAGAAAATAGCGGGCTTAAACGTATACTATATACGAGCGAAGTAGCCTTCATGATTAGATTTCTAAAATACGATAAATAGCGAGAGTGGTAGACATAAAAACCTTCTCGGAGATGGAATAACAAATAGACAGATGATATTGAAAAGAATACCTAAAATTATTTTATTAGCCATATTATGCGCTTCTGTATTGCTTGGCTTTAGTCAAAAAGATAGCGGTCAGAATGACCTGAGCAATGCCGATTATATTATTCTAAAACCCAAGTACGATGGACATTCGTTCCTACGCAACCCTTTAAATGGCTGGGTAATGTATGCCCCCCGTAACGCAGACGATACATATTGGGATATCGAATATTTTGTGCCGGCATTGGGAAAAAAAGTGAAGGTCATCGATTATGCTTCGGCATGTTATGTGCGTACGAGCTGGTCTTCGTTAAACCCAAGCGACGGTATTTATGCTTGGGATGATCCAAACTCCAAAATAGGAAACCTCATTAAAGGAGCGCAAAAGAGGGGACTTCCCATCGCACTCCGAATTGTGGTAGATGGTCGTGATCAAGGTCAAAATACGCCAAAATTTGTGTTTGAAGCTGGCGCCAAGTATTATCTGGAAAATAAAAAGTATCCTGATAGACAGACCCCCTATCCGCAGGATGCGATATTTAGAAAATATTACAGCAAATTTATCACAGCTCTAGCAAAAGAATTTAATGATCCTGATAAAACTTCTTTTATTGATGCCTATGGCTTGGGGAAATGGGGCGAAGCACATTTTGTAGTCTATGAAGATCCAACAATAGCAACTCCCGAAAGTACCGAAAAAATAAAGGAAGAAACATTGGATTGGGTAACCAATTTATATGCTCAAACCTTTACCAAGGTGCCTTTGGTTATCAACTATCATCGTTTGGTCGGTCATCCAGAAAGTTGGGGCGCCGTCAACCCAAATAGTGAACGCTTATTGTACAAAGCGATTGAGAAAGGCTATAGCCTACGCCAGGATGCTTTTGGTATGACAGGCTACTACCAGGATTGGGAAAAAGATTTTGCCAAGAAATGGAATTTCAAGCGTCCTATCATTATGGAGGGTGGGTGGATTATTGCTCCAGGTAAGCATCGTTATTGGAAAGACCCAAGTGGAAAATATAGAGAAGGGCACGATGAGGATGTGCGAAAAGGAGAATTTGACGCTTCGGCCGAAGCTCATGTCAATATGATGGATTTTAGGGCGGGAGGAGAAACCGAATCTTGGTTCAAGTCCTTTGATGTCGTTCAACGGTTTAATACAGAAGGAGGATATCGCGTATATCCCGACGAGATCAAGCTGCCTAAACGTGTTAAATCCGGTGCAGTAGCGCTCATTTCCCATCATTGGCAAAATAGGGGCTGGGGTTATTTACCCAATAATATTCCACAGTGGAATTTCAAATATAAAGTGGCCTTTGCCCTGTTAGATGCCAAAGGGTATGTGAAAAAGGTCTTTGTAGATCATCAGAGTGAACCATCTGCATGGTTGAAAGGTGCTCCGAAGAGTTATGAACTTAACACAAAAATAGATCTACCTGCCGGAATCTATAGCTGGGCAGTCGCTATTGTCGATACGACAAAGGAAAATAAACCGGCAATTCAACTAGCCATTGACGAGGCACCAACGATTCAGGGGTGGACAAAACTATTAGCATTGCGGGTAAAATAACTTGACGAAAATTGTCACGATTGCTTTTTCGCCGCGACAATAATAATCGCTATGTATGTATTCGGTCGATGCGTCATTTTGAAAACGAAGAAATTTAGCGAATGTGCGACTTGCACTTACAATTATATTAAGAAGTAAACCTATTATGATAAAGCTGAGCAATCTATATTTGATATTGTCCCTGTTTTTTAGTCTGATCACCGTTAAGGTCGTCGCGCAGCAAAATATGACCAATGTGTATGGCAGGCGTGTACAATCATTAAACGGAAAATGGGACGCCATTGTAGATCTATACGACCAGGGCAGAAAAAACAAAATCTACCTGAATAAAAAACCGGAAAGCAAGACCGATTTTTATGAATACTCCTTTGAGAACGGTCTACGTCTTAATGTGCCTTCGGATTGGAACAGTCAGCTGCCTGAACTTAAATACTACGAAGGCACCATCTGGTATGGTCGAAAGTTTGACACAGTGAAAGAAAGCAATGGGAGATTGTTCTTATACTTTGGTGCTGTAAGCTATCGTTGCCGTATTTACCTCAACGGAAAGGAAATAGCACTGCATGAGGGTGGTTTTACACCGTTTCAGGTGGAAATAACGGATGTGGTTAAAGAAAAGGATAATTTTTTGGCAGTCGAGGTCAATAATACCCGGCAGGTAGATGCCATTCCGGCAATGGCCTTTGATTGGTGGAACTATGGCGGCATTACCCGTGATGTTTTTTTGGTAAGCACGCCAAAAGTTTTTATTGACGATTATTTTATTCAATTAGACAAAACCGAAGCCGATAAAATCAATGCTCATGTAAAGCTCTCGGATAAGCTGGCCAATTCTTCCATCACCATCGAAATACCGGAATTGCAACTTACTCAAACGCTCAAGACAGATGCTCAGGGAGAAGTAAAGACGTCATTTACATCAAGGGAAATTAAACGTTGGTCGCCAGCTGCACCAAAACTGTATACGATAAAGATTTTAAGCCAAGAGGATCAGATAGAGGAGGAGATCGGCTTTCGCAATATTGGGGTTAAGGGGGAAGATATATTTCTGAACGGCCAGCCTATTTTTCTAAAGTCCATTTCATTTCATGAGGAAATACCGCAACGCAAAGGCCGTGCTTTTTCGCAGTCAGATGCAGTAATGCTGCTTTCAGAAGCTAAAGCTTTAGGTTGCAATATGATTCGATTAGCACATTATCCGCAAAATGAATATATCGTGCGGACGGCCGAAAAAATGGGCTTTTTGTTGTGGGAAGAAATTCCCATATGGCAGGGGATCGACTTTGAAAATGACTCGACCAAAGAAAAAGCAGGCAAAATGATGCGTGAAATGGTCTCTCGAGACAAAAATCGCTGTGCCCTCACTTTTTGGGGTGTAGCTAACGAAACCCAGCCGTCCGAATCTAGAAATAATTTTATCAGGCATTTGATAACAACTTGCAAAAGTATGGATACCACCAGACTGGTTACCGCCGCTTTTGATTTGGTCCGTTTTCAAAAAGAGAAACAGGTATTTGTCATGGACGATTCTTTTGTCAACGAATTGGATGTAGTAGCCGTTAACAAATATATGGGCTGGTACCATCCCTGGCCAATCACCCCTGATAAAGCCAGATGGGAAGTGGCAAGAGGGAAACCGTTAATTATTTCTGAATTTGGGGCAGAGGCGTTGTACGGCAATACCGGCGATGCAGATGTTGTCAGTTCATGGAGCGAAGATTACCAAGCAACCTTGTATAAAAATAACCTCGAAATGTTTAAGCATATTCCAAACCTGCGCGGAACTTCGCCCTGGGTACTTTTTGATTTCCGTTCGCCATTCCGTTTTCATCCGATCAACCAAGACGGCTGGAACCGCAAAGGATTAGTATCAGATCAAGGGTACAGAAAAAAAGCCTGGTTTTTAATGAAGGAATATTATGATAATAAATAAGACCTCAATCCTTGCACTTCCAAAACAGGGCCTAAAGAAGATTATCACAATAACACTAGTTTTTTCATCGTTGCGCACAAAAATATTTACTAAAAGAATGAAAGCACAAAAAAAATCGAAACACAAAATAGACGAATACAAGATAAGTATATACAAATACATTAAAATGATATGCTTACTGGGGCTTTTAGTGCAGGCAACCGTGTTAAAAGCGCAAGATGTCATCGATTTATCGGGTACTTGGGGTTTCCAGACCGATGTCATGGATTTCCGTAGAGGCTCGCTGTCGCCGCGCTATAATCACATTTTACAAGAAACGATCAAACTTCCTGGCATTACCGATGATTATCAGATAGGATATAAAAATCCGTACAAATATATTGACCGTCTGACCCGAAAATACGAATACATGGGACCGGCATGGTACCAACGGGATATCGAAATTCCTGCCTCCTGGAAAGGTAAAAAAATAGTCATGTATTTTGAGCGTACACACTGGTTAAGTTCAATTTATGTGGATACCAAGGAAGTAAGCCGTATCGATTATGTAAGTGTCCCCCACAGCCACGATCTTACAGCATTTGTAAAGGCCGGAAAAACGCATCGAATTACGGTTTGTATCGATAATAGGTTTCAGTATAATACCCATAAGTGGAACCATGCGCATACCGAATTTACCCAAATTAATTGGAACGGTATCTTAGGAGAGATGAAATTAATGGCCATAGATCCTGTTTATTTGGAAGACCTTCAGGTTTATCCCAACATAACCGATCATTCCATAAAAGTAAGATTACAGGTAAATAATGATACCAAAAGAAAGATAGAGGGTAAAGTTTCTCTTACGGTTACAGGCACAAATCATAGCCTAAAAAAAGAAGTTGCAGTAGTCAGTACCGATTCGGTAACTTTTGTGGAAACCAATATCGCGCTGGGTAAGAACATGAAATTATGGGACGAGTTTAATCCTAATCTTTATCAGATAAGCTGCCAGTTGACAACTTCTGATGGAAAAAATGCCTACCAGCACGAAAAAAAGACAACTTTTGGAATGCGTGAAGTAAAACAAGGCAAAAACCACGTCTTGCTCAATAATCACCCTATTCATTTAAGAGGCAACGTAGAAAATGCTGTATTTCCCAAAACAGGACATGCTCCGCTCGATGATGCCTCATGGGAGCGAATTATGTTGCTGATGAAGGGATACGGGATGAACCATCTGCGTTTTCATTCCTGGTGCCCTCCGGCAGCGGCCTTTCGTATGGCGGATAAACATGGAATTTACTTTGAGGTGGAGATGCCCATGTGGGGCAAAGATGCTGAACCAGACGAAGCCAGATATAACTTCTTCCGTAGGGAAATTAAGGCTATTTTGAAAGAGTACGGCAACCATCCTTCGTTTATTTTGTACTGCAACGGCAATGAAATTACCGGTAACTTTGATTTTATCGAAGAATTGACCGCCGAAGGCAGAAAAGCTGATCCACGACATTTATATAGCGGTTCTACGGCTCGGACACGGGTCAAATCGGATCAATATTACGTATCCCAGCAGACCAATAAGGGGCCCGTAAAGGTTTACGAAGGTCTACCCGGTACCGACTGGGATAAGAATATGGAATCTGATGTAGATGTTCCAGTCATTTCGCACGAATCGGGACAGCGATGTGTCTATCCGAATTTTGATGAGATAAAGAAGTATGCCAATAGCCCCGTTGAAGCCCGCAATTTTGAAGTATTTAGAGGCCTGCTGAAAAAGAATGGCATGCTGGATCAAGCGAACGACTTCTTTCGGGCGTCTGGTGCGCTGACCGTGCTGGAGTACAAGGCCGTGATCGAAGGCTTGTTGCGCTCCGGTAAATCTGCAGGCTTCCAGCTCTTGTCAATGAACGATTTTCCTGGACAAGGGTACGCCCCTGTAGGAATCTTCGATCCGTTTTGGGATTCGAAAGGATTGGTCACCGCCGAAAAATTCAGGGAGTTTTGTGCGCCAACAGTCGCTCTTTTGCGATACGATAAAAGTAGTTATTTCGATACCGAAACATTTAAGGGAAAAGCCGAGGTCTATAACTTTAGCAATTCAGCCCTTGAAAATGCCAAAATTAAATGGTGGATGACCGATACAGTTGGTAGGGTATTGCAAAAGGGAACCTTGAAAAAGCAAACCATTGCCAACGAACATGTATCGCCAGTCGGTGAATTTGAGATCCCCCTAAAAAACATCAGCAGCCAGAAGGTTACCGTCCATCTTGCGGTTAATGACACGATTAAAAACAGCTGGGACATTTGGGTATATCCAAAGCATCAAAATCTGATGCAGTCTACAGATAAAGTATTGTACACCGATATTTACGATGATGCGGCAAAAAAACAGTTGGCTCAAGGCAAAACAGTTGTTTTTTATCCATCTCCAGCCAGCGTGAAAGGTCGAAAATCAATGTTTCATAATCATTTCTGGAACCCCATTATGTTTGCTTGGGCACCGATGACGATCGGTAACCTGGTCCATCATGAACAGGCCATGTTTAAGGATTTCCTTACTTCATACCATACCGATTGGCAATGGTGGGATATTCTGAACAATGCAAAAGTAATCGAAATGCAACATGCACCACAACAACTGCGTCCCTTTATACAGGTCATCGACAGCTACGATAATAACCAAAAATTAGGTATTGGTTTCGAAGCAAAGGTGAATGGCGGGAAACTGCTGCTGTTGGCATTGGATACAAAAACAGCTATGGATAAGCGTCCGGCTACCCAGCAATTGTTGTACAGTATTGATAATTATGTGAATAGCGATAAATTTTCGCCGCAAGTAACCTTGGACGAAACTTTCATTCAATCATTTTTAACAAAATAAGAAAGGTTTAAACGATGTTAAAAACAGTTGTATTTCCGATGATGATGTTTCTTTTAGGCCAGACTCTAATGGCACAGGAAATTATATTAAAGCAAAAAGCTCCTGTATCCCAAGTTTATAAAGAGGCTGTGGAAGCCGAAGATGCATTGCCCATGAACGATTTGAACATCGAATTTGGCTATGTGCTTTATCAGACCGAGATAAATACCGATACCGAAAGCGGAGAGCTGGAATTGGAAAACGTACGTGATTATGCCGTGGTCTATATGGACGGCAAGTTACAGGGCACCTTAACTGATAAAGGTAAAAAAATAGCCATCAAAGCAGAGCCGGGCAATCACACACTTCAATTTTATGTAGAGAACATCGGCCGGATCACCTATGGACCAGAAATTACCGATAATTCAAAAGGGCTGTTTGGCAACGTTACCTTAGATGGAAACAACATCCAAAACTGGAAAATGATTCCCTTAAATGTACGCAATTATCCAATAAAGGATTTGGTGTTTGAACAAAACCCAGGCACTGATACACCCGGTTTCTATCAAGGTCAATTCGATTTCAATCGTCCTCAAAATATGTATCTTAATATGACCGGATGGGGAATGGGAGAGGTGTGGTTAAATCAAAGATATTTGGGGTCCTATTGGGAACAAGAAAAACAACAGTCGATATTAATTCCTTCGGAAGATTTAGTACCCGGCAAAAATGAGCTAGTGATCTTCGAACTCAAAAACAATCAACAAAAGAAGATAAGTTTGTCCCCAACTCCTATTTTTAAGTAAATAGGAGTTAGGATTTTAGAATGTATTTGAAAGAGTAAAAAGGAACTTATGTCGAAATTTTGATACAGCCCTTTGCGTAATTAAAAGAGAATCGTAGCTTAAAGAAATGCTTGTCATACAAAATATAGCTCGGCATTTTGATGGCAGTCTGGCAGGTAGAAATCTTTAATTGAAATTTAAACAGCTTTAGTAGGATTGGTAAATGAATAAATATAGTCTGATCATATGTTTCATTCTTTTTTTTGGACAATCTGTTCTCGGTATTGATCTCTCGAGGTACAGGTTTCACCTGATGCCCGAAACTTCGTATTACGGCGGTATACAAAGCATCGCAAAAGACAGTTTAGGGCGTATCTGGTACACCGGCCCGGATGCGCTATTCATGTACGATGGCAACAGCTTTTATCAGTTAAACGATATCGTTTCTGCGATCAAACCAAAACAGAAATGGGGATACGGTTCGTTAATCCGGGATAAAAAAGGAAATCTATTTTTAGCTTCGGGCCATGGCTTATTAAAATTTGATTACGAGCGATTTTCTTTCGTTGTCGTGGTTCCAGGAAAAATCCGATCATTATGTGTACATAGCGATGGCCAGCTTTACATGCTTTCAGACAATAGCGTACTTCGTTATCATCCACAAGATGAAAAAACAGAAAGCCTTTTATTGCCCAAAGACAAGTATTTCCAAAATATATTGAGTACCAAAGACCATGTGTTTGTAACGCAAGGCGCGATCTTGTACAAAGTAGAAATGACAAAAAAAAGCCTAGTCCGGTTTGCGGATTTTGGCGGTACGGCCAACCAGGTGAATGATGCGGTCGCATACCGTGGCTCATATTATTTTTTGACACAGCGGGGAGGGATCCATGTAACAGATTTGACAGGCACCTTAAAACATAAAATTCCCGTAAGCATGGGGGGAAATTCATCTGTTTTAACCAAAAAGATGTATGTAGACCAAACTGGGGTGATCTGGGTGGCTACACAAGCCGGATTATTTCTTTATGATCCCGTTAATGAAAGCCGCAGCGCTTTGCAGATGAACCTGAACGATGCTTATTCATTGCCTAATAACTCGATATGGACAATTTATGCAGATCCGGATCAAGGAGCCTGGATAGGTACCTACGGTGGTAAAATAGCCTATTGCTCGCTTTACGATTCCAGGGTACGCTACTTTAAACCCAGTCCAGGAGGTCTAAATCATCCCATTGTCAGTAGTTTTCAGGAAGACCATCTGGGAAATATATGGATCGGCACCGAGGGTGGTAGTCTCAATTATTGGAATAGAGAAAAAGATCAATTTAGTGGCCCTGAGCAATCGCAGGGCACTTCGTCAAGCCCCAATATGATTAAACGCCTGAAGTTTGATAGCATGAGCAAAAGCCTATTGATTTCGGCCTACAATGGTGGTATTGGCCGTTATGATGTGGTCAATCACCTTTTCAACAGTTTCGATTTTCGCTCCCCCGAAAGCCGGCAGCCGCTCACGGTTTATGATTTTGTCAACGATAAGGAAGGCACCTGGTGGATGACAGATCCCGATAAATCATTTTTATACCGCAAGAAGCCGCTGGGTCCGATAGAAATGGTGAGCGTCATCGACGCTAAGGGTAAAAAATTGAATCTGGAAGTCGAAGCAATATATGTGAATAACCAAAATCAGCTCTGTTTAATTAGCCATCAAGGTTTTTTTGTTGTAGATACCTACACGCTAAAGGTGTTAAAACACTACCTGGTCAAAGATGCCTCCTATTCTGCAAATTACCTGTGCAGTTATACACTCACCTCAAATGGCGAAGTCTGGTTGGGAACATTGGGCAAAGGTGTAAATGTGCTCAAAAAAGATGGAACATACATCAATTACAGTATAAATAGCGGATTTCCTGCGAAAATGGTATTTGGCCTATTAGAAGATAATACCACGAAAAATGTCTGGTTAAGTACCAGTGATGGTCTTTATTGTTTCGACCGGAAATCCAGGAAATTTGAGAAAGCTAGGTTCTATCAGGAAAATAAGATTGGTTCATTTTATATTCATGCCGCTTACAAGACTTCTAGAGGTGAAATGCTGTTTGGTGGCACCAATGGATTTCTGCTGTTCGACCCCGCATACCTCAATAAAAATCTACAAAAACCGAAGGTATTTTTTACAGGATTTTTGGTCAACAACAAATTAGTGAAACCAGATGACGGCTCGTCAATTTTGACGAAAGATATTGGTAGCCTTTCCAATCAAAAAGAAGATCAGATACGACTTTCAAGTAGTCAGTCCAATGTAGAGATCAAGTTTTCGGCAAATAGCTATCTATCCGCAGATAAGAATCAGTTTGCTTACCGGATGTTGGGACTTGGCGAAGAATGGCAAATTAGTCATGCAGGTCAGAAATCCGTACAGTTTCTCAATCTTCCGGGCGGAGATTATACCTTCGAAATCAAGGCTTCCAACAATGATGGACAGTGGGGCGATCAAATATCGCGATTGTACATCCACGTCGATCCGCCATTTTTCTTGTCCTGGTGGGCCTATTGTTTCTATGCAGCACTTGTTTTTGCTCTGCTCTTTTTCATTATGCGGTATTACAGTAATAAAAGAGTGTTTAGGGAGCGTTTGGCACTGGAGCGTTTAAAGGAACAGAATATGCAAGAGCTGAATCAGGCGCGTACCGATTTCTTTACCAATATCTCGCACGATTTAAAAACACCGCTAACCCTGGTATTACAGCCGCTTAAGCAACTCAAGGAAACGATTGTGGCCAATGATACTGCTTTGGTTTATATGGATTTAATAGAGAAAAATGTCTCTAGAATACAACGGATGATAAGCCAATTGCTGCGTTTTCGCGAAATCGAAAGCCAAAAAATTACACTCAATCCGCAAATTGGCGATTTTATCAATTTTGTAAGGGATATATTTGGTCTATTTGAGCTCTATGCCAATAAAAAAGGCGTTGAAACTAATATTTCGGCGCATAAGGACAGTTTATATGTTGCTTTTGATTATGATATTATCGAGAAAATATTGACTAATCTTTTCTCCAATGCCCTAAAGTATACACCTGACAATGGGTATGTGGGCGTACGTATCTATCCTGCTACAGCAGAAGAAAAAGAACGGTTTTCGGTGCTAGACCCAGAGGGGACAGAATACATCTCCATCGAAGTTTTAAATACCGGCGATTGTTTTTCCGAGGAACAGATTGCAACGTTGTATACCTCTTTCAACCGGCTGTCGTCGCATAAGCCAACTTTTGAAGAAAGTTCAGGACTAGGGCTTGCCATTGTAAAAGAACTGGTAGATGTGCTTGAGGGTAAAATATGGATGGTCAATAAGACCGATAAAATTTCATTTACCATTTCCTTACCTTTAAGAAAACAGGCCGGTTCAGGCGATATGCAGTCTAACGTGTATGATTATACCGTTTCTGAAATCGACGAGATTATCACGCAGGATACAGCAATGCCTGAAAGCGGATCTATCCCTATCAAAAAAACAGATAATATCCTGCTCATCGAAGATGATCAACAACTTCGCGTCTACTTGGAGCAGCGTCTGGCCGAAAAATATAATGTATATACTGCAAGTGACGGAGAAGAAGGCTTAACAAAAGCTGAAAAAATTTATCCGCAACTCATTATTACCGATTTGATCATGCCAAATCGCAATGGTTTGGAAGTCTGCCGTAGCCTAAGACAAAATTTTAAGACGAGCCATATTCCAATTATCATGATTTCGGGTACCGGAGATGATAATCAGAATAAAATAAAAGCATTGGAATATGGGGCCAATGTGTTTATTGATAAACCCTTTCATGTCGACTATCTGTTGCAACAAATTGAAACCATTCTAAGAAATCAGCAGGAGCTAAAAGAAAAATACAGCAAACATATTCAGGTGGATCCCTCCAATGTTACCGTCACCTCCATGGACGAGGAACTACTGATTAAGGCCATTCAGGTCATTGAAGAAAACATTGACAATGCCAGTTATTCTGTAGAGGATTTTGTGGCTGATATGAACGTGGGCAGAACCATTCTCTATCAAAAAATACATGATATTGTTGGGATGTCGATCAAAGAATTTATTTTGAACATGCGGCTGAAAAGAAGCGCTTACCTGTTGGAGAAATCTGATTTGACGGTAGCAGAGGTTGCTTACCAAACCGGGTTTAACAATGCCAAATACTTTAGCGTATGTTTCAAAAAGCAGTTTGAACTGAGCCCTTCAGAGTTTAAGAAAAAGGTTTTCAGTGGAAAGAAATAAAAAAATAGCCAATAGTTGACCGATAACCCCTTCAGATGGGAGATAGGCAATTCTATATTTTTGAAATCCTAATGATAATGAAAATGACATTTCTTAGAAAAACGCTTCTGCTCACCTATTTTATTTGCTTGTGTAACGTGATTTATCTAGCAGCTGCCGTCGGCCAAAAGGTAGAAGAGACTTTTATCAGCCCCAATAAATACAAAACTGGTTCCCAATCAGAGCGGATACAAAAAGCCATAAATGAAGCAAAAAACACGACTGGAAAAGTAGTGATCCCTAAATATGATGCGGTAGGGAAAAAAAGTGTCTGGCTTATTGATCAGGCTATTTTGCTGCCTGGTGATTTCGAGCTCGAATTGAATAACTGCACCATTAAGCTATCGGATAAATGCAGGGACAATTTTATTCGTTCGGCAAATGCCGGATTGACCATCAAAGACATCGTACCATTAAAGAATATCAGGATTATTGGCAAGGGCAATGTCCTTTTAGAAGGAGCTGATCATCCCAGGGCTACAGGAGACCATAATAAAACATTGTCCCTAAACCCCAACGGATTTGGGCAATCCTATGGTACCGATGCCGGTAAACTGGGAGTGAACCAAAAAGGTGGCTGGCGAAATCATGCCATTATATTGGCTCAAACCGATGTCTTTGAGGTTAGCGGTATTACATTAAAAGATTATCATGGTCATGGATTGGTTCTGGAACGCTGTACAAACGGTAAGGTGAGCGATATGACTTTTAACGTAAGACAGGCCGTGAATGTTGATGGAGTGGACAAACAGATCTTAAACCAGGATGGCATGGGGATACGTTTTGGCTGTAAAAATATTCTTATTGCAAATTGCAGCGGACGAAGTGGCGACGACTTTATTAATATCGGATTAACAGATACCGGAGTTGAAGCGGGGCAAGAAAATGTAAATGTGGTCAGTGGATCGATATATAGGGGAGAGATAGACAATATTTCAACTATTTATCTCCAGAACTGGCAGGACTTTTACTCAATTTCACACCGATCCATACGGATTATGCCCGTGGGTAAACTTCGGATAAGCAATATTTTTATCGAGAATATGGTCATCAGTCCTTTAGCGAAACAAGGTTTGGTTGTCGAATATGCCGAACATGTGAAAGGCCTATTCGTACGAAATCTAGTCAGCCATCAGCCTATAAAAGCCAAAGGTATCTCGCAGGCTAGTTTCAGGGATATTATTTATGAAGGCAAGGATGAAGCGATCGATGTACAACAAAGTGAAACAGTTGTCCTTGATCATGTCATGAGTATAAAAAATTAATTATAAATCGCTCTATCTCCCTATTTTAGCGCGAAAAATACCTGTTTTTGCTATTTGTACAAAATCAAACCATTTTCGTACAAAAACGAACCCTATGAATTGGTTATGATGATAGTTTTGTCTTAACCAATTTTAAAAAAGCGAAATATGTGTATGAAAATTCCTCCTGACCACGTGATTAAGCTCACGAAGGGTAACCCCAACTTTACAAAAAACATCAGCAAGGCGCAACAGAATTTTATGCTTCGCCAATAAGTCCGAAAACGAAATTTTGCGATCAGTATTTCGCATGCATTTGCAGCAAAGAAATGTTATTTATCACAAGAAGTTAAATTAAAAATCAAAGCCTATTGAAGCAGACCTATTTCAAACTCATATTCTTTACGATAGAAAGGGAAAGTAAAGAACGCAAGTAAATTTTAAACTAACCAATATAAATCAATGATACAAAAGATACATATCTGGCTCAGGAGCTGGGTAATGAGTGCCACCCTATTGTCGGTGGCGTCCAATTACGCTTATTCGCAAGCAACAGATCAAATGCAAGTCAAAGGTCTGGTGACCAATGATGCAGGGGAAGGACTTAAGGGTGTTTCCGTCATGATTAAAGGTGCGAAAAACGGCGTACAAACAGATGCAAATGGTCATTATACCATCCAGGCGGCATCCACCGCTACGCTACTATTTACCTATACCGGTTTCAATAGCCAAGAAATAAAGGTCAATCCATCTGGAGTCATCAATGTGAAGATGTCCGGAAACAATGTCCTGGACCAGGTCGTGGTCGTAGGTTACGGTACCGCCAAGAAAAAGGATTTAACAGGTGGTTTGGCCGTAGTGGGAAAAGAGCAGCTCAGCATGGTATCTACCTCCAACCTCATGGATCGTTTGGTGGGACAAGTAGCCGGTTTCTCCATTACTACCGGAGAGGCCGCGCCAGGAGCATCGCAAACCTTGTTAATACGCGGTGAAAATTCTATCTCGGCAAATAATAGTCCACTGATTATCTTGGATGGCATTCCGTATAGCGGTTCCCTGGCAGATATAGATCCCAACAACGTGGAGAACCTTTCTATCTTAAAAGATGCCTCCGCGGCTGCTATTTACGGTTCGCGTGCAGCTAATGGTGTTATTCTGATACAAACCAAAAGGGGCGCTCTAGGTCGAGCTCAGGTAAACTACAAAGGGTTGATCGGTATGGCCGAGCCTATGCAACGCATCAATGTCATGGGGCCAAACGAATATATCCGCTTTCAACAAGATATTGCCCGCATTAGGCAAGGATACACCGGCGCTTTGTTAGATCCTATTGCAGGCGATATTATTAGTGTGACGGAGCGCGGCAACTATGCGAAAGGTACGACCAACAACTGGCAGGATTACGTCTTTCGAAAAGCCATGACGATGGACCATCAGCTGAGCATTTCCGGAGGTACCGAAAATACTAAATATATGGCTGCCCTTGCTGCCTTAGATCAAGAAGGTGTCGTGTATAATTCCAAGTTGTCACGTTTAAATATAACCACCAATGTGGACCAGACTTTTAATAAATGGCTGACAACTGGTATTGGGCTGCAATATACCCGGAAAAGCGACGGTGGTATTACGCCAAATTTGGAACATGCCATTAAACAAAGTCCTTATGGTAGCTATAAAGACGAATCAGGAAAGTATGTGCCCGAACCGATGGAATACTCGCTCATTGTGAACCCCATGCGCAACGTCAATGCGATACAAGATCGGTATAACAACAACTTCTTCCTTTCGGGTTACGCCAATATACTTTTACCGGTAGAAGGTCTCTCCTTACGGTCAAATTTTGGCTATAACTACCGTAACGGATTTACGGGCACCTATTACGGGCGCAATACTTTTGAAGGTAGAGACCAAGGTACACAGGCAGGTGGCAGTGCTTCCATCAACAATTCCAACTATAACGATTATACCTGGGAGAACGTGCTCAAATACGAACGCCAAATAGGCGATCACCGTTTGGACGTGACGGGTTTGTTCAGTATGCAAAAAACAAAAAGTTGGTCTACTGCCCAGAGCGGAGCCGGTTTTGTAACCGATGATACCGAATACTTTATGATCGGTTCGGCTAGCCGTCTTGTTTCCAATAGTGCTTCCTTATCCGAATCTGCAATGTTATCCTATATGGGCAGGATAAATTATGCTTATAAAGGCAAGTATCTATTGACCTTAACCGGGCGTACGGATGGAGCTTCGGTATTCGGTATCAACAATAAATACGCGTTCTTTCCTGTTGCCGCGGCGGCATGGCAGATCGGTGAGGAAAACTTCCTAAAAGGTAAGGTGGAATGGTTAGACATGTTGAAAATACGTCTTTCTTATGGAGCCAATGGTAACCAAGCGATTACACCATACCGCACATTAGACCGGCTTTATTCCAATGTAAAATACATTTGGGGAGACGATGGAACGGCCGTTACAACAGCCTATTTGGCGGGAGATGGCGTGGGTAACCCTAATTTGAAATGGGAAACGACCTATTCAACCAACCTTGGTCTAGATTTTCAATTGTTTAAAAACAGGTTGAGCGGTACCGTCGATGCCTATCTTTCCAAAACAAGAGATTTGCTCATGACCCGTACCGTGCCGATCATGAACGGGTATAACCGAATTTGGGACAATATTGGTGCGACCCAAAATAAAGGTATTGAGGTCACCTTAAACTCAGCGAATGTTAAAGGAGAAAATTTCCAGTGGAATACGACAGCTGTGTTTTCCTTAAACAGAGACAAAATTGTCGAGTTAAGGGGGGATGGTATTGATGATATTGCTAATAACTGGTTTATTGGTCAGCCATTAAGAGTATTTTACGATTATAAAATGATCGGTGTATGGCAAAATGGAGAAACCATTACTGTTGATGGGACAGCGCCTGGAGCAGCCAAACTGTACGATCGCGATGGCAACGGCAAGATAGAGACCAGCGATAGAATGGTTATAGGGTCTAAGAACCCACGTTATACCGCTTCGTTGGCCAACAGATTTTCGTACAAAAACTTCTATGCATCGGCCTTGGTTACAGGTGTTTTTGGTGTATGGCGCGATGATCACATGGCTAATCTAGGGGCTTGGACTTTCGGAATTACCAATTATGTACATGATGCCAATTATTGGACCCCCGAAAACCCCGATGCCACGATTGTTTCACCGGGCTATCTCAATCCATTGGGACATGGTTATTATAAAAAAGTGAGTTACGCGCAGGTAAAAAACATAACCTTCGGTTATAAATTACCGCATAACATTGCTAAAAAAGTAGGCGTAAGCGGTATTGACTTGAATGTCAGCGTGAACAATCTGAATACAATTTCTAATATAAGAGAGGTATTAAATTATGATAACACTTGGATGGCTTCTTATCCGACCGCACGTTCTTATATGTTTGGCTTAAATATAAACTTCTAATCGACTAGGACATGAAAATAAAAAATATTATCACATCAAGTTTGGCACTTATGGTATTGTTCTCTCTAGGGGGCTGTAAGAAGTTTCTGGAAGAAGAGCTGAAAACTGAACTGGCGCCATCCAATACCTATACCAGCACCTATGGTTTCGAGGTGGGCAGCGCAGGTTTATATACACTCACCCGTTCCGAATATAATACTTATGGCGAAGGTGGCGCCTTTATCCACAATGGTGCCTGTCCATACGAAGCCTTGCAAGTATCTACGGATATCGCTGATGCCATCAATAGCGATGGCTCACTGACGGCTTTTGCCAACCTTACACTTACAGCCTCAGAGCGGTTTGTGGGTACCTACTGGAATTGGGCTTACAATCTTATTTCATCGGCAAACCTCATGCTGGTGTATTCCGAGAAAAATACCAATTGGGATACGCCGGAAGATAAAGCACGCTTCCAGGCCGAAGCCCGCTTCTTTCGGGCTTATGCCTACCGTACCTTGGTTTATCTCTATGGCGATGTCCCTTATGTCGAAACCATTCTGTATGATTTTCAGCTTAATTTTACGCGCACCCCAAAAGCCGAAGTCATCGGACATATGGTAGACGACCTGAAGTTTGCCGTGGATAACCTGCCTACCAATCCGGACGGCGTCAAAGAAGGAAAGTTGACCAAATGGGCGGCAAGCCATTTACTGAGCGAAATTTATCTGCTGCAGGGCAATCATGCCGAAGCCGAAAAAGCAGCATTGGCGGTCATCAATAGCGGTTATTATACCCTCATGAAAAGCAGGTACGGTGTCAATGGCAGCAAACCGGGCGATGTATTTAGTGATCTATTTCTGGAAAATAATCAAAATAGAAAAAGTGGCAATAAAGAAAGTATATGGGTTTTGCAATTCCAGTTTAACACGATTGGCGGTGGTACCAATTCCGATGATTGGACGCGCAGGGCCTGGATACCGAACTACTCGACGATTACCGGATTTGTTTTGGCGGATACCCTAGGTGGTCGTGGTATCGCACAACTGGTTCCGATGAAATGGTGGGTAGGCACCGCGGGTACCAATGCCTCGGGCAATGTCCCCGGTATTTTTGAAGCAAATGATATCCGTAATTCGGGCTACAACATGAAGCGCAACTGGTATTACAACAACGCGAACGAGGCTTCACTATACGGCAAGAAAGCTAATATTACCGAACAGACCTGGTTTACGACAAAAAGTTTATTTCCGGCGATTACCAAATTTTTTTACGGACGTACTGAAAATTTAAGCTTGACTGGTAGTTATAAAGATCGCATGAAATTCCGTTTGGCCGAAACCTACCTGTTGCTTGCCGAAGCCTATCTGGGGCAAAATATGCCTGATAAAGCTGCGCAAGCCGTCAATGAGGTGCGGAAAAGAGCCGGAGCATCCGAAATCACGGGGGCACAGATGAACATGGATTTCCTGCTCGATGAGCGTATCCGCGAATTAGTCGGGGAAGAAAGTAGAAGGTTTACTTTGGTACGTACCAACAAATTGGTGGAGCGTGTCAAAAAGTACAATAACGCCATTAAGGATAAGATCACAGATAATAACATCCTGTGGCCTATTCCACAGGTGATCAGGGATGCAAATACAGGAGCACCATTTCCTCAGAATCCGGGTTATAATTAATGGTAGCGGGAAGCTGTCCGAATAGCATTCGTATTTTCGGCAGCTTCCCCATCTGATGACAAAACAGCAGTTGCGCCGGTTAAGCGCACTATACTATCCAAATGTTCGTAAACATATAAACCAATGAAAATAATCAATTATTTATACAAAGCTTTATTTTTCTTATGCATGGTACTGTGCCAGGTATCGTGCAAACAGGAAATTCAGGATATACCCAAAGTCAATGAAACGATGGAGCTTCAGCCCTCGTCAGAAAACATTACGCTGGACGAGGTCAATCTGACCAAAAATATTGTCACATTTAACTGGAAGCCTGCCAGGGCACAGTCAGATGATCATTTGGTCAGCTATAGTACCATGTTAGATGTGGTGGGCAATAATTTTGGCACCGGTACAGCCATATTCAACTATGAAGATGATAATGTGTTTAGCAGAAGCTTTACTTCCGAACAATTGCAAAATTGGGCCAACGAAAAATGGGGGATACCGGCAAATAAGAGCTTCACGCTGGAGTTTAGGGTCGTTGCCCAATGGGAGGGCGGTGCTACTTTTGAGGCACCTGAGGTACGGACCGTAAGAATTATAGTAAACCCAATTAAAACCGTTGTCTTTGATGCCGATAAAGTGTTCTTGAGCGGAAGTGCCGTTGGCGGGAGCAAGGTGGAGCTGCCAAAAACATTGGAAAACCTGGATCAGTATGCCTATATACTGAATCTACAGCCGGGTGAACTCGAAATTCCGGTCGAATTTAACGGTGAGACCAATTATGTGGTTACTGCCGATGGAAGCTCTGTGTTAAACGATGGAAACGCTGTCGGTATCAAGATGAGAGAGCGTGTGTTCTCCTGGAAAATAGAAACTGCTGGAGAATACCGCGTGGTGGTCAACATGCAGAAAGCCACAGCAACGATCTATTCACCGGCAAAAGCCCTCGCAGCAAAGACCGTGACCTGGACGGGAGATCAACCTTATACGACCACTGTGACTGGTTTATGGATGCACGGAAGTATTAATGGCTGGGGAACTCCGGTTAAAATGGATTGCCAGGTAAGTTTGGCCGATCCGCAAGTTTTGGTCTATACAGGTGGTAAAGTCGGCACTACCAAGTTTATCGTGACTGGGGATAACAGTAATAATAAAAATCTAGCTTACGCATTTAGTGCTCCGCCTACATCTGATGGTGTAGCACAGACTCTGACGCTCACTTTGGGAAAAGCAACTGAACTGGGAGGCGGCACCACGAGTGCAAATCGCAATTCTTATTTCACCATTCCGGCGACGACCAATGTGCTGATTTTTGATTTAAGAAACATGACAATTCTGGCGTTAAAACGGTAAATCGATCGTATAAAAACGCATAAATTAACTTTAACATTTTTGAAAGTGAAAAATATAAATTATAAAAAGGCCTGTCTCAAAGCATTTACTGTCATGCTTTGCTTTCTAGCAGTGTCATGTAAGAAAGATGACGCTGATATTGAGCATGCTATGCCGGGTACCTTAGTGAAACCCAGTTACAACAGGAGTTCTATGTTTCGTAACCCTTTAAACGGCTGGGTCATGTACGCTTCAGCTTCGGGCAATCCCTCTTATTGGGATACCCAATTCTATGTACCCGACTTAGGTAAAACGGTAAAAGCGATTGACTATGCATCAGCCTGTTATATCCGTACCAGCTGGCGCACCTTTAATCCTGCCGATGGCATGTATGCCTGGAGAGATCCCAGCACTGCAATCTATAAAATGATCAAGGGGGCACAAGATAAAGGATTGCCAATCGCCTTTCGTATCGTCGTCGACGGTCGAGACCAGGGGGCAAATACACCGCAGTTTGTGTTCGATGCAGGAGCCAAGTATTATGTCGCCAATGCATCTTTTCCGGACAGAAAAACGCCGGTGCTGCAAGATCCTATTTTTAGAAAATATTATAGCAAGCTGATCGAGGAACTGGCAAAGGATTTTAACGATTTAAATAAAACCTCCTTTGTAGATGCCTATGGACTCGGATTGTGGGGTGAGGGGCATAGTGTCATTTATGAAGATCCTAATAATCCCTCCGGTCAAAATATTGAGGTCATCAAAGAAGAAGTCGTTGATTGGATTTCGGATGTTTATACCAAAAACTTTACTAAAGTGCCCTTGCTGATCAATTACCATCGCGTAGTTGGAGATCCTGCGGGCAATGGAGCTCCCAATCCTAATTCTGAGAAGTTGTTGAATAAGATGATTAATAAAGGATATAGCCTGCGTCAGGATGCTTTTGGGATGACCGATTATTATCAAAGTTGGGAGAAGAATTTTGCCAAGGCCTGGAATTTTAAACGTCCGATTATTATGGAAGGCGGCTGGATTACTACGGGCACCCATCGTTACTGGACTGATCCAAGTGGTAAATACCGACAAGACCATCCCGAAGACGTTCGGCAGGGCGAATTTGACAGCTCCTTGGAAGCCGGCGTAAACATGATGGATTTCCGGATTGGAGAAATTGAAAGCTGGTTTACCAAGTCCTTTACGTTATGTCAGCGCTTCATTTCCGAAGGTGGTTATCGTTTATATCCAGATCGGGTTTATTTACCGGAGAAAGTGAACGCGGGTAGTGAAACAACAATTAACCATCGTTGGCGGAATATGGGTTGGGGTTACTTTCCGAATAATATCCCCCAATGGAACTATAAGTATAAAGTAGCTTTTGCACTTCTGGACGAAGAAAATAATGTAAAAAAAGTTTTTATTGATGACAATGGAGAACCTTCAACCTGGATAAAGAATACTCCAACATCGTATGAGTTAAAGGTGAACGTGGATGTACCTGCCGACAATTACACCTGGGCCGTCGCCATTGTAGATACGACAAATGAAAATCAGCCGGGAATACGGCTTGCCGTTAATGGTGATATTACCAGCGGCGGATGGTTAAAATTATTAAAAGTACAAGTACAATAAAAAGTACCAAAAGGGAATCAAAAACAGCCGCCAATAGTTATTTGGCGGCTGTTTTTATGTCAAAAGGGCCTGATTCTCATCAGACCCTTTCTCTTAGCGTGTTATTGTACAGTAATTTTTATGTTTCCTATCGTTTCCTCTTTTTTGTTTCGTCATCCAATGTTTTTAAAGACTATTGGATTTTCACTGCACTACGCCAATTTTTATGTTGATCCTTTCTCTAGAAAGGTAACTAATAGCCGTTTTGTATAGTAAGAACAATAGTCAATTTGAAATAGTTTTATAAAATCCTTACTAACTCCTATTTTAAATACAAAAAACTTATGGCTTTGGGAAGTACAGGTTGGTACATGATGGCTATTAGGAATTATTGCTATATCTTGGATCTTTCCATTGGACCAAAAACTATGATCATCTTATCTAAAAATATATTATTTTCTTTTATCCTTTGCCTGTTATTTTCGCAGTTGCAAGGTCAGTCAGATCCTACAAAAGGATTTTTGAAGATTAAAAATGATATTTTTTGGGACACCCAAGATGGAGGTCCTTTATATAGCCAAGGAGGGGGTATTTTTTCTTTCAAAGACCCTGAAGATGGGCAGACTAAATATTATTGGTATGGAGCAAAATATCAAGAATCTGAAAAATACCGAAATGATCCTAGTGTTACTCCTGAACGTGACAATTTTGTTTCTGTAACTTGTTATGTGTCTAAGGATCTAGTAAACTGGACTTCTCATGGAGATGTATTGACTCTTGATGAACTCAATAAAAATTCTATCCAGACGCGCTGGGCAGGACGTTTAGGTGTCGCATATATCAAGGAAATAGACAAGTATGCTCTACTCATCCAACATAATGATCAATTATTAGTTACCTTATCAGAGCGTCCCAATGGCCCATTTAAATGGCACCAGCGCATCAATATGACTGGTATGATCGGCACAAGCAACACCGGAGATCAAACGGTATTCACCGATGAGGATACCGGAAAGTCTTACCTGGTGTATTCTTATGGAAGAGGAAGAAACAAGATTTACATCTCACAAATTGGTGTAAAGGACGGTAAGGTAGGGCTATTGGATTGTAATATGGTATTTAAAGGTGAGGGACGAGAGGGCAATTGTATGTTCAAATATAATGGAAAATACTATTTATTTGCCTCCAACTTATACGGCTGGGACTCCTCTTTTGCCTATTATTTAGTTTCAGATAATATTTACGGTCCATATACACCAACCAATGAAATGCTAATCATGGAAGGCTCAGAGTCAGATTATGCCCATGTCACGCAAACAGGATTTTTTGTAACGCTAAAAGGAACTAAAAAGCAGATAGTTATATATTGTGGAGACCGATGGGCTAATTTTGCGGGCAATGGTCTAGGATATAACCAGTGGTGTCCCCTTTCCTTTGATGGCCTAAAGCCTATTTTTAATTCCTTAAGTTCATGGAGTCTTCATCCAACAACAGGAGAATGGCTGGTGAACAGTGACAATAATTATGTTAAGAACGGGAGTTTCGAGGCCGATAGAAGACATATACCAAGTCCAGTAAAGCCTGTTCAGGAACAGTTATTAGGATGGCAAACGACTATCATTAAGGGGAATATACTCTCTGTTAGTGATTCCTTATCTCCTGTGCTTAATTATTTCAATACTACCGAGGATAGAAAGCAGGTAATCGGAGAAAAGAGTTTGCAGATTAATGATAAAATAGATTTTAAACGTAAGGTTTCACAAATTATTCAGTCTAGCCAGGATGTGAAACTAGCGGATGGAAAATATACTTTATCTGCAAAATTTAAACGCGGTAGCGGATTTGAGGATTTATATATGTATGCCCTAAGTAATGGTAAAAAGTATAAACAAAAACTGAACAAAGCGGATCAGAATTGGAGTAATATTACCCTAGAGAATATATCCATACAAAATGGGCACGTTGAAATAGGCTTTATTGCTAGTGGGAAAGCGAATGCTTATTGCTATATAGATGATGTAACGCTTATTAGATCCAAATAACCCACATGGACTACGATGCTGCCCCACCCTGTCTATCCTTTTTCACCTCCCCATTCCCGCCATTCGCCGAGTTTTCCTGTCTGTTAGTCTAAAGCCCGTAGGCTAGAGGCTGATTGTGTCGTAGTTTTGAGTCAACAAATAAGAACAACAGAACTAACACAATAAAATAAAGACATTATGAACTCATTAGTAAAAACATTCGCAGCAGCAGCTTTAATCGCAGTATCAACCTTCGTTATGGCAGCAGAAGGACCAGGTTCAAAATCAGCAAAATCAACCGCTAACCTTTCAACCGCAGACTTCGCTTTAGAGCATTATGTTGCAGTTACTACCGAGGGTAAATCAACAGGAGTAGAGCAGATATTTGCTACCGATTTCAGCCAAAAAGTTCAATCGGCAAATGCAAAGACCAACAGCCGCGATCAAGTGGTTAAATACTTGAAAAAACAAAAAGGGGAGAAACTAAATTGTGTAGTAAGCAACGATATCATCGAGGAGTCAGCGGATTACATGGTTGCCAAAGTAACGTTGAAATTTGAAGATTTTACCAAGACTGATCTTGTGACTTTAGTTCGCGAAAGTAACGACTGGAAAGTCTCCACATCAATAAATTCATACAAATAGTATCCAATAACTAGTGGTCAGCTCGGTCAATATAAAAGTTGACCATTAGTGAATCATATGTTTATTTAAAGCCATGTCGGAAGATGTGGCTTTTATTTTTTATAATCTAGGGAAACCTATAAATGTATTAGGGAATTTTCTTTGCATTTTTTCCAGCATAGGTTTCTATAATGTGCTCAGTGGCTAGTTTTAACCCTTTTTTTATTTCAATAGGATGATGTCCAGAACTAGTGAAAAACTCAACTTCATTGTCAATTTTAGAATACCAAACGATACCAACATCTTTCTTACTTAAGGTGTCTGGTCGCATTATTTTAAAGAAAGTATTGAATTGATCCTTATTGAATCCGACTATCCGATTAGCCGGTATTGAAGATTGACAATCTGTCTCAACATATTTATATTCATCCCAATACATGCAACCTTTTGGTGTCAGAGAATATATTATATAGAATATAATTATCAATAAGCATACAGAAGCAGAAAACCTTATGGCGTGCCTGTTTCTTCCATAAAAAAACGGTAGCCGCTGATGCCAATTTTTAGAACCAATTACTGTCTTAGGAGTGTTTATAGCTGGAGGGGCAGGTGCAACTATTTCTGGCGGTTCTGTTTCCTTTATGGTTGGTGGCACCGGGTCAGTTACAACTATTTCTGGCGGTTCTGTTTCCTTTATGGTTGGTGGCACCGGGTCAGTTACAACTATTTCTGGCGATTCTGTTTCCTGTATGGTTGGTGGTACCGAGTCAGTTACAACTGGCGGAATCGATTTGTTATGATAGTTATACTTGAATGGTCTTGGTTGATAATCTATTAGTATCGCAAGTAGTTTTACTAGCTTTTCATCGGGGTCCTCGGTTCTCTCAATAATAAGCTTTTGTAAAGCACGTAGTTTTCCTAGAGGATATTCATCTATCGTTTTTTCGAAATTATTTGATTTGCTAAGTGGGTCAAAAAAGTCTTTTAAAACCTCAATATCTGTATTTGGCAGATTTTGGGATAGTCGTATCAAACAATACTTTCTTAAGCTAGCAGGTGTTGGATTACTTAATCTGTAGTCCAATTCGTTTTGAGATTTCCTTAGATCATATAAGGAAAATACTCCATTTCTAAAATCGTTAAACTCAGGCATGGCATCAAAAATAAGTTAATTCTAAATCGGAATTTACGGAATCCCGTAAGTTAAAACCTTATCAATATATCGGAATATACAGAATTTTTAGAATTCAATCAGTCTTTCCCGTATTATCGGAATCATTTGATAAAAAGGGGTTTAATGGCTATAACTTTGTTCTCGAAGTCAGATGATATATCGATTAAAATATAAGACTAAGATACTAATCTGATTTCACAATGAGAAGATCTCGCGGTAGTCATTAGCCGGTTTGGGAAGCAGCTTCTGCCTCCCGCGATTGACACTCTTACTTCCCAAAAAATTCAGAAGGCCTTCTGAAAACATTTGTAGCAATCCCGTGCATGGGGCATGCGGACCTACCAAGTTTTTGACTTTTAATTTTTTGAGTTATGTGGAGTTTAATCTTATATTTTTTGTTTGGAATCGGTCAACCGTCAAATTCACAACCGAATACAGGTACACCAACAGTGCAAACAGCAGACGCTGATGCACCTCCAACACCAGGACCTGAAACAGGTACAGGAGGTGATAAAGGTACGGTGCGTCCGTAACTATATTTGATATGAACACAAAAGAGACGGTATTTACCGCCTCTTTTTTTGTTGTGGGGAAATCAACTTTGTTTTCAAATATTCTTTTTACTATTTTAGGTTTAAATAATCATATAGTTGAAATACTTAAGCCCATATATTTCCTTTTTATTGATGCTCCTTTCTTGTTCACGAATGGAAAGTAATAGAGAAGATCAGCTTCAACATTTGAAAGAAAAAGGTGACCTATTTTATAATAAAGCTAAAGCATTTGTAGACACAAAGCAACCAGATAGCTCATACTTTTATTTTAACAAAGCTAGAGAAGTATATATAGAAACTAATGACAGCTTGTCTACGGCCAAATCTATTATAAATATGGCTATTACTCAAGGCGAGGAAGGTGACTATTTTGGCTCTCAGGAAACGTCACTTCAAGCTCTAAGTTACCTGGACAAAAAAGATCCTAAACAGCATGTCTATTTCAGTATAAATTATAATAATCTTGGAACTGTTACTGACTATCTGAAAGATTATAATCAGGCTATTAATTTTTATAAACGGGCTATTGATTTTTCTATAGATTCGGCAAATAGGAGGATATACGAAAATAATCTAGCTTTAAGCTACCAATATGCGAAACGTTATGGTGATGCATTGAGAATTTTTGAACATGTTATTAAACAAGTTCAATCTACCGATCCTGAATATCCTAGAATACTGACAAATCTAGCGAAAACAAGATGGCTAAAAAATCCGAAATATCCTGCAAATATAGATTTTCATAACGCCATGAAAATTCGAAAATCCAAAGGAGACTTATGGGGGTTAAATTCAAGTTATACACATTTCGCGGAATACTATGAATTTGCTCATAAAGATTCGGCTTTATTCTATGCAACAAAACGTTATTCAATTGCAAAAAAGATTAATAGTGCTAACGATCAAGTCAATGCATTAAATAAATTAATCGAAATAGATGATTCTCAAAATATAAAGTCCCATTTTTTGAAATTTAAACATCTTTCCGACAGCATACAACAAGCCCGCGCCGCAGCCAAAAACCAGTTTGCCCTGATCCGCTATGAAGTTGAAAAAAACAAGACCGAAAATCTAAGGCTCGAAAAAGAAAATGCTGAAAAGCAGAATCGCCTCATTAGGCAACGCGTTATCACCGGTGCAAGTATCTTTTTGCTTGTTCTAGTTGCAGGCGGTGGTACCCTCTGGTACAAACGTCGCAAGCAACGGCTCGAACTCGAGGCTGAGAACAAGGTCAAAGAAACCCAGCTTCATCTCTCCAAAAAAATACATGATGTTGTAGCCAACGGTATTTATCGTGTTATGTCGGAGATCGAACATAACGAAGATGTAGATCGCGACGGTGTACTCGACAAACTGGAGAATATGTACCATCAGTCACGTGATATTTCGCATAATGTCGAACAGCAGACCATCACAGAAGTACCTTACAACGAACAGCTGGCCTCCCTGCTCAAATCCTTTGCTGCCGACCACCGCCGCGTGCTGATCGCTGGTAATGATGCTGAACAATGGACTGACATTAGCAAGCGTATTAAGGAGGAGGTAAAACACGTGCTTCAGGAACTTCTTGTCAATATGAAAAAACATAGTCAGGCCGAGCAGGTCGTAGTACGTTTTGAAAAATCAGACCGTCAGCTCACCATATATTATAAAGATAACGGCGTAGGAATGACCACCGAAAAGCAGCAGGGAAAAGGTCTGGCGAATACGGTTTCCCGTATTGAAAGCCTCGGTGGCAAAATTATCTTTGTCAGTGAACCGGGAAAAGGACTCGACATTACGACCACTATCCCACTAGTATAAAAAGACAATATTGTATGTTTAAAAAAGTACTCATTGCTGAAGACCACGAGATCGCCAACATTTCAGTGCAGAAAACCCTGCATGACCTGGGAATTCATGATACCAAATACGTGTATTATTGTGATCATGCCCTCACCTGGATCAAAAATGCCATCCGTGATGGCGAGCCTTATGATCTATTGATCACCGATATTGAATTTGAAGATGATGACAGTCCTCAGGAAATCAAAGACGGGCTCTCGCTGATCAAAGCTGTCAAGATTATACAGCCTGATATCAAGGTTATTGTTCTGACCGCCAAAGATCGATCGGCGCTGATCAATGAGATGTTTCGAGACAATCAGATTGATGGACTTGTACGCAAAGCCCGTCGTGACGGACAACATTTGCGCGAAGCTCTGCAGGCTGTTTACCAGCACCGTACCTATCAATCACCCGATAGCAAGAAGTTTATACAGGAGCAAAATTCACATGAATTTACCCAATTTGATCTCCATATCGTCAAGTTGCTTTATGAAGGAGTATCCCAGAAGGAGATGCCCGAATATCTCCAGCAGCGTGATATCCGGCCATCGAGCCTAAGTAGCATCGAGAAAAGGCTCAACCTGATGAAAGATGTACTCGGCTTTACCAAAAATGAACAGCTGGTGGCGCATTGTAAGGAGCTTGGTTTTATATAGAAAATATTTTTATCTCCTTACGGGTTCCCGTAAGGGATCATTGTCGTATTGCGTTAAGTTTGTATTGACGGATTTATAGCAGGAATTATAGTTGTCGTTGCATAAAAATAGCTAACGCATTCAAGATATTAGTGCCATATGTTAACCAATTAATGAACAGAAAAGGCTATCCTGCGATAGCCTTTCTCATTATTATATCGTTTGCAGAATAGCTGCCAATTTAAGAGATTTAGTGCGATCAGGTATTTTTAATTAGCCTTATCTGAAAATGTATTGATTGAGTTGAGACTGTAGTACGCAATCCCATTATCCGGATATTCTTTTAGGATCTGTTCATAAAGTGCTTTTGCTTTTTCTGCTTCCATTGTCTGCACATAACAGAATGCAATATTACAGAGAGCCATTTCCCGATAGCACATTTTTGAAGCACTCAATAGAGTCAGCGCACGGTACTTGTCCACCCAGGTATATCTCGTAAAATAGTCAGCACTCTGCTTAAAGCAGGCTAGAGCTGTTTTGAAATCCTTTTGTTTGATCGCTTTCATCCCCTTATTGTGGCTTTTTGGGATTGCCTGCTGCAATAGTATGGTTATAAGTATAAACAGCACTACGCCTATAAAATAGCCATGTTTTTGAAAGAAAAACACAGCAGTAGCGATAAAGAGTCCCCATACTAAGATAATGATTATGATAGCTAGCCAAGATACTTGCCGAACTATTGGAACATTTGCACTCATTTTATCAAAAACTAATTTCACTTATAATGTAATGTTAAATATACTGAAACTGTCTTAAAATCTTCCTCTCCGAAGTTGCTTTTATATTAAGTTTTGCACAAAAACCAACTTGCTCAATTCTTAATTGAGCCTTTACGGGAAACCGTAGAATTAGCCCGTAATCATCCGTTAGATTTGCTGTCAACGTAGACTAATCGTTTAAAATTAATCTAACATGAAAATAAACAAATACGGAATAATGGCATCGCTGGCTCTTTCATTGGGTCTCCTCTATTACAGCTGTGCCCCAAAATCAAAATTGATTGAAAAGTTGGAGGAACTGGAGGCTGATGGTAAGCTGGATTGCAAAGATTTGGAGCACTTTACACAGTATGTTCAGCAAAATAAAGAGGACCGCTCTTTTAAAAAATTAATTAACAATGGTCAAGCAGATAAAATAGCGCTCCAAAGTTATCTGCGCAAAAATGCAAACAAAGCTAAACTGAATATTGATCAATGTGGAGAAGTAAAAACAGCAACGAATTTCGCCATCTATTTAGAAAATTCAGCAAGTATGGATGGTTATGTCAATGGTGTATCGAACTTTGAATCTGTGTTGTCAGATATAGTGATTGGCTTAAATTATCATTATGATAAGAACAGTGTCAAATTCAATTTTATTAACTCGGAGATTTATCCCGTAGAAATTGCAGATGTCAATAATTTCTTCAGCTCCTTGGAGCCCGGTAAAGCTCCTTTTAAAGTGGGAAATCAATTTGTATCCGAATTAAATCAATGCTTTGAAAAAGTCTTATCGGAGACGAAGGATAACGGGGTGTCCATTTTCGTTTCCGATTGTATCTACTCTTTGGGAAAAGGACGTTCTACGCAACAAGGACTGATTTTAGAAGAAAATATGACCAAAAGTGCATTTATGCAACGTTTGAAAAAATCAGATCTTTCAACGTGCATCCTTCAGTTTACTTCTGGTTTTAATGGCACATATTACGATTATAATAATCAAAAGACCAAATTACAGCAGGCCGAGAGACCTTATTATATCTGGATAATAGGAGCTGATAATAGTGTTCAGAATCTTCTCAGTAAAGTTCGATTTACTGACATGAGAGGCTATCAAAATAATTATTTCCTAAAAGGCAATCAAGGGACGGAACTTTCCACTCAGTACCTATCAGGTACAAATAGAATTGGACGAGCAGTATACCGTTCTCAGGAACCTAATCATATCAAGGATATCCAATTTGTAAATGGTGTATTTCAATATGCGATTGCAGTAGATATGAGTTCCTTCCCTGATAAAAAGGCCGTCCTTGAAAACCGCAATTACGTCTTAAGTCCGGGCGCGACACTAGTCAGTGTTCAGGAAATTCCGGCCAATAATCAGCCTGTCTTGATTCATCAGAACGATTGGCAGCGTATTAAAGACAATAAATTTACGCACCTGATCACAGTAAAAGTCAATCAAAAGGCTTTTCCCAATGAACTGACGCTTGCTTATAAAAATGCCATGCCCTCCTGGGTGGAAAGCTCCTCCAATACGGACGATTCAGCGATCAAACAAACCACACAACAGACTTTTGGATTGCGTAACCTGATTCACGGGGTAGCTGGGGCTTATAAAACGCATAACAACAATCAAGACATATTATTTCAAATTAAATATAACCTAGCAATTAAGTAACCATGAACGATTTATTTGCCCTACTTTATGAGAAGTTCTATTACGAGACAGACTTCTCTCTAGAAATGTTTGATAGGTTCCTCTATCAAAAGTATGCCATTATAGCCATTATAATCGCAGTGGCATTTTCACTGGTCTTTTATTTTTTATTGGATAGACCTCGATTCGCTAAAATTGGACTTTGGTTTATTTTCCTTACAGTCGCATCATTTGTAAGTGCGGGATACCTGTATAATGATTGTATGTCAATCATGGAGCGGGATAATCTTGTTTTTCCAAGTGAAGCCTATTTTGGTGTAGCCATTGGGAGTTTTGTGCTCACCTTGCTTATATTCTTTATCCTTTCATTATTTCTCAGAAAACTATCTAAAAACCTTTCTAGGACACCATTTTAGTTATGCCAAAATTATACGTATTTGCTATCGGTGGGACTGGGTCCCGTGTGGTAAAGTCATTGACCATGTTATTGGCTTCTGGAGTTTCGACAGGATACGAAGTTGTCCCGATTATCTTAGATCCGGATTCTTCTGCGGCTGATGTCGCTAAAACTGAACATTTGCTTAATGAGTATCGGAGTATTCATAAAGCTGTAGCGCCGAACAATGAAAAGGTGTTTTTTAAGAACAAAATCGAATCTTTAGGCGAGGTGATAGGGGCTGTAGGGACAAATGCGTTAGGTAATGAATTTCGTCTTGGAATTGAAGGCCTTAATGGCGGGAAGTTCAAAGACTTTATCGATTATAATCTGCTGGAAGATGGGGGTTGTAATCAGGCACTCGTTGATGTACTTTTCTCCGAATCCAACTTGAACCTTGATCTTGAGGTCGGTTTTCAGGGTAATCCGAATATAGGATCTGTTGTGCTCAATAAATTTACCGAATCGGAAGAGTTCAATCACTTTGCAAATAGTTTCAGTAATAACGACCGAATTTTTATTATCTCTTCCATATTTGGGGGAACGGGGGCCGCTGGCTTCCCTTTGATTTTAAAAAATATCCGCCAGGGGCAGGTCAATGGGAAGAATTATGATCATCTCCGTAATGCGGTCGTTGGTGCTATTACGGTTATGCCTTATTTCAAGCTGGATGGGGACAATACAGATAGCATTCAAAGTTCGACGTTTTATTCAAAGACCAAAGCGGCTTTGCACTACTATCACAAAAACATTAGTGAGAGCAGGGATATCAATGCTTTATATTATATCGCCGATGATAACAACAATGTGTACAAAAATGTTGTCGGTGGTACAGGGCAAAAAAATGATAGTCATTTTGTCGAGCTCGCCGCTGCTTTGGCTATCGTCGACTTTGCTAATGATGGTTCTTTAAGTACATATGAGGGAAATGCCCAGAATCCTAAATACAAGGAATTCGGTGTCAACGACCTGTCGGCGTCGAACCCGGTGATTACGTTCAAGGATCTTTCCCATGAAACACAAAATCAGATACAACTCAATTTGACACAGCTGCTATTTTTCTCTCTTTACCTAGAGAGTGAAATAAAAGATAAACTGAGTGCTCCTTTTGCCAAAGAGACTGCACCAGTTATTGACCAGAACTTTTTGAGCTCGGTATTTTATGGAAGGTTGCTGCGCTTCTTAGATCAATATCGTATCTGGCTCGGGGAGATGAAACGCAATAAGATCAGTTTTTCACCTTATAACATCGCAGAGTTAATTGACAATCAGGGGGGCGTTATTGGATTGACCCCTCAAAATGCAGATTTAATGCAGCTCGTTTCAGGTTTTAGCCAGCGAAGTAGCATTTTCAAAATATTTAAAGAGAAAAGCTATGACTTGATGACTGCGGCGTTAAATGAACATCGCAAGACAAAATATCCTACTGTAGAAAACAAACTGATGGTGCAATCGCATGATGCCACGGCAGAAATCATAACCAAATATTTATTCTAATCAACATGGCAAAAGTTTTTAGACTTTTTGACGATACGCCAATGACGCATTGGCAATCTCGCAACACAGACTATAGCAGTGTTATTATCGAAAAGATCATTAGTCCGGATGGAGATCAGAATTCGATATTGCCCACTTCGATACCTTCACCGTTTGCTCGTCTAGATTTATTTAATACTGCTTTTCGTTACTTTAACGATGCGAACAATAGGCTTGAAGGCTATACGAATAACCATAAATTGGTCAGCGATTGTCTTGATTTGCTTGAACTACTTTATAATAAGGATTCTATCAACGGAGAGTTGACAATCAAGGTGTGGGATAAACAACGTGATTTGGCTAAGTTGATTGGTTCTAGCTATTCCCGTCATCAATTACTTGGCCGTACTTTAGACCTATTTCTTAAGCAAGATAATGAAGCATTCAACTTCGATCAGCTGCATCGCATCTATATTTTTTATTTCAATCATAAGATTATCGGTGCGACATCACCTAAAACAATGGTATTCACATCGGCCAATGATCTGGGGTTCGCACAGGTCATTTTGCATGATCGTAAACTATTCACTGAACCGGCGTCACTCAAAAATAGAGATGAAGATTTTATTTTCTATTTGATGGCGCTTTTTAAGGGAAATCAATCATTGAGCCGGTATATGCCAGCATTTTATGATTACGTCAAACGTAATGTCAAGGAGAAAATGGACCAGGATAAGGTATTTATGAATGCAATAAATACGCTTGATGTTCAGTTTTTAGAAAATAAGACAACGATTGATGGAAATGATTATGTGGTTGAAGTATTTAATGTGTCGTTTCGGACCAAAAGTGTAAAAAACATCCAAGAGCGCATCGGTCGGGAGTCACAGTTTTTAATCCATGCTTCTAAAACAGTACCGGGACTTCCTCCTATGGTACTCGCGACCAATGGAAATCTAGGTATGTTGGATTATTTGTACCAGGGTGTCAAATGGGATGTCAATACCAAAGTTCAGCATCCCGGAGATCAAATTTTGGATGTGCGGATCCTTCCGGGCAAAGATGTTAAATACCCTTATTTGACTGTAGATGATTTTTTGGAGCCGGAGATTTATGAAACGCCCTATGAGATTAATAAAGGTGCTTTCTTTGATGGGCATTTCACAAATGAGTCCGATGAGCAGGGGATTGGTTACCTTCTGCCTTTAAAGAAGATATTTTTTACTTATTTCAGCGAGGAGGATCTGATCAAACGTAGCTACTCCGGAAAGAAAATGATTGAGATCATTAAAAAGAAGAGTTCCGTCAATGTAAAGCTACGGATCCCGATTGATGGTGGTCGCCATGTGGTCGAACTGGAGAAAAAATATGAAACTACGGATATTAATCCTCAAAAAGGAAGAGTTATACCCTGCGCCAAATATTTCCAGTTATTTCCAATTCAAAGGGCTAGTGTAAACCCAAATTATTATGTACAGGTGATTGACGAAGGTTTGAATGATTATAGTCATTCCTTCCAGCTAGCCTTTGATGATCATCCAGCTGCTGCTCGTAGCATGAAGGCAAAGCGTGATAGTCGTAACGGATCGTTCTATAATACCTATTATTTTAGATGTAAAGCAGACTTTAATGCGATACATTTTAAGGAAGAGGAAAGCTCCAGCAGTAACTATCTGATCCCATTATGGCGCAACGAACGACATATTGGTGGAGCATTCACTTTTGCAATTGACTTTGGAACATCCAATACGCATGTGGAGTACGCTGTGAACAAAAGTGTACCATCTCCATTGGATCTGCCATTCGATCAAAATGGTTTCGCAACATCATTTAATAAACTTAATACAAACATTAGTAGTTTACATGAGATCCAGAATCATAAGGATTTAGAATTTATAGCGGAGAATATATCTAGCGAATCAAATTATAATTTTCCTATTCGGACGGTACTATTTGACTATAACAATTTTAATCCGGCTAATTTTCAACCCATCTTGGATTATAATATTGGATTTACTTACGAAAAAACGGGACTACCTACTTTTAATAACGTGAGCCCGAGAACTAATCTCAAATGGGTAAATGGCATTGAAAATATAGAGGGGGAAGCTTGGATGCGTTGCTTTTTGGAACAGCTTGTCGTGATGTGTAAAACCAAAGTATTGGTAGAACGGGGGGATTTATCCAAAACAAGATTTACTTGGACCTATCCGCTAAGTTATGGACAGTACAAAATAAACCTAATTGCCGGATTGATTGAGGAACTTGTCGCCATTCATTTTGGACCTGGGATCGAAACGATAAAACTTTCTGAATCCATTGCTCCATTCTATTCCATCGCAAGTACAGGTAAGATACTGGGTACCTCCAATACTATTTTATCACTGGATATCGGGGGCGGAACGATTGATAGTGTTGTCTATCAGAACCGCAAAGTAATCAATATTTCTTCTGTACTTTTTGGCGCCAATTATCTCTATTCGGCAGGTTATACGACCGATTTGAGATCCAATGGGTTTTATAAGCTCGGAACAAGGTTCTTTTCCGGACTATCCAGTGTAAAGGGGTATCATAATCTACAGGAGATTGAAACAACAATCGAGCAGGGCGGTAAGATTGAGGATATCATCGCTTATTATTTCTCTCTTGATAAGAAAAAAGAATTACAGGATGTAAATAACAAAAGTTTTAATGCATTCCTGGCGATGCACGCCAATGAGCGGGCAGTATTTCTGTTTTATCTTGCCGCTATTATTTATAATAGCGTTAAAGCGATGAAAATTGCGGGAATACCTGCACCCAGCTATCTCACCTTTTCCGGCACAGGATCCAAATTTTTATCCATTATAGATAAATCCGGCAATAAAGAGAGTATTGTCAACTATGCGGCCGCGATCATCAATGCCGTGTATGGATTGAAAGATTCTTCCGACAAAATTCGAGTAAAAGTATTGGTGCCAGATAATCCAAAAGAATTGACTTGCAAAGGTGCAATCAATGTGCTGGAAGAAGGAGAGGAGGTACTGATGGAACTTTCCATGAATAGTCTGGATGAAAAGTTCCGGAGTTATCTTGGAGATAAAGAGGGGACTATTATTTCCAATGACAATCCATTGAGTTATGAGGAGCTAAAAAGTCAATTTAATGAAAGTGCATATGAAGCTTATACAGAATTTGTATCCCTATTTCTTCAGTTGCCGGGCATTAACTATAAGAATGATTTCGGTATTGATTATGACCTCAAACGAAAGTTTGAAGATACCCTTATGGACAAGAAGATTGCGATCGAGTTTTTAGAGGCAGGAATGGCACAGCGAACCAAGCAGATTTCAACAACAGACATGGTCTCAGATAATCTGTGTTTCTACATTGTGCGCGGAATGTTAGGCGAAATGTTAAATAAACTACATGAAGATGAAAATTGGTAAAATATACAAGAGTTTAATATTATTAGGACTGTTATTGATCATTAAGCCCGGTCTCGCAACTTCTCAGCTGGTTGCAAGCAATGACCAGACGATGTTGATGTCTGATATGACATTGCAAATTGTGGTGATTGTTTTGGGGGGAGTTATGCTATCTCTATTCATTTTTATGATTAGTCAGCGTACATCAAGGACTAATTGGAAACAACCATTTAGAGATATAATCAATAGGCTTGAATTTTTGGAAGAAGGACATAGGAAAGGTTCACCACAATTAAGACCACAAGTATCTTCAAGTCTTCCCCGATATAATAATGATGATGATAAACTTAAAAAACAACTTCAAGAGCTGAACGAAAAGTTTGAGATGTTAGATAGAAAAGTTGATGGGATTCTCCAATTGAAGCCAGCACAGATAAGTTATGCGGATAAAAATGATAGTAAGGATATCGGGATCATCGACCCGGTTATAGAATCAACCGATAGGCAAGATGGCGAGATCCCATCAGAGCCTATAACACTTTCTATCCCCCAACAGCAGGAATATGTTGCGGATTGTTTGACGGGTGGAGCTTTTCAAGACCTACGGTCCGTCAGTAGAAGAGACCGGCGTACACCTTATATAATTTCAAAGCGGGAAAACGAATATTATTTTCGTCTGGATGAGACTAATTTAGATGCAATTGCCACCTCAATACAGCATCGTGATAGCTACGTAGATGGCTTTTGTGAATCCCTGAATAATTATTTTCCTGGAGCAAAATCCTTTACACAGGAATCTAAACTCGGTAGACTTCAACTTGTGGAAGACAAGTTGCAAGTAATAGAAAAAATAAAGATCAGATATAGTTAATAACAGATGGACTGGATACATATTATTTTAGAATTGGCGGTTGTTGGTTATTTTATTTCACAGCAACTTAAGACAGGGGCGCAGCTTCGCGGATCCATCCTCCGGTTTGGAAGCTTTATTCCATCCAAGGCTTATTTTAAGACCGAAAGAATTACGGTTTCCAAGACACTTTTACAAGAAGGCAGGGTCGCGGAAATTTTCGAAACAATAGAAAACGATGAACAGGTTGATGCTATACCCCAAAAAGGTTCGGTAAAGGTTACGCTTATCAATCCAAAAGATAAATCGGACACCTACTTTGACCGTATTATCGAGTCACTGAATATCTATTTGCTAAAAAACAATGGTGGGATTGCTGATTTCAATATTGTTAAGGATCTGGTAGAGCGGAATGTTAATGTCGAAGAAGACGAGATTAAAGAAACCATCAATAAACCCCTTTATCTGGGGCTGATGGCGACCATCGTCGGAATTATTTTCGGGTTATTTACGATGTTGATCAAGCTCTGGAATACGGATGATTCAGCGACATCGGGTTTGGTCAAACAGCTTGACCTGAATGATTTCCTTCTAGCAGTGTGTATTGCGATGGTTTCCAGTTTTCTTGGTCTTGCAATTACGTCATTTGTAGGTTTAAATTCCTTTAAAAAAGCAAAACGGGCAGTGGAGCAGAATAAAAATGAATTTTACAATTTCGTACAGACGGATTTGCTACCCGTGGTAAGCCAGGACTTTGGTTCATCCATCACCAAATTGACCAATACAATGAATGCGTTCAATCTGGAGTTTACGGCTAATATCAATACCCTGAACCATCTGTTTCAGAAGAACTATGATACCTTAAAAGTTCAGGATACCGTACTGGGAAGATTGGAACAATTGAATGCCAATGACTTTGTGCAGATGAACGCCAACGTCCTATTGCGTTTAGAAAAGGCTACAAACGGGTTTGATAAATTCAATATTTTTATTGAAAGCCTCAATAGCCGTTTGACTGAAACGCGAGTTTTGAGTGACAGCATAGCAAAGCTGCTCGATCGTGCCAATAATTTTGACGGTATAGCACAGAAGATTGACGCCAAAGTGGACGACACCAATGCAATTATTTCATTTTTGAAACAGCAGTTCTCAAGTCTGGACGATATGTCTTCGCGGTATAAAGAGATGATTCTGCGCGTGGACGATAACTTGGACGAGACACTCAAGGTTTTTGAGAATCATGTGATCATGAAACGGGAGGGACTGACCAATCTGATTACTGAGCAGCATGATCTTCTGGAAAAGGCCTATACTGAAAACGTGACCAAGTTCGATAAATTGGACCTGCTTGAAAATCTGACTGTCCTGCCTGAGATCAAATATGGTTTTGATCAGCACCAGAGTGAGATGCTCTCCGGACAGATCAACCATATCAATACCGTAAGCCAGTTGGGTGCCGAAGTTAAGATCAATAAGGAACAGATCAGCAATATAGAAAAGACACTCAGGGAGGTCAATATCAAGGTTTCGGATGCTACGGACAGAAGGGACGAGATAAACAAGTTGAATACCATATCTACTGTGCTCAGTAAATTGAAAGAAGAAGTTGAAAAGAGCAACGAGAGTATTTTTAAACGCATTTTCGGAAAAAAATAGGGTATGGCAAAAAAAGAAAGAAATAATATTTTCTGGGTTAGTTTTTCGGATCTGATGACGAGTCTATTTTTTATCGTACTGGTTCTATTTGTTGTTACCTATGTCAACAACCGCAATACAATTATCGCCCAAGATGAACAGCTAAAGGTATACAAAGAAGTAGAGGATTCATTGATGCCGCTGAAAAATAACAGCTCATTTCGGTATGAAGATAAGTACAAGCGATTCTTGCTCAATTTTGAAGTTAAATTCAAGCCCTCTGCCTTTGAAATTCAGGAGGGCAATCTGGAAAACTACGCCGTCACGCGCGCGAAAGTCATAGATGCCGGGGAAAAGCTTAAGGAAGTGCTTGACGCGGTCGTCAAATCCGCTAAGGAGCAGAACCGTGTCGATGGAGAAAAGGTATCTTATCTTGTTATAATTTCCGGCTACGCCTCCAAATTATATAATGCCGATACATCGCCCGCAGGGCGGAAAAAAGAGTATGAGCTGAGCTATAATCGGGCCTATGCGTTGTCAAAATTCTGGAAAGCTCAGGGAATAGATTTTGAGGAGAAAGCGTATGGCGAATTGATTGATCTCCAGTTGTCCGGAAATGGTTGGGGCGGAGTGGGAAGGGACCAAGCTAATGAGGATAATAACCAACGCTTTATTATTCAGATTGTACCCAAAATATCCAATCGAAATCTTTAAAAATCACCAGACTAAAAAAATAGCTTAAGAAACACTTAAGCTATTTTTTTAGTCTTTCTTGTTCGTCGATTTAAGTTGAGCAATAGCCAAATTGCCGTTGCGACATCAACGATGTTCCAGATCAATCTTCCCAATGGTAAGCGGAGGAAGGGTTGAAATAAAATAATCAGTACAATACAGATGACAAATTCACTATTCCAAGAACGCCGTTTGTTCTTTGGGATATTGATAAGCTGTAAGATAAAAACCAGGCATCCAAATACGCGAAGAATGGTAAAGTAGCCGTAGGGTAAGGGTAAGAGGGCCAATATGAGACCGCAGATCAAGATAATTTTTAGTGATTTCAGATTCATTCAGTGATATTTTTAGACCAGAGTCCCAGACCTTTTTGCCGTGCATATTGCTGAGCCTCCTGAAAGCGCTGTTCATATTTTACATTAGGGGCAATCGTCATCAAGATGGCATAGCCATCTTTGACGATTTTTTCATTGATAAATGTGCCATCTATTAGATAGGCATAAGCCAAGGTTCTTCCGTATTGGTCCAATGAATCTACATCAAATTTCAACTTGATGGTATTATGCAATAGTAGATCGGTGACATATTTCGACGCTTCCCTACCAAATGCCTGCTCTTTCTTGCGAAAGTAATTGCGGGGTTCTGGTGCATCTATCCCGATGAGCCGTATTTTGATTCGTTGTTCCCTGTCGTCTTTGCACCAAAATGTATCTCCATCAGATACCTTGGTGACGCGGTATATACCTTCGGAGACACTGCTATTGTCAGTGATCTCGCTAGACGAAAATCGTAACATTTTCTGTTTATAATCTTCTGATTTGGACTGGCAGCCAACTAGTGGCGATGATATCAGCAGAAGGGAGTTGAATACAAAGCTCCATTTTCGATAAGTACTATTCATAGGACATTTTTTATTTACCTTCTTGTTCCTTTCTTTTTTCCGCCGAATTGCGGCATCGCTCGTCAATAGGATTTGCCAAACATAAATGTGGGGACCTTCATAGCCCCCCCCTCATTTCTTTATAACTCTTTTTTGCACCATGCACATTAATCATACATGTTGTAATTATTTATGAGTGAATAATAGGACGAATAACATGGTTCAAAAATAGGATTTACATTTTTTCGGATTTATGGTTTCCCGTAAAAAGCCTTCGCCGTGAGTTTCTACTTTTGAAGAGTCAGAAAGCAATATCCTCCTGAGGAAAAGTAGGATAGTTTTTTTGAAAAGATATTTTAACCTATTTATCATGATCTCATTACAAGAATTAATTTCAGAAGAGCAGGATCCCAAAGTCATTGAAAAGGTCCTGCCTAAAGTACGGGAGTTCTGTACGGCAAACGAGGAAATCAAATATATCGCTGTGCAGAAGAAAACCATAGGTATAAATTTTTCTCCTGATTGTATCGTGCTTACCGATCGTCGGATCATCTTGATTCGTCCAAAGTCCTTTGGTTTTACCTTAGAATTTGCAGATTATTCCTGGATTCAGGTTGCAGATGTACATCTACGTGAGGGTGTATTTGCTGCTGATATTACGATCAAGACAATCAACGGTCGGATCGATAAGATGGAAGATATTCCCAAGGCACAGGCACGTAAACTCTATCGTTTTGCCCAGGAAATGGAAGAAATGAAAAAGGATGAACGTAGACAACGTGATCTTGAAGATAAGCGAGCGTTAGCCGGGGGCGGTATCGTTATCAATACTCCAGTTAGTCAGCCAGTAACTCCTCCAGTTGTTACAGCGCCTGCAGAAGATCCAATGGAAACACTCTCCAAATTGAAACGTATGGTTGATGCTTCATTAATCAGTCAAGAGGAGTACGATAGTAAAAAAGAACAGGTACTGGCCAGAATGTAGTGTGAAATAGTAATAAAAAAGACAAAGATAATTATGGATTTTAAAGATGAGATTCGTCAATTTGCCAAGCGTGTTGACCGGCTTTTACCACAAATCAAAACCGAGGAAGCTACAAAGACATCCTTGGTGATGCCATTTTTGAAGATATTGGGGTATGACGTATTTGATCCCTTTGAAGTGCAGCCCGAATTTATCGCTGACATCGGCATCAAAAAGGGAGAAAAGGTAGACTATGCTATATTGCGCGAGGATAAACCCGTTATTCTGATCGAGTGCAAACATTTTGCCGATGGCCTTGATCCGCATAATTCGCAGCTGTTTCGTTATTTTCATACGACAGAAGCCAAGTTCGGTTTACTGACCAATGGGGTGGAGTACCGTTTTTACACTGATTTGGTTACACCAAATAAAATGGACGAGAAGCCATTTTTCGAGTTCAAGATTATGGATATCAAAGACAATGAGGTAGCCGAATTGCGCAAATTCCACAAAACAGAATTTGATCTCGAAAGCATCTCCAGTGTTGCCAGCGAATTAAAGTACTTTAATGAGTTGACAATTTTAGCGATGGCCGAGATGCAAAATCCGAGCGACGATTTCGTTCGTTTTTTTGCGAAGCAGGCCTATCCAAGTGTTGTTACAGCAAAGGTTTTGGAACAGTTTACACCATTAGTCAAGCGTGTGTTTACACAGATTGTCAATGACCAGATTGCTGAACGTCTTAAAAGCGCACTCAAAAAGGAAACTGAAACCGAAGAAAAGAATGCAGCAATTGCACCGGTGGAACCCGATGCGGTCATCGTCACTACCGAAGAAGAGATTGAGGGATACTTGATCATTAAATCTATCCTACGGAAAGATATTGAGGTAGGTCGTGTTTTTATGCGCGATAATCAGTCATACTGTGGTATCTTACTAGATGATAACAATCGCAAACCGATCTGCCGATTCTATTTTACACCCAATCGCTTACGTATCGGATTGTTTGACAAAGACAAAAAGGAAGCTAAATATGATCTGGATTCATTGGATGATATATATAAATATTCAGAGCAGATCGTTGAAACGGTTATCAACTATTAATTAGGTTTGTTATGAAAAGAATCTATTATCTATTTCCACTATTATTTCTATTTGTTTCCTGTACGACAAATTATTACTCGGTGTATCTCAAAGAAGATACACCGATCTATCATAAGAAAGATACTAGTAGTTCAGTTTATACTGTCATCCCAAAAGGAACAAATGTCTATTATACAGTTGGATCGCACAGTTACTCAAAGATAAAATGGAAAAACTATAAAGGTTGGACGACCCATTTGGCATATTCTTATGTACCGGTTTCTGACTCTTCGAAGGCAGTTGTAAATGGCAATTCCTATTCATCTGGATCAAGTCGCTATACACCGAGTTCATCGACATCAAGTGGTGGAAGTGTTCATGTCAAAGGCTACTATCGAAAGAATGGTACCTATGTGAGGCCTCATACCCGGAGTTCTGGGAGAAGGAGGTAAACAATAATTATGAATATATTGAAAGTATATGTTAACTATACGGTTTCCCATAAGATTTAAAAATCAGGCATAACTATGTTTGTTAGGTACAAATAAATCATACATTATGTCAAAAAGTCCAATTGGAACAAAGGTGAGTACGGGATATACTTGCCCAGAATCCGGCGTATGGAAGGTTGTCGGAACGCCTTCAACGACTGCACCTATCGCAAAAGGCAATACGACGCCACCCTATGATGGGAAAGGTGTAACGTGGGAATTGATCCGTTACGCTTAGTGTTTTTGGTAGACCACTAACGTGGTCTACCATTTACAACGGCAATAAATATATTAATGCCAGTTTACTGTTTATGATCACGAAACAAAATGGGTATTAATCGTATCTTTATCCCACGGACAGGTTAGTGTTCAATCCCAAAGCGCTGTGCTTACAGCGGACAATTTAAATTTTTACCACTATTATTCAGCACGGTAGCAATATCGAAATAGCAAGCCAGTATTAAATATGTTAAGTTACGAAGCATACGAGAAGAGTGTTTTTGATTGGTTAATGGCCAAACATCAGGCAGATACCAATTTTACGTTTACAGTAAGACAAAGTGCCACCAAAGATTCCGAGACCGATTATTTCATCGGAACCAAGCGTTCGGGCTATTTTGCAACCACCTTTTGGTCCATTCCGGTCAATTTTCCCGGTTCATCGGGCGATGCCATCAGCTTAATTTTCGTGTTGGGGGAGTCCGCATATGCATACTATTTTGAATTTACGCAGACTCAAGATCCCAAAGACGATCAAAACCGAGCCGTGCTTGAACTGATCAAGACCATCAAAAACCCTTTAGTCGAAAAGTATAAACTGGCGCGCAAGATCAATGAAACCGCCAAAATGTATACGGTTCGCATCGCAGGCCTAAAAGAAAACTATGCATCACTCGAAGATATGTATCAGGATATCGATACCCAGTTGCCCGATATGATCGCCATCGTAGACCAAGGAATTTTGAGCGTCAAGCAATCTATGCAACGGTTTACAGCCCATCGCGTCACACCACAGGAATTTGTCAGTCTGATCAATAGGCTAAATCAACGCATCGAAAAGCATCGCAATATTGTTAAGGAAATCGCAATAGCGGAAACATCTGCCGATACTGAAAAAGCAATAAATCCCATCACTATGCCACCACTCAATCAGATTTTGTACGGCCCCCCGGGCACAGGGAAAACCTACAATAGTATCAATAATGCATTGTCCATTATTGAAGGTAAGCAAGAAGAAGAACTTGCGCAAGAAGACCGGGCGACACTTAAAGCGCGCTATCAGCAATATGTAGACCGCGGACAGATCCTGTTTACCACTTTTCATCAAAGTATGAGCTATGAGGATTTTGTCGAAGGGATCAAACCCCGTTTTGATGAATCCGAGGATGGTAGCAAACAGCTTATCTATGAAGTGGAAAGCGGGCTCTTTAAGATCGCCTGTGCCCATGCGGCATATCACAAATATCAGGCGGGCCAGGACAATAGTCAACAAAAGCGGCTTTACACCTTTGATGATCTGTATGCGAGCTTTATAGACCATGCACAGGAAAGCCTCGATAATGGGGAGCGGCCGACATATAAAAGCCTGAGCGGTAAAGAAACCAGTATTGTCAAAATCAATCGAAATGGTTCAATCCATGCACTATCTAAAAAATCCTCAGGCAGTCGTGCACCGGCACCTTTGACAAAAGAAAATTTGCAGAAGCTCTATGACCGCTATGCCGATATCTCCGAGATAAAATCACTGTCCGAGGTCAGGGAAGTTGTTGGCGTAGTACCGCGGACGACAGAATTCTATGCCGTATTTGGCGGGATCAAACAATACGAACACGATCACATCAAGTCATTAGCAGAGACTGCGGAGGAGCAGCACTCCAGCGAAGAGATTCCGGCAAGTACCGAGTTGGTCAACAAGTTTAATTCAGGCGTATTCCAAAAGGCCATGGCTCATCCAACCCTCAAGGCAAAGCCCGTTGTTTTAATTATCGACGAGATCAATCGGGGCAATGTGTCCGCTATCTTTGGGGAATTGATTACCCTGATTGAAGAATCCAAACGCGCAGGCCGAGACGAAGCACTTGAAGTTATCCTGCCCTATAGCAAACAGAAATTTTCAGTTCCATCCAATTTGTATATCGTGGGAACCATGAATACTGCCGATCGTTCCGTAGAAGCACTGGATACCGCCCTGCGCCGCCGATTTGCCTTTGTGGAGATGATGCCCCGTGCCGAACTACTGGCAGATATCCTTATCGAAAATATTAATCTCCAGCATATCCTGACACGGATCAACGAACGTATTAAGGTGCTATTGGATAAGGATCATCAGATCGGACATTCCTACTTGATCAACGTGAGGTCGGCCAAAGATTTGGCCCATGCGTTCAACAATTGTATTGTCCCTCTATTAAAAGAATACTTCTATCGTGATGAGGAGAAAATAGCGTTGGTGTTGGGCGCAGGTTTTGTCGAGATTGAAAATGAAACAATGGGTGGCGATCTGTTCCCCGATGTTTTCAATTTCCGCAAGCCACAATCGAAGCCAAAGCTTCATATCCTTGATGCTTCCGAAGATCGTATTATCGATGCATTAAACCAGTTGATCGGTTAGTATGCAACATGTCCTTCAAGTATATGAGCATGATACGCTGTATCTTAATCAGTCTTATACGACTGTAAACGGAGACCCCTTGTGTTTTGCCGAACTTTACTTCAACGTCCTGCTCAAATACAATGAGCTGCATCAGGGCAAATACTTTGCACCTGTCTACCAGGGCATCCGCTTTAAGGGCTATGTCGGTATTCTTCAGATGGACGATCTGGTTATCGAAATCCTGCCCAAGATCCAACGGACACCAACGACGGTCAACTGGCGCGATGTATTGATTGAGATGCTTCGCGAGACCGAGCGATTAAAAATCACCGAAGTCGGGGAGGCCTTTGTCGATAAGCAGCAGATCCACCTGTTGGATATCTACTTTGATTGGTTTTTGACCGAGGTCGAAGAACTGCTGCACGGGGGACTGGTCAAACAATATTATCAGGAAACTAAAAATACCCTTGCGCTCAAAGGGAAGCTCGAGTTTGCGGGGCATGTACAACGTAATCTCGTTCATCAGGAGCGCATTTACAATACCCATCAGGTTTATGGGACAGATCACCGGTTCCACCAGATTCTTCAGCTGGGATTGGAAGTTGTCGCAGGCTTATCGCGCGGAAGCTACCGCTATGGACGTTGTAAGACGGCCCAATTAAATTTTCCACAGGTCAGGGAGATCTGGGCGGATGAACAGCTCTTTGAGCGGCTTTCCTACAGCCGTAAAACAGAATCTTATCGTACTGCAATTGAATTAGCACGATTGATTATTCTAAACTATGCACCCAATGTCAAAGCAGGAGCTGAAAATATGCTGGCCTTGCTTTTCAATATGAATGAGCTCTGGGAGCAGTATGTGCTTACGCAGCTGGTTAATTGTTCGAAAGAGTGGACGGTACGGGGACAGGAGAGCAAGCGGTTTTGGCGTGACCGGACTCTGCGTCCGGATATTCTGCTTAAGCATCGCAGTAGTGGTAAGCAATTTGTTATCGATACCAAGTGGAAGAATTATAGCTACGATACGATTTCTTCACAAGATCTGCGTCAGATCTATGTGTATGCAGATTACTGGGATGCGGTGGGGGGGATGTTGCTTTATCCTCATAGAGAGACTTTAAAGAAGGATGAACTTTGCGCTACTTATCATGAAAAGGCTTATGTTGCGCAGATTGGCCTTTTGTCTATTTTGGATGAGAAGGGGAATTTGAGTAGGATGTTGGGAAGAGATATCCTTGGACTGATTGATTTTACCTAATCATTCCCGCCATTCACCGAGTTTTCCAGATCGTTGGTCTAAAGCCCATAGGCTAGGGGCGTATTGTGTTGTAATTTTGAGTCAACAAATAAGAACAATAGAACTAACACAATAAAATAAAGACATTATGAACTCATTAGTAAAAACATTCGCAGCAGCAGCCTTAATCGCAGTATCTACTTTCGCTATGGCAGCTGAGACGCCAGTATCAAAAACTGAAAAAGCAACCGTTAATCTTTCAACAGCGGACTTTGCACTTGACCACTATGTTGCGGTAACATCCGAAGGTGAATCAGCAGGAGTAGAAGAATTATTCGCTGCAGATTTCAGCCAAAAGATCCAATCTTCCAACGCTCAATCTCATAGCCGTGAAGCGGTAATCAAATCCTTGAAAAAGCAAAAAGGCGAGAAGTTAAACTGTATGGTAAGTACCGACATTATCGAAGAGTCTGCCGATTATATGGTTGCCAAAGTAACTTTTAAGTTTGAAGACTTTACCAAGACTGACCTAGTGACTCTGGTTCGCGAAGGTAATGACTGGAAAGTGTCCACATCAATCAATTCATACAAATAAGAGCCATTTCAAATAAATATATAAATGTTGTAAAGCCACATCGAGAGATGTGGCTTTTTTACGTCAAAAGGGCCTGATATGTTAATCGGGCCCTTTCTCTTAGCGTTTATCTGTATATATATTGAGCTTACTCTGCCTCAACAACCACTCATAAATTTCAGGTTTAGTCTCATAGAGATATTGAATTCCATGTCCTTCACCTTCGAGTCGATGGAAAGTGATATCGCCATTACACTTCTTAAGAGATTCTTCTATTCGTTCTGTTTCGTGTATGGAGATTGCATCATCAGCGGTTCCGTGAAAGGTCAAGATGGGAATATTTTTGAGAGTGCAAATTCGGAAGATATCACCGTCATTTATGCCACCGCATAACGGAACAATCGCTGCTATTTTTTCAGGATGATCTAATGCTGTAATATACGTACCGTAGCCCCCCATACTTATTCCCGTTACATATACACGACTTTTATCGATGCGGTAGTTTAAGGTCACTTCATTGTATAGCGAATCAAACCAATTTTCCGTGGACCAATACCTGCCTTCCGGACATTGAGGAGCTACCATGACGAAGTCGAATTCTTTTCCTTGATCTACTAAATAGGGGAGGCCATAGATCTTTAGTTTTTCTAGGTCATTTCCTTTTTGCGATCCACCATGGAGATAAATAACGAGTGGATATTTGGACGTGTCTGAATCATAATTTTTAGGAAGATAGGTTAGGAGTTTATAATTGACTTTTTGTTTTTCTTGGGCAAAGGATTGCGAGATAAAAAAGCTAATTAAAAGAATGCTGACAAGTAGATAGTTCCTTGAACTGAAAATTTTGATAGATAATTGGATAGTCATTGTAAATTAGATGTGAACCTTATTCTGAATACTTTTCTTTTGCACGAGCAAAGGGAATTATTTGCTAAATTTAGTCGAGTTTCTTCTCCCCTAAAAATGGTTGCTTTCTCAATTGCTGTTCATATTGTTCTTTGTTTATAAATGGCCATAGCTCGTGATCGCCCGTATTGTTAAATGCTTCATACTGTTTCTTTCGTTCATTTAATTTCACGTTATAATGTTGTCCCAAGCTCAGGACAGTAAATAACAGGTCTTTAAATGATAATCGTATTAACAGATTTATACGATCAAAGTAGGGCCATTCGTACTCAAAATCGGAATTCAGGAATAAAATAATCCGAGCAATGTCTTTTAGTTCTTTATCCGAAAGTTGGTATTTACCCGTAAGCGTATGATTTTCTAGGTCGCTATAAAGGCACCAGCTTAATTCGAGCATTGGCCTTATAATAGGATCGTCAAATTTCGCTTCTTTTGAAGAATAATAATGTTCAGGAAGATAACCAAAGGATACATTTTCTAATATCTCCTCCTCAAACTCATCATTGCTAATAAGCCCGACAACTAAATGTCTTAAATGATACGCAAGTACCTTTCTGCGCGCTAGGTCAACCATATTAGAATGTTTTCTTAAAGATAACCAAATATTCATTTGTTAACATATTAGACACAAACTTCACCTTCCAATTTCCACCATTCACCGAGTTTTCCTGTCCGTTGGTCTAAAGCCGATAGGCTAAGGGCGTATTGTGTTGTAGTTTTGAGTCAACAAATAAGAACAGATAAACTAACACAATAAAATAAAGACATTATGAAAACGCTAGTAAAAACCTTCGCAGCAGCAGCCTTAATCGCAGTATCTACTTTCGCTATGGCGGCAGAAGGACCTGGTTCCAAATCATCAAAAGCCAACGTTAACCTTTCGACAGCGGACTTTGCACTTGACCATTATGTTGCGGTCACAACCGAAGGTGAATCAGCAGGATTAGAAGAATTGTTCGCTACAGATTTCAACCAAAAGATCCAATCTTCCAACGCTCAATCTCATAGCCGTGAAGCGGTAATCAAATTCTTGAAAAAGCAAAAAGGGGAGAAGCTGAACTGTGCAGTAAGTACCGACATCATCGAAGAATCAGTGGACTATATGGTCGCTAAGGTGACGTTTAAATTTGAGAATTTTACCAAGACTGACCTAGTGACTTTGGTGCGCGAAGGTAACAACTGGAAAGTGTCAAAATCAATCAATTCGTATAAATAGGAGCCATTTCAAATAAATATATAAATGTTGTAAAGCCATGTCGAGAGATGTGGCTTTTTTACGCCAAAAGGGTCTGATTCTCATCAGACCCTTTCTCTTAGCGTTTATTTGTATAGCAATTTTATGCTTATATCTACAAATAATTATTTATTTTACGGGCTAATTAAGCCGGTTAGCTAAAATGATTATTTACCATAGTACCAAAGAGAAGTTTTCCAGTGATATACTCACCAACGATATTGACAATATCATACAACATGCGCTGGTGGAACGGACGGGGAAAAGAGTAGGGGAAGCTGAATTAAACTCATTCCGCAATTCGCTTTGCTATATGGATAAGATATTGCATGATGGCGAAATACCCAGTGACTGTGGTATATCCATCGAATATCATATTCCTCAAACATCAAAGCGGGTTGATTTTATTATCAGCGGTTCTGACGGCAGTGCGGACCACGTTATTATTGTCGAATTGAAGCAATGGCAGACAGCGGAACTAACCGATAAAGATGGGCTCGTTCGGACCAGATTTAAGCAAGGCGTTAAGGATACGGCTCATCCTTCTTATCAGGCTTGGTCATATGCGGCGTTATTGAATGGTTTTAATGAAACCATCGCAGAGGAAAATATAAACTTACACCCTTGTGCTTATCTTCACAATTATGCCGAAGATGATTGTATCCGAAACGAATTCTACCAAGGTTATATCGATAAAGCGCCGCTCTTTTTAAAACATGATGCCTTAAAACTAAGGGAGTTCATCAAGAAATATATTAAAACAGGTGATCATTCGGATATCCTTTTCAGGATTGACAATGGTAAGATTCGACCAAGCAAATCTCTTGCCGACGCTTTGTCCAATATGATCAAGGGCAATACGGAGTTTTATATGATCGATGATCAGAAAGTTGTTTTTGAGACAGCAAAAAAGCTGGCACTTAATTCTTCAGAAAACAACAAGAATGTACTTATTGTAGAAGGAGGGCCGGGTACGGGGAAATCCGTTGTGGCCATTAATCTATTGGTACAACTGATCAAAATGGGTCAGTTTGCCCAATATGTGACTAAAACCGCTGCTCCGCGTGAAGTTTATTTTGATAAGCTATCCAATGATAAAAAGAAAATAGAGCTGAAACAGCTGTTTGTTGGTTCAGGATCCTTTATGCAAACACGAGTAAACAGTTTACATACCCTTATTGTCGATGAGGCACACCGGCTGACCGAAAAAACTGGACAGTATAAAAGAGGGAATAACCAAGTTGTGGAAATTCTGGATGCAGCATACTGCTCTATCTTTTTTATCGATGAAAACCAACGGGTGAGTCTCGAAGATTATGGCGAGATTGCAGTGATCGAAGATTTCGCACGACAGAAGGGTATCCATATTCATCGGCTTACATTAGAGTCGCAATTTAGATGTAATGGATCTGACGGTTATTTAGCCTGGATCGACAATACCTTACAGATCAGAGAAACAGCTAATACCACATTAGATGGATTAGATTACGATTTCCGCGTGATGGATTCACCTGACCAATTGCGAGATCTTATCTATGAGAAAAACAAGATTAATAATAAAGCCAGGATTGTTGCCGGCTATTGTTGGCCTTGGACAAGTAAAAACAGGAGTGAAGCCTATGATATTATCTTTCCAGCGTATAATTTCGAGATGCGGTGGAATATGACAACTTACGGTGGAAAATGGATGATTGATCCCAATTCGGTCACCGAAATAGGGTGTATCCATACCGCTCAAGGACTTGAAGCCGATTATATCGGTGTGATTATTGGCAATGATCTATTGGTTAGAGATGGCGAAGTTCTTGTTCAGCCTGCAGCAAGGGATAAAGATGATCGAACAATATTTGGCTATAAAAAGCTACTTAAAGACAGTCCTATTGAAGGTAAGGAGTTGATAAAAGCAGTTATTAAAAATACCTACCGTACCCTCATGACACGGGGGATGAAAGGATGTTATATCTATTGCACCGATGCAGAGACGAATGCGTTTTTCAAAAAACAGCTAGGAGCTAAGCAATAACGAGATAATAGTCTGGTTTATGAAGAAATCTCTTCGGTATAAAATATCCTTAATTATATTTTTCGGATATTTGGGGATAAGCAAGTTTATCGTTTAAATATATGACCATGTCAGATATTCAGCAGTTAATAGCACAGATCAGGGCATTTAGAGATGCCAGAGATTGGGAACAGTTTCACAATTCTAAGGACCTTGCGTTGGCCTTGAGCATTGAAGCTTCGGAGCTACTGGAGCTTTTCCTTTGGAAAGGTAATGAAGATGCTAATCCTGATAAGTTAAAGAATGAACTTGCTGATGTATTAATGTATGCGCTACTGCTTGCCGATAAGCATGGACTTGATGTCAAACAGATCATCGAGGAGAAGATGAAACTCAATAACGAAAAATACCCCGTCGAAAAGGCTAGGGGTAGTGCCAAAAAGTATAATGAACTTTAAAGAGATATGTCAAATCAATTATGGGGCATTTCTTAATTTAATCTGATTGGAGCTTCATAGAGAAATTTGGATATATCTTGTTAATTAAGAGTTGTGATCTCATGTAATGTGTTTTTCTGTGAAAATAGTTATCCAAAAGCTCTATAAATCGAAAATTCTTTACTTATTATACTTAACAGAATATTTTTAGTTGAGCACCAACCGATGCAACATTATTCCATGTAGACCGCAATAGATAAACTAATTGTATAACCTCGGGCTTTACATCAGTGATTTTTCTCTTATTTATTTCCTTTTTGAAAGATCCATAGTCAAACATATTTCCGACTATTAACCACACTTCCCGAGATGTACTAGGATCTGATACTAGCTTTTCATATGTCGAATAAAACTTCCTGGGAGAAAGCCCTCCCTTGACTATCCTTGAGCTTACTGTACCAACTGTACTAAATGACCATGGTTTGCTCCATTTCTCGATATTAGCTGACGGTTTTTTGTCAAAATATGGAGTAAGGTAATCTAGATTTTTGGTTGCCTGACCGCAAATTTCCTGAAAGGCACTGGCAGAAAGAAGAGAATTAGCGGCTTTTGCATGAATAAAAACTACTCTCTTATTTTTCGTATCCAAAGCAATAAAGTCACCAATCTCGCCTTGCAAATCATCGCATAGCATATGTTCGAAATCAAAGTTAGCTTCTAATTTAGTGTCACCGTAACCAGAAGCTTCTCTTGCGATTAATCCAAATAATGTGTTTTTATGCCAAAGATCGGAGGTAATAGGTAGTTTAGTGTTATTACCTTTCTCACTTTTGATATTTGAAATGCAAGAATGGGGGTTGAAGATTTGAGTTAGATCCAGGTCTTTTTTCTTGCTAATCAAGTTTGCTCCAGGTCTGAAGAAAAATTTGTTAGCATAAACATACTCATTCCCTTTTAATACTATTCTAAAGGACTGATTAGTGTTAAAAAAAGCTGTAATTCCGTCTTCGCCATCATATCTGTTAGTCACCTGATCCTCAAGATCGAGAGAAAAAATTGTGAATCTTTTGGTATCTGGTGCATAAGAAATGGTGAAATCAAAATTTTGATCATTTATATTTAATGTAAATGCATTATTTTCTATATTAGCACATAAGTCATCAAAATAAACTGGCTTGGTATCTTCAAATCTGAAATTATCTAAATCTTCATTGTCAATATCTAATAGAATAGAGGCGGCTTCTACTATCGCTGGAGGATCGACTCTTTCTGCGTACCGCGCCATAAAACTACTCATTGTTGAACTCGGAATAGCTGTTAAAAGCTCTTTATCAACATCGTCAATCCATTTTTGCATTTCTAAAAAGGTTATTCTTTGGCCTGTGGCATCTGTAATACGACCATTTTGAAAACCTAAGTATCTTCGTTTAGTTTCACCGGCTTCTCTTACTTTTCCTTCGACTCTTGCGGGGAAATAAGAATGATCAGAAAGTCCTGGAGCAGTAAATTCTACCGATGTTGATTGTATTTCCTTGCTTCTGACATTTCTAACTCCAATATCCGTATTAATGAGAAAAATCTTACTGATATTACGTTTATTCTTGAAAAGCTTGACAAGATTCTCTCTGGATACTGGTTCAAGATCTTCGATTTGTCTCATTGGATTGTTCTGTTCACTATCATAATAATAAATATGAGATTTGTCCACTCTTAACATCGTTACTGCTAAGGTTTGCTCTATGAAAACACCATCTTTGACTAACGGAGAATTTTCATATTTTATATAAAGTATCAAAAGACAATTTGGAGTCGCAATTTCATGTTTTAAAATAGAATAATCCCTACGGCCCCAATCTTCTAATAATGATTCCGATAAACCGTTGAAGGTATAGCTACCATCATGAAAATATGCATTAATTTTTTTTTGGAATAGTATGGTTTTTGATAAACTAATTTCGCTGACATTAATAAGTTCTCTAAAAGCTCCATCAAAGTATAAAGTGGAAGCTTCTTTATTCACTTTAAGCACATCAGTTATATCAAATAATTTTTTTCTACTATCTACCATCTTATCATATTCAAGATAACTTTGCCACTCTTTTTTTAGAGCTAGTTCATTTATACCAAAAAGATATGCTGTCCTATTTGGTGTCATACTAGGGTTTCTTAATACCCTGCCAACTTGCTGAACGAGTAATCTTGAACTTTTAAATGGAGAATATAATGCAATTATAGAAAAATCTGGATTGTCAATTCCTTCCACTAATTTGTATTGATGAACAAAGAAATCGTATTTCTTTTGAACTTCTATATCGGGAACGTCAGATAATAAATCGTTTTTACCGTTAAAATTCTGATGAATACCAACTGCTCGCTTTTTATGCTTCTTTAGTGCCGCAACGATTTTTTCTATATCAGATTGTTTCTCGCATCTAATAATGGTCTTTGGATTTGCTAGCCCTTCCGAATTCAATAACGGAGCTATCTTCAATAGCTCTCCTAAGAGTGAATTTACAAACGTTATTGGATTTAGTGTGGGAACGTTAAGCTTTTTTATCTCTAATGATCTGAGAATATTAGCTTCTTGACATTTAGCATGGTCTAAGGCAAAGAACTTTTCTTTGTCAACGTTAAATATTTTGTAATCGTTCCTGTATGGAGTTGCTGAGAATAAGATAGTAGGTTTTTTGAAGCTCCTAACAGTTTCTCCCCAAGTATAAGCAGGTTCCTTATGTCCTTCGTCGAAAATAATACAATCTGTATTTTTTTGCAATTCTTTAAAAGCGCTAGTATTATTAACTGAAATGTATTGTAGCGCTTGGATAGTTGTAACAATTACAGACTTTTCGTCATGGATTTTATTTAGTACTTCTGTTACATCCCTAGGCAACAAAGGTTCTATAACCTTATGTGAAAGCTCATCAATAGGTTTTTCGATTTTGTTCCAAAATTTATCCTGAATCTCTTTTAATATTTGAAACTTTAATGCAGAGCTTGGTGTTATAATCAAAAAATTGAAATCTGGATATGCTACTCTACTCAACGCTGAAAAAACACCAGTTTTTCCGGTACCTGTAGGCATCTTTACAAGAAAAGATTTTCCGTCGAATACTTCGATATAGTCTATTATATCTTTAAGAGCATCTTTTTGATGGTTCCAAAGTTTGAGCTGGTTAACAGCTAGAATCCTATTTTCTTTGTTTGACATATTCATTTTTTTTTTAATAGCTCGTATTGATAGCCCAAATATTATCGTTTTTTGGAAAACATTATGGAATAAAATTTATGGTTGTTAATAATCTTAAACTAAAAATACCAAATATCCTTCCTATTGTTTTATGAATATACCGATGAATTTAAAACTGCAAATAAGGGAAACCGTAATTTATACTAGAAAATTTACTATTCACGCATGGCAAAAGGAGTAATCTTAGCATAGGAGCGAATAATTAGCTTTACAATAGCTGTCAAGAAGCATTGGAGAAATACTTATATTTAAAAAAAATATGTCTCTACATATGGTTCACCCGGATTCTATTACAGAAAATCTATTGTTTTTTGAAAAGGGTGGGAGTGTAACTCAAACTGTGTCATTGGATAATTAACCTATATCTAATAGCTTATTTTGAATTTCTTCTAGACTCGTAAAAGTCATCTGTATATTTGTAGTGGATGTTTTGTCCAGCTATTCCTTCATTTACATCTCTTATTTTAAATTTTACATTCTCATCAGTTTGGGTTTCGAAATCTGTGTCAGATAAAATCACTAGTCTTTTATATTGTTCTCTGAGCCAAATATATTTTTCATGTACTTCAGGAGCTTCAAAACTGCTGTCTAATCCTTTAACTATTATTTTTCTTATAATATCTAGATCTTTAATTGTCAATTCCTTATTAAGAAAAGAGGAAGATTGCATAACCTGATAAAATATCATTTGATGAAAACCCACACAACCATCTTGAAATCTTTCAACATACAAATGATATGGATATCTTTCTCTTTTTGAAAGTAAAGGATAATTTAGTTGACCAATCAATTTATTAGATAAAATAATTCTTGGAAATTTAGCCGCCTTGGATTCTAGCATATACGCATCAATTAAACCCTGTCCAAATACAATTCCGTCTTCATTATGTACTAGGTTTCCTGTGGTAATACCTCCGCGAATTAAAATTCCTTTTTTGATTAATATAGTGCCTATATATGCAAGATTAACAATTAGAGTGGACGCCATCTCATTGATATTATCATCTAGTTCTATGGAAACGACAATACTGTCTGAAAATGATGTGGAATTTATATTATCTTTGACATTAAATTTATCCATGCCTTTATATTGTGCGGATTCTTCAACTGATAAAAGATCAGTTGTCCAATTATTAGAATCACCAAGTTTTTTTAGATAATCTAATACTTCATAAATAGTTGTAATTTTCGATGTATCTTTATCGGATTCTCTGATAATTTCTTTAAATCCGAGAATATCTACAAAGGCAATTATCCTTTTACTGTAGTCTATGTTATTGGTCATAATGTATCTTTAGTCATATTTTAGGTAAACAAACCTTCCATTCTCATCTTTCTTATTTGCCAACTTAGGAGTTCCTTTGGTACCGTTACATGCCTTTAAGGCATTCGCAAGAAACAATGGGCGTATTGTGCTTCTAAGCTCTTTCTCACAATCTTTGAGAATCTGTAAGGCATTTTTGGGTTCGCTAAAATATTTTGTAGAGATTTGATGTAATACCCAATCTTTAACCGATTGTTCTGAGATTATACTTGAGGATTCAAGTAATAAATCTTTGGGTTCAGCGGTTAACATACCTAGAAGCTCTATATGGCCATCATTGAAAATTTTTTCTGCCTTATAAACCGCATTTTCTGAATGATCCCTGGCCATTGAAATTCGAATAGCATAATTCGCGCTAGTTATATCCGGGACAATAGCCTGAACATCACAATTGAAAATCTCACGGAATATATTATTAAATGGTACGGAGTAAATTAAGGTATGGGTGGGATCTTCAGCGTCACGAACATAAAAATCACGTTGTCCCATGAGGAAAGAAAGTTCGAATTGATTATAGCCTCTTTTCTTTCTCAAAAGAAATACATTGAGCATTTTTTCGACCTCTATTTGTGGCATGGCAGTAATGTTAATTATTTCATATTTATGATTAGCTTGCATAAAATTGGCCATTTCTTTGACCACAAAGATACTAATCCTTTTTCTGCTTACCGATAAGAATGTATGTGTTAAGATCGCCCCGAAGCATTACTTTAAGCCTTTTATTTTTACCTTTCACTGCATTTTCCAAAGGTTGGGTAAAATCTTGAGAAACCCAATTTTTATTCTGAACCCTATTACACTCTTCAACAATTTCTTTTAACGTATGAGAATTTTTAAAAAAATCTGTAGCTTCTATTATGGCATTTAAAGTTATAGTTGGGCCGGATCCAGGAGGAATCGCGTCGACCTTTTTAGCTACTTTTTTGTTGCTTAGTACTTCTGAAGGATATAAATCATAAATTGTATAATGATTTTTCCCTTTAAACTCTAGTTCTAAACTAGGATTTTCACTGATATATTTATTTATATAAAGTATTATATCTGATAAGACTTCGTCACTATAGCTTCCTTCATTCTGTTCGTTTTCCATTGTTCCAATATAATTGGGACTTTTTCCAATGCCTTTGGAAAGCTGGCTAGCAGATAAATTGAAATGAATTCTTATACGTCTAACAGCGTTAATACTGAAGAGTTGTATAGGAAAGATAAAAACAGATTTTGCCATTTTTCCAAGTTGGTAAAGAAAAGTGTGTATCATATTTATATGTAATAATTTGATTTTTAAAAACCACTTTTGTATCTTTGTTTTAGAAAGATATTAGATCTGTCATCTATATAGTTTAGGTGTTTAAATCAAGAGTCTTGCGCCTGTAATTTCTCACGCCACAACGCAAGGCAGTAGTTTAAATACCCACGTCTATACTTTTATGCTATATTTGCATGTAAGATAGATGTGGGCGCTACTGTAAATCCGTGTTGTGTAAGGCGTGAGAACTTTATTTCAGGTACGGTTTGTAGCCCCACATTTATCATTAGGCGACCAACCGACAAGACTCGTTACCAATAAACGAGTTATGAACAAAAAACAGCAATCAAAAAACATTATCACTGCCCCCGAGTAGCTCGGTGACCAAAGTCATACAATGACTTTCTTAGCTGCTTAAGACGTATCGAATCAATTATATACTTGCAACTGCCATAAAACGTCTTGCATCTTCTCGCATTTACATTACATTTTATTATTTGTGACCTAAGCTAGGCTTAGGAACATTGGATGCGTTTGTAAGTATCGTCAGGAGTTCTAACCCTATAGGTCACAGCCTTCAACACCTTTAAAAATGAACAGTTTTTACAAGGGTGGGAGTGAACTGCCTACTGGACAAGATTCCTCTTACTCAAACCAAATTAAAACCAAAATATTAGGGCTTCAGTCCTTTAAATTATTGATGCTTTTTAGGCTATATTTTACCAGTATAGATAAAGCACCCGTGAAGCACTACTTAAGCACAGATATAGCACTATTTAAGCAAATTTATAAAAGAAAAACGTACTATAAAGGTGCTTGTTCAGTGCTACAAAAACGCTTGCAGAGCAGCGATCAAAAAATAACTAAGCGGGAGAGTTCTTCGAGCAGCCTTCGGGCTTTGTTCGGCTGGCCTTTGGGTCTGCTCCGTACCTGCGTCGCCCCTTCTTCGGGAGTGCTTCGACTGCTGTTCGGCTGTTCTTCGGGAGGTTCCCGAAGCGCAGTCGAAGCGGACTCGAAGCCGAGCCGAAGCGTAGCCGAACATGTCTCGAACGAGTCCCGAAGAGGTCCCGAAGCGTTGCCGAAGAGCACTCGAAGAGGGGTAGGAGCGTCACCTTCTTCGGACCTTTGCCTGACCAACTTCGCCCCAACTTCTGCCTTTCATGCAGATGGTATCGAATTTTCATCGGGTTTTCATCGGCGTGGCCCGATGAAATCTCGATGCGGATTCGATGAAAACCCGAGCAAGGGGCGGAGTTGGTCAGGAGTTGGTAGGTATCTAAATGGTCTATTCCTCGGCACGAAAGATACCGTTAGTTCACTGTTAAGCTACCGGGAGTGTACCGAAAGGGTACCAAAAAGGTACTGGGAATGTACTAAAGAGCTACTGGAGATATACCAAAGAGGTACTAGACAGATGCGAGCTGTCAGTAGCTCACTGGTGGATCTTGGGTATAAGTCTGATACTGCTGTAGCACAGTCTGCAAAAGGGGAGGATACCGGATTGGATAATGGAAGAGAGGGGAGTTGTTTTAAATTTAATGGTTTTAAGACGTTTTATGAGCGTGATGTCTCTGTTATCGAATCTTTTGTTGTTGATGGTATTTTAAATGCTCAGAGGGCTTTAAAATACCTTGGTTGTTTGTTCGATAATAAAAACACCTTTCGCATGTCGCTGACATGCTTGGCTTTAGTTTTTCAATCATCTAATTTTTCTTTTATGGCATTGAAGAGCATCAGAGCTCTTATGGTATTAGCTCTGATGGTTTCTATGTTTAGTTTGTCGGCTCAGACGCCCCGCAAGGACAGCGGGGCCGATGGGCTATCTGATCTTACCGCACTAAAGCCGGGAGATAAGATCCCTGATGCGGTTTGGAACCAGTCGCTCGAACTGAACTATTTTAACGGTAAGAAGAAAACGATCAGGTTCTCTGATCTGAAAGGTAAGCTTATCCTCTTAGATTTTTGGTCTACGGGTTGCGCAAGTTGTATTGAAGGCATTCCAAAAATGGAATTAATACAACAGCGCTTTCAGGATAAGGTCCAGATCGTAATGGTTAATAGTAAGCGGAATAGGGATACTCCTCAGCGTATAAAAGCACGCTTTAAAAAATACAGGAATGATTTTAATTACTCGCCCATATTGCCAACAATACTTGATGATACACTCTTTACAGCACTTTTTCCGCATAACACTTTACCAACAATAGCGATAATCAATCCGGACGGGCAATTTGTTCTCAATTCGTTTTTAAGTTTCATAACGGAGGATATTATTCAGGATTTTTTAAATACGGGATCTTCGACTAGGTTTGTTGAGAAATCGGAAATAAAAAATCTTAATAGAGCAAATACATTACCCTTGATTGACACAGCAGGGCTCCAGTTTGTTTCCGCAATGTCGGGGTATAGGGAGAACTACCTTAGCGTGTATCCCGCCGTACAGCGCAAGAATGGTAATTCTCTTTTTCAGGTAGGCAATTACTCTCTCAATACCTGCTTTCAGTTGGCATTTCCTAATGTTTTTCAGGGAACAGAATTTAATCTTTTCGTTTTTGACCGGCATATCGAAAAGGAATTTACTGACCTGTTGTACGACTTTAAAACTAGAAAAGGACAATTCTGGTATCAACTCTATGTTCGTGACAGCATTCCAGAGAGCCTTGCATTTAATTATTTTAGACAGGCATTACATGAGCGGTTTAAGGTTGCGGTTGAACGAAGGAATGGTCAGGTTGATGCTTATGTATTTACACTTGAAGATCCCAAATTATTGAAAACTAAAGGTGGTATGCCAACCTATAGTGTAGATAAGGGGAACCAATGGTTAATTCTTCGAAATATAACTGTTAATGGATTAGTCAATTTTCTACGGTCCGTACTGGATAAACCTGTTGTCTCCAAAATCACTCACGCTGAAAAACTTGACCTGAAATTGCCGGGTAACTTTCTTGATCTATCAGTCGATCAGAAAATAGTCACATTGAGGGAATATGGCATTCATCTGCGGTTAGCTCAGTACAATGGGGAGTATCCTTATTTCTATCCAGTAGCTATCCAACATACGAAATAATGAAGCCGTTATTATTAACGTTGTTTATCGGCGTGTTTTTTTTTCTGGGCAAGGCTCAGGAAAAAATGTGGATACATGGAGCTGTTATTTCCGCAAAAGATAGCAAGGAACTTGTAGGAGCCACAGTCCAGAATAGAAGATCTGGTAATCAGGTTGCAAGTGCACTGCAGGGTAGATTTTCTATTCAAGTAGTAAATGCACAAGATTCGCTTTTGATCAGCTCTATTGGTTATATAGATAGAATAGTAGCAGCGAATTTTTTTGAAAAGAATAATAACATAAATCTGCAGCCCAAGGTGAATTATCTTGAGGAAGCTGTTGTCAATACAGGCTATCAAACGCTAAAAGCTAATGAGGTCACTGGTGCAATAGATGTTGTAGATAATAAAATGCTCAATCAGCAGGTTGGTACCAATATACTCCAACGGCTAAATAATATGACGACTGCGTTACGTTTTGACAACCAGCCTATCCAAAATGCCGATCTACAGAAGTTGAATATATCGGTCAGGGGATTGAGTACGATCAATGGGAATTTGGATCCGCTCATAGTACTGGATGGGTTTATATACGAGGGGGATATCGCCAATATTGACCCCAACAACATTGAAAGTGTTTCCATTTTGAAAGATGCTGCCGCAAGTGCAATATGGGGAGCCCGTGCCGGAAATGGCGTAATCGTAATAACGTCAAAAAAAGGAGCCTTTGCTGCCGAGCAAAAAACTAAAATAACATTGGCAAATACGTTGATCTGGAGAGAAAATAGTGATCTAGCTAAAATCTATCAGCTAAAAAATAATGATTTTATAGCACTCGAAAAGTTCCTTTTTGAAAAAGGATATTACGATTCGGGCTTGTCGTATCAGCCTTATAATGCGCAGACTCCTGTCATCTATATTCTGGATGCCCGCAGGCGAAATTTGATTTCGTCCGCTGATTCTGCGGATGCGATCAGCAAACTCATGGGACAGCATGGTAAGCAGAATTATATGGATGCTTTTTATAATGTCCCCTTTGTTAATCAGCATGCATTGAATATTTCGGGCGGTGGAATTCGGAACTCGTATGGATTAGGTATCGGATATACCGGAGATAGATCTGAGTTGGATGCTTTTAATCGGAAAGTCAGTATTCAGCTATCGAATAGTTTTAGGCCTACAGAAAAAATTCAGCTGGATCTTCAGGCTGTATACACCAATCATGACCAGAGGAAAGGAAAACCTGAACTATCATCGTTGGCGTACGGGAGTTATCAACCTCCGTATGTTCAGTTTTTGGATGAAAACGGTAGAGAAATCCCGTTCGAAAAGGAATTTAGAAGAAGTTATCTTGCTGAAAACTATGGTAATGGTTATCTGGACTGGGACTATTACCCGCTTTCTGAAAACAAATATGCTACCGATGTTAGACAGCTCAACGAATGGTTTTCGAGCCTGAACCTAAAATACAAAATACTACCTTTCGTTCATCTGAACGTAGGCGGTCAGATTCAACAGCAGCGTACTGAAAACAATGTGCTGAGTACCTTGGAGAGTTATGAGGCACGAAAATGGATCAATCAATTTACCGTCATCGGCACTGGATCCGCGCCGACCAAATACAATATCCCACTCGGCGGAATAAAACGTAATTCAGTCGCTGTGGGCAGATCATACACGTTGCGCGGGCAGATAGATCTGAACAGGTCTTTGGGTAAACATTTTCTTGTTGGCATTCTCGGTGCCGAGGTTCGGGAGAATCTCTCCAATACTAACAGTTATACGACATACGGTTATAACGAGCTTCCGATGAGAAATACACCGGTGGATTTTACAAACCGTTTCCCTAGAATCCCTGATAATGGAACGCAGACCATTCCGGGCCAACCGGAGTTTTTCAAAAATGTAAATCGTTTTGTTTCACTTTATGGTAACATCAGTGACCGTTTTTTAGATCGTTATGGAATATCCATGAGCCTGCGTAAGGATGGAGCGAATATTTTCGGAGCCACGACAAACGATAAATGGTCCCCACTTTGGTCAATGGGCATCTCCTGGGATTTACATAAGGAACCATTTTTTAAGTTTGCACTGGTTGATTACCTAAAATTTAGAGTGACATACGGCACAAGTGGGAACGTTGATCTCCGTAGATCTCCTGATCCGATCGCCTACATAGGTCTTGGTATGTATACCAATTATCCGATGTTTCAAATAAGTACATTAAATGACCCTTCCTTAAAATGGGAAAGGGTAGCAACGAGCAATCTTGGACTTGATTTTTCGGTTTTGAAAGCACGATTTTCAGGTCGAATAGACTATTATGTGAAAAAAGGTAAAGATCTATATGGCCTAAGTGAATATGATTATACGACTTGGGGCTTGCAGGGGACCGTTGTTAAAAACGTAGCGGCCATGAGAGGCCGGGGATTTGATATAGAGCTGAATTCAAAGAATATGGTTGGTAAATTCAATTGGGATAGTCGACTATTGATAAGCCTAAACCGGAACAAGACTACCCGATATTATAATCGACAGAATAGCGTGACTTCATTTCTTTCCGATGGAAATGTAATTACACCGATTATCGGAAAACCCCTGAACGCTTTGGCCGGGTATAGATGGATGGGGCTCAATGATAAGGGAGAAGCACAGGGGTTATTGAAAGGGCAGCCAAGTACAGATTATGCGGCCATACGCAATCAGGCAGATGCATTTCAGGAAGCCAATGAAAGCATTGTCTATTTTGGATCGTCCAAGCCGCAGGTATTCGGCAATATCATCAATACTTTTGCATGGAAAAAGTTGCTTCTTTCTTTCAATATCAGTTACAAAGGCGACTACTACTTTAGGCGTCCCGTAACTTCTTATTCTTCACTTTTTGGGAGTGGAACCGCTTTTCCTGATTTTGATCAACGCTGGCAGGAAAAAGGGGATGAGTTAACTACCCAAGTTCCGGCAATGGCCTATCCCGTTAAATCGGGCGCGGACTCATTCTATGGATATGCGGATATCAATGTCTTTCGTGGAGATCATATGCGATTAGAGTATATTTCTTTAACATGGCAGCAGAGATATGATTGGGGAAATAGACCTTTCAATATGGGGTTATCCGCCAATGTATCCAATCTTGGAATAATTTGGAGGACAAATAAGCTTGGTATTGATCCTGAATTTCCTTATCGGTTAAGTCCACCGAAGGTTTTCTCTCTAGGGCTAACAATTGATTACTGATCTTAAGATAAATGATATGAAAAAATATAGTTTAATTACATTAATTGGCTTGTTGGTATTCTCATTGATAGCCTGTCAAAAATACCTGGATGTCCAGTCCAATTACGGTCTGGCGGTCCCTAAAAGTCTCGATGATTTACAGAAATTGTTAGATGATTCGAGAATCATGAATTTAAAGACTCCTTCTTTTGGTGAGGCTTCGTCCGATGATTATTATCTGAAACAATCTATTTATGACGCACTGATTGATTATGGACAGAAGACATACCTCTGGCAAAACTATACGATGAATTATCCGAACGATTGGGCTTCAGCATACAATACAGTATACAATAGTAATCTGGTATTGGATCGGATCAAGAAAATTGAAAAAACAAAAGAAAATACTGCGCAATGGAATGCTATTTATGCTTCGGCTATGTTTTATAGGGCCAGCCAGTATCTGGCTTTGCTTTGGACATATTCAAAGGCGTATTCGGAAGAAAATGGGACGGATTTTGGAATTGTATTACGCAATAGTTCGGATTTTAATGAGCGTTCTCATCGTTCATCAATTGCTGAATGCTATGCCAAGGTTATCGCAGATTTTAAGGAATGTGAGGATCTGTTGCCAGAGAAAGTCAGCCATGTCATGCGCCCGAATAAGTATGCAGCCTATGGAATGCTGGCTAGAACTTACTTGCCCATGCACCGTTATGATTCTGCTCACTATTATGCTGATCTTGGCTTGAAATATAATGGTGAATTGTTGGATTTTAATAATTTGGCTGAGGTGAATGTTTCTGCAGCATATCCTTTTTTAATATTCAACAAAGAAACAATCTTTTATTCCGAACTATTGGCGAGTAGTAATTTAACCAATACGCGCGCATTGACAGATACACTTCTTTACCGTTCCTATGATGACAATGATCTACGGAAGTCTGCCTATTTTAAGGTCTGGGATGATGGAACGACTACGTTTAAAGGTAGTTATACAGGATCAGCGAAGTATTTTTCGGGAATAGCATCCGATGAGCTCTATCTGATACGTGCGGAATGTAATGTGAGGACTGGGAGAGTAGAACAAGGATTAAAAGATCTAAATCATTTATTAGGATACCGATATAAAACAGGAACGTTTGATGCGTACGACATCAAAGGGCAGAAGGAGGCGTTGGAATTGATTTTAAATGAGCGAAGAAAAGAACTATTGTATAGAGGTATGCGATGGATGGATATCAAACGGTTGAATGCGAAGGGTCAGCATATTGTGATCCAAAGGAATGTGAATGGGCAACTCTTTTCATTAGAACCCAATGCGAATGCATATGCACTTCCTCTTCCGGAGGATATCGTTAGGCTTACAGGCATACTTCAGAATCCAAAATAGAAGGTAGGCTCCCCTGGAGCCTACCTTCGCCATTTATCCCCTGTTGGTAGGAGAAAATGGCGTGGAACTGCTACCTCCAGCTTTGGACGGAATAAAATTTCCGCCAGAAGTCGGAGTTGCGCCAAGCTGAATCTTAGTTGAATCTAATCGACTTGAACTAATCAAATCTGTTTGATCTACAACCTGCGAGCAGGCCATAAGATCGACATCGTTACAGCTCTCACCATTTGGCGTTGTTGTCCAACGGAACGCACTGGAAACTTGGCTTGAATTCGTCTCGTCTCCATGGAAGTAAATAGTCACAGGATCTAATTTTTTTCCTGCATAAGCCTCAGCACCTTTAAATGCTGAGAATCCGATAATCATGGCTCCTCCTAATATCATGTAGCCATAATTGTTTAAAAATTTGGTTAGCATTCCGCTACCCTCCTTTCTGTACTGCAGACCAGGAATTGATTAGTAAAAGTGCTGGCCTGCAAACTATTGGTAAATAATTGTTGTCGGTACGGACCTGTGTACCGATCGTATCTGTATGCCAGGCTGCCTACTATAGGCCTACTGACGTCGTTGTGTTCTGGATAATAATATAGACTGTCCGGTGCATACCATGCATCCTTTGACTTTGTATAATGGATATTCCTGTAGCTGATGGCTCCCATTGCCATAAAGCCAATCAGAAATAATGCGATGTTTGTCTTGCCCGTGATTACTCGCTCGCCATAGTTAGCAACTTTGCGATGCAGCACCCATCCCGTTATAGAAAGGCCAAGAATTACGATATTTATCAATAGATGCGCAGTCCATGAAATACGGCTCAGAAAGCTTGTGCACATACAAGGTTTTTGTGCATAGACATTTAATACGCCTAATCCAATATAGATCGTAAAAACGATGATCAATAGGGTGGAGGCTCTCCATCCCCACGCACGTAGTCCGACTGATGGCATGGCTAGCAATATCCCAACACCGATTTCCATGAGCGGAAGTGACCAAAAGAGTATTGGAGCCAGATCACTAATTATGGGCTGCTGCTCGAGGGCGATCCGAAACGCGCTCAGCTGCCAGATCTTGTCCATACCTACATAGATCCAAAAAAGGATCATTACCGACCGAAGGATCTTATATATCATGCTGCTTGTTTTATTCGCTTCCATAGCTTTAATTATTTGTACTGTGGTATTTATTATTTCTTTCCGCTGTTTTATTATTTCCGGTTGCGGTTTTATTATTTATGCTTAGTTTAGGCTAACTATTTGTATTCCTCTCCTAACTATTTGTATTTCCCTTTTAACTATTTATATTCCGGTCGTAATTATTTGATTTGACCAGTTTACTATTTATGTTGTGCTCATCTTAATTATTTGTATTGCCGTGTTTATTATTTTTGAATGGGCTTTTATTATTTCTGTGCTTCTTTAAAAACAGGGCGCCGTACCTGCCCCTCCATGAGGTACAGCGGCCTGCCTGAGCGCCAGCTTCTACTTTCTCGTACGCTTTAAATCAAAGGTAGCTCAGATAATAGCGCTGCGTAGGGGTGGTATTTGAGTCTTGTCATGGCTGCAAACAGGCTTTAAATAAATTTCAGGAAAGGGAAGGGGGTACCATGGGCGAAATGGTGGAAATATGTTGGTAGGGGCGATCGGGTCTGGAAATAGTCTTGGCCACTATTTATGGCAGTGTTAGAAGGGACAATTGTAGGGGTAGTGGGTGAATACCCCTACTTTATGATTTTCTTTTGTTACTTTTTTAAATCCGGAAATAGTCCGCGTAGCTCAGTCTGCATATTGTTTAATGTCCGGAGGATACGCACGGCAGCGGCGTACTCGACACTTTTATCCATTTTTGTCAAGGTATGTGGTGTCAGCAAGATGCCTTCTTTGGTCTTGATGAGTTTTGAAAACTCTTCAGCGACCTCCTTTTTTTCAGATGAGCGTGTAATATTGGCTTTTACGCACAAATGTAACCAGAGCTTGAGTTCTTTGCCATTGAAGTTGCTATGTATAAATTGTTCATTATCATTTTCTAATGATGTCTGCTGAGACTGGGATAGCTCCGTCTGCACATATTCACACATTAGCTTAAGAAGACTACTGCGGTTACTGTCATAGGAAAAGTCCTGTATGCAGGAGAAATGTTTTGGAAACCGCAATAAATTTTCCATAAAGATAGGATCGGTGTGATAAAACTCCTTCCAACGATTGAAAAATCCCATGTGGTTAAAATTGAAATTGATCATCAGGATCAAAAACCGGCAATGCCAGTTTTTTCTTTGCCGATTATCTTCGGCCAATTGCGTGAGTGCATCCATCAGCTGTATCAAATAGTCTTGATGGCGGTATTGGATATAAGGGATTTTTCCTTCCTCAAATAGGCTGTCGATGGCCGAATGGATTTCATGGAGGTACACGAGCGGAATATTTTTTTTGGCCAACTGATCAAAAATAGCAGGAAGACGACTATATAGATAGGTACTGATCTTGTCTTTATAATGATCTGGTAAGATTGTAGTAGGGTCGATATCATTTTTAAATAGAAATTCAACACGCTCCAGCAGTTCCTCCAATGCAGTTAGCGCACTCCGGTCTTCAATATCTTTCTCTATACAGAATGCTGTCAGCTTTTGGTGTAGCCGGAGCAATTGTATATGATATAAACGTACGGTATTACTGGCTCTGTTGACATTGCTGGCCTCTCGATGGGCATGCAGAGCTAACGGAAAATTGTCCGAACAGGCTACCGATATACTGTATAGCCGTGTCGGTATCTCCGTCTGTTCGACGCGATGCAATGTTTCAATCATCAGGGTGAGCTGGTATAGACTTACAATCATTTGTACCTCCTTTTGATATCTTTGTGGTACCAAGGCCAACCATATACACCGGGATGCAGCTGGAGATTGAGCTTATCGCCTTCTTTTGATTTTTCATAAAGTTTAGGATGCACGTCCATAGGAATCTGATACTGTCGCCCTTCGTAAGAAAAGGAGAGTAGGAGCTCATGAATATCACAGCATACAGGACATTTCTGAACGACAATAGCCGTAATCTGCACATTCTTGGCATCCGGTGTATGTTGGCAATTGTTGAGGATCAGGACTATACGGATATACCAAGTACAGGCAATAAGCATAATGGGAAACTGGATCGTATATAATTTAACAACATTCACATGCTTGAGCAGTAGAATATTAGCTGCAGCGCAACACAGGAGCGCGGCAGGTAGGGCATGGATAAAAGCTGGTCCAAAGGGCTGTGAACCGAGCAGTAACTCATAGGGCATACGGTCAAATAGTGCAATGCTGCTGATCTGGATGCAGATAAAGAAAACAAAGAATAATTGGAGTATCACGCCTTGATTACGGATCTCTAAAAAAGGGATAAATAGTACAAGTACACCTATGCTATATACTCTTAATGGGAATGTTGGGGCAACGAATAGACCATATAAGGTGACGAGTACCGCTACGCAGATCAGGATATGATTGCGGGTGAATCGTCGTATTTTTGGCTTTGTGGTTTCCATACGCATGGTTTTTATAATCAGTAAGTTGCTGCATGTTAAAATTACCTATAAAGGGGTTTATTCTGCTTGATGATCATCTTTATTTCAACAAACACATGTTTTCTACATTAAAGGATGTCTTTTTGCAACGAAGGATATTATTTGCACAATAAAGCACTCAAATTTCCTGTTTTGGCGTATTTTTTTGACTTGAAAAAATCGGGCATGGCGGTAGTATTTCTACTTTTATGGACTGACTATTAAAATATTGACTAAATTTATGATATAAAATTCCTGATTAAAAGAATTTTTTTTCGGATTTAACTTAGCCTATTTTTATCTATGGATCGGTAAAGGTTTTTATCCTATTTATAAACAAGTAGATTATGGAAAGTATCCAACAGGTCAAGTATTCAAAAGATACGGAGGTGCATGTGCATTACCAAGATTTTATCTGGGTATGCATTGCGTCGGTTCTTTTCGGTGGCATTTGTTGGTACGTTGGTTATACTGCGGCTTTATCGGAATGGCTTGAAAATAGCCCACTGGTTGTGAGTTATTTATTTCATGTGCTGATCGTCGCTATTGCGCTCTTCTATACGCGCACTACTATCAAATTGTTGGACAGGAAGAAAAGCTGGCTACACAATTTTGGGGATCGTCTGGGATCACAGTTTTTCTTTTGCGTTTTGCTGCCTACAATATTTTTATTTGTAATCATCAGGCCTGTCGCTGCTCCCAAAAGTGAGTGGATATGGCTACCGCTCCTTGTGATCTTTGGCGGAATGTCTTTTTTTAATATGATGTATGCAATCTCTTTTTATTCGTCCATATACCGAAAGAGGGAATCCTATATCGGTGGATTGGAAAGCCGTGTACAGGATCTCGAACAAAAGTTATCAGAGCAGGAGGAGCAATTAGCACTCTGGCCCAACAAGCAGCTGGTGGAAGAGGAATCTTCAAAAACAGATGACACTGAAAGGGAAGGGGACGCCGCCGAAGAAATAGACCTCGCGCTGTTGAAAGGACTGGATACACTCGAGGAGGAATTTTTGCTCAACAACAGATACCTGACCAAAAAGATCATGTACAATGAGTTGGGGATATTTCTTTATGAGAAAACCAATAATACGCCGATCGTCAAATTATTTTTAAAGGGTGATATGGAGGATGGAATAGGTTGTGAACAGCGTAGCTTAAATGAAGTGGTACGAGATACTAAGGGCTTTGTACAGAAAATAGACCGCTATCACGCCATACCGCTTGATCTGGTCAGGGCCTGTTATCAATTGAAGGGCGGGCGGCTTCGTATTGTTTTGAATATACCATTTGGGGATATCGATAGTTTTGACCTTTCACCGACGATTTCTCGACGTATCAAAGACTGGGTGATGCTGCAGGTGCCCATTGAAAAGGAGAATAATACAAATCAATAATATTAAACTATTGGCTATGGAAAACCTAAAAAGTAACACTTGGAAGTGCCGTGCCACAGGTAAAGTAGCATTTCCATCCGTAATGGAAGCGAAGTGGCGTATGTTTCAATTTAAAATCAAAAGTCGAGTCAAAAATAAACTCGACGGTAAACGGATCAAGCATCGCATGGGGAAATATGCCTGCAAACGGGCTTATCACTGTGACTATTGTGGTGGATATCATATCACAAAATGGAAAAAGGCTGCGTTTGATCGTTACCAAAATGTGGTGGTAACCTGGGATATTACTCCTTCTCCGTCGGTTTCATTCTGATGGTATTTCTAAGGTTGATTTATTTAGGCTATGGAGGCAGCGGACGAGCCCATATTAGAGACATGGGCTGTTCTTATTAGCCAAAGAAACAACCATAACCATCATGGCTGATCTCGGTTATTAGCTCTTGCAGGTTGTCGCTCGAAGATACTGGTTCATAAGCCTCCCATTTACCAGAAGCTCGTCGCCAATATAGCTTCCATTGCTTGCTGGATTTTACATACTTTAATTTTGCGAATTCAAGATGTAAGATATGAGTTGGATTATTCCACTGCGGGCGTATCTCAAACAATAAGGCTGTCTGTCCATCCCAGGTATACCCAAAATCCAACTTCTTTCTCACCTCGATATCCTGAGGCCTTTTGGATTCGATAAAGCTTCTGATTTGAACTTCCGCCATGGAGATAACGTCTTTGTTGTCTATCATTTTCTTATTTGATCTTTTAATACACTTTGAGTCTTAAAGATAATATTTCTGCCTTGAGGTACATCGTATATTCGAATATTTTTCAGTTTACAGAAGGGGCAGTTGGCCTGCCCCAGTTCGAGAATATACGTCATAAAATATGTTGTAATAGTTTATTCAAGAGATATTTTGTTAAATTTGCGACATTATTTAATTTAATTTGAAAAGAGAGCAAATATTAAAAGCGGGCTTGAAGCTCTTCGTCACCCAGGGCTTACATGCGGTTACCATTGCGCAGATAGCAGCTGAAGCAAAGGTAGGCATCGGTACGGTGTATCGTTACTTTGGCAGTAAGGAAGAGATCGTACAGCAAATTTGGATCCGTCAAAAATCCGAGGAATCCGCCTATATTTTCAAAAATTATACACAACAGGGCAGTCTCCGTAGCCAGTTTGATTTTCTTTGGGAAAGAGTGATTCGCTATTTTCTTGAGCATCCCCTGGAATTCCAGTTCTCTTATCAATTTGCAGCATCACCGATTTTAACAAAAGAAATCCATGAAGTAGCTATGATGGACTTTCTAAAATTTGACGAATTGTATGCGATGGGGTTAGAGCAGAATTTGTTCAAGCCGTTAACAGCAAGACGCCTGAGGTTATTTACGTTTAGTACGATCAACGGATGGCTCTTGTGGGCCATGGATGAAAAGATGGACATAGATGACGCTACAATAACCCTATTTTTACAGATGTGCTGGGACTCCATAAAAGCATAAAATTTTTTTTTATTAAAACTGACGGAATATTCCGTCAGTTTTTGTAGCTTTAATTATAATAGAAAAAAGATTATGGCACACAACGATTTAAAAGGGAAAGTAGTCCTGATTGCTGGAGGTGGTAAAAACCTTGGCGGCTTATTAAGCAGAGATTTTGCGGCAAAAGGAGCAAAGCTGGCTATTCATTTTAATAGCGAAAGCTCAAAAGCAGAAAGTGAAAAAACATTGGCGGAGGTAAAGGCCCTAGGTGCTGAAGCATTTTTATTTCAGGGAGATCTGACTCAGGTAGGTAATATCACCAAGTTTTTTGATGAAACCATAAAAACTTTCGGTGGAATTGATATCGCTATCAACACCGTTGGAATGGTGTTGAAAAAGCCATTTGTCGAAACGACAGAGGCAGAATATGACACCATGTTCGGGATCAATTCAAAATCGGCGTATTTCTTCCTGCAGGAAGCTGGTAAAAAAGTGAATGATCACGGTAAAATCTGTACGATTGTGACTTCCTTGCTGGCTGCATATACCGGATTGTATTCAACATATGCAGGCGCTAAGGCTCCGGTAGAGCATTTTACGAGAGCGGCTTCGAAAGAATTTGGAGGCAGAGGGATCTCTGTGACGGCAGTAGCTCCGGGACCGATGGATACACCTTTCTTTTACGGACAGGAGAGTGAGGATGCAGTAGCCTATCACAAATCAGCTTCTGCGCTGGGCGGACTGACTGATATCAAAGATATCGCTCCTTTGGTAGAATTCTTGGTAACGGATGGTTGGTGGATCACTGGGCAAACTATTTTTGCCAACGGTGGTTATACCACAAGATAATAGTTGATTAACCAGAAATAATTGATCAGATAATGGATAATGGTAATTTTAAATAAAACCCATTATCCATTTTTACTTTTAAGCCTAAAATTATGATATTCAGACTGATTAATTCGATATTAATCCTCATCGCTGTATTTATGGGGATAAAACAGGGCTATGCCATGCTGATGGCGAAACCTGCAATGATGGACATGTTCGGTAAATGGGGATTTAACAAAACAGCACTGGCAATAAATGGTGCGGTTACGATGATTGCTGCGTTAATGATCTTGTTCCCGAAGACGTTTGTCTGGGGCAACTTTTTAATGGCAGCGGGAATTTTGCTTATTATTTGTCTGCATCTGCTGGATAAAGATCTGAAAGGGGTGCTGATCGAACTGCCCTTTTTACTGTTGAATCTGGTCATTATCTACCTGCAATACCCCTTAAAAAGTACATAGCCATGAGAAATATAATGACGGCGATCGCAATCTGCGCTGCCGGATTTACGGCTTGCGGACAGCAGCCCCCTTCTTCGGCTAATAAGACGATCAAAATGCAACAAAGGAATAATAATACTATGGATACCAATAAACTAACAGATAGCATCGTAAAAAAGGCTTTCGACGCATGGCAAAAAGGAGACAGTCAAGCTTTTTTGTCTTTCTTTACCACGGATGCAAAATTGTATGATGACGGAAGTCCGAGGGACTTTCAGAAATTTGTAAAGGAAGCCTGTGGGCATGAACGCTTTACCAGCATTGATAAAGTAGAGAATAACGGAAAGGATATCTATGGGAACTTCCATACAGATAGCTGGGGCGACTTTAGAACCTATTTTAAATTTCATTTCAATACAGAGGGAAAAATCTCGCGTCTCGATATAGGACAAGCTGATTAGCCCTCCAAAATATAAGGTTATGAGCAATTATCAATCAATTTTTGATGTACAGAAAGAATTTTTCTTTACAGACGGCACCAAAACTTATGAATGGCGCATTGATCAGCTCAACAGGTTAGAAAAAATGCTTGTCGAAAATCAGGAGGCATTTTGTCAGGCATTGAAGCAAGATTTTAATAAACCGCCTTTTGAACAGCTATTTGAAATTACCGTACCGCTGGGCAATATAAAATATTACAAAGCAAACCTCCAGAAATTAATGGAGCCGGAGCCGGTTGCCATACCGGAAGGACTTGAGAAAACTGGTAATAAAGGGATCATTTATAAAGAGCCTTTTGGGGTAACATTGGTTATTGGGCCGTTTAATGCACCTGTCCTACTGCTTTTGGATCCTGCCATTGCGGCCCTTGCAGCAGGGAATCCGGTTATTCTCAAACCCGCCAATACTACGCCTACCGTGGCTGCGCTGTTTGCGGAGCTGATCCCCCGATACTTTGAACCGCAGGCGGTCAATGTGGTGACAGGGGGGCGGGAGGAAATTACAGAACTCCTGAAGCTGCCCTTTGATTTTATCTTTTTTACCGGAAGTTCATCCGTAGGAAAGGTGATCATGAGGGCCGCGGCGGAAAATCTTACTCCGGTTATTTTGGAACTGGGCGGACAGAATCCTACCGTCGTCGATGAGACTGCCAATCTTGATATTGCCGTAGACAGAATCGCGTGGGGGCACAATGCGATTTCGGGACAGTGGTGTATTGCGCCGGGCTATGTATATGTCCATGAAAGCATAGCAGACCAATTCATTGATAAATTGAAAAAGTCAACCCTGAAAATGTATGGCGAAGATCCGCAGCAAAGCCCTGATTTTGCACGAATGATCAGTGAGCATGACACGGAGAGAGTCGCTTCTTATATCATTCCCGAAAAAGTAGTTTTGGGCGGCAGATATGACATCAAGGCGAGGTACGTCGAGCCCACAATATTGTATCCAAGTACTTGGGAAGATCCAGCTTTGCAGCAGGAAATCTTTGGCCCGGTTTTACCTGTGATGGTCTATGCTGATTTTAAAGAAATGGTGGATATCATCAAAAGAAAACCTAAATCGCTCGCTGCTTACATCTTCAGCAAAAATCAGAAGAATATTGACCATTTCCTGAATTCGGTTTCATTTGGCGGAGGCTGTATCAACCAGACAAACCTGCACTGCTGGATCGACAGTCTTCCATTTGGTGGAGTGGGGTATTCCGGGATGGGAAAATATTACGGCGAAGCGGGCTTTGATGCGTTAAGTAACACCAAAGCCATGTTGATCGGGAATCCTGATCTTGAATTGGATGTTTTTCCGCCCTATGCCAATAAGGATATTGCTAAAAACCTGAGTATCTTCGGTTAATGATGACCAGCTTTCAATTTTTATTAAAATCGCCAATGATCATTCAAAAGTTGCAGAAAAGAAAATATGAAATTCTTCTGCTCGTCCTGATGCAGCATTTATTTGTAGGAATATTTCTTACGGATCTGGATTTTTATACCCGTGTCATATGGCCGGTCAACATGCTCATATTGGGAGTAGGGTCTATCTTGTTGTTTACCGGACAACATAGCTGGGGCAACTGGTTCAGAAATCTGCATTTCATCATCATTTTGTTATTACCTGTTGGCATCCCATTTTTTAAGGACCTATCCTGGTATTTTACCTTTTTGAATATCAACTATGTGGTGTTCTTTAGCTTTCTTTTTATGGAGGTACTCCGGTTTCTGATAAAACCCGGATATATCAATACGGATATTATATCGGCGGCCATATGCGGGTATATGTTGCTGATAGAAATCTCGGTGTTTGCACTGCAGTTTTTCCAGTACCGCGATCCTACATCTTTTAAAGGAGTTGATCTGTCCTCCCCCGCACTTACATTTATGGATCTGGTCTACTTCTGTTCGATTACTTTCACCAGTATCGGCTTCGGAGATATTACGCCCAATACCCATGTTACCAAATTGGTCACCGCTTTCGTGGGAATAGCTGGTCAATTTTACACGGTTGTACTGGTCGGGATTCTGATCAGCAAATTTTCATCAAAAAATTAACTTATTTATGAATATAGGCTCACATTACAAACTTTACCATTTCATTCCCTGGACCCGGATGAAGATTTATAAAATGCTTATTCTGAGTATTATTCCAACCGTACTTTTTTATTTTATGGGCTGGAAATGGCTGGCTATCCCCTGGGTTCCGGTCGCATTGCTGGGGACGGCAGCGGCATTCATTTCGGGATTCAAGAATACGCAGACTTACAACCGGAGTTGGGAAGCCCGTCAGATCTATGGTGCGATTATCAACAACAGCCGCAGTTTGGGGATCTTGGTACGCGACTTCATAAGAATGGACGATAAGGTACAGGAGCAAGCTGTGCATCAGCAGATCATCTATCGCCATTTTGCCTGGCTTACGGCATTGAGGTTTCAGCTCAGGGAAACAAAAAGCTGGGAACATGTAAAAACAAAAAGCTACAATAAAGAGTTTCTCAGGTACTATGAAGTTCCTGAATGGAAAGGTAAACTTGATGAGGAACTCATGCACTTTTTAAGCGATGATGAGCTTAGGTATGTGCTTTCCACTAAAAACAGGGCGACCCAGATCATTGCCTTACAGTCTGCGCAGCTAAGGGAATTAAATGAAGCAGGTAAAATTTCAGCTTATAATTATACCGCACTTGAAACGCAGTTCAAGGAATTGTATGATCAGCAGGGAAAATGTGAAAGAATCAAAAATTTTCCCTATCCGCGCCAGTTTTCGAGCATCAATCTCTATTTCACAAATGCGCTCTGCATTTTGCTTCCTTTAGGGTTTTTGGGCGAGTTTTCTAAAATGATCGAGAAATTTGGCGAACCTATCGTCTGGCTTACCGTTCCTTTCAGTATTCTATTGGGCTGGGTGTTTCTGGTGCTGGAACAGATCGGGGAGAGTACCGAAAATCCATTTGAGGGTAATGCCAATGATATCCCGATCACACAGATCAGTAGGAACATCGAAATTGACCTGCGTGAAATGTTGGGTGAAAAGGAGCTCCCTCCTGCGATACAGCCTGTTAATAATATCGTCATGTAAAAAAAATAATAAAATTATGAGTATAGAATCTGTAAGAAAATGGTACCCAAAGGCCTTAACGTCTATTGATACGGTCAATCGTTTATTGGACACGATTGAAAAATACCTGGAATTAAAACCTAAGCAGTTGATGCATGCAGACAGTATGTGCTGTGACGACGTCAACGCCATACAATATCCACCTAGAGCCTATGAAATGCTCGGCCCATTTCATCTGGGAGGACTTGATGGTTTTCCTTTCGCCGGGCTTACAGGTATGGGAGCTTTTGCACACCATGTTCCTGAAGATGGGGCGGTAATCATTTTTTATGCGCCACACATCGGGATTACCCGAGATGGGCAGATAGGAGAAATAAGCAGAATAGGACAGACCTCCAATTCTGCCTGCTGTGGGGCAGCAAAAGGTGCTCTTGCCAAACTGGCCGCCGGACAGATCATCGAAGGAAATATCACTTCGCTGGATTTTCAGATGAATACCATTGAGCAGATTTTTCTCCACAGTAAAGAAAGAATACTGAATGCGGAAAACCAAATTTTTGAAGCGACAGAAGTCATGTATGAAGCGATAGACGAACGCATCGAAGTATTGGTAAAAGAAACCCGATACCCCTGCAAATATGTGATTCTAGTCGGTGGTATCTTTATCAATGGAGATAAGGATATGGGATCATTCTGTCAGTATAAAAAGTTTGAATATATCAACGTTGCAACAATGGAAAGGAAAAATCTTATGGATGCCTATTTTTCTTCTTAAATTTTCGGACATACCAGATGTAGAAGCCTGTAACCGGCAGGGAGGCGCAGATTAAGCTTGCTATAAATGCGATCCACATACCTGTCCTCCCGGCTATTTTTCCGACATGAATGTCGTAATTGGAATTTCTCCATTTCATGCCTAATGTTTTATCATTTTGTAGCCTCTTAAAATAGTGTTTTCCATTACGGAGATCATAGGCATAGGTATCCGAGGCCGACCATAGGGTGTTTCCTTTATTATAGATGGTTACATTCGCTTGGGAAACCTCATGAAGCAAATTGATAAAAACGCCCTGATGTACCGTGTGCTTATTTACAACATCGGACCATATCAGGTCTAACGAAGCGATACTGGCCTCACGTATCGTATTGTTTGGTGCTTTTGGCTCTTCGATCTGCGTATTGGGTCGCTTACCATCCATAAGCCAGTATATGCTCGTCTCCCACCACTTGAAGGACCAGACTAAACCAGTTGCCGCAATAACCATAGCAACGAAGAAAGCATAAAAGCCTAGTACTTGGTGAAGATCATAGTTGAGACGCTTCCATTTAGCGCTGAAATTGATCTTGAGCCGTTTAACAGCGACCTTACGGTTTTTGGGCCACCAAAGGAAAAGACCCGAAAGTAGCGTGATGATAAACAGCAGAACGCTGCTGCCCACGATGGTGCTTCCGATGTCGCGCCTGAGATATAAAAATTGATGGATCTGCCTTACAATCCAGAAGAAATTAGTCTCGACATCTATTTTACCTAAGACCTTGCCGCTGTAGGGATCTACGAAAATACGGTCCCAATAGATAATTTCTTTATTGATAAATACACCGACGATATCTTTTTTGGGACGGCGTTTAAGGGATTCAAAAATATAAACTTGTTGCTGATCGGTGGTAGCGGGAACGCGGATAATGTTAATGGGATGATCGGTGACATGCTGTGCATTTGCCTTCATGATTGAAAGGGGAAGGATTTTTTCGCCTTTCTGTGCCGCTACCGTCACATAGCTGGGATGAAATAGCGCAAACAGTTCCTTCTCAAAGACATAAATAGCGCCTGTAATGCTCACGATAAAAACCACCAGACCGGATAATAATCCGATCCAGCGGTGTAAAAACAACATTATCTTTTTGAAAGTCATACTTAAAAGGTATAGCCTAGGGTAAATAGGAAATTGCGTGGTGCACCCGGGAATAGACGGATATAATCATAACCACCCACCCAATGTGTTTTGTTGGTGATATTATTAAAGTTGGCCTGTAGTTGCACCTTCCCAATGGTATAGTACAAGGCTGCATTCAGTAAACTGTACGATGGAACCGTCTGGTTTTGGTTAATGGAAAGGTTTCTCTTATCTACATAATTCGCACCGACACCTATTCCCAAACCTTTTGCTTTTCCGGAAGGAATAGAAAATCTGGTCCAGATATTTGCCGTATTTTGAGGCGCATTGGGTTTTTGTTTATTCAATTCTTCCTTATTACCACCTTCGGTAATCTTGGCGTCATTGTAAGCATAGGAAGCGATCACGCTCCAATAGGGTAGAATCTGGCCCTGAATGTCGAACTCTATGCCTTTGGATCTTTCCTTTCCGATCTGCTCCATTAAGTCGGCATTATCATCAGTAGGCGCTGGGTAAAGGGTATTCTTTTGATTGATCTGATAGATTGCTGTACTCGCCTGCAATTTTCCATCCAACCAGGCCGTTTTTAATCCAAACTCGGTCATATCATTCTCGAGCGGATCAAATGGGCCGCCTGCATTTGGATTTGCCAGTGCCGAAGCTGTTTGTGGGTTATAGCCTTTGACATAGGTTCCGTATAAATTGATCTGTGGATTAATGGTATATACTGCACCGAAGCGTGGCAGTATGACATCTTGGTGTACATTCTCCGCTTGGTCGGTTTTATAATTAGCGATATCCTTGTAGTTCTCATACCTTAGTCCCAACAATAACTGAAGCGGCCCCAAGGTGAGCTGATCCTGCACATACAGGGCATTCAGATGATAATAAGTCGGTGCGACCAATGTAGATGCATAAAAATATTTACTTCCGTCCTGCAACTGCTGACTTTTCAAGGGGTTGCTGAGGTCAAAACTGGATACGTTGGGCACTGGGTTACCATTTTTATCGAGCAGATAATCTCCGATTTTTTTTGGATCAAATCGTGCAATGGTTCCTGTATTATCTTTATTTCTGTAGCCACTTGCTGTCAGCTGCGAACCACCTACTGGCAAGACTTCCTGCGCATAGTCATACCCTGCAATGAGTTTATGTGCTAGCACACCTGTGTTTAGGTTGTAATTGAAGAAAGCAGTGATATTATCGACAAACCGTTTTCTGTTTCGGATGAAAACCTGTCTCGCCACCATATTTTCAATATTATTTCCTTTCCCGTCTACAGCATAGGCATTGGCTGATCGGTGTTCGGATAGGTCCTCTGCGTAGCCTGTTTTCATATAAGATGCATTGAAACTCAGCTTTTCATTGAAACGGTGATTTAACGAAGCGGTCACCATATAGGTTTGTTCATTCAGAAAATCATTGGCCGTGCTCATGGATTGGCTGATAGGGGTCGAATAGAGATTGCCGTTGGCAAAGACAGATTGTCCGCGGTCGAGTCTTGACTTCGAATCATTATAGACCATATCAAAATTGATACGCGTATTTTCTGAAGGAATAAAGGAGAATGACGGTGCTAAGACCAAGTTTTTATCGAACTGAAGATCCCTAAAATTTTGCGCATTTTCATAGCCAATGTTGAGGCGGTACAGGAGCGTTTTGTCTGTCGTCATAGGCCCGGTAAAGTCGGCAAGGGCACGGAGGTTGTTGAAGCTTCCTACAGAAAATTGCAGCGATTTTCGTGCCTCATCGAGCGGTTTTTTTGTGACACGATTAACGACACCCCCGGGACTTGCATTTCCGAAGAGGGCCGACGATGGGCCTTTCAATACCTCTACCCGTTCCAGATAATTGGCCAGCGGTTGTTTCCAGAATCCTGTTGTGGTACGCATGCCATTGACCAGCTGGGTATTGGATCCCCCGTTGATCCGAAAACCACGGATCGTAATATCGTCGTAAAAGGTAAACTGATTTACACCACTGAAATTTTTAACAATTTCACCTACACGCATCAGTCCTTGGTCGGCAATAAGCTCTTTGGTCGCATAAGAAACAGACTGCGGCAAATCGCGTAATTTGGTTTCGGTCTTGCTGCCGATAAAAGACTGTGTGTTTCGATAAGACTTTTCTTTGCGCCCATAGATTTCCACGGTTTGTAAAGACTCTTCTGCACGAAACATGGGAAATGCTAAGGTAATTGGATGCGCCGGATCGATCGATATTTTCTGCTTAATGGTTTTGTAACCGATTGCATTAATTCGGATATCATAAGTGCCTTTGGCCAATGTAGACAATATAAACTGGCCACGATGGTCTGTTGCGGTATGTTGGTTGGTTTTAAGTACGGTGATTGTAGCTCCAGCTAGCGGAGTGTTGTATTCATTCAAGACTGTCCCATTGAATGGCTGTTTTTCTTGCGCATGGGTTAGGGTAAACTGTAAACTCCATATTGTTGCGACAAGCATAGGTATTTTTCGCATCTTATTTAAATTTAATCTTAATAAGGAGACAAAATTCGATGATTAAACTTATATTTGACGGAAAAAAAATATGCAATTCGGGAATTTTATAGGTTAGCATATATGGATAGTTTAGAAAAAGTCTTTTCCAATAATTCTCACCTGCAGGAATCATGGTCTTTGGATGAGCGAGTGGCGCGCGAAATGGCAAACACTCCGCCCCGCTACTCATTTGATATCCGAACATTTATGAATGAGCCTTTTCAATTTCGGCAAAACACCTTGGAGCAATATTCTTCGCAAATGGAAATCTCCGAAATCGTCATGCCACAAGGGATTCATATGATGCATTCGGAGCTAACATCTCCCAGTGATGGTTATATCTGTATTGACAATGCAGTTCCTTACATTCATGTTTTTTTCGCCTTAAACAGCGACCGGCAGTACTACGTGGACGGTAATTTGTTGGGAGGGTCTTCACCTGGGCATGTCCAAAGTTACCTGTTTGCAGCACCTCAGATTTTAGGGTTATGGCATCGTCGCCCAGCAGAAAGTTTTTTTGAAATCAATATGCCAATCTCCTTGTTTGAGGCATATTTACCCGTAGATAGCTCATTTCGGGTTAAATTACGCAGACTTCTGGAAAAGTCACGAACGGGTACGCTATTTGAAGACTCCATATTGATCAGTGATCAGCAGAAGAAAATTATAGCGGAATTGCTTAATCCGGAGCTTGATAAAGAATGGAAACCCTTGTTTTGTTTTGGCAAGCTCCTGGAGCTGTTGGCAAGGACATTCGACCAGCACAAGTTTGGCAATATGGTTACCAGGGCCGGTAATAGCCTGAGCCCGGAAATGAAAAAACTTATGGCCGAAGCAAAAAATATAGTGGAGAGCAGGTTAACAGATCCACCATCTTTATCGCAATTGTCGTCTGAATTGGGAACGAATGAAAACTATTTAAAGAAATATTTCAAACAATGCTATGGAACGACCATTTATGGCCATGTTACCAAAGTTAGAATGCAAAAAGCTAAGACGCTACTTACGCAGGGCGATCGGCCAATAAATGAAATTTCACGCTTTTTAGGTTATAACAATCCTGCGCATTTCTCAGCGAGCTTCAAGAAGCATTTCGGCGTTAAACCAAAGGTAGTACAGTCTTCTTCGAAAGAATAATTCCTCAGGGTAGGTTTCGGGAGATTCTAAATGTTTGTAATTTACAATTTCTGTATGAACGGCCTAGGGCGGAGGCATAGGCTTCCTCATTGTTCAAAGAAACGGCGAACCATCATAGCCGATTTCAGTCAGGAGCTCCTGCAGATAACAGATTCCCGGCATGGATATGCCGGGAATCTGCTTGTGTAAGGGGTGAAATTTTACACGCTTTATTTTGGTTCAATCTTATACACATAAATCGGTATACTCGGGTCTTTGACAGTCGGTAAGGTCAGTGTTAGGGCATCCTTGCCCTGCGTCCATTTCACCTTTGACGGGCTGCTAAGTAGACTGATCGAACTGATCGCAAGCTTGTTTTTGGCAAGTTCCGGAATATCAATTGTTGCGGTGGAAGGGCTCCGTACAATGAGATAGACAATATTTCCTTTTTGGGTAAAGCGATAGTCCGATACAATTTCTTTGGAAGTGGCGTCATTGACGGCATCTTTCATACCGGCTTTATCCTTGTCTGATTCTTTCTTTACGGCTTGGTCGGTAACTGCTGTTACTGTTGTTGCACCGTTCCAAACGCTGGTACCATAAATAGCCTCGCCATTGATCTTCATCCAGTCGCCTATGGCCGCAAGGTTTTTCTGGCTTTCGACCGGCCAGCTCCCGTCGCCTTTGGGACCAACATTGAGCAGGAGATTGCCGCCTTTGCTGACGACCTCAGTCAGGTTGCGGGCGAGCAGCTCGGGGCTTTTCCAATTTTGATCGTGCCGGTTGTAGCCCCAGTTTTCACTCATGGTGATACAGGCTTCCCAGTTTTTTCGTGCTGCTGAAACCAAAGATTGCTCGACTACGGCATAGTCGCCAAGACCGTTACTGATGCGGCTATTGATAATACACTGGGGCTGGATCGAATGGATCAGATCACGGATCTCCTGGCTCTGTTTTTTAGTGATCAGCTCTGGGGTATCAAACCAGAGGATACCGATCGGGCCGTATTGCGTCAGCAATTCACGAAGCTGCGGCTTGACTTTGTTCTCGACATATTTGCTGAGGTCTTTGGCATCTTCATCGGGATAGTCCCAGGTATTGCTACGGCCTGCTTTGGTCGGCCAGTTGGTCGGTACATCGGGGTTCTCCCAATCGCGGCCCAGGGAATAATAGAAGCAGAGCTTTAAACCGTATTTTTTACATGCTGCCGCAAGCGCCAGCATGGGGTCTTTGGCCCAGGGGGTTCTCCTCACGATATTATAGTCACTGACGGCCGAATTGTACATGGCAAATCCATCGTGATGCTTGGCGGTGATCACAATATACTTCATCCCAGCATCATTGGCCAGCTGCACCCATCGGTCGGCATCGAAAGCGGTGGGGTTAAATTGGTCGGCGATCTTCGCGTAGGTCTTTACCGGGATCCGCTCATAGAGCATAAAATGTTCGCCGCCCTTGGTCGGGTGTCCGTCCCAGTCGCCTGCGGTCTGGGAATAGAGTCCCCAATGCAGAAATAGACCAAATTTGTCCTCTGTAAACCAGGGCGCGGGCTGGCCAAACAGGTTCAATCCTGCCAAAGCAAATAGCAGAAGCAGGATTGTTTTTGTGTTTCTAAAAAATAATGTATTCATCTTAGCGCTTTGGCCCTGCTAACGGTTTTGTACTTTCATGGATGAAACTTTATCGTTGAACGTAGAGAGATAGGAAGACGTAGATGTGACGACGAGACTATCACCGGTAAAATTATTCCCGTTGTATAACGTGACTTTAACATTGGCGCCAACTTTAATGGAAGAAATGCTATTGTCTGTCACGCCTTTTGCCAATAAATCCGATGTGGTATATTGCCCTTTACCAAAGCTTCCTTTCACACCGGCATAGGATGCATTGGAATAGGTATACACCGAATCTTGATTGGTCGTCAGGAGTCCGTTGACATAGTTGAAGTCGTAAACATTGGACGTAGTGTATCCATTTTGCAATAATAATTTTACTTTAAGTTCGTAAGCTGTATTGGCTTTGTAATAAAGTTCGTTGAGGTCTATTGTTCCCTGGATGCTACCAGCGGAAGATGGCGTAAATTTCCAGGTGACTGCATTGTAATCTTTGTTAACTCCAGTACCTTCATTGTTCACGTTGGGATCCATATAGACCAATATCTCGCTCACAGGCAAATTAGAAGTATAATTTCCTGTAATAAAGATTTTTTGCTGACTGTTGTCAATGGCAAATTGAGGTTGTACGGAATAACTGGGCGCCTGGTAAGGACTGGCTGTTGCTACTGTTGATTGAAAAACTTCATTTCTGCTGAGAATTGCTGCATCAGAGCCCGTTAGGAAAGTGGGCAGCCTCTTGCTAAAGCTCACATTGCCGCTTCCCATCAGTGATGTGCCCAAGGTGGGTTCTTCACTGACATATTTAGCACGGTTATGGGGTAGGTTTAATCCATGTCCCAATTCATGGAGCATACCGCCGAGGTAGTTGGAGCTTGGATTTGGAATTCCATTGACAGACATGGAGGAATTATCCACGGCAAAGCAGTATTTTCCATAGCCATAGAAGGGTTGGCTGCTGTCTCCGTCCGTTCTTGCTGGCAAAAGGACCAAATAGTGATTGTTGGATGAAAATTCGCCCGGGTGGCTGGTTTTGTAGGCATTGATCTCATTGATAATTTTACCGGCTGATATCGCTGAGCTGTAGGGGTAGTCCGCCTGGGCTCCCGTAGCCGGGATTTCAATAATGTTGACCAGGCCCGTAGCATCTTTTGGCAGCCCCAGATAATTGCTGTAGCCATAGCGTCCCATTTCATTGTGTAACCAGTCCTGGAAATGGACAAACAGCTGAGATAGCCGTGTTTTGTAACCAGGTAAGGCTGGATTGTCTGTGGGGACAAACATAATAATATTGAGATTTACCGGATTAGTGACAAATTTAAGATTGGCTAGGGAGGTATCTATGACGCCATTCGAGGAAGCCTTTGACCGTCGGATTTCTGTTGCATCTTGCTCTGACAATGGCTTTGAACAAGCGAAAAATAGGGATAGGACTGTGGCGGACAACGCAATTCCCTGAAAGACTTGCATCCATCTTTTTGTTTGTTTTTTCATAATTTTTGAAATAAATAATCTATAATTGTTAATGCGTATCGGTTACTTAGGGCAAACCAAAACACAGATCTATAGTAGAAAATATATTTTGATTTACAGTAACTTGTGCTTAAGACAAACGTTTGCGCAACTTGCGAAAACGTTTCAATTGATCTGCTTTATTCTGATGACTTGCGTGTCAGGATAGACGCTTGTAATTCAATGTTTTGATACGCTGTTGCAAGCTCGTGATCCGGACTGCCCAAAATTTTATGGAGAATAGCGAAAGCCTGAGAGCCGATTTCACGCGAGGGCTGTACAATGCTTGACAATGACGGTTGAAAAATATTTGTGTATTGAAAATTAGCAAAACCAATAAGGGCTAAGCGATCTGGAACCGCAATTCCGATTGCTTGCAAAGCCTCTATCGTTAAATAGGTAAGTTGATCTGATGCGGTAAAAATTGCTTGGGGTGGGGTACTTGAGTTAACGAAATGTGTGAGGTGATTTTTTAGCTCGTCCAGCACATCTATCCTTCTTCTATTCGTTTCTATCGATATTACGTAATTGGAATTAAAATCTATGTCAAAATCCCGAAGACATTGGATATAACCACGTCGGCGCTCCGTTGATGTTCCTGGCGATAGATTGGAAATAAATAGAATTTTTCTTTTACCGCGATTGATTAACTGAGAAATACCTTCGTAAACGACTTTGAAATTATCTATCCCAATCTTATACGTATTTATATCGTAATTGGTCCGGTCGATAAGGACAATAGGGGTGCCCTCATTTTTTAACTTTCGGAGATATTTTAATGAAATACTATTTCCTGTTGCTGCAATGACGATAGCATCCGCGCCCTTTTTATATAACATTTCTAAATGTTTCAATTCAAGCTGGGGGTCGTCTACGCTCTGCATAATAATGAGGTTATAAGCCGTTTCTGACATCTCTCTTTCAATACCTTCGAGAATCTGCGAGAAAAATGGATTGCCGATCGAAGGAACAATCATACCAATAATATTTGTTCGCCCCTTACGCAATAGTTTGGCATATTGATTGGATTGATAGCCGTTCTCATGAGCAAAATTTTGAATTTTAACTTTAGTTAATGAGCTGATTTCGTGACTATTTGAGAGTGCTTTGGATACGGTACCTACTGAGTACCCTAAAGCCTTGGCAATATTTTTTATAGTTATTCTTTTCATGTTTTGGAATTGCTTTTATTTACTATTGGTGGCCTATTGAACGTTTTATCTGTACTATCCCTGGTATATGAAAGAAGACTATCAGACGGTTTTGTCTGATAGTCTAAACTAAACTAAACACTAAATTAACACATGGTCATCTCTTACCATTATTTTTTGAGCTTGTCGATTGTCGGCTTTTAGTTGGTTACATTGACAATATACCATACATTCAGTTCGCCAGATCGTATGGTGACGGTGTCCTTGCCGACGGCTAAGCCGGTAACCAGACCTGTAGTGCTATACCTGGCAATTTCGGGATGTTTACTGCTATAGGTAGCCTCTGTTACGGTACGATTTCCGGGATTGACTGCCAGATTGATCTGGAGCGGTGTACCGATTTTAACGGGGATCTGCATAAAGCCCCCCGAATTTACGGCCTCCCGAACAGTTAAATTGTCTTTGATCGGACCAAGATCTTTTTTGCAGGAATGAAAAACTAAACTACCGCACAGGCAGCTTAGCAACAGGTATATATTTGATCTAATTTTCATAATGTTATTTCTTTTTTATCCTCATTATTTTGCACCCAACCATCCAGGATTCTGAACCAGCTGGTTACCGTCCAATGTGAGGTCATATAAAGGTAATGGCCAATAGTAGCGGTAGTCTGCCCATAAGGCGACACCGTTTGTGATGGTGGCACTCCTCGGATATGCGATGATAAATCCATTATTATCCAAAAAGATGTCTTTATTGACTTCTTCTTTTAGGGCGATAATAGGTTTGGCAGTATGAGTACCGTCGTATAATTTTCCTTTCTCGGCTGTAAATTTCATGCCGCGCAGGGGAACGGTCATCAGATTGCCGGCTTTCCAGCGCATCAAATCCTCATAACGGCGGTCTTCTAAGACCATTTCTATACGACGCTCCCGTCTTATTTCACGGATGATAGGGCTAACGGCATAATCCAGTTTTGTAGCGTAGATCTCATCGAGCCTTGGGTCTGCCGGAGGGTTGCCAAGCTCGAGCTTGCTGCTGGGGTATTTTGCAAAGTCAAATCCTGCGCGTTGGCGCAACAGATTGATCGTCCGATCGAGGTCATTCTGGGTCAATGTACCTAAGATAGCTTTCGCTTCGGCTAACATCAGCAACACTTCTCCATAGCGGAATTCAATAGCCGTCTGTTGACCGTTTGTCGTCGCCTCATTTTCGGTACGGTCTCCCATCCAATGTTTAATGGGAAGATAGCCGGTTACCGTGCTGCCTCCACTGACATTGTAGGATAGTCTGGGGTATGTGATGCCATTTTTTTCGAGACTGGTGGTTCCGTCGGTCCTGTTGAACAAAGAACGATTTTCACCTGGATAATTAATGGTTTGCTTCAGGCGCGGATCGCGGTTTTCAAGTTCGGACCATAGGCCATCATATCCTTTGAATAGGGGGTTGGCAGTATAGTTTCCTTCCGATCCTGCCGTATAGATCGGTTTACCGTCAATACATAAGTATTCGTCAATAAGCCCACGTGTTGCACCTCCTGCTGGTCGTGCTCCCGAAAGGCTGTTGTTCTGATCCCAATAGCGCTGGGTGGCATGACCTACTACGGTACCATCATATACCTTGGCTAAAATAGCCTCTTTATTGCCGTCAGAATTTGGGTCTTTCTTAAACGTAAATAATTTCCAATAAGGGCTGTCGCCTGTGGCATAGAGCTGATAGCGACCCGTGGCTATGATTTTTTCACAGGCATCTACAGAAGCTTCTAGGAAAGATTTTGCTGTACTTTGCAAGGATAACTCGTTGTGATAGGTGCGAAAGGAACCTTCGAACAGGCCTATCCGTGCTTTTAAAAATAGTGCCATATCCTGATTGATGCGTCCATCGGGACGACCGGTGACGCCTTCAAGTCCCGCAATGGCCATATCGATCGTCTTCATTAAGGAATCGGCGACCACGGTGCGCTTATCCCTAGGGTTGAACAATTCCTTACTGTCGATATTGAAATCGCTGGAGAGCCAGGGTACATCGCCAAACAACATCAGTTTGCGGTAATAATCCATGGATTTAAAGAAATATGCCTCCCCGATGTATTTGTTCAGTCGGGTAATGTCATTATTCACTGCGGGCAATGCATTTGTGTAGTTTTGGATGAAATAATTGACCGAGCGCAGATTTTCCCATGTCCAGTCGACCGAAGCGCCTCCATTTGGCGGAATAAACGTGTTATCCAGGATATTGCTGATATTGCCATAGCGGACCATATTGTCGGTCATAAAATCGCTGGCCAGCAGATGGCTGCCGCCAACCACATTGGGGTTGACTTTGGCATCTGCCCAGCCTGTACCATGCCCTAGAATATACCGGCTATAGAGGTTATTCAGGTAGAGTGTCAATTCGGTTTCAGTATATAAGGAGTTATCCTTCGATAGTTCGGTTTCGGGACTTAGCTGTAAAAATTTATCGTTACAGGACTGGGTCAGCAAGAGGGATGATGCTGCACCAATCAGGATTAATCTGAATATGTTCTTTTTCATAATAGTTTAGTTAGAAGACAATTTGGGCACCAAAAGCAATGGATCTCTTTTGTGGATAATCGGCGGATATCTGATCGACGTCAAAAATTGTTGGTATTTTAGTCACTTCAAAGATATTGTAACCGGCCAGTGTGAAACGTAATCGTTCGACGCCAAATCGTTTGGTCAGCTCTTTGGGCAGGGTATAGCCCAATACGGCTTGTTTAAGTCTGAGGTAGGCACCGTTGATCAGGTATCTGTCCTGAACGTTGACCGAAGAGCCATACATGGGAAATTCGGCATCGGTACGATCCGGTGTCCAGGACCGTTCGTACATCCATTTTGAGCCGGCGCCACCGCCCCAGTAGGAAGACAAACCTGCCCAAACATCACGCTTCAGTACGCCCTGAAATAGGAAATCAAGATCGAAATTTTTGTACTGCACATTTCCAGTAATCCCAAAACGATAACGTGGCGTAGAATTTCCAATGACGACACGGTCACCCGGATTGGCCAGTGTATTCAAACCAGCATCGATTTTACCGTCCGGAATTCCCTCAGGTCCGCCCAGATCCTGGTACCAGATATAGCCGGGGAATAGTGTTCCCTGATAAGCGCCATTGTAAATCCAGTTGCCATTGAGCGGATTTTTGCCGGCAAAATCACTTTCCTGCAGTATCCCGCCGGTACGGTATCCCCATATTTCGCCAACGGTTTTCCCATCATACATCACTTCCCGGTTCGATTGATTGACAATCATCATGGTCGTATTAGAAGCATAATGCTGTACCTTGGTCAGGTAGTCGGAGAGGTTAAGACCGACACGATAGCGGAGCTCACTGTTAATTGTTTGCTTCCAAAGGAAAGAAAGCTCGAATCCTTTTGTCTCTAGTATCCCTGAGTTTTCCAAAGGTGCAGCCGTACCCAAAACGGATGGGAACGCGGCACTGCCATCAGTCAGGATATCTGTGGTCTTTCTGTTGTAATACTCAAAGGTAACATCGAGTCTGTTTTTGAGAAATGTACCATCTAAACCGATGTTCCAGGTTCTGGCCTTTTCGAAAGTCAGATAAGGGGAAACCAGGCCAGGCGGATTGATATAGACGATCTGCTCCCCATTGATCAGATATGGAGCTTTCCCCGTATTCATTGTTGCCTGATAAGGATAGATGGATGAAGGCTGATTGCCTAATTTTCCCCAGCTTCCGCGCAGCTTAAGTTCGTTGAGCCAGCTTCTTGTACCTTCCATAAAACCCTCCTGCGAGATCCGCCATCCGGCAGAGAAGGACGGGAAAGTGACAAACCGGTCTTTTTCAGTAAACTTCGCACTACCATCATAGCGCAGATTGCTCTCAAAGAAATACTTTTCGGCATAGTTGTAGTTCACCCGTCCGAATACGGCACGGCCCGCAAGCGTATACGCGTTTCGGGATACGGTATGTAAAGAAGGATCCTCTGCAGCATCAGGGTTCTGTATATCTGCTGAGATCAGTTTCCGGAATGTATTGGTGATCTGATTAAATTTTGTCTGTTCCTGATTATATCCCACGACAGTGGAAAAATTATGTTTCTCGGCCCAGGTCTTTTTGTAATCAGCATAGATATTAACCAGATATTTGTTGGTATTATTGTTGTCAAAATAAGCCCGATTTTCCGCAGCCTCGGCCTGTTGGGTGGTATACTGCCAGGAATCTACGACTTGGTTAAGCTTTGGACTGTACCGGTTCAGGCTATACGATTGCGGTTGATAACTCAGGTCGGCCTTTAGTTTCAGTGCATTGGGTATAAGGGTAAATTCGGGCGAGATCAATAAGGAAACTCTTCTGTCCATCGATTGATTGTTGGCACCATAGCTCAGCCAGGCAAGAATGTTATCGGTATAGGTATTGGGTAAAGGATCATTCGGCCCGGTTTGGATGGGCATATTGATGTTTTTGTGCGTTTCAGTCATCATGGCAGACCAGATACTTCCCTTTCCGCCAACAATATATGGGCTGTTGAAATTGGTCTGGTCAAAACCTATCTTTCCAAAAACGCTAAACCAGCTGTTCACCTTGGCATTGATGTTCATCAGGGCATTGTAGCGTTTCAACTTATCGGTATTGATCTTATACATACCCGATTGATTCTGTAGGCCTCCGGAAATATAGTAGTTAATGGACTCGGCACCACCGCTGAGGTTAAGCGTATGTTTTTGCATCGGAGTCCATTTTTTGACCGCTTCCTCAAATGGATTGACATTGGCTACCCAATTGATGGTGTTCCCCTCCTGATACCAGGCATTTTCAGGGATGGGATTGTCCATGTACTTTTGGATCATCTCCAGCCTTTTTTCATCCGATGTGTTAGGTTTACCATTTGTCCATAGTGTTCGGTCCATGCCCGATTTCTGGATCTCATAGGCATTGAGGATGTCAGGAAGGCCCGATGGAGTATCAAAGTTGGAATCGAAGTTGTAGGCTATCCTGCCTTTTTGATTGAACTCCCCACGTTTGGTGCGAACCAGGATGACGCCATAGGCTGCTTTTGTACCATAGATCGCAGCTGCAGATGCATCTTTGACAAAAGACATGTCCATGATATCATTCGGGTTGAGCTGATTCAGGGCACCTGTGGAGCTCTCGATACCATCGATGATCACCAAGGGGTCGCCATTGACAGATTCAAAAACCTTTGTATCCGTATTATAACTCATGGATGTTCCACCCCGTAAGTTAAACCCCGGTGTACTGTTTGGCGAACCATTGCCAAAGGTAATGTTCAGGTTGGGGACAAGGCCCTGTAACGCCTGGCCGATATTGGCGACCGGACGATTCTCAAAAGCTTCTTTGCCAACATGTGAAATGGCCCCTGTTAAGTTGACCTTCTTTTGTGTACCGAAGCCCACCACAACAACTTCTTCCAGTGCGCTATCGTTTTGTTCTAACGATACGGTGAGGTCGCTGGCTGTTGTACTGTTGAATTTGACGGTCTGGGATTTGAAGGAAAGGTGTGAAATGGTCAAGATCCCCTCTGGCTGGGCGGATTTTAACGAAAAGTTTCCTTTATCATCAGAGGATGTTCCGGTATTCGTTCCGTTTAAGCTGATCGTTGCATTTACAATCGGGGCTCCGTCTTTTTGGGCAATCAACTTGCCTTTAATCGTGTATTGTTGTTGGGCTTGAACGGTATTTTTGGGCGCACTTGGCAGGACGATAATATGCTTTTTGTGCATTTCAAACTGAAGCGGCAGCTCGTCCGAAAGTTCTTTGAGTACGTTTTCCAGCTTTTGGTTGGAGACGTTGACGTTCACCTTTCTTAGGTCGTTAAAGAGACTTTCATCATAAAAGAAATGATAGCCGGTTTGTTTCTTGATTTCCAGAAAGATCGTTTTCAGGTCGCCTTTGTTGACACGCATAGTGACCTGCTGGGCTTCTGTTTTACCGTATACACCATAAGTAAATAGTAAACCAAGAAATAGGGTTGCTTTGACTTTTTTTGAAATGAGGGGTGCAAAGCTAGGTTCGGACATACGACTCCCGAACAGGTAATCTTTACATTTGATAAAGTAATTCATATATTCAGCAATAAGATTGGTTTTTTTGTTTTTCATTCAGGTACTCAGATACCTTTAATTAGCATCGACTGACGCGGTACCACTAAGTTTGGTTACGTAAATCTCTAAATCATAAATAGGTCCTCCTTTAATAATTGGTTGTCTTACTTGTTTTTGTTTTTGACGGTGACGGTTTTCTTGTCGATGGTGAATTCAACACCGGCGCCACGTTTTATCAATTCTAATGCCTCGGCCAGGCTCACGCTTCGGCTGATGCTACCCCCAAAGGTTTTCTTGGTGATGGGCCCCTGATAGATGACTTGGATATCATACCATCTTGCTAGCTGTTCCATAATATCCTGGATCTGGTCGTGCTCGAAGTAAAAGTAGCCTTGCTGCCAGGCAATTTCCTTTTCAATATTCGCCTGGGAAATACGCATGTCGCTGCCATCGAATTCAACTATTTGCCCAGGTATAATTTGTTTTGTGGTCCTGTTTTTATTGGTCAGCTGGATACTTCCGTTGATCAGGGTGACATTGGATGATGCACTGTTGTATGCCCTTAGGTTGAAAGCTGTCCCCAACACTTTTATATCACCATGGGCAGTGCTGACTAGGAATGGGCGATTTTTTTCGTGGGCCACTTCAAAATAAGCCTCCCCGCGTAGCTCTACTTTGCGGATTGATTTGCCGAACGCCAGTGGGTAATTCAATTCTGAAGCTGAATTGACCCAGACTTTGGTACCATCGGGCAATACCATCCGATAGAATCCCGATGCGGGCACTGTCAATGTATTTTTTAACGTAGCAAGTTCTGCTTGCGCACTATTGGGTTTATAATACAGTTGTCCACCGGTAATCTGGAGCTGTTCACCATGTTGTTCCTGCAGGGTAGCCTGCTCTTGCGAAAGTTCAACAGTCTTACCGTTGGAAAGGGTGAGTGTGGCTTTCTGTCCGCCCGGTAAAACGTCATTTTTATAATGATACACTTGGTCGGCGACAATCTGCTTATCCCGATCTCTCATATTCACGAACAGCGCGATGCCAATAAAAACGAGTAGACTGGCGGCTAATCCCACATAGATTTGCAGGTTTCGTATGCGGCCATTGCTTGCGGACCGAATTGCTCCCTTGGTCGGCTCGTAGTTTAAGATCTTAGTTCTTGCCTGATCAAGGTCCAGGTTACTCCAAAACTGGGCATCACTTGATTTGACTCCCTTACTGGTATATTGCTCCCATTGGTCGCGTAAGGTCGGATCATCTTCAAAGATCTTTTGGAGGGACTGCAGATCCGTTTGACTTAGTGTTCCGCTAAAATGCTTTACTAAGTAATCTACGAGTATAAATTGGTGGTCCTTCATGTTCTTCAATCGGCTGTTTGATTAAAAGAGCCACAAAGGCTGCAAAAGGATGGAAGGAAAAATAGAAAAAAGTGTAAAAAACTATTAGTCAGGCAATAAAAATAGTAGAAGCGTCAGCACCCGGCCATCCAAGCGCGCACGTAGCAGCTGGATGGCTCTTTTTTTCTGGCTTTTGACAGTATTGATTGAAATGGTCAGGTTATTGGCAATTTCTTCGTTGGAGCATTTTTCAAATATTGCCATATGCAGCACCTGCCTACAACCCTGTGGTAATTTATCGATCGCTTCCATCAGTTGGTTAATGACTTCGGCCTGTATCATGGCATCCATTACAGTCTCCTCTTCGATCATATCCTTGTCGAGCTGATTGACGTATTTGCTCCTTGTTTTTTCATTTCGGATCTGTTTGAGGCAATTGTTTCGGATGGCGATAAAGAGATAACCTTTTCGGGCATGCTCCTCCTCGGGCAGGGTATTGCGCCCTTCGCAAAGTCCGGCAAAAAAGCTCTGCACAACATCCTCGGCCTGTGCTTCGTCGTGAAGGATATTGTTTGCAAAGAGACAAAGCTGTCGGTAATATTGCTGAAAAAGGGGTTCTATATTGTAGGGTAAAGCTATCTGCAAGTTTTTCAACCGGTTTAATCAAGTATTAAGAAATCGACATAACAGGGGCTCCGAGAGCACGGTATAAATATAGGGAAATATGCTTAAGTTTTGGAGCAGGTGCAGGCTGCGGTTAGTTTATTTCTTCGAAAACGATTGAGTACCGGCTGTTGTTCAGCTGTCGACAGGCGCTGCGGTTTATTTGGCGCCGCTCAAATAGCATGGCCTACCCGATATCATTTGTTAAAATGACGGTAACGATCCAAATGGGGCTTAAGTTAGAACAGTAACTCCGGATGCAAAAGTGCTTCTTTTTAGATTTATTGCTCATATTTCGGTAGCAAAAATGAGAAGGTCGAGCCGATACCGAGTTCACTTTCCACCTCAACTTTTGAGTCGTGATATTTGAGGATTTCGGCAACGATATAGAGGCCGATGCCAAAACCTGAAATGCTTGCAAGGGTATCATTTTCGACGCGATAAAAGCGTTCAAATAATTTTTTCTGATCGGGTTTGCTTATCCCCACTCCCTCATCACTTACATAGATCTTTAAATGATCACCAAAATTCTCACAGCCTATGGTAACTTTCCCGCCTGCGGGCGAATATTTAATAGCATTACTGACCAGATTGTTCAGCACCTGAACAATTTTATCCCGATCCGCATAAACCGTATGCGATGGGGCACAGATAATTTGGATGTGGTGCTGTTCGGTCATAAAAGAAGCTTCTTCCTCGATCTCTTGCATAAGGGCGTCAAGTTGAAACATTTCTTTTCGGAGCTGTATTTTACGCTCTTCGATACGGGCCAAGCTGAGGAAATCGCGAATCATTGCCGACATACGCCCTGTATGACCTTCAATTTTCTGGGCCATTTTAGCCGCCAAATCATTTTCGCTTTGGCGGCTCATTCTTTGCATGACCTGCGCGCAGAGTAAAATTGATGTAAGCGGGGTTTTTAATTCGTGGCTGACCATGGAGATAAAGTCATTTTTCTTTTGCTCTTCCTGTACCTTGTCTGTAATATCACGCGCAATTTTTGAGATTCCGGTAATTTGGCCAGCTGAGTTTTTTATTGGGGAAATCGTAAGTGATACATCAATCAGTTTGCCGCCCCTGGTCTTCCGTTTGGTTTCAAGATGTCGGATAGATTGGCCTGATCTCAATTGCTCTAAAATGAAGTCTTCCTCGTGCCAGCGATCTTCGGGAATAATTTTTTTTATCGACTGGCCAATCATTTCTGGGGCCGAAAAGCCAAATACCTGTTCCGCAGCGTCATTCCAGCTTGTGATAATGCCGTCTAATGTTTTGCCTATAATAGCATCATAAGAAGAATTGACGATGGCAACTAACTGGGCGTTATTTTCCTCGGCTTCTTTGTTATCAGTAACATCCAGGATGGAACCAATTATCCTATGGAGTGTTGTGGTGCCTTCAAAATGTGCTGCCCCCCGAACTTCGATCCACGAAGGCACGGTCTGTCCTGCTTTTAGTATCCTGCAGGTAAAACTGAAATTTTCATCTGTCTTGGCGTTTTGTAAATTGCGGAGAACCTGATCCACAATAGCGCGATCCTCGGGGAAAATATGACCCAAAATTCCATAAATGCTATTTTCATCGAAGGTCAGCCCAAGCATCCGCTTGGCTTCTGGAGAAAAGTATATTTTTCCTGTTTCAAGAATCCAATCCCAGGTGCCCAGATCCGTTGCAGCAATGGCCATCCGTAATCGCTCTTCACTTTTTTTGAGAAGAAGTACTATTTTATTCTTTCGTGCTTCTTCCGCCAATCTTTTTTCCTCTTCTTCGACCAACTTGGTGACGTCTTTCGTGAAACATCTGGAATAGATAAATTTGCCGTCGACCATTAAGGCATTTGAGCTGATATAAACATGCTTGATCGATCCGTCCTTGCACTTAAGCCGCGCGGGAAAGTCACGCAGGGTTTCGTTATTCAATAGCCGCGTTAGTATTTCTTGTATTACGGGTAGATCTGCATGGAAATCTTGGATTGGAAAACCGATATACTCCTCTTTTTTATAACCTAATAAATCTAATTCGGCCTGATTGGCCCATATGATTATACCATTTCCATCAACACGGTGAAGCGGCACCGAACCATTCTCAATAAAATCGGATAGTTCGGCGATTTTTAGCTTTAGCGCATCTATTTCGTTTTCCATTATGACAAAATCTTCATGTGTTTACAAATCTAAAGTGAGTTAGAGGATTTCTCACTAGAATAAAGATAAACATTATTAAGAAAATTTGGGCGATTCCTTGCACTATTGTGGTGTTTAACTACTTGAATTCGGTTATTGGTTGGTGGCTTTAGCTGATGGAAAAATATTTTTGAAGTCTTAAGCTATCTGAAAAAATATGCTGTCGAAGCGTGTATCGAATTTTACGGAATGGAGAATGATGTCCCTTGATTACTTGCTAGTGTATCTGGACCTTGGAAAAACGATGATGAATTTGAGGAGATTAAAAATTAGAGGAATATTTTTATTTAGCAACAATAACTGTAGTTTTGGTCTAGTCGGGATACGGCAGATATTAGTCTACCCTTTTTTAAGCCTTTATCATGAAAAAAATTATTCTTCTGATCTTATTGTCCATAGCGTTATTTCCAGTTTTTGCAGGGGAAAATGTAGATTCATTGTTGCAGGTACTTGATAAAACGATAGTGCAGCGAAAGGAATTTTCGGATAAAAAAGAACGGGAGCTGAAAGAACTAAAACAGGCATTCGATAATAGCCGCGACTTATTTGACAAATTCAACTATACGGATAAGCTCTTTGATGCTTATAAACATTACAATCTCGACTCGGCTATTGCTGCTGCCCGGACGAAATTGACGGTTGCGCAGCAGCTGCATGATAAACAACTTGAGCTACAGTCACAAATGAACATTGCCGAGATCATGGGAAAAATGGGCATCTATAAAGAGACCTTTGATTGCATGGCCAAAATCGATAAATCCCAATTAAAGAAAGATCAATGGGGCTATTACTATCACCTGTACCACTCCATATATACGCTGTTATTCAACAATGCGTCACTGGATGACGAAAAGAAACAGTATAATACTCTTATTAGCCGTTATAAGGATTCGCTCCTTCAGGTGTACGATGCACAAAGTATAGCCTATCGGCTGACTTATAATGATAAATTGCTGGAAAAAGGGAATTTTAGAGAGGCACTGCTTGTATTAAAGCCGATTGGAAGCTTGCCCGGCCAAGAAAATGCACAGAAAGCAAGTATTGCCTATCGCTTTGCAAAGACTTATGAAAAACTGGGTGATGTAGCTGAACAAAAAAAGTATCTGGCGCTCGCGGCCCTGATTGACATCCGAAGAGCGGCCAAGAGTTATGTGGCTCTGCGTGAACTTGCCGTCTTATTGTACAAGGAAGGACAGGTGGATAGGGCCTACGCCTATATCCGATGCGCCATGGAAGATGCTTCCTTTGCCCGTGCCCGGTTCCGGATGATAGAAATTACAGAGGCTCTTCCTATTATTGTAGCGTCATACGATAAAAAAATGGAAGCGGAGAAGAGTACGCTATTCAACTATTTGATATTAATATCGGTATTGTCGGTGATCTTACTAGCGAGTAGTATCCTCATTTACCAACAGCTCAAGCGGATCTCAGCAACTAAAAAGATTATAAATAGTAAAAACGATGAATTATTAGGGATCAATGTTACGCTCCGGGATCTGAATACTAAGCTTTCCGAATCTGACCACGTCAAAGAGACCTATATCGGCTATGTGTTCAACTTATGCTCGTCGTACATCAACAAACTCGAAAGCTATCGTGTCAACCTGCACAAGAAGCTCAGGGCTGGCCAGATACAGCAGGCTTTATCGGATACTGGCGACACCAATCTGGTCTCTAATGAAGTCAAAGATTTCTTTCAGAATTTTGATGCGGTGTTCCTGAGTATATATCCCCGATTTATCACTGACTTCAATCAGCTGCTCAAACCCGAAGAGCAGATCAAGCCTAAATCGGATGATTGTCTTACACCCGAGTTGCGCGTTTTTGCACTGATGAGAATGGGGATTCCGGATAGTAGCCGCATCGCAAATTTTCTGCATTATTCGCCACAGACAGTTTATAATTACAAACGGAAAATTATGAACAAATTGGTGCTTAGTAAGGAGGAGTTTTTGCTCAAAATGGAGCAGATCGGGCGGTGATTCTGAAGAGATTGCCTACTCTGATGGTCCATTCTGTCTACTTTATTTTTAGTGTGTATTTTTTGTAATCTATTGTTTTTTAGTTTTTTATATTTTATTTGTTCTGTTGTTAATCTACTTTCCGAATCTACTTCTATTTTAATTGCAACTGTCTCGGTCTAACTTTGAACCTGTCAAGCAAGGGATGTCCCAGTGCTCAGTCATTTACCAATTATAGACAATTATGATACAGTTGAAACAGCGGAAAAATCTGCTCACTTTTCTAATTTTTCTTGTCAGCTATTTTTTCGTTTTACAACAGACGATAGGACAAGAGATGCCTACGGTTAAAGGTACCGTTTTCAATCGGTCGACAGGAAAGGCAATCGTCGGGGCAAATATCAAAATCAAGGGACAAGACCGCACCATCCTCACGGATGAAAAAGGAAATTATCAGCTTAAAGCTGGAGAAAAGGTGACGCTGATCATCTCCTATGTGGGTTTTCAAAAACAGGAAATACAATTTGACGGCCATGCTCAGACTGATATCTATCTCGAACCTGCCGATCAGGAACTGGAAGAGGTGCTGGTAATCGGTTATGGTCAGGTCAAGAAAACGGATGCCACGGGTGCTGTGGCCAGCCTTAAGCCGGATCAATTAAATAAAGGTGTTCAGGTGACACCGCAAGATGCCCTGGTCGGGAAAATTGCAGGTGTCAATATTGTACCCGGAAGCGGTGCTCCCGGAAGCGAAGGGACTATCCGGATCCGGATGGGGGCTTCCTTATCGGCATCCAATGATCCACTGATCGTGATCGACGGGGTTCCCATTAGCAGTGGGTCTCCACTGAGATCGATTAATCCGGGCGATATTGAGACTTTTACTGTATTAAAAGATGCCTCAGCTACGGCAATCTATGGTTCACGGGCATCAAATGGTGTGGTCATCATCACGACCAAAAAAGGTACGCTGGGGCAGTCAAAACCGCAGTTCAATTACAGCAGCAATTTTACCTTGAATAGGGTAGCAAGTTATTATGATGTGCTTTCTGCAGACGCGTACCGTAAGGCTTTTGCCGAGAAAGCCAATGCGCCAGCAGATTTTCAGCTGGGGGCAGCATCCACCGATTGGCAAAAGCAAATCTATCGTACGGCGTTTGGCAATGACCACAATCTATCCTTAACCGGCAATACTGCGGGCACTCCATACCGTATATCGGGTGGATATACCAATCAGAATGGTATTATCAAAGAGAACAATTATCAGCGGACAAACTTAGGATTTGGCATTTCGCCCAAATTTTTGAATAAACACCTGTCCGTCGATCTGAATCTCAAAGGAAGCTTAGAGCGTGAGCGCCCTATTTCCACAGGTCTGATCGGGAGTGCGATCTCATTTGACCCTACGCGGCCAGTGTTTGAGGAGTATCCGGATCAAGTGGGATTGGGCTATTATGTATGGCGGAATGATAGCACGCCGATTACACTCGCGCCAAGCAATCCTGTGGCGGATCTTTTTTTGTCCGATAAGCTCGACCGGATCAAACGGTCTATCGGTAATGTCGCCTTGGATTATAAAATACATGGCTTTGAAGAATTGAGATTAAACCTCAATCTGGGCTATGATGTCCGCAAACGGGATTATGAAGAGACTATTCCGGATCAGGCACCGTCGATGTACACCTCAAACCGTAACGACGGAAGGGGAATATTTAGTACACAAAATGATAAGAATACCAATTATATGTTCACGGCCTATGCCAACTATGTGAAAAAGTTTGCCGGCAAGCACCAGATCGATGCGACCGCAGGCTACGAATGGCAACGGTTTTGGTATAGTACCGATCCCAAAAGCGTGGTCAAAGATGTCGTAGATACCTCTATTCCGGATGAAGATGTCCTCTACTTACTCTCTTTTTTTGGAAGGGTCAATTATTCCTTTGCAGATAAGATTTTATTGACGGGTACATTACGGGCGGATGCATCCTCGCGTTTCTCTCCGGATAATAGATGGGGGTATTTTCCATCCGCGGCATTGGCTTACCGCCTCTCAGAGGAAGGTTTTATAAAAAAAATGGAAAAAATCTCTGATTTAAAGTTGAGATTGAGCTACGGTCGGACAGGTCAGCAGGAGATCGGTGGCTACCATCCTTATCTGTCAACCTATTCGGTATCCAGCAATGCGGCCAGATACCTGTTTGGAGACAATTGGCTCAATATGTACCGACCTAATGGATACGATCCGAATATCCGATGGGAGACGACTGATACCTATAACTTGGGGCTGGACGTTGGCTTCTTTAAAAATCGTTTGTACGGAAGTTTTGATATCTATCAGCGTTATACCAAAGATCTTTTGAATAAAATTGCGGTTCCCGCCGGCAACAACTTTACCAATATTATCGAGACGAATATCGGTGATATGGAAAGTAAAGGTATTGAACTTGCCCTAGGAGGGAGTCCGATCAAGAAAAAAGATCTTGAATGGACAGTCAATGCAAACTTCACTTATGGTAATGCCACGATAAAAAAACTCAATACCATCGATACAGATGATAATTATGTCAAGACTGGAACGATCAGCAGGAATGACTTTCAGGTGCAGAAAGTAGGCGAAACACCGAACACCTTTTTCCTGCTCAAACAGGCTTATGACGACAACGGCAAAGCGATAGAAGGAAGTTATATCGCCAAAGATGGTTCGATAACGACGAGCGAGCAGGATGCCAACAAATACATCACGGGCAAAAGTTCGCGTGTGCCGTACTATTATGGACTCTCCACGCGATTGAACTATAAAAATTGGGATTTGGGAATCAATGGGCATGGCAGTTTTGGGAACTATGTGCTCAACTACCAGCAGGCAAGTCAATCGCTGATGGATCTGTTCAGCTCGGAACGTGTTTCCAGCAATATTTCACAGAAAGCATTGGAAAGAGGTTTTGTACAGGAACGCTATTTCTCTGATCTGTTTTTGGAGAGTGGTGCATTTTTTCGGATCGACAATATTACCCTCGGTCGCTCGTTGCGCCATCTTTGGAACGACAGCAGTGCACTGCGCATTGCATTGAGTGTACAGAACGTAAAGCTCTTTACAAAGTATTCGGGTGTGGATCCTGAGCTTTTCAATGGACTTGACAACAATGTGTATCAACGTCCGCGCATCTATACACTCTCCTTAAATCTTAGCTTTTAATCTCCTTAAGAATGAAAATCATGAAACACAGGATAATGATATATGTAGGTAGCCTTTTGATGCTATCCGGAATATTGAGTTCTTGTCTGAAAGATCTCGATACCTTGCCACTCAACGATCGACAATTGATCAATGAAGATGTCTATAAAACGGCTGCTGGCTATAAAGGCGTACTTGCCAAATGCTATGGTTCGCTCATCTTGAATGGGCAGGAGGGGCCTGATGCCAATGGTGATCTAGGTGGATTGGATGTGGGGTATAGTGGATATACAAGAGCCTTGTTTTATCTACAGGAATGTACGACAGACGAAGTAGCCTTGCATTCGGGAAGTTCGCAGGGATCGCGGGACCTCCTTTTTGTCAATTGGAACCCTTCGACCATGATCAGCAAATATGCTTACTATAGGCTGTATATGACCATTGGCTATTGCAATGAATTCCTCCGTGAAGCGACAGAAAGCAAACTGAAAGAAAGAGCGGTTTATGATGCGCTCAAAGATGATATGGATGCATTTCGTGCTGAAATTCGTTTCCTCCGTGCTTACTGCTACAGTATGCTCTGTGACTTGTATGGCTCGGGGCCTTTTATCGATGAAACAATGGCCGTGGGAACTATTCCACAGCAAAAAACACGCAAGGACATCTACGATTATGTGGTTTCCGAACTTGAAGATGTACAGGCGATAATGAAATCCCCCGGTAAGAATGAATATGGACGGGTTGACCGAGTAGCGGCTTGGTTTCTGTTGGCCAGGGTATATCTGAATGCCGAAGTATGGTCAGGAACGAAAGAGTACACGAAGGCACATGCGTATGCCAAGAAGATCATTGATGAGGGTACCTATCCTCTGGCCTCCGATTACCGTCATATTTTTTTGGCCGACAACGACAAATGTAGGGAGATCATCTGGCCATTGGTACAGGATCAGGACAATACGATCAATAGTGCGGGTACCAACTTTCTGATCAAGGCATTGGTCAATGGTGCGATGAGCAATTATTATTTGACCGGGATAGGCGCGCGCGGTTGGGGAAATGCACGTGCGAAAACACAGCTGCTGGATAAATTTGTGGCTACTGACCAAACATTTACCACCACCGATACTTGGGGAGATGGTAAAAAGGACAAGCGGGCACAATTTTTTTCGCCCGGCCATACCAAAGAAACATGGGTAGATGGCAAAGCATTCCAAAATGATTTTAATAATGGCTATGCCATCGTCAAATGGCGCAATGTCACCAAAGACCGCAAAGACCTTGCAGAAGGTGGTACTACCTATAGCGCTGTAGATTATCCCATGTTCCGTACAGCGGATGCCTATCTGATGGCTGCGGAGGCTATTCTGCGTGGGGCCGCAGGGACTAGAACGGAGGCATTGGATTATGTCAATCAACTTCGGGACCGTGCTTACCTATCGGGCAATTACGGTACAGCAGCTAGTGGAAGAATTAGTGATGCTGAACTGAACTTGGATTTTATCCTTGACGAACGTGCCCGTGAGCTATACACCGAATCCGTTAGACGGACAGACTTGATCCGATTTGGCAAATTTACCAAAGGGTACAATTGGGACTGGAAAGGAAGTGATGGTGCGGCAGGACATTATGTGGGTAAGGATGTGGATGATAAATTCAACTTATTTCCGATCCCACAGGACGAGTTTACCGTTAACCCTAATCTAAAGCAGAATCCGGATTTTAATTAAGTCCGCGATATTGTCCATATTTCACGGGCATTTGATACGACAGACACAATTTTTATAGCATGATAAGATATATTTATTTTCTTGTACTCTTTATTTTAATAAAGCAGACGACAGCACAGACAACAAAGGCCGAACTGTTCAACCAGATTGAAAAGGCTGGCGGTGTACACTTTGCCTACCCCGAGCATGAAATCAGTTCGCAAAGCCCGGTTCCCGACGGTTATATCCCTTTTTATATGAGTCATTTGGGGAGACATGGTTCCCGTTATCTCATCAGCGATACAGATTATAAAAGTATCATTGATATTTTTGAACGTGCGGCGCAAAAAAATGAATTGACACCATTGGGTAGGGAGGTTCTCGGTAGGCTCAATCTCCTGTGGAGGGAAGTGCAGTGGCGGGGTGGCGATCTCTCCCCCCGTGGTGTCCGTGAGCAACGTGGTATCGCTTCGCGTCTGTATGGCAGCTACCCAGAACTGTTTGGTGCTGATAGCAAAGTAACGGCCTGTGCTACGACCGTGGTCCGCTGTGTACTGAGCATGGATGCATTTTGTGAACGCATCAAAGAGTTTAGCCCTGAAACACCTATTGATCGCAACGCGGGTGAGAAATGGCAACGTTTTCTCAACCACCATACCAAGCAAGCTATTGCTTACCGTTCGGCAGAAGATACTTGGAAACCTGAGTACAATAAATTTGAAAAAGCCCATGTAAAACCGCAAAGAATGATGGCGGCATTGTTTACCAACAGCAAGTCCGTTGAAAAGGAAATGAAAGCCGAAAAGATCATGTGGGGACTTTTTGCCATTGCTGAAGGGATGCAGAATGTGGAGACCAAGATCAGTTTCTTTGACATCTTTACCAAAGATGAGCTGGTAGACCTTTGGCAGTGCAAAAATTTAAAAACTTACCTCAATGATGGCAATTCGGCGCTGAGCAAAGGTATTATGATGGAGAATGCGAAGCCTTTGTTGCGCAGTATCTTGGATAGTGCAGCGCAGATCATTGCTAATGGAGGGAGAGGGGCTGATTTTCGATTTGCTCATGACGGAAATATCATCCCTTTGGCGATGCTACTGCACCTGAAAGGTTGCTATAGTAGTGTTTCGGATGCGAATAAAGTGTTTCTGGCCTGGAGTGATTTTAAAGTTGCCCCAATGGCGGGAAACATACAATTCGTCTTTTTTAGAAAGAAAGATGGTAATCCGGATGATATTCTCGTGAAAATTCTACTCCACGAAAATGAAATTAAGGTTCCGCCGGTCAAGACAGTTGACGGTGTACATTATAGATGGAAAGACCTTCGGCAATTTTACGAGTCCTTGCTGTAACCCCAAGCAATGTTCATCATAGGGTTGTTTATGTTTATTTAGTTTTGAGCCATATCGCGAGATATGGCTTTTTTAAGTTAATCATTCATGCCGTCGTAATACACATCGATTTTGCTCAGGATCTTCTGAAGCTGTTCGTACTGTTTTTTGGTAAATCCTGTTTCGTACAGGAAGAACAGTCCTCGCCATTGTATTTTTTTGATGGAGGCCAAAAAGGCGTCCCATTGCAGGGGATTATTCGAAAAGGGCACATAGGTCAGCTTGGGATTTGTAGCAAGTACTTCGGGAAACGACTTAAATTGATTGTTGGAAAGATTTGCGTGTTTCAATTTTTTTAATGTCGCGATAGATCTGGGCAATGAAGAAAGTTCTGCATTTTGTATACCCAGCTCTTTTAGTTCCGGCAGTTGCTGAAACAGGTCAGGTAGTTCCTTCAGTTTCGTTTCACTTTTGTAATTGCCCGATAGATATAATATGGAAAGTTGGCTCAGGCTAAAGATTTCTGCTGGAAAGGCTTTAAATAGGTGGTTGTACAGTCCAAGTTCTTTTAAGTTTTTGAGTTGTGTGAATGATGGCGGCAGTTCGGCAAGAGGGTTGTCACAGTCGAAAGCTGTTAACGCGGTAAGATTGGAAATGCTTGCAGGCAGTGATGTTAGCGTGTTTTTTCGAAGTGCCAGTTTTTTTAGGTGATGATGAGCTGTCTTGATTTCAGGAAAAACAGCTAACTCGAAATTGTCAATACCTAGTATTTCCAGTTGCGTAGCACGTTCAATGATTTGCTGCAAAATGCCGCTGTCGATAGACTGGCCCCTAACCACCGATCGAAATGACAGTTCTTTCAGCTTCGATAAGTCTGTCGTCGTCAGTTCTTCGATATTCTTGAAACGCATTTCTTTTCCTTCGATGGTTGTGGCATGGATAGGACCCGGGCCGGTTTTGGAAAGGATAGGAACAGAGCTGGTTGTGGGCATCGGCACAGAGAGAGCATCTGCGGCCGAACCGTTGGTAATATAGTCTGGTTTAACGACAGGGATAAGCTCCTTTGGTGGGGGCACCCGCTTTTTTCTTCTTTTCTGCGCAGCGACAGTTAACGTGAGTAGCGAAAGACTGAATACGATAATATATTTTTTCATGTTGATGGGCATTTTGTTAAAACAAAGATGCTTATTCGGATGGAGTAATTCGTTACCGATTTATATCTGCCAAGCCTGATTTATGATTCGTCCATTTTGAAGCCATAGTCGCCTCTGACCACAGGAATTTAACCTTTAGCATTTCTTGATTTATTGTGTTGGAATCAGCTCGTTAACGCTATTTAAATATCATTATTTTAATTTTAAAGGGTTAATTTTAAATACTTTGTAACAATATCCTGTAATCTTTAAAACTTCTATATTCAATTTCCTTGCATCCTTTTTAAAGTTTAATTACATTTGCTTTAACGATGCAAGGAAGATTCCATCAATATCTATTCAGCGTTCTGTGCGCAATACTTGTCAGTATGGGCTTGTATCATGCATCAACAGCAAACGAACCTCTATCGGCCCATCGGGATGCTGTCGAACATTTCAATAGGCAGGTAAAAAGCGAGGGACAGGATCTAGAAGTCATCCGTAAAGGTAGACACCAGCGCCACGCAAAACTTAGCGCTTTTGTTGCAGAGAAAGATGGTGAAAATGATGATACGGGCGGTGATTCGGATACCACTAATCTATTTGCTCTTGCCAAAGATGATTTTGGAAATCTGAGGGCCTATATCCATCCCGACTTTCACAATACACGCACCGCAGTTTCGCTTGCCAATGCGCAAAACCTTAGCCCACTAAAAAACGCCCTCTATATCCATTACAGTGTCTTCAGGCTGTGATTTATAAAAATTTTTTAAAAAAAAATATTACCCATGCTTTCATTTTATTTGGAAGCAGGTCACACTAGTGTTCAATTTTTCAAAAATTATTATAAAAATCTACAAATCATGGTCATGAAAAGTTTCATGTATATAAGCCTGTGTTTTATTGTGCTGTCAACGAGCTGTCAGTCTGAGAAAAAAGAAAAGAAGGAAGCTGCAGCTTTTAATGTTACAACGCCCCTCGTCAAAGATACCATTGTCAATAAAGAATATGTCGCCCAGATCCGTTCGATCAACCACATCGAATTGCGGGCTCAGGAAAAGGGATATATCCAATCCATTTTTGTGGATGAAGGGCAATTTGTACAAAAAGGACAGCCGCTTTTTAAGATTATGCCCAACCTCTATGAGTCCGATGTCAATCGCGCCAAAGCGGAGGTAAAATATGCAGAGATCGAATACCAAAACACCAAAAATCTCTCCGAAAAAGATATTGTTGCACCCCAGGAAACAGAAATGGCCAAAGCGAAATATGAAAAAGCCAAAGCCGAACTGGCGTCTATGAATACACACCTCAAATTTACGGATATCACAGCCCCATTCTCGGGTATTGTCGGTAAACTCCACGTCCGCAAAGGAAGTTTGGTGGATGAGGGGGAGTTGGTGACCGAACTCTCTGATAATAGTAAAATGTGGGTGTATTTCAATGTGCCGGAAGTGGAATACCTCAATCAGATGGAGACCAAGAAGGACAACAGCCCACTGCATGTGCGCCTGAATATGGCCAATGGTAAGGAATTCGGTCAGGGAGGTATCGTTGAAACGATCGAATCGGACTTCAATAATGAAACGGGAAATATTGCTTACCGGGCAACTTTCCCGAACCCAAAAGGCCTATTGCGCTATGGGGAGACGGGCAATATTGTCATTACCTCTCCTTATGTGAATGCCATGATGATCCCGCAGAAAGCGACATTTGAGGAACTGGAAAAGAAATATGTGTATGTCATCACAAAAGATAATAAAGTAAAAGCAAGAGAAATAAAAGTTGCTGCTGAGCTGCCTCATATCTATGTTGTCGCTTCGGGATTGAGCAAGGATGAAAAAATTCTGCTGAATGGACTTCGCATGGTACAGGAAAATCAGACCATTGAATCGAAGTACCAGACCCCGGAGAAAGTCATGTCAAACCTAGATTTATATGCAGAGTAATTAAAAAGCAGCACTATGTTTAAAAAAGTAATTCATCGGCCGGTATTTGCTATTGTCATATCGGTTGTCATCCTATTTATCGGTGGGCTGGCGATTAAGCAACTTCCTACCGAACAATTTCCGAAGATCGCACCGACTACGGTAGCGGTTTCCATTGCCTATCCCGGCGCCAGTGCGGATGTGCTGGTCAAATCTTCGCTGATTACCTTAGAAAATGCCATCAACGGGGTGCAGGGCATGCGTTATATCGCCACAGATGCTACCAGCGCCGGCGAGGCCACCGTTAACGTTGTCTTTGATCCGGGAACGGATCCTAACGATGCGGTCGTACTGGTCAAAACACGGGTGGATCAGGTGATGCCGCTCTTGCCCGAACTGGTGCAAAAGGAGGGGGTGATCGTCAATCCGATCCAGCCCAGTATGTTGATGTATGTCAACTTGTATAGCACCAGCAAAAGTATGGACGAAAAGTTTCTGTACAACTACGCCACGGTCAATATCATTCCCGAAATCAACCGGATCCATGGGATCGCCAAATCCCAGATCTTGGGGAGCCGGCGGTATGCCATGCGGATCTGGTTAAATCCCGACCGGATGCGTGCCTATAGCTTATCGGTGGATGAGGTCATGAAAGCCATCGGAGAGCAAAGTATCATCGGCCGGCCGGGCCGATTGGGACAGAGCTCGGGTATTGCCGCCCAATCCCTGGAATATGTATTGACGTATAAAGGTCAATATAATACCCCCGAAGAATATGAAAATATTATTGTCCGCGCAAATACGGAAGGTGAAAACATCAAATTGAAAGATGTGGGCAAAGTCGAACTCGGAAGTGAGTTTTTTGATATCTATTCGAATCTGGATGGGCATCCCTCGGCTTCCATCGTGCTCAAGCAGAATTATGGTAGCAATGCCAATGATGTCATCAAAGATGTGAAAGCGAAACTGGCAGAGATGAAAGGTAACTTCCCTCCGGGCGTAGACTATAAAATCAGCTATGACGTATCGCAGTTTTTGGATGCCTCGATCGAACAGGTAATGCATACCCTGCGCGATGCCTTTATCCTGGTGGCTATTGTGGTCTTTATCTTCCTGGGAGACTGGCGTTCTACGTTAATTCCGATTATCGCGGTGCCGGTATCATTGATCGGTACATTCTTTGTCATCCAATGGTTTGGCATGTCGATCAACCTGGTTACCCTGTTTGCACTGGTGCTGGCCATCGGGATTGTGGTGGATAATGCCATTGTCGTCATTGAAGCTGTGCATGCCAAGATGGAGGAGAGTGCGATCTCGCCTTACAAGGCCGTTAAGGAGGTAATGGCTGAAATCGCAGGTGCGATCATTGCCATTACGGCGGTCATGGTGGCGGTGTTTATCCCGATTTCTTTTATGACAGGCCCGGTAGGGACGTTCTACCGTCAGTTTTCCATTACGATGGCGAGCTCTATTGTGATCTCGGCCGTAGTGGCACTGACACTCACGCCAGTGCTCGCAGCCATGCTGCTCAAAAATAACCATGGGAAACCCAAGAAATCAAATCTATTTACCAAAGCACTCGATGCTTTTAACCGGACTTTTGACCGGGTAACGGGTTCCTATGCGTCTTTGCTGCGCAAAATTGCCAGCCGTAGAGTGGTCACCTGGGGGATCTTGGCTGTTTTCTGTGTAGGGACTTTCTTCATCAACAAGACACTTCCGGGTGGTTTTATACCGAGTGAGGATCAGGGAACGATCTATGCCATTATTCAGACGCCACCGGGATCGACGCTCGAACAAACCAATAAGCTTTCCCGCGAATTGCAGAAGATCTGTCAGGGCGTGGACGGTGTGGAGTCGGTCTCATCCCTTGCCGGTTATGAGATCATGACGGAGGGCCGTGGTTCGAATGCGGGGACTTGTCTGATCAACCTGAAGACTTGGAGCGAGCGGGAACATTCGGTCAAAGAAATCATGGAGGAACTTGAAGAAAAATCAAAAAACCTCGGGGCGACCGTAGAGTTTTTCGAACCGCCGGCTGTTCCTGGTTTCGGATCTTCGGGTGGTTTCTCCATGCGCTTACTCGATTTGAATAGAACCACAGACTACCAGGATTTTGATAAGGTCAACAAAGCTTTTATTGCTGAACTTAAAAAACGCAAGGAGCTGACCGGTGTATTCACCTTCTTTGCTGCCAATTACCCACAATATGAATTAGTGTTTGACAATAATGCCGCTATGCAAAAAGGGGTCTCCATTGGTAAAGCCATGGACAACCTCAATATCCTGATCGGTAGTACCTACGAACAGGGCTTTATCCGCTTTGGCCAATTTTTCAAAGTGTATGTGCAGTCATCACCCGAATTTAGAAGGCTACCTTCGGATATCTTGAACCTGTATGTCAAAAATGACCATGATCAGATGGTGCCTTATTCGGCTTTCATGACCTTGAAAAAAACGCAGGGCCCCAATGAGATCACGCGTTACAATATGTACAACTCTGCTGCGATCCGCGGGCTTCCGGCCAATGGCTATACAACGGCCGATGCCATTCAGGCGATCAACGAGACTGCCCTTGCTACCTTGCCGCATGGCTATAAAGTGGCCTGGGAGGGATTGTCCTATGACGAGGCACAGCGCGGAAATGAAGCGATTTATGTCTTCCTGGTCGTATTGGTCTTTGTCTACCTGGTGTTAGCCGCGCAATACGAGAGTTTTATCATTCCCTTTGCGGTATTGCTGTCCTTACCGGTCGGGGTGTTCGGTTCATTTTTCTTATTGAAAGCCATGGGGCTTGAGAACGATATTTATGCCCAGGTCGGTTTGATCATGATCATTGGTTTATTGGGTAAAAATGCCGTACTGATCGTTGAATTCGCCGTCAAACGCCGTCAGGCTGGGGATTCGATACTCGAAGCGGCCATCGAGGGCTCACGGGCACGGTTCAGACCGATTCTGATGACTTCGTTCGCATTCATTGCCGGACTCGTACCGCTGGTCTTTGCGAGTGGTGCCGGAGCTATCGGGAACCACACCATCGGGGCTTCTGCATTGGGCGGTATGCTCGTCGGAACAATCTTTGGCGTGATCGTCATTCCGGGACTTTACTACATTTTTGCAAAATTGGCTGACGGAAGAAAGATGATCCAGGCCGAAGACGATTCACCTTTAAGCGAAGACATGATACATTATGAATAAGAATAGATTATATCAATATACGGGTTTCGCGCTTTTCTTGCTTAGTTTTGCGGCCTGCAAACCCCTTGAAATACAACAACGTGCTGAAAATAGAGCGGTACCCGAGCAGTATGGGACTGCCGCAAGCGACTCCACAAATACGGGAAAAATAAAGTGGAATAGTTACTTTAATGATCCACACCTACAGGGACTGATCAGCCTGGCACTGGCCAACAACCAGGAGCTCCATATTATGCTCCAGGAAATCGAGATGGCCAAAAACGAGGTCAGTGCCAAAAAAGGAGAATATTTACCTTCGGTAGGGGTCAAGGTTGGTGCTGGTGTGGACAAAGTGAGCCGATACACCAATATTGGCGCGATGGAGAAGAATACGGAAATTGAACCGGGTCGGGAGATGCCCGAACCGCTGTTTGATTTTGGCGTCGGTGTACAGGCCAAGTGGGAAACGGATATTTGGGGCAAACTGCACAATGCGACCAAAGCACAGCTGCAACGCTATTTTGCCAGCGTCGAAGGGAAGAACTTTATGGTGACGCACCTGATCTCCGAAATTGCGGATGCGTATTATGAGCTCCTGGCCCTGGATAACGAGCTGCTGGTGGTCAATGAAAATGTGAAAATCCAAAATGATGCCCTAACGGTGGTCAATGACTTGAAAAAGAATGCCCGCTCCAATAAACTTGCGATCAAAAGGTTCGAGGCGCAGATCCTAAAAACGCAGGGCATGCAATATGATATCCAGCAGCAAATAACCGAAACAGAAAACAGGATCAATTACTTGGTGGGCAGATTCCCGCAGCCTGTACAAAGGGACGGTGATGCCTTTGATAAGCTTGTCCCCCAGACTGTTTACACAGGGATTCCTGCCGATCTGCTGGAAAATAGACCGGATATCAAGCAGGCTGAATATGAGCTGGCGGCTTCCAAACTGGATATCAAATCGGCGAAAGCACGGTTCTATCCTTCGCTGGATATTGCGGCTGGTGTAGGCTTTCAGGCTTTTGATCCGACCTATCTGGTCAAGCCGGAATCTTTTCTGACATCGCTCGTCGGAGAGCTCACTGCTCCTTTGATCAACAAAAGGGCGATCAAAGCGGCGTATTACAATGCCAATGCACGGCAGGTGCAGGCGGTATACCATTATGAGCAAACCATATTAGCGGCTTATATCGAGGTGGCCAACCAGCTTTCCAAAATTAAAAACCTGGAGAATGGGCTGGCAATCAAGACCAAGGAGGTGGATGCGCTCAAAGAATCTATCGACATCTCCAATGATCTATTTAAATATGCGCGGGCAGATTATATGGAGGTGTTGCTGACACAGCGCGATGCCTTGGAATCCAAATTTGAACTAGTGGAAAAGAAAGCCAACCAGCTCAAAGCAAGTGTCGCCATATACCGATCCTTGGGTGGCGGATGGGATCGTCAATAATATAATTTTTGTTTTTACTTGTTAGGGACTTATCGTATGGTAAGTCCCTTTTTTGTCTGACATTTAATCATCAAGACCGATGAAAGTTCCCTCGGTATTAAATTTTAAATCCAGGTCATTGGACAAGTCGATTTGGTAACCATAGGGTTCTTTGTCAATCCCTTCAATAAATAGGGGAGCAGGGTATTGCTTGGTGACATAGTTCAATATGGGTGAAGGAATTAATGCGTCGGGTAGTTTTTGATTATTCCCGTCGATATCGGTCCAGTTGCCATCTTTGTCCAAGTCGATCTCGATGCCGCTGGTCAACCTTACCTCATACAGGGTACCATCGGTATCGGGTATGTTTTTTCGCGTAACGCTGGCTACTGTGTTTACTCCAAAATGAGTTTCAATCATCTTTTTACCTGCCTGCGGCAATTCGGCATAGCTTGTCGCTGTTTCTATCGGATCATCTTTGTCACATGCCATAAATGTCAATGCGCTGCCTGTCATCAAGACAGCAGCTAACCAGGTTAATTTTTTCATGTTTGCTATTTTACTAAGTTCTATTACATCTGTTGTTGACTTGTTTTTTGTCGTCCAGGCTGTCTTAAGCCTGGAAACAGAAAATGCTACAGGGTAAAGTTTCAGATAGATTCTGGAAACATTTGGGAAAGAAACTTGGAAGCTAAATAAATAAACGGATAAATCTACAATTCGATTTGATTGAATTTATGGGTAACCACCTTTGCGTATTGTTGCTTATATTCCTCAGTTAAAAAGCTACGATCAATCCAAATGGGAATTTTATCGGCATGTTTTGAAAAGTCGCTGTAGATATTATTCCGAACTAAATCAGAAATTCCTAAACTTGAAGCTAATTGGTTAAAGTCAGATTGCTTAATCTTTCTTTTGCGACCTCCCAACGTTAAGGCCATATCGTCCTTGTCTTTCGGGAAGATCAAGTTCACATTTAGGAGATCATACGCAGGCGATAGTAAAATATTGTTATTATGATGAATTAATGAAAAGTTTTTTAGGTGCATGTCATTATTACCAGTGAGGAAACTAAACAGCACTAATCTAAAGTATTTGATAGCATCTAGTCCGGAATTTGTAGTAAATTGTCTGATGATTTTCCCCACTCGCTCATAAGAGCTATTGTATTTTTGCTCTGTCAGTAGCTGCGATAATTGGCATAAATCTTCAATATGAATTTTCTTCCCCTTTTTTCGGTCAAATCGTTTTGTGATATATGCTAATTCTCCAGTAGCTGTTCGTATCAGTGAGTGCTCAGCAGTTTCTATTTTAAATAGCTTAGCCAAATGCATTGTTAAATCTTCTACTTCAGGCATAAAAAGAAAATCTGTAGATTGGGGCTTAAGGATATATTCTCCCCATAAACCGACAAGTGTTAGTCGTTTACTACCCTTTTCCCCATTTAAACTAAGTGATATCTTGGGTTGCACGCCGGTTAACGCCAGTCTTTCATTTACAGTTATTTGAGCTAATTTATTTAATTTTTCCCTATCTAATTCCAGATAAGGAACTTGGGCTGTGCCAAAAAACTTTTTTGAGCATGCAATATGGTATTCCCCACTTTCAACTGGCTGGTAGCAAAATAAACAATTAAGCATGATCTTCCGCCTCCATCGGATAGACGGAAACGGCCCCAATGGTGTCCCGACATAGATTAATCAATAATTCAAAGCGGTCTCGGGGATTGAGTTTCCAATACTTTTCACCTATTTCCAATAACCATCCCTCTGGAATCAGACCGTCAAAAAAGGGAAAAAGCACATTGCTGTGGTACGCGTGTTCCGAAATCGGTAGGGTTAAACTGATAGGCTTAGGATCGGCTGTTCTGATATAATTTTGATCGTAGTTAAATGAATAACCACGATCGGTTTCAATTAGATATCCTGCTAATTGATCTTGAAAATATATTTTTGCTTCACGCGCCATTATGCTCTAATTTTATCCACTACGCCAACCTCTTTACCAAATAAAGCTAATACATCATTTACTTTATCTAACCGAAGTGTTTTTTTTCCTTGTTCAAGGTCACGGACAAAACGTAAACCTACCCCAGCATTAAATGCCAAATCTTCTTGAGTAAGTTTTAGTTCCTTTCGTTTTTGTTTTACAAATAATTGCAATGAATCCATATCTATACCTTTTCTGATATAAATATAAGTAAAAACAAATTATTTATACCACTTCGGGTATAGGATATTTGCTTTTGCTGTTTTTTATACCTTATCGGGGTTATTTTTGAAATCTTATTTGTCCTATCAAACTATTTTCGCCCTGTACTGTCTTCTAATAAAAAAGTTATGGAAAAATCTTGTTTTAAAAAGATCGCGCGCTATGGCTTAGGTGCATTTTTGGTCGTCGCGGGAATTGGTCACCTAACTTTTGCCCGAAAGGAATTTCAGGCGCAGGTACCGGATTGGGTACCGATCTCTAAAGACGATACGGTGGTCTATTCCGGTTTTGCTGAAATTGCCCTGGGCACGGCGCTGCTATTGGCCAGGGGTAAACAGCGTGCTGCCGTGGGTAAAATTGCAGCGGCTTTTTTTGTTGCGGTGTTTCCGGGCAATATCGCGCAATATACTGAACACCGGGATGGTTTCGGACTGGACAGCGATGGGAAGCGCCTTGCCCGTTTATTTTTCCAGCCGGTATTGATCGCTTGGGCATTAAAGAGTACATGTAAAAGAAAATAGGTTACTTAAACTGATGGAAAATTTAGAAGTATGGATGCGTGGACCAATCGCTGGGATTCCGGATCTCTTGCAACCGGTGGCACATGCCTTATTGCAAGTAGGGGAGGATACGGTAAAATATACCCAGCAGCTATCGCCTGAGCAGCTTTGGGCGCGTCCCTGTGGCAATGCCAGTATCGGATTTCACCTGCTGCATATGAGCGGTGTGATCGACCGCATGTTTACTTATGCGGCAGGGCAATCGCTTTCCGCAGAACAGCTTGATTATCTCCGACGGGAAAGCATCGTGGATATGGAGTTGGATGTGGCTACTTTGGTCCAAAACTTACAGCTGCAGATCGAAAAGGCCTTACAAATCTTAGCTGCTGTTGATCCCGGCACGTTGACCGAGGAGCGTTTTCTGGGGCGGAAGCGCATTCCAACAACGTTGATCGGCCTCCTGTTTCATGCTGCCGAACATGCACAACGCCATGTTGGGCAATTGCTGGTCACCGCGCGCTGCCTAAAATAACAGGTGGTAAGAACCGGCTCCGTAGGCTTCGGTTGGCTAGCTGAATATGGCCGTCATTCTTGAAAATAGATGTTCGAGATGTGGATTCGCACAGCAAGAAGGTACTTTCATGGTCGGCGGTCTGTCCAATGGATTAATTTGTAAATTCGTATACTTGTAAGATTCCGGCGGGAATTCGTACTAATATACTCCCGCATCAAATAAACTGAGTATATGCAGATACTATTGGTTGAAGACGATCGTCGTATAAGTAGCTTTGTGGTTAAAGGGCTCGAGGAACTGGGGCACCAGGTCATTTTGGCTGAATCAGCTGAAGCTGCACGGGAATGGACCAATGTGGAGTCCCTAGATATCGTGGTGCTGGATATTATGCTACCCGGGATTGATGGGATCCAGTTTACGAAGATGCTGCGCTACCGCAAAAACCATATCCCAATTTTAGTTATCAGTGCGCTGGGCGAAATAGATGATAAGGTGGAAGCCCTGGATAGCGGTGCCGATGATTATCTCGTCAAACCTTTTTCGTTTAAGGAACTGGTCAGCCGCATCAAAGCTTTGGTCCGTAGGGAAAACTATAAAATGACGGCAAATGAGGGTAGCATCGCAATTCGGGATCTGAAAGTGGATCTGGACCGGTACGAAGTCCATAAGGGTGACCAACCTGTCGATCTCTCGCCAAAAGAATTTAAGTTGTTTAAATTTCTGATCGAAAACCGCAATAAGACCCTTTCGCGTACGGCGATCCTGCAGGCCGTCTGGGGGATCGATTTTGATAATAACACAAATGTCGTGGATGTGTATGTTTCTTATCTGCGTGGTAAAATTGATGATGGAGCTGATATATCCCTGATCAAGACGGTCAAAGGGGTAGGGTATATGCTCAAAACGGATTGATCATGAATTTAAAGACAAGACTTACACTTTTTACTTCGTTGGTCTTCACGATCATTTTTGGGCTTGCAACGGTGGTTATCTACTGGATATTTTATAACTCCTCCGAACGTCATCTGATAAGCTCGCTTGAGAAAAATGCCAAGATAGCGGGAATCTATTACTTGGAGGCGGATGAACAGAGTCCGCTAAAGCATTTAGAGTCCAAAAACCAATATGAAAGTCTGGTCAAGCGGGCCATGGTGGCTGTCTATAATGCGGATGGTCAGGTAAATTATGGGGGCATGCGAAATGACAGTCAAATCGATCAACATCTGCTGACCCGGTTGAAATCGGAGAAAACAATTTATTTTAAAACAGACGATAGCTTTTATTTTGGCTTGTATTACCCCGATAACCAGGGTGATTTTTTTGTGTTTGTCAAGGAGTCAAATGCGGATTTCGGCCATCAGTTAAATCGCTTGTTGTTTACGCTTATTATGGTGTTTCTTGTAGCATTGATCAGTATTGTCTTGCTATCGGTCTGGCTGAGCAAATATGCTTATCTCCCCATTCGCAAGGTGATTGCGGAAATTCGCCATAAGGATTTAAATACGATCCAGGAGCCCCTGACCGTCATAAAGACGAAGGATGAACTACAGGATCTGATCGAAAGTTACAATGCGCTCCTGCGTCGGATCAGTGAAAATATGATTATCCGAAAGAATTTTGTGAGCTACGTCTCCCATGAGTTTCGTACACCTTTGGCCGGTATTCTGGGGTCCATGGAGGTTTTTGGAGCAAAAGCACGCAGTCAGCAGGAGTATCAGGAGCTGGCGGCGACCATCACCGAACATGTGAATTTTCTGAATCACCTGATCGGCAATTTTCTATTGTTGACAGAAGACCAGGCACTGAAACGTTCCATGGAGGTCTTTCGCATAGATGAAGTGGTGTGGGACCTGGTGCCTAAGTTTGCCAGAACATTTACCGTACCGTTGAAAGTAGATCTACAGGTGGATGACCCGCAATATTTTAACTTCCGCGGCAATCGGATGCTGATGACCCTGTCGATCTCCAATTTAGTTGAAAATGCCCTGAAATATGCGGATGGCCAGGAAGTGCTGGTGCAACTGGGGGCCGTCGATGGTCGCTTATCCCTGCAGATCGTAGATCATGGAATCGGTATCCCCGAAGCCGAGCTCGAGGCCGTGAAGCAGACCTTTTACCGTGGATCAAATGTCGGCAATGTAAAGGGGAGTGGCATAGGGCTCTCTTTCGCACAGATTGTCTTTAAAGACCAGGGTGTAGACTTTGATATTCATTCCGATGACATGGGGACCAGGGTATCGCTACTGTTCCCAAAATTCTAATCCTTCTCTAATCTCTTCTAATCAAACTTTAATTTAGGCTAAAGTTGTCTGTAATCCCTCAGGCTTAGTTTTGTGGAAATACAAAATAAAGTGAGAAAAATAGGCATTGCATTCGTTATTCTTCTTGGCCTGAACAGCAAGCTACGTGCACAGGAAGTGGCCGAAAACCGCTTGCAAAAATCGGAGATAGAGCAGGTATTCCTAGCGCATAACCTAAGCTTAATGGCGCAGCGTTTTCAGCTAAAACAGGCTGAGGCGGCGGTATTGCAGGCTAAATTATGGCCCAACCCCAAGATCTCCATCGGCGAGGTCAATCTCTGGAAAAACTCTTCCAGTGAGGAATTGCCAACATTGATCGGAAACTATGGACGGTACCAACAGGTGGCAATGGAACTGGAGCAGACGATTGAACTGGCCGGCAAAAGAAAAAAGCGGGTACAGCTGCAACTTCTGGAGAAGCAGAATGCGCAACTTCAGTTTGAGGAATTGCTCCGGAACCTGAAATATGACCTCCGTAGCCAATGTCTGGACTTACAGGTGCTGCAAGAGAAAGAGCGGCTCTACGCCAATCAGGTCGATATTTTCAATAAGTTGGCACAATCGTACCAAAATCAATGGAAAGCAGGCAATGTCAGCGAAATGGACTTCCTCAGGATCCAGAGCGAAACTATCGCCTTTGGTAATAAATTGAATGAAATCCAGCAGGAGAAAATTGCAAAAATGAACGATGTTGCACGCTATCTGGGGGCGAAAGGCAAGGCGCTTTCCATTGCGGATACATTAGGTAGCCCTGATTTTATTGCAAACAGACAAAACGAATGGAAAATCATGGCGCTGGATAATCGCAGCGACTATAAAATCATCCACAATGAATTTAAGAAAGGTCAGGCCCAGCTGGATATAGCGAAAGCAGAACGGGTACCGGATCTGCAGGTCTCCCTGAATTATGACCGGGGTGGTAACATTATGCGCGATTTTGTGGGTGTGGGCCTGGCCATGGATCTGCCGCTGTTTAATAGGAATCAGGGAAACATCAGGATCGCCACATTGGAACTGGAAAAGAATAAGGTTGAAATCGAGCAGTTCCGCATCGATATTGAGCGGGAGATCGATTTTCTTTCATCGCGTCTAAGCAATCTGGAAGCGAGTTTGAAATCTACAGACAATGGATTTGACGGTCAGCTGGATGTGGCCCTGGAACGCTATGTCCGAAATTTTCAGGAACGCAGGCTGACCATCGTTGAATTTATAGACTTTATCAATAATTATATGGAAAATAAAGAATCACTATTGGAGCGAAGGGCTAAATACTTACAGTACAGGGAGGAACTAACCTATTTAGTTGGAAAGGATATCGTCCAATGAAAGCTATTTTTTTATTGCCATTGATGCTTTTGTCTATGTGCCTACTGCTGGGCTGTCAGTCAACGCAAAAGAAGGAGCAACCGGCTGTTGGCACGACAGGTTTTTGCCTAAATGAGGATTTCAAACGCCATATTAAAATTGATTCGATCCAAAAGCGGGATGTGTCCGAACAGATTGCCCTCAATGGTGTAATCCAATACAACCAGGATGAACTCGCAGCTTTAAAGAGTCCAATCCAGGGCATGGTACAGACTGTCGCTGTCAATATGGGCGACTATGTCGAAAAGGGGCAGCTGTTGGTAACGCTCAAGGGGACATCGGTCAATGATCTGAGCAAGGAACTCCGTGAGCTGGAAAACAGTAAGCGCTTGGCTGAAAGTAAAGTGAATAGTATGCGCAGCATGCTCCAGGATGGGATGGCCTCGCAGCGGGAGCTGGAAGAGCTGGAAAGTGAACTGAAAGCGGTGCAGATTGGGATCCAGTATGTGAAAGCCAATATGAAACTGTTGAACGGTTCATCGGAACATGGTGTTTTTTATATCCGCGCGCCCAAAGCGGGTTATATCGTCGATAAAAAGGTGAGTCCGGGAATGACGGTTGGTGACGATACGGACTTATTGTCCATCAGCAACCTGAATGAGGTCTGGGTAACGGTTAATATTTATGCAAATAACTTGCCTTTCGTCAAAAATGGGGCGCATGTAAAGATCACAACCTTGGCTTATAAAGGCGAATATTTTGAAGGCTATATTGATCAGGTGGCCAACTTTTTTGATCCCGAAGAGCGTGTGGTCAAAGCGCGGGTCAAGCTGCTCAATAAGGATTTAAGACTAAAACCGGGCATGAGCGTGGATGTATTGGTCGAGAAGGGATCCGCAGGGCAGAAGCAACCCTTGCTGGCAATACCCAAAGATGCGGTTATCCTGCATAACAACCAGAATTATGTGGTGATCTATAAAAGTGACTGTGACCTGTCCGTAAAAGCTGTGGACATCGTTTCGGAAAACGAAACGTATGCTTTTGTCGAAACAGGATTGGAGGCGGGAGCGCGCGTGCTGACCGAAAATGAACTGATTGTATTTGATGAATTGATGAACAGATAGGGATGAAGAAAGTTGTACAAAATATCGTTTCATTTTCACTGAAACACTCTTTGCTGGTACTGTTTTTTACGCTGGCCCTATTGTTCGGTGGAATTTACGCCTACCTGCATACACCGATTGAAGCTTTTCCGGACGTGACCAATACCCGCGTCCGAATCATTACGCAGTGGCCGGGGCGCAGTGCCGAAGAAATTGAGAAGTTTGTCACACTGCCGGTCACCAAGGAAATGAATACCATTCCGAAGAAGACTGACGTACGTTCCATCTCCCTGTTTGGGCTCTCTGTCGTGACAGTGCAGTTTGAGGATGCCGTGGAAGACTTCTATGCACAGCAATATGCCGGCAATAAGATGCGGTCCATTGATCTGCCGGAGGGGGCCGAAAGTTCGATTGAACCGCCTTCGGGTGCTACAGGGGAAATCTTCCGCTATGTGGTCAAGAGCAATCTGCCCATCAAGGAGGTATCCGCCATTCAGGATTGGGTGATCGAACGGGAGCTCGTTGGGGTGCCGGGGGTAGCGGATGTCGTGAGCTTTGGTGGTGAGGAAAAGATCTATGAAATCAAGATCAACCCAACGGAACTGGCCAACTACAACCTTTCGCCATTGGATGTGTATGAGGCAGTATCGCGCTCAAATATCAATGTGGGTGGCGATGTAATACAAAAAGGAAATCAGGCCTATGTCGTGCGTGGTGTGGGGTTGCTGGATAAAATAGATGATATTGGCAATATTTTGATCAAAGTGGTGGGCAATACGCCCATCCTGGTCAAGCATGTGGCTGAAATCGAACTGGGGGCAAAACCACGGCTCGGACAGGTGGGGCTCAATCAGGAAGATGACCTCGTACAGGGTATCGTCATTATGCTCCGGGGTGAAAATCCATCGGCCGTAGTGACACGGCTGAAGGAAAAAATTGCGGAACTAAACGGCCGTATTTTACCTGAAAATGTCAAAATCGAACCGGTAATTGACCGCACAAAATTGGTGAACAACACAGTGCATACCGTGTCGAAAAACCTGATTGAAGGTGTTATCCTGGTGTCAATCATCGTCTTTATCTTTTTGAACAACTGGAAGACAACTTTTATTGTCGCCTCGGTGATACCATTGGCCTTCCTGTTTGCGATTATTTTATTGAAAATTCAAGGGCTGCCGGCAAATTTGATTTCCATGGGGGCATTGGACTTTGGTTTGCTGCTCGAAGGGACGCTGGTCATCGTGGAGACTGTTTTTGTCTCCTTGGAACGGGAGGCCCACCGGCTCGGAACAGCGCGTTTCAACAAGGTATCCAAGCTCGGTATCATCAAAAAAAGTGCGGGTTCGGTAGCGGGATATATCTTTTTTGCGCTCTTGATCCTGATTGTCGCACTGACACCGATTTTCTCTTTCCAAAAGGTGGAAGGGAAAATGTTTTCACCTTTGGCCTTTACCTTGGGCTACGCATTATTGGGCTCCTTGATCCTGAGTCTGACTTATGTGCCGGCCATGTGTAAGTACCTGCTGAAAAAGAACATTAAAGAGGATGAAAATAAAATCACGAAAGTAAGCCGTAACATTATTTTCAAAGGATTTAAAAAGGCCTTTGACCATCCAAAATGGACATTGGCAATTTTTGGATTGACCCTGATTGTTTGTATCGTGCGGTTTAGCCATTACGGTTCGGAATTCCTGCCCAAGCTCAACGAAGGTGCTATATATGTCCGTGCGACCTTACCCAATAGTGTCAACCTGGAGGAATCTGTTAAGTTGACGAAAACAATGAAAACAAAATTGATCGACCAATTTGATGAGATTGATTTTATCATGACGCAGACGGGCCGGCCCAATGATGGTACTGATCCCACTGGATTTTTCAATATTGAATTTAACATTGAATTGAAACCCGAAGGGGCGTGGAAGCGGAAGATACCCAAGGAGAAATTGATCGCACAGATGCGGGATAGCCTGCAGACCTTTCCGGGGATCAATTTTGGTTTCAGCCAGCCGATCCAGGATAATGTGGAGGAGTACGTAGCCGGGGTGAAAAGCCCGCTGGTAATCAAGATTTTTGGTGAAAACCTGCAGGATCTGGAAAATAAAGCGAATAGTTTTGCCCAATCGCTTAAGAAGGTGGATGGCGTCACGGATGTGAATGTGTTCAAAAATATAGGCTTACCGGAACTACGGATTCAGCTGCACGATTCGAAGATGGCAAAATATGGCGTGTCCACCAAGGATGTACAGTCGGTCATCGAGATGACCATAGGCGGGCAGTCTGTGACGCATTTTTACGATAATGAGCGGATCTTTGATGTGCGCATACGCTTTCAGAAATCGTATCGGGACAGCCCGGAAAAGATCGGAAACATCATTATCCCGACGATGAACGACCAGAAGGTGCCGCTGCGGGAGATCGCAACCATCGACTATCACACCGGACCGGCATTTATCTATCGCGACGGAAATTCCCGTTACATCGGTGTTGGATTTAATATCGAGGGCCGGGATTTGGGTAGTACCATTGCGGATGCAAAAAAACAGATCGCAGCTGATGCTAAATTGCCCAAGTCCTACAAGGTTGTTTGGGCTGGTGAGTTTGAAAGTAAGGAACGGGCCACCAAGCAGTTAATGAACGTGGTGCCGGTTTCACTGCTATTGATCTTGCTCTTACTCTACGCCAACTTTGGCAATCTTAAAGATACGCTGATCTCCTCCCTGACGCTTGCGTTCGCATTTATCGGCGGGTTTGTCTCGCTATGGATTACGGGGACGACATTTGGCATTTCGGCGGGTATCGGTTTTATTATTCTATTTGGCGTGGCAACGATCGATGGAATTGTCTTAATTGGCGTCATGAAGGAAAACCTGCTGCACAAGATGGGCTTGAAACCTGCTATTTATGAAGCCGTAAAAAGCCGGATCAGACCGATCTTAATGATTGCACTAATGGGGGCCATGGGTTTATTGCCTGCGGCACTGTCCAATGGCATGGGCTCAGAAATTCAGAAACCGCTGGCCATTATGATTGTCGGTGGATTGATTATCTGTATGATCCTTTCCTTCTCCATTCTGCCCATTGTATTCTACTTGGCTTACAAAAAGGAAAATAAAGATTAAGCACCCATTTTTTATTCATTATATACTTAACAAAGGTTGCCTGTCCTATCGGACAGTGCAGCCTTTGTTGTTTTTTCTTGGAAGAGGATCCTTGCATAGTTGGTTTATGCATGTTATGCAATCAATCGGATCCCGCTGCGCTATTTAACTCCGTATTTCTCTTCGCATAAAGATATAATAGGACCAGGCAAAACAGATCATCATGGCGGCTGTGAGTCCGCTTACCTGCGGCCAGACCATCAAGAAACTTTCCCGAAACGAGAGCGGTGAAGGAATGGCACCCACCATCTGTTCCATGGCAATAGGACCAAGGCTGCGCACCGAAGGCATCAGTAGGGTCGTCGTGGCATCGGTATAAAGCTGGCTTGGTGATAGCCGAAGAAGGTTTAGGATCAGCTCATTGTAAGCCAGGTACTCCTGCTCTGAGATATAATTTGGATTCGGTAAGAAAGGCCTGATCGCCAGATTGACCAGGATCGGAAAAAATACGGTGAAAAATAACCAGATCCCGATTGCCGTAAGTGCTGAAGTGGCCGGCTGACGAAAGCGGATTGACAACAGGATGGCCAGGCTCAGCCAGAAAGCTACATACAGTACACTAATTAAAGTGAATCCGAGGATTCGAAGCAGCTCCTGTGGCTCGATCCGTACGCCGGTGCCGAGCAGACCACCACCGATCATGAGTAATACGAGTGCAACAAATAAAGTGCCTACGACAATCAATGGGGCCAAAAACTTGGCAAACAGCAGATTGTCGCGGTAGATGGGCTGGGCCATCAGGCGGGTGAGGGTACCATTGTTGTACTCCGCATTGATGGCGTCAAAACCGAGTGCAATGCCCAGCAAAGGGGCCAAAAAATTCAGGAATACATGGAAAGGTGGAATCGAGTTGTCCGTTGTGGTCAGCAGCTTGAGGTACAGAAACGACTGGTCTGGATCACGCATATTGCTGACCGCGTCTTTCAGGCCCATGCTCGAAACGTATAAAGAGGCCCCGAAAGTGAGGACGATAAGCAGGATCAATATATTAAAACGCCAGCTGCGGATATGTGCGGCGATTTCTTTGCTGACCAATACCTGCATCGCGGCCGCGGAGTGGCTATTGATATCTTTTGAAGAAACCGTTGGATTTTTCATGTGCAGTGTTTGTTGTTATGCTATTCTCAAAATATGTATTATAGATATCGTCAAGCTTATAATCGTTACGGCTCACAGCGACGACATTGGCTCCGCTATTTACAAGCAGGCGCACAGCAGCAGCAGTGACATCGGCATCGGTTTGCAGCTCGATCGAATAGCCGGTTACGGTAAGCTTGCGGAATCCGGGCAGGGCTTTTAATGCTTCTTCAAAGCGTGCTGTATCGCCCAGGGGATCTTCCAGCGTGATCGCTGTGGTGACACCTTCCTGCTGCTGCAGGTTGTGGGCCAGGTGCTCGATCGATCCTTCGACCAGCAGCTTGCCGCCGACAAAGATGCCCACGCGGTCGCACACCCGTTGTACCTGGTGGAGATGGTGTGAAGAGAGCAGTACCGTGAGATTATGCTCTTTACTGAGCCGCTTGATAAGTTCCAGAAATTCGTCGACACCTTTGGGGTCGATACCGAGGGTAGGCTCGTCCAGAATGGCAACTTCGGGTGTTTTGATCAGCACTTCGGCCAAACCTAGGCGCTGTTTCATCCCACGGGAAAAAGCACCTGTTTTTTTATGCATCTCCTGTTCGAGCCCCACGACATGCAGCATATCTTTGGCGCAGGCCTGTGCATAAGATTTTGTAAGCCCGTTTAACTCGGCAATAAAACAGAGGTTTTCCAATGCGGTCATTTCGGGATAGAAGCCCACACTGTCTGGCAGATAGCCCACTTTGCGTTTGACAGCTATCGGATTGCGGGTGGCATTATGGCCACAGACATAGGCCGTACCAGCCGTGGGTTCGGTCAGGCCAAGCATCATCAGAATGCTGGTCGTCTTGCCGGCACCATTGGGTCCGAGTAGGCCAAAGATTTCTCCGGGATAAATCTGCAGGTCCAACTTGTCTACGGCAGTTACTTTGCCATAGCTTTTGGTCAGACCCGTCAATTGAATGATAGGATCCTTCATAATGATAGTCTTTTGTGTCCCCCCTTATCTACGTCCGTATTTGCGGATGAGGTAATACACCAAACCAATGGCCAATACGATGACCAGCATGCCAATCCAACCCGATAACAGGGAGGTCTTGACGATCATGCGGAAGGAAATGTCAGCATTGCTGTTGGACGATTTGATCTCGAATTTGGCCGCATAGTCCCCTGCAATGGTTTTATCGGGAACCTTTAGGTTGACTTTAACGTCTACGGATTTGCCTGCTTCCAGCTGTTTGATCGTGCTGGGGTTGAAGGTGGCTTCCCATCTGCTGGGTAGCTGTGAACTGAGGTCCAATGTGTTTAGGGGGAGTGTGCCTGTATTTTTAACTTTGAGCAGGATCTCCTTGCTGCCTCCGGATACTACTTCGTCGCTGAGCCTGCCGCTAGGCGTGGTCAGTTCAAGGGCATAAGAGCCTTTTACGACTGCCTCTAGATCGAGCTGCAGGGTATCTGTGGGCGAGATAGCCCGGACAGGAATTTTATATTTACTCGGTTTTGCGGTAAGGGGGCAGCTGATTTCAATACTGATCTCCTGGGCTTTATTTGGCTGCATCTGTAGCGAAGTCACCAACGAACCCTCTACACGGTAGCTGATCTGCCAACCTTCGGGCAGCTGTGCATTGAGGCTGTAGTTGACCGTTTGTGCCGATCCATTTGTCAGGGTCGTGCTGTAACGAAAGGGCTCATTGCTGGGGGCTTCGATATTGATCAGCCTGGCCTCAAAATTGGATTTGAGGGGAGCAGCGGTTTGTCCCGATAAAGAGAGACTGTTTGCCAGCACGATAAGTGCGATTAAAAATGGCCTGAAAGAAAAACGTCGTTCTGTGTTTGTAATTAGTAATTCTGTTAACATGATCCAATAACTAAAATTTATATTTAAATAGAATATTAGCTTTAAAAAATGTCGGTCTGGGTATCGCTACCTTCTTGAAAGCAAACCGCGCCCAAATTAAAAATCAATTTGATAAAAATCAAGAGTGAAATATAAAATGTATTGTAAAAAAAATGTGTTTTAAAGGTTATAAGGTATTACAATGGTTGTAAGCTGATCGCTTGCTCCGCTGGGGAGCAGGTTAATGTTCAGTCAAAATTAACCGCCCTGAAAGTTTTCTTAACAATGATCTTCATGTTTTCTGCCAGCTCATCCAGTGTGCAATGAATTGATCTCAACTGTGTGTTTGATAAGCCTTGTTGACGAAGTAAAAGGTTGATGCGCAGTAACCGGTTGTCAGCAGGTTGGCTGCCGCCAACTAATTCATCGAATAGTTCATGAACAATCTTTTCGCAGCTGCTCTGATCAAAATGAGCGATCGTCATGTAACGCTCCTGGCTGAACATCTGTATTTCAATATAATAATTTGACCGTTCCATAATACCAAGAATGAAAAATAGGTTAGCCTCCAATCGGAGGCTAACCCAGTTAAAGTTGCAATTTGGATCTTAAGATATCTCGATAAGCCGCGGTTCTTTTTGTTTGGCTTCTTCTTTTTTTGGTATGGTTAATCGTAGCATACCATTTTCATAACGCGCCTGAATGTTATCTTGATCGACGACATCTTTTTGAAGTTCAAAGCTACGTTGGAAAGATTGGTAGCTAAACTCGCGGCGTGTGTAGGTGTCTGTTTGCTCCTCATTTTTTTCTTCCTTAGCAGAAGAAATGGTCAACAGGTTGCCGTCAAGTGTTACCTTGAAATCGTCCTTTGCCATGCCTGGTGCTGCAACTTCAACTTCAAAGGTGTCTCCATTTTCCTTGATGTTGACCGCAGGGACAGTCGTGCTTGTTGACGAGTAATTTTTGTTGTCCCAGTTTAAAAGCTCACGGTTAAAATTATCAAACATGGGCGAAAAAAATGAAAAATTGTTCCAGTTTCTTTTTGCAAGTCTCATAGTAACCTCCTTTTAATGAAATAAAACAATAATTTAAATCTATCAGCCGGCCGACGCTATTAAATATATACAAAAAAAATACCGAACTGTAAAAACTGAAATTTTTGCACGAAAACTGCCAATTTTTACATGATAAATTGACAGAAAGCTAGAAAAATTCAGTGAACATGGTTATTTTCAGTTTTTCAAAACGATTTTCAAATAGGTTTTGTTTTTACAATAATCCATATGATGGATAACTTAGTTATAAAAGGTCAGGGTGCTTAGATGTTCCTGACCTTTTCTTTTTTTTGAAGGAAACTATCCGCTATGATCTGTTGTTTATAAGGTAGAAAAATGATCGCGATAGGTCTACATGCTTTCAGACCTGTCTGGGGATCTAAGCATGTTGATTGATTAGGTATTTAATTAAAAATTGATATATGAGAAGGGAACAGATCGAAGAATGGATAGCGCAAGGATATCATATCCTAGACCACAAAAAGCCGAAGGCCGTACAAGGAGATGTGTGGGAATATCTAAATAAATGTGACGGACATGGTAGCGATGTGTATGCCTTGTCGGAGCTGGCAAAATGGCCGGATCGTGAACTTGCAGAATTGGAACTGCGTAAATATGCAAAGGAGTACGGGCAATTGGGAGAGAAGCAATTTCTCCGCAATGAAGCTATTCGTACCAAAGATTTTGATAAATACGAAGCATTTTTAAGAATGTTTTACCCAGATCTCGTCGAAAAGGAGCTTGAGGAAGCTAACTTTTTGGCGCAACGGGTACAACGGCTCACCAAGGAAGAGATGGAACAATGGGTCGTGTCAAACAACATCAATGTGCTGTTGTCTGATTTGAATTGCCTCGAGGAAGGTGCTATCGTAACTGGGATGGTCATACCTTCTGAAGAAGTAGTCAGCTATACCGATGGTGGGTTGCAGGATACGATGGACTGCCACGTAACGCCCATGGAATTTTTCAGCCATACGGATCACGTTGCTTACTGGATAGATCCAAAAATAAAAGCCTAGCACCAGTGCCGGGCTTTTTCCTGTAAGGGGCTCTCGAATTATCTTTTCAGCTTAGCCGATGAAACGAGTCATCTTTCTGCGGATCTGGCTCGTCCTCTTGTATTTTGCGCTGACTTTTACCTTTAAGGTTTAGAGACTGGGGTCAGCTATATTTTGATGAACTCAGCGAATCGTAACTGGGCCGATACGGATATTAAAGCGGCCTTGCCTTGCGCAGAGTTATCCCTATCTTTAAGGCCAAAGAGATTATAAAAGCGAAAATGAATAGAAAAATACTAAGGTTGCTAGGTCTGCTGATGTTGATATGCGGTATGGGGAATAACTTATTTGCGCAGAAATTCTATCCAAGAAATTTCATTCTTCTATATACAGATGAAGGGATTCCGGAAAATAAAGTTGCTAAACTAAATGCGGCCTATCTGTTACCTACGGGATTCCAGCGGGTAAATGATAGCCTCTATATACATCCGCAGATGAAGGAGAGACTGTCGCTGTCCACCAGACAGCAGGACAATAAGAATGAACTGCTGCTGACTTACCTTACCGTTGCTGATCTTAGCGTTTTTAGAGCGCGCTTACTCGATTATGAGCCTAAGCTTGAACAGATTGATGCGAATACCTATCAAGCTACATTTAACAATCCGGTGATTAAGTATATGATCGCCGGGGATACCGTCATTGACAATAAGCGGCTTCACACCATAAAATTCCTGCTGATCTATGATAAAGGACAAAAATTTCCTTTTTCTTCGGGTAATTATACGTTTCCTGCTACGGAGACTTATCCGCTTCAGCGTACAACCTGGTATTTTACAGCTAAATACGAAAGATCGCCATCAAATTCGGAGTACAACGAGATGAGGCTGATATTTAGCAAAGAAAAGACGGCCTACAAAATTGAGTTTGTGGATGATATCAATTTTAAGATAACGTATACAGATTCGAAGAAAAAGGCACATGTGTATCAGGGCGAATATCAAAACTACAAATCTGACATCTCTTTTTTTAACCGTCAGGGTGGATGGTCGGACAAGGATAAAACGGGTAGGGCGCTTGCAACCCCGGGCGAACAGTATATGGGTAAGGAGTCATTTTATGAAGATCCGAAAAAGTTTACGGAGGCCGCAGGAACGGCCAGATACTTTCGGTTTATCTTTTCAAATAACTACCAATCCATTTATCATCCTGATTTAGGTCTGATGGAATTGAGTAAACGGGAAGCTAGGGAGCAGGAAGACATTTTAAGTATGCCTAGGCAGGAGAGGTAATATTGTATAAAATATGTATATTGAAGTCAATATTAATGTACATTATATAACCAAAATAGCAAATTATGAAAAGGATAGGTCTTTTAGTTTATGCCGCAGTAGCGGTATCCTGTCATCAGAATACAAGCACAGGGACCACTGAAACATCAGCGACTGCATCTGAACCTACAAAGGAAGTAGCGGTGAATTTAGATTGGCTCAACGGAAACTGGAAGCGGACAAATGATAATAAAGGAAAACAGACTTTTGAAAGCTGGAAAAAAATAAGCGCAACCGAATATGCCGGCTTTTCCTTTACATTGCAAAAAGGGGATACCATAAGCCAGGAGCAGATGTCATTGATTGCACCGAATGGAAAATGGAGCTTATTCGTTAAAACTCCGGATGAAAAAAGACCTATTGAATTTAAGCTGGCAACGCTTAAAAGCAACGAGTTTGTTTTTACAAATGATTCGATAGATTTTCCGAAACAAATCCAGTATTGGATCGAAAGTGGAAAACTGAAAGCAAAAGTTTCTAATAAGGACATGGAAATTCCCTTTGAATTTGAGAAAATTCAATAATTTAAATGGATTTTCATTAGGAATACGCCAAATATGCCAGGTGATTATATTTTTAAAATGAGAAAAGACAAAACCTATGGTTTAATGTTTAACTGTATAAGTTTGGCATAATATCTGTTGCCATAGCGGCGTATATTAATATATTTAATCTTAAATCGAGAAAAGGACACGAACTAATGATGAAGAAGTTTTTTGCAGTTTTATTGCTTTGTATAGCGACAGCATTTGTACAGGCTCAGTCAATGAAAATAACACCGAAGGATTTTGTCGATGCTGCTGACGAGTCAAAGAATTATGTTGTCTTGAATTTTGCAGGTAGATCGCAGCAAGATTTGTATAAAGCTGCGCTAAAGTATGTGAATTCCTATTATAATAATCCTGAGAAAGTAACGACGAAAATCGAAGGCGAGCAAATTGTGATCGATGCGATGGAGCAGAAGGCTGTTTATACTACCTACCTGGGTTCAAAAACGTACTATAATTTTTATTATAAGATTACCTTGGATTTCAAAGATTCGAAAATAAGGTTCGCACCGAATTACAAATATTTTGAGTCGCCGGGCGGAGCTGAATATCCGTTGAACGGTACCAATAATTTCATGTCAAAAAATGCGCTATATGGTAGCAATGGCAAAGTGGCCCGAAAAAGCTTGCAGGAAGGATTAGATGCATTCATTAATAACTATATTGGTAATTTCTCCAAACATATCAATGATAGCAAGTCCAATGATAATTGGTAGAAAAAACCAGTTATCGCTGATAAAATACGCGTATGAATTCGGGTATGCTGAATGCCAACGATTTGGGCACTGATCGGGCTATGTACCAAATGCCTGTAGCTGAATTATACGATATGCCGCTGTTCCATAACGATGGTGGCGGCCTGCTGCAAGTTGACAACTTCACCGATGACAATAATCGCCGGATGCCCGAGACCATTCTCCCGACTAGCTCGCACAAGATCTTTTGCTTTACATAACACCTGCTTTTGTTGTGGTAGACTCGCGTGCTGTATAATGGCCGCGGGTGTATCTCCTTTGCCATAGAGCACATAAGTACGTGCAATCTCATCAAGTTTACGCATCCCCATATAAATCACCACAGTCGATTTGCTTTGGACAGCTAGTGGAAGGTCGGCTGATAGGCTGCCATCTTTTTTCATACCGGTAAATGCCCATACACCTTCGCTTACACCACGATGCGTGAGCGGGATGCTATTGAGACCCGCACCTTGCATGCTGCTAATTCCCGGAATATAGGTAACATTTATATTTTGGTCTCTCACAGTGAGCCATTCTTCAAAACCACGTCCAAAAAGATAGGGGTCGCCGCCTTTCAAGCGTACCACATGCTCAAAATTTTGACAGTAGTAAAGAATAAGGTCATTTATTTCTTCTTGTGGTACGTATTTGCCATATGGATGCTTGCCAACATAACGTTTTATACAGTTTTTATTCGCTATACTTAGGATTTCCTCGTTGATTAAGTTGTCATATAGGATAACTTGCGCGTTTTCGATTGCTTTATACGCTTTAATGGTGAGCAATTCTGGGTCTCCTGGACCAGCTCCAACAATAAATAATGATTTTTCGGTTGATTTTTTCATGTTTTACCTGTATTTACTGTGTTTGTATATGTAAATGTATTAAAAATTATGATTAAAATCACAAAATGTTTAATTGTTTATAGTTTTTTAATGAAAAAATATGATAAAAATCATCTTTTTGTTGATTATTTGATTTTTTATTTCATAAATTAGTGTTATGAAATCGCATAAATGATTTTTTAACAAAAAAAATAGATGTTATGGAAAGAAAAATGATTGTAATTATCGGAAATGGCATGGTTGGGAATAAGATTTGTGAAAAATTAAAACAAAAATCTCCCGATATACAAATAACGGTGTTTGCAGAAGAGCCAATTCGTGCCTATGATCGCGTACATCTGACAGATTACTTTAAAATTTCATCGATTGATGAGCTTTTTCTTTCAAAAAATGATTGGTACGCTGAGAATAATATTAAAATTCATTTAAATGACCCCGTTGTTGATGTAGATTTAAGTAAAAAAGAGGTTTGTTCATTAAAGGGGCAAGTTATTCATTATGACTACCTCATCTTTGCAACAGGCTCGGCCGCTTTTGTACCGCCAATTCCGGGGGTAGAAAAGCAAGGCGTATTTCTCTACCGGACCATTGAAGATCTAGAATTGATCAAAGCTTACGCGGCGAAAGCAAAAAAAGGGACGGTTATGGGAGGTGGGCTGCTGGGCTTGGAAGCAGCAAAAGCCCTCGTTGACTTAGGTATTGAAGAAACAGCAGTAATTGAATTTGCGCCGCGATTGATGCCCAGGCAGATCGATGCAAGCGCGAGCGCCCTTTTACAAGCTAAGTTGGCTGAATTGGGGTTAAGCTGCCTGTTACAAAAATCGACAAGCCAGCTACTCGGGGATGAACATCTTACTGGTGTTGCTTTTAACGATGGTACGGTGCTCGAAACAGATATGCTGGTGATTTCTGCTGGTATCCGTCCGCGGGATGAGCTTGCAAAAAAAATTGGATTGGCAGTCGGAGAACGTGGCGGAATACTTGTCAATGCCCAGATGCAGACCTCCGACCCCACGGTGTATGCTATTGGGGAATGTGCTCTGGTCAACGATATGATCTATGGTCTGGTTGCTCCAGGCTACGAAATGGCGGAAATTGCAGCTGGACACATCATCGGGGAAGAAAAGTCATTCAAAGGCTTTGATATGAGTACCAAATTAAAACTGATGGGGGTGGATGTGGCTAGCTTTGGAGACCCTTTTGTCAGCGAGCCTTATGCGCGGACGATCCTACTCGAAGATCGTAATAAAGGTATTTATAAGCGGTTGAATGTCAGTACGGACGGTACACGCCTGCTTGGTGGAATTCTCGTGGGCGAGGCTACCAGTTACAACATGCTCCTGCAAATGGTCAACAATAGTATGCCTTTGGCTGAGCATCCCGAACTGCTGCTGTTTGGCGAGCAGCGTGAGAGCAAATCGGCTTCTTCGGGATTGGAAGCCCTACCGGATCAGGCATTGATCTGCAGTTGTGAAGGAATTACCAAGGCGCAGATCTGTGATGCTGTGACCACACATAATTGCGAAAATGCGGAGGCTGTTAAAAAATGTACCAAAGCTGGTTCGGGATGTGGTGGTTGTGTACCTATGGTAAAAGATCTGGTCAATTATACCATGAAACAACAGGGGAAATATATCCGTAATACAATATGCGAGCATTTTGACCTGAGCCGTCAGGAGCTGTACGACCTGATCAAAATACACGAGCTAAAAAGCTACGACCATGTGCTGGATGCTTTGGGCAGGGGGCATGGTTGCGAGCTGTGTAAACCGCTGGTATCTTCATTGCTCGCTAGTCTCTGGAATGAAATGATCCTTGGTAAGGGAAATGATGTGGCACAGGATAGTAACGACCGTTACCTAGCCAATATACAGAAAGGCGGAACCTACTCTGTCGTTCCACGGATTCCGGGCGGTGAAATTACACCTAATAAATTAATCGTCATCGGTGAAGTGGCCAAAAAATATAATTTATATACAAAAATTACGGGAGGACAACGCATTGATTTGTTTGGTGCACACCTCAATGACCTCCCGTTTATCTGGGAGGAACTTATCGCAGCGGGTTTTGAGAGTGGGCATGCTTATGGAAAGGCGCTGCGTACCGTGAAAAGCTGCGTGGGTAGTACCTGGTGCCGGTTTGGTCTGCACGACAGTGTGTCTTTTGCCATCCGCATTGAGGAGCGCTATCGTGGACTGCGGGCTCCGCATAAGCTCAAGTCTGCTGTCAGTGGCTGTATCCGTGAGTGCGCCGAAGCACAGAGCAAGGACTTTGGTATCATCGCGACGGAAAAAGGTTGGAACCTCTATGTCTGTGGAAATGGTGGTAGCAAACCTCAGCATGCGCTGCTCTTGGCGGCCGATATTGATAGTGAAACCTGTATCCGGTATATTGACCGTTTCCTGATGTTCTATATCCGCACAGCAGACCCACTGACGCGTACTGCTCCTTGGCTCAATAAAATGGAAGGGGGGATCGACTATTTGCGGAATGTGGTGGTGGAGGATAGTCTCGGAATGGGAGAAGCTTGGGAACAGGATATGCAATTGCTTGTTGATAGCTACCGTTGTGAATGGAAGGCTGCAGTAGAAGATCCCAATATCCGTAAACGTTTTGTACATTTTGTAAACGCACCGGACGAAAAAGATGAAACCGTACAGTTCGACACGATGCGTGGACAGAAAAAAGCAGCCGACTGGAATCTAAAAACTATTTAAACATTATACAAAACCTTTTTAAAGAGAATCATATGGAAACGCAACTAGACACACAATGGCTTCAAGCCTGTAAAATAGAAGATGCTATCGAGAATGGCGGGGTTTGTCTCAAGCTAAACAATCAACAGGTCGCGCTATTTTATTTTGCACGCCGCAATGAGTGGTATGCTACCCAGAATGAATGTCCGCATAAACGGCAGATGATTTTGAGTAGGGGAATGTTGGGTTCGCTGGGGGATACGCCAAAGGTGGCTTGTCCATTCCATAAGAAAACCTTTGCACTGGATACAGGGGAATGTCTCTCCGGTGATGAATGTGCAATTAAGACTTACCCTGTTAAAGTTGAAAACGGGAACGTGTATATCGGAATGATCGCTTAAGGCTTTCGCAGCTATTTAAATGGAAAACTTTTAACGTAAATAAATTATGGATTACATTAGCCCCAAAGAAGTAGCGGGAACAATGATGAATACCGCTGTCTATAAATCTTCCCTGCCGGTCCGGGATCTCCTGATCCGTGGTGCACTTGCCGGTGCCTTATTGGCGATATCGGTGACGTTGGCCTTATTGGCGACTTCACAGACGGGTTTGAGCCTGGTGGGTGCATTTGTCTTTCCGGTGGGATTTGTCATTATCGTCATCCTTGGATTGGAACTTGTGACGGGAAGTTTCTCCCTTGTGCCCTTGGCCTGGTTTGAAGGAAAAATTAGTTTTAGGGTGATGGCGAACAACCTGTTCTGGGTATTCTTGGGAAATCTCTTGGGAAGTGTCCTTTTTGCCCTGCTATTCTGGGCTGCAAGCACTGAAACCGGGCAGGTCAGCCAATTGGGTAATATTGAGCAGAGTCTGATCCTGATCAGTGAAAAGAAAACAATCGGCTATGGCGATCATGGGGTTGCGGGTTTATTTGCTGCTTTTGTCAAAGCGATTCTGTGTAATTGGATGGTCTGTATGGGGGTGGTGATGTCGATGACTTCCAAATCTACCTTGGGTAAGATTTTGGCTGCGGGCATTCCGATCTTTATATTCTTCGCGCTGGGCTATGAACATGCGGTGGTCAATATGTTTGTGATCCCTGCCGGAATGATGTTTGGTGCAAAAGTAAGCATCTCCGACTGGTGGCTTTACAATCAGCTTATCGTGACAGCTGGTAATATTGTTGGCGGTTTGTTGTTTACTGGAATGGCAATCTATTACACGTATAACAGAAAAGGACAAGTATCGACCTCGCAAAACTAAATAGTTATGGCTAAAATAAAACAAATCACAGCTGTGCTGATTCTGCATGTGCTCTCGTTGGCAGCCTACGGCCAGCAAAACCCCGTAAAAGCCAGTTTATTTGAGGGTATTTTAGTGGCGGGATATGCAGATCATGGTGCTTACATTAACTGTACAGGGCCTGCAGTGAAATATAATTTTGCGAAAAAGAGGGCTGTAATGCTCGGATTGCTACCTACGTTGAAATTAAAGGATGACAAGGTGGAAGAAGGGAAGCCAAAGAATTCTTGGATTACCCCGACGCTCGGGGTTGGTCTGACGCTGGTATCCGGACATATGGCCATCCAGTTGCCTGCTTTTTATAATGCAAAAACCAGTACTTCTGATGGGAAATGGAAATTGGGAATCGGCATGGGGTACAAATTTTAACGTTGACGTATAGATTGGGAAATATTTACGCTGGGGAGCACAAGATCATTTTTAAGTTGTTGGCTCCCCCTTTTTTATACTTCTTGTTCAGAAGCTAATCTGTTTAACTGCTGGAAATCTTTAATGAAAATTTTCTTTCCGTCGACCGTGATTGCTCCCATCGCTACAAGTTCACCAAGCATACGATAAAAGGTCTCATAGGTAGTACCCACATAGGAGGCCAAGTCCTTCTTGCTTAGTGCAAGACCGATATAACCATCGCTAGCCCCCGCGCCAAAAATACGGTGGAGCAGCAGTAGGCTCCAGGCCAATCTGTTTTTAACGGATAGTTGGACAAGATTGCACATCTTCTGCTCCGAGAGCTGTAACTCGTCAGCATAAAATAGCATGAGTTGATAGCTTAGCTCAGAGTTGATGCGTAGCGTTGACATAAAAAAGGGTAGATCAACAAAACAGAGTTGTGTTGGTTCCAATGCGGTTGCTGAAATTGGATAGACAGCTTGTTCGGATGAAACGCCGCGATGGCCGACAATATCACCTTCTTTTGCGAAACGGACAATGATATCCTTGTCGCCAAGGTTGCGGTGTACTTTGATAAGTCCAGATTGCACAAAATAAATGCCGTGGACAGCTTCTCCTTCAGCGATAAACTGCTCGCCTTTTTTTACCTTGATCTGTTTTCGATGCAGATCGATCTGGCCAAGCCAATCCTTTAAAACATAGCGACACATAAGGCAGGAGTGGTCACAGGTCGTTGCTTTTTTTGATTTCATCAATATTCGTTTCAGGTACTGAAGTGATTTTATCTGCCCAAAGGTATTATCTATTCACTTAAATTCCTATTTTGTCTGCTATAAAAACGGACGGTAAGGCAATTTTAAATTTGCCGCTCATGGAATCCCTTATTTTTTAACGCTTGATAAATTGATGGCTATTGCGGATCGAAATTAATCCAGGGTTTTTACCAACGAATTTTTGCTTATATTTGAGTTACGTTTGATCAATTATAATAGCCTAGTGAAAGCGAGACAACTTATTCTTCTATGCATTTTTGCATTAGCTTACTGTACACCGCTGCATGCGACCAAAGTAGATTCCTTATTAAACGTACTGGATAAAGCAATACATAATCGGACTGTCTATTTAGCCGCCAAGATTCACCGGATTGACTCTATCAAAGGTCTATTGAAAAGCCACCCGGCAGCCATGGAACGGTACGAGATCCAAAATCAGCTAATTTTTGAATATCAGACGTTAAACTGTGACTCTTCATTGGCTTATATAGACGGCAATATTGCGATAGCCAAACAGCTGAACGATAGGATGCTCATGACAGAAAGCCAAGCCAAGTTGGCTTTTGTTCTTTCCATCTCTGGATTGTTTACCCAGGCATGGGATGTACTGAAGCAAATCGATTATGATGGACTGCCTCAGCACCTTAAGGTTCTCTACCACTGGAGCAATATCCGTTATTATGAAAATTTGATCAAATATACTGACCACGATAATTACAATAGGGAATACGAAAGTGAAATTGCCAAATCCAGAAGCAGCCTTATGGGGCTGCTCGACCCAAACTCGGATATGTACCTCAAGGAGAAATCATTTAAGCTCAAAGCAGAGGGTATGTTCAAAGAGTCCGGGGATATCCAGCTGCATCTGTTCAAAAAGGAAAAAAGTGATACACATGGCTATGGGATGTCTGCGATGGGTATTGCGATGATCGCTAAAGAGCTGGGAAAAGCACAATTGGCCGAAGAATATCTTGTTATGGCTGCAATTACAGATGTCCGACTGGCGATTAAGGAAAACGAGTCATTATTGACCTTGGCGATTTACTTGAATAAAAAAGGTGATGTGAATAGAGCCTTTGCCTATATTCAGGCTGCTCTGGATGATGCCAACTATTACAATTCGCGCTTTCGCAATACTGTTATTGCACGTACACAACCTATTATTGAAGCGACCTATCTTGCCAAAATCGATCAACAGCGGAAAAATTTGCGCTTATATGCAATCGTAATCAGCATATTTGCCATTATTTTGATTCTCACACTGTATTTCCTATTTATGCAGATGAAGATCGTGTCCCGTGCCCGAAAGAAACTCAATATGACTAACGGGCAGCTGATCCTCGTCAACCATAAATTGGACGAGGCCAATCTTGTACGTGAACGGTATATCGGCTATTACCTCAACCAATGCGCGGTATATCTGGAGAAACTGGATGATTTTAGGAAAAATGTATACCGTAAAGTAAAAAGCCGCCAGCTGGATGACTTACAACAGCTGACTTCTTCCAATGAATCCCTGGAAAAATACGCGCAGGATCTTTACGCTGATTTTGACCGGACTTTTTTGGAGGTATATCCCAATTTTGTCGATGAATTTAACAACCTGCTCAGACCGGATGAACAGTACCAGCTGAAAAAGGATAAACTCAATACCGAACTCCGTATTTTTGCCCTGATTCGCCTTGGGATTTCTGATGTCAATCAGATTGCCATCTTTCTGCGCTATTCGATGCAAACCATCTATAATTATAAGAGCAAGGTAAAGAGTAAGGCTATCGATGATGCCCAGCATTTTGAAGAAAAAGTACGAAAATTGGGTGGAGTATCCACAAATCAATTCTAAATCATTTACCAAAATAGCTTGCTTATTGTTTTGTAACTAATTGTCTGTTAGTTTATTGTTGTGTTTTCTTCGTTATAATCGTTTACTAAGAGCCCTACTTGCACATGCAAGTAGGGCTCTTGCGTTATACATTTGTTTTTAAGGAAATGCCGATAGAACCAATACCAATTTAATAAATCTATTTTTACGTTTTACCTATCGTCATCCTTGTACAACTTCAATCTTATGGGAAATTATTCTAGAAAAATCTTTTTGGCAGGATTTGCCGTTCTCGTGTCTTTGGGAACAGCTATCCGAACTGTTGCACAACAAATTTCACCCTTTAAGGATGGCGACCGCGTAGTCTTTTTGGGAAATAGTATTACGGATGGTGGGCATTATCACGCTTATATCTGGCTGTATTACCTGACGCGTTTTCCTGAAATGAAATTGAAGATGTTCAACGCGGGGATCGGCGGGGATCGGGTGGTCGATATGCTCAGAAGGTTGGATGGCGATGTGTTCAGCAAGCAGCCTACTGTATTGATCACTACTTTCGGTATGAACGATTCAGGCTATTTTGAATATAACGGTGATCAGCCAGAGGTTTTTGCTGATGCCAAGGTAAAAGAGTCGTATAATGGGTATAAAGAAATGGAAAAACGATACAAAGGGCTGGTCGATACCCGTCTGGTATTGCTTGGAAGTACACCCTACGATGAAAACGTGGTCATCAAGGATAATAAACCATTTAAGAATAAAAATAAGGCAATGAAACGCATCGTCGATTTTCAGCGTGAATCTGCTAAAAGTAATGGCTGGGAATTCTATGATTTTAATCAGTCCATCAGCGCAATCAATGCGAATTTTCAGCAAAAGGATCCGACCTTCACCATATCTGGAAGCGACCGTGTACACCCAGATAATAACGGGCATATGGTCATGGCTTACTTATTTTTGAAAGCTCAGGGATTTGCCGGTCAGGGGGTAGCGACAGTGGGGATTGATGCGACAAAACAACGTGTGACAGAAGCAAAAAACTGTAGGGTTGACAATGTCAAAAAGACTGGAAATAACCTCAATTTTGATTATCTCGCAGCGGCACTGCCTTATCCCATGGATACAGTCGCTAGAGGCTGGGGAGCTAAATATAGCCAGCACGATGCGGTTAATATCGTGCCTTTTATGGAGGAAATGAATCAGGAAATCTTGCAGGTTAAGGGACTTAAAGGAAACTATACCTTATGGATAGACGATCAGGAAATCGGTGTGTGGTCGGCTGCAGATCTTGACAAAGGGATCAATCTGGCGAATCAGACGCGGACACCACAATATCAGCAGGCATTGAAAGTGATGTTTCTCAATGAAGAACGCTGGGAGATTGAACGCCGCTTCCGCGATCTGGCCTGGGTGCAGTATAATTTTTTTCTTCCCAAAGGACTTTTGAATGCAGACAATCGCAAGGCAATCGAGGTCATGGACCAACATGTCGCAACAGACGGTTGGCTGCGTGCAAAAAGAGAGCTCTATGCCAAAGCGATGTATCCTGAAGTACGTGCGGCCTGGCAGAGCCAGATTGATGATCTGCAGCAGCGGATGAACGAAGTAAATCAACCTGTTAAACGGTCTGTGCGTCTTGTACAGCTGAAAAAATAGTGGGATGGCAGGGTTGAAAAAAAGAGTAATCAGCTTGTTTTTTGCATTGGTATTGGCAGCTGGTCTGCGGGGGCAGCAGGCTTATTTTGTCGATGGCTACCACGGCGGGGTCTATGGCCATTATCCGCTCTGGGTAACGACATTTATGCTTGACCATCTGGAAGCACAACCAAGCTGGCAAATCGGACTTGAGATCGAACCGGAGACTTGGGATACGGTCAAGGTAAAAGATCCTGCAGGTTATATGCGGTTTAAGCAATGGTCGAAAGATCCACGCCTGGATTTTACAAATCCGACTTATGCTCAACCTTATCTGTATAATATCTCCGGAGAAAGTATCATTCGCCAATTTGCTTATGGTATGGCAAAATACAATAAGCATTTTCCAGAAATCAATTTTACAACCTATGCTGTGGAAGAACCTTGTTTTACAAGCAGTCTACCCCAGATCCTCAAGCAATTCGGATTTCAGTATGCGGTACTTAAATCTCCAAATACCTGCTGGGGAGGCTATACAAGAGCACATGGTGGTCAATTTCTGAACTGGGAAGGGCCTGATGGTACAGCTATCCTTACTGTACCCCGCTATGCAAACGAGGCTTTTGAAAAAAACTCAACCTGGCAGACTACGGCCTGGGCCAATACAGTAGACTACTGGAAGAGCTGTTATGATGCTGGAATTACTAATCCGGTCGGTATGTGTTACCAGGATGCCGGATGGAAAAATGGTCCCTGGTTGGGAACGGGCGAAAAGGTGAAAAATAATGTACACTACACCACCTGGACAGCATATTTTCGATCGATCCCAGCTGGACAAGCTGTGCCAACCTGGAAAATGGGGCAAGAGGATATTCTGGTCAACTTAATGTGGGGTAGCCAAGTGCTGCAACGTATCGCTCAACAGGTGCGCCAGGCTGAAAACAGCATACTGCAAGCTGAGAAGATCGGAGCAATGGCTTTTATGGATCATGGCTTTGTGCCGGATGGTAAACGCCTTGACGAAGCCTGGCGGACGTTGATGATGGCACAGCACCACGATTCCTGGATTGTGCCTTACAATAAGTTGCATAAGGAGCAGACTTGGGCGCAGGCTATCGAAGAATGGACCGCCAATACGCTGACCATTGCGGATCAATTGATCCAGCAGGCAAATGCTTCTTATGCGACTTCTACGCAGATTACAAATTCAGAATTGGGCTATATACGGGTTTATAATACGCTAGCCCGGCACCGAAAGGAATGGGTACAGGTGCGCTTACCTGCAGATGTGGATGATGTCACCGTATGGACTGGAAAGCAGCAGGTGCTACCCGCGCAATGCCATCAAACGGCTAGCGGTAAGGTCGTGGAATTTGAAGCGGAGGTGAACGGCTTTGGCTATGCTACGTATCAGCTTAAGGCGGCTCAACCTATTAAGCCGGGGCAATCTAAATCGAGTGAACCGAAAAGGATGGTCCGCTTTGATACTGAAGGCAATTGTATGATCGAAAATGAATTGTACAAAATTGTGCTGGACAAAAAGCAGGGTGGAACAATCAGGAGTCTGATTGCTAAATATGCAAATCATAAGGAATTTGCTGCACAAGATGGGGCTTATCGGATGGGAGAAATCGCTGGGCATTTTTATGAAGAGGGGAAATTTTATTCTTCAAAGGATAGCCCCGTAACGTTCGCTGTCGTACAGGATGATGGGTTGAAAACAACGGTTAAAATAACAGGGAATATCAATGGGCATCCTTTTGTTCAGTTGCTATCCCTGGTGGCAGGACAGCAACGCATCGATATGGATCTGACGATCGACTGGAAAGGCAATGTTGGAATCGGTGAATATAAGCAGCAACAGCAATGGACAGCTAATAGACGTGCTTTTACTGACGATCGCTTTAAATTGAAAGTCATGTTTCCATCAGCGATAAAACAAGGGAGAATAGCCAAAAATGCACCTTTTGATGTGACTGAAAGTGGCTTGGAGGATACCTTTTTTGGTCAGTGGGACCAGATTAAGAACAACGTTGTGTTGAACTGGGTAGATCTGTTTGACGAAAATAGCCAATATGGCCTCGCGGTACTGACGGACCATACAGGGTCGTATGTCCATGGTAAGGAGTTGCCTTTGAGTCTGACTGCGCAATACTCGGGTTTGGGATTGTGGGGGATGGATTATAAGATTACTGGGCCATTACACATGCGCTATGCGTTGATACCTCATGAAAAAAAATGGAATATAGCGCGTATCGCAGACCGAAGCAATGCATGGAACGAACCGCTATTGGCATCCTATCATCCCAATATCGAAGCCAGAGATCGGCAGTTGATCGCACTTTCGGATGATAATTTGGAGATATCGGCCTTGCAGTTGGACCATGGACAACTTGCCTTACGCCTGTTTAATACGGACAATAAACAGGCTTCATCAACTGTCACCATAAACTTTCCCGCGACTTCGCTACAGGAAGTTCAGCTGAATGGTGAGCACAAAGGGGATATTTCCTTTAGAAAGATGGCGGAGGATAGGAAAGCTTTTGTGGTGCAGCTGCCACAATTCGGAATCAGGACCTTTAAAGTCAATAAATAGAACCTTTAAAAAACGATAAATCAATATGAATAAATTATATGGACTGCTATCTTGTTTTGTTATCGCGCTAATCGTGTCTTCGACATCGTGTGCTAGTCGCCGATATCATCCTGTTCCCAGTCCAGCAGACTATGTCAATCCATTTATTGGTGCCAGTACAAGTGTTGGTGCCGCAGGTACTTATCATGGTCTTGGAAAGACTTTTCCGGGGGCGACGACGCCTTATGGTATGGTGCAGGTGAGCCCCAACACGATCACAGGAGGGGATAATGGTTCGGGGTATAGTTACGAGCATCGCAGCATCGAAGGCTTTGCACTCACTCAGATGAGCGGAGTAGGCTGGTATGGCGATCTCGGAAATTTTCTGGTGATGCCCACCATTGGTAAGTTACATACCATTGCGGGTAAGGAGGATGGTACCTTGACCGGTTATCGATCTCCCTACAACAAGTCCAGTGAGATCGCTCAGGCTGGATATTATGCGGTTGATCTTGAACGGTATAATATCCGCGTGGAGGCTACCGCTGCACCACATAGCGGTATGCTTCGTTTTACCTTTCCGCAAAGTAAGGAATCACGTATTCAGATTGACCTGGCGCGTCGCGTCGGTGGCACAGCGATACAGCAATATGTCCGAAAAGTAGACGACTATAGTATTCAGGGATGGATGCGTTGTACGCCTGAGGGGGGCGGCTGGGGTGATGGCGACGGTAAGGCGGATTATACGGTTTACTTTTATGCACGCTTCGATAAACCCTTAAAAAAATACGGTGTCTGGTCAGCAGAAATCCCTGATAACTGGAAGCGTAAGCGTGACGATGTACTGTCCATACCTTATCAAAGTCGGGTGGCCAAAACGAAAGTGTGGCCTGGAAAAAATGAAATAGAAGGCAAACACCTCGGTGTATTCTCCGAATTTGAAACTAGTCAGGGCGAGCAGGTCAATCTACAGGTCGGAATTTCCTTTGTCGATATGCAGGGGGCCGAAAATAATCTTAAAAAAGAAATAGCAGGTAAGGATTTCGATCGTGTCCGTCGTGAAGCAAAAGAATTGTGGAATGCACAGCTATCAAAAATCGCTATCGACGGCGGTACAGAAGACCAAAAAACGATCTTTTATACCGCGCTGTACCATACCATGATCGACCCGCGCATCTATACCGATGTCGATGGACGTTATACGGGTGGTGACAACAAAATCCGCCGTAGTCAGGGCTTTACGAAACGGACAATTTTTAGTGGCTGGGATGTCTTCCGGTCGCAATTTCCACTACAGACTTTGATCAACCCCTCCTTGGTAAATGATGAGCTCAATTCATTGATCAGTCTGGCTGACGAGTCTGGAAAGGGGTATTTTGAACGTTGGGAATTGTTAAATGCTTATTCGGGCTGTATGATCGGCAATCCCGCGCTATCGGTATTGGCAGATGCCTATGTGAAGGGGATACGCAATTACGATGCATCCAAAGCATTAACTTACGCTATCAATACCTCCAAACGGTTTGGCAACGATTCGTTAGGCTACACTCCGGGGGCATTGAGCATTTCAAATACGCTGGAATACGCGTACACCGACTGGTGCATTGCGCAGCTGGCAAATGGATTGAACAAGACTGATATAGAACAAGTGTATTTGGCCAAAAGCCAAGCTTACCGAAAGATATTTGATCCAGAAAAAGGCTGGTTCAGACCCCGGAAAAGTGACGGATCATGGGAAGAATGGCCCGAGAATGCACGCACTAAAGAGTGGTATGGTACCATTGAAAGTAACCCATATCAACAGGGCTGGTTTGTGCCCCATGATATTTCGGGCATGATCGAGTTGATGGGTGGGAAAGAAAAAACCTTAGCGGACCTAACAGATTTTTTTGAGAAAACGCCTGAGAATATGCTCTGGAACGACTATTATAATCATGCCAATGAGCCGGTGCACTTAGTCCCATTTTTGTTCAACCACCTGAATGCAGCTTACCTCACCCAAAAATGGACCCGTTACATCTGCGACAAAGCATATAGTAATGCTGTAGAGGGGATCGTGGGAAACGAGGATGTAGGGCAGATGTCGGCCTGGTATGTGCTGGCCGCGTCGGGAATACATCCCTCTTGTCCGGGATCAACACGTTTTGAAATAACAAGCCCAATATTCCAAGAATTGTCTTTTCAGCTGGATCCTAATTATTTCTCGGGTAAAAGGTTTCGAATTGTCGCTCACGATAATTCGATGGATAACAGGTATATCCAGCGGGCAAACCTGAATGGAAAGCCCTACGCTAAAAATTATATTGACTTTAAGGATATGGTGGCTGGGGCAACTTTGGAACTCTATATGGGGCCTCAACCAAATAAAGAATGGGGGAACGAATGAAAATGAGACTAGTCTATCTAACGTTATTGCTACAATGGGCGCTCGCTGGGTATGGTCAGGTATCTGAGCTGTCGCTCAATAGTGATAATCCAGCGATTCGTTGGGAAATAAAACCGCAGTCGGATCTACCTTATTCGGGGCAGGAAATAGCACAACCCAATTTTCGGATCAAAGACCCCATACGCGGTATTGTCCCGGGGGTCGTCTTCACGGCCTATGTGGATCAGGGACTTGTACCGGATCCCAATTTTGCAGACAACATCTACCGTGTGGATGAACAGTTATTCAACCGTCCGTTCTGGTATCGTACAACTTTCCGCCTGCCCACACAATATAGAAAGGGGCAGCGTGTATGGATTCATTTTGACAATACCAACCGCTATGCCGATTTTTTCTGCAATGGCGTGAAACTATCGGGCACAGCTGGCTCTACCAAAGATGTTAGTGGGCATATGTTGCGCAGCAAATTTGATATCACAGATCTCGTGCGTGTGGGGGAGGACAATGCAATTGCGGTGTTGATTACCGATGCCGACCAGAAAAAAACACGTACGGCGAAAGAACCTTTTGGCGTAACGGCGAGCCCAACGTATCTGGCTGCAGCTGGCTGGGACTGGATGCCTTATGTGCCGGGACGGTTGGCTGGGATTACTGGCAATGTATCGTTGCGGTTTGTTGGCGACGTCAGTATGGATGACCCTTGGATGCGGTCCGACCTGGAAAGCAATGAGTTTGCCTACCTGGACTTTTCAACCGATCTAAGAAATGCGGGTGATCAACCCAAAGAAATAACGCTGGAAGGGATCATCAAGCCAGGAGATATTCGATTTTCTAAAAAAGTAAGGGTCGCCCCGCACAGTGCACAAAAGGTATATATCACCCGCAAGGAGGTGAAGGAATTTTTGATCAAACAGCCTTTGCTCTGGTGGCCAAATGGTTATGGGGAACCGAATTTGTACAGTTGTGCGCTTACCGCAAAAATTGGTGATGAGATCTCAGATCAGAAGCAGATCCAATTTGGTATCCGTAAATATGAGTACCATTATGAGCGCAATAAAGCGGGATGGCCGGTGCTGAATTTCTATATCAACGGAAAAAAGATCTATCTCAAGGGTGGGAATTGGGGAATGAGTGAATACTTGCTCCGCTGCCAGGGCGAAGAGTACGGTGTCAAGGTCAAACTTCATAAGGATATGAACTATAATATGATCCGCTTGTGGGCAGGCTCGATCACGGACGATGCTTTCTATGATTATTGCGATCGCTATGGGATTATGGTATGGGATGACTTTTGGCTTTATGTCGCTTATAACGATGTTGCCAATGATGAAGACTTTAAAGCAAATGCGCTCGATAAAGTAAAACGATTGCGAAATCATGCCAGTATTGCGATCTGGTGCGGAGCCAATGAAACGCGTCCGAAACCCGAATTGGATAATTACCTGCGTGCTATTGTGGCTTCGGAAGACCATAATGACCGGCTGTATAAGTCTAGTTCCAATCAGGATGGGCTTTCGGGAAGCGGATGGTGGGGCAACCAACCTCCGCGGCACCATTTTGAAACTTCGGGAAGCAACCTGGCCTGGAACGATCCTCCTTACCCTTATAGCAGCAACTATGGCTATGGCCTACGTACGGAAATCGGAACGGCTACTTTCCCTAATTATGAAAGTATCGTGAAGTTTATTCCGAAAGACAAGCTTTGGCCATTGCCTACGGACGAACAGCTCAAATCGGAGGACGACAATGTGTGGAATAGGCATTTTTTTGGTAAGGAAGCTTCTAATGCCAGTCCTATACAGTATAAAGATGCGGTCAATAAACAGTATGGTGAATCGACGGATCTATCTGCATTTGCTGAAAAGGCGCAATACCTTAACCTGGAAGTCATGAAGGGCATGTATGAAGCCTGGAACGACAAGCTCTGGGACGACGCGGCAGGCATGCTGATCTGGATGAGCCAGTCGGCCTACCCTTCATTTGTATGGCAGACTTATGATTACTATTACGATGCAACGGGCGCCTATTGGGGAGCGAAAAAGGCCTGTGAGCCGGTACATGTACAATGGAATGCATCCAACAACAGCGTCAAGGTCATCAATACAAGCTTAAAGAGCCTTGATTCGGTATGGGTTTCGGCGCAGGTCTTTGATATGAGTGGCAAAGAGATCAAAAAATATGGCCTGCAAACCAGCGCTACCGTACAGTCAAATGTGGCGATGGAGGTCTTCCGTCTAAATTTTGATGGCGAACAAGGAGCTATAGCTTTGTCGGATCTGCATTTCATAAAGCTTACCCTGAAGGATAGAAAGGGCGTTTTGCTGTCTGAAAATTTCTATTGGCGAAATGGCCGAAAAGAGCTGGATTATACCAGCCTAACTAGTTTGCCGAAGGCCAAGCTTGAATTTGACTATAAAAAAGAAGCGGGCACCGACGGTATTGTACTCCGGATCGTTAACCGTGGAACGTCGGTATCATTTGGTAATCGCTTGCGTCTGGTCGATGCAGCAACAAATGAACGGATTTTGCCGCTCATGATTTCGGACAATTATTTTACCCTGATGCCGGGCGAGGAAAAGTTTGTCCGGCTTACGGAATCTCATGTACGGCAATTGAAGAATGCGAAGCTGCTATGGAAGCAATACGGTCATGCTGAAAAGGAAACATTGAAATTAAAGAACATCTTTTAAAGATGATACAAATTTAAATAGCTGTAATTATGAAACGAAGATTATGTATTTATCTGACCACGCTTTATGCGATGTTAAGTCAGGTGTATGCGCAGCAGGTAGACCTGGTAAAGTATGTGAATACCCTCCAAGGAACGGATTCTGAATGGAGCCTGTCCTATGGAAATACTTACCCTACGGTAGGATTGCCTTTTGCGGTGCATTTCTTTTCAGCTCAAACGGGGAAAAATGGGGATGGCTGGAAATATCAATACAAAGCAAACAGCATACGGGGGTTTCAGCAGGTTCACCAATGCAGTCCCTGGATGGGCGATTATATGGTTTTTTCTTTGATGCCGGGCCTTGGAAAACTGGAGGTCAATGAGGAGCGCCGGGCGCTCTCTTTTAAGCATGAAAATGAGATCGCCAAGCCACATTATTATGCGGTTAATTTTGATAATGGCATCAAGGCGGAATTGAGTCCAGTGGAAAGAGGGGCGCATATGCGCTTTAGCTTCCCGAAAAAGGAAAAAGCGTTCTTGTTATTGGATGGTTTTTTGGGCGATAGCGAGATTAAGATTATACCCGAAGAACGCAAGATTGTCGGGTATGTACATAATGGTCGTTTTGTGCCCGAGCATATGAAAAATTATTTTGTGCTGACTTTCGATCAGGATTTTAAAGCTTACGGCACTTGGGAAAATGTGAAGGGTACCATCCAGGCTGGGCAGCAATATGATGCGGGGAAAGGTAAAGGTGGGTATCTGGAATTTCGCCCTGGGGCCAAAGTGGAGGTAAAGATTGCTTCATCCTATATTAGTCCGCAGCAGGCAGATCTTAATTTTAAACGCGAACTAGGTGGACACAATACTTTTGAAGTAAGTAAAAAGAAAGCTTTTGATACCTGGAATGCATTGCTGAATCGCGTACGTGTAGAAGGGGGGACGGAAGCGGAGATGGCAACATTTTATTCCTGCATGTTCAGGGCCAATTTATTTTCACGTAAGTTCTATGAATTGGATCCGGAAGGAAATCCCTATTATTTCAGCCCATACGATGGTAAGATTCATAAAGGGTACATGTTTACGGATAATGGTTTTTGGGATACTTTCCGTGGGCAATTCCCCTTGAGCAATCTCTTGCATCCGACCATGCAGGGGCGTTATATGCAGTCCTTGTTGGATGCGCAAAAGCAGGCGGGATTTTTTCCGACCTGGTCCAATCCGGGGATGTCGGGCGTGATGATCGGCAATCATGCTATCTCGCTATTGGCAGATGCCTGGGTGAAAGGGATCCGAACCTTCGATGCTGATAGTGCTTTGGCGGCCTATTACCATGAAGCGACCAATAAGGGAATGTGGGGTGGATCAAATGGGCGAGAAGGGTGGAAGGCGTATTTTACCAAAGGGTATGTCCCTTATGGCGATATCCACGAAAGTACGGCAAAGACGTTGGAATATGCCTATGATGACTTCTGCGCTTATCAGCTGGCAAAGGCTACGGGCAATATATTCTATGAAAATATTTTTGCCCGCCAGATGTATAACTACAAGAACGTATTTGATCCTAAGGTAAACTTTATGCGCGGCCGGCTAGATAATGGGCAATGGCGCGAACCCTTTGACCCTGTCGAGTGGGGTGGCCCTTTTACCGAAGCGAATGCCTGGCAATATAGCTGGTCGGTGATGCACGACGTGAACGGATTGATCAACCTGATTGGTGGAGTGGATAAGTTTAATGCAAAACTGGATACGTTCTTTACCATGGAACAGCGCGTCAACTATGGTAGCTATAAACAGGAAATCCATGAAATGCGCGAAATGTTGTTGTCAAAAATGGGGCAATATGCGCATGGCAATCAGCCTACGCAGCACGTTCCGTATTTGTATAATTTTAGTGGCCAACCCTGGAAAGCGCAAAAATATACCCGTATGGTGACATCAGGTCTATACAATGCGACCGAAAAGGGCTATCCGGGAGACGAAGATCAAGGGCAGATGTCTTCCTGGTATGTCTTGAGCGCCATGGGGATCTACAGTGTCTGTCCCGGAACGGATGAATACGTTTTTGGAAGTCCGGTATTCGAAAAAGTGACGATTAGTCTCGATAATGGAAAAACATTTATCATTAAGGCGGACAATAATAGTCCGCAGCATGTCTACATCCAATCAGCAGCGCTCAATGGAGCAGCCTACGACAAAAATTTTATTCAATATGAAGATCTGCTAAAAGGAGGGGAGCTTCATTTTGTTATGGGTGATAAGCCCAATTATAAAAGAGGAGTTTCGACGGATTCAAGACCATTTTCCCTGAGTTCGATCGATTAGATTATTTGAAAAATTCGAGGCCAGTGAGCTAGGCTCGCTGGCACAATGATATCATAACCAATTATTTTACTGTTTTACAAAAAATTATGAACAAAAGCCAATTGACATTTTGCGCACTGGCCTTCCTGGCCTGTACGGCTTGTAGTAAACAGGGATTTTTAGATCAGACGCAATCATCAGACCTGAATGAAGAGGTCGTCTTTTCGGATAGTACCTATACCATCAACTTCCTGTCGGGAATATATGGTGATATCGGGTTTGCGACTTGGCCCAAGCGCTTTGGTGGGGGCGGGCTTGATGCCAGCACGGATGAAGCGGAAGGTGCTGGACTGGGCAGCATCAATACCTTTATTCAGTTTGCCACGGGTACCGTCAACTCCAATATTATCACCAATGATGCTTGGGCAAAACCCTATACCAATATTCGTAGGGCAAATATTATGCTTAAAAACCTGCATAGGGCACGCTTTGGAACTAATATTAAGGTGCGGGTGAAGGCAGAAACCCGGTTTTTAAGGGCCTATTATTACTTTATCTTGCTGGAACATTATGGTGGCGTGCCGCTGATGGGAGACAGTGTTTACACGGCCAATGATGCGATCCCTGCCAAGCGGAATACCTTCGACGAGTGTGTGCGGTATATTGCGGCTGAATGCGATGCTGCCGCACAGGATCTCCCTTGGGAACATGTGGGCGAAGACTATGGACGGATCAACAAAGCGGCCTGTTACGGATTGAAGTCCCGGCTGCTACTGTATGCTGCAAGCCCGCTGTTCAATGGTAGCCCGGTGACAACAGAAGGGGCGTTAAAGGACGTCGTTGCCTATCCCGCTTTGGATGAAACGCGCTGGCAGCGGGCCGAAGCGGCAGCAGCGGAGGTCATTGAATCGGGTCATTACAGTTTGTATGTCAACAATGATCCTGAACCGGGATTTGGCTTCTATCAGCTGTTTCAACTGCGGAAAAACTCAGAATATATCCTCGCCAAAATGCAAGATTCCAACCGGGATCTTGAAGGTATCTGGAATCCGCCAACTTTTGGCGTAAGCAACCCCGGAGCTTATCCTTATCTGGAAACGGTGGATGCTTTTGGGATGCGTAACGGTTTGCCTATTAACGATCCCAATGCTGGATACGACCCGAAATCACCCTATAAAAACCGGGATCCCCGGTTGGCAAATACCGTAACCCGGGATCAGTCTTTGGTCTTCCACCGGGATGGATTGGCCCGGAGACCAGTCAATATCTATATCGATAAGACCAATCCAAATAACGTGACTTCGGGACAAGATGCCATCTACCGGGGCACGCCTACAGGATATTATACCTATAAAATGGTCAATCGGGATGTAGCGGCGGATTGGTTTAATACCTATACGCCACGCTGTCTGCCAATCATCCGATATGCCGAAATCTTGTTGAACTATGCTGAAGCACGGAACGAATCGCTCGGGATCCCGGATCAGAAGGTCTATGCGGCGGTGGAGGCAATCCGAGAAAGGGCAGGATTGGATCCTTTTGTATTGCCGACTGGCCTAAACAAGGACGCTATGCGTGAGATTATCCGGAATGAGCGACAAAAAGAACTGGCCTTTGAAGGACACCGTTTTTTTGACGTACGCCGTTGGAAGTTGGCTGAATCATTGGAAAATAAACAGCTGCATGGAACCGAACCCGTCCGTACAGCAGCGGGAACAACCTACAATACCATCAATGTACGAAAACGTGTCTTTGACAAACGTATGTACCTCTGGCCTATCCCGCAATCTGAAGTAGCGAAGTCCTTAGACTTGATTCAAAATCCAGGTTATTAAAAAATTAAACGGATGAAAATATACAAGATACTCTCATGGCCCTTGATGCTGGTCCTATGTTGGGGAATAAACTCCTGTAAGGATGAGCTGGGCAATATCCCCACTGAGGAGGCGGAAAAAGATATTACCGGAAACTGGAAAGTAACACAGCTGACCCGGAATGGAGAAAACCTGAGTAAGCGGTTGAAATTGGAAAACTTTAAGATCGATTTCAATGCCGACGGCACCTATTCCATTGCTGATGATCTTCCTTTTGTGGTCAGCGGATCGGGAAGATACCGTCTGGATGATCCACAATATCCCTTTAGTGTTGTGCTTAGTCCAACGGAGGGCAAAGAAGAGGTGGTCCTCAAATTCCAATTCCCTGTGGTCAATGGCAAACGCCAGCTCAGTTTAGTCATGAGCCTTGGTTGCAGCAGCAACACCTATCAATATGATTGCGAACGTTTAAACGGGGGAATATGAAAAAGAACACACATTATTCGACATATATCTACTGGGCAATGGGTCTCTTTTTGGCTATATTCTTAGCTCAATGTGGCCTTAAAGCCATCTCAGTGGTTGTGCCGACAGCTGCAAAGGCAAATCAGCGGGTGACTTTTACGATGCATTGCGGAGCCGAGCCCCGTATCCAGGGGGGAGGTAGTTATAGCACCCAGCTGGTCGCGGGTATCATGGTGCCCAAGGGATGGAATGCGCGCAAAAACCTGACCATGTCCTTTACCAGTCCAAAAGGAAATGGCACCATGCGTATTATTCCGGACAGTGAACTGGAACCTGTATCTGGGTTGAGCTGGCATCAGGCCGCCAAGAAGATGTTCGGGATCGGCCCCAATTTGGTGGACGATATGGAATGGATTGTTTTTAGGAGTACGCAGGCCTATTCCTTTGTCAATAACGAAGACATCGATTTTACGGTGAAGGCGGAATGTAACGTTGGAACCGAAAATATGTTGGTGTCTTTGGGATTCTATATCGGTTCTTCAATCGAAAATCTGCGTCCAGAGGATACAGATTATAAAAAGTTTACGTTCTCAAATGCTTTCGAGGTAACCGATGGTGAGGGCGATCTGATCGATTTTATCAACCCACAGTTGGGTACGGTACAACCGGTCAAAAGTCTGGACAATGATATCATTACGTTGACTTTCGATGGCGGGGTTACCAATACGGTTCTGGATCATGAGTCTGCTGTCTACCTACATGTCAGGGCAATGGATGAATCAGGAAAGCTAATTGCCGAAATCAAGAAACAGACAGCAGATACCAAACTGACGGACATCGGTGGTAAAAAATACCTTATCGACATCTGGCCACGTGGATTTTTTAAGGTCGATAAAGATCGGCACATCGCCCGTCTGGAATACTTCTATACAGACATTACGGGAACTAAAAGTGTCGGCTATGGCAATACGGATGAGCCTTTTAAATATACCTTCCGCTGTGAGTGATTGCTAACCTTATAAACGAATGACAAATGTTTAACCATTATATAAAATTAAGTGTTGTCGGTGTACTGTTGGTGATTGCCGACAAGCAGACCGCACAGGCTAGCTGGTATCCACGGCTCCGTGAGACAGTCTCAGGGAATGAGGAGCGGGCGATAGGGAAATTTCCGAAAATTGTGGATGAATATGGTAAGCCAATTTCAGGTGCTAAGGTCTATGATGCCGGGCAGCAGCTTATCGGTGAGACCGATGAAAATGGAGATTTCTCCCTGGCAGGCCATGTTACGCATGAAGTCTTATGGGTGGAATATCCAGGATATTATAGAAAGCGGATAAAGGGAGGTGCCGAAAAACTAGCGTCTCTGGTGCCTACCGTACTTCAAAGTGCAGACTCCTTGCGTATAGGCTATGAAAAAAAGAAAAGTTCGGAGCTCTTGGGAGCCGTTTCGGTAGTCTATAACAGTCAGATCAAAGATGTGCCAACACCTTTGTATTTGAACGCGCTAACTGGTCGTATGCCGGGGCTGTTTACGCAGGAAGTCAGCGGGTTTCGATCACCGAGCATGACCTCAATTACCTCAAATGATCTGGCAGGATCCCTCCCTTCGGATGCCGTGAAATATCGTTCCAGTATCGGTGACAATACCGAAATTGGCTTTAACCTAAGGGGACAAAGTCCGGTGACTTTAATCGACGGTGTACAGCGGGATATCTATTCCATAGATCCCGAAAACATCGAATCGGTGACCGTCGTCAAAGATGCGCTGTCCAGTATTTTATTGGGACAACGGAGTTCTAGGGGGATATTGCAGGTAACGACGAAAAAAGGACAGGCAGGACCACCAAGGATCAGCTTTACAGCACAAACAGGTATCCAGCAATCGTTGAAAATGCCGCAGCCCTTGAACGCCTATCAGTATGCCTATCTCTACAACGAAGCACTACTCAATGCAGGGCGACAACCCGTGTATAGTTCGGACGATTTTAAGGCCTTTAGGGATGGAACCAATTCCTTGTTCTTCCCGGATGTCAACTGGTATGATGCTGTTGTACGGGACAATAACCCGACCACCAAATATAACCTTGGTGTGAAGGGCGGAATCAAAAATGCACGTTATGCCCTTTCGCTAAGCTACCTGAACCAATATGGTCTATTTAAATCGGATGATAAATTTGACTACGAGACCAACGTACAGAATAAACGTTATCTCATCAATAGTGCAATTGATGTGGATGTAACTGATGACTTAACGATTGGACTACAGTTTTTTGGAAAAATCCAGGATGGCAGACAGCCGGGGGCAAAAACAGGAACGATCTTATCGACCTTGTACAATACACCGAACAATGCGTATCCAATTTTTAATCCCGACCAATCTTATGGTGGCTCCTCGGTGTATCGGAGCAACTTGTACCAGCTTGCGACGGGATCGGGCTATCTTTTGGACAATACGAGGGACCTGCTGGCTAATCTGGATTTTAATTACAAGCTTGACAAATTTGTTCCCGGACTGTACGCAAAGGGTAAGCTAAATGTTTCATCAACGTCGTCGAGCCTTATCGACCGGAATCGCCAACAGCCGGTGTATGACTTAAGCTATAACGAGCAGAAAGAACTCGTGTATGTACGTTATGGAACGATAGCGGATCAGCCTAATTCATTTGCGACCACGTCTACAGCAAATTTTTTCTATTTCCAGGGAGCACTGGGGTATGACAAGCAGGTGGGTGAGAAACATCGTGTCGGAGCCAAACTGTTTATGGACAGACAAACGGCCAATTATCAGTTTGACTTACCTGCAATCTATACCAACTTTGCAGCGACAGCAAACTATGCCTATCAGGATAAATATTTTGCTGAAGTAGCCTTAAACTACTCAGGATTCAACCGTTTTATGCCGGGAAACCAATATGGCCTGTTTTATGCTTTTGGCTTGGGCTGGGATATGTTGCAGGAAGACTTTCTGAAGGAAAAAACGGATTGGCTTTCTCAACTGAAATGGCGCGCTACATTTGGGCGGACGGGAAATACCAACGAGGCCGCCCTAGGCTATTACAGCTGGCGAGCTTCTTATGGACAGGACGGAGCGAACGGCTATGACTTCGGCTCAGAATATGCTTACACCAATAGCTTGATCGAAAAAGGGCTAGCCAACATTGAGGGAACCTGGGAAAAGGGAAATAAATTTAACATAGGTTTGGATGCTGCATTCTGGCGTTCAACACTGAAATTGACAGCCGACTATTTTAGAGATACTTATTTTGACCTATTGCAACAGCGCGGATCGACCATTGACCTGATCGGTATTGGATATCCGAATGAAAATATTGGTAAAAACCGTTATGAAGGGCAGGAAATCAGTTTGACCTATCAAAATAATTTGGGTGAGTTTAACTATTTCATTACCGCTAATGCCTCACGTATGAAGACCCAAGTGCTGTATATGAACGAGGTCTTTCAGCAATATAATTGGAACAGGCGCACGGGAATGCCCGTAGGCCAAACATTTGGTTACCGTGCGGATGGGCTAATCCAGACGCAGGAAGAAGCCGATCATGCACCATTGCTATCGGGAAATAAGGTGTATCCTGGTGATGTCAAACTGGTGGACCTGAATGGAGATGGTATCATCAACCAGTACGATCAAACGGCCATTGGCAATACAAAACCACTCGTATATTTTGGCACTACCGTGGGATTCAATGTTGCGGGGTTTGATTTCAGCGTGTTGCTTCAAGGGGTATTAAACCGTAGTTACCAACAGACGGATTATTCCTTTGGAAATACTGGCGACGGACAGGGATTTGATTATATGCTGGGACGTTGGACACCGGAGACCGGTACTGCTGCAACTTATCCAAGGTTGACGCTGGGACCCGATCCGACCAATACACAAAATATTTCGAGCTACTGGACCCGTTCGGGGGAATATCTTCGGGTTAGGAACCTTGATGTCGGCTATACATTGCCTTTCAATTGGACAAAGCGGGCGAAGTTATCCTCGGTACGCATTTTTGCAAACGCGCAAAACCTGTTCACTTTTACCCCCTATGGACGTCTGGATCCTGAAATCTCATCAGGTACAGCTTATCCAGCACAGCGGATCATAAGCTTTGGTGTAAACGTCAAATTATAAACCTTAGAAATCGACAATGATGAAATACCCCTATTCAAAACACATACATGCTGAGGAGCACGAAGTATCATGCGGATTGTCTGAAATGAAACTTGTGTCCAAAGTGGACCGGGGCTTCCGGATGCCCTTTAAATTACAAATCATTCGTATGAAGTATGATCAGCTAAAATGGATGCTCGTAGTCGGAGTTGCGATCGGGATCTTCTCCTGTAAAAGCGACCTAGAGGAAGAGCCTATCGAGCTGCAGACACTGGACCAGGTGTTTGACCGACGGGATTCGGCCGGCGTAAATGCAAACCGGTTTCTGACCGATTGCTTCCGTTATCTGCCCAGCCTGGGAAATCGGGTCGGTGGAGATTTTCTGGACGCAGCTACGGATGATGCTGTTTCCTCCAATCCGACTAACACATCGGTACAACAGTTGGCAACAGGCTCTTATACTTCGGATAATTATCAGGACAACCTTTGGGCATCTTGGTATCAGGGAATTCGAAAGACCAGCATTTTTATCCAAAATATTGATCGGGTACCGGTAAAGGGAAAACTGGAGAATGGTACGCCCATGCCGCGTGTATGGAAAGCCGAAGCAAAATTTATGCGTGCCTTATTTTATTTTGAATTGGTCAAGCGGTACGGCGGGGTGCCGTTGATGGGTGATAAGGTATACCAGCTGAATGACGATATTGAGCTGCCACGGGCAAGCTTCGAAGAATGCGTCAACTATATTGTGGGGGAATGTGACGCAATAAAAGACAGTCTACGTACCGATCCATTTAATCTGGCTTTTTATGGAAGGCCTACGAAGGCGGCGGCCATGGCGCTAAAATCCCGTGTGCTCCTATATGCTGCCAGTCCATTGTTCAACGGTGGAAATAGCAATGGACAGAATGTTCTTACGGGGTATACGGCATTTTCCGCTGGGCGATGGCAGTCTGCCGAGAATGCGGCCAAAGACTTGATGGACCTAAACCTGTTTAAGCTTGAACCTCAGTTTAAAGATGTCTTTATCACACGCAACAATGAACGGATCTTTGCGAAGCAAGGGGGCAATAATACCAGTTTTGAAAATAACAATGGCCCCGTGGGCTATGCCAATGGGGTGAACAATGGGCGCACTAGTCCGACCCAGGAACTTATAGACGCCTTTGGGATGAGTAACGGTTTGAAAATTACAGACGAAAATTCAGGTTATGATCCAAACGATCCTTACACAGGGCGCGACAGCCGCTTTTACGCAACTGTTTTTTATAATGGCGCACCTTGGTTAAATCGGCCTGTACAAACCTTTGAGGGGGGATCCGATAAACCAGGTGGATCCAAGCAACAGACAAAAACGGGCTATTACCTCCGCAAGTTTATGGGGAACTTTGAATCCCTTACAAATTATAGTAATGTAAACCATGACTTTATCCTGTTCCGTTATGCTGAAATATTGTTGAATTATGCTGAAGCACGAAATGAACGTTTGGACAGACCTGATGTCAATGTCTATCGTGCTGTTGAACAAATACGACAACGGGCAGGACTAACTCCCTATCAGCTTCCCGAAGGATTGACCAAAGCAGAAATGCGGGAGCTGATCTACCTCGAACGGAGAAAGGAACTGGCCTTTGAGGAGCATCGCTTTTATGATGTGCGAAGGTGGAAAATAGCCGAAGAGGAGTTTAATAAGGAGCTTCACGCCACAGTCATTTATCAAACGGGAACCGGGGCGATCAGGCAGTCACTTCCTATTCTGAAAATGACATTTGATACGAAGATGTATTTGGCTCCCATTCCATTTTCGGAAGTGATCAAAAATCCAAAAATGGTACAGAACCCCGGCTGGTAATTGGCTTATTTACGTAAGCCGAAGAAGGCTGCGCGAATGGCTTTAATCATGAATAAATAAAATATAAGCGGATGAAAAAGAGCATATATCTGTTAACAATAATGGTTTTGACGCCATTTATACTATTGGCGCAATCCATTGTGAATGGTATTGTCAAAAATAGTTCGGGTCCCTTGGTGGGTGTATCGGTGCAGGAGAAAGGAGGGGGAGCCACACAAACAGATCAAAATGGACGGTTTAAATTGGCCTTACGTGGTACTAAGGTCTTAGTATTTACAAGTGTGGGATATAATACCCAGCAACGAGACGTGAAGCAGGGTGAAAATATCGAAGTGATTATGCAATCAAGTAGCCAGGATATTGATGAGGTGGTGGTGGTGGGATTTGGTACGACGAAAAAGCTCACTAGCACGGGCGCAGTCAGTTCAATAAAGGGGGCAGATATCCGTCAGGTACCAACGTCGAGCGTACAGAATGCATTGGCTGGAAGATTGCCGGGATTTGTGTCGGTACAACGTTCTGGCCAACCCGGTAAGGATGCTTCGGATTTTTATATCCGTGGTGTCAGTTCGCTAAATCCAGAAGGAAACCAGCCGCTGATCATTGTCGATGATATTGAATATACCTATGAACAATTGTCGCAGATCAACGTCAACGAGATCGAAAGTATTTCGATCTTAAAGGATGCATCGACGACAGCAGTCTTTGGTATCAAGGGGGCAAATGGTGTATTGGTTGTCAAAACGCGACGCGGTGAATCGGGACGGCCAAAGATCAATGCGCGTGTCGAATCAGGTATGCAGAGCCCGGTTACAAAATTGAAATTTTTGAATGCCTATGAAAGTGCGCTCTTATGGAATGAAGCGATAGCAAATACGGTAGGAGACAATTCCAATCAACCCTTTAGTGAAGCCGACTTGGCACATTTCCGTTCGGGGGACGATCCTTATGGCCATCCCGATATCAATTGGTATGATCGGATCTTTAAACCGTCGAGCCAACAGTATAATACGAATATTGATATCACTGGCGGTGGTGAAAGTATTAAATATTTTGTGTCGGGTGGTGCTTTCTCCCAAAATGGAAACCTCTACAATTTTGAAAATGAGGGCGACAAGGTCAACAATAATTATTATTATCGTCGTTTCAATTTACGGTCGAATCTGGATGTACAGGCGACAAAGACACTCAAATTGCGTTTGGATTTCCGGGCAAACTTCAATCGCATTAATTCGCCCAGGGCGGGAAATATTGTTGGTGAGGTGTTTAATTTTAATAAGATAAGACCCTGGTCAGCACCTTTTATCAATCCAAATGGTTCATTTACCTATGCCAGCGATACGCAGGAGTTGCTTCCGACCATCAATGCACGACTGGCAGCGGCTGGCTATAGCTTGGATCGGCGCAACGATATCAATATTTTATTTGGCGGGACTCAGGAACTCAATGCTTGGTTAAAGGGACTTTCTTTCTCGACTCGTGTAGCCTATGCCAGCGTCGAGTCAAACGGCCGTGAACAGGCCCGTGATGAAATCCCAGTCTATCGTTATGACCCAAGCTCGGGCAGTTATCTGCTGAAAGGTGGGGCACCTTATGTACTGGGTAATTATACCCTGCGCGCGTATCAGGGGGATTATAACAGTCGGGTGAATGTTCAGGCCAACTTCAACTATGCGCGAACTTTTGGGGATCATGCGGTGACAGCACTCTTACTGTATAATCGGGAATCCTATAAAACAAAGGGCGATAAGAAAATCAACTGGATTCCACAGAATTTTGAGGGCTATACCTTTCGGGCAGGATACAACTTTAAAGAGAAGTTCTTGTTGGATGCGACGGCAGCATACAATGGGTCGGACCGTTTTCAGGCGGCACAGCGTTATGGTCTTTTTCCGGCGGTCTCAGCTGGTTATAATCTAGCTAAGGAATCGTTTTTCAAAGACGCGTTTAGCTTTGTGGAGCTCTTTAAATTACGGGCTTCCTATGGAATCGTTGGTTCTGACAAGGTTGCCGGTGATCGTTATTTATACCAACAAGTATACAATGAGGGTGGAAATTATTCGTTTGGTGAAACCCATCAGCCTTCACTGATTATCACGGAAGGAAATCTGGGAAATAATAATGTCACTTGGGAAAAACAGAAGTCATTTGATGTTGGGCTTGATGTCAATCTTTGGAAAAACAAGTTTTCCATGACCATTGACTATTTTAATAATTTACGGTATGATCAGCTCGTTACTTCACAGTCGCTTTTCCAGCATATCGGTGTAGGGGTCTCACCATCAAATATTGCTAAGGTACGGAATAGGGGGGTGGAATTGGAACTGAATGTAAACAACAATATCGGTGCGTTTAATTATAATATCAAAGGGGTATTGACGTATTTCAAAAATAAGATCTTGTTTCAGGATGAACCGGCACCAGCTTATCCTTGGTTGCGGCTGACCGGGCAGCAGATCAATCAACCATTGGGCTATCTGTACGATGGTTTTTATACCGAAGAAAATATCGGTACAAGTCCCAAACCATCAGGAGGATATGAGGTGCAGCCTGGTGACCTGCGGTATAAGGACCTCAATAACGATGGTGTAATTGATGACTATGATCGAACGGTGATCGGTAAACCCAATATTCCGAATACCAGTTTTGGGCTTACCCTGGGGGGAAGTTACAAAGGGTTTAGTTTTAATGTGCTGCTGCAGGGAACTACTGGGTACAGTTTTAGCGTTCAGGGAAGCGGTATTGAGCCCTTCCAGAGCCAGTTTCAACCGATCCACCAAGAGCGCTGGACTGCGCAAACAGCGGCTACAGCTAAATTTCCACGCTTAACGACTAATCCGACAACGATTAATAGCCCATCAACCTATATGTCTGACTTCTGGCTTATTGATGCAACCTATTTACGTTTGAAGACAGTTGAACTGGGCTACCAGTTGCCCAATAAATGGTTACCATTTAAGATGAACAATGCGCGCTTATATCTGAGCGGATATAATCTGCTGACTTGGACGAATTATTCCTTATATCAGCAGGATCCTGAGGTGACCTCCAACAGTGCTGGAGATGCGTATCAGAATCAACGTGTCGTCAATCTGGGTATACAGATCGGGCTTTAACAGTAAGTGATCAGGTTTAAAAATAATAAGCTTACAGGTTTAAAAATAATAAGCGGGACCAAATAGTTTTGGTCCCGCTTATTATTTTGATGGCAATTTGGCGGATCCGGATTACCCGCTTATAATCTTTCAATAGTTGGATTATTGGTGGTAATCGATCGTGATATCCTTCATCTCGAATCCTTCTGGTGCCTTTACAGTCGCAGTACTTCCAACCGGAAGGGCAATATCGAGCTTTAATTTATGCTTTTTGATGGACCAATCTACTTTAACCTCACCATAAGGAGTCTCAATGGCTGTTTTTGCCCAAGTAAGGCCTTTGGGAATCTGCGGATTAATTAGGATATGTTTATAGCCTGGTTGTTTTTCATCAACACGGATTCCACCGAGAGCTTGGTAAAACCAAGTTCCGATACCATTATAACAATTATGGATCCGGCTGCGCTCTCCACTCCAATATTCCCAGGTCGTGGACGCACCGTGGTCAAGCATAAAAAGGTAGCCGGGATAATCCCGCTGCTTGAGCATAGTATACATAAAGTCAACAGCATTGTTGTCCGTGGCCCATTGCGTGAGAATTGGTACGCCAACGAGCCCTACAGCGATATGGTTATTGTATTTTTCGGCACTTTCTCTTAAGAGCTGTTGTTTTACTGTCGTATAGGAAGCTTTGGGCGTGATTCCGAGCAGCATGGGATAGCTCATGTCAAGTTGAGAGCCTGTAGCATATTGGTTTGTCTCTTCATTAAAAAATACCTGATGGATCAAAGTGTCCAATTTTCCTTTTCGTGTGGCAAAGTCCTGTGCTTCTTGTGGGAGCTGGAGGACTGTGGCTATTTTCTCCATCGTAGCCAAGCATTCGCTCACGACACAATTGCTGACTAGGTCGACCGAGCGAGCAGCTCCCGCATCTACGCCAGCTGGGGCAAGCCAGTCTCCTAAAAACCAATCGCGGTATTTGGTATCTGGCCAGCGTGTAAGGAGCCCTTCTCTGCTATAGCGCTCTACATAAGAGAGCCATTGTTTCATGGCAGAATAGTGGCGTTGGATCAACCGCGGATCTTGATAGTTGACATAAGTACGCCAGGACGCCATAATGAAAAAGCTGCACCAATAAGGCCCGCCGCCACCTGCACCAGGATTGGGTGCTACATGTGGTAGGCTGCCTCCCTCGCGCATGCTATCCGACCAGGCCTGTAGCCAGTTGACAAATAGTGGCGAACTTGCAAACATGGTTTGTAAGGTATTGGTGGATGAATTTCCGTCGCCACCATATCCGGCCCGTTCCAAATGTGGGCAGTCGACCATATATCCACTGAAAGAAAGACAACGCATGGTGTATTGGATCATCGTGTGGATGGCATTGAGGTCCGGATCCGAACAGATAAAAGAAGAGGTCTGGCGAAAGTCAGTATGGATTAAATGCGCTTTAACGTCTTTCTTTTTGGGGCTATGTCCGAGGTTGGAAATTTTGATGTATTGGAATGCATGGTGATTGAACTTGTTGCGAAAAGTTTCGCGATGAAGTCCCAATGCAATGTAGCTATCCTGTTGTCCCTGAGGTATAAAATTACCAGCAGTGTCCAAGGCATCGCTATAATCGAAAACAACGGTCTGATCTTTCTTTAAACCAGTCATCTCCAGTTCGAACCATCCATTTAGTGCTTTTCCGATATCAATCAGCCAACCGCTATCGCTGAGCTGTTTGATTGAGGTGGGCCGGTAGGTCGCTTGAATGCTATTGGGCTCGGTCATTTGTGGGCTAGCCTGTATATCGGGAAGTGCTATCGTGGATACTGGCGACCAGGAGCGATGGTCTAAGGCAATAGCATCCATATCTGTTGGATTTAGGCTCGCATGGACACGCTCGCCTCCAAATTGCAGTGCCTGCCAGGGCCCTGTATCGGCATACCCAGTGACTGAACCTTGCCAGGAGGAGTCGGAGACAAATTTTGTTTGCCAGTGACCCCTGTTGCGAATGTCGAGCTGAGCCCGGACTAATGCGCCATCGAAAGAAACGTTAAAACCTGTGGTTTTCTTGTACCAGCCCGTGCCTAGCCAAAGCACTATGCTGTTTTCACCCTTACGAAGATAGCTGCTGATGTCATACGTATTGATCAATGAACGATTGTTCAAATGGGATACGGCAGGAGAAAGTACATCTGAGCCCACCTTTTTCCCATTGATATATACTTCATAGTATCCGAGCGAATTGATATGTAAAAAAGAGAGTGCCACGGCATCCAGATGAAAGTTTTTTCGGAGCAAAGGGCTCTGCACACCTTTTAATCCAATATACTCACCTTGCATAGGCTGATCCTTCAGAAGTCCAATGCCAAACCGTTGGATATCACTCCAGTCGGATTGCTCGCCTTGGTTGCTCCATATCCTCACTCGCCAATAGCAAAGGGATCGAGACGCAAGGGGCTTGCCTGCATAAGGCACCATGACGGATGCGTCGGAGGCTATCTTATTTGATTGCCAGAAATCTGCTTGATGATTTTCAAGTAAGGTTATGCTATCGGCTGCAACTTGAATTTCGTAAAACTGTTGGCTCATTTCTCCTCCGTGGGACTTTATTTTCCAACTGAAATGGGGACTGGTATTATCCAATGCATTTGGATTGATCAGGTTCTCACATCGAAGATCGTATAACTTGATGTTTTTGGATTTGCCGTAACCAACAAAGGTCAATACACTAAGTAGGCATAACGATAATAGGGCAAACGAATTGGTCATTTGAGGTCTAGTATTTGGTTTCCATAAAGGTAGTGAGCAAAGTGAGTGTTTTTCAGTAGCGTAAATCTGTTGGTAAACTTTTTAAAACTTCTTGTTGGTTTATATTGTTGTTATTTAGGGTTTTATAGGTGTTTTTGATTTTTGGTTTGGTAGATGTATGTATTCTTTTTTATGCTGAAAATAAAAACAAAATGCTGGATCTGTAAGGTTAGTTCTTGTTGAAAAGTTTGGCTAAAAATTGTTGTCCATCAATTTTTAGCTATCTTTATAAGAGTACTAAGCTATTGGATCTTACGATTTAAGAAAGGATATGTTTTGAACGCTCAACGATGTAAACAATGAAAAAGATCGAATTTATTCCACTTGTAGGAATTCATATTGAAGACTTGGGGCGAGTACCCTTCGGCATGGACCAAGCGCAGGTACAGGAATTTCTGGGTGCGCCATCAGACGCCCTTGACGGCCAGTATTATTATGATGAGCTCGAATTAAGGTTGGATTTCAATGACCTGGGGCAGCTTGAATTTATCGAAAGCATTAATGGCCCTTATCCCCAAAAGACCGAAGTCAGCATCTACGGGGTTAACCCCTTTCAGGTGGAAGCCGACGAACTGCTCCATATATTGAGTGAAAAAAACAGTGGACCTGTCGATGATGCTGAGGCGGGGTATTGTTATGCCTTTTTGAATAGCTCAGTCGGTGTTTGGCGACAAATGACTGTAGAGGATATCCAGGAGGATATTGAAGCGATAAAGGCCGAAGGTGAATACGAAGAGAATGTGGATATGCTGCTCGAAGACTTGGAGAAAGCGAAGTTTTTTTGGACAATCGGAATTGGTGTTGAAGGATATTATGCCGATTAATGGCATCGCTAGAATAGCAAAGACTCAAGGCTCTAACGGTCTATGGATTGGAGGAAATAGCCTAAGATCGATCGGTTTTTCCAGATCATGCGAGCAAACTGGTGAATACGGATGATCTGGATGTTTGCAAGCCGTACTTATTGAAAGGCCTGCCTAAATTCTACGGGGCTCTGTTGCGTGTTTTTCTTAAAGACTTTACTGAATGACTGAGGGTGCTCAAAGCCTAGCTCGTATGCTATTTCGCTGATCGATAAGGCGCTGGTACTCAATCTTAGTTTGGCGTATTCGATCATTTTGTGTTGTATATGCTGCTGGGTATTTTGCTGCGTATAGATACGCAGTAGGCTACCGAGATAGTTTGGGGAAAGATTGAGCTGCTGGGCAAGCATGCTTACTGTTGGAACTCCTTTTGTGATAAGGCTGTCGTAGCTAAAATGTGCCGATAGTATATTTTCGAAACGGGTCACCAGCTCCTGAGTGGATTTTTTTCGTGTGATAAATTGACGTTCGTAATATCGTTCTGCATAGATGAGCAACCGTTCGATCTGTTTGATAATCAGTTCGCGGCTGAATTTGTCGATGTTGGATTGATATTCTTTTTCGATATTCTGGAGAATGTCTACAATTACCGCCTCCTCCTTTTCGGAAAGAAAAAGTGCTTCGTTGACTTCGTATTGGAAAAAATCGTATGTATGGATATGCTTCGCCAGTTCGCTGTTCCACAAAAAATCGGGATGTATCAAGAGAATCCAGCCACTTGGTTGGGCACGGACCTCTTGATTAATCTCTACTTTCAAGAATTGTAATGGTGATATAAAAGTAAGTACACCCGAATCAAAGTCATATTGTTGCTGCCCATAATTGAACCTGGCATTTACATTTCGCTTTAAACCAATCGAATAAAAATGCTGTATCCAACTTAATTTGCTGTCATTAATAGGATAGTGCACTTGACTATAATCAACCAAACTGATTAAGGGATGCTCTGGTTGGGGCAGCCCGCAAAAGCTGTGGAACTCCGAAAGGGAATGAAAGCGAAATGTATTCTCCATAATTGTAAATTTAGTTATTTTCTTTTTTTTAATGTTGCTGATTTTTCTTTGCTGTCAGTTCTAACTTTAGGCTATTGTGCAGTCTGTTCAAAACCTGTGGATACGGTATAGCTCTTCCATTTTTCGATCTCGGCAGTCAACGTGTTAATCTTGTTTTTGGCTAGTTCAAAGGCATCTTCACCCATTAGGAAATGGACTGGCGGGTGCGCCAAAGTGCTGAGCTCGATCAATAAAGTAGCTGCTTTTTGCGGATCGTTTGTCTGATTGCCATGGATCTGGTGTAAGTGCGCAGCTTCATTTTCCCTTGCAGTGACATAAGCTTCGATGGGATTGGCTGCGGTTTGGATTGATCCATCGGATAAAAAATCCGTTCTAAAATAACCGGGATAAACCAGGGTCGTGTGAATACCAAAAGGCTGCATTTCAACAGCGAGCGCTTCCGTAAATCCGGATACAGCAAATTTTGTGGAACAATAGATTCCAAAACCCGGAAAATTGCCGGCAAGGCCACCAATGGATGCAATGTTAAAAATATGTCCGGATTGCTGACGTCGCATATGCGGTGCGATATGCCGGATAGCATTGAGTGATCCAAAGACATTCACGTCAAAATTGCGTCGGGCTTCGGAGTCGCTGAGTTCTTCGACACTGCCTGTCTGCCCGTACCCTGCATTGTTGACCAGGACGTCGATCCGCCCGAAATAATCAATTGCCGACAGTGCTGCCCGTGCGACGTCCGCATCATTGGTGATGTCGACTTCAAGGGGAAGGAAATTTTCATTTTCACCGATTTCTCGTTCCAGGGCTCGTTTCGTACGCGAGGTCGCTACAACAAGATAATCTTGAGCTAAAAGTTCCTTTACCAAACTTAAACCCAGTCCTTTGGAGGCACCGGTAACAAACCATACTTTTTGTGATTTCATGTGTTTTAGTTTAAAAATAAATTGATGCTACAAAGTTGATGATTTGGTATTTTTGGGATGTAGGCAGATCGACGGATCTCGTAGCCAAATCGTGGGTTTGATGTTTTTTTATAAAATTGTATTTTCGATAGGCAATCCCTACGACCTGTACCGATGAGAGAAAAGATAGATAGCCGGCATAAGTATATCCCGGTTGTGTAAATGTAAACTTTTAACAAATAATAACTATGGAAAATCAGGGAGCCTCTGTCGTTATAACACATCATATTTTAGATGACAAGCAATTGGAATACGATCAGTGGCTAGCGGAGGTTGTTCCGCTCACCAAACATGCGAGAGGATTTATAGACTTACAGATCATTCGTCCTATCCCGAAATTGACGTTTGTCTATACGGTAATTATCCGGTTTGATACTGTCGATAACCTAAAAAATTGGATGAAATCGGACACGCGTCGAAGCATGATCGAGCAAGCTGCTCCCTTATTTCGGAAGCAAGACCGCTATCAGATCAAATCAGGCCTCGAGTTTCTTTTTGAAACAGCAGAGCAAGCCCATCAGGTGCCGCGGCGCTGGAAACAATATCTTGTTACCTGGTCAGCAATTTACCCGCTGTCATTGATCATACCAATAATTCTACTGCCTGTTCTCCGGTATTTTCATATTCCTCAAAATCATTTTTCTGATGGTTTATTGATCTCCGGATGTATCGTTTTTTTGATGGTTTATCTGGTCATGCCCAATTACACGAGGATGATCCGTAAATGGTTAAACAAGTAACCGAGAGGATGGAATACAGCTGAATTGGGGCGTAAAATTGAGCGGCTAACCTGCACTGTATTTATTTGGTCGCAAAGTAAATAAAACAATTTTTCCTTTATAACACTTTGTTTATAGGTAGGGGCCAATGCGATAAATAGCTAAATCGGATTGCGAGCCTGGGTAATGGTTAAATTTTAAATATCTTAATATGCTACAGAAAAATGATGTTGCGCCTGATTTTACCTTGTATGCGACTCCGGATCAGAAAATTAAATTGTCGGAATTTAAAGGCCATAATGTAATCCTTGCTTTTTATCCTGCTGACTGGAGCCCGGTATGTAGTGATCAGATGGCACTTTACAATGAAATGCTTAAATATTTTAAGAAATATGATGCAGAGATATTAGGTATATCTGTGGACAGCAAATGGTGCCATCTAGCTTTTGCACAATCCAGAAAATTGCACTTTCCACTGCTGGCGGATTTTGAGGCAAAAGGTGAAGTCGCGAAAAAATACGGGGTGTATGATGAGGAGGAAGGAGAATGTAAACGTGCTCTTTTTGTGATCGATAAAGAGGGTGTTATTCAATGGAGCTACCTGTCGCCAACAGCGGTAAATCCAGGAGCAGATGGGATAATAGAAGCATTGGAAAATCTTAAATAGAAATTTATGTCATTAAAGCCAAGAGTAAACGATAAGGATCATATCCAGGGTAATGGCAATGCAGAGGTAACGATTGTCGAATATGGGGATTATCAATGTCCACATTGTGGCGCTGCTCATCCCATATTGAAAAAGATGATGGCCGAATTGGGTAGTCAAATCAGGTTTGTATTTCGCAATTTTCCACTGTCAGAGATGCACGAATATGCACGGCCAGCAGCACTTGCTGCCGAAGCAGCGGGGCAACAAGGTAAATTTTGGGAGATGCATGATGCAATCTATGAAAACCAGTTAAACCTGAGTACAAGGTTGTTTATAGATCTTGCCGAACAACTGGGGCTCGATATCGACAATTTTAAAAACGCCATGCAAGACCAACGTTTGGACGAAAAAGTAGAGGGTGATTTTGAAAGTGGTATGATGAGCGGGGTAAATGGTACACCCACATTTTTTGTCAACGGCGAGAAATTCGATGGCGGTGCAGAGGATCTTGTCCAGATGCTACACGAAAATTGATAATTTAATTCTTGCCTGACTTAGGATTGAGCTGATAAGGTAAAGCCTGTCGCAAGTGTTGGGAGGCTCGGGAACAACCGATCAATAAATTAAATAATTAAAAATATAAATTATTCATCATGGCAACATTCAAAGTTCAAGACGGAACTGAAATTTACTACAAAGATTGGGGTACAGGGCAGCCTATCGTTTTCCATCATGGTTGGCCTTTGTCAAGCGACGACTGGGATGCACAGCTGATGTATTTCCTTGACAAAGGTTATCGCGTAATTGCGCATGACCGTCGTGGTCATGGACGCTCTACACAGACTGACCAAGGGAATGACATGGATACGTATGCTTCTGATGTAGCACAATTGGTAGCAGCATTGGATTTAAAAGATGCGATCCATATCGGCCATTCCACCGGTGGTGGGGAGGTGATCCGCTACATAACCAATCATGGGACCTCACGGGTCGCAAAAGCGGTATTAATCAGTGCCGTAACACCGATAATGGCTAAGAGCGAAACAAATCCTGACGGTGTACCCATGGACGTGTTCGATGAAATCCGATTGAATACAGCGACACGCAGACAACAATATTTTCAAGACTTTACCCTTGCTTTTTATGGCTATAACAGGGATGGAGCCAAGGTGCAGCAGGGGGTGATGGATAATTGGTGGCGACAAGGAATGATGGGGGGAATAAAAGCGCACTACGACTGTATCAAAGCATTTTCTGAAACAGATTTTACGGAAGAACTTAAGCAAGTAGCGGTTCCTGTTTTGGTCTTACATGGTGAGGATGACCAAATTGTACCGCTGGATATTACCGGTAGAAGAGCAGCACAATTGGTGAAAAATGGTACCCTGATCACTTATCCTGGATTCCCGCATGGAATGCCGACAACTGAAGCAGAAACAATCAATAAAGATATCCTGGCTTTTATCACAAAATAAAATGTGCCACGGATCAAAAATAGTTTTTAAATAGTAGTGGGGCTGTTCTTTTTTAGGAACGGCCTTTTTTGTGTTTATTCTTTTAGGGATATGAATTTCTTACTTATACCAAGCTTTTTCATTTTGGATACGCTGACATACATAATATGCTTCTACAGGCTATTATGAGGTTTAGACTGTTTGTAAGTTAATTTTTTATTAAGTAAAAGTATGTTAAACCTCTTTAGTAGGAATTCATGTGGTTATTAATTAAATATTTCTTAATATTAAGGTAAATTATAAACCAAGTGAAAGCATCAACTTTGGTGCTGAATTCTAAACCAGACTAAAAATGCAGAAAACATTACTAATCAGTATGGCATTGGGTCTCTCATATCCCACGTGGGCGAATGTAGAGCGTAATTATGTCAAATTGAATGAGAAAACGCAAGCTATTGCGATTCAGTCTACCGTGAGAGGTGTGGTAAAAGACAAAAACGGTGCAGCTATGGCCGGTGTCACCATTACCAATCTATCCAGTCAAAAAACGACATCTACCAATGCATCCGGAGCGTTTAGCATCGAGGCTACTATTGGCCAAAAACTGAAGCTTACTCTTGTAGGGTATAGCGAACAGGTGGTGACCGTAAACGCAACCCAATTACAACTTGTGATCGAGTCGAAAGATACCGAGTTAGAGGAAGTTGTCGTGGTGGGGTACGGAACCCAGAAGAAAGCAAATTTGACAGGGGCTGTGGATCAGGTGGGGTCAGAAGTGTTTGAGGGACGTGTCCTTGGCAATGCGAGCCAAATGCTCCAAGGTGTTGTCCCCAACCTGAATATCATCCCTGCCGATGGTAAACCAAATCGTTCTCCCAGTTTTAATATTCGGGGAACAACCTCGATTGGGCAGGGAGGAAGCGCCCTGATTTTAATAGATGGTGTCGAGGGCGATCCCGGTTCGATCAATCCAAATGACATTGAAAGTGTGTCTGTACTCAAAGATGCTTCCTCTGCTGCAATTTATGGTTCCCGAGGTACTTTTGGTGTAGTATTGATCACAACGAAACGGGCCAAATCGGGAAAGACCTCGGTGAACTATTCAGGGAGTGGATCTTTCCAAAAACCGGTTACAATACCAAAATTCGTAACAGATGGTTATGAATACGCTTCTCATTTCTTTGAGGCATACAACGCCTGGAACAACTATACCTTAACACCTAGTAAACTGAATAAGACCCAGATTTTCACCAAAGAGTGGTTGGACGAATTTAAACGTCGCAAAGAACAGGGTATAACAGAAGACGTGACTGTCGATAAGGATGGTAACTATGTTTATTATGGTAATGAAGATTATTATGGCACTTTGATAAAGGACAATACTTTTGTGCAGGACCATAATCTTTCGATCAGCGGAAACACCGAAAAGTTAGATTATTATATCTCGGGGCGTGCTTATGATTACAAGGGTATGTACCGTTATAACACAGACAAATATCAAAACTACAATACGCGGGCTAAGGCCGGACTGCAAGTGACGGATTGGTTGCGGATTGCTAATAATATTGATTTTAGTTATGCCAAATATTGGGATCCTTCCACTGCAGGAGAAGGCGGTAATATATGGCGGAATATTGCGGATGAAGGACATCCCTCGTCGCCAATTTTTAACCCGGACGGCTCTCTGAGTTTCTCTGCTGCGTATACCGTAGGCGATTTTATTTATGGTAAAAATGGAACCAAAAGTGGTAATCAGGATCTGCGGAATACAACCTCGTTTGAATCTAAGTTTTTTAATAATACGTTTCGTGTAAAGGGTGATCTCACCTTCAGAAGCCGTGATCTTAATTCACTGCGTGTTAGGGTGCCAGTACCTTACAGTACAAAGGAAGGGGAAATCGTCAAACTGACGACAAATATGAACGATAACCTCTATCAGGTCAACGAAAACTGGCGCTATTTGTTCGGCAATATCTATGGTGAGTATGAAAGGACGATAGGAGATCATTATTTCAAAGGTTTGCTGGGCTATAACTATGAGCAACGTGCTTATAATGCGAGTTATATCACCAAAAACGGCCTGCTCAATGATAACGTGGAGAATATCAATCTTGCAGTGGGTCAAAGTACCACCGCAACGGCCAAATACAATAAATATCGAAATGTAGGTGTGTTTATGCGGGGCAACTATATTTTTAAAGACCGTTATCTATTTGAATTTAATGGCCGCTATGATGGATCTTCGAAGTTTCCGATCAACCAACAGTGGGGGTTTTTCCCTTCGGCTTCGGTAGGCTGGCGTGTTTCGGAGGAGCCTTTCTTTCAGGTGGATAAGAAAGTCTTGTCTGACTTAAAGCTACGTGCTTCTTATGGTTCTTTGGGAAATGGTAACGTAGACCCTTATTCGTATCTTGATCTTTACGAGATCAAGGTCATGGACCGTTTATTAAATGGAGAAAAATCGACCTACACTTCGGTGCCAAAAGTTATCCCTGACAATCTGACCTGGGAAACAGCGCGTACGGCAAATATTGGACTTGATTTTTCATCAGTCAATGGAAAATTGACTTTTACTGGTGATATATATCAGCGTAAAACGTTGGATATGTATACTTTGGGTATGGCGCTACCGGAGATATTTGGTGCGGAATCACCAAAAGGAAATTATGCTGATATGACAACCAAAGGTTTTGAAGTCAGCCTGGCGTATCGCGATCAATTTGAACTCAGCGGAAGTCCCTTTAACTGGTCTGTCAAAGCGACATTAGCAGATTATAAATCGAAAATAGATCGCTACGATAACAAGGAAGGGATCATTAAGGATGGATACTATTATGAAGGTCAGCAAATCGGAGATATTTGGGGCTATGTGACACAGGGATTGTTTCATAATCAGGCGGAGATTGATGGTGCGGCGAAACAAAAGTTGATCAAATCATCCAATAACGGAACGATTTATCCGGGAGACATACGTTTTGCAGATCTCAATGGAGACGGGGTTATAGATTATGGTAACAATACCGTTTATAGCCACGGTGACCGAACAATTATCGGGAATTCCGAACCCCGTTATATTTATAGCTTTAATATTAACCTGGACTGGAAAAATGTATATTTTTCTACTTTCTTTCAGGGAGTGGGCAAGCAAAATTGGTATCCGAATAATGAATCTCTATTTTGGGGACAATATAATAGACCTTATAACAACCTACCGGAATGGCACCTGAATAACTATTGGACAGAAGATAACCCAGATGCTTATTTCCCGCGCTACGCTGGTTACAATGAGTCACTAAAAGTGACACCACAGACCCGTTTCTTGCAGAATATCGGTTATTTCCGGATGAAAAATATTCAGATCGGCTATAATTTTCCAAAATCTGTAACCTCTAAACTGAAAATCCAGAATCTACGTGCTGGTCTTTCTGGTGAAAATCTACTGACATGGTCCCCTTTTTATAAACATACCAGAGACTTGGATGTCGGTAATGTGGGGAAATCAGATCCTACTGTAGAAACAGGTACACGTGATGGATTTAACTATCCGATCATGAAAAGTGTGAGTTTTAACTTATCCATTGGTTTTTAATATTTAGTATAATGAAAAAGATATTTTATTTATCGGTTTTAACCTTGTTGTTCGCTTCCTGTGAATTGAAGGAATTGCCAAAATCGGAGGCAACTGAGGAGGATATTTTCGGAAGCGAAAAGGGACTGAAAAACTATAGCAATTCTTTTTATCGGAATATTACGTCAGGTAGCGATGCCTACAAAGGGGATGCTATGGCCGATTATGCGGCTGTGAATCGGGTGAATGACTTTATAATCGAAGGTGCATATAGCAAAGAAGTGGAGGAATTAAAGGGACTCTGGACCTGGACAACACTGCGTAATATCAATCAGATGATCGCCAAATGTACAAGCCCCAATTTAAGCGATAAGGTTAAGAATAATTACATTGGTTTAGCTCGTTTTTTCAGGGCCTGGTTTTATTACGAGAAGGTGGTTCGTTTTGGTGATGTGCCTTGGGTGGACCACCCTTTAACAGTTGATGAAACGGACATTTTAAAAGCACCCCGCGATTCGAGAGAAGTGGTCATGAAACATATCATGGAAGATCTGGATTTTGCGTATGAGCATATAACAGATGCTCCCGGTGATGGAACGACGGTAAACAAATGGACTGCATTGGGACTGAAAACACGGATCGCTTTATTTGAAGGTACTTTTCGTAAATACCATCAACTGAATCTGCCAACAAAGCCCGAAGCATTTTTTCAATATGCTGTGGACGCTGGTAAGATCCTGATGGAAACGGGGCCTTATCGCCTTCATATTGCCGCTGATCCTAAAATTTCACAACGTGAGCTTTTCATTAGCGAACAACCAATGAAAGACGAGGTGATGCTGGCTATTGCATTTAGTAAAAATCAGGCTTTGATGAATGATGCAAACTGGTGGTGGACTTCGGCCACGTATGGTCCGCGGCTGAGCCTGGTACGCCCATTTATCAATACGATTTTGAACGCTGATGGGTCATCTTATACCGATCGTCCAAATTATGAAAAGGAAGAGTTTTATGAGGAATGTCAAAACCGGGATTTGCGTTTAGCCCAGTTGATCCGCACTCCAGGCTATAAACGGGGCGGTAAGGCTGCGCCACCCAATTTCGCAAGTTATACTTATACCGGCTATCAACCAATCAAATATGCGCTGGATGATCCTTATTATGACAATGGTGGATTCAATACGAATGCCTTACCTTTGATGCGGTATGCAGAGGTGTTGCTGAATTATGCCGAAGCAAAAAAGGAGTTGGGGACATTTAACGATACAGACTGGGCAAAGACCGTCGGCGCGCTCCGTACACGCGCAGGGATCTCCGCTGGGGCTAATACACTCCCAACCAAAGTAGACACCTATCTGAAAAATACATTTTTCCCCAGTATCTCTGATCCTGTTCTCTTAGAGATCCGCCGCGAAAGACAGGTCGAATTGGCGTTGGAAGGATTTCGTTTTAATGATCTGAAACGATGGAAATCTGGTGAACTGATGGCTAACCTACAATGGACGGGTATTTATATACCTGCTTTGGAAAAACCAATGGACCTGGATCGTGACGGTACTCCTGATGTATTGTTTTATGATGCTAGTAAGCCCGAACCTACCGTACAGGGAGTCACCAAGGTCAAATTGGGTGGAGACAAAAACTCCCAGACGATAACGACGGATAACCATTTGCAATGGGGGAAAACCATGAGTCGAAAATGGTATGATAATGATAGACAATATCTCTATCCCATTCCTTCTTCAGCGCTTGTCTTAAATGGTAAGCTAGGACAAAATCCGGGCTGGGAATAGGATATAGCCTTAATCTATATACCGAAAACGGGGACTGGAGTTTAGCTCAAGTCCCCGTTTCCTTTACCGCCTTTCTTGGTAAACACCCACTTCATGTAGGACGGCACGTTTATTTTTGGGTTGGATGCTGAAACGTAATTTTTGCCCCACCACCTCATCAAAACGAAAAATCTTGATGCGTCCCTGTACAACTGGTGTCGTCGAAAGCGTATACCATTTGCCATCTTTGAGATAAGTGACCGTATAGGTGGCAGGATTATCCTTGCCTTCGGTGATAACAATGGTGTTAAATGTCTTACTGCGTTCAAAATCCAGTTCATACCAGACTTCGCCCATAGCCGAGGGATTGGATACCCAAGCGCTGCCGAAATTGTCATCATTGGCGAAATCCATAATACTCATATCTTCACTCCAACTGCTATTGGAAGGGACCTGGCTGGCGATATTGTGGTCTAGGATGGGGGCTTGGTAGCTTGGTAAAGCGTTGTAATTTGGCGTTTTCTTGTAAAGAGTACCGATGGTTTTTAGCGCTTCCAATGCGTTTTCATCCATCTGGCCATCGCTGTTGGGGGCCACATTGAGCATGAAATTACAATAGGCATCGTTGTAGGGAATAACGAATTTCTCTACAAGTTCCTTCACATCTTTGACTGCTGTTGTGGGGAATGATTTTTTCCAGAACCAATTTTGCTGCAAGGGCAGACAGGCCATAGCTGGTAACTTGTTATGCTCTTTGGAAATAAATTGCCCTGCACCTTGTTCGTAAGATTTTATATCGGTGTAAAATAGCGCATCACCGGGATATTTTGCCGAATTGAGATCCATCAATAGGCATTTGGGTTGCAGGGATTTGACCAGGTGATAAATGTCATCAAAGGGAATATCATCATAGGAAATACGTGACCAAGGGGCATCCCAACCGTCGATCACCAGCGCATCAATCTCACCATATTGCGTCAGCAATTCCGTTAGCTGATCTTTGATCAATTGGATATGGGCTTTGGTAATCGTATGTGGACGTATCCCCTGATGCATGTCAAGGATGGAATAATAGAGCATCACACGTAAGCCATTCTTGCGGAATGCTTCTGTAAATTCCTTGACCACATCGCGGTGCAATGGGGTGTTCATGACGTTGTAATCCGTGGTTTTGGTGTTCCAAATGGGGAAACCGCTATGATGTTTTGTTGTGAGACAGCCATAGGTCATATTGGCTGATTTAGCCGCCTTCGCCCATTGATCCGCATTGAGTTTCGGTGATTTGAATAATTCCAAAGGGGCATTGGGATCGGACCAGTCTTGTTCCATAAAGGTAGGCATGCCATAATGGATAAACATACCAAACCCTAGGTTGACAAAATCAAGCTGGCGCTGCGCAAGAGTTTTAGAGGAATTGGACTGTGCAAATAGGGCGTTGTTCAGTAACAGGTAACCTAAACTGTAAAGTAAGAAAAGAGAAATTCTGGACATAATCTGATAATTTGTTATCTGATAAAGGTACGATGTCAAAGACATCAATGTGCTTAATGGAAACCTAATGAATGCCTAATAAAAGCTTAATGCTTACCCCGAATACATAAATAGATGTTAATTTTAAAATATGAACAGCGCCGATAAAAATATGCACCCCTGGGCATTTGGAATAAGTTTTTTGATTTTGACGGTCGTGATCGGTTTCTTGATCTTCAAAACCTACCAGCTCGAAGATAAGAATTATCAGATCGGACAGCTCAATTTGATCCAGAATGCTTACGGTGCCGCGATCATGGACGACAAAATCTTCCCGGGTGGGGATTCGGTATTTCAGACGGCATTGGTGCCTTATTTGCCTGCCTGGTTTAAGAAGGTAATGAATAAATCGCCGGAGGCGAAGCTGTATGGTGAGCAACGGATGCAACTGTTTCTCGAACGCTTGCGCGAACAGCAATCGTTGGATAGTATCTTTGAGCAGATCGTCCACCAGCAGCAGCTCGATCCGGCGTTGCTCTACTTGTTCCATTTTGATAAGCTAGAGCTCTACAATCCGACCGATAGCACATGGAAGGTATTTTATGATAGCTCTGGTGGTAATAAAATGACGAGCATCAGTGGCTCGCTCAAAAATCGCTCGCCCAACAATCGCGTGTTCCAATTGGCTGTCAGCGATAAGCTCCCGATCCCTTACCGCTTTACCTATAGTCTCTATGTGGATTATGAAAATCGGAATTGGCGGATCATCCAACAAATGGTACCGGTATTTTTGCTGTCCTTGACCTGCATTGCTGTTATTGTACTATTGAGCTACCGAACGTATAGAGATTGGGTCAACCAACGCAAACTGATCGATCTGAAAACGAGCTTCCTAAATCACATGCGACATGAATTTAATACGCCCTTGACAACAATTCTAGTCAGTGCTCATAGCCTTATCGACCGGGATGATGGCCCTGACAATAAAGAGGTGATTCAATTGGGACGCATCGTGGAACGTCAGGCTAAACGCCTTAAGGACTATTTTGAACAGGTAATGGGATCTGTCGCTTTACAGGAACAGCAGCCTGCAATCGTAGAGGTTCCTGTTGACTTATTCACCGAAGAGATCTTGGAGGCACTACGCATGCGCTACCAAGGGGAAATTGAAATCTGCTATTCGCCACTTGGCAGGGATGTAACGCTGCGGTTGGACGAAGCTTATTATCTCTCTATTTTGGATAATCTAGTCTCCAACGCTATTAAATTTAATGACCATACAGCCAAGACCATTCGATTGACCTGGGAGCAGACCGTTGATCGACATTGTCTCAAAATTGAAGACAACGGTTATGGGATTGCTCCGTCGGAACGGGATGCGCTATTTACCGCATTTTACCGTGGACAGTCTTCGGAAGGTAAGCCAGGACTGGGATTGGGATTATATTATGTAAAATTGTGTTTGGATCGCTTAGATTGGACAGTTCGCCTGGAAAACGGAGCAAGTGGTGGTACTATTTTTTATATTTACATTGACAATGGGTCTTTTAATATCAAAGAACAGAATTGACATTCTGCTGATCGAAGACGAACCCGATCTAGGTGAGGTTTTCTCGCGCTATCTCCGCTACAAAGGATTTAGTGTCGTTTGGGCGTGCACAATGAAAGCTGGCTTGGAAGCTTTTGAAGAAAATGGGGCTAAACTGGTAATTGTTGACGTGCAATTGCCGGATGGAAATGGATTTGATCTTGCTCAGGAAATTTTGCAGCGTAAAGCGGGACAGCCCATTTTCTTTTTGACAGCGCTACACCAACGGAATGCGCGCCTCAAAGGTCTTTCTATGGGAGCGGTGGATTATATTGCCAAACCTTTTGATATGGATGAAATACTACTCAAGATCCGTAACTTATTGGCCGTAGCCGCAGCTTCTACACCTGATACAGTGCCCAATACCGGATTACGGATCGGCCAGCTGTCATTGGATATGGCGCGCTATAATCTGACCGATGGTCAAGGAAGAGCACAAAAGCTGACCGTTCGTGAAGCGGAACTGCTCGGGCATCTGATATTAAATAAAAATCTGCTAGTCAATAAGAAGGATCTCTTATTGCTATTTTGGGGAAATACAGATTTTTTTAATGGGAAAAGCTTGGAGGTTTTTATCTCGCGTATTCGTAAATTGCTCCAGGCCGATAATAAGCTCCATATAGAAAGTATCTATGGGCTGGGTTATATTTTACATGAAAATAGGTAGGTTTAATAAATAATATGATGTACGAAAATATCCTTAAAAATGTATCCAAGTGTATAACGCTGACGCAGGAAGAGACAGAGCAGTTCACCGAGTTGCTGACGACGCGAAAAGTACCAAAGAAAACCTTGCTGTTGCAGGAAGGGGAAGTCTGCCAGTTTGAAGGATACCTCCAAAAGGGATGTGTACGCATCTATTATCTTGATGAAAATGGATTTGAGGTCACGCTGGCCTTTGCGGTCGAAGATTGGTGGATCAGCGATATTGCCTCTTTCCATTACCATACTCCTTCGAGCCTGTATATGGAGACATTAGAAGAAAGCGAATTCCTTATGCTGACACCCGAGACCAAAGAAAAATTACTGGACACTGTCCCGAAATTTGAACGTGTATTTCGCATGCTGGTGCAGCGTAGGCTCGCCGTTCTACAAAACCGCCTGATCCATACCATGGCGAAACCTGCTGCTGAACGGTACCTTGAATTTATCGACTTATATCCGACAATATCGCAACGGGTACCGCAGTATTATATCGCATCATATCTTGGTGTTTCGCCCGAATTTGTCAGCATTATACGTAAGCGGCTTGCAGCAAAAAAATAAATGTTAACCTTGCTAAAGAAAAAACGATGATGAAAATCGATGAAAAAGATTTTGGAAAAGCTTTCTTGTATTCCTGTTACGTGGAGAAAGTTTTTGGCCATGAACAGTTTATTCCTGAGCATGTAGTCCTGTTTCAGCTATCTGGAGAAACACATTTTGACCTGGAAAAGGGAAAGTTGACCACCAGAGCCGGACAGATACTGGTCGCACGCAGAAATCAATTGGCAAAAGCGTTTAAATATCCTTCGGAGAATCTGGCTTATCAGTCTATTTCAATCATGCTGCATGCGGATCGGCTGAAAAAGTACGCGCTGGACCATCAGCTCTCCGCGGATAGAAGGCAGCAGGCGGACACAAATATTCTCCTAGAAGGAGATGTCTTCATCAAAAGTTATTTTGAATCGCTGGCGCCTTATGCAGAGGCTGCCGACCGGGTCAGTCCGCAGATGGAAACCATCAAAATCTATGAATTGATTACTTTATTGCTGGAAAGATATCCCGCTCTGAAAGATCTTTTGTTTGATTTCTCCGAACCGCATAAGATAGATCTCGAGGAATTTATGCTAAAGAACTATAAATATAATGTCCCTTTAGAAAATTTTGCCAAATTATCCGGTCGTAGCTTGGCTAGTTTTAAACGTGATTTTGAGAAGATGTTCCGCACCTCGCCCCGTAAATGGTTGAAGGAAAAGCGTCTTTCCGAAGCTTATTATCTGATCGAAAATAAACGGAAAAGACCTGCGGAAATCTACTTGGATCTTGGATTTGAAAACCTTTCGCATTTCTATGCTTCCTTTAAAGAAAAGTTCGGAATAACGCCAGCGGCAATCAATTCAATCGCTTAATCAATTTTTCCACCAATAGCTGGGAGCGTTGTGAGCAAGATCGAGATCGACAACCTCACCGATGCGTGGTGTGATCAATGCTTGATGCTGCCTCGATGCTTCTTTTGAGATGCGCTCCAAGGGTTCGTACCAGGCATGGTTGGCAAGGACAAATTTGGAGGAGTGAACGGGTAATAGCTTTGCAGCCTGCAGATCTTTTGTAGCTTGAATGACTTCTTCGGGCATCATGTGGATGTATTTCCAACTGAGGTCATATTGACCATTCTCAAGAATAGCCAAATCAAATGGCCCCAGTTTATCGCCAATTTCTTTAAAATGGGTATCATAACCACTGTCACCGCCAAGATACAGCTTTTGGGTCGGTGTTTCTAAGGCATACGAAGCCCAGAGCGTATTGGCAGACCATATGCTGCGGCCTGAAAAATGCCTGGCCGGTGTGACCGTAACATGGAATCCATCGCCTAGGTCTATTTGTTCCCACCAATCTTTTTCGATAATCTGATCATCTCTGTAGCCCCAATATTCCAGGTGTTCACCCACGCCAAGTCCAACGATAATCTTGCCGACTCGGGGTTGTAGTGTTTTGAGCGTTTTATAATCCATATGATCGTAATGATCATGTGAGATAAAAAGGTAGTCGATGGCTGGTAGGGCATCAGCTGTTGTGACCTCGGATCCGGCAAAGGCTTTACCACTGCCTGGTATGGGAGATATACTGCCACTTAGCACCGGGTCGACAAGGATTGTTTTGCCATCTGTACGCAACAGATAGGAGGAATGCCCCAGCCAGATCAGACCATGGGATTTAGCAAATAGGCTATTCCAATTAACAGGAACAGAAGAAATCTTGTTTTTAGGACTGGTCTCGGTAGATCTTTTACAGAAAAAATCTGTTAGGGCCACCCTCCAGCTTTGTGTCAATTGTGGCGTCGGGTTGCTGTTACGAAATTTTCCGTCCTTGAATTGTTTTGATTGTTCAATACGCTTAAGCCTTTCACCGGAAGGCCGCTTGCCAAATTGGGGATGCATCATATACAGGGAGATTAATCCGATGACAACAATAAGCACCAAGGCTGACCATTTCAGAAACCGCAAGAAACCTTTAACCTGGTGTTTTGTTTTCATCTTAAATTGTTTACAGGACAAAGATAGGCGGGTGGGGTAACGATTTTTTTTGTAAAAAGCTCAAAGTTTATGTTGTGTACGGCTCATAATGTTGTATAAGATTCGTAGCTTGTGCAACATAGTTAAAGATGGCAGTACCAAGGGTATATATTCAACTTACCTTTTTATCCCGCAAGATGGGAATAGAGTGAATCTGATTTTCTGATCCCAAAGTTCAGTGTCGACCCGATCCAGCATGTGTGTTTTTACTCCGATCAGTAGCGGTATTTTTACCCGAATGGAAGCGACGCAGGAGACCATCATATGCCGTTGTTGATAGTAAAAAATAGGTTGTTTTGACGGGCTGTTAATACTTGGATAAATGTTCGGTTTCTATCTAAAATTTTATATTTTTGAGATCAGGCTAAATCTAAATTGTGAAGGGAATATCGAACCGTTTTTTGCTGTGTTTTTTGTTTTTACTGATCTGCAGGATCGGAGTGGCACAGTATGGATTGGAATTTGCCAGCCACAATAGAGAAGCTGACAAACGTACGAGCCTACTGATCGGTGCCCGGGAGTCTCTTTCATTTGAACACAGGCTTTCCGTTACCTTTGATCTGTCTTTTCTACCGTTTCAGCAGGATTATTTTGGTTATATCTTTCGGTTGATCACAGACGATGGTGTCAATATTGACCTTATGTACGACCGGCGTCCCGATCAGGATAAACATTTTAAACTGGTTGTTGGCGAGGATTTTACACCGGTATCCTTTAATATTCCACCTGCCCAGCTGTATTACAATTGGACGCCTATGCGCCTGGAACTCGATGCGGACAGAAGGCAAATCTATTTTGTGTGTGCTGGAAAACGATACAGTTACAAATTGAATAAAAATTTCGGTACACGGTTCAAGCTCCTATTTGGTGCAAATGCCATTAAAAACTTTCAGACTATGGATGTACCACCAATGCGGCTCAAAGATATCAAAATCGAAGACAACGGCCGATTAAAATTCCATTGGCCATTGAATGAATACGCAGGAAGCACTAGCTCGGATGTGCTGCGGAAAAATAAGGCAGAAACCATGAATCCCATCTGGATCAAACAGCAACGGAGCGAATGGAAACCACAGGCTACATTTACCCTGGAAGGACAGGCAAGCGTGGCCTTTGACCAAACTGAAGAGACCTTGTTTTTTGTTGGCAACAAACGTATTGTAATCGGTAAGATCGGTGGAACAGATTTGCGTACGCAGGAATATGCGGACGGGAAACTCCTGCTTGTCAATGGCAGCCAGTCTTTATTTGATCCCATACAGAAAAAGGTGCTGAATATTTCCATCGATCAGAAGATTGTTTCGGCTTATGATTCAACTATGCGTTCCTGGACGAAGCAATTTGATTTCCCTGCTGTGGGGACACACTATTGGTTGTTTAATAAATACTTCAACCGTTCGGATACCAGTATTTATATGATCGGCGGCTATGGTCATTTTAAATATACATCGGGTGTGCTGCGCTATCATCTCCCCAGTCAGTCCTGGGATAGTATCCCTTTTACCGGTGACGAGATCTTTCCGCATTACCTGGCTGGAATGGGGCAGGGCAAAGACGGCGTGTACCTAGCGGGAGGATATGGTAGTTCTACGGGTGACCAGATGCTGAGCCCCCGTGTGTCAAGAGATTTTCTACGACTTGATTTTCAGCAAAGAAAGGCCTTTAAAATCCATGAGTTTTCAGCCTGGTTTGCCGAAACGGTCTGGGCGAACAGTTTGGTCATCGATGACAGCCGTAAGGTTTTTTATGGACTGATCTTTCCCAATAATAAGTTCAAAAGCCATCTTCAACTGGTGGAGTCTAATCTAAAGGGAACCGAATCCCAATTTTTGGGAAATACAATTCCATTTGATTTTCATGATATTCGTTCTTTCGCTGATCTCTATTATGCGCCGAAGTCGAAATCCTTTGTTGCCATTACGCTATTCTATGATGATAAAACCGATCTGACAAAAGCATCAATTTATACCCTGATGGGACCGCCTTTGGCCGCGGGACAGGGGATGAATACAGTGGTAAAACCGCTTATGTTACGCTATGTTTTACTTGGTGCATTGGCGCTTATCGCGCTGCTTATCGGTTGGTGGTTGTACCGAAAAAGAAGAGCAGGAGCGAAGCTGAGCGCGTCAAAATTTATAGCTGATAGCCCTGTATCTTCCTCGGATGTTACCTCAGCACCGCCCGAACAAGCAATCCATCAGCCGGAACCGAGCCGTGAACAGCAGCCTACTGTAAAGGCTCTCGCCGTAGAAACAGCGATACAGCATACGGCAGGGATCTATCTTTTTGGTGGCGACATACAGATCGTGGATGGTCACGGGAAGGAAATCACCAAAAAGTTTTCGCCTTTATTGAAGGAGCTCCTGCTGATCTTCGTTATCTATACGGTACGCTGGGAAAGAGGGATTAGCTCCGAAAAATTGACCGAACTCTTTTGGTCCGATAAAACACAGTCGAGCGCACGAAACAACAGATCCGTAAATATTGCTAAACTCAATAGCTTGCTGGAACAGCTGGGAGACTTTAGGGTAACCAAAAAGAGTGGTTATTGGTGCATCGAACCTCTTGATGAAGTGTATATCGACTACCTGCGTTTCAGTAGACTGGTGTTGAATAGGAAAAGTTTTTCCGAAACGGAAATTCGGGAATTGCTGCATATTATTGATAAGGGTGGTTTCCTCTTCGAAGTGGATTACGAATGGCTCGACCATTTTAAAAGTGAGATGTCCATTCAGGTATTGACGACCCTTGGAAATTTTATCGAAAATCTGCAGGTTACCGAAAATGCTGAATTGATTATCGAGATCTGTAATAAAATATTTTATTTTGACGAGATCAATGCGGAAGCAATGGTTTATAAATGCCGTTCACTGCTCCAGCTCGGCTACCACAGCCTGGCATTGCAGTGTTATGATAATTTTTGTCAGGTCTACCAGAGACTTTATGGTGAAGCTTATCCAAAGAGCTTCAAAGATAGCCTAGAATAAAAATATTAATATTTTAATGTGTTGATATACAGGTTTTAGTGTAACGATCTATGCTTTGTTAATATTCTGTTAATCTTCTGTTATACCCCGCTCCGGTATATTCGTTTTCATACTTAATAACCAATCCAATGACAGCGAAAAAAATACCTACATTCTTCCTGCGGGAGTAGTGGCTATGGACAGCTTAAGAGAGCGATATCCATTGCACCGAATAAACCTTTGTAGCATTAATAACCAATTTAAAACAATTCATGAAAACAAACTTCATTTTTAATGAAAGGCCTCTACCGTGGCATAAACTCTGTAGATCCCCCCGGCAGTTGGCCTTATCCTCGCTGATCTTGCTTTCGCCGCTCGTTACGCTGGCACAGCAGCAACAGATAGAAGGTAAGGTGCAGACCCTTAACGATAAACCGATTGCGGGTGCTTCAATAACCGATCTGCGGACGGGTCAGACAACCTCCTCGGATAGTAAAGGGCGCTTTACGATCAGCGCCTTGCCCGGAGATAGGCTGCTGATTACGTATGTGGGGTATCAAAAATCTGAAATGATCGTTGGACAACAACGCTTGATGGACGTACTGCTCAACGAAGACAATACCAGCTTAGAGGAAGTCGTCGTGGTTGGTTATGGTACGCAAAAGAAAGCATCATTGACCGGGGCGATTTCTTCGGTCAATAATAAGGAAATTGCGGTCACCAAAAATGAAAATGTGGTTAATATGCTTGCTGGTAAGCTTCCTGGCGTGCGTATCAGCCAGCAATCGAGCCAGCCTGGATCATTTGAATCGAATATCGATATCCGTGGCATGGGCGAACCACTGATTGTGGTGGATGGTATTCCCCGTGACAAAGACTACCTCTCTCGGATGGATGCTAATGAAATTGAAAGTGTGTCGGTGCTCAAAGATGCTTCGGCGGCGGTATATGGGGTACGTTCGGCAAATGGCGTGCTTCTGATTACTACGCGAAGGGGGAGCAGTGCAGATGGAAACTTCGAAATAAATTATTCCTACAATCGCGGTTGGCAGAAGTTTTTATATGTCCCTAATACAGTTGATGCACTGGCCTATATGCAGCTTAAAAACGAACAGATAGGTCGTGATTTTAATAGCAATTATCCGGTTAAAATGCCCAATATCTTTGGTGAAACGGATTTCGAAGCATACCGCACCGGCGCAAAAAAGACGTCCGATTATGTAGATGCCGCTTTTGATAAGGTATCGCCCCAGTACCAGCACAACTTATCCATCAATGGCGGCGGAAAGAAATTGAACTACTTTTTCAACTTGGGACACATGGATCAGATGGGGGCCTATAAAAGTAAAAGCCTGAACTACAACCGCTGGAACTTTAGATCCAATATCGATGCACAGATTACTGACCGTCTCCGGGCTTCGCTCGATCTCGGTGGCTATGCGGATGAAACAAATCAGCCGCGCACGGATATCTGGGCGGTCTATAAGCAGGCTTGGCGCCAGCGTCCGATTGTACCCATTTACGTCAACGACAACCCGCTCTATCCCAATTTTGAGATGATAGATAATGAAAATCCGGTCGTAGTGACCGACTCGAAGCAGACGGGGTACCGCAAATTTCTGCGAAAACAGTTTAACGGAATTATATCCCTCGACTATAAAGTGCCTTTTGTGGAGGGATTGAATGCAAAAGCGACCTATAACTACGATTTTAAATACAATGATAATACGGATTATAAAAAATCGTACTTCCTGTATAGTTATACACCACCGGTCTACGATGGGAATGGCCAGATCATTACACCCGAAAAGTATAATGCACACGAAAAGAATGCACCTACGACGGTACGGCGAAGTGCCTATCCGGATACACATTCTTTAATGCAGTTTTCCTTGAACTATAACCACCGCTTTGCGGATAAGCATCAGGTATCCGGCTTGCTTTTATTTGTCGAAGAATACAATAAATGGGACAGCTTTTATGCACAACGGGAGATTATGGTCAATTCCGAATACCTTTTTGCCGGGGAGGACAAAAACCAATTGGCCAATATGGAAGGCATCGGCGAACGTACCGCAAGGGGACTTGTGGGTAAATTTAATTACGATTACCTAGGCAAATACCTTGCTGAATTTAGTTTCCGCTACGACGGGTCGTCTAAGTTTCCGAAAGAATCGCGCTGGGGATTTTTTCCTGCGGCTTCTCTGGGCTGGCGGATCAGCGAAGAGTCTTTTATTAAGGACAACTACAAATTTATCAATAACTTAAAAATTCGGGCTTCTTATGGTAAGCTCGGGGATGACCGTTCGGCAGGAAATTATCCCTCAACTATCGTCGGTTATGCACTGGAACCCAATGAAACGGGCTGGATTTTTGGCGGTAACCTTGTCAATGGTGCATTGCCGACAGCGATCCCCAATCCAAACTTAACCTGGTATACGTCCAAAACAGCTGATCTGGGCTTGGATCTTGACCTCTGGAACGGAAAATTGGGGATGGTATTTGATTATTTTAACCGGAGCCGTACGGGATTATTGGCTACAAGCCTGGATCTTATCCCGGGGACAGTAGGGGCAAATCTTCCGCAGGAAAATCTGGAAAGCGACCGGACCTTTGGTTATGAGCTATCCTTGACCCACCGCAATAAAATAAATGATTTCCAGTATTTTGTGAATGCACAGGTTTCATCAACAAAAAATCAGTTTGTCGACCGTGTCGAATCCAAGGCCGGAAATTCATACGACAACTGGCGCAATCGCAATTCCAACCGTTATAAGGACATCTGGTGGGGGAAGGAATACGCAGGCCAATTTGGTTCCTATGATCAGATCTATAGCCACCCGACGATGGTCAGCAGCGGTACACTCCCCGGTGATTACTATTATCAGGACTGGAATGGAGATGGGCTGATCAATGATGCGGATAACCATCCCATTGCAACGTATAACATGCCTTTGATCAATTATGGACTCAGCATTGGCGGCTCATGGCGCGGTTTTGACCTGGCCATGAATTTTCAGGGGGCAGCAAAAGTATACGTCCAATATAGCGAGGTGCTGGCTGGACCGCTCCAGTTTGACGGTGGTGCATTGACGCAATTCTTGGATCGTTGGCGTCCAGCAACAGCTGGAGCAGATCTTTTTAACCCAAGCACACAATGGATCCCAGGCTACTATCCATCTACGGGTTCAGCGCTGGCCGAAGGAACCCGTGCTGTACAAAATGCATCGTACCTGCGGCTGAAAACATTGGAATTCGGGTATTCCTTACCAAAGGAATGGCTGAAAACGCTTAAAATCAAGAACCTCAGGATCTATGCCAGCGCATATAATTTGCTGACTTGGACCGGGTTGAAATATACGGATCCTGAGCATCCCGGATCTGCCGGAGGTTCATCATCTGGTGATATTGACGTGTACAAATATCCGATCAATAAAACGTATAACTTGGGAGCATCCATTAAATTTTAATTTCAAAACGTACAAAACATGAAAAAATCAATCACGATGGCAATCATTGGCCTTTTCCTGTGTTCGGGGATGCAATCCTGTAAAAAAATGGACCTGGATCCGCTTGGGGTACTGGGAGAGGATGCTCTTTTTGGAAACGAGGCTGGTGCACGTAAATACGTGGCCGGAATGTATAGCTACTTACCCATAGAAGACTTTGTCTATCATCCAGAACGTGGATTCAGATGGGATAACTATTGGCAAAATTCGGAAACACTGGCGGCTATGAGCGGCGAGATGACGGGACAGTTTTGGGGAGTGGCAGGTGCTCAGGGCTTTGGCTACTGGCCCTATGACCGCATACGGAATGTTAATACATTGATCGCCGGTCTGCCCAAATATAAAGCGAATTATACGGAGCCCGGGTATAACCAGATTTTGGGCGAAGCCTATTTTCTGCGTGCTTTCTATTACTTTGCCTTAGCAAAGCGATACGGTGGGATACCGATTATCACTGAGGTGCAGGATCCTACAGGCGATAAAGAACAATTGCAGGTAAAAAGAAACAAGGAATCTGAAGTATACCGTTTTATTTATCAAGATTTGCAGCAGGCAATGACACTGATGGCCGCAACGAGTGAACGGGGGCGGGCCAATAAGTATGTTGCGGCGGCATTATGTTCACGTGCGATGCTCTATGCCGGTAGTATTGCCAAATACAGTGGATATAGCAATCTGGCCGGAGATGCGACTGATAAAGAACTGGTCGGTATCAAAAAGGAGGAAGCCGAATGGTTTTTTAAACAGGCTTACGATGCGGCAACACTTGTGCTGACCGGACCGTATAGCTTGTACAATAAGAACGCGCAGGACAAGGAACTCAACTATGTCAACCTCTTTTTGGATCTGGATAGTCCCGAAGATATTTTTATCAAGGAATATAGCCTCACGGCACCCCACAACAATCGGCTTAAGCACAGCTATGATGCCACGCATTTACCCAATCCGACTTTTTCGAGTGACAATGAGTCTGCGGCATATCCGGTATTGAATATGGTGGAACTCTTTGGCGAGCTTCCCATCACGGATGCAGCAGGTAAACCCATTCGTTACTCCGATAGGAAACAACTTTATGCGGAACTCGAACCACGGCAGCGGGCTACCTTCTACTTTTCGGGAATGGAATTGCGCGAGGGGGCTGAGCGCCGTGCATTCGACATCCAGCGTGGACTCTATAAAACTTTTCCGGGAAAGGCCGCCGATGCACAGATGGGCTCGGGAACTGCTGCGATCAACAGTGAGTCAAACCGGATCCTCGCCGGACCCAAAAATAGCCTCTACGATTATAATGGCACCAAGATCAATATTACTGGCGAGCATGGCATGTGGAAAGATGGACATGCCAACAACACCCGCACAGGTTTTTATATCCGTAAATACATCAATTATAAAATGTCAACCAAGGACGTGAAGCTATACAACAGTACACAGCCCTGGAAAATATTCCGGCTGGCCGAAATTATGCTGAACAAGGCCGAAGCTGCCTACGAACTAGGTGTTATCAAAAACGATGAAACACTCAAACAGGAAGCTTTTCAGTATATCGCCCAAATTCGTGACCGTGCCGGAGCGAAGCCTTATCGCTACAATAGTGCTGCGGCTAACCTATCGGGCAAATATGGATATCCTCTGGACGGTAATCTCCAGTTTATCCGTGAGGAACGTGAGCGTGAACTTTGTTTCGAAAATCACCATTGGTGGGATATCCGTAGGTGGCGTATCGCTGATGTGGAGCTCAACAACTTTGTGCCCAATTCACTCATGCCTTACCTTGTACTGGATGAACTGAAGTATGCATCCAATGGTGAACGTATCAACTCCTTTATCTTTATCCGTGAAAAGGAGCCTTGGAACAAAACCTTCAACTTTGAGAAGAAATGGTATTATGAACCTATTCCGGGCGGGGAATTGAATAAAAATCCCAATCTATATCCGCAGAACCCCATTTATTAAATGAACGACAATGAGAACGCTATTTTTATACACAGCTTTGGCAGGCCTATTTTTTTTGAATGCCTGTGCAAAAACAGATAACTACGATGGTCCCAATGCCAGCATGCAGGGGCAGGTGATGGATAAGGTGACCAAAAAGCCTTTCCTGACAGGCCAGGGTGAATTTAGCATCCGCCTGCTGGAAACCAGCTGGAGCGACAATCCGGCACCACAAGATCTTGCTGTCAGGCAAGATGGCTCATACAGCAACAGCAAACTATTTCAGGCTACCTATACCCTGCAGCCCTACGGTGGCGCCTTTTGGCCTGCTGAAAAAATCGAAGGCTTTCAATTGGGAGCCTCTGCCGAACAGAATTTTGAAGTGACACCTTATTTACAGATTAAAAATGTGAAATGGACATTGAAAGCTGAAAATAAATTGGACGTATCCTGCACCCTGACCGCTCCGGTTACAGCCGGACTGCCGCAGATCATCGAATTACGCCCTTTTCTGAGTCTGACACCTTACTGTGGTGCAGGCAACCGAATAGATGCGTACTACAAAGATGAATACCGGACTCTGATCAATAAAAACTGGTCCGAAATCGGTGATATGCAGACCGGAGAAGGTAAGGAGACCTATATTATCAGGGACCTCCCACTTAAATCTGGATACACCTATTATGTCAGAATGGGGGCAAAAGTTCGTGACACTTATGAGAAATTCAATTATTCGGAGATTGAAGTGATCAAGGTGCCTTAGTAACAGTTGATGATCATCGCTGCGATATCAGGTAAAGTTCCTTCCGCTTGGAGGAGCGTTTACCTGATAAGGGGTAGCCACGGGTAGCCGATCAAAATTGCTATTGAACGCGCTGTTTCAGCAAGAATGATTTCGTGATAAAACAATTAATGAATAAATAATATGAAGATGAATAAATTAATCAAAGCCGGTTCCAGATGTCTATTGGGCATATCATTACTTTTTACCGCGCACCTGAAGGCGCAGGAGAATCCTTTTATCAAACATATGTATACCGCAGATCCTTCCGCGCGTGTATGGGCAGACGATCGGCTGTATGTGTATGCATCCCATGATATTGCCCCACCACAGGGTTGTGATCTGATGGATCAATACCACGTTTTTTCAACTGCCGATATGAAGACCTGGACCGACCATGGCGAAATATTACGTGCGTCGCAAGTACCTTGGGGTAGGAAAGAGGGTGGATTTATGTGGGCTCCGGACTGTGTTTTTCGCAATGGGACCTACTACTTTTATTTCCCGCATCCCAGCGGTACGGAATGGAACAAAACCTGGAAGATTGGGGTCGCCACAAGCAAGTCGCCCGCAAAAGATTTTGTCGTCCAGGGGTATGTGACCGGAGCAGATGCCTTAATTGATCCACATGTGTTCATTGATGACGACGGTCAGGCATATTTCTATCAAGGTGGGGGCGGTGTGTGCAAAGCGGGTAAACTCAAAGATAACATGATGGAAGTGGATGGTCAGCTGCAAAAGATGGAAGGACTGGAAGACTTCCATGAAGCTTCCTGGGTACATAAGTATAAGGGGAAATATTATCTTTCCTATTCCGATAACCACGATGATAACCAGAAAGATGGTGTCAAAGGTGACAACCGCATGCGCTATGCGATTGGCGATAGCCCGCTGGGTCCATGGAAATCAATAGGAATTTATATGGATCCGACAAACAGCTATACCAACCATGGCTCAATCGTTAAGTTTAAAGGTAAATGGTATGCCTTTTATCATAATAGTGAACTTTCGCAAAAAAACGGCGAGTTCAATGATTGGCTACGTTCGATCTGCGTAGACCGCCTGGAGTATAATGCGGATGGTAGCATTAAAAAAGTAAAGCAGACTGGTCTCCTGACAGTACCTAAATAATGGGTACGGCGGGAATAAATGTGGTCAAAAAAAATTATCTTTAAGGGCGAAACGGATGTTTTGCCCTTAAACCATTCATCACTTAATAATTTAGAATGCTAAATAAGAATATCAATCTGAAACATAAAACCTTTCTACGGACAGTTTGTTGTTTTTCTTTTTTGTCTATCTTTTTGCTAAAAGGTTTTTCTCAATCCCAGAAACAGAAAGATTTTGTGGATTACGTCAATCCATATATGGGTAATATCAGTCATTTACTGGTGCCAACCTATCCGACTGTTCACCTGCCCAACAGCATCTTGCGTGTCTATCCCGAAAGGGGCGATTTTACCTCGGATCGTCTCTATGGTCTTCCGCTTATTGTTACGAGCCACCGTGGATCGTCAGCTTTTAATCTGAGTCCAATGCTGCAGTTGCCCAAGGAGCTTAAACCGGTGCAGTTGTACAGTTATGACCAGGAGGAGATTAAGCCTTATCACTATGCTGTTGTTTTAGATCAGGAAGATATTAAAGTTGATTATGCAGTTTCCCATCAGGCGGGTATGTACACATTTACTTTTCCGGGCACAGCGACAAAATACCTGCAATTCAATTCGCGGGATGGGGAATTGAATTGGGATGGACAAGCTCTGTCAGGCAGTCAGGAAATTGGCAATGGCACACGTGTGTATATCTATGCTGTTCCTGATATTCAACCGACTGGAGTTAGTAAATTGCAAGGCCAGCAGTTAGAAAAGGGTACGGATGCAAAAGGCAAAAATGCCTGTCTTGTCCTACAGTTTGACAAGGCGGGAACAAATTTAAAAATGAAGTACGGCGTTTCATTTATTGACGCAGCACAGGCAAAAGCAAATCTAAACCGTGAAATTGCTGATTTTGATCAAAAGAAACTAGCAGAAAATGGCCGTAAAACCTGGAATCAAGCACTCGGAAAGATTGCTATAGAAGGCGACAGCGAATCAGACAAAAATGTCTTCTATACCTCTTTGTATCGCACCTATGAACGTCCGGTCAACATTTCTGAAGGTGGACGTTATTATAGTGCATTTGACGGCAAGGTACATTCGGATGAAGGCAAGCCCTTTTTTACAGATGACTGGATCTGGGATTCCTATCGTGCGCATCACCCCTTACGCGTGTTGCTGGACCCAGCGGCGGAGTCGAATATTCTTAATTCCTTTGTGCGGATGTCGGAGCAGATGAACAGGCCTTGGCTGCCGACTTTTCCGGAGATCACTGGAGATAGCCGCAGGATGAATTCCAACCACGGTGTAGCAACTTTACTGGATGCCTACCGGAAAGGGATTCGTGGTTTTGATATTCAAAAAGCATATCTGGCTGCAAAAGGAGCGATTACCGAAAAAACCTTAGCGCCATGGTCGGGCAAGCCGGCTGGAAAAATGGATGAATTTTTCAAAGAAAAGGGCTATATCCCGGCTTTGCATCCAGGGGAACAGGAAATTTATCCCGAAGTACATGGTTTTGAAAGGCGCCAACCCGTAGCGGTCACCCTTGGCACTTCTTACGATTTGTGGTGTCTTGCGCAACTGGCGAACGAATTGGGTATAAAAACGGATTATGAGCTATTTATGAAGCAGTCTTTTAATTACCGAAACCTGTTCAATGAGCAGACCAAATTTTTCCACCCCAAAGATGGAAAAGGTAATTTTATTATGCCTTTTGACTATGTTTTCGCAGGAGGCCAAGGAGCTCGGGAGTATTACGGTGAAAATAATGCCTGGATCTACCGCTGGGATGTACAGCACAACATTCCGGATCTGATCAAATTAATGGGCGGCAACCAGCTGTTTGTCCAATATTTGGATGAAATGTTCCAACAGCCGTTGGGGCGTTCCAAATTTGATTTCTACGCACAGCTACCGGATCATACGGGGAATGTCGGTCAGTTTTCGATGGCCAATGAGCCAGCCCTTCATATTCCATACCTCTATAATTATGCGGGACAACCCTGGATGACACAAAAACGGATCCATAAACTGATCGGCGAGTGGTTTAGAAATGACCTGATGGGGGTGCCGGGGGATGAAGATGGCGGTGGTATGTCTGCCTTTGTGGTGTTCTCGCAGATGGGGTTTTATCCGGTCACGCCTGGACTGGCATCCTATAGCATCGGATCACCATTTTTCAGGAAAACAACGCTAAGCCTGCCGAATGGAAAATCTTTTGTGATTGTCGGAAAAAATGCGTCAGCAAAAAATAAGTATATTCAATCGGCTACGCTGAACGGAAAACCATGGAACAGCACACAGTTAAACCATGCGGATATCCTGAACGGTGGTACGCTTGAGTTTGTGCTGGGCGATAAAGCGAACAAAAACTGGGCAAATTAAAACAAAAAAGTCCTTTGGTCAATTAACCAAAGGACTTTTTGTTAACACAACCCTTAGCTCGTTTTTGCTAACCGGGACACTTTGCAATCTAAAACATCTTGGATGTAATCCGGATAGATTTTCCTTTCGTTCCCACCACCTGAATCTGCTTACCGGCGTAACTGATACAGATCGGTCCATTTTTGCTTGGGATAAGTTCCGCATTTTCAAGTGCACCATTACTCCACTGGATATTGACACTGATATTCCCGCGTGCTTTCAATCCCGTAATGCTACCTTTATCCATATGTTTGCTCAATGCGGGCAGCAGTTCAATCAGGTAATTGTTGTTTTTATCGCGTACCTGACTCTGTAATAGCATTTCGGCGATGGCTGCCGTAGCACCAAAATTGCCATCAATCTGAAAAGGTGGATGATTATCAAATAAATTGGGTAAGGTCTTTTCACTGATCAGATTGTAAAGCAACTTGTAGGAATGTTCGCCGTCGTGCAGCCGGTTCCACATATTAATCTTCCAGGCCAGACTCCAGCCGGTACCATGATCGCCCCGGCTCAGCAGGGTTTTCTTTGCCGCTTCGGCCAGGTCGGGTGTATTGGCAATAGAGATCTGATTGCTCGGATGTAGCCCAAAAAGATGGGAGGTATGTCTGTGATTGACTTCCGTTTCCTGATAATCTTCGATCCATTCCATAATCCGTCCGGTCTCTTTGCTGATCTGTGTAGGGATCAGTTTTTGCAGAGCCGCCTGGCATTCCTGCCGAAAGTCTGGATCGCTGTCGAGCAAGGTTGCCGCTTCAATATAGTTTTGTAGTAGATCGCGGATAATCTGGGTATCCATTGTGGCGCCATAGGTAAAGCTGGACACCTCACCTGAAGGTAAGATAAAACTGTTTTCGGGAGAATGGGAGGGATTGGTCGTCCAATATCCCGCAAAGCGTTTATCAGAGGGGATTTGCACCAGGAAATCCAGTATAAAGCGGGCAGCACCTTTCATAATGCGATAAGCCTGTTCTTTGAGAAACTGACGGTCTCCGGTGTAGCTATAGTGCTCCCAGGGATGTTGCGCTAACCATGCGGAGCCCATGGGCCAAATCCCCTGTACGCCATCTGCCGGAGCGGTATAGCCCCAGGCATCAGTAAGGTGGTGTACCACCCAACCGCGAGCGCCATAAAGGGTACGCGCTGTACGCTCACCAAAGGGAATCAGGGCCGAAGTGAGGTCAAATAAGGGTTGATGCAATTCGGATAGATTGGTCAGTTCCGCGGGCCAATAATTCATCTGCAAATTGATGTTGGTATGAAAATCTGCATTCCAGGGAGGATCCATTTGCCAGGCCCATAGGCCCTGCAAATTTGCCGGCATATGCCCCGGACGTGAACTGCTGATCAATAGGTAGCGGCCAAACTGGAAAAATTTGTTGATCAGTGCCTTTGGAATCTGTTGTTGTCCACGAGTGAGCTGGATCAACGAATCTGTAGGGAGCTGTTCCCATTTTTGTTGCTCCGAATCCGCCAGATTCAACTGTACACGCTTGAAATAGTGCTGGTAATCTGCAATATGTGTGCGTTTCAACTGTTTATAGTCAGATTTTTCCAATGTCTCAATTGCTTTACGGCAATTTACAAGTGGATCCACGGTAGATTGTTTTGCGGGATAGCTGATCTGCTTTAAACCCGGATAATCTGTTGCTGCGGTGATCAGTAGCATGATCTCATCAGCACCTGTAATTGTTATCCGACCCTCAATGTTGGTTAGCTTGCCGCCCTTGAGAAAGACTTTCGCAATAGCGGAAAATTTCGTGCCCTTTTCACTATTACCGCCCTGTCCGATCTGACCTTGTAGAAGCAATTGGGAGGGATCGTTTGGGTCCGAGAGACATCTGAAATCCTGGGCGCGTTTCCAGCTGAAGTTCAGGTCCAGTGCTTGCCTTTTGTTGGCACTATACTGAATGACCATGGCATTAGCCGGTGCCGAAATAAAGGATTCGCGGGTGTATTTTACACCCTGATAGTGATAACTGGTCTGCTGTATGGCTGTTTCCAGATCCAGGGAACGTTGATAGTGTTCAACCTGGAGATGCGGCATATCGAGCCACAATTCACCTAGCGATTGATAGGGCTTGATTCCTTTTGGGATTCCCATTAAAGTGCTGTCTGCAAGTTCGACGGCTTCCTCGTTTTTCCCTTCAAAGAGCAGCTGTTGGATACGAGGGAGATAGGTTTTGCCTTTTGGGTTATTAGGATCCTGGGGCGTACCGGCCCATAATGTACTTTCGTTAAATTGGATACGCTCATCGGCAACTCCGCCAAAGACCATGGCGCCAAGCTGTCCATTCCCCAAGGGCAAGGCTTCCTCCCATACCTTCGCCGGACGCGTATAAACCAGACTTAGTGGGGCAACGGACAGATTCGCTGCGGGTTTGATCCAGGCGCGGTCAGTCCAGAATTGATCTATCTTTTGTTGTCGTTGACTGGCAGCGGTGGCATTGTTTTTCTGTTGCTGTGCCTGACTCTGGGCGAAACAGAAAAACAGCAGAACTGTACCAGTTATAAATTTTATATTCATCTTTTAGTTTCTTTTTGGTTGTGAAACGGGGGCTGTGGTTTTAGTCTTCAGGTATTTGCCAGCTTGTCCCGTCAACCAAAGATAATGATCGTTGGGTAAATTATCTTCAATTCCGACAAATCCCCCTTCTCCATTGAGCGGAACGTCTTTTTGATGCAGGGTTTTGAATATGGCCGTTCCTTCATCGACTTCATCAAACATGGCAATATAGAGCATTTCGGCACCAATTGAAAGATTGTGCTGCAGCTGTTTCCAGTAGAAGTTGCCCGAATCGCGGGGTACAAAGGTGCGAGAACTTCCGGTCATATTGGTCCATGAAAAACCCGGAAAGCAGAGCGGAACATAGTCTACCTTATTTTTTTTGCACCAGTCCATGTCGGCTTGAATCAAAGGTTTGAACTGGTCGAATCCGGCTTGATTATAACGGCCGACAAACCAGGGCATAATGATGTCGGACTTTTTGATCAAGCTGTGTAAGAAGGGATCAGATTCGGTGTCCTGGCGAAGTTCGCGCCAATAGGTCGGAACACCCAATAGTACACTGTAGCCATTTTGTTTGAGGTAATCGACAATGCGTTCGGCCGTTTTGAGGTTATATTTGCGGCCATCGTTGAAACCTACGCCCCAGACGGCAATCAGTGGTTTGCCCTGATGGAACAGGTAGGTATGCGCTTTATTGCGCCGTTTTAATTCCCATTTCTTCTCCAGTGCCGCCACATCATCCATCAGAATCTGTTCGTCACCATCCTTGATGCCACTGAGATCATACATGATACAGAGTGCACGGTCCGATTCATTGGCCGACTGAATGGCCGATTGTAGCACCTTGTTGAAATGATTTAACCCACTTGGATTGGCGATTTCGCCAACAAAACGTTGCATAAAAACGCCATCTATTCCATACTGCTTCATCCATTTAAAATGAAGATTGACGGAGGAATAATCGTGGGCGCTGTACAATTTGGCGGGGCTGCCCGCCTTGGTCATAAAGGGGCTGTCGTAGGTCTTTTGGTAGGCACTGACGTCAGGCCAAAAGTCGATATTCGTTGATCCGGGCTGAAAACCATTTTTACCCCGATAATGGTACCACCCTCGATCGGCACCGTCTCGTGGACTATTAAACCAGCCTTGGTAACCGGCCATGATGAGACCTTTGTAGGAATCGTATTGTTTTTGGGCCAATAACATGTTTGCGGGCAGCAATAGCATGCTGAGCACATAAAGTTTGAGCGTTTTAATTAGCATAAAGATTTATATTGTTTGTAACTCCCAATATCAACGGAGACCATTAACAGTCCATTAACAAAAGCATTAATATACATAGAAGAACAAAAGAACGATGAAATTAAATGTATTCGACGATTTGGAGCAAGTGGATAAAGATCAAACCATGTCGGATGATGACCGGACGGATGGATATGTCGAAAGAGGGCTAAGAAATCATAAAATCGTTTCTTGAAGATTCTTACAAGTCGAGTGACATAAGTTTCATTTTCCTGCATTAGACAATCGATTGCGTGAACAGCGCAATCGATTTCGTTTGTCCAATACTTTTTTTCCAAGGGATATCCCTCTAATTTAAGGGACTGAACTAGTCAATCTTAAACTGAAAAAACTGACTGACTAAATAATAACTAACTATTTAATTATGATTTCAAAATTTACAAGTAACCAAAAGGTAAGCCTGCTTGCTATTGCTCTTCTTGTGGCGTCTTCGCAACATACATTTGCGGTAGATCGACCAGCTGTATTGATGAATATGGGGCATGTCGTCGAACAAAACCCAATTGCAGGTAAAGTCACGGCGGAGGACGGACCATTGGCGGGGGCGACGGTTTCTGTGAAGGGTACCTCAGTATCGACATCCACGGATGCAAAGGGTGGATTTTCGATCAAGGCAAAGACCGGTGATATTTTGGTTGTAAGTAGTGTGGGCTATAAACCCAAAGAAGTGACTGTTAGCGGGAATACAATTTCCATTCAGTTGGAAAGTGATAATTCGGCGTTGGAAGAAGTCGTCGTGGTCGGTTTCGCTAAACAAAAGAAGGTAAACCTCACCGGTGCTGTACAGGCAATTACGTCAAAAGATTTACAGGATCGCCCCGTGACGAACGTATCATCGGCTATTCAAGGTAAATTTTCCGGTGTAACCATTACACAGAATTCTGGTCAGCCGGGTAAAGACAATGGCACAATACGGATTCGCGGTCTGGGTACGATCAACAACGCCAATCCCTTAGTGATTGTGGACGGAATCGAAAGTTCGATGAATAATATCAACCCAAATGATATTGAAAGTGTGTCTGTATTGAAAGATGGCCCGAGTGCGGCAATCTATGGTTCGAAGGCGGCAAACGGAGTCATTTTAATTACTACTAAAAAAGGCGGTAGTGGCAAACCGCAATTAAATTATACAGGATACGCTGGTATTCAGGATCCAACACGTCTGCCGGAATATATGAATTCTTATGATCATGCCGTGATCCTTAATGAAGCGCTCAAGAATGAAGGAAAAACGACTCGCTTTACAGCGCAAGACCTTGAGCTTTTTAAAAATGGTTCGGATCCAGATGGACATCCCAATACAGATTGGTTAGGCTTATTGTACAAGGGCTCGGGCTTCCAACAAGCGCACAACTTGCAAGTGACGGGTGGCACAGAAGATGTGCAATACATGGCTTCTGGTGGTTACTTGGGACAAAAAGGTGTGATTAAAGTAGCAGGTTCAGACCGATATAACTTGCGCACAAATGTAGGGGCAAAAGTATCGGAAAGATTACGCTTTGATCTGGGATTGGCCTACAATTATCAACGCATTACTGAGCCAGTAAACCCGTATACCGGTGATATGGCACAGATCTTTAGACAAGTCAACCGGATACCAAATTTTATTCCCTATAAATATAGCAACGGTGTGTACGGCCGTGGCAGCGATGGTAATCCCATTGCTTGGATGGACATGGAGTCTAAAGATAATATGACCTATAAACATACACAGGTAAATTTCTCGGGTGAATTTAAAATCTTGGAGGGATTGAAAGTGAAACAAGTGATTGGATTTCAGCCCATAGATAATATGTCGTCTAAGTTTGTTAAAGATATTCAATACTACAATCAAAATGGCGAACCTGGCCCTAAACAGGGGATAAATAACTTGACAGTTTATAACTTCCAATCAGAACGATTGACTTTTCAGACTTTATTGACCTACGATAAAAAGATTGGAAATCACCAGTTCAATGTTTTGGGTGGCTTTATGGATGAGACTTTTAGAGCTGACTATTCAAGCGCTTATGCGCAAGGTTTTTTAAATCATGATTTTCCGGAACTCAATTTAGGTAGCAGAGATGGCATGAAAGTAGACGGCGGTGCCAAAAAGCTGATCTTACGTTCATTTTTTGGCCGGATCAACTATGCTTTTGCAGACAAATATCTTTTAGAAGCCAATGTAAGACGTGATGGGACTTCGCGTTTCTTGGGGAATAATCGCTGGAGTACTTTCCCTTCATTCTCTGCAGGATGGCGTATTTCGCAGGAAGATTTTTTCAAGGAATCCGCGTTGGCTGAAGGAATATCAGAATTGAAATTAAGAGGAGGATGGGGTAAATTGGGAAATCAGCAGTTGTCTGCAACATCAGACAATTTATACCCAACGGGAGATGCATTTTATCCAGGAATATTTACAATTGCTCCAGGATTTAATTATCCTTTTGAAAAAGATAAAGTGAGCTCTGGCGGAGCTACAGCGCAATCGGCCAATCCATTACTGCGTTGGGAAGCGACCACAAGTACCAATATTGGTTTGGACTTGAACTTGAAGAATAACCTAGGTTTTGTATTTGAATATTTTGACCGTCGTACCGATGGTGTACTCTTAAAATTGCCTGTTTCAAACCTTTATGGTCTTCCGGCACCTTATCAGAATGCGGGGAAAGTACAGAATAATGGGGTAGAGTTACAAATTAATTACCAAAATAGTATCGGAGATTTTAAATATAGCATAGCTGCCAATGGATCCTATATCAATAATCAGATTAAAAAATGGGCAAGCGATGAACCACAAGTGAATGGAACGTTTTATGTCTATGAACAAGGCAGACCCATTCGTTCATTCTACGGCTATGAGAGTATTGGGATCTACCGCTCTAATGAGGAATACACGAATAGTAAAATACAGGGTGTAAATGATAAGATCGGTGCTGGAGATCTGATCTATAAAGATCAAAACGGAGATAAGAAGATTGACGGCAACGATCGGGTATATTTAGGATCGCCAGATCCAAAATTCATCTTTGGCTTAACCTCAAATATGAGTTATAAAAACTTTGATCTGAGTCTTTTTTTCCAAGGAGCAGCAAAGGTACAGGGATATCTATGGGGCGAAGCCATTGGCGGGATCTCCGGATCGGATAAACCAACTACCATCTACGCCGATCGATTTAATGCCGAAACCAATCCAAATGGAGCTATGCCACGTGCATTGACCAGCTGGACACAAAATAGCCCTTCAGGTACACCTTCGGACTTCTGGATTCAAAACGCGAGTTACGTACGTCTAAAAAATATCACTTTTGGCTATACGCTGCCAAAAACATTTACGGATCGAATTGGAATCAAGGGGGCCAAACTTTATTATAGCGGTCAAAATCTGTTGACATTCACTGGATTTGCTAAAGGATTTGATCCAGAGGCACCAGCTGATTCACGCGGTAATTACTATCCGCAAGTAAAAACAAATGTCTTTGGTCTTAACGTAAACTTTTAATTGTAAATCATGAAACTTAAAAATATAACCATAGCACTAAGTGTTGCGACACTTTTATTTTCGTGTCAGAAACTGGATCAAGAACCTTTAGATGCCTATAATGCTGATAATTTTTGGAAAACAGAAGCGGAGGCGGACTTTGCTGTGACTGGATTGTATAGTGGAACAAGTGATGGGGACGGAAAAATGAACGAGGGTTCTGCCTGGGAAGATGGAACGCAAATCTTTTATATGGACTGTACCTCAGATAATTCCAATAGCGATTTCCCATGGGAGGGCTTTCAAGGTCTAGGAAACGGTACAGCAACACCAACAAATTCTGGAAATGCCGAAGCGAGGTATACCTATGAACATATTCGTCGTGCAAATTATATTCTTGAGAATATTGATAAAGCACCGATGGCTGTGGAAAAAAGAAAAAAGTTGATAGCCGAAGTTCGGGTGATCCGTGCTTATAGATACTTTGATATGGCCACCTTATTCGGCGCTGTGCCAATCATTACTAAAACATTAGCTAAAGAAGATGCTTACATTCCAGCGAATACCCAAAAAGAAGTGCTGGAATTTGTGGAAAAAGAATTAAAGGAAGCTGCTGCTGATTTGTCTTACGCAAGAGGCGGTGCGAGAATGTCCAAAGGTGCTGCCTTAGGGCTCTTGGCTCGTTGTTATGCCTTCCAGAAAAAACATCAGGAGGTAATTAATACTACCGAAGAAATCATTTCCGCAGGAACCTATAAACTTTTTGATGACTATGCTACTTTATTTGAGGAGGCAAATGAAAATAACAGTGAAGTGATGATGAACATTGAGTATATAGCCAATGTACAAGGGTATACCATGCTTGGCATTATGCTACCCAATTCCATGGGGGGATGGGGATCAATTGTGCCTACCCAAAGTCTGGTAGATGCATATGAAACGGAAGATGGAAAAACCATTCGCGAATCGACAAATTATAATCCTGCAAATCCTTATGAAAATAGGGACCCACGCCTGGGAGCAACTATTGTTTATCCTGGAGCCTCGTACAATGGCAAATATTTTGATCCGCTGAACCCAAAATCAGAAGATTATCCTTCCGGTCCCGATAATGCATCCAGTACGGCCTATAATTATAAGAAGTATATCCAAAATCCCAGCAGTTACGTCAACATATGGAATGTAGGAACCAATATTATTGTCATGCGTTATGCAGAGATGTTATTATTAAATGCTGAGGCAAAAATCGAACTGGGAAAGATTGATAACAGCGTATATGAAAATATAGATCTGGTACGCGAACGTGCTAAAATGCCAAAAGTGGATAAAGCTGTATATGCCGGTCAAGGCAAATTACGTGAATTGGTACGTCGAGAACTCCGCGTCGAACTGGCGGGTGAAGGACGCCGTCGTTTTGATATTATCCGCTGGGGAATAGCGAAAGATGTGTTGAACGGTCCAGTGAATGGTGCTTTGTCAAAAGGAACGGTTGATCCAAAAACAGGCAAGGTAACCTACACTTCGCTGACTGACCGCTTTTTCTCCGAAAACAGAACATTCAAAGCTGACAAAAATGAATTATGGCCAATCCCACAGGCTGTAATCGATAACAGTAAGGGGACATTAAAACAAAATCCAGGCTATTAATCGCACATTTAACACGATTTGGGAATACCTTTGAGTGTGACGATGAGTTGATTGAAAACGGTTAAGCACTAGTTGCTTAACCGTTTTTTTTATTTGATTTTTTGTTCTATTATTTTCTGTCAAGCTCTTTTTTAAAAGTGCTTGGCGATTGTCCATATCTCTTTTTAAATGCTGAAGCAAAATAGGAAGCCGATGAAAAACCGACACTGCTAAAGATCTCATTGATATGGAGGCCATCTGCCATCAGGCTTTTGGCTTTTTTGAGCCTCCTTTCGACAATATATTCGCTGATGCTACAGTCGAGCAACTGTTTAACCTTTCGATAGAGCTGCACGCGCGATAAGTGGAGTTCGCTGGCAATATCGTCGACGCTCAGCCTTGAATCGGACAGCTTTGATTCGACAATCGTCGAAAAACTATTGAGAAAGCGTCTGTCGTTGTCGTTAATGCTGTCAGACTGCGAAGTATCAAATTGCTCCACAGTGCTGCTATATTTTTCTTTCAGCTGATGCCTCGATTGTAGGATATTAGCAATCCGAACCTTAAGGAGGGCTGCATTGAATGGTTTGGTGATATAGTCATCTGCCTTTAAAAGGCTTCCCTCAAGGATAGTCTCTTCGTTGGCAAGTGCACTCAACAGAATGACTGGAATATGCGCGGTCTGATAGAAGGTTTTAACATCTTTGAGGATATCTAGGCCACTGCCGTCAGGCAGCATAATATCGGTGAGTACCAAATCCGGGAAATGCGTTTTCATAAAATTATTGGCTTGACGCGAATCTCTGGCCAATAATAAATTGTAGTCCCTTTCTAAGATAGATCTGAGATAGTCCCTGATTTCATCGTTATCTTCGACAATCAGAATACTTTTTGATTTATCAGAATGAAAGGAAAGATTCTTTTCGGGGGACTTTACCTCAGGCTCCAGATATTCTTGCTGCGTGAATATGGGTTTTATGCCAGATTCATCTTTCAGGAGCTCTTCCTGCTCGTAATGGGCATTGCCGATGGGCATCCGTAATGTAAAGATCGAACCATGTCCTAATTTGCTGCTGGCCGTGATCTGGCCATGATGTAGCTCGACAATCTGTTTGGCGTAAGCAAGACCAATCCCAGAACCATTCCTGCTACCTGTTCCTTGATAGAAAGGATCAAAAATATGCTCTATATCGATAGGTGCAATTCCTAAACCATTGTCCAATACGCGTAAGTAGAAGTAATCTTTGAAGCTATTTTCTTCCAATGAAATTTCAATTCTTCCACTGGCTGCGGTATGTTTTATGGCATTGGAAAGGAGGTTGGATAGCACCTGTTCCATCAGGTATTCGTCAATCCATACTTCTTTTAATATACTTTTGTTAACGTAGCTGACGGATATTCTGCTTTTTTTGAGCAGCGGCTTGAAGCTGTTGATTACCTGTTGTATAAAAGGGTCAATCTGTACTGCTGAAACTTGAAGCTTGATCTTTGCTTTGCTGATGCGATGGATATCGATGAGATCGCTTACCAGGCGTTGCAATTTTTTCGCACTTCGTTTGACACGTGACAACTGATCTTTGATATCGTCGGCAAGATCCTTCCGTGTTTCGAGATCCTCAATTGGGGCTAGGATAAGGGTGAGCGGAGTTTTGAACTCGTGGGAGATGTTGGTGAAAAAATTGTTTTTAATTTCCGCTGCCTGCTGAATCTGGCTGTTCATCTCAACGATTTGCTTCTGCTGGGACAAGATTTCGCCATTTTTGATTTCGAGATGTTTGTTCTTCTCCCAATTGCTTTTGATGACAATGACGGAAACACCGCCAAACACGACTGCGAGCACTAGACTGACAACAAGGACATTGAGGACAGACTTTTGATTCTGATAAATACGGTTCTGCTCGGTAATAAATTCCTGTCTTTTGTCGATATCTATTTGTTGCTGTTGGATCTTATGGGATTGCAGTGCGAGTAGTTCTGCATTTGTTTTGTCAATAACGGAGGTAGCAAGGATGTTCTCGCGTTTATAAGGCTGATTGTTGATAATCGCTAGCGCTATTCGGATTGCTTCAGTGCCGCCAGTGGGGTACAGCATAGAAGCATACATATGGCCTTGCATAATCTGTTCCAAACCATTGCCTGGTCCGGGCAGCGCATCTACGCCGATGATTTTAATATCCTTTTTGGACTGCGCTTCGTCCAGGGCTTTTTTTACGCCCATGGCCATTTGGTCATTGAAAGTAAAAATGACATCGCTTTGCGCCATCTGACTGATGTGCTTTCGCGTTTCGACATAGGCTGTATTTTTTTCCCATCCCCCGTGGATAATACCGTTTATTTGCATGTCAGATGCTGCCAAAATACTTTGTTTAAAACCCTTTTCGCGCTCGATGGAAGCCGATGTCCCCGATAGTCCGGTCACTAATCCGACCTTGCCTTTACCTTGGAGGACAGTTTGACTATATTGACCTGCAAGTTTACCAATGGCCAGGTTGTCTGCCCCTACGTATGCATTATATTGACCCGAAGAGGTTTTGCGGTCGGTTACGATCACAGGGATATGAAGCTGGTATACGGAATCAACGATGGGAGTAAGCGGCTCGGCCTCATTGGGCGAAACGATCAACAGGTCGATATCTGCTTTGGCAAGTTCGCGTATCTGGTCAATTTGCAGCGCATTGTTGCCATGGGCATCCCGGTATAAGAATTCAATGTCGGGATTAAAAGAGAGTTCGCGTTTCATTTCCTCGAGCATAGTCTGCCTCCAGGCATCATTCCCAATGCATTGCGAAAAAGCGATGACCCGCTTCTTTTTTTGGCTTACTGATTGACAACCCAAAAAAAGGAATAGGATCAATAGGCCATAAACGGTGTGTCTTCCCATGATTTTTTTTCCCTTTACAATCCGAATATACATCATTTCACTTTTTTTAGATAATCAGTATATGGTTAGTGTATTCATTACACTAAAACAGATTGAGATAAATATGTATCATTTTCTATAGGATCTGTCTAAAAACTAAAAGTTTGAAAATATGAATTTAATATAAAATATTGATATATAGTCGTTTACTGTATTTTTAAAAATGTTACATAAATACATGTTTTTGCTGTGTCCAAATTTAAGTTAGTATGAATCCTGAGTTAAATTTGAGTTAATCAATTATAGGGAAAACATGAACAAAAACACCGTATTAGCCTGGTCATTTGTAGTGGCGTTGGGCGGATTCTTATTTGGCTTTGATACAGCAGTGATTTCTGGAGCTGAAAAGGCAGTACAGGAGCATTGGCATTTGAGCGAGTTTCAGCATGGGCTTACAATGGCTATCGCTTTAATAGGTACTGTCGTCGGTGCTGCATTGGGGGCGTTGCCTTCGGATAAGCTTGGTCGGAAGAATACATTATTTGCTGTGGCGGCACTTTATTTTATTTCCGCCATTGGGAGCGCATTGGCGAATGACTGGACTATATTTATTTTATTCCGTTTTTTAGGAGGAATCGGGGTCGGTGTGTCTTCGGTGACGGCGCCAATTTACATTTCCGAAATTTCCCCTGCGGCTTCAAGAGGCAAGTTGGTGGGCCTCTTTCAGTTTAATGTAGTATTGGGAATTCTGATTGCCTACTTATCCAACTATTTTATCGGACAATTGGGGGAAGAATCCTGGCGCTGGATGCTAGGTGTGCAATGCTTTCCGTCGCTCTTGTTTTTTATATTGATCTTCTTTATTCCCGAAAGTCCAAGGTGGCTGTTATTGCATAAAAATAATTTGCCCGAAGCAACGAAGATCATGAAAAGAATCAATTCTGAAGGTTACGAGCTTGAAATCGAGAAAATCCAGGAATCTAACGATAGGATGGCAGGCGAAGGTAAATTATTTATACGTGAAAATACCAAGCCGATTTTGTTAGCCCTCTGTTTTGCGTTATTCAATCAGCTTTCGGGTATCAATGCGATTATTTATTATGCGCCGCGTGTCTTTGAGATGGCTGGCCTCGGCTCGCAGAGTTCGCTGCTATCCACAGTCGGTATCGGTGTTATCAATTTTATTTTCACTTTGGTGGCGATCAATTTTATTGATAAGGTAGGTCGTAAAAAATTGATGCTTGTGGGTTCTCTGGGCTTGATCGTATCGCTGGCATTGGTTTCGCAGGCTTTCTACACTGGACAGACAACAGGATTCGCCATTACCATCTACCTGATGAGTTTTATCGCTTTTTTCGCTTTCTCGCAGGGAGCAGTGATCTGGGTGTTTATTTCCGAAATTTTTCCAAATGATGTACGGGCCAAAGGGCAGACATTTGGTAGTCTGACGCATTGGGTGATGGCAGCAATTATCACTTTTTGTTTTCCAGCACTGACGGAGATTCTTGGCGGTGGTGGCACCTTTCTGATGTTTGCCCTGTTTATGGTATTGCAGCTTATTTATGTAGTGAAATTTATGCCCGAGACAAAAGGGCGGTCTTTGGAAGATATGGGGCAGACCATCAATCTGCATTAAGTAGGTATTTGTAAGGGAAATTAAGATAATCAATTCGGTACACTGTTTTGGTACTCAGCCAAAGCGCTGTATAAAAAAGAGTAAATATGAGAAACGGAGATAAATCAATACAAGGTATTTGTTTTGGAGAGGTTCTTTGGGACAATCTGCCTACAGGCAAAAAATTGGGTGGCGCTCCTTTGAATGTAGCGTATCACCTAAATAAATTGGGCGTTGTGACGCGTATGCTGACACGCATAGGCCGTGATGAAAATGGAAGCGAACTGCTTTCTGCGTGTGAGCAACTGGGAATTCCGACAACATTTTTTCAGTTTGACGATAGTTTACCCACCTCAACGGTCGAGGTTACGATTGATGCGGAACGCAATGTACAATACGAAATCGTTTATCCTGTTGCTTGGGATAGAATAGCGGTGGATACTGTTGTGCTGGAAGAGGTTGCGGCCGTAGATTTTTTGGTATACGGCAGTTTAGCCTGTCGGGATGAGGTAAGTTTTCAAAGCTTGTTGTTGTTACTGGAAAAAGCACGTTTCCGCGTGATGGACGTCAATTTGCGCGCTCCATATTTCGGTCCTGAAACAATACATAGCCTTTTAAAATACGCTGATTTTGTGAAAATGAATGCCGAAGAACTGCACATTATTTCGGACTGGAATGGTGCTACAGCTACCTCTACTGATCAGCAGCGTGTAGATCAAATCATGGAACGTTTTGCAATTCAGGAAGCTATAGTAACGTATGGTGCAGACGGTGCAGTGTATCATTTTAAAAGAGACAATATAAGTTATCATTTTCCAGCATTGAAGGTTCAGGTAGAGGATACGATTGGAAGCGGGGATTCATTTTTGGCAGCTTTCCTGGCCAAGAGGTTTCAGATGCAGGATGGTGTTCAACTTGAGGAAGTACTGGAATTTGCAGCGACGCTCAGTGGTTTTGTGACGCAGAGCAGCGGTGCATGCCCCGCTTATAGTCCTGAAGATATCAACCGCTTCCATTGGCTGAATCCAATCTTTCGCGATAGCGACCTAAAGGTGAAACAATAGCTGTTTATGACACGAAAAAAATAAAATAACCAACAGCAAGACAAATAATCTAATTAATAATCTACTTATAATAACCAATTATGTTTACAAGACAGCAAGTTATGTTGCTCCCGTCTTTGGCGCTCTTTTCGGTAGCTGCTTTCGCGCAGCAGACAGAAATTCGGGGGCGGATTTCGGACAGCGGAACAGCAGCTCCTATCGCTGGAGCGTCATTAGTGGTCAAGGGAACCACTCAGGCAACCAAATCGAATGAAAAAGGGGAATTTGTGTTGCAGGTATCGGGTAACAAAGGTACTTTGGAAATAACCTATGTAGGCTATGAACCTCAGACTATGCTATTGGGTGATCGGAAATTTCTGGATATCCGATTGATCAGCACCGAAAAAGGACTTGATGAAGTGGTTGTTACAGGCTACCAGACTGAACGCAAAAAGGACCTGACTGGGGCGGTGAGCGTCGTCAATGTGACAGAAATGATGAAAGTGCCTGAAAATAATCCGATGAAAGCACTTCAGGGACGCGTAGCAGGTATGACGGTAACCTCTGACGGTAGTCCCAGCGGAGCTGCCACGGTACGGATGCGCGGTATCAGTTCGATCAACAGTAGCCAAGATCCGCTATATGTCATCGATGGGGTACCTACGCAAGGTGGGATGCATGAGCTTAATGCTAACGACATCGAGAGTATTCAGGTCCTGAAAGATGCCTCATCAGCAAGTATCTATGGATCACGCGCAGCAAATGGCGTTATTGTGATTACAACCAAGCGAGGAAAGATCGGCGCACCAAAACTTACGGTTGATGCCTTTGCGACCAGCAGCCATTTTAACAACCGAATGAAAGTGTTGAATGCCCAGCAGTATGGACAGGCGCTATGGCAGGCTACGATTAATAGCGGTGGGAATCCGAACAGCAATAATATTGGTTATCAGTTTGAGTGGAACAATGACGCCAATGGTCTGCCACAGCTAAACAAGGTCGTTATACCACAATATATCGACCGCGAACATACCATGTATGCCGCAGATACGGATTGGTTCGATGAAGTTTCTAAACCAGGTCTGCTCCAGTCCTATAATGCCACTTTGAGTTCGGCGACGGATAAGTCGAGTTCATACTTCTCCTTGGGTTATCTGCGTAATAACGGAACTCTTCGTTATACGGATTTCCAGCGCATATCAGCTCGGATGAATGCCGATTACAAACTTTTTGATGGTAAGCTGGTTGTTGGGGAGAATTTTACGGTCAACAATACAGGCGAGGTACAGGTACCCGGAGATGTACTTGATCTATCCCTGAAAGCATTGCCTATCATACCAGTACATACTGTTGACGGCATTGGTTGGGGCGGTCCAGCGCTGGGAATGAACGATCGCCATAATCCAGTACGCCTGCTGCATGACAACAGAAATAATAAATACAACTATTGGCGGTTATTTGGAAATGTCTATGCCGATTTGCAGCTTATTAAAGACTTGCATCTCCGGACAAGCTATGGGATAGATTACGGTAATTATTATAAACGTAACCTGCAAGTTTCCTACCGTTCGGGTTTTATGAACAGCGATAGAAGCGCTGTCAATATGGAACAGTCACATGGAATGAAATGGACTTGGTCGAATACGGCAACCTACCGAAAAGAGATCGCTAATCATACGATAGACCTATTGGCTGGTGTTGAAATGAACCGCCAGAACGATATTAATTTTAACGCCTATACAGCTGGCGATGGTGCTTTTGCCATTGAAACTCCGGAATATATGTGGCCAGGCGTAAGCACTGGAATTGCTGCTGTCGGTGGTACCTCGACAGGCTTTTCGCTTCTCTCTTATTTTGGAAAGGCAAACTATTCTTTTGATGACCGTTATTTGGCTTCCTTTACAGTGAGACATGATGGCTCTTCCCGTTTTGGCAAAAATAACCGCTTTGCGACATTTCCAGCTGTGACGGCAGGCTGGCGGATTTCTTCGGAACGTTTTATGGCGAATACCAAAGATTATATTTCTGATCTTAAATTACGTGTGGGCTGGGGGCAGACTGGTAATCAAGGGATTGGTAATCTAGCAACTTATGCACTTTTTGTGCCGGAGTATGGGGTTGGTGACCCAACATGGAATATCGTCGACGGTACTGCTTATGATCTTTCGGGTTCGGGAACCGGAATCTTACCTTCGGGATACCGGAAAATTCAGACCGAAAACAACGATCTAAAGTGGGAAACTACGACACAGACCAATGTCGGTTTGGACTTCACGCTGTTTGGCCAAAGTCTTTACGGGTCAGTTGACTGGTATGTCAAAGCAACAAAAGATATGCTGATTAATCCCGCCTATATTGGTGTTGTAGGTGAGGGTGGTTATCGCTGGGCCAATGGGGCTTCGATGGAAAACAAAGGCCTGGATTTTACTGTAGGATACCGCAGTAAGACCGCTTTTGGGTTGGATTATGATGTGACCGCTGTCTTATCGTCGTATAAAAACAAGGTAACTCACTTGCCTGTAGCCGTGGAAAACTCCTACGGTGGACGCCAGGGGGATAATATTATTGGTAGACCGTTGGGTTCGTTTTATGGTTATGTAACTGATGGGATCTTTCAAAATCAGATGGATGTTGACAATCATGTCAACCAAACGGGGAAAGGGATCGGGCGATTGCGCTACGTAAATGTATACGATGCAGATCAGCAAATTACAGACATGGACCGTACCTGGATTGGAAACCCACACCCTGATTTTTCCTATAGTTTGAATATCGCACTGAAATATAAGGGCTTCGATCTTTCAGCCTATTTTCAGGGGGTACAGGGGATAGATGTTGAAAATTGGCTGAAAAAACAGACTGATTTTTGGAGTGTAGATGATGTAAATTCCAACAAGGGTGTGCGCCTGCTGAATGCGTGGACGCCACAAAATCCAACGTCGACGATTCCGGCACTACAAACGACAAATAACAATGACGAAGGCCGTTTGTCGAATTATTTTATTGAAAATGGGTCTTATATGAAGCTCCGGAATCTGTCCTTGGGTTATACCTTATCGACAGCAACAGCCGAACGTCTGCGTATGAGCCGGCTAAGGGTGTATGTAACCGGTCAGAACCTATTTACTGTTAAATCAAAGAATTTTACTGGTGTAGATCCCGAAAATGTGGGTTGGGGATATCCCATCCCAACAACCTGGACAGCAGGGGTAAATATTGGCTTTTAGCAAAAAGAAACCGAGAATCCTTAGATAATGGACAAAGGAACCAAAAGAATAATCCATCAATATGGAACATGTTAATAAATAGAATTCCAATGAAAAAAATAACCAATAAACTAGCGATAATAATGATGGTGTCAACCGGTCTACTGTCCGGATGTACCAAATTTCTGGAGCAGACCCCCAATGCTGTACTCAGCTCCGACCAGGTAAAGGAACCTGAAAGATTACTGACGGCTACGTATGCTGCTTTGGGCAATGACCATTATGATGTACCTTTTAGCCTCTGGCCTTATGGTACAGTAAGGTCTGATGACGCGTACAAAGGTGGCTCGGGTCCGCAGGATATTCAAACGTTCCATTTTTTGGAGGTATCCAGCAATATTACGACCAATTTTGCGGAGCTGGATAAACTATGGTTTCAGCTGTATGTAGCCATTTCACGTGCCAATACGACGATCAAAACGATTCAGGAGATGGATGGTTTTGAAGGAAAGGAGGGGAAATTGGCCGAAGCAAGATTTCTGCGAGGGCACTTCTATTTTATGCTTAAAACGCTCTTTAAGTATGTGCCCTATATCGATGAAAATGTGCCGATAGACAATTATGAAACGGTATCAAATCGAGCGTTGAGCAACGATGCACTTTGGCAAAAAATTGTCGACGACTTTCAGTATGCGGTAGATCATTTGCCGACCGCGCAAACGGAAATTGGTCGTGCCAACCGAATTGCAGCTGCTGCCTATCTTGCGAAAACATACTTGTATAAAGCTTATCGTCAGGACAATGCCGAGCGACATGCCGTAACAGGAATTAACTCGGACGATCTGAATAAAGTGTTGGAAAATACAGACATTGTACTTGCCTCAAATCATGCACTTGAAGCGGACTTCGCTTTCAACTTTTTGCCCGGGAAATATGAGAACGGTACAGAGGCAATTTTTTCAGTTCAATTTTCAAAAGATGATGGAACTAAGTTTGGCCGTGTGAATTTCTCGGATGTGCTCTCAGTGCCAATGGGTGTGGGCTGCTGTGATTTTAATAAACCTAGTCAGAGCTTGGTGAATGCATTTCGCACGACAGGAAAGGGTGTACCTCTTGATAACTACAATACTTTAAATACGTTCAACGCTTCGGAAAAATATGACCCAAGGTTATTTCACACCGTAGCGATTCCGGGACTGCCTTATAAATACAATACCAAACGCACCTATCAGGAGAGCTGGAATCGTAATCCGGCGGACTATTCGGTCTATGCTTCGCTGAAAGAGAACGTTGATCCTGATTGTGATTGTTTTGTACCAATGGCTCCCTTTTTTGCGAATACGAAAAACCGTATTGTGCTGCGGGTGGCCGATGTCTTGCTGATGCGTGCCGAAGCACTTATAGAATCGCATCGTTCGGCCGAAGCCTTACCTCTGATCAACCAAGTACGTCTGCGTGCAAAAAATAGTGCCACAATGACGGGGTATGCTACAGATAAAATGTTGATCGAAACGTATAAAAATGGTGACAATATCGTATGGAATGAGGAAAATGCACGGAAGGCTTTACGTTGGGAACGTCGTTTGGAATTGGCGATGGAAAATGGCCGATTCTTCGATCTGGTACGCTGGGGAACTGCGGATCAAACGATGAATGCGTATTATGAAACGGAGAAATCGCGGCGTTCTTATTATGCTGTAGCTCATTTTACGGCAGATAAGAATGAGTATTTGCCTATTCCCGAAGCACAGATCAGATTGAGCAAGTACCTCTATAAACAAAACCCAGGATATTAAAACATTAGCCAATCCCTCCTGTAGGAATATTAAAACGAACGATGGGATAGCGTCTTGTAGTTCCGTCAATATTGGTCTGTTTTCAATTTTTAAGGCAGTACGCTTAGAAAAATAGTTCCGATATACTTTAAGCACGAAAAGGGTGGAGCGCCTAGGTAGTGACAATTTATCATAGTGAGATCGTTGCTCCGAGGACTAGGCGTAAGTGAAACGGGACGGATTAGAATGAGTTAAATACACTGTAGGGGAATGGGCAGAACAATAGTAAGTAATGGTTTTATTGAGATCCTAAATGAGAACAAAATTATATTTAATTCCGGTGCTATGCTTGATGGCGTTGCTGACAAATTGTAAAAGTGGTGATCAAAGCTTGCCTCTCGATAAGCAGAGTGATCCAGTAGCAGTAGATCGGTCTACTTCCTGTACTTCGGTACAGGAAGCCGGTCTGTTTCAGACTTTTTATAAGCCACAAGAAGGATTTGTCGGAGATCCCATGCCGTATTACAATGCCGATGATAAAAATTATTATTTGTTTTATCTCTACGACAATGCCAATCGCCATCCGATTCACGTGACCAAAACCAACGATTACGCCACATTTGATGGTTTTACAGAAGTATTGCCTGCTGGGGTTATGGGAAGTCAAGATGAATGGATAGGAACAGGCAGCTTTATTAAAAAAGATCAGACCTATTTTTGTTTTTATACGGGGCATAATGGCAACCTGAATCCAGCCGAAAAAGTGATGATCGCGACTTCGACAGATTTACTAAACTGGACAAAGCAGTCTGCCTGGACGATACAGGCCGCTCCGGGGTATGACCAAAACAATTTTCGGGATCCCCATGTCTATTGGGACGAAACTCGTGGCAGTTACGTGATGTTGGTAACGACGCGTAAGGATGGCAAGGGTGCTATTGCACGGTATACATCTGCAGACCTGAACAATTGGTCTAGTATAATACCCATCGTAGCGACAGATGCACAAGCTGTAGGGACGTATCAGATTGAAACGGATGCAGAAATAATGGAGTGTCCAGATCTATTTAAAATGGGTGACAAATGGTATTTGACATTCTCCCGGATTAATCGGGACGCGCATCGCAAGACTTTTTACCGCATTGCTGATTCACCCGATGGCCCTTGGAAAATATGTCGAGATGCAAACGGCCATCACGAAACTTTTGATGGCTTATACCTGTATGCTGGCAAGACAGCAAGTGATGGAACAGCGCGCTACCTATCGGGTTGGTGCTCCACAGGGCAGACCATCAACAGTAATAATGAATTGCCCTGGTCTGGAAGTTTGATTACGCACAGGCTACTGCAGGGGCCGACAGGGAGGTTATATCCGGTTATTCCCGCTGCTGTGGACAATAAGTTTAATGAGGAGTTACTGTTTGAAAAGCTGAATGCTGTTGGAAATGTTTTGGAAAATAATAAAACATATCGTATAACGGCGCAGTCCAATGGGAGGAGCTATGCACAATTCAACCGAAACAAAACCGCTGTTAAAATATCAATGACGATAGATGCGTCGCAATCTGACCACTTTGGATTCACTTTTGGTGCTTGTGACAGTCCTTCTGAGTTGTATAGTATTGCCTTCGACCTAACTTCTGCAAATCGCTGGGGCATGCCTTCGCTCTTTATGAATCGGGAAGTCAGTCTTGGGGGAACAGCTGGAAAAACAGAACTTAACTTTACGCCGTTGATCATACCTGCCGATAAACGTTTTGATGTAAAAATTGTCATCGAAAAATCTATCTGTGTGGTCTATGTTAATAATAATGTCGCTTTTACCAATCGCATTTATAAAATGGACCAGAATCCATGGACGATTTATGCTGATCAGGGTACTATTAGAGTCAATATGATGAAAGTCGAGAAATCATAAGAATTATCGTTATTTTATAGACAGACATAAATAACCTAAAATGATATAAACTAAATAAGCTATGAATAAAATAAAGAAATATGGAACTATGCTGCTTTTTGCAGGCATAGCGAGTACAGCATTCGCGCAAGTTGATTCGAAAGAAATAAAAGATCCTGAGGAAAAATACCGTCCGATCTACCATTTCACACCCGAGCAGGGTTGGATGAACGATCCCAATGGATTGGTCTATTTAAATGGCAATTACCATCTTTTTTTTCAGCATAATCCCGAGAAGCCAGTCTGGGGGCCTATGCATTGGGGGCATGCGACCAGCAAAGATCTGCTTCATTGGGATGAAAAAAAGATTGCCTTATATCCGGACAGTTTAGGAACTATTTTCTCGGGAAGTGCAGTGATCGATAAGGATAATACAGCCGGTTTTGGAAAAGGTGCCATGGTCGCCATTTTTACCCATCACAATCATCAGGAAGAAGACCGGAAAACAGGATTACATCAAAACCAAAGTTTGGCGTATAGTTTGGATGAGGGGGCTACTTGGACAAAGTATAAGGGTAATCCAGTGCTGCCAAATCCGGGTATATGGGATTTCAGAGATCCAAAAGTAATGTGGCATGCGCATAGTCAACGTTGGATCATGACTTTGGCAACCAAGGATTGTATTACTTTCTATTCATCTAAAAACTTAAAGGAATGGAATAAGGAAAGCGAATTTGGCAAAGAGGTGGGCGCCCATGGCGGAGTCTGGGAATGCCCAGATCTTATCCCCATGGATTATAAAGGCGTAACGAAATGGGTTTTGTTGGTGAGTATCAATCCAGGTGGACCAAATGGTGGTTCGGTAACGCAATATTTTGTCGGTGATTTTGATGGGCATCAGTTTCGTGCCGAGGACACCAAAATCAAGTGGTTAGACTGGGGACCGGATAACTATGCTGGCGTAACCTGGAGTAATCTAGGCGATAGACATCTAATGATTGGTTGGATGAGCAATTGGGAATATGCTAATGTGGTGCCTACGAAAGGATGGCGTTCTTCATCAACCATACCCCGTGTTTTATCCTTGGAAAAAGTTGGACAATCTTTCTACGTCGCGAGTACTGCGCCCAAAGAAATTGAAACTGCATTTCGGCCTTTAAAAAAATACCATGGCGGTGGAACGAACGAAGTCTCATTCGAGGAACACCTCCCACAAGCGTATCGTTTGGACCTCAAGAAGTTGGAACAGCAGGCATTTAAAGTGATCTTATCGAATGAATCTGGTGATGAATTGGTCATTGGTTATCGTGAAGACCAAAATGCATATTACATCGATCGTTCTAAGTCCGGCGAAGTTTCCTTCAATGCGGAATTCGCTAAAACGGCTTTGGCGCAACGTCTACTGAATAACGGAACATTGTCTTTCAGCTTGTATGTTGATGTGAGTTCTGTGGAGCTTTTTGCAGATGGCGGACTGACGGTAATGACCAGCTTATTTTTTCCGAATAAGCCAATAACCAAGATTCGTATCGCCGGGGATAAAAAGCTGGAATTTCAAGAGCTAAGCATTGCTGAGTTTAAAAAATAAGCGCTGGTTTTGTGCGATTAAAGCGATCCTTTGTCATGACAAGGATCGCTTTATTCCATGCGTTACTTGGTCGTATTGTCTGGATGCAAATGTGCCGGCATTAGTGTCGGGAAGGTCCACGCAAAATGATTTTTTTTGTAGACCATTGGACGATAAATCGAGAGGTACGAATCAAATTCAGGCGTACGATAAATATCCTTCATGGCTTCAAATAGATTGGAAGGCCAGACTCCTGCTGTCCTGTCCGGAATGTCAACATCAGGGTTCTTAAACCAAGGCCATTCTGTCGGGTGTTGATTGTAATAATATAAGTAATCTATGGCCTGCTTGATCGATTTCCCATCCTTCTTGGCTGCAAACAGGTTTTCTCCGGTGGCATTGTATATGCACCACATGGAGGCTGTCAATGGAGCCAAAGAAAAGTACGTATACCATAAACCTTTCTCACCCCGTTTTACTTCTTCGATAAGATGGCCATCTGCTGCGATCTTTTCAAAAAGATCAGCCTTGATTAAGGCTATTGTAAAAGAAAGCTCTTTTTGGTCATCAAGAAAATTTGCTGAAAGTAGATTAGCAAACCGTGACCAATCCGCAATATTATTTGGCCTTTCGCGTAAGAAATGTGTCGCTTTTTGATAGACCTTGACAGTCCAGGTTTTGAAATGATCACGGTCGTTCTTCGTCCAAAGAGGATCGTTTTTAAGTAATTCAGCCGCAATCATTAATCCGGCACCGGCATAAGAAAGTACGACCGGTCCGTCAAAATCGGAATATTTTTTATTGATTGTGGCCCAGGAGTTGATGAAATATAGGGCTTTGGATGCATATTTCTGATCACCGTTTAAGGTATAGGCTAACGCGGTACAATAGGCCGCAAAAGCATCCGCATGGAGTTTTTTTGCCATGGCACGCTGGCCTTCTTTATCGCTGTAGAAGCCAGGTACGCTAAAGTCTTCGACAGCATGATGGTTGGTCAATAAAAGAGAGTCGGCCAGCATAATCAACTGCTTGTATGCAGAATACACCGGTTCGGATTTTTTGTTGATTTGGGATTTGACATCATTGATCTGGGTAATTGGGTGCATTAAGGATTGGGCATGTCCATGTGAAGGTGTGATAAACAGGCCCGCTAGGAACAAGGTCAATCCTGTTTTTAAAAATTGGGCAGTTCGGGCATAAAGGCCAGAAAATAAATAGATGAAATTTTGCATGGTTTTAAATCGATACGTTTATTGATTGATTATGCAGCTATGGGGGGATTAGCTTCTACAAATTAAGGAAAAAATACCACAAGTTTACTGAGATTCAGAAATTTGATTTGAATTATTGCAGTGAAGTAATTAACTTCATGCCTAGAATAATCAATTATGGACATCGATCAAAATCTGCCTGAGAAGGAACTCTTGTGCCAACTCCATTATGGAGATATGCAGGCCTTTGATATTTTGTATCATCGCTATAGCCAGGTTATTTACGCCAATATTCTTAAGTTTCTAAAAGATGAAACTAGCGCCGAAGATTTACTTCAGGATGTTTTTCTACGTATTTGGGAAAATAGGTCAAAGATAGATCCTGAGCAATCTTTCGCTGCATTTCTGTTTACCTGTTCGCGTAATATTACTTTTAATTTCAAACGACGTCTGAAATTGGAGATGGAATCTGAGATCCAGCTCGCCTATGGGGCATCGGAATCCGAGAATACCATTGATAAAGTGCTGGATTCAAAGGAGGCCATGGCCTTGGTAGAAGACTTGTTGAGCAGATTGCCCAAACAACGCCAAAAAATATTCAGGCTATCTAAGCTGGAAGGTAAAAGCTATCAGGAGATTGCGGAAGAAATGGGTATTTCTATTGCTACTGTTCGTGACCATATTGTCAAGGCAAATAAGTTTATCCGAAGTGGTGCACTGCAGGACAATGGTTTCTCGGCCTTGTTACTGATTCTGCTTCTCCATTCTGCGCAGTAAAAAAAAATTTTTTCTAGAGCAGACCTTTATTCCACGCTGTGTGTATTTACTTTAAAAATACAGCTCAGTGGAGACCAATAAATCTAAAATAGACCAATTACTTCAAAAATATAAAGAAGGGAACTGTTCGCTTGAGGAGATCGAATGGCTACAGCATGCGCTTTCTACTGCTGATATCCATGGTCAGGATGCCATCGACCAAGCCATAGTCGCTAATTTACTGCAGCCTTCCTCTATAGAGAAAATGAGCGAATCCAGGCAGAAAATAATGCTTGAAAACATCAAAGAGCAAATTCAGCGGGGAGTCGAAGATAGCGATGAGATATCGGATATGGGTGCAGAAAGTATGGTGCCGATGCAAAAGAAAACCATATTTTCTATACGATGGCCCTACTGGACTGCTGCGGCTTGTCTACTGCTCTTTGGTTTTTCAACGGTATTCTGGCGGCAGCAGACGAGTCCTGTTCAGGTGGATAGCAACCAGGCTAGGATACAGGATACAAGGAAGGATATCGCACAGCCTGGCGGAAACCGTGCAATACTTCGTTTGGCGGACGGTACACTTCTGGAGCTCGATAAACATGCATCTGGGATTGTTATGGGCGAAAGTATTACTTACGAAAATGGGAAATCTATTGCTGCTGCCACATTAGGTAAACAGGGGATGACAGTAGATCCGAGCAAGGTTATGTTGGAGTTAACCACACCGCTGGGCGGGATGTACCAGATTACTTTACCTGACGGTACAAAAGTGTGGCTCAATGCGGCCTCTTCTTTAAAATACCCGATGAGCTTTGCCAAAAATGAACGAAAAGTTATCCTGCTGGGCGAAGCGTTTTTTGAGGTGACCAAAGATAGTTCACGACCTTTCAAAGTGCTGAGTAAAGGACAGGAAATTGAGGTGCTTGGGACCGCGTTTAATGTAAATGCTTATCCCGAAAATACGACGATCAAGACGACCTTAATCACAGGGAAGGTTAAGTTATCAAACGATAATCATGCCACGCTGCCGATATACTTGAAGCCGGGACAGCAATCGACCAATACCAATAGCGGAAATATACGAGTTGCAAATGTGGATACAGCACCCTTCACTGCTTGGAAAGATGGCCTGTTTTATTTTGACGAAACACCGCTGCCGGACGCACTGCAGCAGATCGGTCGCTGGTATAATGTCGAAGTAAGATACAAAGCCGAAGTGCCGCAAACGCATTTCTATGGTCGTATAAAACGGAGCAAGCCACTCCGGGAAGTACTCGAAGTATTGGAAGAAGGTGGGCTGCATTTTGAGCTGAGCAAAAGCCAGGAAAAGAACATCTTATTTGTGATACCATTAAAATAATAACCTTAAATAATGATGAAAAAAGAAATGATCATGGATTCTACCTAAGCTGGAGAAGGGTATAGGCAAGACAAAAAAGGGCAGTGCTGGGGGGCACTGCCTTGAATTGGATGCATATACTTACAAGTATTGCCCGAGGGCAAATTTTTTGATAACCATTTATAAATAAATACAAACCGTACAAACATATGATTTTTTATCCATTTGTTAGGCTACACCCGTGGAGTTTAACTTTACGAAGTATACTGATTATGAAATTGATCGTACTCATTTCCTTGCTGACCACCATGCAATTGTTTGCAGAAGGAAATGCGCAGACCATAAACTTAACCGCTAAACATGTGACCTTAAACCAGGTGATGCGCGATATCCAAAAACAGAGTGGTGTCAATTTTTTCTTAAATGGCAAGTCCTTGGCCCAGACTCGTTTGTCTGTCAATATACAACATGCCAAATTGGAAGATGCGTTAAACGCTATTGTAACGCCACTGAATCTGGAGTGGGTCAAAAAAGACGAGGTGATCGTGATAAAACCCAAAAGAAATCCGCTAAATCCCGACCGAAAGGAAGTCCTACAGCGGAACATTGGCGGTAAAGTCGTCAATGGCAAAGGACAGGCAGTCGTAGGAACAACCATTATGGTGAAAGGAACCAATATCTCCACGGTCACCGACCAAGAGGGAAGGTTCACGATTCAGTTGCCAGCCGCGAATGGCACGTTGATATTTTCGAATGTGGGCTACCAACGCTTGGAAAAAAGTGTCACCCCTGGAAATGACGAATTAACGATCGTGCTTCAGGAGGAGGTAAGTGGCCTGGATGAGGTGGTTGTTGTGGGGTACGGAAGCCAGAAACGCGCAAATGTGATTGGCGCTGTATCAACAGTGAACGGAAGTTCAGTGGAAAACCGGTCAACGTCCACGCTTACGTCTTCCTTGGCTGGACTCGCAGCCGGCGTGAATGTACAGACCACAACCGGAAAACCGGGGGCAGACGGTGCTAATATCCTTATTCGTGGAAAGGGAACATTAAACAATACCTCACCCTTGGTGGTGATCGACGGTATCGTGGGATCCATGGATGCTGTCAATCCCAACGATGTGGAGTCGATTTCGATTTTAAAGGACGCTGCAACGGCGGCAATTTATGGATCGTTGGGATCGAATGGCGTTATTTTAATTACGACAAAAAAAGGTGCCAAGGGGAAAAATAATGTGTCCTATACGGGCATGGTTTCGATGCTGCGTCCAAATAATGTACCCGAATTTATCACCGATTATGCGCAGCATATGCGCCTTGTCAATGAAGGCTTCAAGAATTTGGGGCAGGCTGCTGTTTATACGGATGCAACGATCAATCTCTGGGAAGAAGCGAAGAGAAATCCGACGGGGTTAACCGAATTTGGTATTCCCAATGAAGTTGCTTATCCAAATACCAATTGGGGCGATGTGCTTTTTGGACAACGCAAGCTTTTACAAAATCACAATCTTTCCTTAAATGGTGGCAACGAGAATACGCAATACCTCTTTTCAGTAGGCTATTTCAACAATCCGGGGACGATGCCCGAAACTGGCGCGGACAAGATACGTATGCGTATAAACTTACAGTCCAAAGTCGCCAAGTTTTTAACTGTGGGTACCCAGACCTTTGGCGATATGCAGAATTTGAGTGTGGCCGATGTGGTTACTGCATATTCCTACCTGACCCAAACTGTGCCCGGAGTGTATCCTTACTACAATGGCGTCTATGGTTTCCCGGCTGCTGCCGAAGAATCGGCGACCGCAAACAATGCCTTGGCTTTTCTAAATGGGATGGGTGGAAAAAACCAGGTCAATCGATTCAATACCACAATATTTGCGAAATTAAATCTAATGAAAGGGCTGGAGTTTGAATCAAAGGTAAATTATAACCATACGTACACCGAAACCAATTCCCATCAGGTTCCTTATGAAAAATGGAATTTTGCAACCAACAAATTGAGTACAACGGCGCTATCGTCAGGACAAATAACAACGCAATATGGCGTGACTAAGAGCTACAACGTCATCATTGATAATGTATTGCGTTATTCAGGATCATTTGGTAAACACGATGTGGGGGGGATCTTGGGGTATAATGAACAGTATTTTAACCAATATAATATTGGTGCGGCCAAACTGGGACTTGTGCATCCCGACTTGACGACATTTAATTCGGCGACAACAATGAGTTCCATTACAGGCGATGAGCTTGATTACGGTTTGCGGTCCTTTTTTGGCCGTGCCAATTATGCATACGATAATAAATACCTCGCCGAAGCGGTGGTACGGTACGATGGCTCATCGCGATTCGGAACCGCCAAACGTTGGGGCTTCTTCCCGGCCTTCTCTGCGGGATGGCGTATTTCGGAGGAATCTTTTATGAGTCCGCTCAAATCCTTTCTGAATGATTTGCGGCTAAGAGCCTCCTGGGGGAAAACCGGAAATAATGCATCTCCGGGTAATTACGATCATCTTCCGTCATATGGTACTGTAAATTACTCATTCAATAATCAGGCTGTCCGTGGTTTGGCGCAGACTAAGCTAGGAAATGACCTGCTGCACTGGGAAACAACCACCACGACAAATGTTGGCTTTACAGCGACAGCATTGAAAAATAAATTGACCGTCGAATTTGATGCCTACCGCGCTTACACGGATGGAATTTTATACGTCCCGACTATTCCTGCGACAACAGGGACCGCTACAGCTGCAACGATGAATATTGCCGAAGTCAGCAAACGGGGGATTGAATTGACGCTGGGATATCAAGATAAAATCAGCGATTTTAAATATGGAATATCAGCCAACTTCGCCTATAATACCAATCGGGTCGAAAAATATAAAGGGGCATTGTCGGAGGGCTATGTCACTGATGCAGCAGGTAACCAGGTTTATCAGTCAAATATCGGCATGGTTTCTAACGGGGTAAACCAGCGGATTCTGGAAGGGCACGAAATCAATGAATTCTATTTGTATAATGTGTACAGTGGATCAGGAAACCATTTTCTAACGGATGGTTCCGTCGATAAAAATGGCGGACCGCGCGATGGTATGATCCGCACCGAGCAGGATATGGCCTGGTTAAAGGCCATGGTTGCAGCAGGCTATTTGTTTCAGCCTGCCGATGGCATAGACCCTACCAAGATCTGGTATGGTGACCTGATTTATTCGGATATGAACGGGGATGGTATTTATGGAAATGTGTATGACCAAAAGTTTATGGGCAAAAGGGCAACACCGACATTCAATTATGGTCTTACTATCAACATGGCCTATAAAGGATTTGATGCGTCTATGATCTGGTCCGCTTCTTCAGGCATGTCGTATTATTGGAATGAACTTTATCTCAATTCATCCATCGTCGCGCAGGGTAAATCGGTACCGGCATTGGTCGCTAACGACCATTATTATTATAATCTTGCGAATCCCTCGGATCCCAACAATCGGATCGATGGTTATTATCCACGCTTAAAAGGTGTGACTGATGCACAGAATGGACGTACCAGCGATTATTACTTGTATAATGCTTCTTTTGTGAAGCTGAGAAATCTTCAGTTAGGCTATACCCTTCCTGAAAGCTTAGCAAGCCGTTTCTCGATCGCTAAACTCCGGATTTATCTAGCTGGCGAAAACTTGCTGACATGGACGAAGTTCCCGGGACTGGATCCGGAAATTGGGCCGGCAAGCAACGACCCATCGTTGATCAACTCTTCTGTTGTAAACTATCCAACGATGCGCCAATATTCACTGGGTCTAAATCTTACCTTTTAATCCGAATGAGAACAATGAAAAAGATGAAAAAAATTCTGGCGATTGTATTGCTAACAAGTATAGTGGGGTGTAAAAAAGATCTTTTGGATACCTCTCCGTATTCATCGGTCTCCACGGCAACGATGTGGACAACCGATAATTTAACAGATTTGGGCGTTGCGGGAATCTATAGTTCCTTTCGACTCTTAATGGGGCATAGCGGACTGATTTCGCCTTATGAGCTCTATCAATTTGACCGTTTCTCCTATACTGGGCAAGCACGTTTTGATGAACCCTTATTGACAGGGACCATCACTGCTGGAGATCCCTTATTCATGAATGTTTGGAAGATCCAATACGAAGGTATTCAGCGGGCAAACGACGCCTTGAAGAATATTCCCATAAAGTCGCCTTCAACAGCAGAAAAGAAAGCTAAATATATAGCCGAAGCTAAATTTCTACGCGCTTACTTTTACTTTCGACTCAATCAACTCTACAAAGGAGTACCTATTTACCTTGAACCTTTTACAGCGGTCGAGGCCATCAAAGGACGTAGCTCGGAAGATGAGGTCTGGAATCAAATATTGGCTGACTTGAACGATTGTATTGCGGAAACTAATTTTCCGGATCGTTATCCCGCGGGCAATGCGAATTATGGACATGCAACAAAGGCTGCTGCTTATGCCTTACGGGGTAAAGTGTATCTCTATCGAAAAGATTGGGCAAAGGCTGCAGGTGATTTTCAAAAAGTAAAAGATGCTGGCCACACACTCTTCGCTGATTATAAAGCTTTGTTTAAGGAAGCCAATGAGCAATGTCCTGAGATGATTTTTTCCATTCAGCATCGGAGTGAGTCAGGCTATGGAAATAATATGCAATTGTTTTGCGGTTGGCCCTCAGTCTATTCGCGGGGCTGGAATTATTACATGCCTTCACCGCATTTGGTCGATCTCTATGAAAATAATGACGGTTCTAAATTTGAATGGGATAAAATCATTCCCGGATACAGTAGTTTAACTGAAAATGAAAGGGAGGTCTTTTTTCTACGCAACAACCTCACGGAGGCCGAGAAAGCGGCTGCTTCGTTGAGAGGAGCAAAGATGAGCCTATATCTGCCGCAAGGTAATGAAGAGCGTATCAAAAAAGCCTATGAAAACCGTGATCCTCGTTTGCAGGCCAATGTCGTGACGCCTTATTCGACTTTTAGGGGCGCCTATAATTTTACCAATGTGGAAAGCCTTCAATTTATGCGCTGGCCATTTCGTGGACAGGCACAGGCAGATGGCGATATTCAGAGTGATACACAGATCAATTTCTTTTATTTCTACCGAAAATTTGTTGCCGAAGGAGTCAATGAGATTGTCGATCGCAATTATGGCCCTATCGATTTTCCGATTTTCCGTTATGCTGATGTCTTATTGATGTGGGCTGAAGCGTTAAATGAAGATGGGAAATTGAATGAGGCCATTGCAAAAGTCAACGAAGTACGGCAACGAGCTGGTGTCGCGCTGTTAAATTCAAATGCTGCAACGGCTGTTGGGGGGAAGGATGACTTACGTCTGCGTATTCGCAATGAACGTCGTGTCGAGTTTCCGAATGAAGGAATCAATTATTTCGATGAATTGCGCTGGGGAACCTGGAAAACGACGGTATTTCAGACAGGCAATGGACGTAAGCAGGTCTGGGGGACAAATGTCGGAAATTATAGCTATAAAGGTGATTTCTTGAACGTATGGCCTATTCCAACCTCAGAAATACAGATGAACGTAAACCTGGTACAGAATCCGGGTTGGATCGACTAGTTTTTTGTAAAATAAAACCGGGGAAGGCACAATCTAGGCTTTTCTCGGTTCGATATAAAATGAACCTAATATGATTGTTTTTAGATATAGCCTATACGTTATTTATTTTTTGAGCTTTTTTTCTCCTTTCCTTCTGCATGCGGATACAAGTGATATCGTAAAAAAAGGATTTGAGTTAGCCGAACGACAGTATGCATTACTGTATCAAGATCATAATGACCTGAGTAAATATCCGCGATCCGCAGATCGCAATGGGAAAACAACTTTTACGGATATTCGGGATTGGACCGGTGGTTTTTGGCCGGGCTGTCTCTGGTATGTTTTTGACTACACCGGTGACGATAAATGGCGGAACGCAGCATTAAAATGGACGAATTCATTACGTCAAAATCAATTCAATACCAATCACCACGATATTGGTTTTGTCATGAATTGCAGTTATGGCAATGCCTATCGGCTTACTGGTGATACAACGTTCAAAGCGATTTTAATCCAGAGTGCTAAATCCTTGCTGACCCGGTTCAATCCCAAGGTAGGTGCTATTAAATCATGGGACGTATTTCCTTCCTGGGACGGTAAACATACCTATGAGTTTCCGGTCATTATTGACAATATGATGAATCTGGAGCTACTTTTTCTGGCTTCGAAACTTTCTGGCGATCCAATCTATCGTAACGCTGCGATCAGACATGCCGAGACTACCCTGAAAAATCAGTATCGTCCGGATTTTAGTTCGTATCATGTAGTCAGCTATGATCCGGACAACGGCCGGGTATTGAGCCGGGAAACAGCGCAGGGTTTTTCGGACAATTCTGCTTGGGCACGCGGTCAGGCATGGGGACTGTATGGTTTTACGGTGATGTACCGCGAAACGAAAGATCGAAAATATTTGGAGGCCGCAGTAAAGATGGCAGATTTTTATCGCAACCATCCGCGACTACCGGCCGATAAAGTACCCTTTTGGGATTTTGATGTCGATCAGCCTGGCTTTGTGCCGCGCTGGGATTATCGAAAAGCTGACTTTCAGACCATACCGCGTGATGCCTCTGCAGCTGCAATAACAGCTTCGGCACTGCTTGAACTGGTGGATTATGTACAGCCACAACAGCAGGATACTTACTTAGCGCTGGCCGAGACGATCCTGCAGTCGCTTGGCTCTGTGAAGTATTCCAGCAAGGTCGGAGAAAATGGTTTTTTCATTTTAAAACACAGTGTTGGCAGCATCCCGCATAAAGGGGAGATCGATGTGCCGTTGGTATATGCGGACTATTATTACTTGGAAGCAATGATGCGCTGGCACAAACATGTTGACGAATCAAAACAGCGGATGATGCAGGAATGGAAAGCGATGAATGTACAGAAGGCCGCAGCCCTAGCCGATTTTCGACATCAAAAATTCGGCATGTTTATCCATTGGGGACTCTATGCAATTCCAGGAGGCGTTTGGGACGGGCAAAAAATAGAAACCTTGGGAAGTCCAAGTGTAGCCGAGTGGATCCAGTTGGTGGCCAAAATTCCACGGTCCACTTACGCGGATCTAGCGAAGCAATTTAATCCGGTATCATTTGATGCCGACGAAATTGTGAAGATGGCCAAAAATGCAGGAATGAAATATTTGGTGGTCACCAGTAAGCACCACGATGGTTTTGCCATGTATGACTCCCGGATCAGTACCTTTAACGTGGTGCAGGCCACACCGTTCAAAAGAGATGTGATTCAGGAACTGTATGATGCCTGTATACGCTATGAGATCGACTTTGGCCTATACTATTCCCATAATATTGATTGGAAAGACGGTAGTGACGCACAGTATGCTGTAACGAAAGCAAAGCATGATATGCTAGACAAAAAAACTGATGCTTTTGGGGCAAACCTTTGGGACCCCAGCCCCAATTCCTTTGCTTCCTACTTGAATGAAAAGGCTATTCCACAGGTTCAGGAAATCTTACAACGTTTCAAAAAATTAAAATATATCTGGTTTGACATGCCTGGATTGATGACCGACGAACAGAGTTTTCGTTTTTACAAAACGGTCTATGACATCAATCCAAAGGTCATCGTCTCCGAACGAATTGGCAATGGTATGGGAGATTATGCCATTCCGGGTGATAATCGTATTCCAGTGGATAACAAAGCGTTCAGCAGTCCCTGGGAAGCCATCGGTACATTCAACCATTCCTGGGGCTACAAATCCTATGATCAAGATTGGAAAGATGTGGATGAATTACGGTATTGGCTCTTGGAAATAGTCAGCAAAGGAGGTAATTATCTGCTCAATATTGGTCCCGACGCAGAAGGAAATTTAGCCGCACCTGTAAAAAAAAATCTTGCTATCTTAGGGAGATGGTTACGACTCAATGCTGAAGCGGTTTATGGGACATCGCCTTGGACCATCGCACACGAGGGACCAACAATAATTCGGATAACAGACACCGAACAACGGGAAAGAGAGGGATTTAAAGCAGCATTTACTGCCTCGGATTTTTGGTTTACACAAAAGAAAGATTTTGTCTATGCCATGGCTCTCGTAGTACCCAAGGATGGGGTTGTCAACGTAAAGTCTCTGAACCAAAATAAAGCTAAAGTGAAATCAGTGGAAATCTTAGGGTTTGGTCAGGTCCATTTTTGGCAGGATGACCAAGGACTGCAGTTGAAATTACCTAGGAAGATGCAAAATAACAGTTTGGGCTACGCACTCAAAATAAAATTAAGCTAATTCCAATATTGGCTGTATCAATTATAACGATGTAAAAACCAGTAATGAATACAAAAAAAATGCGCGTTTTGTCGCTACTCTTCTGCTTAAGTTTATGGTATGCGCAAGCTATTGGGCAAAAAAAAGCAAATAGTTTTGCTTGGAACGATGGGCAAAAAGTACTCTTTTTAGGCAATAGCATTACTTATGCCGGGCAATACGTCGCTATGACCGAAAGTCTATTGCTGAGCAGTCATCCGAAAGGGAAACCTCAATTTATTAATTCGGGGCTACCAAGTGAGACCGTTTCTGGACTCAGTGAACCGAATCATGCCGATGGAAAATTTCCACGACCTTGTCTATTTGACCGTTTGGACAATGTGCTTGATAAAATCAAACCTGATGTTGTTTTCGTCTGTTATGGCATGAATGACGGCATTTATCTTCCTTTTGATTCCGTCCGTTTTGAAGCTTATAAAGATGGAATTATCCGCTTGCGCAAACGCTTGGTTGAGCAGGGCGTCAAACGCATGATATGGATGACTCCTCCGGTACATGATGATCCGCAGCTTCGACTCAATGGCTATAATAAAGTATTGGATCGCTATGCCGAATGGCTTATCGGCTATGCTAGAAAGCAGTCCTGGGAAATCATTGACCTCCATTTTCCCATGCGTCGTTATTTGGAAGCCAGTATTGAGAAAGATGCTCAATTTAAACTGGCAGCAGATGGAGTACACCCCGGAGAGTTGGGCCATTGGCTGATGGCAAAGGAAATTGTGCAGCACCTGATGCCTAACTTTCCGCTTGAAAGCACATGGGACGACAATTTGCACAATAAGCCAAAATTTCTGCAATTGTATGCGCTCGTTTTGAAAAGGCAGACGGTTATGAAAGACGCATGGTTGACTTTTACAGGTCATAAACGACCTGGACTATCCAAGGGCATTCCAATGGAAGATGCAAGCAAAGCATATGCTGCTATTCAGACGGAAATTAAAACTTTGGGTTTCTAATCGGCGATGGTTTGTCATCCGAATGAATGAACTTTTATGTATAAATCTATATCATGATGAAAATCAATTTTTTTAAGTGGAAGTGTGCAGCAGCACTGGGAATGCTGCTGTACATGACCGAGGGATCATTTGCCCAAACCAAGTCAATACCTTATGAAGGTGTATCCGGATGGACTGAAAGCCAGGACAAACGCATGGCATGGTTTAAAGAAGCACGTTTCGGACTCTTTATTCACTGGGGTTTATATAGCGCTGCCGGTGGTAGCTTTGAAGGAAAACGATATCCACAGCACTATGCCGAGTGGATACAAACCTGGGGAAAAATCCCCAGCAAACATTATGCGGAAGTGTTAAAGCCAAAATTTACATTACGTTCTTTTGATCCGAAGTACTGGGCTCGCCTGGCTAAAAAAACAGGAATGAAATATATGGTACTGACTTCGAGGCACCATGAAGGCTTTAGCCTATTTAATAGCCAGCAACCCTATGCGCTGAATAATGACATTACAGGTAGCGCTAATCTGTCACCCAAGGGCAGGGATTTATATAAGGAGATCATGACAGCATTCCGTCAGGAAGGACTGAAAGTGGGGGCCTATTATTCGCTGTTGGACTGGCAGCATCCAGATTCCTATGAAGCTTTTAGTTTGAACCCTAATCCTGAGCATCATCAACCGGATCATAACCGCTACAAGAATTACCTCTATGGACAGATTAAGGAATTAGCGCAAAATTACGGGACATTAGATATGCTCTGGCCAGACTTTAGCAGCAAAAAGCATCAGGGAGAGTCGTGGGGAACCAAACGGATCTTGACTGACTTGATCAAATGGCAACCCAATATCATTATCAACAACAGGTTTTGGGAAGGGTTGGAGAACAAAAACGGAGATATCGGAACGCCTGAAAAATATATTCCACCGACAGGTCTACCTGGCATGTATTGGGAGGTGAGCCATACCATGAATGAAAGTTATGGTTACAGTGCTCACGATCAAAACTGGAAAAGCTTTCCCAAGATCATGCAATTATTTGTAGAAACGGTGAGTAAAGGCGGCAATTTTCTGTTGAATGTCGGTCCGGATGGAGATGGAGCAATTCCCGAACCTGCGGTGCGGATTATGGAACAGATCGGTGATTGGATGAAGATCAATAGTGAAGCTATATACGGAACAACGGCCAGTCCTTTTCAGGCCCTGGATTGGGGCTATTGCACTCAAAAGAACGGTAAATTATATCTGCATGTCTTTGACCGCCCTGCCAGTGGAAAAATAGATCTTCCTATCAAAAACAAGGTGACAGCTGTTTATACTTTGGCTTCGCCCAAAACGAAATTAAAACCTGCTTCGGAGAATGGAAAACCTGTAATTCCTGTCGATACCTTTGATAAAGGTAAAGGCCCGAAAGTTATTGTTGTTGAAATACAAGGAAAACCAATTGTCGAGGAAAGTTTAACGCAGACTCAGGCAGATGGGCGCATCGTGATGAACGCAAATAATGCAAAATTGCAGGAAGGCAAGAGCCTGAAAATTATTGGCGCACATACCCATGATCCAAATCGTCCAAACGCTATCGGCCAATGGAAAGATCTTCAGGACAGGGTATTTTGGGATATCAAAATTCAAAAACCCGGTAAGTATAAGGTGCTCATTAATTATCTGCCCAATAACAAGCGTCGAGGAAAAATTATGCTCTCGATGCTCGGCCAGCAACTTCCATGGGAATTTATAGCTGAACAAGAAATTAAATTTAGGGAAGTGAGTATGGGGACCATAGAGGTATCTCAGCAAGTGATTGGCGAGCCCAGTACAAAGGTTATTTTGCAAGCTACGGCCATCGAAGGCGATACTTTGCCGGAGATTGCGTCGATTACCTTGGTTCCGATTCAAGAATAAACTATCTTTAGGAGAGCCTGAATAAATCATTTATAGCTAAACCATTTTGCCGTCAAAGGCCTAAAAAGTGCCGGTAAAGACGAACAGAAAATAAATTATAAAACGAAGAATGAAAAGAAGAGAATTTATTGCTAAAGGAATTGTATCTTCCTTGGCTTTTACCATTGTTCCGCGCGTCGTGTTGGGCGGGAACGGATTCCTTGCGCCAAGTGACCGTATTAATCTGGGCTTTATTGGAGTTGGAAAACAGTCTTACACCTTGATGCATGGCCTTAATAATTGTAAGGAAATCAATACATTGGCAGCATGCGATGTAGATCGGAAAAAATTACAGGCATTTATTGCAGGTACAGCAAAAAAACAGATCGAATTGGGCCGATTGCAAAGTACGGTGACCGCCTATCATCATTATCGGGAACTCTTGCAACGGATGGACATTGATGCGGTTGTCATTGCAACACCAGATCATTGGCACGCCCAGATTGCTGTGGACGCCGCAAAGGCAGGAAAGGATATTTACTGTGAAAAACCCTTGGCACTCACAATTGCTGAGGGGCGTGCCATGGTGGATGCGACCCGAAAATACAAACGCGTATTCCAAACAGGAAGTATGCAGCGTTCATCCTTCAATTTTAGGCAGGCCGCAGAATTGGTTTCCAATGGATATATTGGAAAAATAAAAGAGATTAACGTTGCTGTAGGTGAGCCGGTCAAACAATGTGACTTGCCTTCAATGCCAGCACCGGATTATTTGGATTGGGATATGTGGGTTGGCCCCTCACCTTATAGAGGATATAACCCTATTCTGAGCCCGCCGATCGAAGATAATAAATGGGCGTGGTGGCGAGGCTATCGGGATTTCGGTGGCGGCTATATCACCGACTGGGGGGCACATATGTTTGATATCGTGCAATGGGCATTGCGAATGGATAATTCAGGACCAACGCAATTTATTCCTCCTAAACAAGCCAATAGTAACAGTGGGCTTTCGTTTATCTATGCCAATGGAGTTAAAGTCAACCATGTTGCTTGGGGGGTACATAATGCTATTCAGTTTATCGGTGAAAAAGGTAAGATTGAAGTAAGCAGAGAATTTATCCGTTCGAATCCGGAAAATTTGGCGAATCTTAAATTGACATCTGCAGATCGTCGTCTGTATTACAGTGATAATCATTATCAGGATTTTGTGGATGCCATTAAGAAAAGAAGCAAACCGATCTGCGATGTGGAAATCGGCCATCGTACAAGTTCCGTGTGCAACGCTATAAATATCGCGTACGAGCTCCAGAAAGATCTCAAGTGGAATCCGCACAAAGAAGAATTTGATAATGAATATGCCAACCTAATGCGCAGCCGTCCGTATCGAGGGGAGTGGGATTTTCATAAGTTTTAAAAAAACGGATAATATACGCTTTCGAAAACAAACGAGTAAACAGCCTCGTTTTGATTCACAGCCTCAGTAAGAAAACTACTGAGGCTGTTTTGATTGCTGAAAAACACAACATATGATCGATAACCATCGTTTTGAGTTTATTGAAAATAGATGATAAATGAATGTACAGGAAAAAAGAAAATTTGTTATTGTGGAAAGATAATTGCTTTATTTGCATAAAGCAATTATTAAGTGCAGCAAAGGAAACCCCCGTTATGTCTCAATTAACAATCGTCGATCTGGCCAAAAAATTAGGCTTATCAAAATCAACCGTTTCCCGGGCATTTCGGGACAATGTGGACATTAACCCTGCGACCAAAGCCCGCATCTTGGCAATGGCTGAAGAAATAGGCTTTTCCCCAAATGTGTATGCAAGCAGTCTCAAAGCCAATAAAAGTCTAACGATAGCGATTATCATTCCTGAATTTGGAAATAAGTTTTTCTCACAGGCGATCAAGGGCATAGAAGCTGTGGCGCGATCCAAGGGCTATCATACCCTGATTTATGTGACCGATCATCAGGTGCAAAATGAAGCTTCTATTGTGCGTTCGCTGGCCAATGGGCGGGTGGATGGTGTTATCATTTCGGCTTCGGGTGAGGGAAAAGACCATTCTCATTTGCAACTTTTGGCAGAACGGGGAATACCTGTTATGTTTTTTGATCGTGCTTATGACGACTGGAAGGGAGGATACGTTACGGGGAATGATTTTGATTCTGCTTACCTGGCAACCAGGCATTTGATCAATAATGCTTGCACACGGATTGCTTACTTAGCGATTAATCCGAATGTTTCCATTGGTAAGGTACGTAAAGATGGGTATGAGAAAGCTCTAAAAGAAGCTGGGATACCAATCCATCCCAAACTTATCTTGGATACAGTCAACGACGCGGAACAAAATATGCAGGATATTGCCACTTTGATCGAAACAGAGAAACCAGATGCAATATTCGCCTCCGTTGAGCGCTTAGCGATTTCCAGTATCCGCGTTGCTAAGCAGCTGGGGATCCGAATTCCGGAAGATCTTAAGATCATTTGTTTTTCTTGTCTGGATATTGCAGATCTCATTGATCCAGCACTCAGTGTGGTAAAGCAACCTGCTTATGAAATGGGCGAATTAGTAACAAAATACCTCTTGGATAAGATGGATGACCCTACTAATGATAAGTTTGCTAATTCGGTTTATCTTGATTCCCAGCTTATTTTTCAAAAATCTAGCCTGAAATAAGAAAAAAAATATTTGTTTTTTGTAATCCCATTATTTAGCTTTGGTTACTTTTCGGGAACATTCCCGAAAAGTATTTAAATAATCAATTTGTATATAATATTGGATAGGGAATCCAGAAAATCGCAAAAGCGATTTCTTTTTTCTTTGATTTCGGGAACGTTCCCAGTTCAATTTCCAATGAAAGCTAATTATCGATGGGGAAGCATATCACGCGTTTAATAGGGTATCTCTGGATGGTCGTCCTATTATCATCATGTGCAAATAAAAAAGATATCGTTGATATTGAAAAGCCGCCTGTGATTGAGCAGCAGGGGATTGGTCTCGTCAATCTGTCTTCTCCATTTCTCTTCTGGGACAGGGAAATTACTTTACAATTTGATCTTTCGAAAGGAAATGCTGCATTAAAAAGCAGTACAGCAGATCTGTACCTTCACGCCGGATTGATTCCTGTCAATGGTGGCGACTGGCAACATGTAGTGACAGACTGGTCAAAGAATGATAACGCTTACAAATTAAAATTTATAGCTTCCGGACTGTACTCGTTCACATTTACACCCGCCAAATTCTTTAAGCTGAACAACGCTGAGGGCTTTGGTCAGCTAGCATTTTTGCTGCGTAATGGTGATGGATCATTGGTCCAACGAAATCAGAATAATTCGGATTTATTTCTGCCTCTGGTGACAGACAATGCGCAAGCAATTCGTTTTGTGTCGCCTACGCTGCAGCCCACAGATCCAATTACGACGGAGCAGATGTATGCCGTTGGCGATTATTTAAAATTGGGCGTTCAAGCAACCCAGTCCGGAAAAATCAGTATCTGGGACAATGGCCTGCAAATCGCTGAGTCCAGTGCTGCAAAGTCGTTAGAAAAATCTATTAGCCTACAAAGCGATGGACTGCATGAATTTGAGGCACGCTTTGAAGCGAACGGGAAGGTAGCTACAACTAAAATAGCTTTATTTGTACAGGCAAAACCAGCCATTGCAGCGCTTCCAATAGGAGTTAAGGCTAATGGGACGACGATCAATAAGGAAAAAGGACAGGTTAGTTTTGCGTTGACTGCGCCCTTTAAAAATAGTGTGTATCTATTGGGGGATTTTAATCGTTATAAGGCACTGCCGGCCTATGCAATGAGTCAGACTCCGGATGGTAAAACCTGGTGGGTGACTATATCCAATTTAGATTTCTCCAAAAAATATACCTACCAGTTTTTGGTCGACGGTCAGCATTATATTGCAGACCCTTATGCCGAACTGATTCTTGACCCACAAAATGATCCGGCCTTGGGCCTGACAAGTACTCTGTTGCCCGCTTATCCCGCAGCAGCACACGGAATTGTGGGGGTATTGGACCTCGCAGCGAAACCTTATTCCTGGAAGACCAGCGCGTTTACTAAACCTGCACAAGGCGATTTGGTGATTTATGAACTGTTGGTCCGTGATTTTGTCAACCAGCATCAATATACCACACTCAAAGATTCCTTAACTTATTTAAAGCGCCTAGGGGTTAATGCAATTGAACTGATGCCCATTCAGGAATCGGAGGGGAATTCAACCTGGGGATATAATCCTTCTTTCCATCGTGCTCTGGATAAATATTATGGATTGAAAAATGACCTGAAAGCCTACGTAGACGCTTGTCACGAAAACGGTATTGCTGTTATCTTGGATGTCGTTTTTAATCATGCTTTTGGTCAATCTCCACTTGTACAGCTGTATGTTGAACAGGGAAATGTCGCTGGCAATAGCCCTTGGTTCAATACGGTTGCCAAACATCCGTTCAATGTGGGCTTCGACTTTAACCATGAAAGTAGCTATACCCAAACTTTTGTCAAGGATGTGCTGACCTATTGGATGCAAGAATATAAAATTGATGGTTTTCGATTTGACCTGTCCAAAGGGTTCACACAGAAAAATTCAGGGACTTCAGAAAATGACTTAAGTGCCTGGAATGCATACGATGCATCCCGTGTAGCCATTTTGAAGCAATACCAGCAGCATATCCGTGGCATAGATCCTTCTTGTTATATTATTCTTGAACATCTCGGTGGAGATCAGGAAGAAATGGAGCTGGCACAATCAGGCATGCTGCTCTGGAATAATATGAATGTTGTCTTCAATGAAGCTGCAATGGGATGGAATACAAATAATGGATCGGATCTGGGTAGATTGTTTGCATCAAACCACGGTATGGCACAGCCCTCTTTTGTGTCGTATATGGAAAGCCATGACGAACAACGACTGTTGTTCAAATGCCTGAATTATGGGAATTCATCGGGTGGCTATACGATCAAAAACTTAGGTACAGCGCTCAAACGTATGGAATTGGCGGCCCTGTTTTTACTGGCTTCGCCCGGTCCTAAGATGATTTGGCAGTTTGGTGAATATGGCTATGATGTGTCTATCGACGAAAATGGCCGAACCGGAGAAAAACCGCTTTTATGGAATTATTTGCAACAAGACGACCGTAGCCAGCTCTTTGAGACCTATGCGAAACTCATACGCTTTAAAACACGAAATAACATCTTTCAAAATGGAAATATCATTGTCACAGGGGTAAAAGACGCGGTGAAGTATTTTCTATTGGAAAAGGATGGGCAACAAGTAGGGGTACTTGGCAATTTTGGGGTGGAAAGTGCAGCGTTTACATTACCACAAGCACTAAAAGGGCAGTGGGTAGATAATTTTACGGGGAAAGAGCTCAACTGGTCTAGTCAGTCAACATTGAGCCTTTTGCCGGGACAATACCAATTGATAAGCAAAACAAAACTAAATAAATAAACAGTTATTTTATGAACAAACAGCTATTACGTCCATTTTGGGCTCTGAACATGCTACTCGGGGTGAGCGCTTCGGCATTTGCCCAACAAGCTACGCTTCAAGGGCGAGTAATGGACCAGAAAGGGAGTTCCTTGGTCGGTGCCACAGTGCGCTTCGAGGATATTCAAAAATCGCTGTCTACCAATGCGAATGGGGATTTTAGCTTGGATAGACTGCAATCGGGGAAATTGCGTCTGAAAGTAAGCATGGTCGGCTATGCGAGCTTGGATACTTTGATCCAGGTGAAGGATGGGCAAAATCCGTTAACCTTATTCCTGAAGTCCAATACGAGTGCATTGGAAGAAGTTGTTGTCATTGGTTATGGTACACAAAAGAGAAGTGAGCTGACGGGATCGATCAGTACGGTGACTTCCAAAGACTTTCAGAAGGGGCAAATTTCATCTCCAGAACAGCTTATTGTCGGTAAAGTCCCTGGCGTGCAAATTACCACCAACGGCGGACAACCGGGTGCCGGAAGTACAATCCGTATCCGTGCTGGAGCTTCGCTGAATGCCAGCAATGATCCACTGATCGTTGTTGATGGCATTCCATTGGCGGGTGGATCGGTATCCGGTGTAGCAAACCCACTGAGTTTGATTAATCCCAGTGATATCGAAACGTTTACCATTTTGAAAGATGCCAATGCGACGGCAATCTACGGTTCAAGGGCTTCGAATGGGGTGATTCTGATTACCACAAAAAAAGGTAGCCGTTCAGGAACACAGATCAATTTTTCGACACAGAACTCACTCGCCACTGTAGCCAATAAAGTGAAGTTGCTCAACGCAGATCAAATCCGTGAATACGTCAACGCCAACGGCAGCGATGCCATGAAAAAATTGTTGGGAACGGCCAATACCGATTGGCAGGATGTGATCTATGGCAATGCATTTACCACAGACAACAACGTTAACATTGCTTCTAAAGCGGGTAATATGCCTTACCGCATTTCGGCTGGATATATGAACCAGGATGGTGTGCTGAAAAATGATAACCTAAAACGGACAACAGCTGCATTGGCTTTGACCCCAAAATTTCTGGACAATCACCTATCCTTAGATGTGAATGTGCGTGGTACTTGGTCAAAATCTAAGTTCGCAACACAGGATGCGATTGGATCGGCTATTCAATTTGATCCGACACAGCCCGTTTATGTGGAGGATAAGAACAGCTTTGGGGGCTACTATGAGTGGATTCAAGGCGGGAAACCTAATCCGAATGCACCACGCAATCCACTGGCACTACTGGATCTGCGCAAAGATAACGGAGATGTTTTCAGAAGCATTGGAAATGCAAAGGTGGATTATAGTTTTCATTTTCTCCCGGAGTTGCACGCCAACTTAAATGTGGGATATGACTTGGCCCGCTCAAAAGGGAACACATTCACACCGGCAATAGCTGCGCGTAACTTCAATGAAGGCGGTGAAAGAACCCAGTATAAAACAGATATCAACAACAAAACGCTTGAGTTTTACCTAAAATACGATAAGGAATTACCTGCAATAAAAAGTAATATAGACGCAACATTAGGCTATGGTTACTATAAAAACAGTAGTAAGGTCTATAATTTCAACAGGACCAACGCTGAGGGGGATAAGATCTTAAATGAACCTACGCGGGCTTTCGACAGACCCGAAAACTTGCTGATATCGTATTATGGTCGTTTGATCTATACGTATGATAACCGTTATGTGCTTTCTGGAACATTGCGTAGCGATGGCTCATCACGTTTTAGTCCAGATAACCGTTGGGGATATTTTCCATCTGTCGGATTTACCTGGAGAGCAAAAAATGAAGGCTTTTTAAAGGAAGTAGCGGCTGTATCGGAATTAAAACTTCGTTTAAGTTATGGAAAAACAGGACAACAGGATGGTATTGCCAACTATTCTTACTTGCCTAATTATACCATCAGTGGCAATGAATCCATGTATCGCTTCGGAGATGAGTATTATTACCTGAATTCGCCAGTGGCCTATGATAAAGATATTCGCTGGGAGAGCACGACAACCTACAATGCCGGAGTTGATTTTGGCTTCGCCAACAATCTATTCTATGGTAGCATAGACTATTACTCGAAGAAGACTAAGGATTTGCTCAGTACCATTCCAGTTCCTGTGGGATCCAACTTTAGCAACTTTTTGCTTACCAATGTCGGTAATATGGAAAACCAGGGATTGGAGTTTAACCTACACTACGTTCCGGTAAAAACAGAGAATTCATCGTTGGATCTCGGATTCAATTTGACGTATAACAGAAGCAAAGTGACCAATCTGACGCAAAGTGATGATCCAAATTTTATCGTCGAGACAGGTGGTATCCGGGGCGGAACAGGTGGAAATATCCAGGCGCATAAGGTGAATTTCATGCCCAATAGTTTCAATGTTTTCCAACAGGTGTATGATGAACAGGGGCATCCGGTTGAAGGTGTTTATGTCGATCGGAATGGGGATGGTGTGATCAGCGATAACGATCGTTACCTGTATAAATCACCTTTACCGAAGTATCTTTTGGGCTTTACAGCGGCGTATAGTTATAAAAAATGGTCTGCAACAACCGTATTGCGTGCCAACTTGGATAATTATGTGTACGACAATGTCTCTTCCAACCTAGGCAGTGGTGCAAATGTCAACGATCAGGCGGTTTTGGTTATCAACAATGCGCCGGTGGACTTTTTGAATACTAATTTTCTACTCAAACAGTTACAAAGTGATTATTACATCAAGAACGCCTCATTTTTGAAAATGGATAATGTCAATCTGAGTTATAACCTTGGAAAATTTATCCGTAATAGCAATGCCTCGATGTCTATTTCTGCAACCGTTCAAAATGTGTTTACCATCACCAAGTATAAAGGGGTTGATCCGGAAATATCCAATGGTATAGATGACCGGTTCTATCCTAGACCAAGAACCTATGTATTGGGTGTAAATGTGAGTTTTTAAACGATATAACGATGAAAAAAATAAATAAATATATAAGTGTTTGCTTGCTCGCCATCGCATTGAGCAGCTGCCACAAGGATTTGGATCTAAAACCGACCAACGATGTCACAGCAGATGTCGCCTATAAAGATTTTAAGGGTTACACATCGTCTTTTGCACGCTTGTATGGGTCGTTGACCTTGACGAGCACTTCAGGACCGAACAACTCCGACCTAGGAGGTTTGGATGCGGGTACTTCTGATTTTTTACGCCTTTTTTGGAATGCACAAGAACTGACCACAGATGAAGCGGCCTGTGCATGGCTAAATGACCCGGGGATCAGTGGATTGGATTATCTCAATTTTGACGACAGCAATCCGATGCTTAGGGGTCTCTATACACGTTGTGTCTATAGCGCTACTCTTGTCAATGAATTCTTAAGGGAGAGTACAGATGCTAAATTGGCCGAAAGGGGCATCTCAGAAGCCGATAAAGCAGAGATCGCCTATTATCGTGCCGAAGCAAGATTCTTACGCGCTTATAACTATTGGGTACTCCTTGATTTGTTTGGAAATCCCCCATTTGTAACCGAAGAAACTCCTGTCGGGAAAGTTTCTCCGCCGCAGATTAAAAGGCCTGAGCTTTTTGCTTATGTAGAGAAAGAACTGTTGGAAGTGGCTGGTCAGCTAAAAGGTCCTAAACAGAATGTATATGGTCGTGTGGATCAAGTTGCCGCCTGGGGATTATTGGCTCGCTTATACCTTAATGCCGAAGTATACTTGGGCGCAGGCAATAAGAAATATACCGAAGCGATTACTTATTCAGAAAAGGTATTGAATTCGAGCTATAGCCTTGGAGCAAATTACAGGGAGCTCTTCTATGCAGACAATAATATGAACAACCCTGAATTTATTTTTTACCTACCCTACGATGGGACTAAAACGCAGAGCAAGGGGGGAACAACATACCTGATCAATGCAGCGATTGACGCCACAATGGATCCGACATCTTTCGGCGTACCCGGAGGAGGTTGGGCGGGTAATAGAACGCGCGACAATATTGCGACGATTTTTGGGGACTATTCCGGACAGACAGATAAGCGTGCAATGTTTCATTTAAATACAAGTGTTAAGATCGAGGATATCGCTGTTTATAAGCAGGGACTTGCGGTTACTAAATTCCGTAACGTAAATAAAGATGGTAAGACTGCTCCACCGGCGGCAGAAGGCTTTGTCGCATCGGTTGACTTTCCGCTGATTCGTCTGGCAGAGATGAACCTGATCTATGCCGAAGCGACTTTACGGGGCGGTGCTGGCGGTACCCAGGCGAAGGCCTTGGACTACGTCAATAAGTTGCGCGTACGTGCTTATGGTAATAATAGTGGGAGCTTGGCCAATCTTTCGTTGGATGATATTCTCAACGAGCGCGTAAAAGAGCTTTATTGGGAAGGATTTAGACGCTCGGATTTAATCCGCTACGGCAAATTTACGGGTGACAATTACCTCTGGCCTTTTAAAGGTGGTGTCTTGGGCGGTCAGGCGGTTGCAGCCTACAGAACCTTATTCCCACTTCCGGCTTCGGATATTATTGCGAATTCAAATCTTGTGCAGAACCCTGGGTATAATTAGTCAATATTGAAAATGAAGAGCTTACCCTACTAAAAAAGGTTATTCCGGTCTTGTAAGCCAGGGGCGGCTTTTGACAGGTGAGCTCTTTGCTGATCGATATAATCGGTAATAGACAATGATTGAACAGATGAAACGCGCGAGCGTTCATCAGCTATTGAAACGAGATCATTTATACCGATGGGCCTAAATACTTATAAATATTAAATAGATGAAAATTAGACACTATATCGGATTGATGCTGCTATTTATAGTCGCCTTCCAGAGTTGTAAAAAAGACGAAACGCAAGCAAGATTGGCTAGTAATGATGCCGTAAAACCGGCAATATTAAACCTTGATAAGACCAACCTAAACTTGTCGAAAGATAATGCGAATGATACAGTATTACACCTCAACATGATCCAGCCTAACTTTGGTTTTCAGGCTGCGGTAACCAATGTGCTACAGTTTGGCCTTAAAGGGGACAATTTTAAAACGGTAAAGGAAGTGGTTATTCCGAGTGGCCGTAGCGCCATGGGTTTCACGGGGTATGAACTGAATAGCTACTTGCTCGCCTTAGGTGTGCCAACCGGGAAAGCCTCTGAATTTGATGTTCGCCTTAAGTCAAGTATCAACACGAAAATTGCGGCCATATTTTCTGCTTCAGCGAGTCTTAAAGCAAGTCCATACGCTTCCACTAGCTATTTGTATGCCATAGGCGCGTACGAAGATTGGGTTGAGGCTAATGCCGAATCGTTGATTTCGCCGACGAGCGATGGAATCTACACGGGAATAATCAATTTTCCAGAAGGAAAATTGACATTTAAACTGACACCTGAACGGAATTGGAGTAATTCGTATGGAGAGACAGAGCCGGGTAAAATAGTCTACAATGGCGGTCAAGACATTAAGGCTCCGCGCACAGGAAATCTTGAACTTCAGGTCAATACCAATACAAATACCATCTCATACAAAGACCATAGCTGGGGCGTAATTGGTAGTGCAACGCCAAAAGGCTGGGATGCAGATACCGACATGAAATACGATAATGCGAACCAGGTCTGGAAGCTCACCGTCAACCTAACTGCCGGCGCGATCAAGTTCCGCAAGAATCACGACTGGGGGACCAATTTTGGTGGTGCAAATGGAAGTTTAGTTGCAGGTGGTGGCGATATCGCTGTAGCAAGTGCAGGTACCTATGATATTGTCGTTGACCTGAATGCGAATACCTACACCTTAACTAAGAAATAATTCCGATTATGCTGAAAAAAACAATAACACTTACCACAATTGTTGTGGTACTAACAACCCTTGGATGGAGCCCCTTACTGGGGCAATCCATTCAGCGCGTAGAACCATTAAATTGGTGGGTAGGTATGGGAAATCCGACTTTGCAGCTTGTCGTCTATGGACCTCAGATTGGAAAAAGTGAGGTACAGGTAGAAGATAAAGGGATAGAGCTGATGAAAATCAATCGTGTAGAAAATCCCAACTACCTGTTTTTGGATGTCAAAGTTACTGCTTCGGCTAAACCGGGCTGGTCAACCTTTACCTTTAGCCAGGGAAAGAAAAAGCTAACTTACCGCTATGAATTAAAAGAAAGAGACCAAAGGGTAAAAGCGCAAGGGGTGAATAGTACGGACTTGATCTACCTGATTATGCCTGATCGTTTTGCAAATGGCAATAAGGCAAACGACCAAGTAAAGGGGATGCTGGATATGAGCTTAAACCGGGATTCGATGTACCTGCGTCACGGTGGTGATCTGGATGGGATCATCGGTAAGCTGGATTACTTACAAGATCTTGGCGTGACATCGTTGTGGTTAACACCCGTGTTGACCAACGATATGCCGCAAGCGTCCTATCACGGCTATGCCAATACCGAAACCTATTATATCGATCCTCGATTTGGCAGCAACGATACCTATGTGCAATTGGGCGAACAGCTGCATAAGCGTCAGATGAAATTGATTTTTGATGTGGTACCTAACCATATCGGAAGCTATCATTGGACGGTGAAAGACAAACCAATGTCCGATTGGCTCAATGAATGGCCAAGCTATACACAGACGTCTTACAAAGATCAGACTGTTTTCGATCCGTATGCATCGGCAGACGACAAAAAGAAAATGGTCAAAGGCTGGTTTGTCCCCACTATGCCAGATATGAACGAGCAGAACCCTTATGTTCAAAACTATTTGACCCAAAGTCACATCTGGTGGATAGAGACTGCGGCAATTGATGGATTCCGTATCGATACCTACCCCTATAATGATCTTGATTTTATGGCCAAATGGACCGATCGAATCCAGCAGGAGTACCCTAATTTCACTTTTTTTGGCGAAACCTGGGTGCATGGCGTCGCTAACCAAGCCTATTTTCTTGGCGGAAAACGCGTAGGTCAGGATGTGGATTCTAAGTTGATGGGCGTCACGGATTTTCAGCTGAATTACGCGATCGGTGATGCGCTCAATCAAAAGACCGAATGGACCGCAGGCGCGAATAAATTATATTCTACCTTGGCCTCAGACTATCAGTACCCGACACCTGAGCGCAATGTACTGTTTTTGGATAACCACGATAAAGATCGTTTTTTCTCTGTTGTGGGCGAAAATGTACAGAAATACAAATCGGCTATGGCCTGGCTAATGACGACAAGGGGTATCCCACAATTGTACTATGGTGCGGAGATTCTGATGAAAAATTTCTCCAATCCCGACGGCTTATTACGGGAAGATTTTCAAGGCGGTTTTGCGGGTGACAAATTGGATAAGTTTAGCCCCCAAGGGAGAACAAAAGCGGAGCAGGACATGTGGAGCTATGTGCAGACCTTGGCCAATTATCGAAAACAACATGCTGTTTTACAAACCGGTAAAACGATGCAGTATGTACCCGACGATGGGATTTATGTTTATTTCCGTTATAACGAGCAGCATACAGTCATGGTGGTCATGAACTGTAATGATACAACGAAGGAGCTCAAATTGGATCGCTTTAAAGAGCGAAACAATAATGCAAAATCCTATTTCGACATTATCCAAAAACAAGAGACTAGCCCAGCTGACAATACCTTGAAGTTGGAAGCTTATGAGACTAAAGTCCTTGAGCTTAAATTTTAACACGAATTAAAATTCTATATAGTTCATTTTTCAATGATTAATTATAATACTGTAAAAGCCGTAATATTTGATTTGGACGGTGTGTTGGTGGATACGGCAATCTACCATTTTCAAGCTTGGCATAGATTAGCGGAAGGCTTGGGCTATTCGTTCAGCATTGTCGACAACGAACAGCTGAAAGGTGTTAGTCGTATTGAATCCCTGGAGTTGATTTTGAAATGGGCAGGACTGGAAAAATCCAAAACGGAAAAAGAAGAGTTGCTGCGACAGAAAAACCTATGGTATCTGGAGCTGATCGAGCAGCTTAGTCCAGCACATTTGCTTTCAGGAAGTCTGGACCTGCTAAAAAAGCTGCAGGAAAAGGGAATTAAAATTGCACTTGGCTCGGCAAGTAAGAATGCATTGGGCATCCTTGAAAAGACGGGAATTGTCGGTTATTTCGACGCCCTGATTGATGGAAATGCGGTTCAGTTGTCAAAACCCAATCCCGAGGTTTTTCTAAAAGGAGCCGAAGCATTGGGGACAGCAGCAGTATACTGTCTGGTTCTAGAAGATGCCCAGGCCGGAATAGATGCTGCAAGGGCAGCAGGCATGCGAGTAATCGGGGTAGGACAAGCCGATAACCTAAAAGGAGCAGATTTGGTGGTGGCTGATTTAGGGACCTTAGTAGATAAATTTTAACGTATAGTAGCAATTTAGTTGATGATACTGCGATGTAAATGATATTGGATTGGCATATAATACAATATCATTTATACAGGGCTCTCATTAGGTATTGAAAAAAGTAAATCAATGAAAACATATATTAAACATAACCCTTGGCAAATAATTGAGGATACATTTCGTCCCGAGCATAATGAGTTTTCGGAAAGTATTTTTGCCATAGGCAATGGTCGCATGGGGCAGAGAGCCAATTTTGAAGAATATTTTAGCGGCAAGAGTCTTCAAGGCTCTTATCTCGCAGGTATCTATTATCCGGATAAAACGCGCGTGGGCTGGTGGAAAAATGGTTACCCGGAGTATTTTGCCAAAGTCATCAATTCCTTCAATTGGATCGGTCTCGATATTGCGATCAATGGTCAACGATTAGACTTGGCACAGGTAACCGTCCTGTCGTTTGAACGTCGGCTGGATATGCAGCGTGGTGTGCTGCAGCGAAGTTTTGTGGTACGGATGCATGATGGGGTCGAAGTTAAAGTAGAAGCAAGTCGTATGTATCATCTTTTTGCGTCTGAAACAGCCTCCTTGCAATATCATGTACAGGCACTCACAGCAGATGTCGCAATTGAGTTGACCTCTTTTTTGGATGCAGAGGTGGTCAATCGAGATAGCAACTACGATGAGAAATTCTGGGAGCCATCGGCACAGGGGCAGCAAGGAGGAAATCTCTTTGTCTCCTCGCGGACGAAAAAGACAGGCTTTGAGGTATTTGCCGAACTGGAAACGCGCGTCACAGGAACCGATGGAGTTATCGAAGCGGGTGAGATCGTTTCAAAAGACGGCTATATCGCCCAACGTTATACGGCAACAGTCGCTAAATCACATACACTTTGTATAGAAAAAAGAGTAGCGATCGTTACTTCCGAAAACCATGTCGCTGAAAAATTGAGGACGGTAGCTACAGGACGATTAACGGACCTAAGGGCATTTCATTTTGACCAACTGAAGGAAAAGCAGGCAAAGGCTTGGCAGGCAATCTGGGACGAAAGTGATATCGAGATTTTTGGCGATGTAGCTGCACAACAAGCCATTCGCTACAATATCTTCCAGCTCAATCAAACGTATACGGGTGAGGATGCACGACTTAATATCGGTCCAAAAGGATTCACGGGAGAGAAGTATGGCGGAGTGACCTACTGGGATACAGAAGCTTATTGTATTCCGTTTTATCTGGCCACACAAACACCTGAAATTGCGCGCAATCTACTTTTGTATCGCTATCAACAGCTTGATAAGGCGATTGAAAATGCAGGAAAATTAGGTTTTAGTAATGGAGCAGCCCTTTTCCCGATGGTCACTATCAACGGGGAGGAATGTCACAATGAGTGGGAGATTACTTTTGAAGAAATACATCGCAACGGCGCAATCGCTTTTGCCATCTACAATTATGTGCGTTATACAGGGGATAACGATTATATCTGGTCACACGGATTGGATGTATTGATCGCAATCAGTAGGTTTTGGGCACAACGTGTCAATTGGAGTACTGACAAGGAACAATATGTGATGTTGGGCGTAACGGGGCCTAATGAATACGAGAATAATGTCAACAACAATTGGTATACCAACAGGATTGCCTCCTGGTGTCTGGACTATACCTTAACCTGTCTTCGGAATTGCGAAAAATCCCAACCCGAAATTTTTACAGCATTGTTAGGGAGACTGAAATTAACTGCTGATGAACAAAACCATTGGCAGCATATCATCGACAAGCTCTATTTCCCTTACGATGAAAAGAGAAAAATCTTTTTACAGCAGGATGGTTTTCTGGATAAAGAATTGATCCCTGTACAGGAGCTCGATCCATCGCAAAGGCCAATCAATCAAAAATGGAGCTGGGACCGTATTTTGCGATCGTGCTATATCAAACAGGCAGATGTACTGCAGGGCTTTTACTTTCTGGAGGAGTATTTTGATGAAGAGACGTTGGGCCGACACTTTGAATTCTACGAACCCTTGACTGTACATGAAAGTTCGCTTTCGCCTTGTGTTCATGCTATTCTGGCGGCCAAACTGGGTAAGACAGCCAAAGCATATGAATTTTATCTACGTACATCACGCCTAGATTTGGATGATTACAATAACGATACTGAAGATGGTCTGCATATCACATCAATGGCAGGCACATGGATGACTATTGTCGAAGGTTTTGCAGGAATGCGTGTTAAAGATGGACGGCTTTATTTAAATCCAATGTTGCCACCGGAATGGAAGGGCTATAAGTTCCGTATCCTGTTTCGTGGGGCGACACTGCTGATTGCAGTATATGCCGATTTCTATACCATCGAAAACATCAGTGATACACCAGCCCATATCCAGACAGTCACAGAAGTGTTCGTGTTGGCTGGACATGGAACAAAGCAGGTTTCACAGGTTAGATAAGCCCAAGTTTTCAGCGGTGAAAGACATGCGCCTTCGCTGCTGAAAATCGCAGTTAAATGGTAATTAAATTGTATTTTGTCTTAAATTTTGATAGCCTATTATGGGAAATAAACCTGAATTAAGTATAAGCCAGGTCGTTAACATGAGTTTTGGGTTTTTAGGAATACAAATGGGCTTTGCGTTACAGAACGGCAATGCTTCACGTATCCTACAGACTTTTGGTGCCGATGTGGAGCATCTCTCATTATTTTGGTTGGCAGCACCGATAACTGGTATGATCGTTCAGCCTATTATTGGCCATTATAGTGACCGGACATGGGTTCGTCTTGGGCGTCGCCGTCCTTATATATTGGTGGGTGCCTTACTGACGACATTGACGTTGTTACTCATGCCGAATGCAGCTTTATTTACAGCCTTGCTTCCTCCGCTTTGGATCGGAGCAGGTCTACTGATGTTTATGGATGCATCGATCAATGTAACTATGGAACCCTTTAGGGCGCTGATAGGAGATAACCTGCCGAGCAGTCAGCGTAGTCTTGGGTTTTCGGTGCAAACCTTCCTTATCGGTATCGGAGCGGTCGTAGGATCACTACTGCCGTATATCCTAACAAACTACTTGGGCTTTTCCGGTACCGCGGCGCCGGGGCATGTTCCTGCAAATGTAATTTACTCATTTTATGCCGGTGGATTGGTGCTATTGTTGTCTGTATTATGGTCGGTCCTCAAAACCAAAGAATATAGTCCGTCGGAGCTGAAATCATTCGCTGAAAATAAAATTGAAACAACAGAAAGTACTGCTGCTTTTGGATTAAGTACCATCATACGTGATATCAAGGAGATGCCGGCGGTCATGAAGAAATTGGGCTGGGTACAGTTTTTTTCCTGGTTTGCATTATTCATGATGTGGGTATATACAACACCTGCTATTGCTGAATCTGTCTTTTATCTAAAAGCTGGAAGTCGCCAGGATCTTTATATGGAAGCCGCCAACTGGGTAGGTGTGCTGTTTGGAATTTACAATGGAGTTTCGGCGATCTACGCCCTGTTTATCCCTAAGATTGCCAAACGCTATGGACGCAGTAAAACCCATGCTTTTGGACTGATTGTGGGCGGTCTTTCGCTGATCTCATTGTTTTTGATCAAAGATGCTACATTGCTTATCTTACCGATGCTTGGTATTGGCATCGCCTGGGGGAGCATACTGGCCATGCCCTATGCCATCTTGAGCGATCATTTGCCGCCAACGAAAATGGGGGTATACATGGGACTTTTTAATTTCTTCATTACGCTGCCGCAGATCGTATGTGGGTTCTTCGGGGGGATGATTATTAAATACCTCTTCCTGAGCCAATCCATCTATGGCTTATTGCTGGCAGGGGTATTTATGTTTTTGGCAGCCTTTTTTGTTCCCAAAAGCAAGCAATAATTTAAAGGACTGCGTGTGACATCATGATGTCACACGCAGTCCTATTGAGCTATTCCCAATAGCTATCGTTACTCAGCTCACAGCATAATCGCAACTACAAATCCTTAGGATTTACCGTACTTATTCTCTTCTGCCGCCATTCCAATGGCTCCGGGCCCCGCCTTATCCTTGTATACTGTTTGTTCGAACGATCAGCTGTTTTCAGTCATGTAAACACTGGGGGGCATTCCATAATGTTTATGGAAATCCCTTGAAAAATTGGATTGTACCGTATAACCGACCATGGTAGAAATTTGGGTAATGTTATATTCCCTTTGAACCAGCAACTCAGCTGCTTTCTTTAAACGCGATATATTGATCAATTCGTTGGGCGTGAGGTCAGATAAGCCTTTAATTTTACGGTATAAGGTTGGCCGGCTCATATTCATTAACCGCGCCAACTCGTCGACATTGAGATCTATGTCTGAAATATTGGCGTAGATCACGGTGTTGAGCTGGCTTATAAAATCCTTGTCAGGGGCCGAGACATTGATATCCTTCAGATTGGAAACGGAAGAATTGGTAAAATAATTTTTGATGATCTTTCGGTTGTTAAGGATGTTTCGTATCTGTACGGTCAGAAATTCTAGGGAAAAAGGCTTTTCAATATAGGCATCAGCACCAATTTTCAAACCTTTAATCTTAGAATCCAGTGCATTCTTAGCTGTGAGGAAGATGACCGGAATATGGCTGTACAGGATGTCGCTTTTGATACGTTTACATAAGGCAAGGCCATCCATAATGGGCATCATGATATCCGTCAAGATGAGCTGTACATTGTCCTGGTCTAATATTTCAAGAGCTTCGGCTCCGTTGCCCGCACGCAAAATAGTGTAATCTGTTTTTAGCTCTTTATTGAGATAAGCCAGTATTTCTTTGTTGTCTTCGACGATGAGTATCACGGGTTTTTCGGTACTTTCATCCTCTTTCGGATACAGTTTGTCCTCATGATCTGTTTCTTCGAGGAAGGGAATGTCAAGCGACTGTTCCTGAAGGATTGGCAGTGAGAGTAAAAAAATATTGCGGTTTTGTTCGGTATATGCTAAGGATAAAGTCCCTTGATGCAGTTCGACAAGCGAGCGGGAGAGTGGTAGACCAATGCCTGTACCAGTATCCTTGTTTGATTCGTTCAGCCGATAAAAAGGCTCAAAGATCTTTTCTCTCTTGTCGAATGGAATAATATCGCCGTCGTTTCGAAACTCTATATTAAACATAATGTCGTCACTGTTGAATGGAAGCAATTTGATATGCACCTGCTGGGCGGCATATTTTATGGCATTATGGATCAAGTTGGTGAATACCTTGCGCAAGGCTTCTTCGTCGACTTGGGCAGTGAGTGTAATCCGCGGCAAGGAAAGATCATATTGCAACATCTTTTCTTTCGCTAGAACGTTTAGGTCATTGAAAACGTCAAGTAACAAGCTGTTAATGTCCGTTTTTGTAAAGATAAGGCTCATATTATTTGTTTCTGCTTTTCTAAAGTCCAGAAGCTGATTCGTTAGCCTAATCAGCCTCGTTGTGTTTTTTTCGATCAAGGCAAGGTCGTTTACCGTATCATTATCCTCAAATTGATGTGTACGGATGAGTTTCTCCAATGGCATCTTGATTAAGGTCAGTGGTGTGCGGATCTCGTGGGCGAGATTGGTGAAAAATTCCAATTTGAGATTATAAACTTCCTGTTCTTTTTTACGTTCGTAGCTATCCATTTTTTGCGCGTTATTCGCTTTGATGAGCAAAAAATAATAGCGCAAAATCAATAATACAATCGTGCTAATGACCAAAAAGTAAAGGATGTATGCCCAGAGAGATGACCACCAGGGGGGCGAAACGACAATACGTAATTCTTTTTCCATCGGATTCCAGATTCCATTGTTGTTAGCGCCCTTAAATTTAAACGTATAGTTTCCAGGGGGAAGTTTATTGTAATAGATTTTTTGACTGCCGGTGATATCCGTCCAACCTTTGTCATAACCTTCCATAATATAGCGATAGACATTACTCTTTGGGGAAACAAAGCTCAGGGCCGCGATATTGAAGCTGATATTGGAACTGTCGTAAGGCAGGTGGATCTCTTTTGATAGCGAGATGGACTGTTTCACGATGCCATTTTCACGGACAGGTATACTTACATTGTTGATCTGAATACCGCTAATGAATATAGGTGGAATAAAGCTGTTCTTAATGGATTTTGTCGGGTTGAAGCTGACCATTCCTTTGATCGTGCCAAAATATAATGTTCCGTCGTTATCTTTGAAAGCTGAATTATAATTAAACTGATCTGCGGGAAGTCCGTCTCTCGATGTATAAATGACCCTACGGGGGACATCTTCATCCAGTCTGACTAATCCACCACCTGTTGAGATCCATATGCTGTTATTGTCATCTTCCAAGACTTTAAATACTTGATTAGAAGGTAAACCGGATTCGGTCAGATAGTTGGTGAAGCGCCCATTACGACGGTATTTCGAAAGGCCGCTTTCGGTGCAAAACCACAGGTTTTTTTTACTGTCTTCAAATAAGCCATTGACGTAATTATTGACGAGCGTATTTTGTTTACCCTGTTCGGAAAGCAAATGCTGTATCTTTCCCGAACGGCGGTTATACTGATAGACACCGCTGCCATAGGTATTGACCCAGAGTATACCATATTCATCTTCATAAATGCCTTGGATCCATGCTGTAATGGGAAGGAGGTCAAAACTGTCGTTATTTTTGTTGTAAACGTATAATGCGCGGTCTGTCCCAACAAACATGCTGTTGTCCCGGGATTTATAGATGCAAACGGCAAAGCGGCTTTGTAAGGAACCTTTGCCGATGCGGTCATAGTGCTTTTTTAGTTTTCCAGTCTTTACATCGAGTATATCCAGACCATGCGTTGTGGAGCCTACCCAAAGATCATCGCCGATCGTTGCCAAGCCATGAACATTGTTATGCGCAATACTTCCCTTTTTGCCATTGGCGACAAAATGCTGAATCTGGTATGTTTGAGCATCTATTTTGTTTAGACCGCCATCCTCTGTACCTATCCAGAGATTTCCATCGTTATCTTTTTTTATATCGTGTACGATATTTCCTGATAGAGCCGATTTTCCAAATCCGGATAAGTACTTTTTGAAATTGTCGAATTGGTTGCTGTATTGGTTAACGCCGCCGAAAAATGTTCCAAACCAGATGTTATTTTCACGGTCCCGATAGAAATTCAAAACAGCATTATCAGAGATGGCAAATGGATTGAGCAGGTCTTTTTTGATGTGCTGGCTCTGACCTGTCCGAATGTCATAGGTGTATATTCCAGTCTCTGTTCCGATCCAGTATACCGACTCTGTCTGTTGAATAATGCAATTTGCCTGGATGACTTTGTTGGGGTAATGGTTTGCAAATAGATTTTTTATCGTTCCATTTTTAAAATCAAACAGGTAGGCTGAATTGATAGTACCCACCATGAGCAAGGAGTCGTTGATGGCGTAAACGGTCTTCGTATTGGCCAGTGCTTTCCGGTCTGTTTTTTTGAGCGCAATTTGAACAAATTTGCCAGTCTTGACTTGATACCGTTCGATTGTACTGTTATTGTCTGTAGTCCATAGGCCACCTTTTTGGCTACTGGTAATGGCCACTATACTGTTTCTGTTTTGATCGAAAGAAACGATCTCTGTCGTGTAAGGATTATAACGATACAATTTCCCATTGGAAAGCAACCAGATAAAACCGGCGTATTCATGGATGGCATTTACCTCGCCAATCGGTATTCGATTGAATGGTTTGAAATTTTCTTTAACTGGGTCGTAACAATAGGTGCCTCGAGTCGTTCCCACCCATAGCAGCCCTTTACTATCAGTAAGGATACTTAAGATGGATGAACTTCCGATGCTGGAGGGATCCGAAGCATTGTGCCTAAATATCTTAAATTGATTCCCATCAAAACGATTGAGACCATTCCTTGTCCCTAACCATAGGAATCCCTGTGTATCTTGTGTAATACACTTAACAGAACTGTTGGAGAGACCATCGTGGGGTTGATAATTTTTAAAATAGAGCGATTGTGCCCACAGGTTGCCCCATACAAGCAATAGGGATAGGATAAGTATATAGGTTATTCTTCTCAAAATTTATAAACTCAATCTAAAAGTAATCAATAAAAAAAGAAAAAAAGAGTTTTGTTGATACGTTATGATATAAAATTGAGACGCTGTGATTGGGGGTAAAACAATGATTTGCTGTATTTTTATCTTACGATAATAACCAAAAAGTAAACTTATGCCTTGCCCTAAAATTATGACAGCAAATTGTTGTACCCTTATTTTTCAGCGCGCCACCTATTTCTATTTGACCTCGATGCAAAAGTTATTCAGGGGATTAACTTTCTGTGGGGATTGATCAAGAGGCTCTTCGTTTACGCAATATTTTTAAATCACTTAACGAAATTTGAGCATTGTTGCTCAGGATAATAAATCAATTAAACCATCAATTTAAAAGCGTATGAAAAACAGACTACTTGCGCAATGTGTAATGATGCCGACATTACTGCTTGTAACCTTTATTGCGGCCGCCCAAACGCGGATGTTAAAGGGAAAGGTTGTGGATGAGACCCAAAGTCCATTGACAGGCGCTACGATTAAGGTAAAAGGGAGTACCACGGCGACGACTTCGGATGCTGAGGGAGCTTTCTCCTTGAATATTTCAAATGATGCCAAATCGTTGGAAGTGACTTACATCGGTTATGCGCTGAAGGAAGTTCCAATTGTAGGCAACGATATGACCATCGCCCTTGAGCCTAGTTCAGACCAAGGACTGGAAGAGGTGGTTGTCATCGGCTATGGTACCGCCCGAAAAAAAGATTTGACAGGCTCTATGGTGACCATCGGAGCAAAGAATTTCAATAAGGGCATTATGACCAGTCCCGATCAATTGATCCAGGGAAAGACACCCGGCGTAATGGTTATTAACAACACTGGGCAACCCGGCGGATCGACAACCGTACGGATCCGGGGTAATTCATCCATTCGGGCCAGTAACAATCCATTATTTGTCCTTGATGGGGTGCCTATGTCGGGCAATTCTCCTTTGCCAGAAGGTAGGGGCGGATTTTCATCTGACAGAGGTAATCCATTGACGTATTTGAACCCAGGTGATATTGCTAGCATGGATATCTTGAAAGATGCTTCTGCGACCGCAATTTATGGGTCTCGTGGCGCAAATGGTGTCGTTATTATCACGACTAAAAAAGGAAAGGTGGGCTCGCCCGAAGTTTCCGTAGGTGCATCAGCGGGGGTATCGACGATGCGTGAATATCCAGATGTCTTGAATGCAGCACGATTTAGAGAGGCGTTAAAGTATTACACACCATCGGAAGCTGCCGATTCTGATTTTGGGGACAATGAGGATGCTTTTAAAGCCATTACAAGGAAAGCGATTACCCAAAATTATTACGCAGACGTGGCCGGAGGGACAGAACATGGAAAATATCGTTTATCTGGTGGTTATTTGAACCAAAACGGTATTATTCGGGGTTCACAATTGAAAAAATATACAGCTAATTTTACAGGCAATTTCCGCTTTTTGGAGAACAAGAGACTGGGACTTGATTTCGCTGTATTCCTGACGCAAATGGATAACAAATATGCGCCTATCAATGCAACAGTAGGCTCTGAAGGAAATGTGATCTCTCAGGCTTTACAATGGAATCCAACCCGTCCCTTACGTGATGCCCAAGGTAATTTGACATTCGTCAGTTCGACAACCCGAAATCCATTAACCAGTATTGAAGCATTTCGGGATTTGGCAACAACCAATACAATGGTCGTCAACGTAGCTCCATATTATAAAATTACAGATGACCTAGAATATCGCTTTATCTACAGCGCAATGCGGCAAACAGGAAATCGTGAAGGTATGTATCGGGCCGGACTTATCGATCCATCGGCAGTGAATAACGAACAAGCATTTATTTCGAATAATGGAGAGACTAATCTACAGATGACCCACATGCTTTCCTACAACAAGCAAATTAATGAGGATTGGAGTGTAAATGCTGTAGCAGGATACGAATACTTGGATTACAATTTTAATAATAATATCGCTTTTGGAGGTGGATTTCGTTATATGGGATTGGATTATTTTGATTATCTCCAATATTCATCGGTGTCAACCCGGGAAGTCTCATCGTATAGAAGTCCTACAAATCAACTACAATCGCTTTTCTTACGGGGTGGATTTAATTATTTGGATCGTTATCTCTTTACAGCGACTGTAAGAAGGGATGGTTCCACTAAATTTGGATCGAACAACAAATATGCGATGTTTCCATCCTTAGCCGTAGCTTGGAATGTTGCTCAAGAAGACTTCTTAAAATCAAGTGGAACTTTTGATCAGTTAAAAGTAAGATTGGGCTGGGGAAAAACAGGTAACCAAGAGTTCCCATCAGGTGCATCTTTGAATAGATTAGTCTTTGGGAACCAAAGTGTAAGTCAGGCTAACTACGGTAATCCAGATCTCAAGTGGGAAACCTCAACCACAATTAATGCAGGTATTGATTTTGGAATACTTGGTAACCGTCTGTATGGTTCAATTGATTATTTTAATAAAAAGACGACGGATGCACTATTTGAACAGACACTCGCTCAGCCAGCACCTGCAGGACGTATCTGGGTGAATTTGGATGGTGAAATCGTTAATAAAGGGGTGGAAATTGCCCTGACAGGAACGATTGTCAAAAATGACAATTGGACTTGGGACTTAACCGGTAATGCAACCTTCCTTAAAAACAGTGTCAGTGGTCTAGTCGGTTATTATGAGACGGGCGCATTAAGAGGACAAGGGTTTTCGGGCGTATTGGGACAACGTATGGTGAATGGACAGCCGCTGAATGTTTGGTACCTGGCCGATTACCAAGGAATCGATCCGCAAACTGGTATGAGCATGTATCGTGGGCAAGACGGAAGCATCAGCACAACAAATGATCCGGCGATTAATAAATTCTATATGAATAGCCCAAATCCAACCACTTTGTTGGGTATCTCGACTAACGTAAATTATAAACAATTTTCGCTAGCAGCCAATATGAACGGCGCATTGGGGCACTACTTATTTAACAATACAGCGGCTACAACCTTAGGTTTAAGTAACTTGTCCTCCAGAAATATTGGATCGGCCTTTTTTGATACAGCTGTGAAAGAATCTACGTCCAATTCAGCTGCACCATCAACTCGTTTTCTAGAGAAAGGTGATTATTTAAAGATGGCTAACCTGACATTAAGCTATAAAGTAGGGGATGTTGGAAAGACACTCAAAAATCTTAATGTATCATTGACTGGTCAAAATCTTTTTATTATAACTAAATATACAGGTTTTGATCCTGAAGTGAATACAGATGGAGCTACAAATGGCATTCCTTCCCTGGGCATTGAATACTTGCCTTATCCTCCAGCGAGAAATATACTATTGGGTGTTAATTTCTCACTATAGACCGTTAGCAGATATCATTGGATAATAAAATATGAGACAGATGAAATTAAGAACATTATTATATATCGGAATCATTGGTTCGGTTGTATCAAGTACCTATTCTTGTACTAAACTGAAAGAAGAGTTTAAGGGAGAATTGGAAGAAGGAACATCTAATGTTGATCCTGGAAGCCTTTTAATTACCGCTTATAACTCATTGAATACGCCTTATCAACAGGAACAACGCTGGGTGATGCAGGAAGTATCTACAGATGCAGCCATGGCCCCTACTAGGGGCGGTGACTGGGACGATAATGGGATGCACCGCGCGATCCACCTTCACACCTGGAATGCAGATAACGGTTACATGAACAATACCTTTGTAAGCTTGGGAACGGCAATTTATAATGCCTCTAATGTCTTACGCTATAAGCCCAATGCGCAGCAAGCTGCAGAAGCCCGATTTATTCGTGCGCTAACCATGTTTGATATGTTGGATCTGTACGGGGTAGTGCCCATGCGTGAAGGAGAATCTTTTGATGATTTTAGGATAGCGCCAGAGGTACTACAACCGCAGGCGGCCATAGATTACATGGTGAAAGAACTCAATGAAATTTTAAGTAGTTTGCCAGCAAATGGTCCAAAGGCGGCGTATGTGGCTAATCGGAATGCCGCTAAAACCTTGCTGATGAAAATCTACTTGAATAAAGGCGCATTTTTGAATAGGCAAGCACCCGCTTTCGCAGCAGATGACATGAATAAAGTGATTGCACTAGCCAAGGAAATTATTGCGAGCGGAGCCTATACAGTTTCTGCAAAAGGAAAGTATTTTGATAATTTTGCTCCTGATAACGATGAAAAGTCTACGGAGAATATCTATACCTTGTTCAATAAAAATGGAGAACGAGGTGGAAATGTGGATCGTACTTGGAATACAATAGCCCATTATAATATGAATCCTGGTGGGTGGAACGGCTGGTGTACGCTCTCAGATTATTACGATAAATTCGCTGCCGCGGACGAACGTAGGGGTATTTACTACGAGTACGCTGCGGACACCACCTCAAACAAAACGAAAAAATTCGAGCGTCAGAATGTAGGTTTCTTTGCCGGGCAACAATACAATTGGAGTACCAATAAACCATTAATGGCGCGAAACCCTTCCACTGCACCGCTGTCATTTACACGTGAGGTAACGATCCGTACTTCTGGTGCTACGCTGGAAACGGCAGGTATCCGTCCAATGAAATATGCATTTGATTATGGCGTTACGGGACAACGAAATAACGACTGGGTAGTCTTTCGTTACTCGGATGTGCTACTAATGCAAGCGGAAGCGATTTTGAGAGGGGGTACTGGTGCGGCAGGTGATGCCCTGGCTTTGGTCAATAGTATTCGTACAAATCGTGGTGTGACTAATCTAACAGCCTTGACACTGGACAATTTATTAGATGAACGCGCCCGTGAACTGTATTGGGAAGGCTGGAGAAGACAAGATTTAATCCGATTTGGCAAGTTTTTACTGGCTTGGCAGGAAAAAGCTGCGGATCCGGATCCAAAAACATTGTTATATCCTATTCCGAGCCAACAGATAGCGGTTAACCCGAATCTGAAACAAAATCCAGGTTATTAGTAATAGCAAGAAACTGTCGCTAATTTTTAAGTTGTAAAGGTATCTGGATTACTGGGTGTCTCAGTAATCCAGATACCTTTTTTCATTGGACAATCTTACTGCCGTCAGAGCTATATTGTTCGGCTATCATTCTGTGGTGAAACGAGTCTCCTTCGAGATATCGCCGTATCTGCTTCTCCATGTGAGCGAGGTGAGTCCGTACTGAGTCCGTGTTGTGTCCGTGTTTACCTCGGACTCATTGCTTGATCAACCCGGTTTTATTTCGCTCTTACCTACTCTATGTGTCGAAGAAGGGGTATAGTGGTTGCGAAGGGAACTCGAATCAGCATCAACAAACACCAAAACACGGACTCTGGTGATAAAAAACTACTTGTTGGGAACCTTTAACGTTAGCAGGAAATGGTTTATACAGCAAGGTTTGATTGTATCAAAGAGTTTAATCTATCAAAAGGTTTCCCGTTACGTTCGACAGGGGCAATCGTGCTCTATAATCTAAAGACCACTTAATTACGTTAATTAAGTGGTCTTTTATTTTTATGTCGGGATGGCCGGATTTGAACCGACGACCTCCAGCACCCCATGCTGGCGCGATACCGGGCTACGCTACATCCCGAGTTATTCCGATAGTAGTGGATTGGATAATCCTAAACTAAGTTTTTTCAGGAATATTTTTTTGTAGCGCTAAAATAATAATTATTGACAAAAAATAAAATCTAAATAAAAAAAACACCATTTTTTTTGAAATGGTGTTTTAACGTTGTTTTTAAATGAATCACGATTAGAATTTATAGCCAACCATAATGCCAATCGTTTTGTTCTTGGCGTCCAACGTTTTGTCCACGCTTGTGAATCCATGACTGTAGTAAGCGTCTACTGTAAAGCGGCTGACGTCTATCCCAATTCCTGCTCTCCCGTCAAGCGAGAATTTCTTATAGTCGGTCGTCGCGCTGGATTTGACAGTTTTTAAATCATAGTTTAATTGCGGTCCTAATAAGCCACGAAGGCTAAAATCACCATTTTCTAAAAATTTATAACCAACTTGTAATGGAAGATTAACCTGGTAAAATTTAGGTGTCTTCTGTATGTTTTCAAACGTATATTCCTTCCGCAATAAACTGGCACCGATACCAGGCTGAAAGAAGAGGCGATCCCCGACACGGGCAAATGCAGCGACAGAAACGCCTACTTTACCATTATTATCCTTAACGGATTTATTCCCAAATGATGTCATGTGATAGTTGCTCCCTACTTGTATGCCATAGGTCACTTCTTGTGCTCGTGCTGTACCTGCTATTCCCAATACTGTCAATGCCAATAAGGCTGCTTTGAATGTTGTTTTCATCTTTAATACTATTTTTGTTATCTATTTTCTAATGCACTTTTATGTTATGACAACGGAAAGCCATTATACCCTTAGAAAAAAACAATTTTCTGTTTTCAGATAATTAACTTTAGTTTCTATTTGTATAAGGGAGATGGGATGCTACAATAGACCGTTATTCTAGGCAAAAAAAAAGTAAAAAAATAATAAGGGTAATAACTACTTAGGTTGTCTTAGTAATAAAGTAGATTGTTTAATCAATAGGATAGAGTTAACCGATGTCGGAAAATAAAGAAAAGAATTTCGAGCAGCTTTTTCGAGCGCATTACAAGGAATTGCATCGTTATGCTTTTAGGTACCTAGGGGATAGTGATGGGGCCGAGGAGGTCGTACAGCAAGTATTTCTACGATTATGGGAGAAAGATTGGGAAGGGCTGATTCATACTTCACTGAAGGCCTATCTATATCGTGCCATTTATAATGAAAGCATGAATGCCCTTAAGAAGGAGCAACGTAAGCTTAAATACCAGTCTTATGAACAGCATAGGCAGGAGTGGGAACCAGCTGTAGATGAAAGTAGCAAGGAGCTCGATAAAAAGTTAAGGGTGGCACTTTCTGGTTTGCCCGAAAAGAGTAGAACTGTATTTGAATTGAGCCGTTTTCAGGAGATGAAATATAAGGATATCGCAGCAACATTAGACCTGTCGATAAAAACAGTGGAAGGACATATGAGCAAGGCTTTGCGTCACTTACGTATTGAGCTTATGGACTACTTGACGTTGATTATTTTCTATATCATCTATATACTATGAATAAGGAATTACTGGAAAGATATATCGTTGGGAATACCAATGAAGCAGAGAATAATAGGGTACAAGGTTGGTTGGATGAACATTCTGAGAACCGGGCTGAATACCAAAAAATGAAAAATGTATTTCTATCTTATCTATATGCGATGAATAAGGAATTGTTAGAAAGATATATGGTTGGGGAAACGAATGAAGCCGAGCGTATGATCGTAGAGGAATGGTTGGAAAATGATGCTAATAATAGGGAGGCATATTTGCAAATGAAAAAGTTATGGGATAGCTTACCCAAACCCCTGGAGGTGCCAGAAGTGGATGTGGATAAGGCTTGGACTGAATTTAAGATCGCCAGGGATCGGAGAGCTTCGGAACTTACCGAAATCTCCAAAAAGAAAACAAGAATCATTCATTGGAATTGGTGGGCTGCAGCAAGTATTTTGCTTATCTGCATGTTCGGATTCTATGTGTTTGACCGTTCACAACGGGAGGAAATACATTTTATTACCCAAGACGGTGTACGTCAGGATTCACTGCCTGATGGATCGATGGTAACACTTAACAGAAATAGTGAATTGGCTTATTTAAGAACATGGAGCAATAAAAATAGAAATGTTGAATTAGCGAGAGGAGAAGTGTTCTTTCAGGTGCATAAAGATAAAAAGCATCCTTTTGTGATAGCAACAGGTAATACAAAGATTACTGTACTGGGAACGAGCTTTAATGTGCGTCGGATTCCGGATGCAACAGAGATTATTGTCGCTACAGGTTTAGTTAAGGTATCTTATGCAGATAAAGAGATCTTGCTACGACCCGAACAGATGGTGACGATTAGGGACACAGACACCATGAGGGTTGAGAAGAAGCCTGTTCAGGATAAATTCTATAAATACTATGTAGACCGAGAGTTTAGTTTTGAAAATACACCTTTGCAGAAGGTCGTGGAGCTGCTGAGCCGAGCGTATGATTACAAGATTATTATAGATGATCCTATTGTTCAAAAAATACCTTATACGGCTGAATTTAAACAAAATAGTCTAAGCGAAATCATTAAAGTGATGGCAAAGAGCTTGGACTTAAAAGTCGAGGTCGAAGGCAGGGAAATTCACTTGATAAATAATCAAAAGCGCTAATATGTCTCCGAAACAACATTGTATAAAAAACGTCATGATATTATTTTTTAGCAATCGAATCAGATTATATATCCTATTTACGCTGCTATGCTCCTTTCAATGGGGGCTAGCGCAGCATAAGCTCGCCGATGAGGTGCAGATGCCTGCTTTTTCAAAAACTACGGTCGGCGAAGTCTTTCAGCTATTAAAGGAACGGCAAGACGTCTTGTTTTCTTTTAATGGAAACATTTTACAGATGGATAGTATCATTTCTCCGAAGGCATTTAAGGGAAACTTATATGACTATCTCGATGGGATTTTGGGCAAAGAATATAGCTTTAAAGAACTTGGAAAACATATCATCGTCCAGTACACGCCACAGCGTATGTCTGTAGATTTTGAAGTGCAGACCCCGGGAAAAAATAAAGTCGTTATCACCGGTTATATCAAAAATATCCGGACCAACAACCCGATTTCCAATGCCAGCATTTTTGACCGAAGTGCTTTGCTTTCTACTTTGACGGACAAGAACGGTTATTTTGAATTGGATGTCAAGAAAAAGAGTAGTCTGATCGCTGTTAATGTGAGCAAGGAAATGTTTCGTGATACCAGTGTGATGGTTATCTTTCCTATTGAAGCGCAGGTTGGAGGTAAAAAGAAACGCGAATATGGTTATTTTGAGGGTTATGAGGAAGATCATGGTCTTTATAAGTCATTTTTCGGAAGGGTCTTTTTATCTCCTGCACAACGGATTCAGAGTATGAACCTTGGCGGTATGTTTTTATATAGCCCTTATCAAATATCCATGACACCGGGATTAAGTTCGCATGGCTTTATACGGTCCCAGATAGTCAATAAATTTTCATTAAATATTATCGGCGGAGCGACAGCCGGTGTGAAAGGTGTGGAACTAGGCGGGGTATTCAATATCAACCAATATAATATGCAGGGCTTTCAAGTGGCTGGGGTATTCAATACGGTTGGTGGAAATGTAAGCGGAGTACAATTAGCAGGGGTAGGGAATCGGGTTTTTGGGAGTTCAAAGGGAGTTCAGATAGCGGGTGTATTGAACAAAGTCGATACCGTCCGAGGGGTCCAAATAGCCGGAATTGCAAATACAGCACGACAGGCAGCGGGGACGACGCAATTAGCAGGGGTATTGAATAATAGTAGCGACGATGTGGGTATTCAAATTGCGGGAATTGCGAATAGGGCCAAAAAGGTTAAAGGGTTTCAGCTCGCGGGAATTGTTAATATCGCTGACAGCAGCGATTATCCAGTTGGCTTATTGAATTTTATCAAAAATGGAGAAAAAAGTCTATCGTTATCAATAGATGATGAACATTATCTCGGGCTGCAGTTTCGTTCAGGAGGACGGGTACTCTACAGTATATTGGGAGCCGGGGTGGTTCTTGTTGATGATGGTCCCTCTAAATACGCTTTTGAAGCAGGGTTAGGGGCGTTGTTACTGAATAGATCCAAGTTTGCGCTTCGCGCAGAAATTACGACACGCAATCATCTAACAGATAAATTTAAACTGTTGGATAATCACCAATCTTCTTTGCGTATTATCCCGGCCTATAAATTGACCGATGCCTTGTCCATATTTGTAGCACCGAGTTTCAATTATGCTGAACGGGATGAGAATACTGTACCTATTGGTGGTACTCGTTGGAAAGCTTGGGGAAGAGACCATACAAGAAATACATTTTACGGTGGTGGAATAGCTGGCCTAATGCTAAAATTATAAAATTAAAACTATTTGAGCTAGTCAGCTGTTATATAGATAGCTTTTAAACATTTAACATTTTACATAAGCGCCCTTTGTTATATCAACAAAGGGCGCTTACGCTTTTAGCCAATATGCGGTCAATAAACCCGTATATATATAATGTACGTATGTAATTCGTTTTTATTATGCGACAACCGTGGATGTTTTCAGCACATTCCGATAAGGATAGGAATGAAAAACATGTCTACGTGCAAAACGTCCTAAAGAATCTGCATTGACAAATTTTACATAATCATTTCGTTGGACACCAAAGTATTCATATTGACTGCCATCGTGAAATGTAATCGTCAATATTTGGGCTTTCCAATCAATATCCTGAATACCCGAATTCGTAATTGTTTCTGTATAAATGGGCAATTGTTGTTCAATAGTTTCTGGGCAGATGCTTACTAAAAAATGATAAGCTTCGATCATTTCTACACTCTTTTGTTCAGCAGCCAAACGACCTTCTTCGTCATTGACAAATTTATCCGGATGACATTCTTTCATTATCGTCCGATAGGTGGATTTTAGGGTCTTAAGATCCGCTGATTTATCCACATTTAACAACTTTCGGTAGTCGGCAATTTTTTTCATGGCTGCAAAGATATGCTTAATAATCAGATTATTTGCATTAACCTGGAAATAAGGTTATTTTTTGCCCAAGGTTTTGACATAGAGCTGTTCAACCTTCTCACGCGCCCAAGGTGTTTTCCGTAGAAAAGTTAAAGAGGATTTTATACTCGGGTTTTCATTGAAACATCGGATGGCTATCCTTTGTCCAAGTTCTTCCCACCCATAATAGTCTACGAGATACGTGATGATAGTATCTAATCGTTTCCCGTGTAATGGATTATTGACTTGTTCTTGCATGTTGTAAAGTTAGCAATCTTTGCACATTTAATATGATTTTTATTCCATTGCTATAGCCCTATAGATGGATTCAATAGCATTTAATTAGGATTTCTTGAGCTGTTCTGCAAGGGCATCAAGTTCTTGATCGAGCTTCTCGTCCCAGATATTTCCCACTGCGTCTAATTTTCCTTTTACCCCCTGGATAAGCAAGTTTTTTCTAGGATCAAGCTGTGCTCCAAGTCCCTGCATGATCCGCTGTAATTCGGCATGCCCCGTTTCTCCTTGTGCAGACGCGGTAATAATGGAGACGGGTTTGTCTGTAAAAATAGTAGTCGCAGCACACCATTCAAGCAAATTTTTCAATCCACTGGGTACACTGAAAATATACTCTGGGCTGCTGATCAATACAAGATCCGCATCCTGGATGACCTGACGTAGCGCAATGATTTCTATTGGTGGCTGGGAGGTGCTTTCCTCTGGGTCAAAATGCGGCAGTTCTTTTAAGCGGTCAAAGAGCACAAGATTAATCTCTGGATTTAACTTGTGTTGAAGATGACGTACAATCTGATGATTGGATGAATGTTCGCTTGCGCTGCCTATTATCGCAAATATGGTTTTCATTGAATATATTTACTTGAAGGCCCAAAGGCCCAAAATTGTTTAATCAATTTATTTACACGCTATGCGAGTTGCGTCGTGTAAGATTTGAAGCGGCTAATTTACGATAATGGATCTAAAACAATACAGAAAAATACGGTAATTATAATTTTAGACGATATACAAACACTATACTTAAAGATAAAAACTTTTTCCTTTTACCGATTAAGTTTATACTTTTGGAAATAAGGACTTGTATTAGCTTAAATACGGATTATATGCTTTGTTATGAGAAATAAAATGGGGTACCGTTTGTTGTGGGAGCGTATTCGTACGGGTGATGAGGCCGCGTTTTTTGATCTTTATGCGGCACTTTACCAAGAGCTTGTTAATTTTGGAATCCGGACCTGTGGTGACAGTGACCTGGCAAGTGAGGCTACCGACCAGGTTTTTGTCAAGATCTGGGAGAAAAGAACACAGCTCGAACGCGTCGAAAATGTACAGTCCTATCTCATTACCTTTCTAAAAAGGCGTATTCTGCGTCTGATCGAAAAGCAGCATAAAATTAATACGGCACTTCAGAACGTCAAAGCAGAAGATGAATGGATCGAGATGCCATACGACGAGTTTGTGATCAAAGTACAGACCAATGAGATTATTCAGATCCGTTTAAAAGAAGCGTTGGAAAAATTGTCTTTTCGCCAGAAGCAATTGGTCAATCTAAAGTTTTTTGAAGGCTATTCTTACGAAAAGATTTCGGAAACTACGCAGATGTCTGTCAAGACGGCTTACAATACGCTTTATGACGCATTGAAAATCTTGCGGCAAGAGCTAAAGGATATTTAATACTATTGACTACAAGAGCTGATGCATGTAAGGCATTTATCAGTTACTGAATAGCATATCTCTGATTTTAATATCGCTTTAGAATAAAATAAAGTGCTGGTAATTAATATCTTGTGAAATATGTTGTTTTTTTCTTAGGAAAAAGGTCTCATCATGGGCACTATAAGATAAATACCCATTAGAATGAGCCAAAAAGATTATAAGCAGTTAGAAGATTTTTTGATTGACGATACTTTTCAAAAGTATTGTTCCGGAGAGGATAAAAACTGCATTCTTTATTGGCAACAATACAGCTTAAATCATCCAGACCAGGCTGAAATGATCTTAAAAGCAAAACGTCTTTACCAAATATTGGTTGGAAATCGAAAATCTGTCCATGAGCAAATGGAAAGATTGAAGACTGATCTTCAAAATGTTCCCGTTGAATCCTTACCTATCCGTCGAATAACCTGGCAAAAATGGGCTGCTATTGCTGCGGTATTGGTTGCTTTAGTGGCAGGCGGCATATGGTATTATACGCTTCCAACAAATGATACCATTCCTCAAGCAATGGCTAATATTGGCCAGGTTTATCAGACAAGAAAAGGCGAGAAGAAGACCTTTGAGCTAATCGATGGTAGTACTGTTACCTTAAACTCTGCAAGCAAATTGGAAGTATCTTCGGATTTTAACAGCGAGTTGCGCTTAGTGAGGTTGGTTGGTGAAGGGTATTTTCAGGTAACAAAAAATACGGAAAAGCCATTTATGGTGCAGGCTGCTGATTTTGATATCAAAGTTTTGGGCACTACTTTCAATGTGAAAAGTTATCCCGAAGAACCCACGGCAGAAGCGGTATTGGTGGAAGGATCGATTGAGATGAAAAGCAAAGGGCTTCGGGAGAACTCCGTTGTTATTAAGCCAAATCAGAAAATTATCCTATTTAAAAACCAAGATGAGGTTCTAGTCAATCCAAATAAAGGAAATAAACCAACCCTCAGTAAATTACCTATTAAAGAAATCGCCATTGAAAATATTCCGGCGATGGAGTCCAATACTGCCGAAATACCCGATATCGCCTGGAAGGAAAATAGATTGGAAATTGTGGACCAAGATTTCGAATCTTTACGCCGGACGCTGGAACGTTGGTATGATGTGGATATTGAGCTCCAAGGCGAACAATTAAAAAGATATCGCTTTACTGCAACGTTTAGTAAAGAAAATATTGAGCAGGTACTGAGTGCTTTACAAAAAGTTGAACCTTTTAAATTTGAATTATATGAGAAAAAAATAACGATCTCTGAAAAATAAAAGGATGGTGGACCAACACCATCCTTCATTGAAAAAATGATTAACCAAAAGCAGCAACATTGGGGCGTGCTGCTTAACATTAATTTTAACCAACACTAAAATATGATTAAAAATTGCTTATTGCAAATGCGCAATGGATATATTGTGCATTTTAGATTCATTATCCGGATGAAACTAGCCTTAATTATGACTACGTGTGCTGTAATCAATGTCTCAGCATCTGTATTTTCCCAACAAAAAGTTTCCCTGGATGTTCAAAAAACAAAGCTGAGCAGGGTACTTAAACTGATCGAAGAGCAAAGTGATTATTATTTTGTTTACAATTCGACCAACGAGAATTTAAATAAAGAAGTGTCAGTCAATGTTAATAATACAAAAGTATTGGACGTTCTGGCGAAGCTTTTCAATAAAAGTGGACTGGTTTATTCGGTATCCAAAGAAGGCCTTGTGGTGATTAGCCAACAGCAACAGGTTACCATCTCGGGTATAGTGACAGATAATAAAGGGAATCCATTAGCAGGAGCCAGTGTACGTGTTAAAGGTACCGCCGTAGGACGGGCGACCGATATCAACGGAAGGTTTTCAATTGAAGCCTCAACCGGTAATACATTGATTGTTTCTTTTGCAGGTTATACCTCACAGGAAGTAGCTGTAACGAAGGATGGCGATATGAAAATCATTTTAGTGGAAGATAACCGAATGTTAAATGAGGTGGTGGTCACCGCATTGGGCATGAAAAAGGAAAAACGTTCCCTTGGTTATTCCGTCACACAAGTTGCTGGTGAGTCCCTGACGACTGCACGGGAAAATAATGTGATGAACTCACTTGTCGGAAAAGTCGCAGGTTTGGATATTAGTTCGACTTCAGGTGGTGCAGGGGCAGCTTCGAATGTAACCATACGTGGGATTTCTAGTTTAAATCAAACCAATCAACCTTTGTATGTAATCAATGGTATACCTATGGAGAGCAAACCCGTGGGTATTGGCAATACGAACACCAAGGGAAACGCAGGTAGTCAGTGGGACAATGCACCAGATTTAGGTGATGCGATCAGTAATATCAATCCGGACGATATTGAGAGTATTTCGGTGTTAAAAGGCGCGGCAGCTTCAGCTTTATATGGGTCACGCGCAAAAGCAGGGGTGATTTTAATTACGACCAAATCCGGAAAAGGAAATTCAATCGATTTTAACAGCAATTTTGTCGGCGAACAAATTATAGACAATACAAACTGGCAGACAGTATATGGCCAAGGGGCTAATGGTGAAAAACCAAATAACCAAGCGGGTGCTGCCCAGGTTGGTGGTTCTAGCTGGGGAGCAAGGTTGGATGGAACACCCGTCGTACAATTTGATGGAGTAGAAAGACCGTATTCGTTACAAGATGGAAATCTTAAAAGGTTTTATAGAACAGGTTCGACATGGACAAATACGCTAGCATTAAATAAATCATTTGATGGTGGATCAATTCGTCTGTCAGGAACAGATGTAAATAACAAGTCTGTTGTTCCAAATTCGGGTTTGAAAAGACAGTCGTTCAATTTGGTCGGACTTTTTGAACCGCTTAAAGGATTGACGATCGATGCACGCTATAATATGATTCTGGAGCAAGTCAAAAATCGCCCAATGGTATCTGATGGCGCTGGAAATGCCAATTATAATGCCATGTTTTTGCCGACGAGCATCAATGTCAATGATTTGAAACCATGGAAAGATGGCAATGGAAAAGAGATACTCTATAATTCAGGGAATGTATACGCGACCAACCCTTGGTTTGCAGCGAATGAGTTTATCAATAATACGAACCGGGATCGTTCGATAGCTTCCGTAACAGCAAAGTATACGATGGGTAATGGTTTGTTTGTTCAGGGAAGGGCGGGAAGAGATGGTTATACCGATCATTATAAGAATGTTGTTCCTTCCGGAACCGGTTATTATGAGAATGGTAAAATCGCTGAGCAGGAAACCAAATTTGCGGATATTAATGCCGATGTTTTGGTTGGTAAGTCATTCACTGTCGGAGATTATTCCCTTACACCTAATCTCGGTGCGAGTTACAGAAATACAAAAATCAGACAGACGACCAATTTAGGTACTGACTTCGCAATATTTGGTGTTTACAATATTTTGAACGCAAAAAATAAATCGGTAGCGTATCTCGAAAGTGAATCGGAAACACAATCAACTTATGGAACATTGGAATTTGCGTATAAAGATGTGGCCTATTTGACTGGTAGTTTACGCTCTGACTGGTTTTCTACCTTAGCTACACCTGGAGTGGATAATAAATTGAACTCTGTTTATCCTGCTATCTCGGGTTCATTTATCTTTTCAGAATATCTAAAACCGTCGTGGTTGAGTTTTGGAAAGTTGAGGGCAGGTTTTGCTCAGGTAGGACAAGCAACAGATCCCTATCAAACGTTGTTAACCTATAATTTTAGAAGTGAGGTACTCAACGGACAACCTTTAGGGGTTATTAACAATGTGAATATTCCGAATTCTTCCTTGAAAGCCTCTACAGCAACTGAGTTAGAAATCGGAACGGAGTTGCGCCTTTTTAATGATCGTGTAAATTTGGATCTAACATGGTATAACAAGAAGTCGAAAGATGAGATCTCCTTTATCACAACACCTTCTGCAAGCGGTTATGCTGGCGCCGTACTCAATGCCGGCAAAATGCAAAATAAAGGATTTGAAGCATTGATTTCAGCTACTATTTTCAAAACGGAAGATTTTAAATGGGTATCCTCATTGAATGGTTCTTACAACGATAATAAGGTGATTTCATTGGCTGAGGGAATGGACGAACAGATAGTGGCTACTTCACGTTCGGGTGTAGGATATTTAATGAATAAAGTTGGTATGCCCGCTTTTCAGATCATGGCTTTCGATTATAAATACGATAGTAATGGTGAGATCGTAAAATTGGCCGACGGTTCTCCTGAGCGGGGTGAGTTAAAGTCCTATGGTTCGGCTATGAATAAATGGTTTGCTGGATGGAACAACGAATTCAACTACAAAAGATTCAATTTCTCTTTTTTAATTGATGGAAAATGGGGTGGAAAGCTTTTCTCGGGAACAGATTACTATGGTTATATTTTTGGGTTGCATCAAGAAACTGTGGCTGATCGTGAAAGCTTGGGTAGAACAGCCTCTACCTATTACACCAATACTGCGAATAATGTATCCAAGATATTTGTTAACAGCGCTGATTTTGTGAAGTTGAGACAGGTCGTTATGGGCTATACTTTCCCGTCCAACCTATTCAATAACAAAGTCAAGTCGATTACGGTAAGTGCGGTAGCACGCAATCTCTGGACGATCATGAAGAAAACAAATAATATTGATCCGGAATCGAGCTATAATGCAACCTTCCCAGGTTTAGAACTTGGTGGCGTACCAGCAGTGCGTACCTACGGTGTTAATTTAAGTGTTAAATTCTAATTGCAAACAATCATGAAAAAATATATTAAACCGGTATTTATTAGTTTAATAGCAGCTACCTTATTTATGGAAAGTAGCTGTACAAAAGATTTTGATAACATAAATACAGATCCAGTTGCTTATGGTAAAGATAATTGGGATCCAAATTATACATTGAGCTCTGCACAATTATTTTACACTGGAAGTTTTGATTTTGCATACGATACTTGGCGTGGCAATCTGATTTACTCGTCGACAATGATGCAGGGTTTATCGACTGTGGTGAGTTATTGGGCGGGGGATAAATATATGCTGAATGAAAGCTATACTGCGGCTTATTGGGGTACGGGTACGGTTGGGGCCTATATTGAGCAGGTACGTAATATTGTGGATGTGGTTGAGTTTACAAAAGACAAACCGAAATATGCTAATCTATACAATGTCGCACGTATATGGAAAGCTTTAATTTTTGCACGCTTAACTGATTTGTATGGCGATGTTCCATATTCGGAGGCCGGATTGGGTTTTTATACCAAAGTTTATAAACCGAAGTACGATAAGCAGCAGGACATCTATAATGATTTGCTCAAGGAACTTGAAATGGCTACTGCCGCATTAAAAGATGATGGAGACAAAGTGACGGGAGATATTATTTATAAAGGTGATATTGGCAAATGGCGTAAATTTGGCAATTCTCTGCTACTTCGTACAGCTATGCGTCTAGTGAAAGTGGATGAAGCAAAAGCGAAGGAATATGTGCAGAAAGCTGCGGGTAAGACAATGGATAGTAATGCTGACAATGCATTTATTTTACATGATGAATCAGGATCTAGGGTGACTCAAAATAGAAATAGCCAGGTTTTGTTGGGCGATGGTGGTCAAGAGAATTATTATGTAAAATGGTCTAAAACATTTATTGACTATCTAAAAAATAATAATGATCCGAGGCTACAAAAGGTTGCTGTTACAAAACTATATTTATCAGAAAACGACAAAGTACAGAACGGGAGTTTTATCACAGACCCAACCAAGCAAAAAGGGATGCCTAATGGAAAAGATTTGGGAGCAAATGCGCAGTATAATATCAGTAGCGATCCAAGCTACACGACCTTTGCGGAATATTCCTCGCCCAACCCTAATATGATCAAGCGGACTGGTGCAACATTTATTTTGACTTACGGTGAATCTGAACTGCTTTTGGCAGAGGCAGCCCAACGTTGGGGGATAGGTGGTATTGCGGCCGATCATTATAAAAAAGGCGTGAAGGCAAGCATTACCTATCTAAGTCAATATGATGGCTCTTTGGCTATCAGTGAGACCGAAGCGAACGCGTACTTAACTGCACATCCATTTAATACGACGGATGGCTTGAAACAAATAAACATGCAGTATTGGGTCCATACCATTACGATGCTGGATTTTTATGAGACTTGGAGTAATTGGCGGAGAACTGGTATCCCAGCACTGATTCCTGTAAACTATCCCGGAAATGCAACATCAGGCACTATCCCACGTCGCTTCCCATATCCTGCAAATGAAGCGGCCATAAATGGAGAAAATTATAAGGTCGCTTCTTCAGCGGTACCAGGTGGCGATAACCTCGCTGGCAGGGTCTGGTGGGACAAATAATCACAATAGTTTTTTTTGAGGCTGAACTTTCGTAGTTTGGCCTCTTTAAACCTCTTATCAAAATATGATGAACCTAAAAAATCAAATTTTACTAATTGCGGCCTTGCCGTGGATTGTCTTTTCCTGTAATAGCGTTGGTGAAAAGCAAAAGAAAAATGAGGCTACAAAAGCCAATACATTGACCGGAACATATAGACTTTTGGAAAGTAAGACGATCAAAGGAAAAGATACGGTGACCGCATTCACGGATACCAGTAAAACCGAAATGTTTAAGATGTTTAATGAAGATCATTTTTCGTTTTTCAATCATGATAAGGAGAAGGGGAAAGGGAAGGAACCTCATTTTCTCGCTGGCGGAGGAACTTATTCATTTGACGGCAAAAATTATCAGGAACGGTTACAATACTGTAGCCTGCGTGACTGGGAAAGTAACAAGTTTGATTTTGAGTTAGAATTTAAAGGGGACACACTTATTCAACGGGGGGAGGAAAACCTGCCTGAACTTGGGGTAAAGCATACGATCATTGAAACCTATCTAAAAATAAAATAACATTATCCGATGAAGCTTTTATAAAACTTCATGAAGTATATTTTGTTAATGCAAGCACCCAGGGATTTCCTTGGGTGTTTTTTTTAGCCTATAAAGCTCAAAAAACGTATTTTTTGACGCCTGTAAATGGCTCTTTATTTATCTTAGAAAAAAATAAAATTAAATTGCAACATTTTCTGGTGCTGTCCGACTATAGAATAGAAACGTAGAAATTAACGATATTAAATAGTAAACGTGCAAAATCAACTTAGCGATAAAGATTTATTAGCAATGTGCCAATCCGGTAATGAGTCGGGATTTGCACAGCTCTACCATCGCTATGCGAAGAAGATTTTTAATTCAATCTATCGGATTTTGTCCAATCAGGAGGAGAGCGAGGATGTTTTGCAAGAGACTTTTGTTGAGTTTTTCTCAAAATCGGATAAATGGCAGGCGGTACTTAGTGTGGAGGCTTGGTTGCGACGGATGGGGGTGAATAAGGCGATATCTCTTTTGCGGAAGAATAAGCAGTATTATACACCAATTGATGATTTGGAAATCCAAGATGAGGGCGAAGACGAACTACTGGAAAAGGAATGGCGCGAATGCCAGCTGACTGATTTGGAATCTGTAATTGATCAGTTGACTGGGATCCCTAAGATGGTCATCAATCTTTATCTTTTTGAAGATATGAGCCATGATGAAGTGGCTGAATCTTTGGGAATGACAGCAGTGGCGGTACGGAGTCAATACCACCGTGCCAAAAAGAAAATTTACGAACAATTGAAGGAGAGGTATAATTATGCGGGATAATTTGAAGGATTTTGTAAATGCGAACCGGGATGCATTTGACCAAAAAGAGCCGTCTGCGGATTTATGGAATAAAATCAAACCACAGGTGGTTCCTCAGGTACAGGAAAAGAAAATCAAACCCTTATGGCGGTGGGCGAGCATTGCGGCAGCGATATTATTGGTGGGTACTGCTACATTGTTAGTTTTTAATCAGAACGGTGGATCTGACCATACTGCTAAAGTAACGAATATCAAACCAGTTACTGTTCAAAAAGAACCGGAAGTAATGGAAAAATCTACCCAGCGGGAAGCTTCTGTAAAAGTTGAAAAGGAGAAACCTATTCGAACCATACAGACAATGATAGCTAATCAAGAAATAATTCGTGTAGCGAAGACGGAGGTGCCAAAAGCAATTAAGGACAAGAATCTGAAAGAGAAAAAACAGGATTATATCGAAATGCTTCAAGACTCCATCAGGGCTAGTACACGTCTGGCGGCTGTACTTGGTCTTCAAAAACAGGGTAGTCTGAACGAAGATGCAACACTGGCGCTGGAGAAAATAGCAGTTTCAGATGAAAGTAGCAATGTGCGCATGGCAGCCATTGAAACCTTATTGGATAGTATGACGCCGGAAGCTAGACAACAAAAAGTTCAGGACTTTTTTGTCGCACAAAACGATCCTACATTGCAGGTTGAACTGATGCAAATGATTGGGCAGAAAGATGAATTGGAAATGAAAAATAGCACAAAGGATAAGCTGAATGCTATTGTAGAGGATCCCTTTACCCTGAAGTTTGTAAAGGAACAAGCTTATGCGGTACTGTTGCACCAATAGAACCAGTATAGATTGTGAAGACGCTATAGCGACCTTCGCGATAAATTGGAAAAATAGCGCTTAAGCGCACAGGAATAGATAAAAAAAAACAATAGATAAAGGATAAAATAATTAGAGCGATGAAAAGGATAAGAATAATGATTATGGGAATGGTCTTGCTTTTTGCAAATGCGTTGCAAGCCCAAATAACGGAGAACGCCGAAGGTGTTATTCCACCAAAAGCACCCAAACCTCCTAGGGAAATGCGAGGGCCAGTTGGAAATAGTGGAAAGAAAGTTTGGAAAGAGTTTAAAGTACCTGCTTTAGGAGAGAAGTTATTGCTAAAATTTGATAATGTGGCTATCGAAGGCTACAATGGCAAAGAAGTTTTAATTACAGCGAATGTAGAGGAACAGGAAGAAAACGATCGTGCTAAAGGTTTACGCGTAGTCAACGGTTCGGGTTTGTCCGATAATTCGGGAATGGGGATGAATATCCAAAATAACGCTGGCGTGACCGAAATTAGTTTGGTGGGCATGCCAATGGAGGATTCGGTACATGTGCGTGTTCCTTTTAATCTTCCTATTAGCGTAAAAGGTCGCGGCGGTTTTTTTAATGGCGGTGGTATCGAGATAAAGGATGTTAAAGCTGAGGTGGAGATTTCCAGCACGATGAGCGATGTCAAAGTGATCAATGTAACAGGGCCGATTAATGTAAAGGTCGCTCAAGGAGATGTGGTCGCCAAATTTGTACAACCGATTAAAGGACCGATCTCCCTTATTGCCGCAATGGGGGCTGTGGATGTCGCTTTTCCAGCAAAATTCGGCGCCAACGTAGATATGAAGACCTCAATGGGCAATATCTATGCGGCGGATGAATTTCAGTTTGAAAAACCTGTGGAGGAACCTAAAAGTAATCCTTACAACATGTCAAATACTGTTAAAGGGAAAATGAATGGTGGCGGACAGGATGTGATCCTGAAGACTTCGATGGGTGATATCTATATTAGATCCCAAAAGTAGTAGTTGAAACCCTGAAACAGGCTGACCATGTTTAGCATACGAAAGCAAAAAACCTTAACTACCGAACAGGTAGTTAAGGTTTTTTTGATGCATTTCAGTTGTAAAAGTTAAGACTTGATCTGACAGTAGGGCAATTTTGTTAGATTCTCAAATTTGGATTTTCCAAACCATGTTTTCTTGGAATGTTCAAGTAATTGGAGGGTAATTTTAGTCCCCCTTGACCATTCCAGTCAGACAGGTTATCGCTGACAGGTTGCTCCCCATCAGAGCCCGTTTCCATTTCACCTGACAGAGGCAAAGGTACAACATTTTGATACTGATCGGACAACATCTTTTCTTTCGCAAGATGTAGGCTGTCGTTCCATGTCTGCATTGGTGTCTTGCCGTAACAGTGTTTCCCTGAATGTGGTCTTTCGTTGTTGTAATATTCCAACCAGATATCCAGATCGGCCTGTAGTTCCTGTATGTTACCATATATCTTTTTACGGAATGCGGTGGCATAGAACTCATCCTGCATGGTTCTGTGGAAGCGTTCACATATCCCGTTTGTCTGTGGGCTCTTTGCCTTGGTCTTGGTGTGGTCTATGTCCTCGATAGCCAGATACAGCTGGAACTCATGGTGCTCCCTTGCGCCACAGTACTCAGTCCCCCTGTCTGTGAGGATGCGCAGCAGTGGGGTATCATATTGCTCATAGATAGGCAGTACCCTGTCGTTGAGCATATCGGCGGCAACCAAGGCTATCTTGCGGTCGTAGAGCTTAGCGGTGGCCACCTTGGAGTACGTGTCTATAAAGGTCTGCTGATAGATCTTTCCCACACCTTTGATGTAGCCTACGTAGTAAGTATCCTGCGCTCCAAGGTACCCTGGGTGATATGTTTCTATCTCTCCATGGGCAACTTTTTCATCTTTGGCTTTCTCCAGTGCAACAACTTGCGACTCGGTCAGGATCAGACCTTCCTGTGCGACTTTCGCTTCAAGAGCTTTCAGACGCTTCTTAAAGGTCTCTAGGTCATGGCGTAACCACACAACGGACGCCACAGGGCGAGATGAAGATACCTTCCTTCTTCAACTCGTTTGATGCCCTGGTCTGTCCAAAGGCCGGCTGTTCGATGGCAAAGGCCACAACGCGCTCTTCAATGTGCGGCTCCGTACGGTTCTTGACATTTGGGACACGTCGGTTCATGTCTCTAAGGGCCTCTTCCCCTCCTTCATCGAATAGCTCCTTGTAACGATAGAAGGTGTCCCGGCTGTAGCCTAAATACTTGCACGCTCTGGATACGTTGCCTAATTCTTCTGCTAAACCGAGCAGACCTAAACGACTTTTGATTACTTTTGTTTCTAAACTCATTGCTGACAGTGTTTAAAGGGTTAAACTTTTTTGTTGTTTATTAGCATTACAAACTTAATTGTTTGCCCTTTAACTGTCAGATCAGATCGAAACTATTTCATTTCAGTTGTGCCTAAAGTTCTGAAATAGGTCTGTTATTTTTTCGGTTCCATACGAACCAAATACTGATCATTTTCATCTTCATATAGAATCTGGACTACCCAGCCCAGTTCGTGGGATATTTTGATCAGCTTATCCTGATCTAGATACAGCCATTTGAAGGGAGTGCCCCTTTGTCCTTTGTATTCGTATTGATATTGAATCTCTCCAAAATAGTAGGCAGGCTTTTTGATATTATAATCTTTATAGAGGTAACTGATATCTGAGGAATCAAAAATAAGCTGGCCTTTTTCAGTTAGGAGCTCTTTACTATGATGCAATAGCTTTTTAAAACCAGCAATGTCACCAGCAATGCCTATACCATTCATAAGAAACAGCAGCGTATCATACTTTTGTCCGTTAAATTGATAAAAATTTTGACAGACGATATTTTGCACGCCGCGTTGTTGCATAATATGGCAGGCCGTTTGTGATATTTCCAATGCATCGACCTCAAATCCCTTATCCTGTAAATATAAACTATGACTGCCTACTCCTGCACCTACATCCAATACCCGTCCGTCACAGAGAGATAATCCGATAAACTCCAGTTCTGGAAAATCATCTGCATCCCTAAAAAAAACTTCTACGGGCATTTCGTCTTGGTCCCCATAACTTGTATGGAGCTTTAATGGGAATTTTTCTTCCTGATGGATAAAGTAATCATCCAATGCCTCACCATATACGTCTCTATACATTGTCATTATCAATCATTAATACTTTTTTAGCAATATAGATGGAATCTTCATCACCAGTGTGTTTCATTGGTTCATCCGAAAGTTTGATGACAGGAGTCCATTGGTCGTCCTCCGGGAGAGCATCGGTCATTTTGATGACGATATTCATGGGTTTAAGTCCCACATCGTTGGTAAAGTTGGTGCCAACACCAAAGGAGTGTAATATCTTGCCTTCGCAATAATTCGCTATCCGCTCAACTTTATCGTAATCGAGCCCATCGGAAAAGATGATTGTCTTTGACAGCGGATCTATACCATTTTTCTTGTAATGCGCAACTACTTTGTCTGCAAATTCCAAAGGGTCGCCGCTATCGTGGCGTACACCATCAAATAATTTGGTAAGTTTTTTGTCGAATTGCTGAAAGAAAACTTCGGTTGTATACGTATCAGATAGCGCAATCCCAAGGTCACCCCGATAAACATCGGACCAGTGTTCCAAGCCCAGCAAGTTGGCCATCTTATAGCCATATTTAGCTGCATGAAACATAAACCATTCGTGTGCATGTGTGCCAATAGGTTTGGTCTCATATTTCATGGCCAGATGAACATTACTGGTTCCGATAAAGGTTTTTTCTCCGTATTGTTTTAAAGTACGGACAACCAGATCGTGGACTTCGTAGGAATGCCGTCTGCGGGTGCCGAAATCGGCAATAGTAATATGAAGTTTTTTATATTTTTCAATTTTATCTTTGGCTGTCGCGATCACTTCTTCATCTGACGCACGAATTAAACCTTGTGACTCATAGAAAAGTTCACAAATGAGCGACATTAGCGGTACTTCCCAAAGGATGGTCCGGTACCAATACCCCTCAATAACAACCTCGAGATCAGGCCCATCTTGGGTGATTTTGATTTCATCTGGATCATAACGATATCCCTGTAGAAAATCAAAATAGGTGGGATCAATGTAAGGGCAAGTTCTCGCAAAGAAGGCCTTCTCGGCTTTGGTAAGGCGTAGATCTGCCATTGTGTTTACAGCTTCTTTTAGAAGGATGTCGAATCCTTCCGGAAACTTATGGTGGCCTCTATTGATAAAGTGGTAGCGTGCTTTTGCCTTGGGAAATAATTTGACTACCGCATTCTGCATGGTGAATTTATAGAAGTCGTTATCTAATATAGAGGTGAATGAAGCCATCTTTATTAATCTGATTTTTGTTTAAAGCTGTAAATTTACTAATTAACATGAAATTGTTCGGATTGTTCGTCATAAATATAACTTTCGTGATACTGGGTATCCTGTATATATCGAGTTATATAAGTCTATAAGTGCCCGAAACGAAGTCTTTAATGATTGAAGAAAATACGTTAGCACCTCGAATAGTTAAACGTTAAAAAAAAAGCGGGTCAGTACATTACTGACCCGCTTTTTTAAAGCTTAATTTTTTGATCTTTTAGCGTGATCTTGTTCTTTCTGAACTACCTCCCGAACGACCAGAGCTTTCAGATGATCTCGACCTTGGCGCTGAAGAGTTTCCGCTATTTGCCGAACCTGATCTGTTTACTGTAGGAGCTGATGACCTTGTTCGGGAACCCTCAGAGCTTCTGTTTTGCACCGGTTGGGCAGGTTGGTTTACGGGTTGGCTTGAACGAGTTCTACTGTTACCCGAGTCATAGTTTCCATTTCTTTGCGGTGTTGTTGTTGGTTGCGAACCGCGTGAAGAATTTGCTCCACCTGTGTTGCTTGTACCCGTTCTTACGCGTGCATTGTAGTCCGTATTTCGGCTGTTGACAACGCTACCGTTGTCAACAGCGTTTCCTTGTCTGGTTCTACCGGTAGAAGTAGGGTTGTTATTATTTGCTGGATTCGACTGCCTGTCGGATCGTGTTCTGAAATCGTAATTGTTCGAATTTGGTGTTGTGCCTACATTATTTCTGTTGGTCGAACCATTATCTCTCGTTCTGCTGTTATTGTCTCCAGAACTACGTGTAGATCCGGTAGTACTGTTATTATTACGTGATCTTACCGATGCATTACCACTATTGTCTATGTATAATTCACGGTTTCCGGATCTTGTATTGATGTTATCCCGATTAGAGATGACACGGTTGGTACGATCCGATATTGCACTATTATTGCTGCGTGTGCGAGTCGAAGCGTCAACAACATTGGTCGGACGTGCAGAAGAACGTGTGTTGCGGTCTACATTCGGACGGTACATACTGATTTCGTTTGCCCGTGAACGATTGCTGCTACTACGCGCAGATCCAGGACGATCGACATTGGTAATCCTGTTGACTGTAACACTTCTACCTGTATTACGTTCGATGTCAGATCTCCTCGGACCACCAACATAATAATTATTATTGATGATCGTGGTGTTGTTGATCACAGTTGTTCTATTATAGATGTTGTTATAATTGCGACGATTTACATAATATCTATCCATGTTTCGGTTCATGAAATGATTGACTGAAACAAAGGTCCAGAAGTTCATAGGGATATTGACCGAAACATTAATGTTCATACCGGGACCCAATGGAGCCCATCCATAATAGTCATTGCTTTGACGCCAGTTGACCCATGCTGGTCCCCATTCGTAATCAGGAACCCAACCCCAGCCATAACGGTCATTGTAATTCCATCGTCCATAGTGGAAAGGAGCCCACCCCCAATCGTAGTCGGAAACCCAGGTGTTACCATAATCCGTCATTGACCAGTAACCATTGGTCGCATAAGGTTGGAAGTCCGGGCCAGCATCAGGGATCCATACATATCCATAGTTTGGATCATTGACCCATTGTCCGTATGGTGAAAGTTCATCATAGAACATCTGAAATGAAACCCCAGTGTTATTATAGTTATTATAACCTGAGTATCCCCCTCTTTGGGCCATTGATGTTGTGCAACTTGTAAAAGAAGCAACTCCGATTAGACCCAATACCCAATATTTTATATTTCCCAAATTTTTCATCTTCGTAATATTTTAAGTACGACAAAACTCTATGCTATTGTCTTTGTTATTATGACAGCATAACGTATTAAATGGTTTAATCAGTACAGCATAAATCTGATTTTATAGATATAAAAGTCAAATTGATGATCTTTTTACATAAACGACAATTTTAGATACATATTTTTTATTTACCTTTACCGCTCGAATTGTTACGTGTTTGTTGAGCATATGAGGTGTTTTATGACACATTAATTTGACATAGACATAATTTTAAATGGCTAAAAAACTTCAGACTTTTTTTCTAGAATTCGCAAACATTCACCGTTTTTTATTGCGGTTTTGGCGCGAATTAGTAACACCACCATATGAATTCAAAGAAATTATTCGCCAATGCTATGAGATAGGCTATAAATCTTTGCCTTTGATCAGTTTAACAGGATTTATCGTTGGTTTTGTCTTTACCAAACAATCTCGCCCTTCCTTGGAAGAATTTGGTGCAACTTCGATGTTGCCATCCTTAATTTCCATTGCTATTGTCCGTGCACTGGCTCCTCTGGTAACGGCTTTGATTGCTTCGGGTAAAGTAGGGTCGCAAATTGGTGCCGAATTAAGTTCGATGAATGTGACCGAACAGATTGATGCAATGGAGGTATCAGGCACGAATCCTTATAAATATTTGATTGTAAGTAGAATTATAGCTACAACTATTGGTATCCCCGTGCTCTGTTTCTATGTAGCAGGTATTGGTCTTTTAGGTGGCTACTTAAGTATGATGAGTAAAGATGACTTGAGCTTTTTGAGCTTTTTTACACAGGTCTTTGAAACAATTGCCTTCAAGGATTTGGGCGCTATGGTATTACGCGCTGTTATATTTGGCTTTACCATTGGAGCTGTTAGTTGCTATTGTGGATATTTTTCTTCTAAAGGTACAGAAGGAGTCGGTAAGGCCGCCAATGCGGCCGTGGTTGCTTCGATGTTTCTTGTATTTATTGAGGAAATAATTATAGTTCAGGTTTTATCGTTCTTTGGATAGAGGTATATGGAAAAAGCTAAATTAAATATAGATCATTCTCAATCCGTTATTGAAATCAGAAATGTCAGTAAATCGTTTGGGGATAATCGTGTATTAAAGAATGTTAACCTGGAATTATATAAGGAAGAAAACCTTGTTGTATTAGGACGTTCGGGTACAGGTAAATCGGTGCTGATCAAATTGATTTCGGGATTATTAAAACCGGACGAAGGGACAATTGATGTATTAGGTGAATCTGTTACGGAATTAAACGATCGTCAATTGCGTGAATTACGATTAAAAATAGGTTTTTCTTTCCAAAATAGTGCGCTTTATGACAGTATGACGGTTCGTGAGAATTTGGAATTTCCTTTGGTGAGAAATAAACGGAAGCTCACACGATCTGAGATTAATTATGCAGTGGAAGAGGTGTTGGATGGTGTAGGCTTATGCCAAGCAATCAACCAGATGCCATCTGAACTATCAGGAGGCCAACGTAAGCGGATTGGTATAGCTCGTACGTTAATCCTGAGGCCAGAGATTATGATGTATGACGAGCCAACGGCGGGTCTTGATCCGATTACTTGCTTAGACATCAATGGATTGATTAATGAAGTTCAAGAGCGGTATAAGACATCGTCAATTATTATTACGCATGATTTGGCCTGCGCGAAGGAAGTAGGAGATCGTATTGTGATGTTATTGGACGGTAAGTTTGAAAGACAGGGGTCTTTTGAGGAAATTTTTGATACAGATGACGCACGTGTAAAAGCGTTTTATAATTATAATTTTATTCTATAATATACATGAGTAAGGCAGAAAATAAAAGAGCAATCATTGTTGGTATTTTTGTTTTTTTAGGCGTATTGATTCTTTTGGCCGGGATTTTTATTTTGGGCAGTCAACAGAAGAAATTTACAAGAAACATCGAAATCACAACTTCATTTCCTGATGTTGCAGGATTGAAAGTAGGAAGTAATGTCTGGTTTTCTGGAGTTAAGGTGGGTATTATTAAAAATATCCATTTTAAAAGTGTACAGGATGTCGAAGTTGTTTTAACTATTGAAGAGAAATCTGCGGAATATATTCGTAAAGATGCAGTCACAAAATTAGGTTCTGATGGACTGATTGGTAATAAGATTGTCGTTATTTCAGGGGGATCGCAGAATGCACCTACCGTAGAAACAGGCGATTTTTTACGTTCGGCCAAAACCGCTGATATGGAGGCGATGATGGAAACATTGCAGGTAAATAATGAAAATTTGGCGAAGATTACAACAGACTTTGTCGAGATATCACGTGGCTTAGCAGATGGAAAAGGAATGGTTGGTGCGATGTTGACCGATACGGCTATGGTGAATACGCTCCGTGCTAGTTTATTGTCCATCAGTGCAGCAATGAACAATGCGAACAAGGCATCCGCAAACTTGGTAACATTGACAAATTCGTTGAACAGCAATAGAGGTTTGATTCATGATCTGACGACTGATACCGCTATCTTCTCCAATTTACGTCAATCAGCAGCTCAATTGCAGGGCGTATCCCAAACGGCGAATGCGTTGATCAATAACTTGAATAATGCCTCGAGCCGATTGAATGATAAGGATAATGCAGTCGGTGTCTTATTGAACGACCCTGCTTCAGCAAACCAAATTAAGTCAGCAATCAACAACTTGAATTCAAGTACGGAGAAATTAGACGAGAATATGGAAGCTTTGCAACATAACTTCTTATTACGTGGCTTCTTCAAGAAGAAGATGAAAGAAGATGCAAAGAAAGCAGAATTACTAAAGGCGGATAGTGCGCAGTAATTTTGATTAACAAAATATGGAAAGGCTTTACGCTTGCGTAGGGCCTTTTTTTCTGAGTGGATGTGGTACAAAATTCGTCGAAAATTTTTACAGTTGTTGGGAAAACGATGGAGGACCGAGCATTTTCTCAACAATAAGTCGTGCGTTTTTTTAATGGATTATTTAAAATAATTGCACGTTTGGATGATCTTTAGTTTAAAAGAAATGAATAAATCTGAAATTACGGATAAAGAGGTGATCTACGAAGATAATCATCTAATAGCAATCAATAAACGAGCAGGAGATATCGTGCAAGTTGACGAAACCGGCGACCTTTCATTGGAAGATATGGTGAAGATCTACCTGAAAAAGAAATATGGTAAACCTAATGATGCTTATGTGGGGGTGATCCATCGGTTGGATCGACCGGTAAGTGGTATGATTCTTTTTGCGAAGACAAGTAAGGCGCTGGAGCGTATGAATAAGTTTTTTCAAGATCGTACGGTGAAAAAAACTTATTTTGCCATTGTGCGTCAACGTCCGCGAAATGCTGAAGGCAAATTGATTAACTGGTTAATTCGAAATAGGCAGACGAGAGTGACCAAAGCATTTCCGCGTGAAGTGAAAGGCGGTACCTATGCCGAACTGGATTATGCGGTAATAGGTGAGTTGAATGGCTTTTACCTGTTACGTGTTGAACCTCTTACAGGTCGTACGCATCAGATTCGTGCGCAGCTGGCGGCGATGGGTTGTCCTATTGTTGGCGATAACAAATACGGATATCCAAGAGGGAGTTCATTGGGAAGCATCTGTTTGCACTCGCGATCGCTAGCGTTTACACATCCCATAAAAAAAGAGGAGATGAAGCTGGTAGCTTCATTGCCGCAAGATGGCTTTTGGGACAAATTTGAAGCATTGGTACGCTAATCGTTAAATTTTCAGTAACTTTGAGCTATGAAATGGTTTAAATATCTACTCGTAATATTTACCTTAAGCTGCTCGGTGATTTCTATTTCCCGAGCACAGTGTGCGATGTGTACATTGAATGCCGAGAATTCCACGAAAGAAGGGAATATGCAGGGAAAGGGGTTGAATGATGGCATCTTGTTTCTATTGGTGATTCCTTATTTGGCTGCGGCCGGATTGGGCTATCTCTGGTATAAAAAATACCGTAAAAAGAATCCACCTACCAAAAAATTTATTAACGAGATAAAATAGAAAGTAATGCCGACATCTAAATTTCATGCGATGATACATTCCAAATGCCCCAAATGTCATGTTGGAAATGTATTTGAAGGAAAGGTCTATAGCCTACGAAAGCAGCAGATGAATGAAGTCTGTCGGCATTGCGGTGTTAAATATGAGGTCGAACCGGGCTATTTTTATGCGGCGATGTATGTGAGTTATGCATTATCTGTTGCACAAACTGTAGCTGTATCGGTGATCATTGCAATTTTGACCAGGAGCGAGTCCCCCTGGGTTTATATAAGTGGATTGGCGGCTACTATTTTAGTTTTCGCCCCTTTTAATTTTAGGTATGCCCGTTTAATCCTTTTACATTTCCTAACGCCCAAAATAAGTTATGATCCACGGTACGAACTAGCGATGGAAATTGCTGAGAAAGACGAGGAACTGGAGCCTAATAAGAAGAATAAAGAATTCTAGTTTATATTAAAAAAACAAGGAGCTTTAAAGCTCCTTATTTTTTTAAATATTTCATTGTGCTGTCAAAAAGGAAAACCTTGTCCTTGTACGACTCCGAAACAAGTTGTTGTAAAGGTATCAAATGTACCTGTTGGAAGTCAGCAATGTGTTCTTCCGAAGGTAAGACCACTTGGATACAATAAGTTATTCCTTCGTGGGGCGACTGGAGCATCTCCAGAAAATGAACTTGGAATTTTTGGGATTGCACGATATTATCCTCAATCCAAGAAACGATCTCATGATGGATTGTTTCTTCTGCTATAATAGATACATTATATAAAAACATAAACAAAAATACGGTTTTATACGCTATTTTTGAATATTACGTTTAATTACTATATCTTGTAAAAATAAGGTTGCATTGGCTGCAATTTGGTTTTTAATTACAATATTTGAGTTAATTGATAAGGACGCATTTGGGATTATGAGGTTGCAATTTTGGACTATTTTGTTTTTCTGTATATTGACTATGTTGGGATGCCAACAACATAAAGTTGACCCTATACCCATCAATCAATTCTTTTCCACACCTGAAAAATCAAATTTTAAGATTTCTCCCAATGGCCGATTCATTGCTTATATTGGCATGGACAATCATTGCAAAAATATCTATTTAATAGATTTACTGCATCAGGACAGCTCCAAACAGCTTACTTATCAGAATGATATCAATGTAAAATCATTTGTTTGGAACAATGATTCCAAAATTTCTTTTTTGACCGAACAATCTTCCCAGGATAGTTTACGTTTATATGCAGTGGATATTAACACAGAAAAGATTTGGCCACTCATTAAACCTGTTCGTGCACGGTTCAGGTGGGTTCATTCGATGGTTTCCGGTAAAGAGGCTTTTGTGGCGGGGATCAACGATCGAGACTCTTCATTTTTCGATCTTTATCGCATTTACTTGGACGGTAGACCACGGGAATTGATTTTGCAAAACCCTGGTAATATGAGCTCCTGGATTGCTTCCAAAGACGGGCAGGTCCGCTTGGCGATTGCCAACGATTCGGTACAGCAATCTGTTCTTTTCAGGGCTTCACAGGACCAGCCTTTTAAGGAGATTATACGCTGTGATGTTGAAAGTAGCTTTACCCCTTTAGGGTACAAAGATAGTTCAAACAGTATTATCTATGCCCTGTCAAATATAAATCGCGATAAGCTAGCCCTTGTCAGCTATGATTTGGTCAATGAAAGGGAATTGGGGGAGTTGTATAGTCATAAAGAGGTCGATGTGAGCCCAGGGGGATACTTTCCGGAGCAGAATCGTTTATTGTTTGTGAATTATACAACTTCAAGACAAAACCGGCACTTTTTTGATGAGGAGACAAAAAAGAAATATGATGAACTTTCGAAGCAAATTGATGGCTTTGAATTCCAGGTTCTCAGTACCGACGTTTCAGGTGAAAAAGTGATTATTAAGACCTATACAGATGTCAATCCCGGTGGAATTTATTTTTATGATTTTACCACAAAAAAATTGACCAAATTAGCAGATAATAATTCTGACCTTAAAGATAAAGAATTGTCCCCAAATGAGTTTATTACTTACAAAGCGAGAGACGGTATAACAATATCTGGATATTTGACCTATCCTGTGCATTCCAATCGGAAAGATCTTCCTATGGTAGTATTACCACATGACGGTCCCAATGGAAGGGAAGTTTGGGGTTTTGATAATGAGGCGCAATTTTTAGCGAACAGGGGATATTTAGTTTTTCAAATGAATTATAGAGGGTCGACGGGTTTTGGAAAGAAGTTTTGGACGGCTGGTTTTAAGGAGTGGGGAGGGAAAATTCAAGATGATATTACGGATGGCGTGAAATGGTTGATTAAAGAGGGAATCGCCGATAAGGATCGTGTCGCAATTGTTGGTAAAGGCTTTGGAGGATATTCGGCGCTGCATGCGGCTTGTTTCAATTCAGACCTGTATAAATGTGCAGTTTCTTATTCTGGATACACCAACCTATTTACCTATTTTAGGGATATTCCGCCTTATTTTAAATCCTATGTGCAAAAAATGTATCAGATCGTAGGGAACCCTATCCGGGAAGCAGAGCTATTTAAAAATATATCTCCGGTTTTCCATTCTGACAAAGTACGGATACCTGTATTACTAGTCCAAGGAGGTAAAGACCGATTTAGCTCGGTAACGGATGCAAATCAATTTGTTCAAAAGCTAAAAAACAACAATGTTCCTGTACAATATTTTCTTAAGGAAGATGAAGATAGAACCTTTAAAAAGGATGAGAATGTATTTGGCTACTACAATGAGCTGGAACGATTTTTGGCAAAATATCTAGTAGACTAGGGGCATTATATGAAAGCAGAAAAATATAGTTATCGAAAAAATTATGGACTATTGCTGATGTTTTTCATTGTCATCAGTGGTTTGTATATTTTTGCACTTTTTCTATCCAGAAATTATACCGAATCTCACATAAAGAACGAATTTACGAACAGGAAATCAGAGATTTTTGATCAAACCTTAATTCCTTTTAATGACTTTTTCCAAAATCGAATCCCTGAAGTTTCCTTTTATCAAGGCTTTTTAGATTCTGTACAGGCCGGTAAATATGCTTATAGCATCTTAAGTTCTTACCCTTTTGTGCGGGAAATTGGTTTTTTTGATCTACAATTTAATAATGATCATAATTTAAATTATGGCTTTATCGTTAATAATTTAAGAATTCAACCCAAAACCATTACTTTTTTTACAGTGTCCCGTTCGGGGCTCAATAAAAACACAATTCGTGACCGCGGTCAGATGGGGCTACATTCTGAGGAAATTAATAATATAGGTGTTAAGTTAGCTACTTATATCGATAAATTGCAACCGAATGCAAAGCTTTCTGATAAAGATATTTTGAAAGTATTTTATACGATCAGGCCCGGGCAGATTACCTATTTAAATATACCACGGGTTAACGATTTGATTGTTTATAAATCCATTATGGAAGGAAATTTGGACCATACTGTTGGCTATGAACAAGACATGTTCAACTTTCAAATTGACCCAATGTATTTGGAGGTTAAAAATAGTTATACGAATCTCTATGAAAAAGTAGAGATCGTGCCATTAGTGGGGGCTCCGATCACGCCGGAAAATGATGAGATTTCGACAGAAATGCCGTTGCCAGGCGCTTTGGCTGATTATAAATTGCTTTTCAGATCAAGTAAAAGTTTTCTTTCGAAAGAGATAAATCGAAGTTTTTGGCCCGTATTGGGTGGTATATCCTTGATTTATATTATTTTGATTGCAATTTTATATTTAATTTATAGAAATTTAGAAATTAACGGGAGACTTTTTAAATTGCAATATGATTTTATCAACAATTTGACCCACGAGTTTAAGACACCTGTAAGTGTGATAAAAATTGCGGGAAATAATATCAAGAGTGCGCAAGTTCTTTCCGACGAGGAGCGAAAGATGTATGGTAATATATTGGATCAGGAAGCTGACCGGCTCAATAATCTAATGAATAAATTATTGTCCTTTAGTCAGATTGAAAATAAAACCATCAAATTAAATAAGGAGGAGGTGGATTTAGAGGAATTTACTGAAAATCTGGTTGCTTCCTCGAGAATAAAATACGCGGACTTCAAGATTAGCACAAAAATTGATGTAAGAACGTCAATGCTAGCAGATCCGGTATTATTGAGTAGTGTGTTTCAAAATATGATAGACAATGCCTACAAATATTCAAAAACAGGGCATAAAATCTTGGATATTGCGATACAACAAAATAAGAAGAATTTTGTTATCACTTTTAAGGATGAAGGAATTGGTATCGAGAAGGCGGAGTTTAACAATATCTTCAAAAAGTTTTATAGAATAAAAAGTCAATATAATCAGCAAGGAAGTATTGGTTTAGGTTTGGCTTTCTGTAAGGAAATCACTGAGTTCATCGGTGGGGACATTACAGTAAAAAGTCAACTGGGGCAGGGCACTACCTTCACGTTGGTATTTCCGGTTTAAAAATAAATTTAAATATGAAATATCCATGTTTACAAAGCATGAAAACTTGTAGAATAAACAGGATATTAAAAGACAAATTGTTTACTTATGAATAAAGACATCACTGTTGCTGTTATTGAAGATGATGAGAACCTACGTTTCTTGGTAAAACATCGATTAGAATCTGAAGGCTATCAAGTCATCCAAAGCGGAAATGGGAATGAAGCAGAAAGTTTAATCTTGGAGAAAAGACCAGATGTGGTCCTGTTAGATTGGATGCTCCCAGGAAAAGAAGGTAACGAGATCTGCGAGGATGTCCGTAAGGCAGGATTTGAGAATATCATTATCATGATGACGGCTAAATCCCAAGATGTGGACAAGATTGAAGCTTATAGCTTTGGTGTGACGGACTATATTAGTAAGCCATTCAATATGGATGTGTTGATTGCTATGATAGATAATAAGGTGAAGTTTTTCCTACCTAAGAATAGCCCTGAGATCTACAAGTTTGGACAGACAGAACACCACCCAAATATTCATTCCTTAATACGTGATGGTAAAAAGGTGGAATTGACGATTTTGGAAAATAGGATCTTATTACATTTTCTTCAAAATTTGGGACGAGAGATCACCCGAGAGGAACTAATGGAAGTGGTATGGGGGTATAGTTCGAATGTAAATACCCGGACGCTGGATATGCACGTAGTGCGTTTGCGGAAGAAGATTGAAACAAATCCGGATAAACCACATTATCTGCAAACAGTGCGTGGCCTGGGCTATAAATTTGTTGACGAAGAAGAGATTTGATTAGATTTGATGGATAAGAATTTGTTTTGTTGAAAACAATTATTATCTTCGTATAGATTGAAAGCAAGACCATGTTACCCGACGAGGGTAATATGGTCTTGTTTCTTTTTTAAAATGTAGAAAATAAGAAAAAAGATAAAATTATGGCAGAAGTAACTTATTTTACGGAAGAAGGATTGCGTAAGCTTAAAGAGGAATTAGCTTATCTGAAAACGGAAGGAAGATCTAAAATTGCCAATGCTATTGCAGAGGCAAGGGACAAAGGTGATTTGTCCGAAAATGCGGAGTATGATGCTGCTAAAGAAGCTCAAGGGCTTCATGAGGCTAAAATAGCCAATTTGGAAAACACCTTGGCTACAGCTCGATTGATTGATGAGTCCAAATTGGATACGTCGAAAGTCCTCGCTTTGTCTATAGTGAAGATCAAGAATAAAAAGAATGGAGCTGTGATGACTTATCAATTGGTTGCCGAATCAGAGGCGGATCTTAAGTTAGGTAAAATTTCTGTTAAATCTCCGATTGCTCAGGGATTATTAGGTAAATCGAAAGGTGACACGGCGGAGATCGAGGTACCTGCAGGTAAGATTGAATTTGAAATCGTAGAGATTTCGAGATAATATATGTCGGTTATGTGCGGTACGCCATAACCGCACATCCACAAATTAACTTTATATTAAGAAGGTCGGGTTCTAGCAATCGCGACCTTTTTTGTTTATATTTGTTCAGAACATTGACGGCTGAAAATTTAACGGCTGAAAAATTTTGTGAAGTAAACAATATTTATGCTGCTTATGGTCGTTTCATTATTATATAAAAGAGTTTATTCCAAATAGGATAATATGTCAACAATTTTTTCAAAGATCGTTGCTGGAGAGATTCCAGCGTACAAAGTTGCGGAGAGTAATGATTTTCTGGCTTTCTTAGATATCAGCCCTTTAGCGAAAGGACATGTTTTGGTAATCCCTAAGAAAGAAACAGATTACATTTTCGATATAGAGGATGATGAGTACATGGCGCTTTGGGTATTTGCAAAAATTGTTGCACAGGGGATAAAAAAGGTAATTCCATGTGTTAAAGTTGGCGTGGCTGTTGTGGGATTGGAAGTCGCACATGCGCACATCCATCTTGTTCCGATCAATAAAATAAGTGACCTAAATTTTGCGGGGCCTAAGTTGAGCTTAGGCGAAGATGAACTTTATCAGATCGCCGAGACAATCCGAGAGTCTATTATTAGCATAACTACACAAAATCAATAACAAGATTATATTACACTTGATTTACTTTCGTTTTTTAGGAGAATACTATATTTGTACTTTGTTGTTTTAAAATTATACAGGGATAGAAGTAGAATTTGATTCTAAAATGGAGAAAACAACATTGATTTTTACTGAAAGTTATGCATGAACTTTTGTTGTCATTTCAACAGCTAATGAATCCCGAAGAACTTTTGAGTTCTGGCGGGTTTTATTTAGTTATATTGATCGTATTTGCCGAAACAGGTCTGTTTTTTGGTTTTTTTCTACCCGGCGATTACTTATTATTTTTAGCAGGATTGTTTTGTGCACTCAACAAAATCGACGTGAATATATATACGCTTTGTTTTGGCTTATTGGGTGCAGGAATACTGGGTAATTTTACGGGGTATTGGTTTGGTTATCGGGCCGGTCCCATGTTATTCAAGCGAAAAGATAGTTTTATCTTTAAGCGGAAATATGTGGTTATGGCGGAAGAATTTTACCATAAATATGGCGGAACGGCATTAATTATAGGTAGATTTGTCCCAATAGTTCGTACTTTTGCTCCTATCTTTGCCGGAGTCGTAAAATTAGATTTCAAAAAATTCGTTTTATATAACATCGGTGGAGCCTTGATATGGGTCTTGGTATTGACCCTTTCTGGATATTTCTTGGGGATTGAGTTCCCATGGATTATCCATTACGTTGAATATGTTGTCGTTGGGATGATCGTGATCGCATTTTTGCCTATTGCAATTACTTTGCTCAAAAAGCGAATAAAAGACAAAAGAAACAAACAAAATATACAGTAAAATAAAAAATGAGTAAACAAAACCCTTGGCACATGGTTTCTCCAGGTGAGAATGTGCCAAATGCCGTAAATGCTATCATTGAGATTACGAACGGATCCAAAGGAAAGTATGAATTAGACAAAGAAACAGGTTTGTTGCTTTTGGACAGAGTAATGAGTTCATCTGTCGTCTATCCAGCCAATTATGGTTTCATTCCACAGACTTATTGCGACGATAAAGATCCTTTGGATATTTTAGTGATTTGTTCGGTTGATATTTTACCTTTAACATTGGTAGAAGCGCAAGTTATTGGTGTAATGAATATGGTTGATGGTGGAGAGCAAGATGATAAAATCATTGCTGTTGCCAAAAATGATCCGGTATTCAACTACATTAAAGACATCGATCAATTGCCGCCGCATACGATGAAAGAAATTGTACAATTCTTTGAAAGTTACAAAGCTTTAGAAAAGAAACACGTTGTTGTTGAAGGGGTGAAAGGACGTGAGGAAGCGCAAAGAATCTTGATTGAGGCTATTGAATTGTACAACAAAGAATTTGCTAACAAATAACCCCCAGCATGGCGCTCGATATTTTTTGGACATTGTTTTTAGTATTGGCCAACGGTTTTTTCGTTGCGGCTGAGTTTGCTATTGTCAAAGTCCGAGTCTCCCAAATTGAAGTTCAGGCGAAAACAGGTAGCAAAGTTGCTACAATAGCCAAAAGTATAACAGAGCATTTGGATGGTTATTTGGCCGCTACACAATTGGGTATTACACTTTCTTCACTGGCCTTAGGTTGGGTAGGGGAGGCTGTAATGACCCAGATTGTGCAGGGGGCATTAGGTTTCTTTGGTGTTGAATTGACTGGTACAATAGCGACCAACGCAGGGCATGTGTTGGCATTTACGATTATTACGGTATTGCACATCGTCTTTGGTGAGCTGGCCCCTAAGTCAATTGCCATTCAGAAACCCGTTGCAACGACGATGAAGATTGCGGTCCCGCTGCAATTTTTCTACTTTATCTTTAGGCCTTTTATTTGGGTCTTAAACGGTTTTGCCAATTTCCTACTTAAAATGTTAGGATTTGAAGTGACGAAAGGTGAATCTGCCCACTCTTCCGAAGAGCTGCAATATCTCTTGGATAAAGGCAAAGAGTCTGGAGCATTGGACATTTCTGAGCATGAGCTGATCAAAAACGTCTTCGATTTTAATGAACGTATCGTAAAGAATATTATGGTACCCCGGACGAAAATTGTCGCTGTTGAAGTTACAGCGGATGCGTCTGAATTAATCGAAACCATGACTGAGGAGGGCTATTCGCGTATTCCGATTTACGAAGACAACATCGACCAGATTGTCGGTATTGTACACACCAAGGATATTCTTCCGCTTTTAGCGAAAGGTAAGGAAGTGGTGATGAAAAATATCATGCGTAAACCTTACTTCATTCCTGAAACAAAAAAGATCAATGATTTGATGGCAGAGTTTCAACAACGAAGGCTTCAACTGGCCATTGTATTGGACGAATTTGGCGGTACAGCAGGGATGGCTACCTTGGAAGACATTGTGGAAGAATTAGTGGGCGAGATCCAAGATGAGTATGATGAAGAAACACCAGTTGTAGAGCGCATATCTGAAACAGAGTACATGGTGGATGCAGGAGCTAGTATTCATGACGTGAATGAGTTTTTGCCAATAGAATTACCAGAAAGTCAGGATTACGATACCATGGCTGGATTGGTCAGTGAGATCTTTGATAAAATTCCTGAAGTAGGCGAGCGGAAAGAAGAATATGGATATGTATTTACAATTATCCGTAAAGCACAACAGAACATAGAGTTTGTCAAGTTAGAACTGGTTGAGTCGGCTGACGATGATATAGAAGAATAGGATTACAAGGAAGCAGTACATGCAATTATTTTTTACACCGGATTTAAATCCTTCTTTAGAAAATTTTATCCTCTCTGAGGAGGAAAGCAAGCATGCTGTTCGTGTGCTTCGCATGGACACCGGAGATCGACTATATTTAATAGATGGTCGCGGAGGCTTGTACGAAGCTGAAATTATGGATCCACATCCGAAACGTACGGTACTGAAAATTCTCGATATTAAGGCGGACTATCAAAAGCCCAATTATCATTTGCACATCGCTGTTGGCCCCACCAAGAATATTGATCGTATCGAATGGTTTTTAGAGAAAGCCACTGAGATTGGGATCCAGGAGGTTACGCCGATTATTTGTGAACATTCAGAGCGCAAAGAGGTGAAGTTAGACCGCCTGAATAAAGTCATTGTTTCGGCCATGAAGCAGTCTTTGAAAGCGTATTTGCCAAAGCTGAATCCTGCTGTATCGTTTAAACAGTTTATAAAGGATATTCCAAAGGATGGTACCCAAAAGGCGATTGCACACTGTGTCGATTCCGATAAAAAGTATTTAAACCAAATATTTGAAGCGGGGCAGCATTATATTATTTTGATAGGCCCAGAGGGCGATTTTTCGGCAGAGGAAATTGATTTAGCCTTAGCGGCAGGTTTTCAACCGATGTCGCTTGGGGATGCACGGTTGCGTACAGAGACAGCGGCTTTGGCAGCGTGTCTTGAGACTTCGCTGATCAATAGATAACATTCGTGTTTAACAGATTGATGTGAATCTAATCCATTTAGAATAGATTAGATTCAACATTGAGCACTCCTTTATTTCAATTATTTTATAAGTTCAGCATCGACGATCTGAATTTCGGAGTTCCCTTTCAGTGGATCCTTTGTAAAAATCATCTTTCCTTTGAGCTTGATAGGATCTTCAGAAAATTTAATTGCTCCACCCTTTAAGGTCACTTCTACCATAGGCGGGATTCCGTTTGAACCACAAAATTGACATTGCATGACAGGCAAGACAGACATCATAAAGTTTTTATGATTACGTCCACTGTGTAGCGGGACCATATAGCCTGGTAATTCAACCACTTTGTTTTCCAGTGCTTTGAGTTCTTTCGGATAGAATGGTGTATATACTTTTTTTGCTCCATTATAAGTTACTTTATAAGCCATTTTGTCAATGGCTTCCCAAGTTTTATTCATCATGGGCGTATGATCGGGTACATCGGGATTATTTCCAATCTGTGCCTGTGCTTGTATGAAGAAGCATATAAATGCGAATGCCGTGATAATTTGTTTCATCTATTATTTTAGTATTACGTATTGTGTATTTGGTGAAGCAAATCCAAGATTTACCTCGTATATGCCATTTTTGCATTTTTAGTTCGATTGCCTATTCATTCTATTTGTTAGACAAAGTACCAGAGATGCTTGTCCTATAGGCTTTAATCGCCGGAATTAAAGCAGCTATAACGCCAATGAGACAAGCGACAAGCAAAAATACCAATTCTTTTGGATGTAGCCTAAAAGCTTCGATAAAGTCAGCGCTCTGGCTTGTTTGGTTGCTGATGTAGTATAACGCAAGATGTGCCAATAATAGTCCCACCAGTCCGCCCACGATTGTGATGGACAGACCTTCCAATAGGACAATGTTAAATAATTTCCCTTTGGACGCACCGAGTGTACGCATGATAGCAAGATCATATTTGCGTTGTTTCAACGCATTGTAGAGGTTAATAAATACACTCAGACCAGCGATTGACATAATGATATAGGCAAGTATAGCTAACGAATCTATTCCTACACCTAAGAGGGAAAACAGTCGTGTACTTTCCATTGCCGGAGAAGCAGCTTGCATATCCGTTTGTTGGTCGATCATTTTCGGCAATATGCCGATAGCAGCAGGTGACTGATATTTTATTAAAATCGCGGTTATTTCCAGTCCGTTTTGTTTCACCATATCGGCGCCAATGGATTTGACAAATACCCCTTCCTCTTCGTGTTCATGGTCGTGGTCTGCGTGATCGTGATGTTCTTTTTCTTCATTTGCCGCCTGAGCCGTAGAGTTTTCCGGCAAGTCCTCCCCATGGTGGTGAAGGTGTGCTTTGACTGTTTCTTGGCGATCTTCTTCCCGCTCACGTTGTTCTTTTTGTGCTGCTGTTTCGTTGTCAGCATGGGCATGTGCAATACCGTGCACATCCCAGACACTTTCAAGGTTGGTCAATATGAGATTATCTGTCACGTTGTTGTTTTGCTTTAGAACCCCCACGATGGTAAAAGGATGTTCGTCATGGCTGTGGCCATCTTTGCTCAGTCCGTGTGAGCTGTTGATCTGGTCACCTATTTTTAAGTGGTGTTTTTTAGCGACCTGCTCACCGATAACGGCCTCAAAGTCTTTTTGCCAAATGCGGCCTTCATTTATTTTGGTATCATAGATGGCCAGAAAAGAAGAGTCCGTACCCACAATACGATGTCCCTTAAAATTATCACCCAGGGATAAGGGAACTGCCAGTTGAACAAGCGGGTTCTGACGCAGTGGCTCGAGTTCATCTAATGGTATGTTTCCAGTTGGATTATCGATATGATATACGCTGGATAAGATCAATTGAAGTGGACTACCTTTGGCTCCGACAACAAGGTCAATGTTCCTGCTATTATTGTCAAGTTGCTTTTCAAATGTATCACCTGTGATAGAAATTACAGCTAAGATGGAAACTCCAAAAGCCGTCAGCAAGATACTTAGAAAGACAGAACCAACCTGTCTACTTAAATTTTTCCAAACCAACTGTATCGTATTCATAACTATTTCTTAATCTAAAAGGATGATGAATTAAAGGTGTATGTCATTATTTTAGGATATACATTTTTGAGAACTGATCCTTAATCCGCTTATCATGTGTGGTGATCAATAAGGTCGAGCCGGCAGTGTCTGCGATATCCATAAGAAGCTCCAGCACGCGATTTGTATTGGTGTCATCTAAGGCTGCTGTTGGTTCATCCGCAATGAGCAGAGCAGGCTTGTTGATTACACTCCTTGCAATTGCAGCGCGTTGTAGTTGGCCACGACTTAATTCATTGGGGTAGGCAGCAGTTTTGTGATCCAGTTGCAATTGTTTCAACACCTGATGAATCTGATTGACATCCACCTTTTTTCCTGCAAGAGACTGTGCCAATTTGATGTTTTCCAACAAAGTTAAGTTTTTGAGAAGGTGTGCCTCCTGGAAGATAAAACCGATATATTGTGATCTGAATTTGTCTAGTTTGCTATTAGATAATAAAGAAAGATCTTGATCATTAATTTTAACATGACCGGTTTTCGGTCTGGATAAGCCCCCCAACATATTCAGTAAGGTTGTCTTTCCTGTACCTGAATCGCCCAATAATAGCGTGTGTTGCCCTTTCTCAATATGGATATCAGGAAATGCGATGCTATTTGCATCCGGATATTCGAATGTTAGCTGCTCAGTAGATACGATCGGATTGCTCATACGCTCAAAAATTGAAAATATATTCAAACTTAGAGAAATTGCTTTGCATATGCAATTATATTGCAATAATAAGATTGTTCTCGGCATTTTTGTCCCAAAAGCCAAGCGGTACTTTTTCTCATCGGAGGCTATATGATCGGAGGGATTATGTTAAAACTTAGAATTAGCTTCAATATGTTAATAACTTTTCAGCTTAATAATTTTATTACACTGTTTTAATATCATCCCTGAAAAAATACAGAATATTCGCTCAAATAGCGTTAAAAAAGGATTTTTATCCAAAATGGGAACCCAATATTTCAGTAGGTAACATTAAGTTAACAGGTGGTTTACGTAATGGTAATTGGTTGTTAATGTTAATATAATATTGTGCCAATAGCTTTGCAGAAACAAAAAACAAAATAAATTGGAACCACAATTACAGCTTAAAAGAATCGCTGCTGCCATTACTCTAGCAGTAGCTGCATCAACAACAGTTTATGCACAAGAGAGTGGGAAAATAGCGGGTAAAATTGTAGATATTGAAACTTTGCAGCCTATTTCGGGTGTAAGTGTCTCTTTAGTAGGTACAAATAAAGGAACATCGACGAACGACAAAGGCGAATTTATATTAGACGTAAGTACTAGGGGGACAATTAAAATTGTAAGTAGTTATGTAGGATATAACAGAGATACCACATCAGTAATATTAAACTCGGACATTTCTAATGTGAGTATTGCATTAGTTAGTGAGAATTCCGCTTTAGATGAGGTAGTTATTACAAGGCGTCGTAGTCAGGTGAGCGAATTAGCGATTTTAGATGAACGTAAAAAATCTAATTTAATGATTGAAAAAATCGGAGCTCAAGAATTATCTAGAAAAGGGGTGAGCGATGCGGAAGGAGCTTTGACTAAAATGAGCGGCGTAACGAAATCAGCGAGTGGCTCAAATGTTTTTGTTAGGGGGCTAGGAGATCGCTATAATAGTACGACATTGAATGGATTGGCTTTACCATCTGAAGATCCTATAACAAAGAATATTTCTTTGGACTTTTTTAATACATCAGTTATACAGAGTATTGGCGTCAACAAAACATTCAATCCGCTGATTAATGCCGATGTTGCTGGGGCAAATATTGATATTTTATCTAAAAATCTTACGGAGGATAGTTTTTTAGAAATCGGAGCATCTTCAGGTATTAATACTCAAGCGATAAATGCTAAGGATTTTCAGCGTATTGATGGTACTTCTTGGTTTGGTAATTTGAACGAACGTAAGATTCCAATTACGGATCTTACGAAATTTGATTTTCATAATAAATTGAATACATCTACTGTCAAGAATCCCATTAATTCAAGTTATTCGATTGCTGGAGGGAAAAGATTCCAAATCGGAGAAGGTAATCTAAATGTATTTTTGACAGGTAACATGAATTCGGAATATAAATATTCTAAAGGAGTTCTTCGTCAGACAACAACGACAGGTACAATTTTTCGGGATCAAGAATCAGTGAAATCTGATTACAACGTATCGAAAACGGGTATGGCAAATTTGAGATATACGTTTGGTAAAAATTATATCGCTTTCAATTCTTTGTTCATCAATGATCAAACCCAGAACTATACTCGGAATTATGGGTTAGATGCTTCAGTAGATCCAAATGATAAAAGGTTGTTTAGGAGACAGCAAGTTATTGATAATAAAATATTTGTCAATCAATTACTATCTAATATTGAGTTAACAGAGATATGGAAAGTTGATTTAGGTGTAGGCTACAATGTGGTCAAAGGTTTAGAACCTGATCGAAGAACTGTAGTTTTAAGAGAACCCGATGGAGGTGGAACCTATCAGTTACTTGCTGAGGAAAATTCAAATCAGCGGCAATATTCGGACATTGATGAAAAAGGTTGGAGTACAAAAGCCTTGGCTACCTATAAAATCTTGAATGAAGAAGGATTTGATCGTAAAATTGAATTTGGTTATAATGGAGAATTTGTAGATAGAAAATTTAATGCGACGATTTTTAATCAAGCTCCAATTGGCGATCGTACAATAAATAGTGATTACGTAAATGACTTAGATCAAATATTCAACAGTACTAATTTAGCTTCGAAGCTTTTCGAGATAAGAACGGGTCGTGGTCAAAGCTTGGATCCTTATTGGTATACAGCAAGTAAAAAAGTTCATTCTGGCGTAGCAATGGCTACTTATCAATTTGATGAAAAACTAACAGCTGTCTTAGGACTGCGTTTTGACAATGTATTCCAAGATGTAATATACAATACCAATATAGGAAATACTGATTTGGATGGTTACAATCCGTTTAAAAAGAATTATATTCTTCCTAGTTTAAACCTGAAATATGCGTTAACAGATAATAGTAACCTACGGGCTTCGGGAAGCATGAGCTACACATTACCACAATTTGCAGAGTTAGCTTATTTTAACAACGCTGGAGCGAATGGTAGTACTCAGGGAAATAAAAACCTTGTTCCAGTAGAAAATACCAATATAGATTTAAAATGGGAGTTATTTCCTAATCAAGGAGAATTGATTTCGGTTGGAGTTTTCTATAAAAACTTGAAAAATCCAATTGCTCAAACTGAGCGGGGTAGTAATGTAATCACTTTTTATAATGTTGGTGGAAAGGCTACCGTTACTGGAGCGGAGATCGAAATTAAGAAAAACCTTTTAAAGACTGTAACAGATAAAGGAAGTAATATATTGTCAGCAGGAGCCAATGTTTCTTACTTGTATTCCTCGCAAAGACTAGAAAATATAGAAACACTGTTTACAAAAACGGGAGGGACGAGCAAATTACAAGGAGCTTCCCCGTTATTGTTAAATGCTGATGTTAGTTATCTGTTAAATGGGAAAGATTGGAACTTGACTTCCACTGCTGTATTAAATTATTTTAGCGATCGTATCTATGCTATAGGGGCACAAGGATTTAATGATATTGTAGAGAAAGGGGTGCCAACTTTAGACTTTGTTTCAAGTGCCAATATCCATAAAAAATGGGGGGTCAGCCTAAAGGCTCGTAATCTACTAAATCCTAACGTGCGTTTAGAAAGAAAGGCTGATAACATGGGGAATATAGTATTAGAATCTTATAAAAGAGGTGTTGATCTAAGTTTAGGTGTATCATATAAGTTTTAATATTTAAATAATATTGAGGTAATAATTAGTTGTTTTTAAAAAATTAGTTTTATACAAATAAATTAAATGATAATGAAAAGGAAATTATTCGCTGTTTTGGCAGTTTCAACAGTAGTATTTGCATCTTGTAGTAGTGACAAAGATCCAATCGTAACTCCTCCGGTTGATGGCAATGAGTTGACAGAGTTAAACGGAAGTATCTCTGGTAATGCAGTTGTAAAGGGTAATACTATTAATCTTAAAGGAGCAACTATCGTTCGCGCAGGATCTACATTAACTATTCCTGCAGGTACAACGATTACTGCGACAGATAAAAATGCTTATTTGTTGATCGAGAAAGACGCTAAAATAATAGCTAAAGGTACATCTTCTGCTCCGATTACGTTTACTTCCACAACTAAAAACTCAGGTGGATGGGGTGGTTTGGTTATTAATGGTAATGCTCCACTTTCACGTGCCACAGAGTCTTCGCCAAGCACATTCCCAACAGAAATTAACGATCAAATCCAATATGGAGGCAATAAAGCGGATGATAATTCTGGAGAATTAGATTATGTTGTAATTGAGTACTCTGGATCAAATATTACGCAAGATAAGGAGCACAACGGTTTGACATTGAATGGTGTTGGTAACGGAACAAAAATTAGTAATATTTTTATAAAAGCTGGTGCTGATGACGGAATTGAATTCTTTGGTGGTACTGTTAACGTTACTAATTTATTAGTTGTGAATTCTGAGGATGATATGTTTGATTTTACTCAAGGATATACTGGTACAATTTCCAATGCTTACGGAATTTGGGAAAGTAGCTTCACGACAAATGAGGAAGATCCTAGGGGGATAGAAGCGGATGGCAATCATGATGGTAACACTCCAACTGCTTTTGGTCAGTCAAATTTTAAAATTAATGATATGACTATTGTACACAAAGCGACCGCAGCTGGTACGGCGGGTACAATGAAGGAAATTGTTAAAATTAGGAGAGGAGCTAAAGTGACTCTTAATAATCTATTGATTCAAATGGGTGAAACAGCTAAGTTCGGAAGTATTTTTGATTTTACGGATGGCAAAGGTAATGGGGATAAGACTTCAACTGCTGTTTATTCCTTTAACCCGACATCTTTATTTGATATTGCAAAAATAAAAAATCCTGAAGGAGTTACATTGACTAAAAATGACACTCAAACCGGCGCCAATACGACGGCATTTGCTTGGACAAAATATTCGTTTTAAACGATAGTTCTTTTTAGCCTTTTAAAGAGAGATTATAAAATAATCTCTCTTTAATTTTTTTAACCATTTATTTTAGTTTATGAAGGTAAAATTTTTACTATGCTTTCTCTTTTCGTTATTTATCCTTTCTGTTAAGAGTCAAGTGTTGTCTGAAAAGTATCATGTTTTATTCTATATTGGGAATAGTCTAACCGAGGTTCAAAATAATTTATGTACCGCAGTAAAAAATGCAGAAACTGGTTCTAATAGTATAAAAGCCAATATCATGTCCGTTAACAAGTATCCAGGAAAGTCAGTTCTTAAAATTGGTAACGAATATTACTATGTTTCAGCTTCTTATGATTATAGAAACTCTGATGAAGATCAGATAGGGGCATAGTCGAGTTCTCTGAAATAAAGAACGGGACTGTACCTGTACCAAACGACAAACCGCCCAAACAGCCTGATCCCTAGGGACAGTAACACTGACCATAGCCATTGGTCAAGTAGTTTGATTGTTTCTTTCGCTGTTCGTAGACTTTCCATCCTGGTTCATTTTACCTATCCATAACCTATTGCGCAGCGGCACAGCCTTGGCGCGGTCTGCCCTCTGTTTTGTTTTGCACTTTATCGCTGTACCCGCGTCCCTATTTATTTGCTCCAGCTTCCCCTTTCAACCCATCACAGACGTACCGGAGATAGCTGGAAACCCCGTCGGGAAAGACGGGGATCGCATGGCACTGGTACGCCTGCCATCTCTTTTACTTTTAGTTTTTTAAGCGTATTTCAAAGGTAAGGCCGTCTTGGCGCATTCATTTACGCATTTTTGATCTTGTGATTTACTGATTTTTGTCATTCTCCGGATTCTGGTGGAATTTTATATATTCGGAAGGATATACGCCTACCCCTTTCTTAAAGTATTCGGAGAATCCACTGGGGTATCTAAATCCGCAAAAATTGGCTACTTCGCCAATGGTATAAGTCGAAAGCAGTCTGTCTTTTGCCAGTGGAAGGAGTATCTCGTCCCTGTATTGTAAAAGGGTCTGTTTGTAATAGCGTTTGTGGCAACGTGCAAGGTGGGCATCTGAAACGCCTAACAAAAAGGCAATCTGGCTAATATTGACCTCCTGAAATCCTTGGTTTACGATATCATATATTATTTTCCTCGCTTTTTTAGCGAGTACTTCACCCTCGCTCAATTTCTCATAAAGCCCAAACTGTTTTGTTTCTGCGATATCGAATAATAGGTAAATCTGCTCGATTACCTTTGCCTCGTTTTGTTTGCTATAATTGAAGAAGATTGTTTCAATGCGGTTTAGCTGATAGTTCGTAAGGTCTCTGATCGGCCATAAGGCGGTCTGGTAAATACTGGTTTTGTCCCTTTTCCTTGCATTTTTTAGTTCGGATAGAAAATGCCCGTGATGGTAAATGATATCCCGTACGAGACCGATATCAATCAATAGCCCGTAGACCAGGTAATAACCGGGTTTTAAATGTATGCCAAATTTACTGCGTGGGATGTAGGTGAACGTACTATGTTCATGGGGGAGTACGATTTCGTTTTTGGTGCCATGTTTTTGAATGATAATATCGTCCGTCGCTTTCTTTGTGTAAATGAGATGAAAGTCCGGCTTGTTTGTTTTCAATTGAATAATACAATCCTTAGTCACATGAGCCTGCACCCGATACAATATCACCTGGCGGTAATCTATAAATTCCTCTACAAGCTGTATCGAAGTATCCTCATATAGATTACGTTTTGCATCAGGTAATTGGGGCAGAAATAGATGGTTTTCCTCCTCGAAACGCGCTACTTTTGGTAATATAAATTTGAAGGTCTTCTTCATACTTATGTTGCTTTGTTGTACAGATTTTACGGTATGGAAAAGTATTTATAGTTTTTTTACTAAATACTACCGTCCAGTACCTGTTTATTTAATATATTTTTTCTATTTTATAGCTCAATTTGACTGTTATTTATTGACTATGCCTAAATCCCAGCTACTGGTTAACCGAATTCAAACGTAAAATTTGTTATTGTTTTATATTGTAGAATTAATTCCTAAATCCACTGCATTACTTCTCAATTGATCGACATTACTTCCTGTAACTGTTGAATTAATGCCAAATATATCGAGTATATAAGACCAGAGATTGTCCAAATCTGGATAACGAGTTGTTCATCTTTTCATATTATCCCATCAACATTCCAAATGCATAATACTGGATTTTAAGGAAAATGCTTGCGTCGTGTGAGAAATTCGGACACTTTTGGAGAAATTCGGACAAAAATCGAGCATGCTCGAACTGGACAGTGGCTGTATGACTCTATATGCTTTTTCATTTTCCTGATTTTTGGAATGTTATCAAAATCAAAGTTAGGGAAGGGGGATGCCAAAAAATTGGGCTTTTAAGTACTATTTTTTGGTGTTTGCTTCGCTATTTGTGCAGTATTTCTTCGCTTCTTGTCCGTACCATCTTCGGAATGCCCATATAGATTCTCTACTCATTCTCCACTTATTGCCTACATAATCAGTAGGGAAAGAGTAGGGGATGAGTGGAGAAAAGTAAGGTGATAGGCGAATATGGGGCGAAGCAGTCCTGAACGAGTCCCGAATGCGCTCTGAACAGTCTGCAAAACATCAATTAGCACTTACTTCCTCTTTTCTTTGCTATTTTATCTGACTTTATTCATTTCTTGGCCTACTATTGGTCTACTATTTTCCTGCAGTTCTCCTCCTGGAGTAGGCCAACAGTAGAAAAATACAGTATTAAGGCAGGTTATCCCTGGAGGAAAATAACTGGTTGGTTGTATCCCAAATACAGTACAATTTTCTTTATTTGTTTTTAAAATCTGTTTTCCTGTGCAAATTTGTTACTAACAAGTTGTTACAATTCGAAGGTTTCATTTTATTCTTTTTTTTGTAACATTTTTGTTTTATTTTATCGATTAATTTTCTTTCCATAATACACGCTTAGCATTAAATTAAAACAATCTTAATGATTTAATAATTAACTGAATGATGGTTTGTGCGCGCTTGTTGTTAGTTTTGCAGCGTTCTAATCGAAGGTCTTATTACCTGTGATAGCTTATGTTATATATTTCTAATGCGTTCATATTTTAGTAAAATAGCTTTGTAATGTTTCATTTTTAGTGTTGTAAATATTTGTTTTGTTTGTTTTTCTAAATTATATTCGATCTAACTTTTAGAACCAATTGTAGATTTACTTAACCGAAGTTATTATGAAATGTAGCCAATTAACATTTTCTTTGTTAATGTTGCTGTTTTCTTCTTCTTGTAAGGAAGATGTTGCGACAAAACAGAGTGAGCATGATCCTAATACACCGATCGTGCTTTCTTCTTTCTATCCCGCGGAAGGCGGGGCTAAGGATAAAATTTTATTAGACGGTAAAAATTTTGGATCTGATCCGAGCAAGATCAAAGTGTATTTTAATAATGCACGTGCCGCCGTAGTCTCCTCAAGCGGAGAACGTATTTATGCCATTGTACCACGTTTGCCGGGGGACGATCCTAAAATTTCGGTTGTAATCGGTAAAGATTCATTGGTGTATGATAAGTCATTTACTTACCATATCCAAGCACAAGTTAGCACTGTTACCGGTACAGGAGATAAAAACTTTTTAGCGGGTACCCTTGATCAGGCACACGTCTATGGTAAATATCTGGATATGGATGCGCAAGGCAACCTGTTTATGACCTGGCGTGATGGCGGATCATTTGGTATTGCACGTATCAATGAAAAGGAAAATATTGTAACACCTTTATATTCAGCGGCATCTTCACCAAATCCTTATGCCAATGGAGTCACAGTGGACCGGGTGACAGGTATTATGACGGTTTCGCATGAGTCGGTTGCCGAAGTGTTTTTTTCCTTCGATCCAAGGGAAGCCTGGACACTTCGCCAGCGAAATGCACAGTTTTCAGCAGCGGATTATGCGAAGATCGTTCAGGCCGATCGCTATGCCAACTTTGTGACCTTCTGTCCTTATGATGGTCACTTATACACGCGTTTTCGCGATGGTAATATCGCTAGAATTGATCCGGTTACTTATGCGGCGACAATTGTGCATAAAGGACCATACGGTTCACAATATGGGCAAGCTATTAATCCCGCAAAACCGTGGGAACTTTATATTACGTTGCACTCCAATGCTAGCCCGAACACATTTGCGCAAGGGATTTCGGTATTAGACCTACGTCCTGAGCACATAGACGAGGGCTTCAAACGTGTCAATGCGCCGGGTGGTTCGGGATTTCGTGATGGTCCTGTTAAGGATGCTGTATTCAATTACCCAAAGGATATCAAATTTGACAAGACTGGAAATATGTTTATAGCCGATTATGGCAATCACTGTATCCGTATGCTATCAGCTGATGGTATCGTATCGACAGTTGCGGGACAGCCTACTAAGGCCGGTTATAAAGATGGCGGCCCTGTAGAATCGCAGTTCAACCAGCCTTGGGGAGTTGCGGTAAATGATCAGGGAGATATTTACATCGCTGATTGGAGTAACGCGCGTATCCGTAAACTAGTTATTGAATAATTAACCTACTTATGATATGATGAAGATTATTTATTTTTTGTGCATACTGCCCTTGTGTTTTTGGCTGTCGCCTACATTTGCACAACAAACAGAAGAACAATTGACAATTGCCGGAACGGTCGTTGATAGCAAGGGACAACCTATAACTAAAGTCTCGATCTATGTGAAAGATAAGCCGACCGGAGCAACTTCTACAGATGAAAAGGGTAAGTTTACGATTCAAGCGGTATACGGAGATTGGTTGGTATTTACAAGTGTAGGCTATGATCTCGTTGAGCATTTGGTAGTAGAGTCCACCGCTAATCTCGAAATAAAGATGCTGGACAAGAGTACAAATATCGATGAGGTCGTAGTCGTTGGATTGGGAGCCAAGCAGCGAAAAATTAGTTCTGTTGGTGCTATCACGACTGTGGATGTGAAACAGCTACAGAGTCCGGCACCTTCCATTGCGAATATGTTAGGCGGACGTGCCGCCGGTATCATATCAATGCAGACCTCAGGAGAGCCAGGTGCGAATATCGCGGATTTTTGGGTGCGTGGTATTGGTACATTCGGTGCCAATGCGAAAGCTTTAGTGCTTATTGATGGGCTTGAGGGTGATTTGAATACAATCGATCCTGCTGATGTGGAGAGTTTCTCTATTTTGAAAGATGCTTCAGCAACAGCAGTATATGGTGTGCGGGGCGCTAATGGCGTCGTATTGGTAACAACCAAACGCGGTACCGTAGACCGTATCCAGATTACAGGGCGTGCAAATTCTACCTTATCAAGACTTAACCGATTACCAAAATATTTGCGTGCTTATGATTATGCCTTACTGGCTAATGAGGCGTCCGCAGTGCGTGGGAGCGAACCGCTGTTTAATGATACCGAATTGGGTATTATACAACAGGGCTTAGATCCGGACATGTATCCCGATGTCAGCTGGCAAGATGAAATTTTAAACCGAAATTTCTGGCGTCAGAGCTACTATGCTTCGGGACGTGGTGGTTCTGAAGTAGCACGATACTTCCTGAGTCTGGGCGGTAATAGCGAAACAGCGGCCTACAAAGTTGATAAAAATAGTATTTACAGTTCCAATGTTGGCTATAACACATACAATTACCGTATCAACCTCGATATTAACCTGACAAAAACGACTAAGGTATTTTTGGGTTCTGACGGCTTTTTATCGATTAAAAAAGAACCCGGATATGGCAATACGGATGATATTTGGAAAACACAATCTACACTTACACCGATTTCTATTCCGCTCCAATATTCCAATGGTTTATTACCTGGGGTAGGAGCCGGTGAACGTTCATCACCTTATGTCATGATCAACCGTACGGGTAACTATAATAATCAAAACTATAAAGGGAAGGTAACGCTGGCATTGGAACAGGACTTGAGCAGTGTGCTTGAAGGATTGAAAATCCGTGGTCAAGGGGCTTATGATATCCATAGTTATTTTTCTGAACGCAGATGGATGCAGCCTGCATTGTACGAGGCTACAGGCCGCGATTTGGACGGCTCACTGATCATGGTGCAAAAGGTTCAGGAGAAGCCAGCTTCCTACTCGAAGTTTGTAAGCCAATACCGAAAATATCATTTTGAGTCTACACTAAATTATGATAGAAAATTTGGGGAGGACCATCGTACTTCTGCTTTGGTCTATTATTATATAAGTGATGCCAAAGATACCGATGATGCAACGAATAATTTGACGGCAATACCTGTTCGTTACCAAGGTGTTTCCAGTAGGTTTACCTATGGTTATAAGGATACTTACCTATTGGATGCCAACTTTGGTTATACAGGTTCAGAAAACTTTCAGCCTGGTCGCCAATATGGGTTCTTCCCTTCGGTCGCCGTGGGTTGGGTGCCGACAAGTTACAAATTTATGAAAGAGGCTGCCCCATGGCTAAATTATTTTAAAATTAGAGCGTCCTACGGTACTGTAGGTAACGATAGAATTGTCAATGATATCCGTTTTCCCTATCTGACCAAAGCAGATATCTCCAATGGTAATGTTTGGGGAGTTGGTGGGATTGAAACAATTTCGGAAACCCGTATCGGTGCGGATAATTTGGAATGGGAACGTTCGATCAAGTCTAATCTGGGAATAGAAGCGAAACTTTTTAACAATAAAATTGATTTTGTGATCGATTTTTTCCAGGATCAACGTAATGGAATTTTTCAACCACGTGTTCAGGTCCCGGATTATGTGGGGGTAATCTCCAATCCGTATGCCAACGTGGGACGTATGAAGAGCTCTGGTGCCGATGGTAACATTAGCTATACAACCCAGCTCAATAATGATATGACGCTTACTTTGCGGGGCAATTTTACTTACTCCAAGAATGTGGTACAAAACTGGGAACAGGCTTACTTAGAATATTCTTATTTGGAGTATAATGGGTATCCGTACAATTCCATTCGTGGTTATCAATCATTGGGCTTATTTAAAGATGAGGACGATATCAAATACAGCCCAACGCAGAGCTTCGGAACGGTGTTGCCCGGTGATATCAAATATAAAGATGTCAATGGTGACGGTATCATTAATACCCTCGATAAAGTGCCATTGACCCATAGCAACTATCCGTTGATCATGTATGGGTTCGGTGGAGAGTTTCGCTACAAAAATTTATCCCTCGGGGTACTGTTCAAAGGTACAGGTAAGACCTCTTTCTTTTACGTAGGCCAGCCAATGAAATATAAAGATGTTACTGAGGATACAGGTATGGGGTATATGCCATTTTTTGGTGGTACCAATGGAAACGTAATCAGTATGGCTAATGACCCTGCCAATCGTTGGATTCCGCGGGAGTATGCCCTCGAGCATGGGATTGATCTCTCGTTGGCTGAAAATCCCAATGCCAAATTCCCTCGTTTACAATATGGTAACAATAGTAACAACAGCCAGTTGTCCTCGTTTTGGATGGATGATGCCCGTTATTTGCGTTTACAGGAAGTTACTTTGAATTATAATTTGAGCCCGAATTTTTTAAAGCGACTGGGGGTGAAATCCATGGATCTTCAGTTTGTTGGCAATAACCTATATATCTGGGATAATGTTAAGATTTTTGATCCGGAACAAGCGGCTTGGGGTGGACGTAAATACCCTATTCCGACGACTTATTCGTTACAGGCTTATATTAATTTTTAATAGCACAAAAATAACTTAAAGACATGAAAACGTCAGTAATTATAAAAAGAATAGCCAAATCCATCTTAGCAATACAGCTGTTGTTTATGGTGATATCCTGTAAAGATTATCTCAATATTGATAACTACTTTGACGATGAGTTTAATATTGATTCGGCTTACGCCAATACGCGGTATATAGAAGCTTATATGTGGGGAGCAGCAGCGCTGTTTCCTGACGAATCCAGTACGGTCAGATCAAATTATACGCCTGGACCAATGGCGACGGACGAAGCTATAAACGGTCTTACGGGGACAGGGACTACGAATGTTTACTATGGAATGGATTTTGTCACAGGAAATATTACACCTGATTTTTACGGCGGTGGTAGCGTTACGCTTAATCAATGGGGGAAATACTATAAAATCATTCGTAAGGCTAATAATGTGCTGAAAAATATCGACGTTCCTAGGGATATGAGCTATGCAGATCGCAACCGTATCGAAGGATACACGCGTTTTATTAGGGCTTATGCTTACTATAACCTTATTATAGATTTTGGCCCTCCAATTTTGTTAGGGGATGAAATTGTGAATACCAATGAGGATATTGCATATTATGACCGTCCTCGGGCAACATATGATGAAGCCATGGAATACATCTGTGGTGAATTTGAAAAGGCTGCCATACAACTGCCCACTGATGTCGGTCTGTTGGATTTTGGTAAACCGACAAAAGGTGCTGCCTTTGCCTTGATTGCCCGCTTACGCTTAATTCACGCCAGTCCATTATTCAATGGCGGTGCTGTTGCTAATTCCTATTTTGGGAGTTGGACCCGCAAAACCGATGGGGTACATTATGTATCACAGCAATACGATGAAAAACGGTGGGCGGTAGCTGCTGCCGCCGCTAAACGTGTTATGGATATGGGACGCTATAAATTGTATACAGTTCCTGCAGACGAACGAACGCCTACACTTCCAGCCGGGGTAACTTCTGATCCAAATTTCTACGGAAGCTATCCAAATGGAGCGGGTGGTATTGATGCATTTAGATCATACTCTGATGTCTTTACCGGTGAAGCTGTGGCTTCCATCAATCCCGAATACATCTGGGGACGGAATACAGAATATTTTAGAACGGATTTGAACCAGGGTGCATTTCCGCCAACTTTGGGGGGATGGGGGCGTTTCTCGGTGACACAAAAAGTCATAGATGCTTATCTGATGGAAGACGGACGTACTAGAGAGGAGGCGCGTGGCGATACTTATTTTGAAGCGGTGGCTGACCTTCCTACCGGTGGTACCTTTGACGATTTGTTTACGGCTCAATCACGTAATTTTTCAGGTTATCCGCTTAATGCTGGAATCTTTAAGATGTACGCCAACCGTGAGATGCGTTTTTATGCATCTATAGGTTTTAATGGTGCGGTTTGGCAAGCTTTGTCGAGTACAACGTTGAATAACCATACCGCTCAATATTTCTATCAGGAGCCTGATGGCCGTGGCGGTGTTTCGGCTTCATCACCCAACTATCCACTTACGGGTTATGTTATAAAAAAATGGGTACATCCATTCGATGCGATAACCGGTACAGGTGCTCGAATGATGCCCAAAGCTTACCCTATCATCCGTTATGCAGAAATATTGCTTTCTTACGCCGAAGCTTTAAATAATCTTACTGGAAGCCATACAGTACAGGTCGGAGATAAAAGCTATACCGTGAGCCGCGATGAAAATGAGATAAAAAGTTCTTTTAATGCTGTTCGGTACCGTGCAGGGTTACCGGGATTGTCATCTGCGCAGATGACCAATAAGGCGGAGGTTCAAAAACAAGTTGAGCGTGAGCGCATGGTGGAGTTCCTATGGGAAAACAGACGTTTTTACGATGTACGTCGTTGGGGCAAGTACGAAGAGACTGAACGTGAACCTATTCGTGGTATGAACCCCGATGGTGCGGATCGGGAATCCTTCTACAAACGGGTTTCACCGGGGACATCGTCATTCTTGACACGTCAGGTAGACAAAAAATTGATTTGGGTGCCTATACCACGTGCCGAGATGCGGAGATTACCCTCATTGGATCAAAATCCAGGGTATAATTAGGATTAAACAATAGAAACAGAAAATATAAGCGTCTTCCCTTGACCGAAATGTTAAGGGAAGACATTAAAATATTAAATTATGAAACGAAGTTTTATAGCAATACTAACGACTTCGATCGCTTTAGTTGCCTGTAAGGACAATGAAGTATTCGAAAAAGAGATGTATAAAAATGAAGTGGCATTAATAAGTTCTGATTATCACAATACGTTCAAGGAAGTAGTCCGCCTGACCGGAGAAGAGGTGATTGGATATGTGGCAGCATCTTCAGGAGGTACACATGCACCTAGCAAAGATCTTATCATTGGTCTGGAAGAGGATCCGGAACCATTGGTAAAATATAATTTTGCTGTGTATGATAATTCAGAAGACCTGTATGCCAAATCACTTCCCAAAGAAAAGTATGAGATCATGGACAACAAGATTGTGATCAAAGCAGGTGAGCTCACAGGTCGCACCATGGTCAAACTGCGGCCAGACGGTCTATCTCCAGATTCCACCTATTTTATCGGGTTAAAAGCAGTAAGTCCATCAGGTGTTGAAATAAAACCAAAGAAAAGTACGATGTTATATCAGGTTATCATCGAGAACGAGTATGCGTCACAGGCTAAGAATACCACATACTCGATGGTGGGTTTTGCCAATAGTCTGGCAACAGCGGCTAATAAACAGTTATTTCCATTAACGAGTAACAGTGTGCGGATGGTCGCCGGAAGTGAGACTTTTGTATCCAAAGTCCCCAATATCGCAAAAAATTGCCTTACACTGGAGATCGATGATTTTAACAACGTAAAAATAAAACCGTACAAAGATATTCAGGTCGTACAATTGGATAATGACCCGATGTATCCGAATAAATTTAAAGTGGAAGAAGCTTTTGGTATGCGTACGAACGTATTCCTGTTGTCATATCAATATACGATAGACAATGTCACGACAGTCATGAAGGAACGTGTCGAAATGCAGATTAAATAAAATTATGGAATTCATGAATACGATTAATTATTATAAATTGGATACGCTTCCAAAATCAATATTTGCCTTTTGTCTTAGTTTGATCATGATACTTACATCCTGTAAAGACGATCTTGAGGTAGATGGTGTTTTTGCGTTAAAAGATAATCCGTCAAAATTGGAAGCTGCGGCTAGTGGCACATCCGAAACTTATACTGTTCAGGCGAGTGGCAAATGGAAGGTAGAACCCCTTCGAAAAGAAAACTGGATTAAAATCGATCCAATGGAGGGTAATGGAAATGGAACATTCACAGTTACTATCAACAAAAATACCGATCCAGAAGCCCGTGTGCTGACACTGTTTTTTACTTTAAATGGAAAGTTGCAAAATAACGTTCTAAAGGTTGAACAGGCAGGGACTACAGATCAAGGGCAGATGAAAGATCCCTATCTAAAAATAGATGGCCTATCCAACCGTCTCGAAGTCCTTGAAGATGGTATAACCGGACAGTATATTCTCCGTTCTACGGGAAAGTGGAAAATTGCCTTGGAGGATGAGTCGGACTGGATTGCGGTTGCTCCTATGGAAGGTGAGGGGGATACGCCAATAACAATCACGGTAAATAAAAATACCGACATTGAGCGTACAGCAAATCTATTGTTATTTTTAGACGACGTGCAACAGGCATCTCCGCTTACTGTATATCAGAAAGGCGTGAAACTGCAGGTCGAGGGTGATGTTGTTCTCAAGGAAGACTTTAACTGGCTAACCTATGGAAGTGAAATTTTTAATGCTACTTCAGGAGAAACAAGGATTGCCTCATGGAGTGCCGAAGAGTTGGCCAAAGGCTGGACCAGTACAATCAATACGACAGAAGGCGGGGGTAATTACGCTTCAATCTATGCACGGCCAGGTTTTATTAAATTAGGGCGTACAAATTATGGGGGCGATCTAATTTCGCCGAAACTGGTCAATGTACAGCGTACGAAAAACTTACTGGTTACCTTCAAAGCTGTGCGATATGCCACGAGCGATCATTATTTGCTCAATGTTGGTGTCAAAGGTCCGGGGACGGTCAGTGTTAGTCAATTTAATGTGATGAACGTGGCTACTCCTAACTCGAATCTAGAATCGTGCAGAGCAGCATGGCAGGCGCCAGAAGCGACCTATTCTTTTGTTGTTACTGGAGCTACCGCGGAGACTCAAATTTGGTTATTGGGAGGCGCTTTTGATCAGCGCGCTGGTAATTGGCCGGCTACTGTTAACCGTGTTTTTGTCGACGATTTTGTTGTTACGGTAACTAAATAATAGAACTAGCCCATGTATACCTTTTGTGAAAAGTTACATGGGCTATTTTGTGCCCTCCCTCAAATAGTTTTTAACCGCTATCACAAACTTAGACGGCTTTTGCATGCTGTTATTCGATCAGATCCCGCAAGCCTTGCATTTTCTTGCCAAGATAGGTCTTTTGGCCATTGGTAGAGCGAAAATTTCGAATAAAAATGATGTTATTTTATACAAGGCCAATTCTAAGAACTGGCCCTATAATCTTTTAAGAGAAATTAATACGTTACTTTTGGTTTGCCACTTTCACAGACCACACCTTTAGCTGGTTTGTCATTTTTGTCTGGACAATTCAAGCTTTTGTCTTGTATTCTTTTTGCATTGTCCAAATGATTATATTGTTCTGCCATATTTCCAAACTCAGCAAAGTTTTCTTTGTCGGTATATAGTATGGGTATAAATTCACAGTCTTTGCGAAAGGTAGCAATGTGCCATTTACTTGGGTCGTTGCAAGGAACGTCATCAAAAAAGGTCTGCAATTTGGGGAGTAGGTCCGCCAATCGTTGATTGATTTCAGATAATTCCAGATCTCTAGCCGAAGCGACTTTCAGTTTACCGGCGATGCAACGTATTCCAAAATGGGGTGGAAGATAATTAGGGGCTACGCTGGTGTCGTACACAATCGGTCCTTTATATACTTTCCGTGCTCTTTCTTTAAGATCTGCGGCCTCGTCAAGTAATTTATTATAGGCTTGCTCGAAGCTCGGATGTACGGGTACGTAGGTATAATAAAGTGTGTCAATACGGCATTCCTTAAGGTCGTTACAGGAAATATTTTCTGTAAGCTTTACTGCTGCCTGGATTTTATCATCTGCTAGACGAGTGAGCTCCTCATAATTGTCTTCTTTTTTACATCCAGAAAATAAAAAAATACTAAATAGGCTGAGATAAAATAAGGTTGTTTTTTGCTTCATAATTTTGGCTTTTAACCCTATAACGTCTGTTACGAAATTTTTGCTACAGTAAAAGGTGTAATGGATAGAGTTATTCTCTTTTTGTATGTTTCCTGTTAAATTTTATGTCGATGAAATGTTTACAGATGAAAAAGATGATGAGCCAGCTCGCTTTAAAGGGCAATATGCATTTGTGAGCTTTTGAGATGGAGGCATTTTTATAATGAGGTTCTGCTTCAATGAGATAATAATCCTTCAATTTGGATGGGTCGATTAATAATTACGGACTTGTGATTTTTAGGTTTTAGTTTCTCCATTTTCTTTTTTAAAATCCGTATCTTCGTGCAATGGATAATTTTATTGTTTCTGCACGTAAATACCGCCCGATTACCTTTGATTCGGTTGTAGGTCAGCAACACATTACTGGTACCTTAAAAAATGCAATTCACAACAATCAGTTGGCGCAGGCATTTTTATTTTGTGGGCCACGGGGTGTTGGTAAAACTACTTGTGCCCGTATTTTGGCTAAAACAATAAATTGTGAACAGATTTTGCCAGGGACAGAGCCTTGTGGCGAATGCGATAGCTGCAAATCCTTTCAAAACGGTAATTCTTTCAGTATACACGAACTTGATGCTGCATCCAACAACTCGGTAGATGATATCCGTAATCTTATTGATCAGGTCCGTATACCACCGCAGGCAGGAAAGTATAAGATCTATATCATCGATGAGGTGCACATGCTCTCACAGGCTGCTTTTAATGCCTTTTTGAAGACATTGGAAGAGCCGCCTTCTTATGCGATTTTTATCCTGGCTACAACGGAGAAACATAAGATTTTACCCACGATCCTTTCACGCTGTCAGATCTTTGATTTCAACCGGATCAAAGTCGAGGACATGGCAGGTCACCTCGCACAGATTGCCGATCGTGAGGCGATAACTTATGACCAAGATGGTTTGCATATCATTGCCCAAAAGGCAGACGGTGGTCTTCGGGACGCCCTGTCCATGTTTGATCAGATCGTCAGCTTCTCCAATAAAAACGTAACCTATCAGGCTGTAATCGATAACCTGAATATTCTGGATTACGATTATTATTTCAAGCTAACAGACGCGATCTTGGCTGAAGATGCTGCGCAAACGCTTTTGACATTTAATGAGATATTGAACCATGGCTTCGACGGAAGTCATTTTATTGCTGGTTTGTCAGCGCATTTTCGCAATCTGCTGGTGGCCAGGGAACCTACTACGTTAAAATTATTGGAAGTAAGCGATAGCATACGTCAAAAATATTTACAGCAAGCTCAGAAAGCTTCTTCGGGATTCCTTCTTTCAGCTTTGAATATTTCAAACCAGTGTGAAATAAATTACAAGACAAGTAAGAACCAGCGTTTGCAGGTGGAGCTTGCCTTGTTGAAAATGTGCCACATTGCAAATGCCATTAAATTAAGTCAGCTTGGTTCTGTACAGATTCCTTCGGCTGCTGAAGGAGTAAAAAAAAAACTCCCTGAGCCAGTAGCTTCACAACCTAAGGAAACTCCTTCTGGGGCAGTGCCTTCTGGAAATGCTACGCAAAATATAGCATACGTATCGGCTGTACCGACCTCGGCTCCAGGATCCACAGCACAGCCAGTAACGTCCAACGCTCCGGCAGCAGCCATTAAACCCGAAGTAAAAAATGAGGGAGCTTCAAACGTGCCCCCAAAAGTCAAAAAAGGTGGATGGGGATCCTCAGCCTCAGCGATTATTCCATCGTTGCCCGATCTGAATACTATTTATGACAATAATTCTGTTGCCAAAGAGGGGGATGAACCAGAATTGATAAGAGGGACAGAGCAGCGTGAGGTTAGCTTTAATCAGTTTATAGCGATCTGGAATGCCTATGCCGAACAGTTAAAGGCGGAAAATAAGATCAACCTGTATACCATGATGACGACTACGCAACCTCGCTTGAAGGGCACATTGATCGAGATTGATGTGGAGAATGGTGTACAGATGGATGTATTGCAAAGTGCGAAAGTTGATGTGCTGAACTACCTTCGCGTCAAGCTGCAAAATTTTGCACTCGATCTCCAAGGGGTTATGATGGAATTTACCGTTTCCCGCAAACCATACACCTCCCAGGAAAAGTATCAGGCTATGGTGAGCAAAAATCCACTTTTGGATACTTTGCGTAAGGAGTTTAACTTGGGTTTAAGCTAATCAATCGTTCCAATTCCTGTTAATTTTTGTACCTTTGCAATCTCTTCTATTTGGGAGGTAATATTTAGTTTTATGATGCAAGGAAATTTTCAGAGACGTGATCGCGATCACGGCGAAAGACGTGAAGTAAATCAGATGGTATTCGGTATCCGTGCCGTCATCGAAGCAATCGATAGTGGTAAAGAAATTGAATCGTTATTTGTACAACGCGGATTAAGCGGTAGTCTGATTCTGGAATTGAAGTCCTTATTGAAAGAACATGATATTGCTTTTCAGCAGGTACCTATTGAGAAACTGAACCGTATCACACGGAAAAACCATCAAGGGGTAATTGCGGTTATATCGCCAATTACTTATCAAAATATTGAAGATCTCTTACCGCAGATCTATGAGAAGGGTGAAACTCCTTTGCTTTTGATGTTAGACGGGGTGACTGATGTCCGTAATATGGGGGCTATTGCACGTACGGCAGAATGTTCAGGTGTGCATGCGATTATTGTGCCTAAAAAAGGGTCTGCTGAAATAAATCCGGATGCAATTAAAACATCAGCTGGTGCGCTATATAAAATCCCGGTCTGTCGTCACGACAGCCTTTCTAAAGTGGGTAAATTTTTAATAGATTCAGGCGTACAACTGGTTGTTAGTACGGAAAAAACAACATCAAGCATCTATGACGTGGATTATACTGCGCCTACTTGTGTCATTATGGGCGCTGAAGATGTCGGTGTATCAAATGATTTAATTCGTATCGCGGATAATCTTGCCAAGATACCAATGTATGGCGAAATAGGATCCCTTAACGTGTCTGTATCGGCTGCGGTTGTGATCTATGAGGCAATTCGTCAACGTCTGCCGAAGAAGTCGTAAGTACAAAAAATCTACAATATAACATAGCCTTTGTCAAAGACAAGGCTATTTTTTTTGATTTTCTATTTTGTAGATTTCGTCCACCTCTTTCGCATACTTCTGAAGGATAATTTTCCGCTTCATCTTTAAGGTGGGGGTCAATTCGCCTGTCTCTATCGTCATTTCATTCGGAATAATCGCAAATTTCTTGATCTGCTCCCAACTGCCAAAATTTTGATTGATGCGATTGAGTTCGGATTCGATCTGCTGTTTAACTTCTGGACTGTTCAGGAATTCTATTTTCGGAAGATTGGCCAACGAAGGGAAGGAGTCCTTGCTCCATTCCAACAGATTGACATAGCTTGGAACAATAAGGGCTGCGGGGAATTTCTGTGACTCGCCAATTACCATCACTTGCTCAATCAGAGAAGATTCCGCAATCTTGGACTCAAGCTGTTGGGGGACAATGTATTTTCCGCCGGAAGTCTTAAACATTTCTTTTTTACGGTCGATGATTTTGAGAAATTTACCGTCCACCCATTGACCGATATCTCCTGTATACAGCCAACCGTCTTTTAGGACCTCAGCAGTGGCTTCTTCATTTTTATAGTAGCCAATCATATTGTTTTCACCTTTGGTGAGAATCTCCCCATCATCGGCAAGTCTGATTTCTATATTGATCAGTGGCAGACCGACAGTACCGATTTTCATCCCTCTTTTAAAACAGTTTACAGCAATACAGGGGCCTGCTTCAGTTAAACCATAGCCTTCATATATCGGTATTCCGGCAGCCATGTATAATCGAATTAATCTTTCCTGTAAAGCTGCACTGCCCGATGCGATACCTTTGATATCTCCGCCTAATGCCTCTCTCCATTTCGAAAAGACTAATTTTCGTGCAATACTTAATTTAATGTCATACCACCAGGAACGGTTTTCCAATGTATATTGTTCACCGATACGAAGCGACCAAAAAAATATATTGCGTTTTAATCCGGTCAGTTGATCACCCTTGGCCTTAATTTTTTCATACACTTTTTCAAGCACACGCGGTACGGCAGAGAAAATATGAGGCCGGACTGATTTGAAATCTTCTCCAATGGTGTCCATCGACTGAGCGAAAAAGATTGTCAATCCCTTATACATATAGACGTATTGGAATACACGTTCGTAGGCGTGGCAAACCGGGAGAAAGGAAAGTGCTCGGTCGCCACGTTCAACAGGGAAGGAGTATTCGCTGCTCATGGTATCGGCCAATAGATTCCGGTGAGCCAGCATTACTCCTTTTGGATTTCCGGTTGTACCCGATGTATAAATGATTGAAGCCAGGCTATCGGTATTGACGGCATTTCGAAGTACCTGGACCTGCTCATCAGTCACAGAAGCTCCAGTAGCTACAAAACGCTGCCAATCTGGTAAATCCGCTTCTTTATCTAAGGTGAAAATATGCTCCAGGAGCGGGCATGAGTCTTTGATCGAAGTGATTTTAGTGTATAATTTTCTGGAGCTTACGATACAATTTTTGATCTCAGCATGGTTGAATATATACCTGTAATCTGATTCAGAAATATTGGGGTAAATTGCTACGACGACAGCGCCGATCTGCTGGATAGCAAAATCAAGAATATTCCATTCGATACGGTTTTCACTGATTAAAGCAACTTTTTCTCCTGCTTGAACACCTAATGCAATCAGACCTTTGGATACCTGATTGACTTGTTCGATAAAGTCTGTATTACTTACCGCTACCCAATTTGTTCCGTTTTTGTAGGAAAACATAGGAAAGCCGGGCGCAGTTTCTTGTTGCAGATAGGCTAAATCAAATAATCGTGTTGCTGTTAGCATGATGGAAATCCCGTTCGTATAATTGAGCTAATTTACGGATTTTTGAGGAGATTAAAGCAGTTGGGAAATGGAATATCGCGCATGAAACTGGCGAGAAGGGGAGGAGTATAACTGGTTGTGGATCCGTCGGGGAATTATAAATGAAAAAGACTCTGATCAGCAAAGCCGGGGCTTTCCAAATCAGAGTCCTTATAGGTTTTATCTAAATACTAAATCTAGTATTTGCTTTTAGATTCTTTACGTTTACCTGAGAAATCACGGAAACCTCCGCCATTGCTGCCACGGTCGCGTTTTTCGCTGCTGAATCCGCCTTCACGTCTTCCGCCACGGTCACCGCCACCATATCCGCCTTCACGTCTTCCGCCGCGATCACCACCACGGTATCCGCCTTCGCGTCTTCCGCCACGGTCACCACCACGACTTCTTCCTCGGTCACCACCACGGCCTTCGCTTTTTGCGTCTCCAGATACTTCGATACGTACTTGACGACCGTTATAATCTACACCTTGGAATCCTTGGAATACTTTCTCTACTTCAGCATCTTGAACTTCAAAGAATGTAAACACACCTTTTAAGTCAATTTTACCGATAGATTTTCCTGAGATATTCGCATTGTTACAGATAAAGCCTAACATGTCTCCACGAGAGAATTCATCTACTGAACCTAAGTTCATAAACAAACGTGTATAACCTTTCGAACCTTCGCGAGAACGACCATCACGTCTGTCACCACGATCTTCACGAGAACCTTCGCGGGCTTCGATATTTAAATCAGGTGCATTTTTGTAATAATCTAAGAAACGGTTAAATTCAAGAGAAGCAAATCTTTTGATAATATCTTCTTTTGAAAGAGATTCCAAGTTCTCCATAATTGCAGGCAAGAATGGACTGATTTGTTCATCATTTACTTCTACGTTTTCAATCTTCTTAACGATAGAGAACAATTGTTTTTCGCAAACTTCAGCACCTTGAGGAACTTGTTTTTTCTCAAAAGCTTTACCGATGATCTTTTCAAGATGACGGATTTTGCTGAGCTCTTTTACGTTTACCAATGAAAGAGAGATACCAGTTTTACCTGCACGTGCAGTACGACCTGAACGGTGCGTATAGTTTTCTGTTTCATCAGGTAAAGAGAAGTTGATTACGTGAGTTACATCACTTACATCAATACCACGAGCTGCTACGTCTGTTGCGATCAATAATTGTAAACTACGGTCACGGTAACGTTTCATTACTTTATCACGTTGTTGTTGGGACAAGTCACCGTGCAGCGAGTCTGCATTGTAACCATCTTTGATCAACGCTTCAGCGATATCCTGTGTTTCAATTTTTGTACGACAAAATACGATACCAAAGATATCAGGGTTTGAATCCACAATACGTTTGAACGCAGCATATTTATCTTTTGCTTTGATCAAATAATAATGGTGTTCAATGTTGGCGTTACCTGTGTTTTTTGTACCTACAGTAAGCTCAACAGGATCGGTCATATAATTCTTCGCAATACGACGCACCTCGGAAGGCATTGTCGCCGAAAATAACCAAGTTTTTTTCTCGTCAGGAGTTTCTGACAAAATGTTGTTGATGTCTTCTTTGAAGCCCATATTGAGCATCTCATCCGCTTCATCTAACACAACATACTTAACATTTGAAAAATCAATTGCATTTCTGCCAATGATATCCAACATACGACCTGGGGTCGCTACTACAATTTGCACTCCACGTCTAATTTGACGTAGCTGGTCTGAGATATTTGCACCTCCATATACAGCAACAACATGTACGTTGTCAACGTATTTAGCAAATTTTTCTAAATCTTTTGAGATTTGTAAACATAATTCCCGGGTTGGGCAAAGGATTAATGCCTGTGGGTGTTTTTGAGAAAAGTCTAATTGCTCTAATAATGGAAGACCAAATGCCGCGGTCTTTCCTGTGCCAGTTTGGGCTAATCCGACAAAATCGTCGTTACCAGTCAATAAAACAGGAATGGCTTTTTCCTGAATTTCAGAAGGTTTTTCGAAACCTAATTCTGAGATGGCATTAACAACTTCCTCACGGATTCCCAGTTCTAAAAATGGGTTCATGAAATATTATATACAATAGGCACTATTGCCTAAGGCGTTGCAAAGGTAAAAATAATATTTGAATAATCAAAGAATTTAAATGATTGATTTTTAATGAGATTGAAGAATTTCAAATTAAGGGGATAAAAACTTTAGTTGCGCTGTATAGTTAATGGTAAGCTGAAAAGTATTATTTTGATTGTAAACTATTTTGCTTCTTTGTGCTTTCTTTATTCATTTATTAATAGAAACTTAATATCCCAACCTTATTTTTGATATTAGTATGGATCAGATACCAATTATATATCAACAGTGGCTGCGGGCTATTAAAGAACGTAATGATACAACTGCTTACGCTGCATTATATCAGTATTGTTGGAAAGATCTTTACCAACATGCTGCCCGGCGTATTCTTGATGCGCAGGATGTAGAAGATATGCTCCAGGAACTGTTTGTTCAGTTTTGGGAAAAACGTCATACGATCGATATCCAGATGAATCTTCCTGCCTATCTAAAAGGAATGCTCAAATATAAGATTATCGATTTTTTCAATTCCAATAAGGCAAAAGACAAACTCTTGGATCATTGGAGCAAACATGTTTTTGATTACGTACAGCATCATCCAGAAGAACTTGAGACTTACCTCATGCTTGAAAAGATGCTGGAAGATGAACTCGAAATTATGCCACATAATATGCGGCAGGTACTTTTGTTGAAGTGGGAGCATCTATCAATTCGTGAAATAGCACTGCGGATGGGACTCTCTGAACAAACCGTGAAAAATAACCTTACGGAAGCGTCCAAAAGACTGAAGAAAGCGATAACCGGCTATCAAAATGTCCAAAATGGCAGCTTTACACTCCTGCTTATTTTTGTTCTGGAAGAACTCTCCAAGTAAGGATTGTACGTTTAAAGGCGATCGCAGGAATAAAAAATCAACTTAACAATTCTTTTATAAAACATTAACCATTTCTTGAAGTACTTTCTGGCTTTTTTGAAGACTTGTATATAAACAGCAAGTAAAAAAGTGAAAAGAAGAATTTTTGAATCCTTAATCTATAGATATCAGCAGAACAAAGCCAACAAGGCTGAGCAGTCTCTGATTGATCGCTGGTACGATACGCTCGATCAGGAAGAACTTCCTGTAGAGGAGATAGATGAGGTTCGGTTGTGGAATAGCATACAAGAACGTATTGGAAATACAGCTCCTAAAAAATCAGCGATTCGGAAAATCAGCTATTGGAGTGGGGCAGTTGCCGCAGGCTTGGTATTCTGTCTTGGAATTTTATTTTGGAAACAACAGCACGAGCTTAATTTAATCGCAAAAGAAACGCATTTAAAACCGGGTTACCGGATTTTTGAAACCGGGGCCTCACAGCGTAAACGGGTACTTTTGGCCGACGGATCAATCATTGTAATGAATGCCTATTCGAAAATTAAATTGGATACAGTTTCTTACGACAGGAGGGACCGCGTTGTAGAGCTTCTTGCTGGAGAGGCGTTTTTTGAGGTCAAGAAAGATTCTGCAAAGGCTTTCATTGTGCATGCCCAACAAGTACAGACAAAGGTCTTGGGAACCTCGTTTACCGTAAAAAACTACACGGGATTGGATGATATATCGGTGTCTGTATTTACAGGTAAAGTGCAGGTCATGGCCAATAATCATCCGTTGGGTGTGTTAACTCGTGGCGAAGAGGTCCGATATTCCAAAAATAACCACCATAGCAATCAGGCGGCTTTTGATCTGACGACACGTAATAGCTGGATTGAGGGAAGAGTTTACCTTAAGCAAAGCAGTTTTGCAGAATTGGCACTGGCAGTCAAAAATATTTATGATGTGGATATTAAAGCTGGCGACCAGCGGATTGCCCAACAACGTTATAGCATGCCGATATCAAAGCAGCTCTCCTGGACGGCAACCCTGGAAAGTATCAAAGCAATTCATCACAACAAATCCAGAAAGGAGGGCGGGATAGTGCATATTTACTAATTCAGGGACAAAAAAAGAGCTGACGACGGCCATCGTCAACTCTGAATCATACACCATTTGGAGATGGTATAAATAACATATACAACAACTTATAGAGATATTATATACGCATACAAATTTATGAAATTTAAGCAATACGTTACGCAAAACGATATTAAGTTTATGATAAGGACATCGTTGGTAGGTTTACTTCTTTCGATCGTGTCGGCCGAAATGCTTTTTGCTTCGGGCGCATACGGCCAGTTACTCAATAAAAAGATCGCAATTTCTTTTAATGAATCCAATATTCCGGCGGCTTTCGAGCGTTTGGAATCCCAAAATATTCATATCGCTTTTGATGCAGCGAAATATAATCTGGCAAAGAAAAAGGTCAATGCCAAAATTTTCAAAAGCCACAGTGTCCGGGATATCATGCATTATCTGCTCAAGGAAACGAACTTGATGGCGCATGACAACGGGGTCTATATTACATTGGTCGAAAAGCCGGTACAGCAGGATGGGCGTATTGCAGGTAAAGTGATTGATGATCGCGGTCAGCCTTTGGCCAATGCCAGCATCAAACTGATCGGTGCCAATAAATCCGCACAGAGCGGTATCGATGGTAGCTATGTATTGAATGCTGAACCGGGAACCTACATACTGGAAGTCAGTTATCTCTCTTACCAGACCCAACGTATTGAAGGGGTCAAAATACAGGCTGGACAACGAACAGGGCTAAATATTACCATGAAGACGCAGGTGAATGCGTTGGAAACGGCAGTTGTCAGTGTATCGTTTAAAAAAGCTTCCGTAGCGGGACTGTATGCAGCACAAAAGAACGCAGCTTCGGTGACCGATGGTATTTCGGCTGAACAGATCGCCCGCACACCGGACAATGATATGGGACAGGTTTTGAAACGTGTTACCGGAGTGACGACGGTCAACAACCGGAACGTCATCGTACGGGGTATGTCGGATCGATACAATCAGGCCATGTTGGATGGAGTCGTGATTCCAAGCACTTCACAGAATAGACGTGATTTTTCTTTTGATATTATCCCAACAGAGATGGTGAGTTCGGTGGTGGTCAATAAAACGGCAACGCCAGATGTATCCGCTGAATTCTCGGGCGGACAGGTTTCGGTGAATACAATTGATATTCCAGAAGATAATTTTACAACAATACAATATGGCATTGGAGGAAATTCCCGCACAACAGGAAAAGACTTTTATCGTCTTGGGAAACGATATACGAGTGAATATTTTGGTTTTTTTGACAAATCGTCTAAAATGCCCGATGGAATAAAAACTTGGCAATGGAACAATCGGGCAATGCAATTAGATGCGCCTCCCGGATATATCTTGACAGATCCAGAATTAAATAATACCCCTTTAAATCCTACAGAATATGGTGATCAAGTGAAGTATAACGATTTGGATGCTATAGCACAATCCAAGCGCTTTAATAATGATGCACTACGACAATATAAATATAAAGCATACCCCAATCAGAATATGCGTTTTTCGCTAGGACGGGTTTATCAACTAAATAATGGACAACGATTAGGTTTTGTGGCATCCGCAAATTTTAGAAACGAGCAAAACATCATTGCATTTAATAATGTACGTAATTCGGCAAGTATTAATAATTATATTGATAGTGTAGGTCTCGGTGACAATGGAGCAGGGACATCCTATCGCTTCAATAGCAGTGGAGGATTAATGGCCAATATGGGCTGGCAAGGACAAGCTTTTAAAGTTTCCTTAAAGAATATGTATGCGCGTACATACAGTGATATTTATAATGAGTCTATTCAAAAACCTTATAGTGATTCTAATCCGGAAGTAAGCAAACTGATTTATCAATTGCCTGAAGCAATGTCTTTGCAGCAACACCAGTTGGTTGGAGAGTATCAATTGCCGTGGGAAATAAAAGCTGAAGGAATGTTTACTATTAACAAAATCAAACAACAGATTTTAGACGAACGAAAACTTTCTTATAGGATAACGACCACGATAGATAATATACCTTATTTTCAAACCCCTGGCCTAATGACCAACAGCAGCTCATCTGTAGCGGGGGTTTTCAAAGACTCGCGGAGATGGACAAATATAGATGAGACGGATTATAATTGGAGTACGGCATTTTCGAGAAAATTCGGAATGAATACAGCCATGCCAACCTTGGTGAAATTAGGTTATCAGGCTTGGTCGAAAAAGAGAGCACTGGATTTATTCAATTTTGTTCCTTGGACAAGATCTTGGGCGGAGGGTACCACGAATCAATTGCCTCCCCAAATCGAAATACCCTACGATGAATTATTCGATACTAATAATATAGGCAATGGAAACGGCCAGGCTTATTATTATGCAGATGCCATAGGCGGAGGACGATTTTATGATGGTAAAATGGCGTCACAAGCGGTGTATTTGATGGCAGACCAAAAGTTATGGCATAAATTGCGGTTGGTATATGGTGTCCGTGCGGAGCATTTTAATTTAAACTCCCGACAAGAGGAATTATATAAAAGAACTTATCAGGATGAGCCGGACCCCAATGACGTGCAACGGCACCGTTTTGGCGTAAAAGAAAATAATTGGCGTTTCTTACCTTCGATTAATGCTACCTACAACGTAACACCTGATTTCAATATTCGAAGTAGTTACGCGAGGACTGTAATTAGGCCGGATTTTAGAGAAGTTGGCATGTTTGCCATGTATGATTATGAGTTAGACGGTTACGTTTATGGAGAGCAAGTTAAATCCACGTTGATCGATAATGTAGATCTTCGATTTGAATGGTACCCCTCACCAGGTGAAATCATTTCTATAACAGGATACTATAAATACTTGGATAAACCCATAGAACTTGTTCATAGTGGGGGGAACAGTTATACTTTCGCCAATATGGAAAATGCGAAAAATCTTGGACTCGAAATGGAAGTCAGGAAAAATTTAACATTTCTGTCGGAAAAGGAGTGGTTTAAAAACTTATTTGTCTACGCTAATGGAACACTACTCAAATCGAAAGTCAATGTCTTAAGTTCTTGGGAATGGATCAATAATCCTGAAACTCAAGTTGCTGAGCGCGTTCAACAACGCTATCCTAATCAAGATAGACCACTGATGGGGCAGTCACCTTGGTTATTGAATCTAGGTGTAGGATATTGGGGTGAGCTTTTCGGGGTAACAGCAAGCTATAATCATCGAGGTTATCGAACAAACATAGCGAATGTTAATATGAATAATGTTGAATATGAGTTGGCTCCAAAACAATTGGATGCACAACTTTATACACGTTTTCTAAAGGGCAAGATGGAAGTAAAATTCAATATGGCAAACCTATTGGATGAATGGACACGGTATTATATGAATATTCAAGATTATGAACAAGATGATACAAAATTTTATGTATTGAAAAAAGGCAAATCTATAAAATATAATAAAGAAGAGGGAGATATTATCACCTATCGCAGAAGAGATGGGCGAAGGTTTAATCTTTCAGTTAGCTATAATTTTTAATTAAAAATAACCTGCGCGAGGCAGTTTCATATCACTCCTTAATAATGTAAATGAGTTCCGGGTTTGTCCAATAGCACAACAGGAAGATAAAATAGAAACAAAAAACGGGTGATTGAAAACAACTATGCAACCTTATGAAATGCTATCCCATAGGGCGCATAGTCTAAAAAATGATCTTGTGATGGCAAAACTAGTAATTATTTAACACAAAATGAAAAAAATCTTAACAGTAGCAAGCGTGTGCGCGATCGCATTGGCTTCTTGTAACAAAGACAACGTAGGACCTAATTCAGATTTGAATGCTGGTTTGCCAAGCAAACCTCAAGCAACTATTCCAACCGATGCGGCTGGTATTATCACTAAAACGACGCTTTCTGCAGATACCGTATGGAAAATTGATGGCGTTGCTTTTGTAAAACCAGGTACTACATTAACTATTCCAGCAGGTACTTACATTACTTCTGGTGTAACTAAAGCATACGTTGATGAAATCACTGGATTCACACACAATATCAAAGGAGTGTTGGTTGTTCCTAAAACAGCGAAATTGATCGCTAACGGTACTGCCGCTGCGCCTATTGTATTTACTTCTCCAAATGCGGCGGGATCTCGTAATCCTGGTGATTTTGGTGGTGTCGTATTGTTGGGTAGCGCAACGACTAACCAAGCTGCAACAAAAAGAATTGAAGGGATTCCTCAACCTGTGGGTGTAGATGTGACGTATGGTGGCGCAAATGCTGCAGATAATTCAGGCTCATTGAAATATGTACGTATTGAGTTCGCGGGTTATAATCTAACTGCTGATAATGAAATCAACGGACTAACTTTAGGTGGTGTTGGTACTGGTACTACGCTAGAAAATATCCAGGTATCTTGGGGTAAGGATGATGGTTTTGAGTTCTTTGGAGGTACTGTAAATGCGAAGTATTTAGTTGCATTATCGAATGACGATGATGACTTTGATTTCGATCATGGATACACCGGAACAATTCAATATGCCTTATCATTGAAGGATCCTAATTCAACAAATAGCACATCAAGTGGTAGCTCGGATTCAAACGGTTTGGAATCGGATAACGAAGGTACAGCGCCATATGCAGCGACACCTAAGACTCGCCCGGTATTGAAAAATTTCACATTCTTGGGTATTAAAGATGCTACTGTAGCTGGTACAAAACTGAAATTTGGTAACCGTTGGAGAAGAGCGTCAGAGTATGATATCCAAAACTCGATTATTGCCGGTTATGCAACAGGTGCTGCATTCCAGGACGGTGCTACAGGCACGTTTACAGGTAACGTTGTACATGCATATACTGCAGCTTTCAGTGGTACAACACCAGCTGGAAATCAAACAAATGTTTCAACAGATGCAACAACCTATTTGAAATTGGCTGGCGCTGGTAATATCTTTTATCCAACAGCAACTGCATTCAACCCGGCTGTCTTAAGACCGTTGTCGACTTCACCAGCATATGGTGATGGTAGTACGACCTACAAAGGTGCGTTCCACCCGACAAATACTGTGTGGACTGCTGGTTGGGCTCAATTTGCGCCAAAAACTTATTAATACTTATTTTCTTAGGTGAGCCATAAAAATGGCTCACCTCTATTAATTAATATGCATATGTTTAGAAATTTATTTACCTATTTTATTGTTCTTTGGATAGGATGTACATTGTCCGCATGTCAAAAAGGAGAAATTATTGAAAATCAGCGGCAATTGGCACGCGTGTCTTTTAAAGCTTATTCTGGCGAAAATTTGGGTATAAAAAAGATATCCATAAATGGTGAGTTCACTACCTATGATGAGAATCAAGCGAACTATCTTTTTTTCTTTGATAAGAGTAAAGATACTTCTGAGGTAATGGCCTTTGATAATGAAGATAAAATTGTATTGCAACAACGTTTGGCATTAAAAAATGGAAGCAATATCTTTGGGGTATATCCAAAAAGTCCTATAGATCCAACATTAGTAGTTGGGAAAAATCCCTTAGAGGGAGCAGAGCCTAATCCTGGAAATTATCAAATTAAAATACTGAACTACAATAAGATTATTTCTCCTAAAGGTGAACCAATACGTCTGGCTATTTATAAAGGAGAATTGGTTTTTGATGAAAATACATTTGAAGAAAAGATGGTGTATGATAATGAACCTTTGGTAACAACCGATTTAATAAGCGATCAAATTCCTGATAAATTTATCCCAATACCTATAGCAATATCCTATTATAGAGCAACAGTATTGGATAAGGATTCGAAACCGCTACTAATAAATGGGCAAAAAGTCTATTTGTTTTTAGGACTAGGGGCTCTTAGTTCCAATCAGGTTGCCATACTGTATCTGCAAAATAAAGAACCTGATGTAATTTTTGACTACGATTGGGTGACCTTTGTAGATGGATTGGGATTCCTGCTGTCTGATGTCTGGCTAAAAAATTAGAACCAAGGATTGTAGGGAGCACAGTCAATGATTAGGGGAAAAGTAAACCAATCCAAATAAATTTATTATGAAAGGCATCAGTGATTTAAAACATCGTAAACTATTAGCGATTGCCCTGGAAATTCAGGGGGATGTAGAGCATGTCATTGATTCGGAAGTGCTTCGCAAATTGCGTGGAGAATTTACAAATCTGAATGAGCTGTATAAACAATATCGGGAACTATTGCAACAATTGGAAATACTGGTGCGAGACTATGAATCAAAGGAACGGGCTATCCGTTCCAAAATCTTGTCCCGCTCGCTTCGCAAATTAGCCAAAAATGGGCAGACTGGGGCTGATCTCCGTATCGTCATTACTTCATTAAATTCCTGCGCACACTGACGAAGCTATTTTTCGGCCTTGTCCTGTGCGCTAACTTCAATGGGTATTGTCTGATAACTGCTGCCTATATATTTTGGCGTTAAAGTGCTCGTTTTTCCTGTTGTATTGACCGCGCTTCTTGTCCTGAGATTTTTATTGCTAATTGTTTGTAATACTTGCTGTATTAAAGCATCTCTAGTATCACCTATGGGAACCAAAGGCAAGAAAGCAAATTCATCCGTCACTTTCTGTGGAGCGATTCCATTACCGTAATCTCCTTGGTTCGCTTTATTGTAGATTTTATAGATCATAGGGATCAAATGCCAGGCTCGTCCTGTACCATGAATTTCTTCGGGGCTGGATATGGTGGTCGAAGCCATATCCTTTCCGTACGTTTTGTCTCCAATTTGAATCACCTGTATATAGGGGTGTAATCCATTGATTAACATTTCGGACGCAGATGCCGTATTTGGTCCCGTGAGAATATAGATTCTTTTTAGATGTAAACCTTGCTTTAAAATGTCTGTTGCCATAAATGAATAGCCATCGGGCTGTCCTTGCAGCGCAGCTGCAAAGCTGTCTTCTCTATTTTTGAGGTTTTTGTTGCCTTGGTATTTGGCAAAAATGTCATTTTCTTTGATATCTGCCAATAGGAGTGCGCAAAACGCGGCAAAAGCAACTTGGCCACCTGGATTGTAACGTAAATCGACAATAAGCTCCTGCACTTGTTGGGATCTGAAATTTTGAACTGCTTCCAATAAGGGATAAGCGCCGCTAAAATCAAATTGACTTAAAAACATATAACCTACTTTGGGGGAGGAGGAGATGAGCTTGGCTGTATAGAGGACGGGCTGCGAAATATAGGAAGAGGGTAGGTTAAATAGTTTGCCATCGTTTCGCTTCAATTGCATTGCCGGTAAAAGCAAGGATTTGCTTAGTAGGGATTTCAGGTTGTTGTTATCGAGGGGCTCGTTGTTGATGTGGGTGATGCTGTCTCCCCGTTTGAGTCCCATTAAATCCCCTTCGCTGAAGGGAACAACTTGGGTGACAAGCTGGATGGTTCCAGTTATTGTTTGTAGTTGTGCCATGTCGAAGCCAAAAGTATTCGTCAAGGTATTACCATAGGTGTCGCTATTGAGTGTCTGTAATATGCCGGAATAATGGTCATCTTGAAATAAGAGACCTTTAAAAAATAGATCTGGAGCTTGCTGATAATCGTTTGTTTGTCTGATTTTGTCATTCCAATAATAATATTGCCGCATCTGCTTCAGCGTCCATTCATTGACTGCTTCATTTGACCCAGGTTCGTTCAGAGGCGGGTCTTTTTCACAGGCGGAAAAAATCAATGAAAAAAGGGTCAAAACAAGAGCTTGTGGTTTACGCATTTTTTAAGATCTTAGCTTAATAAAAATACGGATAATGTGAGTCTTATCAGTGTTATCTTTTTGTTGTTCACATGTTTATTTATTTTAAACACAAAGATTACTGCGCAAATTAGTCTGCTATAGCTATAAAAAAAGGCATCACCTGATAGTGATGCCTTTTGACTTTATAAATCGAAAAATATCGATTAATAAAGCGTAAATTCTACACGGCGGTTTTGTTGACGACCAGCGGCATTCTTGTTGGATGCAATCGGTTGGTCAGGACCGTAACCTGTTGCTTCGATACGTGAAGCGTTCGCTCCTTGGGATACCAAGTACGCTTTCACTGACTCAGCACGCTCTTTGGATAAACGCATATTCAATTCACGTGAACCTGTATTATCGGTGTGACCCGCTAATTTCAAGCTAAAGTTTTTCTCAATCAATAATTCAGCAACTTTGTTTAATGTTGCATAAGAAGTAGGGCGGATGGTTGATTTGCTTAAATCGAACTCTAAGTTTTTGATCGCATCAGCAACAACTTTTCGGTCAGCTTCCGTAACAACAACTTTCTCAACAACTTTAGTTTCGTTTTTCACGACAATCGGACAACCTGCACCATCTACCTGTACACCAGAAGGGGTACCTGGGCATTTGTCGTATTTGTTTGCTACTCCGTCACCGTCATCATCTTTCAGATCACTGTTCAAACCATCCAATTGACTTTGTAAAGCTTGGTTTTTCGCATTTAATGCGTCATTTTGAGCTTTTAAGTCATCGTATTTTACAGTGTAATCGTTCACTAAGGTTGCTACTGGGTTTGAATTGCTTAATGCCGGTTTGCTACCACTACCCAAAGCAAATTCTAGACCACCGTGGATATAGGTAAATAAGTCATTTTTATATTGACCACCTTGAATACCATCAAAGTTTTGATTAACCCAGTTTAATTGATAACCCAATTCGAAGTTGATCCCTTTAGCAACTGCAAATTTCAATCCCATGTCTAAGGGTACATATATTTTACTGATACCATCGGCTTCGACAGAAGTAGTACCGGTTGTTAAGGTTGTTTTGCTGTTCATTACGCCGACACCAATTGATGCATAAGGCTTGATGAAACTATTGAAAAATCTCCAGTTTGTATTGGCCGCTAGGAATTCTCCAGATAAAGCAGCTGACCACGGAGTTTTTGCTTCGAATGATTGATCCGCTGTTTTAGTTAAAAACGCTCCGCCTGTTTTACCGCCAAAATAAGTCGCTTTAATACCAAACGAAGGGGAAATTTGCTTCTTAATATAGGCACTGTAGCCCAAGTTCCAAGCTAAATCTTCGTATCCTGCACGGTTGAAACCAGCGATATTAGTTTGGTTTGTTACCCCTGCACCAATACCGATTGACCATGTTCTATACTGCGTAGCTGAACCAAAAGGAGTCGTTCCTTCTATCGATGCTACCTTTGCATTCTGAGCAAAAGCGGAATTGGCGAATAAGCCTGCAGTTGCAAACGCAAGTGCTAATTGTAAATTTAGTTTCATAGAATTTGTTTGTGTAAACCGAGGTAAAAGTAATAGGTTAAAAATTAAATTCCTAATCGGTTTGTAGTTTAAATATGACAATGGGTAAATAAAACGGTATTTTACTGAAAAAATACCGTTTTATTTTGTGTAATCTATTAGCTATTAATAAAGTGTAAACTCTACGCGACGGTTTTGTTGACGACCAGCGGCATTCTTATTGGATGCAATCGGTTGGTCTGGACCGTAACCTGTAGCTTCGATACGTGAAGCGTTTGCGCCTTGAGATACCAAGTACGCTTTCACTGACTCAGCACGCTCTTTGGATAAACGCATATTCAATTGGCGTGAACCTGTGTTGTCGGTATGACCTGCCAACTTCAAGCTAAAGTTTTTCTCGATCAACAATTCAGCAACTTTGTTCAATGTTGCATAAGAAGTAGGGCGGATCGTTGATTTGCTCAAATCGAACTCTAAATTTTTGATCGCATCAGCAACAACTTTCTTGTCTGCTTCTGTAACTACAACTTTCTCTACAACTTTAGTTTCGTTTTTCAGTAAAATCGGACAACCTGATCCATCTACCTGTACACCAGAAGGGGTGCCTGGACATTTGTCGTATTTATTTGCTACACCGTCACCGTCATCATCTTTCAGATCGCTGTTCAAACCATCCAATTGACTTTGTAAGGCTTGATTTTTTGCGTTTAATGCATCATTTTGGGCTTTTAAGTCATCGTATTTTACAGTGTAATCATTCACTAAGGTCGCTACTGGGTTTGAATTGCTCAATGCCGGTTTGCTGCCACTACCCAAAGCAAACTCTAGACCTGCGTGGGCATAGGTGAACAAGTCATTTTTATATTGCTCAGTTGGACCAACTTTATTGTCAAAACGTTGGTTCGCCCAATTCAATTGATAGCCCAATTCGAAGTTGATTCCTTTGGCAACGGCAAATTTTAAACCGAAGTCTGCCGGTACGTAGATCTTAGAATAGGAATCACCATATTCAGCTCTATTTCCGCCAGCAATTGCAGCTGTCTCCGCATTCATTACCCCAACACCAATCGATGCGTAAGGTTTAATGAAACTGTTGAAAAACCGCCAATTTGTGTTGGCTGCAATAAACTCTCCAGATAAGGCAACTGACCAAGGTGTCTTTGTTTCAAATCCTGTTTGTTTGTCACTGTTCTCATAGCCTGAGGTCTTTCCGCCGAAGTAAGTTGCCTTGATTCCGAATGAAGGTGAAATTTGTTTTTTGATATAGGCGCTGTAACCTAGGTTCCAGTCCAATTTGTCATACCCGCCATTATTAAACTTAGCAATGTTCTGTAAGCTGGTAACACCGGCGCCTACACCGATGGACCAAGTCCTGTATTGCGTTGCCGGACCAAATGGAGTAGTGCCTTCAATTGATGATTGGTTTGCGCTTTGTGCAAAGGATGCGGTCGAGATAATTCCTGCCGCCATTAGTAACCCTGATTTTTTAAGGCAAATTTTCATAATGTGTTCTTGTAAAATTTTCTACTATAAAATTCTTGTTAAATTAACTCATTGACTACTCTTACAATAAATTTGCCAAAAATTATTTGGTCAATCCACTCGACCGAAAAAGTTTGGCACCTCAATTTCGAAAGCCATGTGCTTAACAATGTTCTCAGTAAAAATGTTTTGGAAAAAAGTTTTCCTACTTTTTGTAATCAAAATCACATCAATATCTTCATCCCTGATTATCGTATGTATTCCGTTGGCGATGTTCTCTCTTGAACCTGCAAAATAGCTCGGCGCTTTGACAATATAAGATATATCCTCTATGCCTGTTTCGGAAATAATTTGCGCAATCCATTTTTCGAGTTTTGGCCCTAATACATTGATTTCTAGTTCGCTTTTGTTTATATGGATAAGTTGTAAATGGAAGTTTTTTCCAAATAAAGGAATCGCTTGTTTGAGAACTTCAAGTTCACCCGGTTTAAAATTTGTCAGCAAACCAATGTTATCTTTTTTAAATTTTACGGCATTTTTTGGAATCGCTAATACCGGGATTTTTGACTCTTTAATGACGTCGTAAGTATTGCTTCCGATCAGTACAGATTCAAGTCCGGTGACACCCTTTGTTCCCATAATCACGGTTCGATAACTATCTTTTATCTCTTGTTTTTCCAGAGATTCTGCTAAGATTCCGTTCGTAAACAAGGTAGAAATTTTTATCGAAGGATATTTTTGTAGAAGTTCGGCGACAAGTTCCTCCATCTTACGATGAGCCTCCTCTTCGGTCGGGTCTACTAAATGCTTCGCATTTGCAAACTTATTGATATGTGAAGTGAAGGAGTGAAAAAGAGTAATTTCTTCATTAGTTTCCTGAGCGATCTGGGCTGCATAGGCCGCTGCGATTTTTGCATTTTCAGAAAAATCTACTGGTATTAACAATTTAGACATAGTGATATACTTAATTATGCTTTGGTAAAAAATATTGGAACTAAAGGGTGGCTAAATAATGCTTTTGCCACTGATCTGGTAAAAACACGTTCAAAAAAGGATTTTCGCGAACGCGTTACCAATAATATCTTGATTTTTTCCGCATGGATCATTTCGTTGATGACTTCGGGCACAGTATCCAAATCTTCAATATCGCCCTGTATTGAGTCGACTTCAATGGCGATATTGGTGACACCGATGTGTTTTTTGATCTTATATTTCCACACCTCCAATTTATCTTCTATACGGTTTTCTGAGGAATGGTCATAATGGACATGCATCAGCTTCAACTCAAAATCCCTACCCATGATATTGACAAAGTCTTGGACTGTCTGCACTTCTTCTTCCTTGAAATTGGATAGTAAACCAACTTTATCGATTGATTCAAATGAAGCTTCTGTTGGAATTGCCAAAACTGGAATTTTTGCTTTTTTGCTAATGACATAGGTTGTACTACCAATAAGCTGGCTATCATCATTTGTAATACCTTTTGTTCCCATGATCACAAAATCATAGTGGTCAGGTAAGGCAATCTCAGGCAATGTTTCGGTAATCATGCCACGCTCGCATTGGGTGGTTACTTCGAGAGTAGCATTACTCAATTTTATTTGCTCAGCAAGATCTTTAATTAGTAGATCAGCTTTAAATATAGGACTTCTTTTGCCAATGGGACCTGTCTCCTCCTTAAATACTGCAGAAGCTGAAGTATAATTGTGGTAAAGGTGGATGCTATAGCCTTTTTTTGTGGCGAGATCCACAGCGTATTTTACCGCATTGTTTGAATGAGTCGAAAAATCTACCGGTAGTAGAATGTTTTTTTTCATTGGAAGGAATTTTATCTAACTATCTTGTCTTAATTTCTTTTTAATACGGAGAGCTATTTCAAAAAGTATCCTTGTTGAGATTCTCCATCCCTATCAAATGTAATAAAACAAATGCAATTGTGAATGACTATAGTCAAAATGTTTTTATTGTTTAACGTATTAGTTTTAATCCTAATGGCACAAAATTGAATAATATTTAATGCTTTTAAAATGTTGTGTTTAATGCGTATTTGTGATTACTGTCATCTTTAAAATAAGATTATTCTGTTGCTCTGAATTTTAAGTGCTGATTTTTTTGTTTGAAAAGTCAGTGCAATAAGGGCTGAAGCTCAATTAACATCGCTGAGTCTAGGTTATTTATCTCACATTGCACATTGCAGAACAGGCCAAATTTGAGTAAGTTTGCACATATTTTTAGATAATTAAATGACAAGTAGAGAAATTCGTCAGGCCTTTTTAGACTTTTTTAAAAGCAAAGGGCATCAGATAGTACCTTCAGCACCAGTAGTTGTAAAAAATGATCCGACATTGATGTTTACCAATGCAGGGATGAATCAGTTTAAGGATTTATTCTTAGGTGAAGCACCAATTAAATTTCCACGTGTAGCCGATACGCAGCGTTGTTTGCGCGTTTCAGGTAAGCATAATGATTTAGAGGAAGTTGGTATAGATACTTACCACCATACGCTATTCGAGATGTTGGGAAATTGGAGCTTTGGAGATTATTTCAAGAAGGACGCTATTGCCTGGGCCTGGGAGCTATTGACCGAAGTCTATAAACTCGATAAAGACCGTTTATATGTAACCATTTTTGAAGGCGACGCAAGTGAAGGTCTGGAAAGAGATATGGAGGCATTTGATTTCTGGAAACAGTGGATTGCCGAAGACCGTATTTTACTAGGTAACAAAAAGGACAATTTCTGGGAAATGGGAGAGACCGGCCCTTGTGGCCCTTGTTCTGAAATCCATTTTGATATGCGTAGCACTGAAGAGCGTGCTCAGGTTTCCGGACAAAGTTTGGTCAATGCCGATCACCCGCAGGTGATTGAAATCTGGAACCTGGTCTTTATGCAATTTAATCGCCTGAAAGATGGATCGCTTCAATCATTACCTGCGAAACATGTGGATACAGGCATGGGATTTGAACGTCTGGTTAGATGTATTCAAGGTAAGACTTCAAATTATGATACGGATGTTTTTACACCAACCATTGATTTTATTGCAGAGAAATCAGGAATCAAATATGGCGTGGATGAGAAGAGTGATATTGCGATGCGCGTGGTATCTGATCATATTCGAGCGGTGGGTTTTGCGATAGCAGACGGACAATTACCATCCAACAATAAAGCAGGTTATGTTATCCGTCGTATTTTACGCCGTGCTGTACGTTATGCCTACACCTTTTTGGGATTCAAAACACCCTTTATTAACGAACTTATTCCAGTATTGGCGGCACAATTCAGTGGTGTATTTGACGAATTGATCCAACAGCAGGATTTTGTACAGAAAGTAATTCTGGAAGAAGAAGTTTCTTTTTTAAGAACCTTGTCCACAGGTGTACAGCGGTTTGAAAATTATGTGGAAGATCATGATGTTATCAATGGTGATTTTGCATTTGAATTATATGATACCTATGGTTTTCCAATTGATTTAACTGAATTACTAGCGCGGGAGAAAGGCTTGTCCGTTGATATGGACGGCTTTAAGCAGGCGCTTCAAATTCAAAAGGACCGTTCCCGGGCGGCGACAGCGATCGATACCGGTGACTGGGTTGTTGTTAATGATGATGAGGGCTTCGAATTTGTAGGTTACGATACATTGACGGCAAAAACAGAAGTCGTGAAATACCGTAAAGTTGTCGCAAAAAATAAGGAGCAATACCAATTGGTACTTTCTGTCAGTCCATTTTATGCTGAAGGAGGGGGACAAGTCGGTGATTCTGGTGAATTGATTTCGGAGGAAACAGGCGAAAAGATCTATATTACGGATACCAAAAAGGAAAATGGAATTTTCGTTCATTTTACCAATAAATTGCCATTGGACCTGAATGGAACCTTTATTGCAGAGGTTGACAAGGCCAAACGATTGGATACGGAGAATAATCACTCTGCAACCCACTTGTTGCATGCGGCACTAAAACAGGTATTGGGTACACACGTTAATCAAAAAGGTTCATTGGTGAATGCTGATATTTTACGTTTCGATATTTCTCACTTTGCAAAGATGAGTGAAGATGAGATCAAACAGGTCGAAGATATCGTGAATGCTAAAATCCGTGAAAATATCTCATTAAAAGAAGAACGGAATATACCTTATCAACAGGCTTTGGACTCAGGTGTCACGGCTTTGTTTGGCGAGAAATACGGTGATTTTGTTCGTGTGATTACTTTTGAAGACCAATTCTCCAAAGAACTATGTGGGGGTACGCATGTGAAAGCAACAGGTCAGATTGGATTCTTTAAGATTGTTTCGGAGTCTGCTGTGGCGGCTGGAGTACGTCGTATTGAAGCGATTACAGGGTCGCGTTCTGCAGCGGTAATCCGTGAGCATTTTGAATTGGTACAGCATTTGAAAGAACTCATGAATAATCCAAAGGATTTTGTATCGGCTTTGGGTAAAATCATCGATGAAAATGGAGCCTTGAAAAAAGAAATAGAGAAAAGCATTACCGAAAAATCTTTGGCGTTGAAATCAGATCTGGAGGCGAAAATCGAACAGATTGGTGATATCAACTTTTTAGCAACGCTGGTTGATCTTCCCAATGCAGAAGCGGTTAAAACCTTAGCGTACGCGGTAAAGGGCGCTGTCAATAATTTGTTCTTAGTTATCGGAGCTGAATTCGATGGGAAGCCAAGTTTAACTGTCGTTATTTCAGATGATCTAGCAAAAGAAAAAGGTTTAAATGCAAGCAATATCGTTCGTGATCTGGCAAAAGATATCCAAGGTGGTGGCGGTGGGCAACCTTTTTTTGCGACTGCAGGTGGTAAGAATCCTGCGGGACTAAAAACAGCCATTGAACGTGCAAGGGAATTTTTAAGTTAAATTTAACGTTGAGGATCGGACAATTAGGATACTTGAGGAATATCGTTCAAGCGCACTGAATGTTTCGTCTTTAATTTTATCCGATTAAATTATCCTGGCTATTCAAATCATAAATAGGTTTAATAACTGGGATAGTTTCATCCATTTACAATGAAATCGAGGGCACTATCAACCATTAATTGTTGAATATTTAGTGTTCATTAAAATTAGATACAATGAAGAAGGTGATTTTTTTAGCAATGGGCGTGGTTGGATTGATGTTTAGTTGCCAGAATAAAGAGCAATTTACTATTGAAGGTAATGTAGAAAACCCGGGTAACATAAAAGTTGTCTCTTTATACGAAGGTGATACTAAGCTGGATTCAATGTATTTTGGCGATAATAATAAATTTCAGTTTGTGCGCCAGGCCAGTCAATCGAGGCTGTTGTCCTTACGTGTTGGTAAAAACCGCTATGACCTGATTGCTTCCCCGGGTGAAACAATTTCTTTTAAAGCGGATTTGCATAAAGATGTCAACGACTATTTAGTTGAAGGATCTGAATTGTCGAAAACCATACAACCTTTCGCTAAAGAAAGAAATCACCGTGATTATATACAGGATTCCCTACAGGGTGTTTTCTCTAAATTGACAGCGAATTCTACTGCAGATGAAATAGAAAAGCTTCGCGCTGAATATAAGGCCAAATTCGCCAGTGAACTCCGCGCTTATACCAGCAAGGCAGTTGATTTTTCCAATAAGCACAATGATTTGACTGGATTCTATGCGATCTCAACATTAGATCCTGAAGTAGCTGAAGCTGAAATTATTGCTTATGCGGACAAAATTAAAGACGAATTTAGCGAAAATAGATATGTAACGCAGTTTAAGGAAGAAACTCAGAAGCTGAAGAAAATGGCTATTGGTCAGCCGGCGCCGGAACTTACATCTTTTACACCTTCTAACAAGGAAGTAAAGCTGTCCAGTTTCAAAGGGAAATATACTTTAGTGGATTTTTGGGCTTCTTGGTGTATGCCCTGCCGTCAGGAAAATCCGAACCTCGTCAAGTTGTATAATGCTTATCATTCCAAAGGTTTCGATATTCTATCTGTTTCATTTGACGATAACCCTGGTTCGTGGATGCGGGCTATTGCTGACGATAAACTTACGTGGACCCATGTGTCTGACTTAAAAGCTTGGACTTCACCGGTTGTAATTGATTATCGGGTGAAGGCATTGCCTACATCTTATATCCTCGATCCAAACGGTATTATCATTGCGAAGAACCTGCGTGGCGAGGAGCTAGCGGATTTTCTGAAGAAAACAATTAAGTAATCAATGTGTTATTGTTAATTGAAATATTACTTAATAATTTGGTAACATTAGATTAACCGATTGTTATCATTTTGTTCATATTTTAGCAAAAAAATAAGACAAATGAGTTCTTCGAAACAAAAGATTTTAATTGTTGATGACGAAAAGGATATCTTGGATTTAATTGCATTCAACTTAAATCGTGAAGGTTATCAGGTCTCTACAGCGCAAAATGGGGAAGAGGCAATACAAGTTGCCAAACAAGTAAACCCTGACCTAATCATCTTGGATGTGATGATGCCGAAGATGGACGGTATTGAAGCTTGTCGCATCATGCGCGCGATGCCTGAATTCAAAAGTACCTTTATGGTGTTTTTGACAGCCAGAAGTGAAGAATATTCGGAAATTGCCGGATTTCATGTTGGAGCAGATGATTATATCGCCAAGCCAATCAAGCCACGCGCTTTGATGAGCCGGATCAATGCAATATTGAGAAGAAATGCGTCGGATGAGTCTGATTCTTCAGCACAGGATAAAATCGAGATAGCTGATCTAGTTATCGATAGAGATTCTTTCTTAGTCTACAGGGGCGAGAAAAAAATTGTACTTGCCAAAAAAGAGTTTGAATTACTATATTTATTGGCCTCCAAACCAAATAAAGTTTTCACGAGAGAACAAATCTTAAAAAGTATTTGGGAAGATTCAGTTGTTGTAACCAACCGTACGATCGATGTGCATATTCGTAAGCTCCGCGAAAAAATAGGCGACGATTATGTGACCACGGTAAAAGGAGTGGGGTACAAATTTGATAAGGAATAACGCAAGAGGCTAAGGCCTCTTTTTTGTTTCCAGCCAAGATTTTCGCGCTTCTTTTCGTAAAAGTAGATATGCCTACGATCCACTAGGCATAAGGATGGGTATTCTCTGCTTTTTGTCGCCTTATTTGGACAACTCTTTGAACAGATAGCTTGATATCACGGCAACAAATCTTTACTTTTGACAGATACCAAAGTAAAGAGATCAACATGTCATCTATTCTTATAAAATCTGCGCAACTTGTTAACGAAGGTAAAGTTGAGGCCGCTGATGTATACATCAGCAATGGCCGAATCGAAATGATCGCACAGGAGATTAATCATCCTGCGGATCAGGAAATCAATGCTGAGGGGCTACATCTGTTTCCGGGATTAATTGACGATCAGGTTCACTTTAGGGAACCGGGATTAACATATAAAGCCGATATATGGCATGAAAGTCGCGCTGCGGTAGCAGGGGGGACAACCTCGTTCATGGAGATGCCTAATACCGTTCCCAATACCTTGACACAGCAACTGCTTCAGGATAAATATGATATTGCAGGAAGGAGTGCATTAGCCAATTACTCCTTCTTTATGGGGGCAGCCAACGATAACTTGGAAGAGGTGTTGAAAACCAATCCGCGTGATGTCTGCGGTATAAAGGTGTTTATGGGATCGTCCACCGGAAATATGCTGGTGGATAATGAAAAAGCACTAGAGGGTATTTTTGCCAACTCGCCTACCTTGATTGCTACACATTGTGAGGACGAAGCAACGATCAAGGCCAATCTGGTAGCATTCAAGGAAAAATATGGTGAAGATGGATTGAAGATTGAGATGCATCCGTTGATCCGCTCTGCGGAAGCTTGTTACTTGTCTTCATCCAAGGCTGTGGAGCTGGCTAAAAAGCACCATACCAGGTTGCATATTTTACACATATCAACAGCAAAAGAAATCGATTTATTTCGAAATGATATTCCATTAAAAGACAAGAAAATCACAGCTGAAGCTTGTATCCATCACCTTTGGTTTTCTGATCAGGATTACGCAACAAAAGGGAATTTTATTAAATGGAATCCTGCTGTTAAGACTGCCAATGATCGTGACCATATTCTTAAAGCGGTATTGGATGGGCATATTGACGTGATTGCAACAGATCACGCGCCGCATACAATCGAAGAAAAAACGCAGCCTTACGCGTCAGCGCCTAGTGGAGGTCCTTTGGTTCAGCATGCTTTACAAGCGTTATTAGATATGGTCAAAGCGGGTAAAATGACGCTGGAACAATTGGTTAAGAAGTCAGCACACAATACCGCAACATTGTTTCAGATCGAAGATCGCGGTTATATCCGTGAAGGCTATTGGGCAGATCTTGTGCTTGTGGATCTAAATAAACCATACACCGTTTCAAAAGAGAATATCCTTTCTAAATGCGGATGGTCCCCATTCGAAGGGCATACGTTTAGTTCAACGATCGAACATACAATCGTATCCGGTAAAGTAGCATTTTCTAAGGGAGAAATTATTGAGAAAGGAGCTGGCGAGCGTTTATTGTTCAATAGATAATTTATCGGAATATGCAGAAAAGGGCATTTATAAAATCAATTGCTTTGGGTGCAATGGCCATTCCGGTATTGGGGGCAGAACGATCTGTACAAATTGTGGAAGGGTTAACCGGGTCAGCTACTTTGCTTGCCAAGAGGTTACATCCTGGGGATACCATTGGTTTGATAACTCCAGCAGGCGTATTGGATGATGAAGAATCGATCATTATCGCTCGCGAGATCTTTGAAACATTGGGTTTTAAAGTGAAAGAGGGAAAACATATCCGTAGCCGCTATGGCAACTTAGCCGGTACAGATCAGGAGCGTATTGCCGATATACATGATATGTTTGCTGATAAGGCTGTCAAAGCAATAGTCTGTATAAGAGGGGGCTCGGGAACTTCCCGTCTTCTGGACAGACTTGATTATAAGATGATGGCCCAAAATCCTAAAATTTTGTTGGGCTATTCAGATATAACGGCGTTAATTCTGGCTTTGTACGCGAAAACCGGCCTTATTGCTTTCCATGGTGCGGTCGGTATAAGCACATGGACAAAGAAGCTTGCCGATGCATTTAATGCGCAATTTGTAGCGAATAAACCTGCAGTATTTGAAAACCCTAAATCAAAAGGGGATAATATTGTACAGACTAAAGACCGGATTGCCACAATTTCTCCGGGTACTGTCGATGGTGTACTGCTCGGTGGAAATATGACTGTATTGACCGGATTGTGTGGTTCGCCTTATCTACCCGACTTTAGAGACAAAATACTTTTTATTGAAGAGGTGGATGAAGATATGGAACGCGTTGACCGCATGTTTTGCCAGTTAAAAAATGCGGGAATATTAGCTGTGATCAAAGGTTTTATCTTTGGAAAGTGTACGAATTGCAAACCGTCAGGTGGCTATGGCTCTGTGACATTGGACCAGCTGTTCAATGATTATATCAAGCCCTTAAATGTGCCTGCTTATAGCGGGGCTGTCATTGGGCATATTGCCGAACAATTTATCCTTCCGGTAGGTGCAAAGGTGAGAATGGATGCATCGCAGGGAACGATTACTTTACTTGAGGCGGCCTTAAAAGATTAAGATGAATTTAATAAAAGAAGATTTTATCAAAGCCTTTTCTTTATATGAAGAAAAGGCTTTGCAATATAGACGATTCAAACATGCGGCTATTTTGCCGCTTTTGGAACGAAAAGTGATCCGTAAACAGCTTGTGATAGAGGAGATCGGAAAGTCAGTAGAAGATCGTTCGATTTTTAGACTGAAATACGGACAGGGGCCAGTAAAGGTACTGTTATGGTCGCAGATGCATGGCGACGAACCTACGGCAACGATGGCACTATTTGATCTGTTTAATTTCTTAAATGGGGAGGCGGATGGCTTTGATACCTTGCGAAAGGAGATAGCGGAGAAACTGACCTTATACTTTATTCCGATGTTGAACCCTGACGGTGCTGAGCGTTATCAGCGGCGGACTGCCATGGATGTGGATATGAACCGGGATGCGCGTGCACTTGCAACGGTGGAGGGCGGCCTGTTAAAAGCACAGGCGATGCTACTTAAGCCAGACTTTGCTTTTAATCTCCATAATCAGAATAATTACTACAATATTCCAGGCAGCGCTACTCCCGTAACAATTTCTTTGCTGGCTCCAGCCTACGATTATGCGAGAAGTGTGAATGTAGTTCGGGCAGATGCTATGCGGGTAATCGTGGGAATAAATAAGATATTGCAACAATTTATACCAAATGCTGTCGCGAAATATGATGATGAACATACCCCACGTGGTTTTGGAGACAATTTTCAAAAATGGGGGGCGAGTACCATTCTGATTGAATCAGGAGCTTGTGCTGGTGATCCTGAGAAACTGGAAGTTCGAAAATATAATTTCATTGCGCTGTTACACGCCTTTCAGGAAATCACATCGGGATCCTATCTAGTACATGATATAGCAGATTACAACGCAATTCCTTTTAATGACGAAAAGCTTCATGATGTTTTGATTCGGAACTTATCCATCGAAAAAAATGGTAAAAGGATGCTGGTGGATGTGGCTATTCGACAACATGAAAAAACGGTCGCGAGCGACTATTACGTAGAAGGAGTGATTGAGGATATCGGTGATTTGCAGGACTTCTATGGATATACCGATATGGATGTCGAAGGACTCCAATTTATTCCCGCAAAAATGTATACAGATCGGATATTTTCACTGGCAGAGTTAACCTTACCCGGTGTGGTTGAATTGTTGAAACAGGGCTATGGGGCGTTACAGATTTCTGATAGGCCCGAAGGTACACTAATGCATACTTTTCCGATTCAGATCTTAACAGATGTCAATTTTCAATATGCAGGTAACCTCTTTTTTGAAGGTCAAGCTGACTTTTTTATCGGCTCCGAAGATGGAATTCGATTTGCATTGATCAATGGTTACTTATTGGATCTGACGATTAATCTAGCTGAGCAAAATTTAAAAAACAAACTTTATCAACCTAATTACATTCAAAAAGGCCACTAATACTGGCCTTTTTGAATGTATTTAATCTAGTATCCGGGGTTCTGCTGTTCCTTCAACGTCGGATTGGCATTGATTTCGGATTGAGGGATTGGCAGGATATATTTTTCAAAAGTTCGGTCAATTTCCTTCGGACGGGTTTTGATCGTTAACCCTTGAAAGTCATCATTGAATGTGATTTTCTTATTGAGCCGGATCATATCCCAGTACCGATGCCCTTCACCGAACAGCTCTTTGCTTTTTTCATTGAGTATGGCATCTTCGTTGACCGTGGCCGAAGAGAACACAGGACGGTTCGGAGAGCGTTTACTGATAGCATTTAATAATTCTGCCGATTTTGCGGGATCTGCGCTTGGCTTTTTTAATGCCGCCTCCGCAGCGATGAGGTAAATTTCAGAAAGCCTGATTACTTTGATATTCACGGCTGTATTATTTGTGTTTCCTTTATCCCCGAGTGAATTTAGTGGTAAGGAGGTATTGGTATTTACACTACCTAGATTTTTATAAACGGCTCCCATGCGTGTTGCCGAACTTTCGTCTCTTCCCAAAATTGCCCAGCGCACATCATTGTTATCTTCTTTCATGCGATTGAGGTAATAATCACTTGCATAGAACATTCCACCCTGTCCACCCGTTCTTCTCATCAGGTAATAACCCAAGCTTGCTGTGCCTAAGTCAGCTTCGCCTTCGTTAATGCCAAGTTCATAGATAGACTCTGTGCCATACATGCTCGCCCAGGAAGACGCCCATTTCTCATTCTCATACAATTTATAGGTACCGCTTGCGATCACCTCATTTGCTTTTGAATAAGCATTTTCATAATCTGCCATTGTCAAATAAACTCTGCTTTGTATCGCTAAGTTCGCATAATAATTGATATACCCATTGTCAATAGCTTTATTTGCTCCAAGCAGCTCCTGGCCGGTTTTGAGATCTTTTAGGATCTGGGTATAGACTTCCGCTACAGTTGCTCTGGCTGGTTTATTGTTATAGGATGCCGGACTGATAACGATGGGAACCCCCCGAGAAGCTTTATCCTGTGTATATGATTTTCCGTATAAACGTACGAGGTCAAAATAGAATAGAGCCCGTAAAGTAAGTAACTGCCCCTGCGCATTTGTATATTGCGCTTTGGAATCTGTAGCTACTTGGTCAATTTTTTCTAATACGTCATTTGTTTGGGCGATACAATAATAAATCTGTGACCAGAAGCCCGAAAAGTTGTTTGTTTCCGCATCTTGATTAAATGAATACAGTTGATCAAGCCCTCTTCCTTGGGAATAAACCGTTAGATCGCCACCCTTGACCTCGCCATACAGTTCAAAATTTCGACCGTAATAACTTGATGAAGCGATCAGTCTGCTTAGCCCATTGATTCTATTGCGGGCATCACTGGCCCCATTAAGTGCTGTCCCTGCATCGATGGAATTGCCCGGCTCAACGTCTAGAAAATCCTTGCAGCTGCTGAAGGATGTTAACAAGGCCGCGGCTATAATAGATATTTTAAATATTTTCATTTTTTAAAAGATTATGGATTAAAAACCCAGTTCTATACCAAATGTGTAGGTTTTGCCTAGAGGCGTTTCCCAACCACGTGTTGCATATTGTCCAACCTCAGGATCGGCGATTTTATACTTGGATGCGGTTAATAGATTGGTTCCATTGAAATATACACGCGCATTACTAAATCCTATTTTGTTCAAAACAGTTTTAGGCAATCTGTAGCCAAAATTGATGTTTTTTAATCGCAGGAACGAAGCATCGTGTAATTGTCTGGAGCTATATTTTTGAGGGTCAGTCAGGTCGTTTCCGTCTAATTTTGGTAAGGTGCCGGATGTATTGTTTTCGGTCCACATATGCTCAAAGGCATATTCCGAGCGAATCCTTTCCCAATAGTAACCATCATCGGCTACATCTTTGAACGCTCCATCATATAGTTTGCCACCAAGTTTGTATATAAAATTGAACCCAAGATTGAAGTTTTTGTACTCAAAATCAGTATTTATACCGCCGCTGACATTGGGAATACCATTTCCGATGATTGTATAATCGGCTTGGTTAAAGTCATAAGTTGCTTTTCGACCATTGTAATCAAATATACCCGAACCCGTGTTGCTGTTATTGGTATAATAGACGTTTTTGCCATTGGTCGCGTCAACGCCTGCCCATTCGTAACCATAAAACGCGAGTGTCGACTGCCCTTCTCTATAAATAAATTGCGCACGCGCATCACCGCTCCCTTTCGTATCATTGCCCACTGAGCCAGTAGGATCATACCAGATAATATCCTGGTTGTCATTTAGCTTTTGGACTTTTGAGTTAATGAAAGCTGCATTTACATTGGCACTCCATCTAAAATCATCTTTTTTGATAATGTCACCTGCTAATTCAATTTCGATTCCTTTGTTATTGATCTGTCCTACGTTTCTCAATACCGTGCTGAATCCGGTTGTTTGTGATGTTGGGACATCCTGTAGTAGGTTTTTGGAGGTACGATTGAAATATTCTACTGACCCCGTGATTCTGTTGTTTAAGAAACCAAATTCCAGTCCGGCATTGGTGGTATAAGAGGTTTCCCAGGTAATATCCGGGTCTGGGTTAGAGACAAGGTTACCTCCCGGTTGTCCTTTATAATTGAAGTTGTTAAAGGATACAAGCCTTCTCCATCCAAAATTGTCTGTTGGTAAGGTTCCGTTGACACCGTAGGAGGCCTTAAGACGTAATGTACTGATTGCATCGTTTTCACGCAAGGAAGGAAGGCTTTTCAGACTATAAGCACCCGATATCGACCAAAAATCTCCCCATCGGTTTTTCGGACCTAGTTTTGAAGAACCATCACGACGATAGGAAGCCGCTAAAAAATAAGTATTGTCATAATTGTATTCCGCCCTTCCCAGGAATGACATCAGGTTATAACCCCAGCTATATGCATTGGCTTCAAACTTACCTGCCGAAGAAATGTAAGGAAGTTCGGCGGAACCCAAATTGCGACCTGTTGTGCGCATAAAATCCGTCTTATTTTTTTCGGCCTCAAATCCAGCAAGTAAGTTTATAGTGTGTTTGTCAAAAGATTTATTATAATTTATGGTATTTGAACTTACCAATTTCAGCATATTGGTGTTAAATTGGTGCACTACACCACCATCGCTGATACCATTGAAATGTTTAGCGCTATAATATAAATAGTCCTTCATGTCCGTATAATCATACGAGAATACAGTTTTTGCTGTCAGTTCAGGAAGAATTGTCCAGGTCAGGTTGCTGATAACACCTAGCTTATTTGTTTTTGAGTTGTTATCCCATTGCTGGTCATAATAATCCGCATTGTAGGCATAGCTACCATAGCGGTCTGTCCAGGCTTCACCCGTTTTATAGTTTGTAGGCCAGTATAATGGCCACAGGAGATTTCTGGATTGTAGAAAATAGTTCGATCCTGTATTGCGGGTGTCGTTAAAACCTTTTTTCTTGTTGTGACCGATATTGATATTCGTTCCAAATTCCAGGTTATCAACGATTTTTTGCGTTAGATTGAGACGACCTGAGATACGTTCGAAATCATTGACCCTAATTCTACTTTTATCTGTGGTGTAACCTAAAGAGGAAAAGTATTTCGTTGACTCGGTTCCCCCTGAAAGTGAAAGATTGTTGTCCTGATAGATTCCCGTGCGAAACAGCGCTTTATCCCAATCGTAATATTTGCCTTCACGGTTTTCAATTCCATCAGTCATTCCCAAAATGCTAACATTGCTCATTCTCAGGGGATCATTGACTTCAAATCGATAACCATGTCTGTTAAATTTGTTATTTAGCTGTCCAAGGGCGTAAGTACTGGCATCCCCATCGGTATAATTTACACCAGTTTTTGGATTGACGTTTGACGTGCGGTAATCATGAAATATCTGATACAGCATATTAACTTGATCCTGAGGCGAAGCTGTTTCGTAATTGTCTGTTGCCCAGGTTGGCGTAAAGCCAATGGAACTTTTAAAATTGACTGTAGGTTTTCCCGTTTTGCCCTTTTTTGTCGTTATTAAGATGACACCATTTGCTGCTCTGGAACCGTATAGGGAGGAGGCCGCCGCATCTTTTAGTACAGTAATCGTTTCAATGTCGTCAGGATTGAGATTTCCCATAACATTGTTTGATGTGTAGATGTAGTCCCCCATTTGGCCACCCGAGCCGGAATTGGTAGGAACACCATCTATGACATAGAGCGGTTCGTTCGAAGCATTCATCGAGCCTACGCCCCGAATACGAATGCTAGGTGTTGAGCCTGCCTGTCCAGAGGGAGTAGAAACTGTCAGACCTGCAACGCGCCCACTTAGGGCACTTTCAAATGATGTTGTAGGAACGTTATCTATGTCTTTGGCTTTTACTGTTGCCGCAGATCCAGTATATGTACTTTTTTTTGCTGTACCATAAGCGACAACCATGACCTCATCTAAAGCCTGTTCGCTACTTATAAGTGTAATACTGATTGTTTTTCGGCCGTTGACCTGAATCTCCTGCGCTTTATACCCAACAGCAGATATCAGGAGCGACGCATTCGAATTTGCATTTAGGTTGAATAAGCCTTGTTCATTGGTCGATGTTCCCTGGCTCGACCCTTTGACATTTATGGTAACTCCGCTGACGGGATTTCCATTGCTGTCTGTGATTTTTCCAGCAATCTGAATCTGTTGTGCATATAGAGACTGCATCGAACTACAGGCTATGAGACACAACGTTGTGAGCACATGTTGTTTCATATGAAAATGATTTGTCTTTTATAGGCCATATGGAATATCCAGTCGAGTTACATCAGTGTTGTATTTTTCAAACATGGATATTTCATAAAAGCTATGAATTGATTAATTTAGTTTGTTAATGTTTTGGTTGCTATTGGCCTTTGCTTACAATTGCTATAGCGAAATCAATGCAATGTTCTTCTTATAAGACAAAAAAACATTACATTGAATATAATCTTATTTTCTTAAAATTCCAATTCCCGGACGGTTCGGTAAGATGCAGTTGCCATCAATTACCGTCATGCCATCAAAGATATCGTTATCGATCAGGAGTGCCCCATCTAAATCTGCCCAATCGGTTAATGGTGCCAATTGTGCCGCTGCACTGATGGCACATGAAGTTTCGGTCATACAGCCGATCATTACTTTCATTTCAAGGGAACGTGCAAGTTCGGCCATCCGCTTGGCTTCACGCATACCGGTACATTTCATCAGCTTGATATTGATGCCGCTGTAGACACCTTTTAAGCCAGGTACATCAGCCAATCGTTGACATCCTTCGTCAGCAATAGTCGGTATTGGACTATGTGCCGTCAGCCAGGCATTATCGTCAATCTGTTCTTTGGGCATCGGTTGTTCTAGGAAAGCGACGTTTCGCTCAGCCAGCCAATGTGCCATTTCCAATGCCTGTTCCCGAGTTTTCCAGCCCTGATTAACATCGGCACATAAAGGACGATCGGTCACCTGGCGAATGGTGTCAATAATCATTTTATCGGTATCCAGTCCCAATTTTACTTTTAGAATCTTAAACTGATCTGCTTCAGCGACTTTTTTGCGGATCATATCCTCCGTGTCGATGCCGATTGTATAAGAAGTTGGCGGGATAAGATCCGGATTTAACCCCCATATTTTATAGAAAGGCTGGCCCATAACTTTACCAAGCACATCATGCAGTGCGATATCTATCGCTGCTTTGGCGGCCGTATTCTTTGTTGCTACTTGATCTACATAGTGCAGGATCTCTTCGGTCTGGAAGGGGGAGTTGAATGCTGATAAATCAATTTGATTTAAGAAAGCAATAACACTTTCCTGTGACTCACCAAGGTAAGGTGGCATGCTGGCCTCACCGTAACCGATAACACCTTCGTACTCCAACTCGGTCAATACCACAGGTGTTGTATTTCGGCTGTAGGAAGCGACGGTAAAAACATGGCGCAGTGTTAGCGTATATGGACGAAACCTTAACTTAAAGGTCCCAAAATCTTTGCTGATCCATTCAGATTGATTGCTCATCATGGTTTATTTGTTGATATAGTAATTACTTTCAGCGATTTTTTGAATTGCAGAATCCTTGGCACCTAAATAACGACGGGCAGCAACAACGGTACGTGTCTGAAAATCGTCGTAATCAGCAGCATCTTTTAGCATGCTGTTAATGCGAACCAATCCTGCAGCATGGATAAAAGCGCCATTGCCAATATAGAGCGCTACATGGGTTACACGTGCGTTGGGATTACTATTTTTGCCCGCAGCAAAGAAGAGTAAATCAGCAGGTTTCAGGTTTTTGATCGCTTTGTCAGGGTCAAAATGCCCCTCGCTATCCAAGATATCTATCTTTTCGCCCGCTAAAACCTGCTGTGATGCATCTCTAGGGATAACGAAGCCATTCATAAAGAAGCTTGTCTTGGTAAATCCGCTACAATCGACCCCTTTGACCGACGTGCCGCCCCACAAATAAGGTAGTCCCAACATGGTTTTTGCACTTGCGATAATATGGTCAGCGGTAGGATTACGCGTATCCAGCCAATTTTTTAACGTTAGGCCTTCAGATTTCTTGATATAACCTTTGCGGCCATCGGGGTAAGCGATTTCATAAAAACTGCCTTTTTGTCCAGTTAATTTCAAGATATCTCCGTATACAAGATCCGATACCCGTTGGCTTTTCTCATTGGGTTCGGAATAAGATTTTCCGAATTCAGTGGTATAGATCAACTTTTCTGATTGTCTCCAGTTGTCAATCTCGGCCTGATCCATGACAGCTATTGAAGATGCTGGCACCCAGGCAATATAACCATCAGGTGTACGTACCCGGTATTCACCGCTTTTCTTCTGTAGCAGGTCTACTTGTGTGCCCAATAAAACTTGGCTTGTCAGTTCCGCGGCATTATCCGGGGAGGTACGCATGTTGGCAACTGAAAGTCTGATTACCCCCACAGTTTTGCCATCAACACTAGCGTCCGGTAAAAGTTGAACTTGGATATTCGCGGATATTTCTTTTGCTTTTTGTTCGAGAACAAACTTAGCATCTTTTTCGGTTGTTTCGAGGATATATATATTTTGGGGAACATCCGCTTTTTGAATAGCCACAATTTTCGTTCTCCGATCAGGTGCAAATTCACGTTTTACGTTTTCTTGCAATTCTTTGATTTTGAAATAAGTGGTGGAATCTACTTGCTGTGCATGGCCATGACTTGTGCCAATAAGACTTGCACATGCTAAAATAGCGAATTTTAGTGTGTTTTTCATGCTGATTAGTTTGTTTCTAAAGATAGGATTAATTCACAATATAAATCAATGTTTGTTGTCGATTTTTAAGTGATTCGAGTACTGTGTTGCTAAAAAACGAACCTTTGGGCTTAATTTTAATTAATTTGTCTATTTGCTAAAACCATTTTGTATTATTGCTTATTGATCGCAAAACCACTGATTGTTTTTGAATCTCATTGCCAAAAAGCAGGTTGGCGATTGTGAAATGAGGTAGTGAACATTCAAAAAACGAATTATTCATGTTTGTAAAGTGCCGGACGGTAGAGGCAAACAGGTTATTAAAAGACAAATAGTTTATATATGAGTTCTAGACGTAATTTTATTAAGCAGGGTTTTATGGCTGCTACAGCTATAGGTACTTTGAGTGCATTTGATACAAAAGGGCTGACGATTGCATCCGATGATAAGGTGAAAAAATATCCGATTGTCATATCAACCTGGGATTTTGGGATAGCGGCAAATAAAGCGGCCTGGGAGATCTTATCGAAAGGCGGAAAAGCTCTTGATGCTGTCGAACAGGGGGTACGGGTACCCGAAGCAGACTTAAAAAATATGACCGTAGGCAAAGGCGGCTACCCGGATCGTGATGGACATGTGACCCTAGATGCCTGTATTATGGATGCTGATGGTAATTGTGGTGCTGTGGCTGGTATGGAAAAAATCGGACATCCGATATCGGTGGCCCGCTTGGTTATGGAAAAAACTCCACATGTCATGCTTGTCGGTGAAGGTGCATTGCAATTTGCGTTGGAAAACGGTTTTCAAGAAGAGAATTTATTGACGCCTGAGGGAGAGAAAGCCTGGAAGGAGTGGTTAAAGGAGAAGAAATACAAGCCTGTCGTTAATATCGAAAATAAAACTTTTGCTGCGGAGCGGCTGCCGGGTAATCAATACAATCACGATACCATTGGTATGCTAGCCTTGGACGCCAACGGAAATATCTCTGGAGCCTGTACAACCAGTGGAATGGCATTTAAAATGCACGGACGGGTGGGAGATAGCCCGATCATCGGAGCTGGATTGTATGTTGACAATGAAGTCGGTGGGGCCACTTCGACCGGGGTAGGTGAAGAAGTTATCCGAAATGTAGGCAGCTTTTTGGTCGTGGAATTAATGCGTCAGGGTTATTCCCCTGAAGATGCCTGTAAGGAAGCTGTGATGCGTATTGTGAAGAAAAAGCCTGCAATTGCCAAAGAGATACAAGTCGGATTTTTGGCGATTAACAAGAAAGGAGAGTATGGCGCTTTTGCATTGCAGGAGGGATTCTCTTACGCTGTTTGCGACAGTAAACAGCAGGATTTATTGATCAAAGGAAAACATTATTACCAGTAATTAGATATGAGATTTTAGATCTGAGATTGAGACAAAGGATCTAGGACTGAAAAAAAAGGTAGCAAGTATGCCCAGGGCTTATAAAACCAAAGTGTAATTACTTACTACTCAATACGCACTACTAAATATAGAATAGGTGTTTAAATTTGAGTATTAAATTTAATATTGATTATCTTTGTATAAGTGTCGTTAGCGTGAGAAAAATGAGATAACAAGTATGCCAAGGGCTTAAAAATCAAAGTCTAAATACTCAATACTCATTACTAAATACTATAAAAATATGAAAGCAACATTTGGAGGTGGATGTTTTTGGTGTACGGAAGTGATCTTCCAAAATACCGAAGGAGTGACATCCGTATTGCCCGGATATATGGGAGGTCATGTAGATCATCCTACTTATGAGCAGGTATGTACAGGTACAACCGATCATGTAGAAGTGGTGGAGTTGGAGTATGACGATGAGCTGGTCAATTATGAGGAACTGTTGAAAATTTTCTTCAAAACACATAATCCGACAACATTGAACCGTCAGGGTAATGATGTGGGTACACAGTATCGTTCTGTAGTCTTCTATCATAACGAAGAGCAGGAGATCTTAGCGAAAAACTTTATTGATGAATTGGAAAACGAGGATATCTATGAAAATCCAATTGTAACAGCGGTGGAACCGGCGTCAACATTTTGGCTTGCTGAAAATTATCATCATAATTATTTTAATGATCATCCTGAGAACCCGTTCTGTTCGGTGGTCATTGCGCCGAAACTCCAAAAATTCTTAAAAGAATTTAAAGCCTAAAGGTTTTATATGGAGAACTGTGCATCAAGAACAGCGAAGATGACACATTGTTTATGAGAAGGAGGAGGGAATCGACACAAAGTCTTGTGGCCACCTTTGGGAGCAATCTCGGATCAATAATAGAAAAGGCTCGAATATCATATTCGAGCCTTTTCTTATTCGGATTACTTATTGGAAAATGCTGTTAAAACATTTCCATTTGCCCCTTGTCATCAATTTGGATGTCGTCAGGATTAGTGATTTCCAATTTGATATCATCTTCTTTTTTATCTTTAGCGATATCTGCTGATATTTCATCAGTTGCTGCATCAGATTTGGTTTCTTCGGATTTTGTTTCGCCACTTTCTGAAGCGACTTCTGCTTTTTCCTTTCCTTTTTCACTTAGATCTTCATCAGCTGTGATCAAGGTGACAGATTTTACGGTATGGAAGGACAGGCGGTTGCCTTGTGCTTTTATACCCTTTATGTCAATAATCTCAGTCAACGGTTGTTCCAGTGTTTCCTCCGTTTGTGATTTACCTTTCAGGATGTCCAATTTGACCGTAGGCTCAGCAGCATTGCTCATAAGCACTAATTTTGAACCGGCTTCTTCGTTGATAAACGAAATACGTTTGCCAATGGGCTGGTCATCAAATTTAAAACGTTTGACAAAATAAGTACCACTCTTACCATCTTGATGTACTACGGTATAGATATGTTCCGGGTAGAATTTTTCTATACGGATCATTTTCTCATCAAAGTGGTTGCTCAGGTCGAAGTTCGATAACTCGTAGCTGCCATCGGAAAGCACAATTAATATTTTATCATCACCATCAAATTCTCCTAAATACTGGCCGCGTTCATCGGCATTCAGACGTTTCATGATGGTATCATACCAGATTTTTCTTCCGGCGAGAGTGGAAATACCTGAGCTTTTAAAGGCAATTTTCTTGACGGGATATTTAGAAACAATATTCCCTTGGGAAGCGCGACCTTTGATGGCAATTTCAGCGAAATCCATATCGAAATTCAATTTACGTAATTTCGTGTGTGGTTTGAGCTGTATATTGACCACTTCGGCTTCACCATTTGGATTAGCGGTGAAATATAAAACCTTTGATCCTTTTGACCCTTTGGATACATCATATTCCTTATCGCGGGTAACGCCGACAACAGAGAAACGTTTGATATAACTCGTACCGGTTTCCCCTTCTTTATAGATCACGTTGTATATGGTACGTTCGTCACCTTTTTTGAAGACCGCTACGTGGATAATCCCTTTTCCGACAAATACTTTATCCTGGATTTTGCTGACGACATATTTGCCATCTTCGCGGAATACAATGATATCATCGATATCTGAGCAATCACAGACAAATTCATCTTTCTTCATTCCAGAGCCGATGAAACCTTCTTCGCGATTGACGTACAGCTTTGCATTGGCTAACGCAACTTGTGTTGCCTCAACTTTATCAAAGATACGTAATTCAGTCTTGCGCTCGCGATCTTTGCTGTATTTTTCACGTAGTTTTTCATACCATGCAATGGCATATTCCGTCAATTGACGCAAATGGCGCTTAACTTCCTTGATTTCATTTTCGAGCGTCTTCATCGTTTCGTCAGATTTTTTTACATCGAAACGCGTGATACTACTCATTGGTTTATCGATCAGTTTCTTATAATCCTCAGGAAGAATTTCACGATAGAACTGTTCAAAGAATGGCTCAAACAAGCGATTTAAAACCTGCACGACAGTGTCAAAGTCACCGGCATTTTCATAATCGGCGTGTTTGTACATCCCCTCTTGGATGAATATTTTTAATAGGCTATTGAAGAATATTTTTTCCTGAAGATCATTTAAACGGATCTCCAGTTCCCGCTTCAATAAATTTTTGGTGTTTTTTGTGTTTTCAATCAAGATGTCATTGACACTCATAAAATGAGGTTTCTCATCCTTGATGACACAGGTATTTGGCGAAATGGAGACCTCGCAGGCCGTGAATGCATACAAGGCATCTATAGTAACATCGGGCGATATTCCCGGCGCTAAATGCACGATTATTTCAACGTTTCCAGCTGTGTTGTCTTCGATTTTCTTGATTTTAATTTTGCCCTTTTCATTGGCTGTCACTACACTTTCGATCAAGCCTCCTGTAGTAGTGCCAAAAGGAATTTCTGTGATCGCCAGGGTCTTTTTATCCCGTTCCTCGATTTTAGCGCGTACCCGGATCTTTCCACCGCGTTGTCCTTCGTTGTAATTGGATACGTCGGCCATACCACCTGTCGGGAAATCGGGAAGAATATTAGGACGTTCGCCGTTCAGTACCTGAATTGAGCCATCAATAAGCTCAATAAAGTTGTGCGGCATAATCTTGGTTGCCAACCCCACAGCAATACCTTCAGCTCCCTGGGCTAAGAGCAATGGAAATTTAACAGGTAAAGTGACTGGCTCACGGTTACGTCCATCGTAGCTCTGTTGCCATTCTGTTGTTTCGGGATTGAAGACAACTTCATTCGCAAATTTAGAAAGTCGTCCCTCAATATAACGTGGCGCTGCCGCCGAATCACCCGTGATTGGGAATCCCCAGTTACCCTGACAATCGATCAGGAGGTCTTTCTGTCCCAATTGAACCATGGCATCTCCGATGGAAGCATCTCCATGCGGGTGATATTTCATGGTATTACCAATCACATTGGCAGCCTTATTATATCGTCCATCATCCATTTCTTTTAGGGAATGGAGGATACGACGTTGTACGGGTTTCAAGCCGTCATTTATATGGGGTACAGCTCTATCCAAGATCACATAGGACGCGTAATCCAAAAACCAGTTTTCGTACAGCCCAGACAAAGGTATTGTCTGACTTCCGCCCTCTGTTTTTCCTGCTCCTAGTTCTTCTTGATTATCTTCCGTTGGGAAGTTTGTTTCGTCACTCATTTACTCAGCAATAGATTAAATTGTACAATACAGAAATGTTCGAAATTTTATTTTATTCGAACGTGTAAAAATACAAAACCATTTTGTTTTATCCCAGTGAAAGTATAAAAAGTTAAAAAAATTAGTTTTTAAAGCTAACATAATTAGTTTAGAGCGGAGTGTTCGACCAAATCATACCAATAACAGGGGATATTCCAACGGTCAAAATCAAACTCTTCGGTGACCTGAAAACCCACTTTTTCCAATACATGCCTTGATCCTTTGTTTTCGATATGTGTAATGGCATGGAGTTCAAAATGAGTCAGGTGCTCGCGATAATACTGCATACAGGCTAATGCTGCTTCAGTGGCATATCCTTTGCCCCAGGATTCTACCCTGAAACGATAGCCTAGATCCAGGAATCCGATACGTCCATTTTCCAATTCATCAATATATTTAAATCCCGTCCAGCCGATCCATTGATTGCTTGATTTTTCAATAACTCCCAGCCGGCCAATACCATATTTTTCATATTGTTGCTGAATGAGAGCGATCGCTTTTTCCATTTCTTCGCTGGATTGAACCGGCTCTTTATTGAGGAAAGTATGTACCTCAGCCTGCGAATCCATTGCAAAAAAATAGTCTCTATCGTCCATGCTTATCGGACGGATGATTAGGCGTTCGGTTTCTAATGTTGGTAGGTATTTTTCCATCTGGTATATCATAGGTTTTAGCGGGGTTTAAAGCCACAGTTTATCAATATCTTTTTTCAATATTTTCTCTTTCATTTCTTCTTCAAAATCACCGAACTGCTCTTTTTTAACAGTCTTGCTGATCCGGCCTCCTTCCAAAACTAATATCTCATCACAGGTATCCTTTAGTGTCGAAAATATATGCGATGAAATCAGGATGGTTTTGCCCATTGCTTTAAGACGTAGTATGATTTCGGTCAGGATAATACTGCTTTGTAGATCGATTCCGTTAAAAGGTTCATCAAGAATGTAGAAACTGTTGTCCTGGAGCAGGGTCGCTGTCAGTGCCAATTTCTTTTTCATTCCTGTCGAATAAGAACTCGCATACTCCTTTAATGGTAATTCGAAGATATTCTTTTCATTGAGATTCTTAATAGATTTTCTACGGGCGTCAGTAAGGAAATAGATATATTCTTCACCCGTCATTTTTGACAAAAAATAAGGATCTGAGGTGAGATAGCCTAAATGGTTTTTTAATGGCTGTAGGTTCGATATGATTTTTCCTGAAGCTGTTTCTAAGCCTGCAATACAGCGGAATAAAGTTGTCTTTCCAGCACCGTTTTCACCTACGATACCATATACTTTTGCGTCCTCAAAAGTGAATGTAACCTCATGCAGGACCTGATGCTGGCCAAAGGATTTACTAATATGAATAAGCTCGATCATAAATAGTTTTTAAGATTTTTGAGGGCTTTAACGTAATAAAAAGGCAAAAGGGCTAATATTAGGGGATAGAAGCTAAAACACAATATCAGCACAAAGACTTCAGGGAAATTGATTTCACGCGGATAAGCAACATATTTTAAGGTAATGGCAAAAGGAAGCAAAAAACAGATACCACCCAGGACAATTAATGCATTAAACCATGCAGATGGAAAACGAACAGTATAAATCAGTAGCATCGGGAGTAAAAATAAAAGACATTGCAGCAGTCCACGTCTAAATTTGCGCAGTAGAAATCCAGCTGGTGTTTCTCTACTGTTCCATAGATAAAAGACAGGTTCAGGCAACTGATAATAGAGTATGCAAGTCAGAGCTACACCGCTTACACAAAATAGAACAAGGTTGGGATTCGTGACATAAAAACCAATTGCTGCCAGTAGATACAAAAGGAGAATCAGTAGGTAACTCCTTCGGAATCCAATAATAAATTCAAAGGGTTTCTTTGCGAAGGGAGTAGGGATAGATTTACCAAAAGCTTTAAAGGTCAAAAAGGCAAATATCAGTGCCAGCACAACGAGCACGACCGCATAGAGCCAAAGACTTAGAGATAGCAATATAGTAATGGATGGCAAGGTCACTATCGCATTTTCCAGTAGCCTGATGTTGTAAAAATCTTTTTTACTAAACGTATTTTTTAGAAAATCGTTCCTGTTTCTCTCGCTTAGGAGAAACAGCAGCTGAAAATTGCTTAGTATTAAAGCATAGCTTCCAAAAACCGGGTACCGCAGTAACAGGCAGTAAGCAAGATAATTCGCTGCCAATAGCAAAAATGGAGCAACAGCCATTGGAAGCCCCGTAGCTTTAAATTGACGCGCCAGCAATTTATATTGAAGCTTTAAATAATTATTTATCATTTGCTATTCGCTTATCAATAGTCCTGCAAGTGATGCTATCATGACCTTGTTAGTCTGCTAATTATCATAACTATAGGTCGGATGATTTGTATTGTGAACTTTTTTCGAAGTTATGAAAATCTGATGAAAAAGATGATACGCTGATCGCTGCGAGCAGCAACATGTCCAATCTCCTATCATTAATCTTATATTAAAAACTAAGATTTTCTTTGCCAATTGAGCATATAAAATAAGGCGATCAAGAGCACGAAAGCGTTTGCATACATAATTCGTGGAATGCGGAGGATGATGTCAGCATAATACAGTCCGGCGAGGAGAGCCCCCAGACCAATTCCTGCTTCAAGCGAAATATACATGGTCGCGACTGCTTTGCCCCGATGTTCCGGGATACTCAGGTCGATGGTCCAGGCATTAATAGCCGGAGAAAGAATACCTGTGCCTATACCATAAATACTTGCCCCGGTCATTAGGCCGATAAAGCTGTCTTCTAGGCCGATGACAACTAGTGCGATAGCGATAATCACTAAGCCTGTGATAATCACTTTTGGCCTCCCGTAGCGATCGGAAACCTTTCCCGAAACAAAACGTATCATGACGGATGCGATCGTGAAGGCCAGAAAGAAAAGGCCCTTATTTTTAAGTCCTAGATGCTCACTCCAATCGGGGATAAGCGTAAGGATCACACCGTAGGCAGTATAGGATAAAAATGTAACTATTCCAGCGGGGAGCGCGCGCCATTCTATAATATCCTTTCGGTTTATTTTGAGCATGGAAAGGTTGAATTTCTCCTTTTTAACTAAGGTCTCCTTCATATTGATGACGATCAGGATTGATAACAATGCCATGAAAGATGATGAGTAGAACATGACATTAATCCCAAAAGCGTCAAAAATTGCACTCCCGATCGCGGGACCTACTGCTGTTCCGATGCTGAATGCAAGACCATGCATACCCAAGGCCTCGCCCCAACGTTTTTGAGGGACAAGATCCGCGACATAAGCCGAGGTTGAGGTAGGTTTAAAGCCAGTAGAGAATCCGTGGATTAATCGCAGAAAGAGAAAACCAGCGACAGTAGTTAAAATTGGATAGAGAAATCCGCAGATAAAACAAACAATAGATCCGATGGCCATGACCGGAACCCGGCCCCAGCGATCAGTCAGTTTACCGCTAAATGGTCTTGAAATACCCGCGGTTAACGTAAATAATGCTATGATCAGGCCTTTATATTCAGCTCCACCCATACTACTGAGGTAATTGGGTAGCTCTGGAATAATCATGTTGAAACTCGATGAAAATAAGAGTGAGCTCAGGCAAAGTAAAATGAATTGAAGCGTATAGATGGATTTCTGTTCCGAAGGCATTTTAAAACAATTGTCGTGCGTGAATAATCTTCAATCAGACAATATCGCGAAAAACACAGATGCTTTTTGAAGAGTTGGTCAAAGATACATTTTTTTGAACGATTAACTGTTTCTATAGTAACTGTTGCCGGGCGATTTCACTGCAGAATACCGTTGTTGCTACAGCAACATTCAAAGATTCTGCTTGACCGATGCGAGGTATGGTTACCGCTTGATCTATTAAAGCTAATATCGCTGTACTAATGCCATTGCCCTCGTTGCCCATGACGATCAATCCTTCTGCGCCCCATTCGGTTTGGTAAATGGATTGTCCATTGAGAAGTGCCCCGTAGACAGGTAAGTCTGTTGAGGAAATAAATTCATGCAGATCCACATAATAAATCTGTATCCGTGACAGTGAGCCCATTGTCGCCTGTACGACTTTTGGATTATAGGCATCGACTGTCCCAATAGAGCAAATGATGTGTTTGATCCCAAACCATTCTGCTGTACGGATAATGGTTCCTAAATTACCCGGATCCTGTACGTCATCTAGCACTATATTGTAACAATTCCTTAGGTCATTGACCTTGATTTGTTGTTGTTTAGGGAGCTTGACCAGGGCAAGAATACCTTGTGGAGATTTTAAGGTACTAATCTTTTGAAATTCAGTCTCGGTCAGTTGATACGATTTTATATTATGCGAGATTTTACCCACTTTTGTGTTTGCGTCGTCTGTATAAAAAATGGATTCAACCTGGTAACTCGATGAGATAAATTCCTGCACTGATTTTATCCCCTCAACGATAAATAAACCATGTTGTTTTCTATACTTTTTATTTTGTAGAGACGTTAATAGACTGATTTGCGCTTTTGACAACATTTTTATTGATGATTAAGTACCCTCGTTTTATCGGATTTGCAAGTATAATGCTTTTGACGCTATTTTTTGCATCTTGCCGATCTTCAAAATATATAGAAGACGACCAAGCCTTGGTTACAAAAGTACAGATTTCTGACGTTCCACCCGCATTGAAAGAGTCTTCCGAAACCTATATCTCCAATCAGATAAGACCAAATTCGCGTGTCAATCTATTTATTTATAATACTTTCAATACCAAAAAAGGACGTTATAAAACGAAGAAGATTCGAAATGTTGGCGAGCCGCCACATTTGTTGGATTCGGCAATGGTTGACCTCTCAGCCAATCAGATCAGACGTTTTTTATTTACCAAGGGATATTTTAATGCCAAAGTCAGTCCCGAGATTAAGGTAGAAAAAAAGAGGGCTCATATCAATTTTAAAGTTGATGAGGGCAATGCGTATCAAATCAGAAACATTGAGCGTAAATTTGAAGATGGGGATGCAAAATGGTTATTTGATCGGGATATTCTGCCAAAAACTAAAGTCAAACCTAATACTCAATACGACGCTGCCAAATTATTGGATGAACGCGAAAAGCTATATGTTGTCATGCGCAACAATGGGTATTACGATTACTTACGACAATATATGCGTGTGGGTATTGACTCTACGTTGAGCGGTAATTTAATCGACCTAAAAATAAATGTTGAAAATCCGAGTGATTCAACGATACATAAAAAGTATCAAATTGACAGTGTATATATGACTATTAGGAATTATGGAACAATGTCAAAGAAATCGCCCCGTCGTATAACCGATTCGGCAAAACGGCTTCTGTTTATAGATGAGACCAATAGTTTCCGCTGGAAACCTTTGGAACGGTATATGTATTTGCGGTCTGGCTATTATTATTCTCTGGCTGAGGAAAACAAATCTTATGATAGACTGTATGAGATGAATGGTTTTCGGTCAGTGAAAATACAGTTCGTCAAAAAAGATTCCAATAAACTTGATGTACACTATGATTTTGTTCCGCGACCACGTATGGGCAATCAGATTGAAGGGGAGTATACCTTTAGCTCGGGTATGAGTGGTTTTAATATTGGAAATACGTTTTCACAACGTAATATTTTTGGTGGTTCGGAGCAATTGGAAGTGAAGCTGCGGTACGGGGTATTGTTTGATCCACGTTTGTCGGGCGGGCTTTCCAGCAAGATATTTAACAATGATTTTCAGGCGGGGGTGAATTTGGTGATTCCACGCCTTATGGTGCCGTTCAATATTAATCCAGGGGGAAAATATGGTTTACCCAAAACAACCTACTCGATGACTCTTCAGTTATTTGATCAGGATCGGACTTATTCCAACCGCTATTTTACAACTTCACTGAATTATTCCTGGTATGAAACAGAGAATAAGTATCACAGTTTTACGCCGATAGTGTTGGAATATAGGGATGGAAGATTGGACTCGAATTTTCGGAAAAATCTTGAGCAAGGCGGTTATCAGCTGTATGTACGTAGCAATGACCGTCAATATTTTGGATTGGGTACCCAATATACTTTTATTCTGAATGGGAAGAAGCTGACCAGCAAAGAAGATTTTCAATATTTTCGTGGAACGGTGGATGTGAGTGGTAATATCTTGGACCTGATCAGTAGCTTGGCGAAATTACCTGCTAATGCTGATGGCGAGAAAAAGATCTTTGGAGTGCCATTCTTGCAGTATGCGAAAACAGAACTTGATTACCGTTTGTATCGGAATTTGGGCGGCAATAGACAATTTGTTTTCCGGTTTAATCCGGGGATCGCAATTCCGTATGGAAACAACTCCAAGTTATTGATATTCGAAAAGAGTTTTTATAGTGGGGGGATGAATGGAATCCGGGCCTGGCAGGCGCGCACACTGGGGCCAGGCGCCTATAATCGACAAAGCCTAAGTGAGGACCTGCGTCTGAATTTGCGCAACTTGGATCAACTCGGCGAGATTAAATTGGAAGCAAATGCTGAATATAGATTTCGCATCTTAAATAATTTTTTAGGGGCCAAAATGAATGGGGCGACCTTTGTTGATATGGGGAATGTCTGGCGGCTGAAGAAAGACGAAGAGTTAAACCCTGGTGGAGAATTTAAATTCAATAAGTTCCTGGGGCAGGTGGCCATCGGTACCGGCTTTGGGCTACGTTTTGATTCAGATTACTTTGTGATCCGCCTGGATGCAGGATTAAAGGTAAAAGACCCGCAATTTTCCGGTAGTGATCAATGGGTAATCAAGCATTTCTTTGATTCAAAAGAATTTAAGCAGCAATATTATGACACCCATAGACCCGATCGATATAATTTTATACAGTACAATTTTGGGATAGGCATGCCGTTCTAGTGAGTCGCGATTTTACAAGGCGGCTTAGCTTTCCAGGCTTACGGTCCCGAAGTCAATTATCACCCTAAGAGGTTCTTTAAACTGGAGAAAATTGATTCAAATATCTTGCTTAGATCCAGCCCCTGTGAATGATTGAATATAAAGAAAACAATTGCTAGTGCAATCGCGGTCATGATCACTTTTTTAAACATATAGGCGATGCCCAACACAATCGCGGGGATAATCAGAAACATCAATCCGCTGATGGCAAAGGGAGAGAGTCCACTGTCTGTCTTGTAGATATAAAACAGTCGGCCTTTGGATTTCTCCTGGTTCTTGTGATTAAAAAATACAAAAGTAGAGGATTCTATTTTTTGATTTGGCACTGCGACGCCATCGTGAAATTGCAGTGGTTGAGAGAAACCGTTGATAGTAAATAGGTAGTTTCCATTGATGGTCTCATTTGTATTACCTACTGAATCTAATGCAACAACAGCCAATTTTCCATTTTTGGAAAGGTTTTCTTTTACGACAAAGTCTTGGATATTCTGTTGTTGGGCGCTTGTCCAGAAAGGTATCAGCAATAGAAAAAATATAAGCTTTTTCATCTTATTATATACTTTTTAATTTTAATTCACCTGTTGCAACAGGTTTGTCTTATTCCCTTATATCCAGATGTACGAAGGAGATAAGGGAATACCGGATCTGTTGAAACAGATCCAGTCAAAATGAGAATGCAATTTTAGGAAATATAATCTTCTTTTGGAAATCTTAAATTATTTGATAGCTGTATTATCGTATTTATTGTTTTTTCGTCAGCCATATTGGGTGTTCTTGTCAATCTAAAAGATTATTTAGTCCTTCTTTGTTGAATAATAATTGACCTATTTGCAGATTAGACCATCCTGTTTTCAATACATAAGAAAAAGCGGGTGTCTCTTCGACAATCTTGCAGTCTATATAGTAGGGACTGACATGGACGTTGGCTTCTGCGATTTTCTGCCGTAATTCAATTATATGTGTAGAGATAAAGAAAGTAGAAGTAGCAAACTTTTGAAGACCCTTGATTGTTTTTACACTTATAGCCAGTGCATCTTCATAGTTGGTCCCCTTAAATAGCTCATCGAAAATAGCGAAACATCGTTTACCCTCATGCGCTTGATGAATAACGTTTTTCAATTTGATAATTTCGTTCATAAAATGACTATAACCATTTTTTAAATCATCGCTGTGATTAATTTGAATCGATACATGATCATAAAAAGGAATGGTTCCCGCGCTGGCAGGCATAGCTAATCCCAAATGAGTCAAGTAAACGCATAATCCGATGGATTTAAGCAGCGTTGATTTTCCGGACATGTTTGCACCTGTAATAAGTACGATATTGTTTTTTATGACGATATCATTTTTTACAGGATTAGATAGCAAAGGGTGATATAGTTCTGTGAGTTGAAAACAATTTTCATTCATTGTAGCGAACTGAAAATTGTTTTTATAAATTGCTTTCCCGATTGATAAATAAGCTTCGAAAAGAGCTAGTTTCTCAAAAAATAAAAGCGTATCACCATTTTTACGGTTTTCAGAAACAATAGCATTTAGCTCCTGGATGGATGTATAGCCTAGTTTACCTTTACGAATTTTGGATAAATAGTGTTGAAGTTTGAAGGAGTGGAGATAGTTTATGACAAACCTAAGATCCTCTTGATATTTATGGGGAAATTCTTTGAGTTCAATATTTCCTGTGAAATCGTTTTCAATCTTGGATAAGAAGTTAATTAGTTGCGCATACTCGCCCAGTAAGATGTTGTTCTTCTGTTTTTTTAATTTGTAGGTTAGAAAATCTACTTTTTTTAGGTCTCCTAATGGGAAATGACATAAGAACTTATGTGAATCCGCATATTCAATTTTGGGGTAATAGTAGTCATTCCAGCGTGATACGGACAAAATAATTTGTTTTAGGATTGCTTGTCTATCGTTGATCTGGGCGATAGATGATAATGGATTTTGTAGAAGTTCGTAGAGCGCCGAATGACTATCTGAGTTTAATGTATAATCAAATAAGGGTAAAATGTCTTTTGATAAAAATAAATCTTGTGTATCATTCATAATTGCACTATGCTTATTTAGAGTGTCTATGCTGATTTTATTCCTTCATTAGATCTTCGATCAGTTGAAGTTTTACAGTTTCTAAGATCCCTTTTGGATCATCAATGATTACTTTTCCAAAGATATCCTTTTTAATAGACGCATGATTTCCATTGTTATCACTGGCTTCATAATTTCCAAATATATCCTTTCTTACAGAAACACGGCTCCCTTTGTTATCTTCAATTGTTTTGCCTCCCAATATGTCGGTTCTAATGGTCGTACTTTTACCGGTATTACTTTCAATAGTCAGGTTTCCTAAAATATCCTTTGATACACGACTGCTATTTCCTTGACTGTCAATAATGTCTAAGCCACCAATAACATTTTTAGATACGGAGGTGTGGTTGCCACTTGCATCAAGGATATCTAAACCGCCGAAGATATTTTTTGAAATAGTAGTGAGGTTGCCGTGACTGTCACGGATCTCCAAATTATCGAGGGTATTTATGGAAGCAGTGGATGGGCTCCCGTCCTGATCAGGAATATCAAAATCGCCACTTATATTTTTTCTGACCGTTTTTTCCTTTCCGTTGTTATATTTTACGACTATATTGCCGGAAAAATCCTGTTTTATCGATGTTTTAAGTCCGTTGTTATCCTTTTTTGTATATCCGTCCCAGTGGTCTTTACTATATTTGACACTTTTACCCCAGTTGTCTGAAACAGTTACTTCTCCCCAACTATCGGTTTTTATTTTAATGGAGCTTTTATCTAAGCCTTCCGAAACAGCTAATTGTGTAATATACTTTCGGATATTATCAGAAAGCGTATCAGTTAACTGCTTAGAATAGTTTTTGTGGTGAGAAGGACCAGCTTTCGCGATCATTGTTGCTGAAAATAACAAAGCAAAACTAAATAGGGTATATAAGCGTTTCATGCGGCTGTGATTTATGATTAAGATACACTTTTTTGACAAGAAAATGAAAGGAATGATTTTCACTTGTTTAATCTTAGCAGATGAAATCTCGGGCTCTTTCAAAAGTGTTTTCCAGTCTGTAAAGTTGGATTATTATCTTGTAAGTGAAAAATAAACCGCATTGTTCTGTTTAAATTTTCTATATTTAAATGTCAGAGAAAAGAATTTATAATACGTTAAGAAAAAATGTTTAAGCATTTAAAATACATAGACGGCACATCGGATAAATTTTGGGAAGTACAAACAGTGGGTGTCACCCATACAGTTACCTATGGTCGAAACGGGACTGCTGGACAAAGTAAAAGCAAGACTTTTGATTCAGAAGAAGCTTGTCTAAAAGATGCAGAAAAGCTAATCGCTGAAAAGACAAAAAAAGGTTATTCAGAAGATGGAACTGTTGATGCAGAGCCGAAGATAAAAGGAGTAAGCTCAGGGAAAACTACCACTAGCGGCGAGCGAAAACAGGAGGCTGTAGTTGCAATGAAAAAGCTTATCAGTGCAGGTGGAGTGGAAGATATCATCCCTTTTCTGGAGGAGTATTCCAGTGGCAACCTGGAAGTTTTAAAAAAAGAAATTCGGGCGGCAAAGCGATATTGGCTCGATTACAGTGACCTCTCCAAAGATCCTGAATTTAAAAATAGGGCACAGTACAACTGGGGGACACGCGGCACAAAGGAGCAACAGCGTACGGTAAAATTACTTGCTCTAGCTACATTTTCTGGTTCAGATGCAGCCAACTGGGATATTTTTCACGAACTTTTGAACCAGGCAAGGAGTAAGGATGTGATGCAGATCCTAGCTTATGCCAAGCCCAATTGGTTGGGTGGATATTTATTACAGTTAGTGCGTAAAAATGAATGGCAGCGGATTAATTATAACGATCTCCGTTTTTTGGAGCAAATGGGGCACATTGATTTTGAACCGGAACTTTATGCTAGTTCGATTTCTGGTTTTAATAATTATGAATCAAAAAAGTTATTTGAACAACTTACAACGGATGAATTGACAATCCACCGGGATATTCCTTTGGTATTTTCCTACGAAACAGGTATTCAGAATGCCTACTGGGATTATAATTATCAGAATACGGTCAATGAACTGCTATGGGATAAAGTGTTCGATAATTTGCTTGAAAGCGGAAAAATTGACCCTGCACTCATTATTGAGGGGGCGTTGGAAGCACAGACCAAAAATTGGAATAATAATCTGAAGGGCTATTTCAGAAAACTCATCGAGCGGATGAAGCTTTCCGAAAATACAGTGATTGCATATCAGCAGAAATTCTTCCCTTTATTGCATGCCGAACATAGTGCTGTGATTAATTTTGCGGTGGAATATTTGAAACCATTCTTTGGCCACAATGATTTTCAATTACCTGAGTTTTTAGATTGGGCCGAAGCTATCTTTATGCGAAGCGATGTTAAAACGAGCCTCAAAACTCTTCTGATACAATTTGATAAACTGTTGAAGGAAAAGCCAGAATGGCAGGAACGATTTGTTTCGCTCGCTGCCGATATCTTTATGATCTCGGATTTACAGTTACAGGAAAGGGCAAGTAAGTTTATCCTCAAATATCAAAAAGAACCTTTGGATGAACTTTCTGCTAAGTTGCTGCTTTATAAACCACAGATGATGGGAACAATCGCTACTGACCTCAGCTACTTGGTACAGGATGAAGGTTATTCGGAGGAAGAGATACTTGCCGAACTTCATGGCGAAACACAGGAACAGTATAGGTATCAGCCTATAAACGTAAGACGTCTAAACGAAGCTTACGCATATCCGCAGACATGGAACGAATTATTTTTTAAGGTAGGGGAGGTAATCGGAGGTTCGGACCCGGTTCAAGTAGAAATACTTATGAATGGTTGGGTACAGCATGCAAGCAGTTTTCCGACAGACTATCAAAAACAGTTGGAGCCTTATATTAAACAACTAAGTGGCGGATATCGGGAATCTTCCTGGTACAACCATTTCTCGGGTACATTCATTAATATGTATTATAAACCCAATGTGGTATACAAGGACAAAGATAGGTATCACAATTATTCCAAATGGGTCAGTCTGATGGGCAGTCAGTTGGAGTTATTGCAGCAATATCGAATAGATGGTATTCGTTTGCCATTATTGAGCTTACCCACACATAAACCGTTTTGGATCGCGCCTGGCGTTCTTGTGCAACGTATTTTAGCTTATCAGGAAGCAGGGGTGAAAATCAATTTACTGGATTTTTCTATCGCACTGAGTCGTACCGTTCGTGAAGATCTAGAAGGTATTGAGCGATCGATCAAGCAAATTGAGGAGCAGCAAATACAAGAGGTCATAAACTACGCCTTAGGTATTGGACCAATGAAGGTGCAGCAGCAATCATGGTTAGGAAATCTGTTGTCTTCCAAAGATTCGAACCAAGTCGGTTGGATTGGTGTATGGGCTACTGCTGCACGTACACATCATCCGGACGCCTATTTTGAAGAATTTAGTAAGGAGCCTTTAGCGGATATTCCCTTTGCTGCGCAGCCATTCCGTCCAGCGTTAAAAACCGAGCCAACCTATTATGATAATTATAATTATGCGACCCGGAAATCTGAAAAGGTGTATAATGGTGATAAGTTGAGCTACGTATTTCCATCCTATAAACAGGGAGCCGACAGCTTTTTGTACCATAGGGATATTTTTAACAGAGGAAACGATGCGATAATGTCGTATTATTTATATAGGGCAGATGTACCCTATATGCATAGTTTAATGCCGCAGAATACAGAAAGCCTTTCCATGTTTTTGACCATTGGCCTGAACAACAAAAGTGATTCGGGAGGAAAATCCCCAGTGGCTTATTTGCAAGAGATGTTGTATGATTTTTTCCGGTTCGATCAGCAATCCAATCTATACTTGGCTACCTCACTCTTTAATAAAGAGAAAGAGGTGCGCGCCATGGCTGTTGAGGTTGTGCTGGCAGCAATCCAAGAAAATAGGTTGGACACGGATACACTTGGTAAACAATTGGGTGCATTGTTGAGCAATGGTTACGGACCTATCGGCCGTTGTGCTGAAGTCTTGGAACAATGTCGCGACATATCTTCCAAACATAATAATGCCTTGTTGCAACTATTGAATATAGCTTTGCTCCATTATAATATCGTTGAAAAAATGCCGACCAATTTTAAGAAAATCATCGAGTATTATTATGATTTGATGAGCAAAGAGCAATACCACTGTTCAAATGATCTGCAACAGGTATTTGAGAAGCTAGAAATATATAAGAGTTTACAACCTATTTTGAAGAAAATACGAAAATAAGATTATGGCGGAGCAAGATTTAGCAATTAGTTATACGAGAAATTCACAGCTGACCCAACAATCGGGGATACAGCAACTGGTATTGGCACATCAGTCTGAACTAGCAGAAGTAGCCAATGTGCCTTGTTTCTTCTGGGGGAGCTTGAAGGATCCTTTACTGACTTCCAAATGCTTATTGACGCTATCGAAAGTTGTGCAGTCAAGTTTCGGCCCTGTGCCGCCGAGTTTACGGGATCCTATTGTATCAGCTGGTACCAATCAGATTCGTTTCGAGGGTTTTTCTTCCTGCAACGGTGTTTATGCGCGTCTGGATTTATTGGAGGATGCTATCGATGGTGAGTTTATCACAAGTGGTACCACGAATGTAGATTTCAATGAACCGATGCTTAACGCATTAAATGCTGTAAAAAAGACCGAAAAAATGGTATTGGGGGTAGGGAGTAGTGAAGTCGCTATCAGTACCGATAAGACCAAGGTAATTGAGAAAAAAGTAACCTTACCATCACGCTGGATTAAGGGGCTTACTTCGGTGCAATTATATTTGGCAGGCATGGAAGTGCAATTTGAATTAAATAAGATTCAGCTTATTCAGTTATTCCAAGGTTTACCGAAAGGGAATGTCAAAGGAGAATTCTATATGACCAAAAGAGCCAGTCGGTTTGTGTTTTCACCAATAGGTACTCTTGGCGCCGTACGAATTGGTGGAATACAACGATTACGTTTATTGGAGGGACTGCTCAGCTATGCAGATAGATTACTCGTTTATCAGGAGAAAGGCGGTGAAAGTGCCGCTTTTGTTGCCGACTTTGGTAAAATGAGATTGACCCTGGCTTTGTCCCCAGATAGTTATCGGGGATTCTCAGGAGAAGGTAATGTATTGGAAAATATGATTAAGGCAGTTCCTGATGAATGGGTACATGCCGTGAATGGATTGCTCAAGTCCAACGAACTATTTGATCCGACCATGTTGTCGATAGAGCATGATGTTGATTTTGACACGATGGATACATTATCTGCCTCATTGTCTTCCATTGGTTTGTTGGGCTATGACTTGCATAGTCATCAGCATTATTACCGAAGACTGCCCTTTAAGATGGAACGTATTTTGGCATTGAATCCGAGGTTGAAAAATGCTAAAAAACTTGTTGCCACAGAAGGAGTGCAGTTTATCAGGAATACAGTGGATTATATTGAAGCCAGGGTCGATGGATCAGGTGTACAACATACCGTGATCATCCAGGGGGATAAATATCAATGTACTTGCAATTGGTTTACCAACCATCAAGGGAAAAGAGGGTTGTGTAAGCACATACTAGCGGTGAAAATGCTGAATGGCTAATAATCTACTCACTTCATACTTTGCTTCCTTTGTGAAATATGAAGTACTCATGGTGTTAGTTCTTGCGGCTATGGAGCAGTAGCACTAAAATAGGCAGAATTGTGTCAATAAAATTCTGCTGGTGATTAGGGAGTTTCATCGTCATTACTAGACTACATGTGTGCGAAAAAATTGAAGGTTTGCTGAGCAGTTAATCTAGGCTTCGCATCGGACGATTTATTTACAAAATCTTCATACAATTCAATCGAGATAATCTTAGCTCCAGTAGGGATTTTATAGGTTTCATCCTTTGTATAATTGTAACCCCGAATATTCGCATTTTCTTTGCCCGCTATCCTTTTGATCTCGACAATATATTTCAGCCTAAAGGTATTCCCCGTGAATTCCTCTTCGATTCGGATTTTCCGTATGCGATTGATATAATGACCACTAGAGGAAATATTGCCCTGCAGACCGAATTTTAATAAGTTTTCCTTTTTGGATATCATAAAAACCAGGTGATTAAGCCGCTCTGTAATCTCTTTAAACGTGTTAAATGTATGGGAGATGCCGTTTTCAGAAACATCGCTTGTTATCTTTTTTGGCTCCGTATAAATAGGGGAGATTCGGAATTTTTGTTCGTTGGTTTTACAACTCAATAGTGTCAAAAAAAGTTGAAACAATCATGATATTTCTCATTGCTTATCTTTAATTTTTTCGAATTAAAGTTAGCACAGATTGTCTGATAAGAATATCCCTGATACCGGTGATTTTATCGCACATTTCCAATTGTGTCCACACTGTGGACACAATTGGAACCTGGATCGCTGTAGAGGATATCGCTAAGGCTCGAGGGATGACGAACCGTTTTTCATACCGCAGGTCTGTTTCATATACATGTGATTTACGATCAATGTCACAGTCCTAATACATATCTTCTTCATCAACATACTCAAGCAGTTCTACGAGTGCTTGAGGGACATCTGAAAATATCTCTTTGAGCTTCTCCAAATTTGTTTTACTTGCACCATGTTTAATCTGTTCAAAATGATCCCAAGTTTCCCTGCTGCCATTGTCATAGTAAGCATTCTTTAAACCTGATAGATAGTTGTCAACTGTTTTCATTCACTTTGCTTCTTGTAAGCGAAGTGAACCAAACTTTATGAGGCAATAAAAGCAAATACCGTCAATTTTCCTTTTCTATCTAATTTTGATACAAAGCGGTGAAATTTACAATGTTTGCAAAATAAAAGAACAAAAAGATTTTTGTTTAAGCCTTAAAAAGGCAGTTGCAATTAATTCATTAAATGGTTAATTTAATGAAAATTTTAATTATGAGATCTAATAGCCTATTTATTTTCCTTGTTGTTCTTCTAACAACGATCTCGAATCGTATGTATGGTCAACAAAACTTTAACTTTTCATTTGATAAGCCCATTGGTAACCCTTGGTTCAATATCGGAGACACTACCTCCTTCAAGAGCAGTATCAGTCAGAATACATATCACAGTGCAAAGGGAGCACTCCAGATTGAAAGTATAAAGAAAAATAAAGGATTTGGTGGAATCATGATGTGGTTGCCGTCAAATTTAAAAGGCGATTCCATTGAGGTATCTGCCATGATCAAACGCGAGAATATCACAGAAGGATCCTATGCTGCGATGATGTTGCGAATAGATCCGAAAGTCTTTTTTGATAATATGGCTAATCGTCAAATTCGGGGAACAAAAAATTGGGAAAATATTAAGCTGAAGACGAAGTTGGTACCCGACCAAACCGAAGGGATATCCATTGCATTTTTTCTGTCTGGAGAGGGCAAGATGTGGGTTGATGATGTACTTATTACTGTCGATGGTAAAGATATTACCAGAGAAACGGGAATATTTGTTCCGTTTGCAAAAGGGATTAGTGACCCTGTGAGTTCAGGTATTTCCGATTTTAACAATACACCTGAGATTGATCAACGCTTGGTGGATTTGGGAAGAATCTGGGGCTTTTTGAAATATAGGCATCCAGCGGTAGCACAAGGCAAGTACGATTGGGATCAACAGTTATTTAAGTCTATGAATACTGTTATTATGGCAAAAGATAATAAATCCGTCGAGTCACATTATGCAGCGCTGTTAGATAGTCTTGGTACCACAGCCAATTATGCTAAACCACATGTCGAAAATGTCGTTCATGAGGTAGATTATAGCTGGATTGACGGTCTTCCTTTTAACGATGGCCTCAAGGATAAATTAAGACGTATTCGTTATAGTAGTTTTGATCAGCATCATTATTTTGACTTTGCTAAGGGTGCAGGCAATGTCCTTTTTAAGAATGAAAAAAAATACGAAAATGTATATTCTGCGGATGCGGGTTTTCGTTTGTTGACGCTCTTTCGCTTTTGGAATATGATTGAGTACTTTTCTCCCTATAAAAATCTGACGGATCCCAAATGGGACACTGTATTAAAAATCTCGGTACCGGAAATGATCCTTAGCCGGGATGATAGATCTTATGGTCTTTCACTGTTGAAGATGGTGTCACGTGTTAAAGATGCGCATACAGGATTATGGAGCATACCTAAAGGCTTAGTAGGTTTTTATGGTAAGTACCGAATGCCTGTTGAAATACGCATGATAGAGGGAAAAGCCGTGGTGACGAAAGTCTTTGACAGTGAGAAATCAGGAGATAAACTTAGGATAGGGGATGTGTTAATCACTAAAGAGCATAAAAAGGTGGAAGAAATCAGAGATTCCCTATGGGCTTATATGAGCACACCAAATGAAGCGGTTGCCAATCGTGATCTAGCCAGAAAGCTTGCAACCAGTAATAGTGAAATTGTACCCTGTATGATTGTACGTGAGGGGCAATCGGTAACAATAAATGTCTCCGCAGTACTTCCGAACCAATTAAGACCCGGACCAAAAGATACCGTAGCCTACAAAATGCTGGACAATAATATCCTGTATATCAACCATAGCTTGTTGAAAAGCAAAATGATCACGGAAAATATTGCAGAGTGGAGTAAGGTGAAAGGCGTCGTAATTGACGACCGTAATTATCCAGGGGATTTTTTAGTGTTCAAGCTTGGCCCGTTATTATTAACAAAGCCAACGGATTTCGTTCGTTTTACCAGTACTAGTCTCCAACATCCCGGAACCTTTGTTATAAGCAGTCCATTACAAGTCGGAGAGCATACCAATGATTGTTATCGGGGCAAAGTAGCTATTTTGGTCAATGAAGATACGCAGAGTTCTGCAGAATATCATGTGATGGCTTATCAGGCTGCTTCTAATGTCAAGGTTTTTGGATCGCAGACAGCGGGTGCAGACGGTAATGTCAGTTATATTGATTTACCAGGCAATCAAAGGACAATGCTTTCTGGATTGGGTGTATATTACCCAGATCAGCGTGAAACCCAACGTGTCGGTATTAAAATAGACCAAATTGTTAAGCCAAGTATTAAAGGTGTTCAGGAGGGTAGAGATGAGGTATTGGAGAAAGCTTTGGACTATTTAAATAAATAGGTTAATTTAAAAAATATCCTGCCAAAGAACTGGAACCTGAATATGGTAGCGGTTTCTCAAGAAGGCAAGTTGAATTGTTTCGACAGTTCTATCGCATTTTTTCGATTGCGAACGCACTGCGTTCGCTATTGAGCTGGATGCAATACGGCATGACCATCTCACGATTGGCATTTTATTCTGTGCGAGTAAAATGATGCGGTTATGAAATTTACACTTCCTGCGGACCAGAAATAGATCGTTGCCAGTAAATATGAGCTTTATCTCCCGACGGAACGACAGTTGCTGGATGAGGTGACTAAAGAGTTAGACAGTTTTGTCAGTAAGGGGAGAGAAGAGTGGGTGTCTTTCTATAAATAAAAAACTTGATAGAATATATTATTAAGACATTCTATCAAGTTTTTTATTTGAAGGGTATTACAAATTAAATGCCTGTCCTTGTGCGGCTACCGCCAGTACGTGTTGTACTTGAATCAGTTCTGCCTTCAGTCGGGGTTGTAGAACCTGTTCTTGTACAGCAGCCGGCCACGCTACTTTGTCCAGTATTAGGCTCGAAAGTCGTTCCTCCAATAAACGTTTTTGCAAATGTCGAACGTTCTGACTCAGGCAAATTTATTATTATTGTTCCCCTGACCATTTCCTTTTTTATCTTGGACAATATTATAAAGATGATCAAATTATCATTTTTGCTATAGATAAAGCTTCCTTCCACAAAGTCATTTTTAACATAGTCTGTTACAATATTTGATTTTTCCTCAGTGTCATATACGACCCTGTAATTATCCTTAGAGATTTCTTCGATGCTTTTTGTAGGGGGGGGCTGACAGTGCAGTCCAAGTTAACTCCAAAAGACCATAATAGGTTGCGTAAGTCGATCTAGTCCTTGTTCCTGTAGAAGTTGCTTCAGCCGTACTGCTCCTATAACCGATCTTATGAAAACTTGTATTTGGGGCCATTTCTATGGTTCTGTCAGCATACGTATCTAGATTAGCGCCAAAATATTCTTGGTCCAGTTTTAAACTTAAATCGCTTATTTCTTTGAGATCTGTCAGTCCATTATCACGGATAAAACCATTTGATATTTTGGACATGATATCCTGCTGTGCAGATAGACCTGTTGTAATCAACAGAAAAATAATTGAAGTTATTAATGTTTTCATTTTGTTTTTTTAAGATGTACAAGGATTTACTTTGCTGATATGTCCATTTTGATCGCGTTTAACAACTTTATTACAGTCAGTTTCTCCAATTTTTTGTTTGCTCAAGTTAAACATTTTTCCGTACATGTTAATTAGTGCTGATTCTCCGGAAGCCTGATACTCTTCAGCGGTAGTACCATTGCTATAATTCTGATTCATAAATTTTTTCAGCAGCATTTTATACTGCCTATTAGCACTTTCTTGGGCACAACAAAATTTCAAATCGTATTTATCGAAAACTAATATTATCATAGTAATTGCTATTTAGATCCAAGCGTACAATCGATATAAGATTTACTTTTAATGCTAAATATTTTAGTTTTTATTGTTTATTTTACTTATCTTTAGGGAGTTAATCAATTGTTATGTAAGTTATGGGTACAAGATCGAGGAGAATAGATGATCCGTTGTGGAAAGCAGTTTTAGAGCAGACGTTTGTTCATTTTTTGCAATTTATGTTTCCTGATGCGGATGCTGTTTTTGATTTCAGTCGGCCTTTCGATTATCTGGACAAGGAATTTGAGAGCCTGTTTCCACCGGAAGCTAACGGTAAAGGCGTGCGTTATGTGGACAAACTAGTCAAAGTGTTTCTTAAAGATGGTAGTGAACAGTTTGTATTGTGCCATGTAGAAGTTCAGAGCAGTAAGGGTAATGGGGATCTTGCTAAACGGATGTTTCAATATTTTTATAAGATATCTGACCGGTATAACTTACCTGTTACGGCTATTGCGATTTTGGCAGACAGTAATAGGAGCTACCGCCCCAATGTATATGACGTAGACACTTCACCACTTGTGGCAAACACACTGGTTTGACCAAGGTATTGAGCTGGACACAATATAAGTTATTGATGCAGTTTGACGCAGAAGAGCAACGGGAGTTTTATATCGCCGCTACCCTCTTCTGTGCAGCTCGGAGATCAAAGTAGTTTGGATCCCATTTTTTATCTTTTCCTAAGCCAAGCCAGGTTCGCATTTCATCATGTTCTTCATGGTGTATATCTTTCATGACATCCTTTACATTTTGATATCCCCAAGTACTTCCGCAATCTTCGGGTGGGCAAGCACCTTTTCCCTCCAGTAACTCCGCTTTTAATACATGCTTGTCTAGGATGTCTTCGACTACAATTTGGTGTGTCCAGCTATCACCAAAATCATAGATGTAGGTGAACTTTTGCCCTGCATGATTTAAAATGTCTTTCAATATTAACATTTCGGCATCTTCGGTATCCCCTTGGTCCCAGTCTTTGTCAATTATGGCAATCTCAGGATATGATCCAAAACCTTTCGGCGAAAACTGATAAAGGTGATAGTTTTGCTAGCCAAATGCTTCTTGTATCACTTGGTGTAAGCGATCAACCGTGAAGTAATTAGGAACTAATCACTACTTTCGAAATCAATAGCCTGATCGAGCGACGCAAATGCCGTGTTACCGGAAAGGGCGTTTTAATAGGCGGAGCGAAGCAAGCTTCTTTATGCATTGGTTAAAATGGCGCTATAAGAAATGGAGGCTTAGACGTCGATAGGAGTAAGCGTAATTTTAATAAGGGACAAGGGAGGCCTAGGCAACGTTATGTGTATAGCTGCACTCATTGCAACGGTTATCACATTACAAAAGAAAATCCGTATGATTACAACAGAAAAAAAGAAAAATACCAAATGAAATACTTTGAATAAACAGCAGTTTACATTAAGATTAATGGAAAATTTTGCTGCTGCTTCCAGTTATTTCATTACTGGATTTATTTAATCGCCGGTTTTTTCAATTTTATTTTTCAAACATAGAATATTTTGTACATTTGTATCGAATAAAATCGAAATAGAAATGGCAGAAACTGTACAACCAAGGGCTCCAAAGACAACTGATAATAATGCGAATCAAACTCATTACTACAAAACATTGGTAGTAGCTATCGCTTTAGGTTTAATAGGTACATTTATCCGTTTTGTACCGGATGTATGTACTGCAATGGGACAACAAACTTTCTTGTTCTCCGCGATAGCAAACATCGCCATGATTGTGGGCGCTCTTATAGCATTTAAAACTGTTTTCGGTATTTTGGGATTTGGAAAAAACCGTGACTAATTAAAAGTCGTTTAAAATATTGAAAGCCTCAGTTTTACTGAGGCTTTTTTTGTATTGGCGTGGCAGTTGGTAAATAAAAAGGCATCAATTAGATAATTGATGCCTTTTGCTATGATTGATGATAGACTATGCAAATAATGACCAGGTACCCCATGGAATACGGGCAAGCATCAAGATTAAACCGATGATGTAGAAAATCACAACAGTTTGATTTGCTTTTCTGGAGTTTTCCATCTTTTTAGCTTTTGAATAACCGATAGTGATCAATACGATAGCAATGATCATTGTCAAGGGGTGCTCAATGATTTTTAAACGTAATGTTGGGTCTTTCATCACGCCGCCAGAGATCATTGATGGATACTTCAAAACGAAGTATAAGATCAATCCCACTAACAATTGAATATGCGATACGATAAAACCTAATAAGGCAATTTTACGGTTGTAAGGTTTGTTGCCTAAATAGTTCATTAAGGTGATCACAATAGATATCACCAGGGCTAGCAATAAGACAATTGCTATTGTCGAGTGTAAGTGTAACATAAAAGCTCTCTTTAATTGTTTCCTAAGTTAGCAAAGATAAAAATATAATGAATGTATTTGTTAAAAATCATTGTTCTAGCAGAAATACCTCCGCAATTGGGTTGAACAAGTACATGCGTTTGCTGGTTAACTCCATGCATTTATAGCGTTTCCGTATTTTCTCGATCCGTTGAAAAGACCGCCCATTCTTCAATTTAAAAAAATGGCCATCCTCCAATGCTTCTACCGTCAGCGCATTGCTTTTTGCTTTGTCATAAGCTTTTAATGTACGGAATAGATGAAGATCGGTACAGCTTGATGCGGCCGGATTCTCCATATAACTGTGTATTGCGCCGCTGATGTCGGCCGGAAAGATATTTAGTTTTAAAAATGGATCCATTAGCTCCTTAAAATGTCTTTTCCATTCAGTTCCATGCGGTTTGACGCGGTGCTGGTGCTTGTTCCAAGTCTGTAGATGTGCAAATTCATGTATGGTTGTGATCAGAAAGGAATAAGGATTCAGATCATGATTGACCGAAATACGGTGGGGACTGCCCCTAAAAGGAGCACGGTAATCGCCCAACTTGCTGCTACGGGAACGAGAAATCTTAAACAAGCACGCTGTATCGTTTATCCACTTAGATATGATCGGTGCAGCTTCCTCAGGTATGTATTTTTTAAGAGTAGCACTATAATCTTGCATGCTGTAAAAATAGTTATTTATTCATGCCTAGTCATAACAGAAGGACATTATTTTGTCGCAAGCAAACATTATACTGTCAAAAGATAGTGTTTATAGTTTTAAAAGCGGGATGTGATAGATTTATTTTGATATCACCATTGTTCGAATCAAGAGCATGACTTTGAGCGGTTAAAATGCCCTAAAGATTTTTAATTGTTATTTTAGCTATTATAATTAGTTTTATTTGTAATTTTGATATTATTTTTAGTATTTAGCACTTATAGATAATTATCACAAAAGTTGTTTAGATCTGTAATAATATTTTTTTGGAACAAAATATATTGAAATCGTCTGAGTTTTAGGTAAATTACCTACTAAAGAAAGGATCATAAAAATAGATTATATAAATTGGATGAGGAACGGTTTTCCTCCAACTGTAACAATAGACCTTTAAGAATATGCTAGATACCTTACATATTAAGAATTATGCCCTGATCAACGAATTGGAAATCCAATTTGATAAAGGCTTAAATATGATTACTGGGGAGACTGGAGCGGGTAAATCCATTATTATGGGAGCACTCTCCCTAATTTTGGGTAATAGGGCAGAGGGAAAACACTTTTTTGATCCATCTAAGAAATGCGTGATCGAAGGAGAATTTAATATTGGAGCTTATCAAATAAATAGTTTCTTTGAGCAGAACGATCTAGATTATGCGAATCATACGATTATCAGAAGGGAAATAACACCAGACGGTAAATCCCGTGCCTTTGTTAATGATTCACCGGTTACATTGGCCATACTTAAGCAATTGGGAGAGCAGTTAATCGATGTGCATTCCCAACATGCAACTTTACAGATCAATACCGAGGAATTCCAGTTTCTAGTAGTTGATAGCGTCGCTGGTTCATTTTCCTTGAAACAAAGTTACAAGGAAAGCTATTCGGCCTATAAAAAAGCAAAGCGGGAACTAGAAGAACTGAAAGAAATGGTAAAGAAGGCGACGATAGAGTTGGATTATTTTCAATTTCAGTTTGATGAACTGGATGGAGCGAAGCTGGTTGTGGAAGAGCAGGGGACACTTGAGCAGCAACAGCGTCAGTTGGAGAATGCCGAGGATATCAAGCGTGCGTTAAATGCAGCATCGCAACTGTTGGAAAATGAGGATACAGCGGTACTGACGCAACTGAAGGACGTGATGACACAGATCGAAGGAATATCCTCTTTTCTACCCGAATCGGCTGATCTTGCTGCACGGGTGAAGAGTACGCTGATTGAGTTGAAAGATGTGGCCGCAGAATTAGTTTCGCTTGAAGAAGATACCCAATTGGATGAAGGTACTTTGTTGGAGATTAATGAGCGATTAAGCCTACTGTATTCGTTACAGAAAAAACACCATGTAGATTCTGTTGAAGATCTTATTCAGTTGAGGGACGATCTGGAAGCAAAGATATTAGCCATTAATTCCTCAGACGAACAGCTGGAGCGTCTGGAGGCCGAGGTTATACAGAAACTGGAAGTTGCACTGCACAACGCGAAAGAGCTCTCACAGGCACGTAGATTAGTATTGGATACAATAGCCAATGATGTGCAAAAGACATTGCTGAATGTAGGTATGCCGAATGCCGTGCTTCAGATCGTATTAGAGCCCCTAAAGGAGGGAGAGATGCGCGAGTCTGGAATAGATACCATTCAGTTCTTATTTTCCGCGAATAAGGGACAGGCCTTGCAATCCATCCATCGTGTGGCTTCGGGTGGTGAGCTTTCCCGTGTGATGTTGGCCATAAAGTCACTGGTTGCCAAAACTTCGGCTTTGCCAACCATTGTTTTTGATGAGATTGATACGGGAATTTCGGGAGAGGTCGCTTTGCGTGTAGGTGAGGTCATGGAAAATTTAGCTCAAAATATGCAAGTAATCGCGATTTCCCACTTGCCACAGATTGCCTCAAAAGGTGCGGCACATTTTAAAGTGTATAAAGAAGATAAAGCGGATCGTACGATATCAAATATTGTTAGGCTCGATCAAACAGGGAGGGTAAAAGAGATCGCACAGATGCTCAGTGGAGCTAGTCCAACGGATGCGGCACTGGAACATGCGGAGTTATTGCTGAAAGGATAACTAAATATAAAAATGCCTCAAAAGTATTTAGCTTTTGAGGCATTGTAATTTTTCAAGATCTTTTTACTTCGTTACTAGTTTCCTATAGATGCATCTGTTAAAACAATTTTAAGAAGCATATTGTCTGGTGCAGTAGGAGCTTGTCCGCTTACATCCCTGGCATAAACGCGTACAACACCTATAGAATAGTTGAACGAAAATTGATAGCCAAATATTTCAGATGGAATTGCCTCATATCTATCCGATGCAGCATCCAAATTAATCGCCACATTCACATGGCCGTCTTCATAATAGCGCTGATCTAAATCCTTCATAGAAATGTCTTTTCTGTAGAGATTGTTAGCTTCTTTAACCCATTCATTTGATTTAACAGGAAATACATAACTTACGCCATCTAAAACGTTTACCTCTTGTGTAATATACTCCTTTTTACAAGAAGAAAATGAAACCAAAGCTGCGGTTCCAATTAAGGCTGCTAATAAAAGTCTTTTCATATCGTTTGTGTTATTTGTGACATATTTTTTAGTATAGGACGATAAAATAGTGCTAAAGTTTAACGTCAACCTTCTTTACAACAAAAAATGCACCATATTGGTGCATTTTCTGAATTTATTTAGAATACAACGAGTGATTATTTCTCAGCTGTATCTTTTGATGACTTAGAATCTGAGCTAGAAACCTCAATATCTTTAGTTTCCGGATTGATACTCACGGTCAAAACTGAACCGGTTTGCACATTTCCTTTGAGGATTTCTTCTGCAATTGGATCCTCCAGATATTTCTGGATTGCACGTTTTAAAGGACGTGCACCGAAATTACTGTCGTAACCTTTGTCTGCAATGAAACCTTTAGCCTCATCCGTCAAGTTAATGGTATAACCCAAATCTGCAATTCGTTTAAACAATGACGTCAATTCAATATCAATGATCTTAAAGATATTTTCTTTTGTCAACGAATTGAATACAATAACGTCATCAATACGGTTTAAAAACTCTGGAGCAAAAGCTCTTTTTAATGCAGTTTCGATTACCCCGCGGGAATGTGCATCTGTCTGCTGCGATTTTGCGGCAGTAGTGAAACCAACTCCCTGGCCAAATTCTTTCAACTGACGTGCGCCAATGTTGGAAGTCATGATGATAATCGTGTTACGAAAATCTACCTTACGTCCCAAACTATCAGTCAATTGACCTTCATCCAATACTTGCAACAACAAGTTGAACACATCTGGGTGGGCTTTCTCAATCTCATCCAACAGTACTACAGCATAAGGCTTGCGACGTACTTTCTCAGTCAACTGTCCTCCTTCTTCATAACCAACATATCCTGGAGGCGCTCCCACAAGACGTGATATCGCAAATTTTTCCATGTATTCACTCATGTCAATTTGAATAAGCGCATCTTCGGTATCAAACATAAATCGTGCTAACTCTTTTGCCAATTCAGTTTTACCGACACCAGTAGGACCTAGGAATATAAAGGAACCGATTGGCTTCTTAGGATCTTTTAGTCCAGCACGCGTACGTTGGATGGCTTTCACCAGTTTACCAACAGCGTCATCTTGACCAATGATTCTTCCTTTCATCAACTCACCCATATTCAACAGCTTTTGGCTGTCTGTTTGGCTGACACGCTGTACCGGGATACCGGTCATCATCGCGACAACTTCCGCTACATTTTCCTCGGAAACAGTATATCGTTTAGACTTGGTTTCTTCTTCCCAAGCAATTTTTTCCTTCTCCAATTCGTCGATAAGTTTCTTCTCAGTGTCGCGTAGTTTAGCAGCTTCCTCGTATTTCTGACTACGAACTACTTTATTTTTCTCTAATTTGACTTCCTCGATTTTATTTTCGATATCAATTATAGATTGGGGAACATGGATATTGTTCAAGTGTACACGAGAGCCCGCTTCATCCAATGCATCAATCGCTTTGTCCGGGAGGAAACGATCTGTTATATAACGTGTTGTCAACGATACACAAGCTTCAATCGCTTCCGGAGTATAAGTCACATTGTGGTGATCTTCATATTTCTCTTTGATACGATTTAAGATCTCAACAGTTTCATCATGTGTAGCTGGTTCAATCGTCACACGCTGGAAACGACGGTCTAGGGCGCCATCTTTTTCAATATACTGACGATATTCGTCGAGTGTTGTCGCACCGATACATTGTATTTCTCCTCTTGCCAAAGCTGGTTTGAACATATTCGAAGCGTCCAACGAACCTGAAGCACCACCAGCGCCAACAATGGTGTGGATTTCGTCGATAAACAAAATCACATCCGGTGATTTTTCCAGTTCATTCATAACCGCTTTCATGCGCTCTTCAAATTGACCACGATATTTCGTTCCCGCAACCAATGAAGCCAGATCTAAGGTAACCACACGCTTGTTGAACAAGACACGTGACACTTTGCGCTGCACAATACGTAAGGCCAATCCTTCCGCTATAGCCGATTTACCTACACCAGGTTCTCCGATCAATAAAGGATTGTTCTTTTTACGACGTGATAAAATCTGTGATACACGTTCGATTTCTTTTTCACGACCTACAATAGGATCCAGTCTACCTTCCTCGGCAGCTTTGGTCAGATCGCGGCCAAAGTTGTCCAATACCGGTGTTTTGGATTTGATATCCGAAACCTTTTTAGGCTGGATATATTGATCATCCTCAGCAAAGTCATCGTCACCGGTAGGAGAACCTGGGGCCTCATCCTTGATGGTGGTTTTATTTTGCTCTACTTCAGATTTGAAGATGTCATAGGTCACATTATATTGCTGTAAAATTTGCGAAGCAATATTATCTTCATCCCGTAAGATAGCCAATAATAGGTGCTCGGTCCCAATAATATCAGATTTGAAAATCTTCGCTTCCAAATAAGTAATTTTCAGAACTTTTTCAGCTTGTTTAGTTAACGGCATGTTGCCAATAGGTGCACGTGATACAGATGCCCCCTTCACTGCGTCTTCCACAGATTGACGTAGGGCAGTTGTGTCAATGCCTATGTTTTTAAGGATTTTGATCGCCATTCCATCGCCTTCACGAATCAAGCCAAGCAACAAATGCTCGGTACCTATATAATCGTGACGCAATCTCAAAGCTTCCTCTCTACTGTACGATATGACATCCTTTACGCGCGGTGAAAATTTTGCTTCCATTGAATACCTTTCTGTTTTATATTAAGGATATATAAATGTAGTAAATTCTACATTTCAAACCTTAAATTTATTTTAAATAATGTCATCAACAATTAAGCCATGACCATTATACGTCCAAAATGTCAGTATAAAAGATTACATTTGTATGTTAATATAACAAGAGTTTTCCAATTTTTTTAAATTTTATGTCAGACGAGAAGATTATTTTTTCGATGGCGGGTGTCAACAAAATCTATCCGCCTCAAAAACAAGTTCTAAAAAATATCTATTTATCTTTTTTCTATGGTGCTAAAATCGGTGTGATCGGTTTGAACGGATCCGGAAAATCTTCCCTATTGAAAATTATTGCGGGTTTGGACAAATCATATCAGGGTGAAGTCGTGTTCTCTCCAGGCTATTCTGTAGGATATTTGGCGCAGGAACCACAATTAGATACCGAAAAGACCGTCCTTGAAATTGTTCAGGAAGGTGTTGCTGAAATTACAGCTACCTTAAAAGAATACGAAGAAATTAATGAGAAATTCGGTTTGCCTGAGGTCTATGAAAACCCAGACGAAATGGATAAACTGTTGGTTAGACAAGGCGAATTACAGGATAAAATAGATGCAACAAATGCTTGGGAAATCGATTCTAAATTGGAAAGAGCAATGGATGCATTACGATGCCCGGAACCTGATGCCAAAATTGTCAATTTGTCAGGTGGTGAGCGCAGACGTGTAGCATTATGTCGCTTATTATTACAAGAACCAGATGTTTTATTACTCGATGAGCCGACCAACCACTTGGATGCTGAATCTATTGATTGGTTAGAGCAACATTTAAAACAATATAAAGGAACAGTCATTGCTGTTACCCACGACCGTTATTTCTTGGACAATGTCGCAGGATGGATATTAGAACTGGATCGCGGAGAGGGCATTCCATGGAAAGGAAACTATTCTTCTTGGTTAGACCAAAAGGCTAAACGTTTGGCACAGGAAGAAAAGCAAGAAACTAAACGTCAAAAAACATTGGAGCGTGAACTGGAGTGGGTACGTATGGCTCCAAAAGCCCGTCATGCCAAATCGAAAGCCCGTCTTCACAACTATGAAAAGTTAGCTTCTGAAGAAACCAAAGAGCGTGAAGAAAAATTGGAATTGTTTATTCCACCGGGACCGCGCTTAGGTAATTCTGTCATTGAGGCAACCGATATTTCCAAAGCTTATGGTGACCGTATCTTGTTTGAAAATTTAAGTTTTATGTTACCTCCTGCCGGTATTGTTGGTATCATCGGACCAAATGGTGCCGGTAAAACAACGTTATTCCGCCTGATCACAGGACAGGAAACTCCGGATACAGGATCGTTCAAAGTGGGGGAGACTGTTAAATTGGGTTACGTCGATCAGATGCATCATGACCTTGATCCTGAAAAATCTGTTTGGGAGAATATCACTGGGGGTAACGATAATATGATCCTAGGCAATCGCTCTGTAAATTCCAGAGCTTATGTGTCTAAATTTAATTTTAACGGTGCTGACCAACAAAAGAAAGTAGGTGTACTGTCTGGTGGAGAACGCAACCGTGTCCATTTGGCAATTACATTAAAAGAAGGTTCAAATGTGCTTCTACTCGATGAGCCAACTAATGATATTGACGTTAATACATTACGTGCTTTAGAGGAAGGTTTGGAAAATTTCGGCGGCTGTGCCGTGGTAATTTCTCACGATAGATGGTTTTTGGACCGTATCTGTACGCATATTCTCGCTTTTGAAGGTGATTCTCAAGTCTATTTCTTTGAGGGTAACTACACTGAATATGAGGAGAACCGTAAAAAACGTTTGGGTGATGTAACTCCCCATCGTATTAAATACAAAAAATTGGTAAAATAAAAGTGATCATGGAAAGCGGAAGGCTTTTAGCAGCGATAATAGACCATGCCATCGATGGAATTATTACCATAGACAACAGGGGGAATGTGGAAAGCATTAACCCTGCTGCTCTGGAATTGTTTGGTTACAACGCTGAAGAAGTTATAGGACATAATGTTTCCATGTTAATGCCCGAACCTGATCGGGGTAATCATGATAGTTATCTCCATAATTATCAAACGACAGGACATAAGAAAATTATCGGGATCGGCCGGGAGGTGATGGGACTAAAGAAGAACGGAGAAACTTTTCCGTTCCGCTTGGCCGTGAGTGAGGTCTGGCTTAAAGATAAAAATATTTTTACTGGATTTATCCACGATCTATCACGTGAAAAGGCTGCGGAAGATATGCTAAAACAGCATGCCGCCGAATTGGAACATAAAGTCAGTGAAAGGACGCGTGATTTAATAGCGTTGGTTTCTGAATTGGAAAAAGCAAAGGCTGAAGTCTCTAAATCACTGGAGAAAGAAATTGAGCTTAATCAGCTTAAATCGCGCTTTGTATCCATGGCTTCACATGAGTTTCGCACACCGTTGAGTTCTGTCCAACTGTCCGCTTCGCTGATTGAAAAATATGCGGATCGCCCCGATGATAAAGCGAATATCATTAAACATACGAACAAAATCAAAGGTGCAGTGCAGCTCCTGACCAGTATATTGAACGACTTTCTGTCATTGGAAAAATTGGAGGCAGGTATCGTGGTCATGAACAGACAGTATATAAATTTGGTTGAACTAGCTGAGGAAATTACAGAGGAAATGCAGTTGATCTGCAAGAAAAATCAGCATATTGTCTATCAGCATACAGGCGAGATCGGCCATTTTTCATTGGATCAGAATTTATTGAAAAATGCACTGGTGAATTTGATTTCCAATGCCATCAAATATTCGGGCGAGGATACATTAATTGAATTTACGACTTGTATTGATCATGATGGTTGTTCAATTTCTGTAAAAGATAACGGTATTGGTATTCCCGAAGAGGATCAGGTGCATTTATTCGAGCCTTTTTTCAGAGCACATAACACCGGAAATATTCCGGGCACTGGATTGGGACTGAATATAGTGAAGCGATATATCGAACTTATGGAGGGTAAAATGGAGTTTGTCTCGGAAGTGCATAAGGGAACATCATTTAAAGTCAGTTTTGATAAGATTTAAATTCCATCTGATCGATAGTAGAATGATAGGCTTGTACATCATAAATGGTAAGGATTTGTGCATCCAAATGACTATAAATACGAATGAAGAACTGAGTGTAAAAAGTTAATTGAAAGTAATGGCAATAAACACTCATCAATAATTATTGAGAGATGAAAAATAAAAAGACAATTCTAATCATTGAAGACAATATTGATATTAGAGAGGGAACAACGGAGATTTTGGAGTTGACTGGACGGTATGATGTCATTACAGCTGAGAACGGCCGCATAGGCGTTGATTTGGCAACCCGACATATTCCTGATTTAATTCTCTGTGATATTATGATGCCCGAATTGGATGGTTATGGTGTACTGTTTATGTTAAGTAAAATAGAGAGTACTTCAAAAATTCCTTTTATTTTTCTGACCGCCAAAGCCGAACGCGCGGATATGCGCAAGGCAATGGAGATGGGAGCTGACGATTACCTGACCAAACCTTTTGATGATGTCGAACTGATGAACGCAATTGAAGTTCGACTGAAAAAACACGAACAGCTGTCTGCCGAGGCGCCAGAAGACTACGAATTACAGCTGAGTGCAGAAGAACAAGTTTTATTACTTCAGGAATTGATCACCAACTCTCGGGTGAAAGCAGTAAAAAAGAAGCAGTCAATCTTTGAAAAGGACGATTCGCCTACCTACGTTTACTATGTGAAATCTGGGCAGATTCGAAGCTTTAAAACGTATAAAGATGGACGTGAGCTATCCACTGGCATCTTTATAGAAGGTAATTATTTTGGCTATGGATCTGTCCTATTGAATGAAAACTACGAAGATTATGCAGAGGCTGTTGAGCCGAGTGAAATTATTTTAATCCCCAAAGATGCTTTTCTGGAACTCTTATGGAAAAAACCAGCAATAGCCAGCAAGTTTATTAAATTACTTTCCGTAGACCTCCGTGAAAAAGAAGAACAATTGTTGGGGTTCGCATATCATTCTGTCCGCAAACGTGTAGCCAATGCATTGATCAGTGTGGCCGAAAAAAGTGGAGTTAATATCAATGAGGTTAATACCTGTTCAATTGATATCACCAGAGATGGGATTGCTTCGATAGCGGGTACGGCAAATGAAACAGTGTCCCGTATGCTTTCTGATTTTAGAGAGGAAAAGTTGATCTCGAAAGAAAAAGGAAAGATTTATATCAATTCCATTAAAAACCTGCGCGATGTAAAACAGTGATCATTCACTTAACAATTAAAGCAAATAGATTGGCCTGAAGCTGCTTTGGATCATTTAAATCTTACATACAAAAAAAGGGCGTCCCCGAATTCACCGGGAACGCCCTTTTTGCATAATTGTGATATATATCATTGTTAGGTATGGTCATGTATCATGTTTTTGGGCCTAGCTATGATTTACTTTTGTTATTAGGATAAACTTATATAGGTTGATTGTAGCGTTCAAAATGAAAGTAGTTGTATATAATGTGAGGTCATTTGAAAAAGAGTTTTGGGCATTGGCCAATGCAAAACAGCATGATCTAACCTTGATTTCAAATGGATTGAATCTTGAAACGCAAAATTACGCGCGCGGAAAGGATGCGGTTGTCATCTCTGGGGGAGATATTTTGGATGACAAAATGCTGCTTAATTTAAAAGAATTAGGAATCAACAGGATCATGACAAGAAGTAAGCATACATCCCATATTGATTTGGTCAAAGCGGGTGATCTGAGAATTCAGATTGCCAATGCGCCTTTTGAGGATCAAAGCCCAAAAGGACTGGCAGAACAGACTGTTCGGAATCTCAATCTTTGGGGAATGGAAAAATGTGTCGGTAAAGCTTGTTGTTGTTTAAATGATTGTACAAAAAATAATTTTCAATGAGTACACAAGAAAAATCTATGGAGGAATTGGTGCAGAAATATAATGTTGCGGCGCCACGGTATACCAGTTATCCAACAGTTCCATTTTGGGACGAGAGAACATTTTCTACCGAAGCTTGGAAGGGGCAAGTATACCGTACTTTCCAGCAGTCAAAAGATAAGGGACTGAGTCTATATATACACCTTCCTTTTTGCGAAAGCCTATGCACCTACTGTGGCTGTAATACGCGTATCACAAAAAATCATCAGGTTGAACAACCGTATATCACCTCTCTCTTGAAAGAGTGGGAGATGTATTTGGCAGTTTTCAATGGTGAAAAACCTTTGTTGTCAGAAATACACCTAGGGGGGGGCACGCCTACATTTTTTCAGCCTGAAAACCTGAAATTATTGATTGAAGGAATTCTAAAACATGTCAATGTAGCGGTGGAAAGCTCTTTTTCATTCGAAGCGCATCCTGCCAATACCAAAACCGCACATCTACAGGTCCTTTTTGATCTGGGGTTTCGCCGTCTGAGTTTGGGCATACAGGATTTTGATCCGTTGGTGCAGTTTATGATTAATAGGCACCAGTCTTTTGAAGAGGTGGAAGAGATCATGCTGAATGCGAGGGAAATCGGATTTGATTCTATTAATTTCGATTTGATCTATGGATTGCCCAAGCAGACTATAGCGTCTGTGCGGGATACTATTGAAAAATCCATGCTGCTCGGGCCGGATCGCATATCGTTTTATAGTTATGCGCATGTACCTTGGTTAAAACCTGGGCAGCGGCATTATACGGAGGCTGACTTGCCGAAGGGTACTGCTAAATTAGCATTATATAATCTCGGAAAAAGGATGATCCTGGCAGAGGGGTATGCAGATATTGGCATGGATCATTTTGCAAAAAAAGAGGATGAGCTTTATTTAGCTTTCCAACAGGAACGTTTGCACCGCAATTTTATGGGGTATGCAGATCGGTTTAGCCCATTGTTGATTGGTATTGGCGTGTCTTCGATTAGCGATGCCTGGGGTGGCTTCGCTCAGAATGTGAAAACTGTTGAGGAATACCACAAACTGATCGCCTCAGGCGTATTGCCAGTTGTAAAGGGGCATATACTCAACCGGGAAGATCTGATCATAAGGCGTTATATCCTTGATATGATGTGTAAAGGTAAAGTACGTTTGAATCCTACATCCTATTTAGCGGAACAGATTATGGAAGAGTTGTCAACATTGGTTCAAGACGGTTTAGTCTGCATTGAGAATGACCTGATTCGATGCACTGCAACAGGACGTTCGTTTTTACGGAATATCTGTATGGCTTTTGACCAGCGTTTGTTGAATCTTCGTTCAAAAACGCAATTATTTAGTGAAGCAATTTAATTAGCGGTATGGCCGAAACTAAGGAAGAAATAAAGCTGACCGAGATATGTTTCCATTGTGGAGACAAGATCGAAGAAACAGGATATCACCTTGACGACCATGATTTTTGCTGTCTGGGATGCCAAACCGTATATCAGGTTTTACAAGATGGCGGCATGCAACAATATTATCGTTATAATCAGCATCCGGGAAAATCCAATAAAACAACGCAGGAGGACTTTTCGTACTTGGATGAACCACAAGTTGCAGCTAAATTAGTGGATTTTCAGGATGAAAAGATGACTATCATTACCTTTTATATTCCCGCTATTCATTGTAGTTCATGTATTTGGCTACTTGAAAATCTTTATAAATTAAACCCAAACGTTCTGCAGTCCCGCGTGGACTTTATGAAAAAACAGGCTAGTATTACCTTTAATCATACCCTACTTTCCTTAAAAGACTTAGTACATCTATTGGTGAATATTGGTTATAATCCTAAGATTACTTTACAGGATGTCATTAAAGAGGGGAATAAAAATAACTTGAATCCTTTGGTTGCCAAAATTGCCGTAGCTGGATTTTGTTTCGGAAATTCGATGTTATTCAGTTTTCCGGATTACTTTGGTATGGGTGTATTTGAAAAGGAGTATGCCAGTTTTTTCGGTTACATTAATTTAGCTTTTGGTTTACCAGTTTTGTTGTATTGTGCTTCAGGTTATTTTAAGTCAGCTTATGTTAGTTTAAAACAAAAGAGATTAAACCTTGATGTTCCATTAGCCTTGGGAATATTAGTACTATTCCTACGTTCTGCTTTCGAGGTAATAACACAAACGGGAGCGGGTTTTACAGACACCCTATGTAGTCTAGTATTCTTTATTCTCATCGGAAAGTGGGTACAACAGCGGACATATTACCATATTTCTTTTGAACGTGATTATCGGAGTTATTTTCCCGTCGCAGTCACTGTGCTTAATGAGCTAGGAGACAAACCTGTGCAATTGGCCGATATTCGTATTGGCGATCGTATCCTTGTCCGTAATAATGAGATTATCCCAGCAGATGCCATATTGCTAAAAGGTGATGCAGCGATTGATTTTAGTTTTGTAACCGGGGAATCAAGTCCTGTAAGTAAAACATTAGGGGAGATTGTTTATGCCGGAGGTCGACAGACGGGAGAGGCGATAGAACTGGAGGTCATTAAGCCGATTTCGCAATCCTATCTAACCAAATTATGGAATAATGAAAACTATAAAGATTATGACAAGCATTTTCAGACTTTTGTCAACTTTATAAGTAAATATTTTACTGTTGTTTTATTGGCTATCGCTCTTTTTGCAGCACTATATTGGGCTGTAGATGAAAATGCCAATAGGGCTTGGGGGGCTTTTACGGCAGTGCTAATTATCGCATGTCCTTGCGCATTGGCGTTGAGCTCTCCATTTACCCTATCTGCGGCATTAAGTATTTTCGATAGAAACAAGTTCTATGTCAAAAATACAGCAGCGATCGAACAGATGGCTACGATAGATACAATCGTCTTTGATAAAACGGGAACCATTTCTTCACCAAAAGCAACATCAATTTATTTTGAGGGTACACTTACCACAAATGAAAAAATGCTGCTCAACGCAGTGTGCCGAAACTCCAGTCATCCCCTGAGCAGGGAGATCGTAAAATGGCTGGACGTGTCATCGGATATTGCTGTGTGGAATTTTAAGGAATATCCGGGAAAAGGGATGGAAGCAGCGGTTGAAGGACAAATCGTCAAAATCGGGAGTGCCAGTTTTTTAAATATAGAAAACATAAAGATCGATGGATCTGTTGTATTCATACGCATTGGTGAAGAATTAAAAGGATATTTTACAATGGAACAAGCATGGAGAACTGGTCTGTCCGCCTTGATCGAAGATTTCAAACCTCATTATGGTCTTCATCTGATATCTGGTGATAATGATCGTCGATTGGATGCGCTAAAATTAATTTTTCCATCGAATGCTTGTTTAATGTTCAATCAATCGCCAATGGAAAAACTTGGACGTATTCAAAGATTTCGACAGGAGGGAAAACATGTTTGTATGATCGGGGATGGATTAAATGATGCCGGTGCGCTGCGTAAAGCTGATCTGGGAATTGCCGTAAGTGATGATATCAATAACTTTTCGCCTGGATGTGACGCGATTCTCGATGGCGAATCATTTGGAAAATTATCAAATTTCTTTGCTTTCAGTAAGGATGCTGTGAAAGTAATCCATATGAGTTTTGCTATCTCCTTACTTTATAATGTGATCGGGCTGAGTTTTGCTGTTCAGGGGATTATGTCGCCCTTATTCGCGGCCATCTTAATGCCTATCAGTACAGTTACGATTATCTCATTTACCAGCTTAATGACGAGATGGTATGCAAAACGTCATAAACTATAGTTCTCATGGAAATTATGTATATTCTAATTGGTTGTAGTGTCTTATTAGCACTGGTATTTTTATGTGCTTTTTTCTGGGCAAATAAGTCAGGACAGCATGATGATACCTATACCCCCTCGGTAAGAATTCTGTTTGATGATGAAACAATAGAGCAAAAGGAAAAAATAGAATAATGTTAACTAAAACGTTATCGTAATTAAATCAATTACTTTTTTTTGTAATTAAGGTTATTATCAATAAAATTGGGAATAAATACCAATTTGAAAAAGAAACACATGAATAATAATCCGTTTTCATTAAAAGATAAGGTTGTTGTCATTACGGGTGGTACAGGAATTCTAGGCGAGGCATTTGTAGAAGCACTAGCTGAGGCAGAAGCAAAAATAGCTATTCTTGGACGTAATGATCAGATCGGAGCAGAACGCGTAAAACAGGTCGAATCTCTCGGCGGAGAGGCGATATTTGTCGAAGTTGATATCATGGACGAGCAGGATGTCAGTAGAGCAAAAGATGAGATCCTCGAAAAATGGGGGCGAATCGATGGATTAGTGAATGCTGTCGGCGGAAATATTCCTGGAGCAACAATAGGAGTTGACCAGGATCTGTTCGCTAGCAATATTCAGGATACAATTAAAGCGATTGAACTTAATCTCTACGGAACCATTATTCCAACACATATTATTGGCAGGGTAATCGCAGAGAGCGGAAAAGGAGTAATCGTCAATATTTCGTCCTTGACAGCAAGTCGCCCATTTACACGGGTGTTGGGCTACACAGTTGCCAAACATGGTATTGATGGTTATACAAAATGGATGGCAACGGAACTTGCACAACGTTATGGTGACAAGGTACGAGTCAATGCCATTGCTCCGGGTGTTTTCCTGACCAAGCAAAACAAAAATCTATTGATAAATCCAGATGGGAGTTATAGTGAACGCACCAAGCGGATACTTAACGGAACACCTTACAACCGATTGGGAGATCCACGGGAGTTAAAAGGAACTTTAATCTATTTGTTGAGCGATGCCTCAGCATTTGTAACCGGAGAAACTGTCTTTGTGGATGGCGGCTTTAATGCATGGTGTGGTGTTTAACGAAACTTTGAAATGAATAAATTAGAACAAACATGGCGTTGGTACGGTCCCAACGATCCAGTATCCCTACAGGATGTTAAACAGGCTGGTGCAACCGGTATTGTGACAGCGCTACACCATATTCCTCACGGTGAGGTTTGGCCCTTAGCCGATATTCAAGAAAGAAAACGTATTATCGAAGAAGCCGGTTTAGTTTGGTCGGTGGTAGAGAGCGTAACGGTTCATGAAGAAATTAAGACCAAAGGACCTAAAGTTGATGAATATATCGCTAAATACAACCAGACATTGGCTAATCTGGCGCAGTGCGGCATTAAAACCGTATGTTACAATTTTATGCCGGTGCTGGATTGGACCCGAACCCAATTGGATCTAACGATGGCAGACGGCTCAAAGGCGCTTTATTTTGACTGGATTGACCTGGCTCTTTTTGATATCTTTATTTTAAAACGGGTATCTGCTGAAATGGATTATTCGGAAGATATTGTCAGAAAGGCTACTGAACGTTTTGGTACAATTTCCGAACAGCAAAAGGAGAACTTGACAGATGTTGTGCTGATGGGGATTCCAGGGGAAAAAAGTGTAGAGTTGGATGCATTAAAGGCGAGCATAGATACATATAAACATATAGGAAGGGATGGCTTACGGAGAAATTTGATTTATTTTTTAAATGGAATTTCTGCGCAATGTGAAACCGATGGTATTCGTATGACGATCCATCCTGACGATCCGCCGTATCCGATTTTGGGTTTACCACGTATTGCGAGTAATGGTGAAGATCTCGAGTATATTTTAAGGGAAGTGCCTCAACAATTTAATGGTATCTGCTTCTGCACAGGTTCATTAGGAGCCAGCCAGACTAATGATTTACCGGCTATATTGGATCAAGTCAAAGGACGTGTAAACTTTGTTCATTTGCGGAATGTAAAGAAAGATGTCATAGGTAGCTTCTATGAAGCAGATCATTTGAATGGAGATGTGAATATGTATAAAATTATGCAAATTTTGGTCGCTGAGAATCAGTTGAGATCTACTGCTATTCCTTTTAGACCTGATCATGGGCATCAGATGCTGGACGATCTTAATAAAGTGACAAATCCTGGTTATTCGGCTATTGGCCGACTGAGAGGTTTGGCTGAATTGCGGGGATTGGAATATGGCATTGCTGGCGAGTAATCCTCAATAATGGTCGGATTGTTTGTTTTCGCTAACAAGAGTACTGCCAAATAGAAAAAAGACAGTCAGCAGATAATAGTTTTTAGGGTATTATCTACTGACTGTCTTTTTTTTATTCTCTCCATGTAAAACGAAGAGGGATTATAGTGAAGATTTTCTTACGATAAGTTGTGTCGGAAGTTCGATGGTTTCAAATTCGTGAATTGGTCGTGTTTGATTGATGGTGTCAATCAGTTTTTTTGTTGCTATTTCACCAATTTCAGTTGCGGGTTGTACCACTGTAGACAATGCAGGATTTAATGAGGCAGCGATCTGAGTATTAGAAAATCCAATGACAGCAACTTCCGTCGGAACTTCTATTTGAAGTTCGGCCAAAATACCCAATGTTCTTGTTGTGATCACATCAGTTGCTCCGAAAATTGCGTCGATATTTTTGTGATCAATAAATTCCTTGATTATTATTTCTTTTATTCTACTATCCAAATCAACGGTGCTGTTAAACCCGCATTCAATATAATGTTTTTCATCAAAAGGGATGTTAGCATCAGATAAGGCGGCTTTAAAGCCATTTAGCCGTTCCTCGGCTACGCCTAAATTCTTTCCTGTGATGTGTAATATATTCCGTTTTCCTTGTTGAATAAGGTGTTGTGTGGCATCGTAGGCCCCTTTAAAATTATTGACGCCAACCTTGAATGTATCCAATTTGTGATTGATTCGATCAAATATGACGACGGGTATTCGAGCTTTAATAAGTTCCTTAAGTTCTTCGATGTTTGAACCGGAAGAAACAGGGGCAATCATTAAACCGTCGATACCGCGCATTCTTAATACATCTATGCAATTCTTTTCGATGCGTTCATCTTCTCTACTTTGCATGAAGATGATGTCGTAGATAGTTTGTTGAGAAGCGATCTGAATTCCATCGAGAATCTGTGAAACGAATGTATTACTGATATTTGAAACAATAACCCCAATGGTATTTGATTTTCCAATTTTTAAACTTCGGGCTAACTTATTGGGATGGAAATTATGCTTTTTAGCGTATTCTTGCACTGTTTTCTTTGTTGCTTCGCTGATTTCGTAGCTGTCTGACAGTGCTTTGGAAACTGTTGAAACAGAAATGTTGAGTTCTAAAGCTATATCTTTCAGGGTAGTTCTGCTCATCACTTTGGGCGTTATTATGAGAAGATAAATCTACATAAAAAAATAGATAAACAAGGTTTTTTTGATAAATATCGTCAGCTATTGTTGTAACAATAATGTAGTCCGCTTTATAGCATTTTTATGTTTAGCAAATTCAATTTTTATGTGTTTCTTTTCCGAAAAACTGCATTTCCAGCGATTTAATCCGAGTGTTTAGGCTGTTTTGAAGTTCTTTCGGCTGCGATTCGAGATCCGCTCGGGATCGAATGGGGCTTTAAAGACGTCTGAGTGCAGATGTTAGCATGGATCGACCGGACTGCTACTGCTGTTCTAACGTGTTAGACTCGGACTCATTATGGAGTTAGCACGGAAAGGGTACGGATTCATTCCGAAGCTGTCCCGACCCTGATATGAAGCAGTTCTGACTGGGAGGGGAAGAAAGATGCTTTTGCCTGTAGGTATACCAGGTCTGGTATTTTTTTAAGATAAGTCTATTATTAACTTAGCAATAAGCTATACTTAGGTTAGGATTTAGTTAGGTATCCATTAGATTTTACCTAAAGAATACCTAAACTAAACCTAAACAAAACCTAAGTAAAACCTAACTAAACACAGGAACTGTATTGGTATTTTTGCTGCTGCTTTTGCCTTGTCGTTCTGTCGTCTTTACGGCCTGTTTCCGGCTGCGGTTTTTATGCCTGCCCAAGATTCGACCGCCCTGATCCGGAGTGGTCCGGCTCATTGGAAGATTTTCGGTTCTGGCCCGTTGCCTATTCGGCCCTTTGCCTATTCGGCCGGGGGCCTCTGTTTTGTTCACGTCCACGTCCCATTCTCCTGTCTTCTCACTGTATCCCCGATGGATTTCTGTTAGCCAGTCCTATGCTTTTGGCCCCCTTTTCCCATGAGCCCCCCGTTTCTATAACCTTTCCAGTCCGCTGGCTCCGCCCCCGTGCTCCATTCACATTGCTTTTCCCCGTGCTCCATTCCTATTGCTTTTCCCCGGCATCTGCCCGGTTCTGGATAGGATCTGAAATCCCTTCCTCCGGGCACCGAAATACTGTAAATAACAATAAACCCATGCCCCGGCGGTTGTTTTTGCATGCGATGTCCTTTCTCCGGTAGACGATTCTACCATTTTTAGGCTTGCTGTGCCCTGTCCTGTAAAAACAATCGGTCAAGTTCACAGGTAGTTAAGGATATATTGAAAGAAAATAAAACAAAAGGCTTGGAAGTTTGTTAGTAATCTCCCTATCTTTGCACCACTCCGCAAGGGAGGGACGGTTGCTCTGAAAGAAGGAACCATGAAAAAAGAAGGGTTTAAGTGAGTTCGACAGGATTTAA